>PJUL01000010.1_pt1 | contig 455006 bp, 377 predicted proteins | sample 1512221 | NCBI WGS metagenome assembly PJUL01 (sample SAMN08177667, study PRJNA422409) | Feces metagenome, whole genome shotgun sequencing project.
CAAAACCCGCTACCAGTCTATCTCTCAGCTATCTTCTTAAGAACTACCCGTCCCTCGAACGGAGTGCAAAGATAAGCGCTTTATTCCCACTCTCCCAAATCTTTTTTATAATTCAATCAATATATTTATTAATAATACCTCAATAGTCAATAATAGGAAGGGTTGCAGGGAGAAAATATATTTAAGAAAGTAAGGTATAAGAACAAAACAGGGTATTTTTATAACCCATTTCCACTATACTTATCATATTATAGCAATCTTATGCGAAGTGTTTTTTACACCATCATAGATTGCCACAAAGTAATTCCCCGGCGGCAGCTGATCTGCTATTATATGCACTTTCCGTTCTGAAGACTCCAATTCCAACACCACCTGACCGAGATTATTAAGCAAGTAAATCTTGCGTTTCACATCCTGGTAGCTTGCCGCATCGCTACTTTTAAATTCTACCCAAGAGCTACCGGGATTAGGATTGGGATAAACAATACTGTAGGTCTCCCCGTTAATTTCCTCTTTTGCCGATTCATCCTCCAGACTTATCTCATTGGTCTGCGTCAATGGCTGGTTGGGCGGCAAGCAATTATAAAACCGGGCTTTCCTGTTACCGGAAGCATCGTATTTAAAGGTGATATAACAATCAGTAAACTGAGCTTTGGCACAAAACCCTGTAAGCAGTATAGCCAGGAGCATAATTAAGCTTTTTATATAAACTTGTTTAAATGTTTAAAATATAATGCGCCTAAACGGCGTGATAGTAAATGTATCAGGGGCACTTTTGCTGATCTTTATCTTCGCAGGTGACACATTTTTGCTGTCTGAACCAGGAGAAATCAGGATCGGGTAAATCTTTATAAGGAATAAATGAAGTTCCGGTATAACGTTTTGTGGGCAGATGGTTGATATTACACCGCTCTACTTTACCATCCCGGACTACATATTTAAGCTTGAAAATCCCCCACAAATATGAATTTTTACTTACAGTAACATCGTAAATAGTGTCCCCACAAACTTTAAATTTACCCCAGGCGCCAAAATCCTTTATACCATAGAGCTTATGTTCCCGGCCGGTTCTTTTGACTAATTGTAACAAAGAATCATAATCGCTCATGGTAGTTGTCTGCCGGTAAATAGTACCATCCTCAAAAAATATATAGAAATAACTGTGCGGAGCAATAGCTGTTTTCTTTTCATCCGGACCATTCACAGATTTGTACAACTCAAAATAAATCCCATCTGTTCTAAAGGGCAAGGGTAAACCAGGCCGTTCATTGCAGCAGTTAGGTATCTGTTTCCGTAATCGTTTAGGCAATCTGGTCTGTGCCATACCCTGAATTTGCAGCAAGAGGGCAACCAGGCTTATGTATACTATTCTTAGCATTTGCTATAATATTTTCATTTTTAAGAATCACTTCATTACAAACAAAGCCGCGCGTTCCATTGCTCATCTACCCTGCATCTCTTTAACAACAGTTAAAATTAAGCATCCTGTATTATAAAAGTACAGACCATTTATCCAGTCTTCTGAAAACATGTCGCTATCAACTGCTTGAAGGCATTCATTTTATTCAAGCCTCAATTCCTCTAAAAGCCAGCAGAAAGCGTTCCTATTAACGCTTCAGCTATTATACGCCAGTAGCCGTTTGACAAATCTTTTGTATCTTTCGGGATTTCCATAAACCAGCACTATTTTTTAACCTTAAATAATGAATCTCGGAATGACGAAAAATTTTATCTTCACGGGGCTTATCGGCCTGGCAGCATTATCTACCACTATTAACCAGCAAGGTTTTGCCCAGGTAACCGCAGAGCAGGTGGCCCAGATTAAAAATGTAACCGGCAGCATCATTTCAGAAGACGGAAAGTTTGTAGCCTATACCCTTTCTGTACCCCTAGACCCTAAAAAAGAAAATGGTTTCAGCCAGTCGCAACTCTATTTACTCAATACGGCTACCAATACAACCATACCCTTTTTTACCGGTTCCAGTGTCAGCCAGGTAAGCTTCAGGCCCCAAAAAGGAACAATCACTTTCTTAAGCAGAGGAACGAACGATAAAACGAACGCTTTATACGAGATCCATGTAAATGGTGGTGAAGCAAAGAAAATATTTACCCATACTTCAAATATCAGCAGTTACAGCTGGAGCGCCGACGGCAACAGTATCGCTTTCATCAGCGCCGAAAAAGGCAAACAACCTAAAACCAGCTTAACCTATAGCCCTAAATTTTTCGAGGAAGATTACAATGACCAGAACGCCTATATCGTCAAGATCGGCGATGCTCCTTCAAGCACTCAAAAACTGAACCTGAATGGCGGTGCCGCTTACCTGATCAAATGGAGCCCGGATGGCAGCAAAATCGCCGTATCGGTTGCCCCCAGCGCGTCGGTAGATGACAGCTATATGGCCCAGAAAATAAAGGTTGTACATACTGCAACAAGGGAAATCATTGCCGAAGTGGACAACGAAGGTAAGCTGGGACAGATCACCTGGAGCCCGGACAGCAAGTATATAGCCCTGATAGGCGCTTATGACCTGAATGATCCTACAGACGGCTCTCTTTTAATCGTAGCAGCTACAGGTGGTAAACCTACCGTGATAGATGGCGGCTATGCGGGAAAAATGGAGCAGATCTACTGGCTGACCAATAACAGTATCCATTTTTTATCCAGCGAAGGTACCAGCAATGCTATAGGTACGATTCAACCCAATGGCAATAACCGCCAATACCTGTATAAGACAGATGTAGCCAATATCACGTCGTTCTCTGTGAACAAAAATGGCCAGATCTCTTACACTGCCAATACGCCACAACATCCATCTGAACTGTTTACCCTTGCCAGTGGCCGGAAGAACTATACCACCCAACGCAGAACGATCAGCAACGAATGGCTGGGCAACCTGAAACTGGGCAAGCAGGAAGTGATCAGCTACAAAGCGCGTGATGGCAAATACAACATCCAGGGCATGCTGATCTACCCTATTGATTATGTAGCAGGTACAAGAGTCCCACTGATCACCGTGGTACACGGCGGACCGGAATCACATTATTCCAACGGCTGGCTGACCGCCTATTCTATGCCGGGTCAAATGGGGGCTGCAAAAGGTTATGCGGTATTCTACCCAAACTACCGGGGCAGCACCGGTCGCGGTACTGATTTTACCTACAGCAGCCAGGGCGACTTAGCCGGAAAGGAGTTTGACGATATCGTGGACGGCGTGGATTACCTGATCGAAAAAGGCATTGCCGATAAAAACCGCGTGGGGGTTACCGGGGGCTCTTATGGCGGCTATGCTTCTGCCTGGATGAGTACTTATTATTCTGACCGCTTTGCCGCATCTGTAATGTTTGTAGGGATCAGCAATAATATTTCTAAATTCGGCACCAGTGATATCCCGACAGAAATGCGCCTGGTACACGAAAGAGGTAATATCTGGGACGACTGGGACAAACAACTTAAAATCTCCCCGATCTATTATGCAGACCGGGCCAAAACGCCTATACTGATCATGCACGGTGCGGAAGATCCCAGGGTACACCCGGCGCAAAGCATGGAGTTATACCGCCACCTTAAAGTGCGCCAGCCCAACCTCCCGGTACGTTTGATCTACTACCCGGGCGAAGGTCATGGTAATGCCCGCTCTGGTTCCCGGTATGATTATAACCTGAGGATGATGCAATGGTTTGACGTATACCTGAAGTCGGGCAATGCAAAAGCTAAAATGCCGGGCCTTGATCTTCCTGAATAATTCAATCCTTTAGTTACAATAAACAATAATGCCGGCTGTAATAGCCGGCATTATTGTTTTATTTCGCTGCTTACGGAGCCATTTCATAATACTGCTCCAGTAATTCACTATAGCTGAGTTCACCTGCAAACTTATTTTGACCCAGAAAATCCTGGAATTTGCTAAACTCTTCTTCAGTAATCAGTATCCTCTTAATTTTATCATACTCCAGGTTGTCCCAGTCTACAATTTTTCCGGAAAGCGTTTCAAAGGTTGCTTTTGATACCCTGATAGCAGGATACAGTTCAGACTTTTTAACCTGTTCAAAGATATCAAACACCTCGGCGTAGGTCGGGAATTCACCACTATTTTTCAAAGAGGCGCTGATAATCCCTCTAAGATAGTCTTTATTCATGATCTGCTGATCAACAGGGTCCCAGGATCCGCAAGCCGCAAGTCTTTGCAGATCTACTTCCAGTAGCGAATCCAGGTGTGCTACATTTTCAAACGCCCCGCTAGCGGCCAGCGACTTATTCAAAAGGCTGTCACATCCCCGCTTATCCCTGGCGAAGGAGGACAGGCTCCACAATATTAATATAAAGCTAAGTACCTGTTTCATAAATAGTTCTAATGTCCTTTTACAATACCAAAGTAGGTCTGTACCAGTAATACAATTCCTAAACCTAAGATACAGGCCGCGCTTATTTTATTTATGTACATGATCTTGCGTAAATTTAATTTGTGCCGGATCTTGTCTGCCAGGAACACTTTCAAAAAGTCTATACCCAATACCAATCCAAGACATACCCCGAACAATACGAATTTATGAGAGATCTCTACAGCGGGGCCGGCCAGTAAGGCAACTGCCCCTACCCAGGTAATCACTACCCCGGGGTTTAAGCTGTTCATCAAAAAGCCGCTCAACCATATTTGAAAATATGCGCCGCGACTGATCTTGGCTTCTTTTTGTTCCCGGTTCGGTTTTTTGGGCTTAAACTTTTTAAGTAAGCCATATAAACCCATGATAATAAAGAGAGCGGAACCGATATAACCTACCGGCTTTTGATGGTGCTCCAGGAATGTCATCCATTGAGTGGCCAGGTTGGCCAAAGCAACATACATGATATCACTCACACTCACCCCTAAAACAAAAGCCAGGCCTGCTTTATAACTATGATGAATACTATAGCGGATAATAGCGAAAAGAGTCGGTCCGACCGAAATGGCCATGAACAAACCTAACATCGCGCCTTTTATTGCTGCTTCTGAATAAGTCATTCAAAGGTTTTTAATTTAAGTATATGCCTTTAACCCAAATCCGGTCAGGCTTTCTTAAAATCACTTGTGAAATGGAACTCAATATCAGGATTATTTTGACGTTCTGTATTTAAGAACCATTCACTTTGCGCCAAATATACAAGATTACCGTCTTTATCTTCCATTATATTTGCTTGTTTAAAACGAACAAATTCATCAATTTTCTTTTTATCGCCAGTGATCCAGCAGGCTTTATAGAATGCTAAAGGCACAAAGTCCACTGAAGCACCGTATTCCTGCAACAAACGGTATTGGATCACCTCGAACTGCAGTTCACCCACACAACCGATAATCTTACGATTCCCACCATGCTGGGTAAACAGCTGCGCCACTCCCTCATCGGTCAACTGCGCTACACCTTTTTCCAATTGCTTGGTTTTCATCGGGTCCTTGTTAACCACCTCCCGGAACATTTCCGGTGAGAAGCTCGGCATCCCGGTGAACATAAAGTTTTCGCCTTCGGTAAGGGTATCCCCTATTTTGAAGTTCCCGGTATCAAATAAACCTACCACATCACCCGGGTAGGCATCTTCTACCACTTCTTTACTGCGGGCCATAAAGGTATATGGGTTGCTGAATTTCAGGTCTTTTCCTAAGCGCACGTGCCTGTAATTCCTGTTTCGTTCCAGCTTGCCGGAGCAAACCCTGAGGAAAGCGATCCGGTCCCTGTGACGGGGATCGAGGTTGGCATGGATCTTAAAAATAAAGCCACTGAATTTCGCGTCATTAGGGCAGACTTCTTTTACGGTTGTCTCCCTGCATTTAGGATTGGGAGCGATACGTACAAATGTATCCAGCATTTCCCGGATACCAAAGTTATTCACCGCGGAACCAAAGAATACCGGCGCCACCTGGCCATTCAGGTAAGCTGCCACATCCAGGTCGCCGTAAACGCCTTCCAGCAGGTCCACGTCTTCCCGGAGCTGCGCCGCATCTTTATCCCCTACCCGCTGATCTAAAACGGGATCTGCGAGGTCCGCGATAGCAATACTATTGTCCTCTATCCCCTTTTGGTTAGGTGAAAAGAGGTTCAGGCTTTTTTCATAAAGATTATATACACCTTTAAATTCTCGGCCTATATTGATCGGCCAGGTTAAAGGGTGTAAGGGTAAATTCAACTCCTTTTCGATCTCGTCCATCAGGTCAAACGGGAACTTACCATCGCGGTCCATTTTATTCACAAATACGATCACCGGTGTATCCCGCATCCGGCACACTTCCATCAGGCGATGGGTTTGCTCTTCCACCCCGTTTACGGCGTCGATCACCAGGATTACCGAATCCACTGCCGTAAGGGTACGATAAGTATCTTCCGCGAAATCCTTGTGGCCCGGTGTATCAAGGAGGTTTACCAGGATATCTTTATATTCAAAAGTCATTACAGAGGTGGCTACAGAGATACCTCTCTGGCGCTCGATCTCCATGAAGTCAGAGGTTGCTCCTTTTTTTATTTTGTTACTCTTTACCGCTCCTGCTACCTGTATCGCGCCCCCGAACAATAAGAATTTTTCGGTCAATGTAGTTTTACCTGCATCGGGGTGGGCAATAATGGCAAAGGTCTTCCTGCGGTTTATTTCGTCTTGATATTTCATTAATATATAATTCGGCAGCAAAGATAAGTTATAAGCCCTTAATGACCTTAAATGTTTCGCCGGCAAGTACAAGTTTACAAGTTCTTTAGATTTCCTGTTGCTCGGCCCAGGTTAATCCTGCCGGTAAAACCTGATCTGAAAATTCAATATGGATCACCCGGCGGCGCCTGCCGCTGGTGCTCCGGCCGGAACTGTGCAGCAATAGTGGTTTCATCATCATGATTCCACCTTTAGCTACCTGTCTACTGTTGAAATCGGGCTACAAGTTAGGATTTTCTGCATTAAGCGGTAAAATCAATGGCCAGCGGGTTTTCTTACCTGATCCCTATCAAGCATTGCTACAAAAGCAGAACCTTTATACTGGTTGATTATAAAAGCTTTATAAGAAATTTAAGTGATTTCACTCATTGAAAAAATTATAAAACAGGTGGAAATTTGCGCACAATTTGTCGTTGATTATTACTACAGGGTACTGCTGTAGTAAGCAACATTTCAAGACCTGGCTTACTTGATCACATCGGCGTAAGCGCTACTTTTATCGTAACGGATATTCGTTATCGCACTGCTGCCCGGGTACAATTTTTGCGCTTCTGACTCCAGTTGGCGTGCAATACGTTCTTCATCTTTAACCCCTAAGGTATTGTATATAGAAACGGAAACCGTACCTAAAGTCTTGCCGGCAACCGTTCTGGGAGACGAAGTAATATGCGGTTCTTTTATGCGGCTACAGGAATAGGCCACAGAGGTAATTGCGCAAATAAAAACAAGTGACAGCCTATACCTGAATTTAATAATAATACATAGTTTAACCATTATTAGTTTATTATACCCAGGACAGTTTATTAATAGTTTTTTCATGGAGGTCCCGATGCACAACAAATGTCTGCATTGCAATTAAAAAATCCTATACTGGAATTCCTGTATTTTACCGCTATTTTGAAATGATTAGCCTTAAAGATCTCTGTTATACAAAGAACAGGGAAGCTACATACCAGCTTAGGCATCCCCAAAAAAACCTCCCCGGCCTTAGTCCAGGAATGGATAATAGCGGGAGAGGTCAAGGATGAAAAATTTATCTGGTAAACAGGTTATCTTTCATTAAATCTATTACAGCACATAAATAATAATGAACAACAAGCGTTCAGCGTTGCCTTTATTTAAAAGACTATTCTTCAAATGTTTCAATACAATCATTTTCGTAATTTTATACCATGACCCTGCAGTAAACGGGGAATGATGAGGGTTGGTATTACGTTTTTGAAAATAAGAGGTCTATGATGAACTCGCTACAAATGAAATGTATATGATACCTGATCCGGCTACACAGGAAATACCGGCAGAAAGACTTCGGCTTCACCCGGAACTATTAGAGCTCCGGCTTCAGGTTTCGCTACCTGGAAACGCAAGAACCTGAAGCTTATCTACTCTATCGTATTTTATATTATCCCCGGGATGATGCGGGTTATTTTTACCTGGTCTACCCTGTTATTTTTAAGGAAAAAACACTACTGCAACCGGAAGCAATGGGGGAACAACAATTCAAAATTATTCCACTAGCACAGGAAAAAGAATTACTTTTTGAGCTGAATACTTACCCGGATAAGTTTGATAAAACCAGAGGTTGTGCCTGTGATTTTTATAAGAAATTCAGCATAAAATCTATGTAACAGGAGCTGTCTTGTGCCTGGTCCCAACCAACGCAACCCAGTTTGGTGCCGAAAACGGCAGAATTATGAAAAAATGTAGGGAATTCCAGTATAGGAAATATAAACTATTACCTTGACCTTTGCCTGGTAATTATTACATAAGACCTAAAAACAAATTAAAAAGCATGCCTGGCGTATCAGTGAAAGTCTGATGCTTATCTCTCACAACAAGGTAAAAGGTAATAGGTGGCGACCAGGCATTTTTTTTGTTTACGTCTTTCTCTAAAACTTCTCCTACCCAACTTTTAACCATCCCGGGGTACTCCTTTCCAGAGCTACCGGTAGGAAATACGATTTAAATTCATTGGGTACTAGTCGCATAAAATACCAAATGACAAACATATTAAAGAGCATGCCTGGCGCATCTGTTACAGCCTGATCCCGAAAGGACACTACCCTGACTTAACAGAAGCGACCAGGCACACCTATTTTAAGGGCTAAATGAAAATTATACCAAAGGAAACCCATCATGATGATTTTATCAACAGGAAAACCGCCTTCATGGGGTATTCCTGTTAGTACCTATTAGTGAATCACTTCTGCATAAGCCGTATATTTATCATAGCGTATGTTTATGATCCCCTTGCATTGCGGGAACAATTTCCGGGCTTCTACGATCAACTGGCTCCGGATCTTTTTGGGACTCTTAACCCCGATTGAGCTGTATATAGAAACCGAAACAGTTGCTAATGCCCGGGAGACCATATCGGCCTTATGGTATAAAACGGGGCTGTTCTCATTGATTTGTTTGCAGGACCCAACAAATAGTACCAACAATATCCATCCAATCACTCTCATGCTTTATTACTTGTTGTTGCTTTAGAAAAGTAGCTGATTAATTATGTTTAACTATTCAGACCTATTAAAAATCATTCCGCAAAATTCCGTATAGAAATTGTATAATCCTATACTGGAATTCCTGTAATTTTCAAAAGCGCATGTAGTATTGAAGCTAATTGATGTTTTAGTAAGCGATCATCATTAAACAGCCATTTTAAAGAATTCTTTACTTTTCATCTCCAACACAATTGTTCAAACAGATGTAACTTTACACCAGTTTATGACTTCCATATTTACGGCCCTTAAGCTGCGGGAAATGCCCAACATATCAACCTTATAAACACTAAGAAGACCGGCCCAGCAACATTATCTTGTTTTAGTTTTTAGCGATAGGCAAAAGCCACCTTTAAAGGTGGCTTTTGTTATGTATAGCAAAACCTGGTTTTAGTATAAATAAAGGCCCGGAGATGCTAGTCATTTTATACTCCCTGTACACTTTTAATGCCGTAACTTTAACCTGAGCAATTAATAGTATCATACCTTAATATTACGAATTTCACCCGGTGTATCGGTGACAGTTTAGCAGGAGCAACTGTACCTATTTTTATAACGCTAAGGGAGTGACCGGGCAATTTACTATTTGGAAGCGATCCTATAATAAAAGCCATCCCTGGGGATGGCGTTGTTTTTAATATGATAAGGATTGAGTCTCTTTACCTGAGTAAAGTAAGCTCCCCGTTAAAGTGCTTAGTGGTACCATCTAAGAAGAATATAGAGATCTTATAGTAATAAACACCTTGTTCCAATGGTCTGCCTTTATAAGTACCATCCCAGCCGCTATTCATATTGGCCGTATTATAAACCATCTGGCCATATCTATTGTACACCCGGAATTCAAAAGTACTATAAGCCCGCTCCAGTTTTAACTTCGGTATAAATACATCATTCAGCCCATCGCCATTCGGGCTAAAGGCATTTGGGATCGCAGCCTCTTTAGTATAAGCGCTAAGGCGAACCGGGATCAGCACGCTATCCATACACCCTTCCTTTGAGCGGCCGAAGATACTGATATCCTGTGCTTCAGCCAGGGAAAGGTATTGCTCCTTCAATTCTTGTATTGGGAATAAATGTTCCGGCTGCCAGCGCAACACTTCGAAATCAGTTCCATATTCATTACTGATCTTTATACTGAACCTTTCTCTTTCATAAGGATCTCCGGGATTAAGGGTATACAGCATATTGAATTGATAGACCTTAACACGGAACAGGCGATAAAGGCTGTCACAACCAAAGCTGTTTTGCACCGTGTCTCTTAACACAGTAGATCCGGTATATCTTATGCCATTCAGCCAGACTTCACCGCAACCCGCAGTATCAACGACTACTTCTTTTGCGTTATTATGAATATTGATCCAGGTTTCCCGGTACAGGCTATCACAACCGCGCGCGGAATAAAAAGTATCATATAAAACCGTACTCTGGGTATATACCTGATTGTTATAAGTAAGCTGGTCACAGGCATCCAGGTTAACCACGAGTGATGCTGCAGGAGCAAGCACGGTAAGGTTTAAGGTAACAATACTGTCACAACCACCGGCTGCCGGAAAAGTATCCGTAGCCGAATAATTACTTACCGTGTAAGTCATACCGTTAAATGTATAGGAATCCCCATAACAAATGGTAACCGTATCAGTACCGGAGGGTGCCGGCTTGACCTGTATGGTCATGCTGGTACCTGTAGCACATTGTCCCGGGGCCGGGGTAAAGGTGTAGGTTGTCGTGGTCATATTGTTCAGGACCGGGCTCCAGGTACCGGTCACCCCGTTGATGGAGGTAAGTGGTAAAGGCGCCATGACCGCACCACTGCAATAAGGCCCCATTTGTGCGAATAAAGGCGTGTCGGTAGTTTGGGGATCCAGGATAATATCCTGCATTATATTCAAGGCACAACAGGGATTACTAAAGGCGCTGATAATAGTTACGGTAGAATCATCCAAAATGTTATTAATAGTGATTGCCGCATTTCCCGAAACATCGGTCACTACCGTATCCAATGTTAACAGCCCCAGTACATTCTGATGATTTACATTATACACGATAGACATTCCGGGGGCGGCTGATAAAGCGATCACCCCATCTTCGCCCAGACAAACTACCGGCGGGGGATTGATGCCAACATTCTGGAGATTACACAGAGAGTTAGTGGTAGCCGTAATGGAAGTGCCATTAACGATCCGGAAAGTACCGGCCGCGTTGGTCGCATTCGCCATTACCAGCCGTAGTTCCACACTGTCATTAGCCGGGATACAGAAATCGACAGGGAAAGTAATGGTTTGGTTATTGGTATTATTGAGGTAGCCGATACCGATCAGGCTCATAACACCTGTAGCCGGGAAGTGCAGGTATGCCCTGAAATAGGGCGGCCCGGTACTGCTCTTACGGGCTACAAAGGAAAGCTGGGTGATGTTTAAAGAGGTATTCGCGTCCGTTTTGATATAAGCAGCAATGTAGCCGAGTGGGTTCCCGCTGAGGTTCTGCGAATTGTAGCCATCAGTTGCGCTTTGATAAGTACTGTTGTTAAACCTTCTCCATTGGGAAAAAGTAACACCCGCTCCGGTAGGAACAGTGGTAAAGTTACCATGCGGTGAAGCATCCACATAACCATTCCAGTTATTATTGGTTAAGGGCAGCTGTGCATTAATGCGGGCAAAAAAGAGCGTAAAAAACAGGGTAAAAATTAGTAAAATATACTTCATAAGATCTGTTTTATAAGAGAATAAAATGTAATTAGCCTGCTAAAGTAGCTGCCGAATATTACCTTAAGATGTTCTTTATATTATCTTTTATCAAATTGATAGCAACTCACTATTCAATCATTTATTTATTAGATTTTCTCATCCGGGTTCCAATGTTAGCTTGATGCCGTTTTTTATCGTTCCGGCATACAAGTACATCAGCGGGAGTCCGCTGTTTAAAAGGGATAAGCACCAGAGAAGCCTCAAGGATTGAATGCAATGAGATGAAACTACAATCGGCCCAATACCTTAAAAAAGGCATCAAAACACAAATAAATTAATTAAAAAAAAGATACCATATATAAGCGACAGATAATTATTAAAACAATTTAAACACTACAATTATCTAGATAATATTGATTTAAACATAAAAAATTAAGTTAATCTTTTATTCATCTTGCTTTAATAAGCGCATAACATTTGCGAATGATATTTGCTATACCTAAAACATTTTAACATGGCGAATTTCAACACGGGATCGATTGCAAAATCTCCCGCAGTGTCTTCACAAAGCACTGCAGTACTGAAAAAGACAAGCTCACGCTTGTCTAAACTGAAGGTTATGGCCGGAGCAGCATTCGTAATGCTGGCTTCTTCTCTAACCGCCTCTGCGACGCTCATCAACAGTACAGTAAGCTGTACACAGGCCACCACTGCGACGTCGTCTTGCGTAAATGGTTTTTACGCGAGCGGCTGGACTTCTAACAACGGGTACTGGACCTACTCTCTGAACACTACTGGCTTTTCTGCCATCACCATGAATTTTAATACTTCATCTTCTGGTACTGGTCCGACTAAAGGTTATGTTTATTATAACGCTGGTGCCGGAGATGTATTAGTAGATAGCTATACCGTAAACACAAGCTGTGTTGCTAAAGCATTTCCCCTCCCCGCGGCCTGCGAAAACGTTGCGAACCTGCAAATCAAATTAAAAATGACCAATGCTTCAGGATCAGGGGGTACTAACCGTGTACCTGCTAACGGAGTATTTGACGGCACCAACACAGGCGGATGTTCCGGAACGCCTACAGCCGGTACGGTAAGCGCTAACCAAACTACTATCTGTGGCGCTGACTCTGTATTGTTCACCCTTAATGGCGGTGCAAGCGGAGCCGGTATCAGCTACCAATGGCAGTCTTCCGCAGACAATGTTAACTGGAGCCCTGTTTCCGGTGCCAACAGCCTTACTTATAAAGGCCTGGTATCTGCTACGCGTTACTATCGGGTACAAACAACTTGTGCCGGCTCTGGTTTATCCTCAAACTCCGGCGCACAACAGGTAACGGTTAATGCGGTTCCTGCTGTAAATCCTATTTCAGGAGGCAGCAGCAACCCTTTATTAATCGGCCAGACCACTACTTTATCTAACAGTACTGCCGGTGGTACCTGGAGCAGCAGCAACACTTCTGTAGCTACGGTGAATGCATCCGGCGTGGTAACTGCCGTTAGCGGCGGTACTGCTTTGATCAGGTACACGGTTCAGAACATTGCCGGCTGTGAAAACGTTGCTACAAGCAATGTAAACGTGGTATGGCCTAACACTTTAGCTTTATATGCAGGTTACAATGGCAGCAATACTAACGTGATCACTATTGCAGGTGAAACTTCCGGTGCTTTAACGGCTAACAACTTTGCTGTATTAGACACCCCATCTGCACCTTGTGCTTCAGGTGGTTTAAGCGGCTTAAACATTTTACCTACTGTAACTTCATTCAACAGCGCTACCGGTCCTTATGTATCTTACATCCTGACTCCGGATGCAGGTAAAGCATTAAACATGACCCGTATTACGGCTAAAACGCGCGAATCAGACTCTTCTGCCCGTTTTGCACGTATCGCTTACCGCGTTAACGGTGGCCCCTGGATCGACGAAAACCGCGATGTTGCCCAAAACAGAGGTGGTAGCTGTGGCGCTAACTCTAACGTATGGGATTTCACTTTAAATGGTGCTAACCCTACTGTAAACGGTATCACCGGCACTTTAGAAGTTGCGGTATTCCCTTATGGTACTTCTACTAAATACGGTACCTTCCAGTTGAACAGCCTTGAAGTTTATGGTACTATCACTAACGCTACTGCTTGCGCAGGTACTCCTGCTGCAGGTGCGGTGACTCCTTCTTTAGTGAACATTTGTGATACCGGTTCCCGCTGGTTAAACTTTGCCGGTGATGCTGGTGTTGGCCTGACTTACCAATGGCAAAAATCTACCGATAACGTAACCTTTACAGATATCACTGGTGCAACAGCGGCTACTTACAATACAGGTACCCTGGTTGCCGGTGTAGCGCCTGCTGTAACTTACTACCGTGTAAAAACTACTTGTTCCGGTTCCGGCCTGTCTTCCTTCTCCCCTGCTGATACGGTAAATGTAAACAGCACCGCAACACTTGGCGCGATCAATGCCCCTGACTATATCTATATCGGCGGACCTGCAGTTACCCTTACTGCCCCTGTAGCAGGTGGTGTATGGAGCAGCAACGATACCAGCGTAGCTGCGATCAACAGCACTACCGGCGCGGTTACTCCTAACCTGATCGGTGATGCGGTATTTACTTACAGCAAAACAACTAACGGCTGTACTGCACGCAGCAGAGATACGGTAAACATCATCCACGCCAACTCTATCGCGGCTTATATCGGTAAAAACGGCAGAAGCACCCAGGTATGGGCTGCAACAGGTTATACAGCTACTGATTTAGCTAACGTAGGTTTTGATACTACTTCAAAATGTAATAACGGTGGTTTCAGCGGCTTGAAAAAAGATGGCTTGATGAGCTATTCTGATGCCGGTGCACACGTATCTTTCACCTTGAACATAGGTAGCACACCAATCGACATCACTGGTTTCTACGCGACACTGCGTCGTTCAAATTCAGGTATCTCTAAAGCACGCCTGGCGTTCAACCATAACAATTCCGGATGGGTTGATGGTGGTGAATTAAACGTTCTGGCGGATGATTGTGGCTATAGTTCTTTAGAATTATCACATGATTTTGCCTCATTCCTTAGCGGTCTGTCCAACACTTCTGTTGAGTTTGCTATTTACGGATACGCCCCTTTAGCAAACGGTGGTACTTTACAGATCAATGCGATTAATATTACAGCAGAAGGTTCTTTAAGTTACCTGTCTAAGCAAGTATCTGCTGATCTGCTGAAAGTTGATGGCGTAAATGTTTACCCTAACCCGGCTACTTATGTATTAAACATTGCAGCTAATGAAGCGGTAAACGTAAGCATCTACAGCATCGATGGTAAAAAAGTAGCTGATGTAACTAACGCCAGCGCTATCGATATCAGCCGCCTGGCTGCCGGTATGTATATGGCACAGGTACGCAGCGCTGAGACTAATGTTTTAATCAAAGCAGTGAAATTCACAAAACAATAAGGAGCTTTAAAGTCCTTTATTTTAGCAGTTGCCCGGGTTCGTCACAGAACCTGGGCAACTTTTTTATTAGAGTAAAAGTTATACATATCAAATAATGAAAGAAATCAAATAAATAGATTATAATAAATTGACAGACAATTACTATCCTATGTTGATAACATTAATTTAAAGTTTTATTCACGTCAGGTTGACATTTTAGTAATGCTAAAAAACAACCTTTGTCCTTCACTAAAAAGTACATATGGCAAAAATAAAACACTTAATAATTATGTCAGGATATCATGAAATTTATTTTAAAGCATCCATTAATTTAACAGGTTTTGCAGCCCTGGAAAGGGCGCTATACCCGAAAGTATCATCAGCCTGCTTTCCCTATTGAGCAATAAAAACCAGTTTGCTAAAAAGATACCCAACAGGACTAACACAGCACTTTGTAACTAAGAATAATTTCCGGCCAGAGCGTGCCATAAAAAATTTTCTTCCGACTTATTCCATTTATTTTCTATTCCGCTTTACCGGATCAATTATAATCAAACAATTGATATGTGAAGCAAGTTTTAAAAATTAAAATAATGTTCAAATACTATAAATCTTTATGGTTACTCTTAACCAGTTTAATCCCAATCTTTGCTAAGGCACAAACAGACACCCTGGCCTTTTGGTCTTTCGAAAGCAGATCCGGACAATCTTCCGCGTTAAGCACTTACGGTCCACTAACCCCAGAGCAAGGCAGCGGTGAATTGACCATGTTGCGCCAAAGCGCGACCTTGCTGCTCGTTACTTTTGCCAATGCGGGCAATGGTACTGCCAAGTCTTTAAACGCGACTACCTGGACCACTATCGGGGATTATGTCCAGTTTAAGGTGAATGCATCAGGCCTGGCCAATCTCCAACTCAGTCTTGAACAGGGAAGCGCCGGAACGCTTGGCCCCCGTGACTTTAAAGTATCCTACAGCACCGACGGCAACAATTTTACCGACTTGCCAGCCGGTGGCTACCAGGTGACTCAATCCTTAAGTACTACATGGTCTGCTACTACTTACCTGCCCGGTTTCAACAAAAGTTTCACCATGCCGGCAGCATTAGACAATCAAGCTATTGTTTATATCAGGCTGTCCATTACCTCGACGACTAACGTATCCGGCGGCACTACACCAAACGGCGGCAGCTCCCGTTTCGATAATATCCTGGTCACAGGAGTACCTTATGTAGCCCCTACACAGATTAGCAATGTAGCTACTAATGATTCGACATTTTGTAACAGCGCGGCCAACCCTGTTGCCGTATCATTCAGCACCAATGCGACCGCTACGGCAACCTACACGGCACAGCTTTCTGATGCGGCCGGTAACTTCACTACACCTGTAGTCATCGGCTCGGGCACCACTTCTCCTATTGCTGCTACGATTCCCGCAGGGACTACAGCGGGCAGCAACTACAAGGTCCGTGTAGTAGAAGGCACCTCTATCAGCCAGAATACAGCCGGGCCGATTACTATAAGCCAGGCCCTGTCCATTACACAGCATCCGGCCAGTCTTACTATATGTGAAGGCGGTATTGTTAACTTCGATATCCAAAGCCCGAATACACAGGTTTACCAATGGTTGCATAACGGCAGCCCTGTGGCGGTCAACTCATTTGCCAATAGCTATACGATAACCGCCGCTTTGCCGCTCCATGCCGGCAATTACAGCGTAGCCCTTATCAATGGCGCCTGTACAGATACCACTAACAATGCCACATTAACGGTAAACCCGGGTACCCTACCTGCTAATACTACGGTTAGCGGCTCAAGATTTATAGGCGGCAACACTTATTTCCCAATTATTGCCAATAATGGTAGTTGTGGCAGGCTGGCAACCATCAACGCGCTCAATAATAATTTAGCAAGCACGACTGTCAGCGTTACCGCAGGCGCGCCCCAACAATCAGGCACAACAGGGCCATGGCATATAGGTCGTACTTACACAATAGATCCAACCAATGCACCTACTGGTAATGTCGCCGTTAGCTTTTATTTTACCCCACAGGATTTTACAGACTACAACCTGTCTGCCCCGGCGACACAGCAAATTGTAGTTAATCAAACCGCGCAAACCCTGGGCAATTTATACTTCTCTAAACTGGCTAACCTGGCAGACCTGGGTACCGCTGCCGTAATCACGCCGGATTCTGTAAGCTTCCAGAATGGCTACTGGAAAGTATACATTACTACAAACAGTTTTAATAACCTTTCTACTTTCTATGCACACGGTAACGACTTTAGCCCTTGTCCTGCCCCAACGATCAGCATTACAGAAAGTGCCAATACCGTTTGTGCGGGGACAACAGTAAACTACACGGCGACTATCACCAACCAGGGCGCCAGCCCGGCTTACCAATGGCAGGTAAACGGTACAAATGTGGGTACCGGTGCCACCTATAGCTATACACCGGCTGATGGCGATACCATAAAATGTGTATTGACCAATGTAGATTGTTTCAGCCCGGTAAGTGGCACCAGCAATACCATTACCATGCAGATCACGGATACTGTTACGCCAGGCATCATGATCACTTCAGATAATGCCAATACCTGTGCCGGTACGGCAATCACCTATACGGCAGCGGCGACAGATACAGGTACCGCCCCGGTTTACCAATGGAAAGTGAATGGCAATAATATGGGTGCCAACGCCGCGACTTTTATACATACACCAGGCAATGGCGACCAGGTTACCTGTGAATTGACCAGCAATGCGCTCTGCCTGACCACCACAAGCCCGGTAGTAAGTAATACGATCACAGAAACGGTAAATGATCCGGTGGCTGCTGCCGTTACCCTTAGCGCGAGCCCTGCAGGCAATGCAACTGTCGGGGCACCTATTGTTTATACGGCTACGGTTTCAGGAGCGACCGCTTACCGCCTCGACTGGTATGTGAACGGGCAGCTGGAAGCACAACAGCAAAGCCCGGACAATACTTATACCAGGAACGCGGCGGCAATCCCGGATACCGTGTACGCGGTACTAAATGTGGAAGGCTGCTTTACTGATACAGCCTATACCTCTAACGAGGTGGTGGTAAGCACGGGTACTAATATTCCCGGGCTGGCCATCCATTCAGGCCTGAAGTTTTACCCGAACCCCGTTGCAGACCGTTTGACTATAGCCCTGAAGCAGGGAGAGTTGAAAACAGTACAATTGATCAATGTACTGGGGCAGGCCGTACAGGCTGAACTTGCCGCCAGCAGCAAGCAACATGTAATTAACCTGGCAAGCAATGCCGCCGGCGTTTATTATGTAAAAGTGCAATTAAATTACCAGGGTAAAGACTATATTATTGTTGAAAAGATCATTAAACATTAGGAATCACTAAAATAATAATCAGGTAAAAACAGGACTGTCCCTATTGTTGGCAGTCCTGTTTTTGTCCTATCTGCCCGGTAAAAAGAAAAACAAATAAGCCTCCGCAATTAATTATAATGATCCGGATAAAATTCCATCCCCTTACTTAATTTTGGCCCCTAATTGACTCATCAATAATGCTAAAAAAATATCCGGATTTATTTTTGTTGCCCTTGCGATCATTCTATCTATTTCTTTTGTCCAAAGATTTAATGAATTTACCCGTTCGATTCTTGGAGTGCTGCAAATAGCAACGGACAATCCTGAAACTTATAAGGCCGGGTATACTATTGGTGCAATGACCTATTGGCTCATTCATATTGGGCTAACAATTGTATGCTGGATTTTTGGGCTACGCTGGATTAAGCGGCAAAAATAGTATTACAAACCTGCAAGACTTTCTTTTAACACGGCTTTAGAAACCATTCTGTAGCAATGCTCGTATGTATAATTATAATGCCTGGCGGGCTGTTGTAAGTACGGCTTTTGTGTATAAACATTAAGGGAGCGACCAGGCTTTATATTTTATATATTTTTTGACTTTTAATGATATATCTTTACTTCAAAGAAAAAAACAATGAACAACGAAATTAGGAGTATATCCCTTTATTACAGACATTCCCGGCGTATCGGTGAAAGTCCGTATAGTAGTTTAGAAAAAGCGTATTGCTGATTTTAGGCACTAAGGGAGCGACCGGGTAATTTATTATTTGGAAGCGCATACTTTTTAATAGAAAAGCCATCCTTCGGGGTGGCTTTTTGTGCAATAAGCTGGAACAATAATGCTAAGCAAAATAAAAAAAGCAGCTACAATTGCTTGTAGAGCTTGATATTGAAATGGTCCTTGTTAACAAAACAGACTTCCAGCAGGCAAGAATAATTAACGGAATGAATAAAGCCCCGACAATCGCCATGCCAGCCAGTTCCTGAAGTGTATAAAATAGGTAGGGAATTCCCGTATTTTTATCAATTATATTTGTTTTTCCTTGCTGCAAAATGTAAATCCATATATGTTTGCGCTATTAGCGCGATATAAATGGAAAACTTAATAAATATTACACAATTAGATCCAGACGTTAAGTATTGGTTTATTAGATCAGATAGTGGTCAACATTTTGAAGCATTTTTAGATAACGATTTTATTGCGATAGGTTGGAATGCAATTACATTGTATGATCTTACTCAAGTCCCAGTAGAACAAACTAGACAGAAGATATCAAACACGTATAATATACCACTAAATTCTAAGTCAAATAGAAGAGCGGTAACAGGTATTTATAATAAACTTAAAAATTTCATTGAACTAAAGCAGGGAGATATAATATTCATACCAAGTCAAAACTCAGATCAATTAGCATTTGGTTACATAGACTCCCAAACAGTTACTGTAGATCAAGAGAATATTCAAGGGTGTAATTATTATAAAAAAAGAAGAGTGCAATGGCTTACCGGCCCCATAAATATTAACTCTTTAGACCCAACGTTTTTCAAAATAAGGAGACCACGGCACGCTATTAGTGAAATTTCTAAAGAGTATCAGTATTACATTGATAGTGTTCTATTTAATCTTTATGAAAAAGATAATAGCACGCATTTTGTAATTAGGGTAACAGAACAAAATGAGATCAATTTAGTAACTTTGAGTAAAGTTCTATCAGATTTGTCTGAATTAATGAGTGTTGTTCAGGATAAATTTGGGCTCAATGAAGATATTACTCAAAGTACTATTAGAATTAATTTACAATCACCAGGATTATTCAATATCAAACATCTTGGAGCAACATTGGGACTGGTTGCCTGCCTGATTGGTGTTCAAGGATGCAGAGAGCAACAGAGTGAAGAAGTTATTAAAAGAATAAATGAAATAGAGGCTCAATATCCAGAGCTAGTTGATTCATCAAGAATTAATATGGCTAATATGGGAGTAAAACTCTAAAGTTTTACAATTATCATGGACGTAAAAGATTTAATACCTGGGGCAGACAATCTGTTTAAATATCTCCTTTCGGCAGGTATTATTTTGCTATTATTTGCTCTTATATATCCACTTAAGAAAGAGCAGGAACTAAAAATAGAGAGAATTGAACTGCTCATTAAAGAGAAGAATATAAAAAATGACATTAAACACCTTCGCATAAAAGAGTCTGAACTTAAGAAGTTGGAAGGTGAAACTCAAGATCAAGTTGACAAGCTAAAGGCAGAAAGGGACAAAGCTAATAAATCTATGTATTTAGAATATGAAAAGGAACGTATAGCTTTAAAGAATTTTTTTGATGATAAGAAAAATGAAGGCTTAAAACTTGCATATGAAATTGATAAGAATTTGGTTGAGTTAAGTGGTGCAACCAAGAAAGTAAATGAAATGCATGATCAGATATGGTCATATTTCTATTTCCGAATTGGATTCATTACTATAGGTATACTCTTTTGTGTTGGTGGTTTTAGGTTTTGGATTGGATCCACCTACAGAGATGAACTTACAAGATCTAAAGATGTTGATGAAAGTTATAGATCGAGTTATATAAGGTTTTTGGATTACACTAAACGTAGATATATAATTTCAAGTATTATTACAATTGCAATACTTTTAATTGTTTATTGTATTATCTCTAAAACGACTCCTAAGCTTTAGTATTTCACAATTTATCATTCCTACCCGCCCTGCAGCAATGCGGGGCTTTTTTAATTAGACCGGCCCTACATTTTTGTAGGGCCGGTCTATGAAATTGAAAGCTTTTGCGGAAAGCTTGCCATAATGATAATATTGCAAAACAAATAGAAATAAATGCTCTTAATTGTTATTGATGAGATGCTTTTCCTGATTGCCTACTACTATTATTTTGAGCCGGTTCTGGTGTTTTTGTAGTTTCACCATGCCTACTTGAAGAGGAGGAGCTAGAGTTGTTACTGGTCTGATAATTTGAATTGCTGCTTGATGATGTATTGTTAGTCTTTACAGGTTCTCTATAAGTAGGGGTCTTTTCATTGGAAGCGTTACGATTATTGTCATTTACGGAGCTAGGGGGAGTATTGTTTGCACTGCGTTCGCCTGTTTTTACATTCTGCGCATTTGCAGCAACAGAACTAATCAGAATAATTCCAGAAATAAAAAAAAACTTTTTCATAACAATTGTTTTTTTGGTTGCCCTAAAGTTACTCAAACCTTTTTAATTTTAAACAATATAATTTATTTATTATTCTATTTAAACAGTTGTATTTAAATAGAATGTAATAAAATACGGGAATTCCCGTATTATTTCTATCCAGAATTAAAAATACTAAGGTAGGTGCGACAATCCGAGGCCTTCTGGTCTTTTATTCTCCCTGCAGAAAAGCAGGGCTTTTTTTATTAGACAGGCCTTGCAAGAATGCGAATCCGGTAAAGTATTTTTAAAATACAAGAATATCAGTATTGTATTGAATAAACATATTGATGAAAAAAGTGAAGCTAGTGGTCCTAATAATAAAGTGTAATTGGTGCAGAAGGATTTAAAAAAATGTCTGCAATTTTTTATTTTAAAATCGTACCCCAAAGTGTACCCCAAAGCCACATAAACAAAAATAACGCACTGACATACAGTGCGTTATCTACTTAAATTGTGGTCCCACTCGGGCTTGAACCAAGGACCCCCTGATTATGAGTCAGGTGCTCTAACCAACTGAGCTATAGGACCAAACGGGACGTTTATCCCGTAAAGGAGTGCAAATATACGCAATATTATTTTCTGGCAAAATTTTAAAAACCTTTTTTGATAGCCGGGCAAAAAAACTATATTTGCTTTATAAATAAATTTAAAAATTTTAAAAGGAAACATCAAAATGGCCGATCAACAAAACCAGGATCAAGGAATCAATATCGAACTGACCGACGACCAAGCGAACGGGTTATACTCTAACCTTGCTATCATCACCCACTCTTACTCTGAATTCGTTTTAGACTTCATCAGCATCATGCCGGGTATGCCTAAAGCTAAAGTAGGCTCCCGTGTGGTAATGACCCCGCATAACGCGAAACGATTAATGCGCGCTTTAATCGATAACGTAAAACGCTACGAATCTCAAAACGGATTGATCAAAGACGAGCCTAACCAGGAAGGTGGTATGCCAATGAATTTTGGCGGCGCTACCGGCGAAGCTTAATCTGATACACTTTTTTTAAAGAGACTGTCTTCCGGCAGTCTCTTTTTTCATTTTAAAATGGCAAAAATTCATCGTAATTTTGCAGCCTGTAATTAATCAATAGCAATTCCATTATTTTCAATGAACGAAAAAATACTCATCCTCGACTTCGGATCCCAGTACACCCAACTGATCGCGCGCAGCATCAGGGAGCTTAATGTTTACTGTGAAATTGTACCCTGCCTCAAACCATTGGAATTAACGGAAGATGTAAAGGGTATCATTTTATCCGGCAGTCCCTTCTCTGTTAATGATGCAAACGCCCCGAAACCGGATGTAGCGCAATGGGCCGATAAAGTACCGGTCTTAGGTGTCTGCTACGGCGCACAGCTTATGGCGCAGCAATTCGGCGGTTTTGTAGGCAAATCCAGCAGCAGGGAGTATGGAAGAGCGCATTTGGTAATTACAGAACATGATCCTTTCCTGAAAGGGATCGAAGAAGGCTCCCAGGTATGGATGAGCCACAGCGACAGTATTAAAGAATTGCCTGAAGGCTTTACCCTGCTGGCCAAGACCAACAGCATTCCTGTTGCCGCCTACCGGGTAAATAAATTCCAAAAGCCTGTATACGGCATACAATTTCACCCGGAGGTAACCCACAGTACCCAGGGCCGCGATATTATCCAGAATTTCGTGGTAGACATCTGTAGCTGCACCCAAAACTGGACCCCGGCAGCTTATGTGGATGAAACGATCGCTTCCCTGAAAGAAACCTTAGGCGATGCCAAAGTGGTAATGGCGCTGAGCGGTGGTGTAGACTCTACCGTGGCGGCCACGCTGATCCACAGGGCTATCGGCGATAACCTGTACTGTATTTTCGTAGACAACGGCTTATTACGGAAAAATGAATTTGAACAGGTACTGGAAAATTATACAGTTCTTGGCCTGAATGTAAAAGGTATCGACGCTAAAGACCGTTTTTACGAAAAACTGGCAGGCGTAAGCGATCCGGAAGGAAAACGTAAGATCATCGGCGGCCTGTTTATCGATATTTTCCAGGAAGAAGCCCATCACTTACAAGACGTAAGTTTCTTAGGCCAGGGTACTATCTATCCCGATGTGATCGAGTCGGTATCCGTTAACGGGCCTTCTGTTACGATCAAGTCGCACCACAACGTGGGCGGTCTGCCGGAAAAAATGAATTTAAAATTAGTAGAACCTTTACGTTTCCTTTTTAAAGACGAAGTAAGACGTGTTGGTAAAGAATTAGGCTTACAAGCTTCTTTCCTGGAGCGTCATCCTTTCCCGGGACCGGGTTTAGGTATCCGTATCTTAGGTGCGGTCAGCCCCGAGAAAGTACAGATGCTACAGGACGCGGATGACATTTACGTAAGACACCTGAAAGATACCGGTGAATACAATAATGTATGGCAGGCAGGCACCATCTTGCTGCCGGTACAAAGCGTAGGCGTAATGGGCGACGAAAGAACTTACGAATTCACAGTAGCTTTACGCGCTGTCACTTCGATTGATGGTATGACGGCCGACTGGGCACACCTGCCTTATGATTTCCTGGCTAAAGTTTCGAACGATATTATCAATAACGTACGCGGCATCAACCGTGTGGTCTATGATATCAGCTCCAAACCACCGGCTACCATCGAGTGGGAATAAGCTTTTATCCTAAAATCCTATTATAGCATAGCAGGTTTCTCAAAACCTGCTATGTTTTTAACACCCACCTAAGAAAAAAGCATTTCCATAAATAGTACGTCTATATAGACAGACAGCATATTCACATTACAAGTATTAGTACCATGAAATTACTTTTTGCAGCCAACCGTTTTCCTTACCCGCCCTACCGTGGCGATAAGCTGAAAATATATAACCTCGCGAAAAGATTGTGTAAAGATCATGAATTACACCTGCTGACTTTCCTGGAAGACCAGGAGGACCTGCAGTACCTGCCGCAATTAGACGGCATTTTCAAACATATTCACCTGGTCATTCACCCTAAGTTCAAATCCTACCTGGGTGTTTTGAGAGGCCTGTGGGGCAGTACGCCATTACAGGTAAGCTATTTCTCTTCTTCAAAAATGAGGAAAAAAGTAGATACGCTCCTACAGGAAGAACGTTATGATGCCATTCATGTACAACACTTAAGAATGGCCCAGTACTTTGCCCAGCATAAAGAAGTACCGCGTATCCTCGACCTGCCGGACGCTTACTCCCTGTACTGGAAACGCCGTATTGAAGCAACAGAAGGTATCCGCAAAAAATTCAACACCCTTGAATTCAAACGCGTAAAAGCCTATGAAGCGATCCTGAATGAATACGATAAAACGCTGGTCTGCTCCCGGGAAGATAAATCCTGGCTGGAAACGCAGCAACATATTAACAATGTAAGTATCCTGCCCAATGGCGTGGATACCACCACATATCACTCTTTAGAGCACAACTACAGTAATAATAAAACGATCCTCTTCACCGGAAATATGGACTACGCGCCCAATGTGGACGCGGTACAATACTTTGCCAAAGAGATTTTCCCGCTTATTTTAGAGCAACATCCCCATGTACAGTTCGTGATCGCGGGCCAGCGCCCGGTAGAAGCGGTACAGGCTTTACAAAGCAGTAAAATACTGGTGACCGGTTTTGTACAGGACCTGAAAGAGTGGTACCAGGAAGCTTCTATTGTAGTCGCTCCGCTAAGGTTTGGTGCCGGTACCCAAAACAAAGTTTTGGAAGCCATGGCTATGGCTGTGCCGGTGGTGAGCATGAACGTGGGCTTCCAGGGGCTTAATATCGAGTCGGGGGAAGGCGTTATACTGGCTATGGACACACAACCTTTTGCCAATGCCTGTATCCGTTTACTGTCCGATCAAAACCTGAGAAAGGAAGTAGGTGAGGCCGGGAAAGCAGTGATCCTGTCGCAGTTTGACTGGGACGTGGTCGCCAAAAAACTGGAATACTACCTGCAGGCGGTGGCCAATAGATAAATTGTTAATGATTAATGATTAATGGTTAATAAGTGATGGGTGGGGAGTGATAAATGTAATGTATTATGCTGTACTCCGTCGAAGCCTGCCAATCCCTTTCTCTTTCCATCAACTCAGGGTGACACAGGAGTATACTACGCATTTTTACCAATTGCTTAATAAATAAAATGAAGGAAAAACGGCATATTTGTATTTACGGTACTAACATACGATTGCATGAAACCCTTCTTTTTAAGTTTATTATTTATTTTAAGCCTTAGCAGCCTTGTACAAGCGCAATCCCGCACCTGGGATTGGGATGACATTAACCTGAGCTGGTCGGACTTTACACCGCGGCAAACAATGCCCGACCAACGTACCGCCAGCATCTATGTGCATAATGCTTTTGGCTGGGAAAGCAGCAGCCGTGGAGCGCAGGTCATCATACAATTAAGATCCGCAGTAACGACTAAGCGGGATAAAAGCATCGTAAAAGCAAGTTTTATAAAAAAAGCTTCCAAAGAAGATAAACAGGCTTTGCTCCAACATGAAAAAGGCCACCTGCTGATTGCCTACCTGAAACAATACTGGCTGCAGGATACCTTGTTACGTGCGCCCCTGACGCTTAATAACTACAAGGCGGAAATACGCAATATTAATCACTACCTGAATCAAAAAGCGGATGCTTTAAATGCTGCTTATGACCAAGCAACCCGGCACTCCTTAATCGCCGAAGCCCAGAAGACATGGGAAGATAAACTGCTGGGCCTGCTCAATCAATACCGGAAAAACAATGCTTCCCTGCCCCTGCTCCTGGAGCTTACACTCTATGTGCCGGCCAAACGGGTTAATTAACTATGGGTGATAGGTGATAGATGATGGGAGATAATTCTTAATGGACGATAGGTGATGAGTGATCACCATTAATAATTAATGGTGAGTATTGAATTACCAGGCTTATGATTCAACAATCTCCGTATGCCATCATTGTCAGCCTGAACCTAAATAATGTTAATTGCTATTCCCATCATTAACCATCAACAATTCAACATTAACCATTAAAGATTCACCTTACCCCTTTGATTGCAGGAAGGCGATCGTCCGCATAGGGTTAGCAAAATACCGGAAGCGCTTTTTAGCCGGCACCTTATGTTGCAACACCCCTTCAAATCCTTTTACATACCGTTCCATAAACTGTCGCTCAGCGCTATTCAGGGCGGTTTCCGAATATTTCAATTTCAAATAAAGCTGCACAAACTGGGCATATTTCAAAGGCAATTCCAGGTCCATTTTTTGCGCATAGCTGAAAGCTGAGAGCTGATTGCGCTCATAACCCAATTGATGCAAAACAAACTGCGTATAGCGGAAATCCCAGTAGGCGCTTTCCGGGAAGGTCCGGCTCATTTTTCGCCGCAACTGCACATACAACCTGTATAATGGCGCCAACAGCCAGAAGATAATTAAACCCAGCAATATGACCGCCCCGGTAACCCACAAAACGATTTGCCATACCGGGGTTTTTACCGGCTTCTCGCGCTCCCCGATCACTAACTGGTCAGGAATATGCGCCACCTTCACCTGGACTTCATCAATGGGAGCCGGGCTTGGAAAGATCTTTAAAAGCGCTTTCCCGTCCATGTTTTGAGCTGCCTCTATGGGCTTAAACGCTTCCGCAAAGGAAACCGCGGTGACACTATCGGCTACGTTCAGGGCAGTTACCAGTATCTTCAGGCTGTCTTTCATTATCGTAGCCACGCTCAGGTCCAGCTGTACCTGCTGCTCCTGCAGGTTATCATAAGGCTTATCTTTAAAGACCATTTTTAAAGCCTTGATCGTAGCCATTTTTCTTAAAGTATCGACATCCGTAACGACTCCATCAATCGCCAGTACGGCATTCCCGGGATTATCAGGCGGTGTGCCATCGGGTTTAGGGGCCTGCTGGGCTTCCTCATTGCCTACTGTCGTATCAAAGTCCAGCCAGCCATAACCCGGGAAGTATACCTGTACCCAGGCATGCGCCTGGTCGGCATAATACCAGTACCAGCCTTTATTATTGCCGGGATTCCGGTCCTGGGTCAGGAAGCCCGCGACGATACGGGAAGGAATACCCAGGGAGCGCAACATAAATAAGGTAGCCCCCGCATAATAGGCACAATAGCCTTTACGGTTTTCAAAAAGGAAATAGTTCAGCTTACTGGCGCTTGGTATGTCGGGTATACCGGGATTATCGGAGTATTTAAATAAAGGCTTACCATTTTCGTCTTTCGATAAAAAGTAATCTCTTATGGCTAATACCTTATCCACATTCGTTGTTTTCCCCGCAGTGATCTTTTTAGCCAGGTCTGCCACTTGCTGGAAACGCTCCATTTTCGGCAGGCTGGTATAGTATTGCATCAGCTTAGGCGATACTTTACTATAATCATTAGCCAACCTCAGTTTTTCAAAACGCATTTCCTGGAACTGTTCCAGCATAGCATTGCCACCCGGGTTATACACGAAATAAGCCGAATTCAATTCTGAAACCAGGCTTTTCGCCCTGTAAGCGGATTTAAATTCTTGTTTATTGTTTTTATCAACCGAGACCGGCTGCAAAAAGAAAGAAGTCGTAGGGGCCACGAATTCATTAGGCGACAATAGTGTTTTATACACCTCGACGTTTACCATCTTCATGTAATCATTTTGCAGCGCGTCTTTCAGCACAGCAGAATCGGACTGCGTAAAATAAAGGCCTACCTTAGACGGGTTGGGCTTGAAGAGGTCGCTTTCGGGTAATAAAGTGTCGGGTTCAAAAGTTTCACTCGCGGGATCGTATTTTGAATAATAAAACCCGGTTAAGTAAAGGGGGTTGGCCGTGCCGTCTTCAAAAAAGTTATCAATTTTAGCGACAAATAAAAGCTCGTTGCTCCGGCCAAGGTTGCTCCTGAGCTTGGTATACTCTTCCAGGCTGAAGGTCCCATCCTTATTCTTTTTAAGCATGGACTCCTTGCTAGACTTTCCGCCACCACCAAATTCTTCTACCTTAGCTTTTATCTCCTCCTCCATAAACCAGATCACGCCAAAGATCAGGACCAGCGCGAAGCCGATGAATAAACCAAGACGCTTCAGCAGGTGGCCCCAGTAATGCTGTGCCCGGTCTTTATGCTGTGCCAAAACCTGTACAGCGTAAAATATGTAAACCGTATACAGCACCAGGGGTACAAAAGCCTGTAGCACGCCACCAACATCCAGGTTATTTTGCTTGGCGATCAGGTAAATACAACTGATTAAAAAAATCCCGGCAACAACAATAGGAAAACGTTGTTGCCTTAAAAAACCCCAGGACAAAAACCAGCCTAAGGCAAACAGGAACGCGAACAGGCCAAACTGCCGACCGTAAAAGAAAGCGTCGAACTCCCCGTATACGACATTGTCGATCCCCTTATATAAAAGATAAAGACATAGAAGGAGTAGCCCGAAAGTCGGCAAAAACCGGAACCGGAACGCATAAAAAATAACAGACGCGAGCATGCCCGCTCCGATATAAATACTCTGCAAGAGGTTTTGATTATGCATAATGACTGCATAATACTGGTTAGAGATCCAGAGTATAAAGAAGCACACCAGCCAGGTCGGCAGGATCAGGAAGATCGCTTTGGCCAGGTATTCTTTTCTTTTATGTTTTTGTTCAGGGTTCAATCGTCTTTAAATTAAAAAAATTACGCTTTTAATCCGGCCTCAAATGCGGCCAGTACTTTTACCAGTTCCTGCACCTCTTCTATTGAAATGGCATTATACAGCGAAGCCCTGAAGCCGCCGGTACTCCTGTGCCCGGCAATACCGGTAATATTCCTGGATTCGGCAAACTGTAATAGTTCCGCCTCCAGCTCCGGCCGGGCAATGGTAAAGCAAACATTCATTTTGCTACGGCTGTCTTTATCCGCGATGCCCTGGTAAAAACTACTGTTATCAATAAACGCATACAACAGCTGCGCTTTCTCCTCATTTTCCAGTTCGATCTGTGCCAGTCCTTTCGAAGCGAGGTAGCGCAGGTTCAGTAAAGAAACATAGATGGGGAATACCGGCGCCGTATTCACCAGGGAGTTTTTTGCCGCCATCACCTTATAGCTCAGGATATCCGCCAGCGGACGCACGGTATTTTTTATGAAATCCTTTTTAGCCACCACAAGGGTCACACCAGCAGGGCCTATATTTTTTTGCGCTACAGCATAGATCATACTGAATTTTGAATAATCCAGCCGGCGGCTAAAGAGTTCTGAACTAAAATCGGCCACAATAGGCACTTCCGTGTTCGGAAAGTCAAAACATTGCGTACCATATATGGTATTATTGCTGGTAAGATGCAAATATTTAGCATCTTCGGGAATATCTAATATGCGCGGTACCGAGCGGTAATTGATCACAGCCGAACTCCCTGCCACCTGCAATTTACCGTAACGGGCCACATTACTCATAGCGTCTGCCGCCCAGTGCCCGGAATCTATATAGCTTGCGACTTCCCCTTCTGCCAGGAAGTTCATCGGGATCATTTCAAACTGCAACCTGCCCCCACCCTGGAACCAGATCACTTCATAGCGATCATCCAATCCCAACAAATCCAGTGTAAGCTTTTTCGCTTCATTTAATATGGCCTCAAACGCTGCAGAACGGTGTGCCAGGCTCAAAATAGAGATCCCCGACCCCTCGTAATCCATAACAGCCTCCGCGGCAGCTGCCAGTACTTCCCGGGGTAAGGCCGCAGGGCCGGCATTGAAGTTTATTTTCATCGCATGTAATTAGATTTCAAATATAGTCAATAAACTATTGAAGGCTGCATATGGCCCTTCAGCTTTAGAAACTTTATAACAAAAACAGGCGCAGGCGCTTAAAGAATGTGATAAAATGCCCATATCTGTTATCTTTGCGCCCTATGCATTACGTTTCTGTAGAAAACCTGTCGAAGACTTATGCGGACAAACCCCTGTTCGACAATATAAGCTTCAATGTAAATGAAGGAGATAAAATAGCTTTGGTAGCTTTGAATGGTTCCGGTAAATCTACTTTATTAAAGATTTTGACCGGCCAGGAAATACCGGATGAGGGCAAAGTGTGGATCCACAAGGATGTAAAAGTGGTACTGCTGGACCAGGACCCTTACCTGAATGATGAACGGACCATCCTGGAAAATATCTTCAGCTATGATCATCCGGTAGTGAATGCCCTGAAACGTTATGAAAGCCTGACCGATGCTGATGCCCAACCCGACCCCGTAGTGCTGGCGGATGCTATACAGGAAATGGACAACCTGAATGCCTGGCATTACGACAGTACGGTAAAACAGATCTTAGGCAAACTGAACATCCATCACCTCGACCAGAAAGTAAATACCCTTTCGGGTGGGCAGAAGAAGCGTATAGCCCTGGCCAAAGTCCTTATTGACATGGATTTTGAGCATCGCCATACGCTGCTGATCCTCGATGAGCCGACCAACCACCTGGATGTAGGCATGATCGAATGGCTGGAGCATTACCTGACCCAGGATAAGCTTACCCTGATCCTGGTGACCCACGACCGTTATTTCCTGGACGCGATCTGCACCGAAATACTGGAACTGGACCAGACGCAGCTTTTCCGCACCAAAGGCAATTATGAAAAATTCTTAGAATCCAAATCGATACGCCAGGAACAGGACGCGGCCAGTATCGACAAGGCCAGGAACCGCTACCGTAAAGAGCTGGAATGGATGCGTAAGCAACCCAAAGCCCGGACCACTAAGTCCAAAGCCCGGGAGGACGCTTTTTATGACTGGGAAGCGCGTGCCAAGAAAAAGATACAGGACACGCAACTGGAGTTGCAGGTAAAGATGACCCGCCTGGGAGGCAAGATCATCGAGCTGAAAAAATTATACAAATCCTTCGGGGAGAAAGTCATTTTAAGTGGTTTCGATTATACTTTTAAAAAAGGCGAACGCGTAGGCGTAGTAGGCGTAAACGGCGCGGGAAAATCTACCTTTATCAATATGCTTTTGGGCAAAGAGCCCGCAGATTCGGGTAAGATCAACGTGGGGGACACCGTAGTCTTTGGCGACTTTTCGCAGGAAGGGCTCACCTTTAAAGAGGATAAACGCGTAATTGAATTTGTAAAAGATATTGCGGAGTTCTTCCCTCTGGCCGATGGCACGAAAGTGAGCGCGGCGCAGTTCCTGGAAAGATTCCTGTTTACCCCGCAGAAGCAATTCACTTATATTTCTAAACTGAGTGGTGGCGAGAAAAAGCGGTTACAGTTGCTCTCTATATTATTCCGCAACCCTAACTTCCTCATCCTCGATGAGCCCACCAATGACCTGGACTTGCCGACCCTGGATATCCTGGAGGATTTCCTGCTGGAATACCCGGGCTGTATCATCATCGTATCGCATGACCGGTACTTTATGGATAAGATCGTCGATCACCTGTTCGTCTTTGAAGGCAATGGCGTCGTGCGCGATTTCCCAGGTAACTATTCGCAATACCGGGAGGTAGCCAAGGCGGAACAAAAAGCGACTACCCAGGAAACTAAACCTGCGGAAGTCAATGAAGAAGCCGTAATAAAAACAGAAAAAACAACCCAGCCTGCCGGCACCAAATTATCTTACAAAGAAAAACGTGAGCTGGAGCAACTGAATACCGATATTCCAAAGTTAGAAGCGGAAAAAGCGGAACTGGAAACCGCGATGAGCGAGGCCGGCGGCGACTTCCAGAAAATACAATCCATGGGCGACCGCATAGCAGCTATTCTCAACGAGCTGGAAGAAAAAGAAATGCGCTGGCTGGAATTAAGCGAGCGGCAGTAAGGAAACGACCATTAGCGGGTATTCAATTTCAATTCCATATATTTGGTACAGTATTTGTACGCCCTAAACAAAATGAAAAATACTTATGGAGCAATATTCAAGATTATTTGATTGCCTTTCGATAGAGCATATTATCAAGAAACCGGCTTTACTATCTTCTAAAGTAAACGGCAGCTATAAAGACCTAAGTACAAAATCTATAATTGAAACTACCAATGCCCTGACCAACGGCCTGATCAGGCTGGGCATTAAGGTTAAAGAGGGCATAGAAAACCAGGACAAAATAGGCCTGATCAGCAACAGCCGGCCCGAATGGCTGATCACCGATTTCGCGGTACAGCAATCGGGCGCTATACTCGTGCCGCTCTACCCGAATACCAATCCGGAGGACATTGTTTTTATTTTCAATGAAGCCGGGGTAAAAATCTGTTTTGTGAACGATCGCAAAACTTATTTGAAACTCGTGGAGCTTAAGCCCCAGATCCCCAGCCTGCAACAGGTATTTTGTTTTGCCGAAGCGGCAGATGTGACCAGTTGGACCACGATACAATCCCCTCCCGATGAGGCGGAGCTGGCTGAGATTGGAAACAGGAAAGCATTAGTTAAAGAAGAGGATATTGCCACCATCATTTACACCTCCGGCACTACTGGCAAGCCCAAAGGCGTAATGCTGAGCCATAAAAACATCGTGAGCAATATAAAGAACCTGATGGAAGTGATCGACGGGATCGGCATCAAGGATAAAAAATGCCTGAGCTTCCTGCCACTGAACCATATTTTTGAAAAAACGATCACTTACGTTTATCTCTACAATGGCTTTACGATCTATTATGCAGAAGGCATGGAAACGATCGCGGAGAATTTAAAGGAAGTAAAACCGGCGTTGTTTGTAACCGTTCCCCGGCTGCTGGAAAGGGTTTATGAAAAGATCATGAACACCGGCAGTGAGCTGACAGGTATTAAAAAGAAATTATTCTTCTGGGCGGTAGACCTGGCCAATAAATTCAAGCTTGACAGTAATAATCCCCTCTATGCGATGCAATTAGCCATCGCCGACAGGCTGATCTTCAGCAAATGGCGGGCGGCTTTAGGCGGTAATGTATACGCCATAGTAGTAGGTGGCGCTGCCTGTCCGCCCAAACTGGCGAAACTGTTTACCGCAGCCGGTATCCCCATCATGGAGGGTTATGGCCTGACCGAAAGTTCCCCGGTAATTACCGTGAACCGGTTCAACAAAAAAGACCGCAGGATAGGCACTATAGGCCCGGCGATCAAAAATGTGGCCGTAAAAATAGCGGAGGACGGCGAGCTGCTGACCAAAGGGGAGCATGTGATGGTGGGCTATTATAAAAACCCGGAAGAAACCGCGCAAGTGATCGTGGATGGCTGGCTGCATACCGGTGATATAGGCACGGTAGTGGAAGACCGCTTCTATAAGATCACCGATCGTAAAAAAGAATTGTTTAAAAACAGTGGCGGTAAATACATAGCCCCGCAGCCTATAGAGAATCTCCTGCGGGGCAGTCGCTTTATAGAGCAGGTAATGGTCGTAGGCGCCAATGAAAAATATGTGGGCGCGCTGATCGTACCTAATTTTGAGAACCTGAAAAAATGGATGTCGCTGAACGGGCTGCCATTCACGGGTATACCCGATGCCATCAGTAACCCGTTAGTGCTTAAACATTATAAAAGCATTATGGACGGCTTTAATAAAGAACTGAGCACGATAGAAGGGATTAAGCGGTTCCGTTTATTACCTAAGGAATTTACGGTGGAGTCCGGTGAGCTGACCCCGAAATTAAGTATGAAAAGAAAGGTGATCCTGGAGCATTTCTCGAAAGAGATCAAAGCCATATTTTCAAAATAAATACAGGAATTTTAGCTTTGGCGAATGGTCGCATTCAATTTTATTTTAATTTTGCAACCGGTTTTTGCTTAAACCTTCGTTTAAGTATCAACGCGAATTTATACCCGGCGAGTCGTTGCAAGTTCGGCATACATGTTATCATGTTTTAGGAGCGACCGGGTATTTTTTATGCTTTTTTATTGTGGAAGACTTCAATCAACTTATACAGGAACATTTCGGACTGTTATCCGCCAATGAATTATCGCTGCTGCGCGGCTACTTCCACGAAGAAACACTTAACAGAAATGAATACTTCACTAAGTCGGATAAGATCTGTGACCGGCTCAGCATCGTAACCTCAGGCATCTTACGCGTCTATGCCCTATCGGATGACAAAGAGATCACACAATGGATCTCCACTGAAAACTTCCTGGTCACGGAAGTGAGCGGGTTCTTTTTCGATCAGCCCAACCGCTGGAATATCCAGGCCTTTACCGACACTACCCTGCTGACCATCAGCAAAGCCAATTACCATAAACTCTGTACTGAATTTCCCAAGTGGAACGAGATTGAAAAGCGGTTTATTGTAAAATGTTTTGCCATGATCGAGGACCGGGTCTTCTCGCATTTATCAATGACCGCGGAGGAACGGTATCAACAGTATTTCAGGCAGCACAGCGCCTTGTTTAACCAGGTACCTTTACAATACATTGCTTCCGTACTCGGTATGACACCCGAGACCTTTAGCCGGATCCGGAAAAAGCAGGCCGGAAATTCTTGATATTTGTCAAGCCCTGCCGCATTTAAAAGGTTCACTTTTGCCTTGTACTTTAAAAAAGAAGTCATGAGCAAAAATATCAATCGTACCCTAAAACTGGAAGAGGCCGGGCAATTCCTGCTTTCCCTATACCTGTTTAGCCTGCTCGCCTACAGCTGGTGGGTGTTTCCCGCTTGTTTGCTACTCCCCGACCTGTCTATGACCGGTTACCTTGCCGGTCCCAAAACAGGAGCCAGGCTGTACAATCTTTTCCACAATAAATTATTGGCTATACTGGTTCTAATCGCCGGATTTTGGTGGAGCATTCCCTGGCTGGCATTGGCTGGCGTCATTTTACTGGGGCATTCGGCTATGGACCGGATGCTGGGCTACGGCCTGAAGTTGGAGGAAGGTTTTGAGCATACCCACCTGGGCCGGATCGGTAAGCACAGCAAGCAGGAAGCAGAAGTTTAGGTGCTTAGCTATTTTTAGCTAATTTTAGCCATTGCAATCTCCTTCGTATGTCCTACATTAACATAGTAATGCCCCTGAAAGACTTCATCGTTTATATAAAGGAAGCCCTTATCAGGCATGCTGCATACATATACCTGGAACAAAAAACCGCTAAGGATGCTATTACAACTGTAAAACTGGACTTGAATAAGCTTGATCGGCAAGTACCGGATAACAGGGCACAACACCTTAACTTTTTCATCAGCACCAAAGAGCTGTTGAATAAGGAGGATAGTTTTTATGAGGATGAAAACATGGCTTACGCTATAGAAGGCAGCGGTGGCAGGCAAGACGAGGAGTCTTTAGAGCGCATCGCCTTAAGGATCATTTCAAAAACGCCGGAGAAAAGCATCCATGCGCTATTTAAACAGATCCGGAACCAATTAAAAAAAGACCCGGAAATAGGCATGGGCGTTGCCGGCAATTCGGCACTACATAAAAACTATTGCTACCAGAAAAACCTGGCAGGCAAACTGGTCTTCAAAACCGATTTTTACAACGATAAGGCTCCGCTTATCACCATCATTTAACACAGAATTCTGGCCGGGGAACATAAATCGATCAAAAAGGCTTAGTATATTTATCAGGCAAATTGATCCATGATTTAAGCAACAAGATACGCATATGCCAAACACCCCAATCATCCGTAAAGCAGGGCCTGATGACCTGGAAGCAGTATACCAGATGATCTGTGCGCTTAAAGATGAAGTACTCGACCGGGAAGCTTTCAACCGGGTGTACCTTAACAATATCAAGCACCCGGATTGCTGCTATAGTATGGCAACAATCGAAGATAAGCCTGTTGGCTTTATCAGCCTGCATATACAGCAACTACTCCACCACAACGGCGCCGTGGGCGAAGTGCAGGAGCTATACATAAAACCGGAGCACAGGGCTAAAGGAATCGGCAAACTGCTGATGAATGCCGTGATAGCTTATGCCAAAACAAAACAGGTCAAAAGCCTGGAAGTAGCCTCCAACAAAAAACGCACAGAAAATGTAGCGGTCTATGAAAAGCTGGGGTTTACGCTCAGCCACAATAAGTTCACCCGCCAACCCTAAAGAATTAACCTTATAGAAAAACCTCCCGTACCTATTTTCCAGGAATGGAACTTGCAGGGAGGCGTAGTATGAACAAATTTAAAATCTTATAGATTAATTTACGCGTTCAGACTTGTTTTAAGTTAAGGTTATTTTTTTCAAATTGCGGGTTTTAGAGAAGTCCTCCCTATAAATGCGCGAATACATTATTTCGTTGCCCTGCTTTTGTTAATAAGACTTTAATACACCCCTATCCTGTAATAAAACAGGAATCTTCTGTAAAAAGCCGGGAAACAATAAAAAAGCAGGCAGATTTAAACTGCCTGCCTGATATAGCCTCTTTGCAGAGGTATTAAGCATTTAATTTCATTGATATAATCCTTAAGGTTGATAGACTACTTTAAAAGTATGTACTTCATTACCTTTAGTCACTTTCAGCAGGTAAATGCCCTGGGCTAAACCTTTGAGATTAACCTGGTGCAGACCGGGTTGTTCGATTTTACCGGAACCGGTAACTTTTATCGCTTGTCCCGTTAAAGCAACCACTTCGATGCCAGCGCCTTCGTAACCTGCAGGCAACTTAACAAATACAGTTCCTTCGGTTTTAGTAGGATACACTTCAACCCCTTGTGTTTTACATGCTGAATTTACGTTAACTGTTTCACTGTAAGCCAGCATACCGTCCCAGTCTACCAAACGTAAACGATAATAAGATCTGCCATTCGGTGTTCCTTTATCGGTATAAGCATAGGTATTGATTGCTTTTGAATAAGCAACGGGTGCGATCGCTTCAAACTTACGGCCATCAGCGCTGCGCTCTACTACAAACTGCTTAAAGTTATCCGCTTTAACTACTTCCCAGCTTAATACAGCCTGGCAGTTTTGCATAGCTGCGGCAAAGCCTGATAAAGTAACCGGCAGTGGTTCGGCCAGGGTGATACGGATATTGTCACTGATCGTACAGCCGTCTACAAAGTTAACCGTAACACTGTATACACCGGTATCCGTAACTACCAATGAATCCGCGGTACTGTTATTGTTCCAGGTATATTGAGAAGAAGGTACTCCGAAGAAACCTGTCGTATATAAAGTATAAGGAAAATCGGTGGTTAACAAAGCCGTATCAGGTCCTAAGCCATAGATCGGGGCGGCACCGTCATAAGGCGCGATAGCCCAGTTATTATTATTACCCTGGTCAATTGAATGATTGCGGGCAGTAAATGGGGCAGCAGCTCCTGCAGCGGTGATACGACGCAAACGTACATAATCAAAATCTACATCACCATTAGGTCGGGTAACCGTAGCGTTTGCCGTTGTACTGCTGCTCACGATCTCCGTCAAACGGCAAGGGGTACCACTGCCATACCAGGCATTATTGATCGTAGTATTAGTTCCTGCCGTGAAGGTATAGATACCGCCCGGGAAGAAAATGAGCGTATCAATAGTATTATTTCCATTAATAATACCGCTTCCTTTATATTCAACTCTTCCTAAAGTATTACCTGAGCCTACGATACCTACTGCTGAAGCCGTGCTCGGATCAGTAAAGTTGAGGTTGCTGACTGTTGCAGACCCCATATTAACAGAGGTGTTCAGTACATTAGTAACATTCACCGTATCGTAAGTCATTCCGGCAGCTTTAAAGTCACCAGTAGTAATAGAAGAGTTTGCAGCATTCAGGCTGTGATTCGCAATAGTTCCCTGGAAACGCCAGCCAAACGGAGCCGTTACCCTGGAATTGCTGATATTGATGGCGAATACATTATTAGCCGCGGCTGAATTATCTACCTGCCAAACCGAAACATCAATACCAGTTGCATTCCAGGCACCATTTATAAGGCCAATATTGGTTTGCGCATTACTATAGCTGTTCAACATAGTCAGGCTGCTGCCGGCTTTATCAATGTTAAAATCAAAGTCACCGGATACATTACCTTTCAGGTAAGCAGGAAGAGGTCCTTTAGGAGTTACCAGTCCATTAAAAGTAACCGTTGGGTTCAGGATGATGCTATCGCCCCAGAGCTCCATATTAAAAGAGACAGACTTATTGAGGATTGGGCTATTAGTCGCCCCGGTCAAATCCAGGTTCCTGGCATAGGCATTACCATTATTGATCGTTACAGTCCTGCTCCCGGCAGTAAAACCACTGTTTGCATTGAAATAAACATCGTCGTAAACCGTAGGAATACAGGCACCGCCTGCACCGCCGCTGCTCAGGCTCCAGTGGCTGGCATCATTCCAGTCGCCGGAACCGCCCACCCAGTAGTGCGGTGCTCCGGCAGCAGAAGTGATATCCCAACCGGTATTTCCCCCGGCATCCGCACCACTTACCGGAACCGGTGGCACCCCGGTAGCAGTCATATTCTGCAGGTAAACATTCGCCATATTAATCACGGCTGTAGGGTTGAACTGTATCGTTCCGGCAGTATTACCGCGCATTTCCAGCAGGCCGGTACAGGCAGCGGATTGTGCCTGTAAATATTTATTCAGGGTCGTAGTCCCGTTGAACACATAGTTCCGGGAACCGGTCAGGATAAGGGTATCAATAATATTGATACCGGTAATATTGCCCGCTCCTTTAAACTCCAGCCTGCGAATGGTATTTCCATTAAGTATTTTAGCCACACTGGTTGCTGAAGTTGAGGTAAAGGTTAATTGTCCGATCGTACTCTGTGCTATTGAAAAAACATCAGTAGCACCGGCATAAGACAGGTCAATCGCCGGATAGGACCTGTTGGCGATGTTAAGATACAGGTCAGAAAGCAGGTAAGAACCTTCGGATTGCAGGAAGTTGGAGTTGCCGGTATAGGCCCAGGTATTGCTCACCCGGATACTAGCATTTGTAATATCGGCATAACGCACATTATTATTATTACTGGCGAAAGCACGAACATATATCGTTCTGCCGGCCATGCTCAGGCGCCCGCTGGCAAATGTGATCAATGCATTAGTATTGGTCCAGTTATCAGCAAAGGTCAACCGGCCATTACCGGTTTTATTAACGGTAACATTAGGTGTACCTAAAGTACTTCCATTGGCGGTAAAGGTAGCTGTACTGTCGCTGCCTACAAACTCTAAAGTCGCGTTTACCGTAACAGCAGGGGCTAATGTTGCAGAGCCATATACACTGAAACGGGTACCGGCAAGCTGGTTGAAAGTAGCCGCCCCTACCCCGGCCAACCAGGATATATTGCGGCAATAGGCATTACCGCTTGTAGCTACAATATTGCCGGAGGATAAGCCGCTCGCGGCATTAAAGATAACCGTATCTGCTATGAAAGGAATACAGGCGCCACCAGACCCACCGCTGGTGTAACTCCAGTGCGCATTATCGTTCCAGTCGCCGGCACCCCCTACCCAGTATAAAGTTGTACCGGTAAGAGAAGCAGGTTGTGTAATAGTAAAGCCGGTATTACCAGCACCATCTACACCTGATACCGCTATAGGCGTATTGGCACCTTGTGCCGCTATGTTAGTCAGCAATACATTATTTACCAATGCTGATGCCGAGGTTCCAAATACCAGATTAGCGACATTGCCGGTATCGGCAATAATCTCTGTAAAAGCCTGGCAGGTAACGCCATCGGCACGCAGGTAATTGTTAATATTAATGGTACCACCCAGCTTGGTACTTTTATTAGCTGCCAGCAATAAACTGTCTACAGTTGTGGTATCGGTCGTAGAGACGGTGAAGTTGTCCTGGGCAAGGATGGTACCAAATGTATTTTTACTGCCCAGAACGCTTGCTGTGCGTTGGGTATTCAGGTAACCTATATTATTCAGGTTATAGATACGTCCGCGACCCATGAAAACAACCGTATCAATAGTGTTGCTATTGGTCACTGTAGCAAAAGAACCGGTATTCGTATTGGTAAAGGTAAGTTTAGATATCGTTGCATTAGATACAATCATATCACCGTCAAAAAGACCTCCACAATTTACTTTATTATAAGTATTGCCATCAATACTTAAGATAGAGTTCGCGGTAAGCGATGAATTTGTCGCCAGCAAAGTTTTGTTAGCACCGGTATAGGTCCAGCGATAGCTGAAATTAAGTGTAGCACCGGTAATATCAAATGTCCTGGCTAAGTTATTGTTACTGATAAATTGGTACGCTTTGATTGTTTTACCGGCGGCATTGAAAGTACCTGTGTTAAGGTTGATATTGTTCAATGTGCTCGTAGAAGTACATACAAAACTATCCGTAAGGTTAAGTGCACCGCCGGCTTTATTGATTTCAAAGGCAAAAATCCCGTTTACTGTACCATTGGTAGTAAAGGTATTACTAGTACCTCCCCTGAATACAAAGCCCTGGGAAAAGCTCATATTCGGCGTGATGGCAAGGTTTCCCCAGACCTCTACCGTATAGGCGTTATTACTCCGGCTGAATACCGGCGTATTAGCTACATCCGGCGCCCAGCTCATGTTATTACAAAAACCGTTGGCGTCCAGGCTTACGGTACGTTCGGCAACTGTAGTGCCAAAGCCGCTTTGGTTAGTAAAGAACACATTGTCGGAGGCCGAAGGAACAATGCTGGGAATACTACCGGTAGGGCTGCCCAGCCGCCAGTGGTTCAGGTCACTCCAGCTACCGCCGCCGTTCACCCAATAATAGTCCGCTGCGCTTGCCTTAAGGGCACAAAGCGGCAGCAAGCACATAAGTAATGCTTTTCTCATTAAGTAATAATTTAATTGGTTAAAAAATATTTACATACTGTACAATACTATTGACACAGGAAGGCGGGATTTTTTTTCAGGGAGCAGGTAAAAAGGTTGAATAGGTTGCCGCAAAAGTAATATCCATTCTGAAAATACCTAACTAATTTCAAAAAATTGTCAGAAAGGCAATACAAGAAAAAAATCAAGCAGGATATAATATCATTTATCTCATAAGCAAATCTTTACATGTTAAAATTTAAGTCGAACTATCCGGATCTTCCATTTGATCGAAGGATAAAAGGAAACAGGTTACATATTTTTCGCAAAGCCAACGAAAGCCATTATGACAGCAACATAGCGTTCCGCTTTTTGTTTTCAGCAAGCAACAAGCCAGGTACGTTCATAGGACGAATTAATTTAGTATTATCAAAAACATTAACTTAAAAAACATGTGCACAATGATAGGCGGAATATATCTTAATGCATAATATTTAGGTATCCGTTTGCAGGAATCTTAACAGTAAAGCAGAAATAAATATTGAAATTCAAATAATAATACATATAAAAAACATAAAAATTTAAATTTACAATCCTATTATATTAACAGGAAGTAAAGAGTAGTTGCTATCCTTATCTTATGAAACAGCGCATAGAGGCAAGTATCCGGCCCCCCGGTCACCTAATACAAATACCTAGTGCAAGCGGCATAAACTACTGTCAATATGACTGCAAAACCTTAAAATCTTAAAGCAGTGAGCGTACACAAAAGCAACTGCAATAAAGATAGATAGCAATAGCTAGCGTAATACAGGCAAAATAAAACACCCGGAGCCAGGTAGGCCTACCTGGCTCCGGGTAACAATAAAGTAAACGTAAATAAAGCGGACTTATACCTTCCCGTTACGGAGCTCCGCTTCCAGATACTGTATAAACAGGGAAGGGGTAATACCGGTAACTGATTTGAATACGGCAGCAAATTTACTATGTGAAGAGAAGCCGGCTTCATCCGCAAGGGTGCTGATCTTATACTTGCGCCATACCGGGTCATTCTTCAGCTGCCCGATGATATAATTTACGCGGAGTTCATTAATGTACCCGTTAAAATCTTTTTGTTTGTATTGATTTATTAAGCGGGAAAGATACTTAGTATTGGTATTGATATGAGCTGCCAGGTAAGCAAGCGAAATATTGCGGTTAGTAAAAAGTGTCCCCGCTTCGAATTCCTGTAAATGGTCCAGTATTTTCCGCACTGTTTCCTCGGGTATAGCAGTAAGCTCCCGGGATTGATCCCCGTTAGAAGAAGGCACAGTTTCCTGTACCGGCACTTCTTCCGGCACAGGAATTGGTACTTCCGGCGACTGTTCCAGTCTGCCAGATACTTCTACCGGTAGCATAGCAGGCTCCTGCTGCCTTTGACGCTGTTCTTCTCTTTCGCTAATACCTGCAAGTACTGCCCGGAACTTTGCCTTTTGTTGTTTCCTGGAGATTCCTATAAAAAAGAGCGTCCCACCTATAATGATTAAAGCAGAAAGTATGAGGATATTTTTATAACTGCTCTGCGTGGCTTCTTCCCGGTAATTTTGCTCCAAACCAGAAAGCGTATGATTCAGGAAAGAATCCTTTTTTATCGTTATTATCGTCCTGGCCGTATCCAGAACTTTCTGGGCCTCGCTTAATTGATCAACATCAGCAACCATACGGGCATATTTTTTCACCGTTTCATATACGACTACCTTTAATTGCTGATAATGCGAACGATCGGCAATGCTTTCTGCGCTATCCAGCCAGCGCTTGGCCGTTGTCATATCACCCAGGTCCATATATACTTGTGACAATCCATTGAGGATAAGGCCGCCGACATAATTCTCAGGGAGTTTTTCAAGGTGTTTAAGCCCGCTGTTATAATGATTCAAAGCTGAATCATACAATTTTAAACCTACATAGGCGTCTCCTGCCAGCTGCTCGTTATTTGCAGTCAGGAAATCAATATTTTTTTTCGAAGTATTATTAAAATGTTTTTGTGCATTGCGCACATCCTCAATTGCCTTGCGGTATTTTTTTTTCGCAATTGCGCTGTAGGCCTGCTCCTGGTACATTAACCCGATCGTGCTGTTAGCTATTTCGGGGTTGCGGATCTTTTGGGCCGCTGCCATAGCCTTACCGGCATATTCATTAGATTTTTCATATAGCCTGACCCAACGGTATTGGCCGGCCAGAAACCCGGCGACCCGGGCTTGCCAGTTATAGTCTTCGGTTTGTTGGGCAAGCTCCTGCGCTTTTTCAGCAAAAACGAGTGCATTGGTTAAATCGCCTGTTTGCTGGTATAAAGTAGCCGATAGCATAAGACTACGCACCTTAAAAGTTGTCGCTTCAGCATGCTCAAAAAGGGAATCCGCGACCTTCAAAGCCTTATTGAAGTCGGTACGGGAGGTTTCCAAATAGGTCTTAAGGTATATTTGCTCAAAAGTTTCCGGGTCCTGGGCAAGCGCACGCTGGCACAAAATGGTAAGCAGGCTTACCAATAGGAGAAAATTTTTCAAAATCAAGAAATTAAAAAATAATATTTAACCGCAATGAAACATTGCGTTTATTATGACAGTGTATCACAGGAAGGCCGGAGGATTTTTCGGTAGTCTAAAAAGACTAATAGGTGATGGCAAAAATAATATCCATTTTTACAATACCTAATTAAATTTTAAAATTTATCGGGATACCCATAAAAAAAGTAAAATTTCCCTACAAAGAAAAAAAATACCGATATAAAAAATAGCATAATAAGTAGCCCTAAATTCAATACTGTCAAGTGTCTTACCCGTCAACATATAAACTAACAAATTAAAATAAAAAGGTATTCCATCTAAACCACTCTTATTTTGATCAGACAGCTATGAGGAGCGCAAAAAAAGTATACTGAGGCTATCCAGGAAGATAACCTAGTATACTTTTTAAGTGGGTCTAAATAATAAACGAACCTCTTATTCTTTAACCAATTTACAAACCTATAGCGGTTCTTCTACTTTCAAACTATAAAAACCGGGAGAAATACCTGATCAATCAATGCTTAACTGTTCCTGTACCAGCGCCCCTTTAAGCGCCCGGCCCATATGCCTGCCTATCCCGTCAAAAATGACAACATTACCGGCCAGGCAACCTTGCCGCTACTTCTTCCCATGGGTGGATGACAACTCATAATTAATACTGAAAAATTCCACATCAGCACCAAAAGAAAATTTCCCATATTGCCGGTCATTACCGAAAGAAAAGCTGGCATGAGGAATATTTCTCGTACTGAACTCATCGCTTCCCTCAATAATTTGGCTCTTACTGCTCCATAGCCCCGTATTTAGGCTTATCCCTGGAATAAGTATGTATGGCTACTAATGCGCGCGTTTCTTCTTTTGCTCATAAGTTGCGTGCAACTGCCCGCAGGCGGCCTCTATCCCCGACCCGAACTGTGTTCTTCTTGAAGCAGCAATACCCCGGGCCTGCAACTGCTCAACGAATTTAGCCACACTTTCTGCCGCCGGCTGCCGGTAAGCAGGATGCGCGCCCAGGGCCGTATTATACCGGATTACACTGACATGATACAGTTCCGGGCGATACTGAGCCTTTACCAAACCCACCAGCGCGTCCAGGTGGGCCTGTGTATCATTGACCCCTTTAATCAATAAGTAGGCCAGGAAGACTTTCCGGTTACAGGCTTTTACATAATTGTCCAAAACGGCAAGGTTATCGGCTAAAGAAAATTTAGCTTCAAGAGGAATGAGTTCCCTGCGTTGCTCCGGGAAAGGGGAATGGACCGACAAGGTGATCGTTACGTTAGGATATTCCCGGACCAGGCGTTCTAAATTAGGTGCAAAGCCGACCGTGGATACCGTGATCCTGCGCTGCGAAAGTCCACCATAACCTTTTGTAGTGAACGCCTTAATGGCAGTGAAGATATTGGGATTGGCCAAGGCCTCGCCCATTCCCATAAACGCGATACTATCCGGCAACCTTTGTTGCCAGTAAGGGTGATACACCTGTGCGCAGATCTCGTCCGCGGTAAGGTTTCTCATTAAACCCATTGCCGCGGTAGCGCAAAAACTACAGCCTAAGCCGCAACCGCATTGGGAGGAAATACACATGGAGGTCCAGCCTGTGCGGTAATGAGAAAGTACTGTTTCAATTTTCGCTTTTGACCGGGTTGCAAAAAGCACTTTTTCTACCTGCTTTGACTTATGGCTTTCGATTAAAGAAAGTGGTATGGGCGTGGCACCAAAGCTGCTGCTCAGCGCTTCCCGTAAAGGTTGGGGCAACTCCTTTACCTCATCAAAGTTGACTGCACCTCTTTGCAGGGAGTGTACTAACTGCTGAAAACGATAAGCAGGTAAACCTGAAGCTGTGAGGTAAGATTGGAGCTGCTCCAGGATGCCTCCCATGGGCGGCTTGGGTAATGTTCTTATATTCATTTGTTATGTGCTATAGTATTTGAATTGTATTGAATTAAAGTTGCCGGGTCACCTGCCCGGTAGTTTAGCTATATTTAATTTGTAAGCCTAAAAGCCTGAATCGCGCCGGAGCTAAAAGGTATGACACAAGCCTTGTGCTACCTGACGGCAATAGTTAGTCTATAGTTTTTTATGGCAGAGCATTAGCTATACCTTATTGTTTACTATTGTCGCCAGGAGATGATTGTCTGTGGTAAAATTAGCTTGTTTAAACAGCAGGCACTGTTCGGAGGTATCTGTAAAGGGTATAATGGGTATGCATAATTTCTTCTAAGAATATCAATAAAAAAAACGGTTGCCTAAGAGCAATCCGATATTTGATCTGTATATGAAGGAAATTATTATTTACATTTTTGCCTGGTTGAACTGCAAAAGTAGGATTTTTCTTATAATTCCTGCTGCTAATTCATAAGTAACAGGTTGAATCCTGCAATATTAAGCAGGATATTTTTTGGAGCAGGCGATGGCATTTATTGAAAAAGCGGTAACCTTATCGGCATTAGATCTTCAAATAGCTTGCAAGTTTAAAGCCATTATTGTGTTGCGGGTCTATAGGGTATTCCGCGGTAATCAGTCTTCAACGAACTGTTTACCATCAAATGTATAGGACATCCGGCTCCGCCCTTTTAAATAATCCCGGAAAGACGATTCATCACGCGCCTGCACGCCAACCTCATCCTCACTCCCTAAATTTTCAATTACAAGCTTCTTTTGCTCCGGCAAATAATCGATACAGGCAATGCAATAGCTTTCCGGGGTATAGATATCATCATAATATTTGAGGTAAGGATATTTATGATAAAAGGCCGGGTAAGCCAGGTTAAGGCGGTCTCCGGCAAGCTCAATAACCGGCGCGACCGAGACTTCCAGCCTGCTGCTCCCTTTCCAGCCACCCAGGAATAGGTATAAAGTATGCTGCTTCGTTTGCGACAATATATGGGACTCATAAAAACGGGCAGGTAATGCCAAAATCTTCGTCCCAAACTTTCCGTTCGATTTTTTCCATTGTATGATTGACGTAGAGAGAGCTCCGGCCGTTCCTCCCGAAGAATATTGATAACTATAGATCATTAAAAGACTGTCTGCCGATGCTATCCGTTCCAGGTTAACGGTGTGTTCATCCATTGGGAAGGACTTTTCTGACAGGTACGCCGCCATTTCATGGCTCAGCACTTCAGCCAGGCTATCAATGTTATACTCCGGCGCTTCCCGGTAGCTCCAGGTAGACAATCTTTGTAATTTAGCTTGCAGGGCGGCTTCTATTGAAGTAGAGTCCCGGGCTGGTATTCCGGCACGGCCTGCATTTTGATTTGCGGCTAGAATTCCTGAAGAACAGGACATGCTTAAAAATAGTATGGAGCAGAGCATGCGTACAAGATTGTGACTGATGAAGGGCATGGTTTTATGTGGCATAAAATCTAGCGGAAATTTTGATCGTACAACTATTTTTAAAGTAGCCGGACTAAGATAATAAAAAACGTTTAATAAATAGTATTAACAGGATTACGTCTAAGCGCAATAGTCCGGGCGTGCAATACACACGCTGTAAGCGATGAATAGATTAGCTCGTGGCCAACTTGATCAAGCCTCATACTTTAACGGTAGCCTTTACCGGCAGGCTATTAAAACATTAAACCCGTCTGTTTATTTATTATGTACTTATAGCGATGAATCCAATTTTGTTATTTAATGTAGCTTATGGATGCATGCACATTTGCCTGATCAGCCTGAAGAGTGAGGATAAGGTTTTAAGAAAACTCCGGGTAGACCAATAACTGTAGATTAAACCCTTTGCATTTCTTCTTTACACTTTCACTGATAGCGGGGTAATCGATGTGGCTTATTTTAGGCAATAAATAAAGGGATAAAGCTATTTAACTTTATCCCTTTCAAACTAGATATGAATGAGTTATTAGGCTAATCTTACATTAATAGCGTTCAGGCCTTTTTTGCCTTGCTGCACTTCATAAACTACGTTGTCACTTTCACGGATATCGCTTTGCAACCCGCTGATGTGTACAAAAATGTCTTCTGTACCGTTATTGGGTGTAATAAATCCGAATCCTTTTGATTCATTGAAGAATTTAACTTTTCCTTCTTGCATTGTGTTTGTATTTAAATATAAAAAAAATATTTTTATTACCTTAATTTTCGGTTTCCTCTTTTCGTTGGTTCACCTTCTTATTCAGTAATTATAAATGTTGTTATTTGCCGGGGACACCTGGTCTATCACACCCGGAACAGTATCTAGTATATTTCATAAACGATAAGATAGTGTTCTTTGAAATTAGCATTGTGTAATGCTGTAATAATACTTCTGCCATCGACATCTTCTTTTATCACTACATGCGCATTACATAAAGATCTGCCATGGTTGTCTCTTGTAATTTTGATGCTTATTACGAAACCGAATCCGGATAACAGGTAGTAAATATCCTGCTCGGAAACGCCAAGCGGTAAATTTCCAAGGAACAATTGCATACAATAAATTTTATAGAATGAAGGCAAATGGTATGGCAACCAATGTTTTCCCGGAAGCTATAAGTTTGTATTGTTAGATCTTGCCTCGTATACGATAATCCGGTGCTGATCCTGGTTCGAATTATTTAACGCCTGTACCGCACTTTGCCCCTCACCAAGGGTAGGCATTTTTATAAATGCAAAACCTTTAGAATCCCGGGAGTGCATTCCCTTGATTATTTTTAACGATTGAATGTTGCCAAACGGGGCAAATAATGCTTCCAGCTGTTTTTCAGTAGTCTGAAAATTCAGGTTGCCAACAAAAATGTTCATTGTAAATGTTTAAATAGTAAAGTGGCAGCTGAGAAAGCGAAAACTGAGAAAGCGAAAAATAAATATTCTAAACTGTGCCAGAAAATGCAGGGGCAGAAACCTATCAAATATTTGATATTGCAAAGATAAGTAATAAAACTGAAAATATCTAAATTTATTTAAATTATTGATATAATTTCTTTTATGAACGAAATTAAACATGGACCAGCAAGCATATATTGGATCAATAATTAGATGTACTGCTGTTACTGATCCATACTTATGCTAACTTCATGCTAGCTAATAAAAAGGATTCCAGGTCTAAATATAGAAAGGCTTTACCATTATTTAGAACCAGCCGGAGAATTCCCGGACTTTTCCTATTACCGTTTTTACGGTACCCGGTTCCATCATATTATTTCGCCATCATGCTCACTTATCGCCTGTTTTATTACCCTAATAGGCCGGCAATAAAACAGGGAATTATTCGGGAGCCAAAATCTCCAGCAGATCGTTTTTAGACAGCTGATGAAGCAGCGAAGTATCGGTTTTGATGATGTCTTGTGCCAGCTTGTGCTTCTTTTCCTGCATTTTCATTATTTTTTCTTCAATGGTATTGATACATATTAGACGAACGGCTATTATATTTTTAGTCTGGCCGATGCGGTGACTGCGGTCAATAGCCTGATTTTCTACAGCCGGGTTCCACCAGGGGTCAACAAGATAAACATAGTCCGCCTCTGTCAGGTTCAGGCCTACCCCACCCGCTTTCAGGCTGATAAGAAATACCCTGACAGCTTCATTAGTCTGGAAGTGCGCAACTTTAGCCCCGCGGTCCTTTGTCTGGCCGGTAAGGTATTCATACCGGATACCCTTTTGCTCCAATGCAGCTTTAAGCAGATCCAGCATCCCCACAAATTGGGAAAACACCAATATTTTATGGGCTTTCGATTTATTTTCAATTTGCCCGGTCAACACTTCGATCTTTACAGCATTCCCTTCCGGGTACCCCTCTTTTAATAAAACCGGCGCATTACAGATCTGCCGGAGTTTTGTGAGGCCCGTCAAAACATGCATACTGTTCTTCTGGATTTCCTCGTCATTAGTAGCAGAAATGAATTCTCGAAGTTCTCTTTCATAAGCATCATACACCTTTCTTTGTTCCGCGTTCATGGTACAGTAGATCACCATTTCTGTTCTTTCCGGCAACTCTGCGGCTACCTGTTGCTTAGTCCTGCGGAGCATAAATGGCTGAATCCTGGCCTGAAGCTCGCGGGCTCTTTCGCTATCCCCAAACTTGTCAATCGGGATGGCATAAATATCCCTGAAATACTGCCGGCTTCCGAGGAGCCCCGGGCAGGCAAAGGACAGCTGGCCGTACAGGTCAAAAGTATTGTTTTCGACCGGGGTACCTGTAAGCACGATCCTGTTCCTGGCCTGCAACAGGCGTGCCGCCTTATACCGCTCTGAATCAGGATTTTTAATCGCCTGGGATTCATCTAAAAAAATATAATTAAAGCGAAACTGCTTCAGGAAACGAATATCTGATAACAACATACCGTAACTGGTCAATACCACCTCATACCCTTCCATCCCGGAAATGCCCCTCTTCCGCTCCGCGCCGTAGTGAACCAGTGTTTTGATGGAAGGCGCAAACTTCCGTATTTCTTCCTGCCAGTTGAACAATAAGGATGTGGGTACCACTACAAGATTCGTTGTATGCCCACGCTTTTCCCGCTGCGCTACTATAAATGCAATAACCTGCAGGGTTTTGCCCAAGCCCATATCATCGGCAAGGCATCCGCCGAAATTGAAATCGTCCAGAAAATTCAGCCAGTTCAGGCCCGCCTGCTGGTAATCCCTTAATTCGGCTTGCAGTGCTGATGGCTTTGGGATTGAAGGAACATCGCTTACTTTTAAAAATCGTTGTTCATAGGAAACAATTTCTCGCTGCACTTCTTCACTTAAAACTTCTTTTTCAAACAGAACTGAAAGTTCAGCAAAACTTATTTTGGGAATATTGAGCTGTTCTTCATCTATTTCAGCCACCTGGAAATACCGGGTAATCCGGGCAATCCATTCAGCGGGCAAAATACCCAATGTACCGTCGTCCAGCTGTACAAACCGGCTTTTGTTGCGGATAGCACGATGCAGTTGTTTTAAGGTTGCTTTTTTCCTTCCGTACCGCACATCCAGCCCTACATTAAACCAGTCAATCCCGCTGTTTACTTCAAGCGTGATCTTTGCCCGGTTCGGGTTGAGCTTATTATTTTTTATCTCGTCAAACCCTAGAATGGTAATTCCTTCAGCCTGCCATACTTCAAAAGCATCCAGGAACCATTGCTCCTCTAAAAAGCGGTCCCTATGGAGATAAAAATATTCGTGTCCTTCCAGCTGCTCTTTAAAATCAGCGTGCTGCTCCATCACCATTGCTGTCAGGCGTATTTCTGCCGCATGATCCCGCTCGACCCTGAACTCATTACCATTTGAATCCGTATCGAAGACCTGCTTACGGGAATATACCGGCACTTCTACCTGTCCATATCTCATTACCGGTGTAATGGATATGAAATTCCCTTCCTGGTGCAGGTATATAATAGGGGCAACCAGGTATTCCTTTTCTGCCAGCTGAACCGGTGTCGCGGTATGGATATAGCTGTAGTTGATATGGACACGCTGCTCCAGCGGGGCAAGCACAGTCTTGAAAAAGGTGTCATATTTTGAACTATGCACCAGTAATACCTCATTATTTTCTTTAAAGAACTTAATGACCCGTAACATGTCGGAATCGGCTACCAGGTGGAATTCCTGCAGATGATAAACGAAATATTCATTCCTGATAACAACATTTTTAAATGGAAGCGAACTATTATTAAATAAAAGCTCCCCGCTAATTTCAAAAAACGGCTCTTTCTTAAACACCGTTAGCCTTATTTCAGCTTTTAATAAATTTAATTTTACCGGAAGAAGCGATTTCGCGGATATACTTTCAGAGATACTTCTATCATGATAATAAATATCCAATCCTAGTGGATTTTTAACGATCTGCTTTAATACCTCTATATCTGTTTCGATAGCGCTCTCGTTAAATTTATTCTGAAAGGTAGCGATAGCGATATAGAATTTAATTTCCAGAGGCTCATTTACTTTCCAAATAAGCAGTGTGGGATCAATTGTTCTTATAGGATTTTTGATTTTGCCTGATTGGGTAAGCTCCGCGTCCATCAACAAAAAATTCAATTGATTGTAGTACCGGTGCCGGCCAATAACCAATAACTTTCTTTTATCGGCGTCCTGTGTGGCAAGTTGTTTTATAAAGGGTACCTGCCGGGGTATAAAATGGTGGTTCAATAATTGCTCATCAAAACGAAGCAGCTCTTTTACCTTATTTTCGATATGAAGGGTACCCTTTGAATAGCTCAGCTGGAAATGGATATCTAAATCCGGTTCCTGCTCTAATCCATACTCCCTGGCATGTTGCACCAGTACCTTATGGCGCAGGTCCTTGTCAAAAAAGACACGAAAATCCTTTTGCTCCAGGATACAATGAATAATTATTGCCTGGTGCTCGCACAGTCTTTGTGCATTACCGGTACAAGAGCAGGAGGACACAACTGAATTTCCCGACTGACTTACCGCAACCTTTGGGAAGCCGACCAGGGAAGCGGTCCGCGTAAATACCCCGACATTAATTTCAAGAGACAGCGGGTATACACTTTCAAAATCCCCCTTATCTATAAAATCCGCACAACTGGTATGCTTGAGCAGGTCGTAGACAGAAAGTGTACCGATAGTGGTATCAGACAATATGTATTCTTTGGGTGCCTCCATGGTGGATCAGGTACAAGTTTTGATAAGGAATTTAGCTGCAAATTTCTTCCGGGCAAATAGATCAAACCTTACCGGCCGCCGCTACAGGCCGGAATAAAGAGTACATAAAACCTTCCAAAACTCAGGTAAACATTTCCTGCAATATATTGTAATTTTTGCAGGTGAATTACTCTATAAACGATATTTTATCCTCAACGGTATATGGTAATATCATGAATATATAATTTGCAGAAAAAAATAAGTATGTTTTGATTTTCATTTTAATCCCCAAAACATTAGTTGCAACCATTCATCAAGCAATAAAAAAGGCTTCCAGGTTTAACCTTGGAAGCCTTTGACTTTGATGGTGGTGTGAGCCGGGATCGAACCGGCGACACATGGATTTTCAGTCCATTGAGGCATGATTTCACATGACACCAAATAAGCACATATAACTGAAAATCAGAATTATAAAAATTATATCAATTCACACAGCATCAAATCAAAATCCGAATTGTTCGACCTATGTTCGACCCAAAAGCAAGACAATTTGTATCAAGGATTGTGCAATTTATCATTTTGGTATTTTAAAATCCTTCCCAGATCTTTTTCTTCAATTTCCTTCCTTTGTTTTGTACCAACGTCAATCATTTTCTGCCTTTGGTTTGGGCTAATTTTCTTTTTGGCTTCTTGGTATTGTTTGGCCCTGTCTAATATTAAATGGCCAATTGTTGTATCTTTAATAATTGCAGAATTACTTCGATAAATTCCTTCATTAATAGAAATTTCAGTGTTAATCATTTCATTATCGCTAAATCCAAAAATAGGAATGAGGAAGAAAAATCTTGGTAACTTAATAAAAGCAATGCAGCAGTCCATACAATTGCCAGTGACACCTGCATCAATATACCTAGCCATATAATGGATAATTCCATCTGGTATGTCTATCTTAGAAGCTGATTTATTTTCAACCACATCAACTCCGACTAGTAAATGTAGCTTATTAAAATCACGAGGAGGATTATCTTCACACAATAAATAATCCCGCCACTCTTTTTCTGCTAACAAAATTTTTTCGTAAGAAAATTGACCTTTCTCTTCTTCAAGCATTGAATGGTGAAAAAATCTCCATAGAATGGAAATCACAAACTTAAAAAGACGACTATCATATTTAAAATCCGCAATTCCGTCATTAACTACAGGATAAAAGATATTTTCAGCAAAATATTTTTCTAATTTACCAAAACGATCCTCACATTCGGAACATAAAAGATAAGTTTTTAAACCATCCTGTACCCTTACATTTAAGTTTTGCCCGCCTCTAAGATATCCGGTACCTGTGTCTTTCAGCCACTTGATAATAAACTTCGGGTAGATATGACTTAGTTTCAAATCCCGATATTGATTACAGAGCTTACAATAATTTTTTGGAGTCATATTATACAATTAGATGAAAATTTTCAGTTTGGATCTACTGTTTTACTTGTCCATTTAATCTTATACGCAATTCTGTTACTTCTGGCGGTTCTTGTATATTAGCATCATTCTCTTGCTGAATTTTAAACCTTGACTTAACACAATCCTCATATTTAGATAGCCAATTTGCGACTAATCTACCATGAATTAGTAAGATATGCTCAATATCATTCGGACATGGATTACTACCTTCATAAAAGGTATAAATTAAACCTCGAGCTTCCAAATCGCCACCTTCACAAACTTGAGGAATTGGGGAGCAAATTAATTTTAATGTGACGTTTTCCCCAACTAAATCCTTACAAATAAATTTAGAGAACTTAATACACTCTCTGAATGTACTGTGAATAGCATAACCAAATTGATCAATTGAATTATCCTCATCTTTAAATGCCGTCAAATATTTACTTAACTGAAAATCATCTTTTAAAATTAACTCATGTCGACCATATTCATATTCATCTAACGAAATGACTTTTTTTAATATAAAATCCAAACATATCCCAATAGTAAATTTGTCTGTATCAACATTAAGAAAATAATTAGTACGATTATTAAGATTTCTCAAGATACCTTCCAATCCTTTGTCTAATTCCAAACTACATAATTGTTCGTAACTTGAATCGGTAATCGGACATGTTTCTTCATTTAATGATTTAATAGAATCGTCAATGAACTCGTAAACTTTGAGTTGACGGCTGTAGGCTTCTTTTACCTCTTTCAATTCCTCAACTGCATTTAGGTGATCTAAAACACTTAATGGAAAGTTCTTTTCCTTTAAAATTCTTAGTATTTCTAAGATAATATAAAAGACTAATCCAATAAAGGTAAGTATAACTCCTAGTGTAGAATGTTTAACACCACCCAATAATGCTCCAATGTAGCCTGAACAGAAGAGCATTATAATAGTATTCATTAGGGAAATAATTACTCCATTAAAACGATCAGACTTAAAATACTTTGATAAATTGTCTATTCCAATATTCATATAACATTTTAAATTTATAGCTATTCAAATTTCAATTTTTTAATCTTTAGAACCACAAAGATGAAGTCTCGGTTCTACGGATTAATTCAAATGGTTTAGAATCGTCTTCAATTCTAGATACAGTCTTATTACTTGCAATTGCTCGCATTTTGTAACGATAAACAGTTCATTCACCACCCTAACTGTTAAATATTCGCCTTGCATTATGTATCTGCGGCAAAACATCAATCCTCAACAGTCAAGGCTATATATTCTGCCCCAAGAAAAAGGCTTCAAAGTTAAACTTTGAAAGCCTTTTTAAGTTTTATATAGGTGTAATCCGGAATAGAACTGGCGATACTGTGACTCTAATTCTATTCAAGTATGAACCCTTGCAAATCGATATATCAAATAAATAAAAATTGTATCAATTCATAAGGTATCATATTTATATCCGATTTTACCTTTCTATAATCACCACCACTATCTAATTTCGTCAATCAATAGCAGATTACCGAGATTATCTCTAAGTGTTGAATCTGGCATTGTGCGCAGAAAAAGATTTCCCCCAATATTAACCACAGTAACTTTTGCCCCTGCTCTCCATTCCCCTTGAGTATAATTGTAAGTTACCGTCTTGAAAGTTTGTCCTTGGTTAATCCTCTGAATGACTGTTGACTTGTCAACAACCAGTCCTTTGCTCAATCTATTACCTGCAACACCAGTATGAACTAAAACACTACTAATATGCCCATTAAAGTGACTTATCGCACTAATATAAAATTCAACCATAATATCAAATTCTGCCTTGGCCTATTTCATCCAAGCCGATAACGCATGTTTTTAAGCCACCGGGAGTTTATTATAAAATGTGTTCAACGAAACTTCTGTAACGAATGTTGAACCATCCGAAACCTTAACAGAATTATACGCAAAAAATTTTGGTAGTTTTAAAATTTGTGTTACCTTTGCGCTTGCAAAAAATAATTCTTGTTTTAAGAGGTGAATAGCCTCCGGTACAGTTAGGTTTATGACTGTTTTAATCCTTATTATCCCAATAGGGACAGATTTCTTTTAACATTTTTGTTCGCATAATCCTGTGCAAATTTATTGCCAACATCAAATAAACGCCAAATAGTCATAGCTTCATGCTTTTTGACAAGAAACAGGACAATTTTGCATCTCTAAGATGTAATTTATATTCAATTTTGGCAGTATTAACTTGGCTGCTTGGTAAATTTATTTACCTTTCCGATTACCGCATCCAACGCATCGTCCGTTTCCTGATGGATAAAATTAGATTGGTAGCCAATTGTCGTAGACACGTTAGAATGTCTGTACAGCTTTTGCAGCATTTGGATAGGAATAGCATCACCAGCTAAGCTTCCGAATGTATGCCGTGCAATATGCATGGTTAGTGGTGCGTCAATTTCCGCAGCAGGAGCCACGTACTTACGCAGCAGCTTATCAATCGCGCTGGTTTTATATGCGATTACACGCTGCACCTCAAATTCATTATTCAGGTCTACGCCTTTTAATTCCGGGAATACCAGATCATCTTTATTAACTTGAATAGTTTTATTCGTAAACTAGAGTCATTCGACCAATAAAAAAAGGCTTCCAGGTTTAACCTTGGAAGCCTTTGACTTTGATGGTGGTGTGAGCCGGGATCGAACCGGCGACACATGGATTTTCAGTCCATTGCTCTACCGACTGAGCTACCGCACCATTCCTTAAATGGAGTGCAAAGATAAGCCAAAAAATCATTTTACCAAATTTTAGCACCAAAATATTTTCCGCACCCCTATTGTCTTTATTTAAAGGTAGCCATTACCTTTGCTTACTCATAGCATTACTAATACCTGAACAATCAACGAAAATGAAAAAAATGCTCGCCCTGCTCTGTCTCTCGCTTTCTATACAGACGGTAAATGCCCAGACGAAACAGGAGTTACTTCAAAAAGTAGACAAAGACATCAATAGCATAAAAGCGCTGCTCCAACTATCCGGTATGCGCATAGAAATCACCCCGGCCGCTCAAAAAGATTTTGATCCCAAAGACGGCTTCAACTTCGAACAGTTCTCAATGGCGCAAGCCGCAGCAGACCGGGAAAAGCTACAGGAGTTCTTCAGCAACTTAAAGGTACATAACAAACTGCTGTATCCTTATAACATCATAAGCATTGGCAAAAAAGAATTTGACCTGCTCAAACTTATTGGCAAGGATAATTTCTACTTTTCCCATCAACCCGATAAAGAGCCGGTCTTTACACCTACCCGTGTTACCTTTTTAGATGGCAGCACTACCAGCAAAAACCTCCCGGTAATTTCTAAAGAAAGCATTGCCGGCAAACATACAAAAACCGAAAAAGAGGACGGCGAAAGCTATAGTTATGTGGATGAAGAGGACCTAAGCGACCTGGAAAAACTGGTCTGGAACAGCAGTAGTTTCGATGAAACTATCGCATTAGCAGCTTCCAAACCCATAAAAAGCATTAGCTACCGTATCGATTTCCCGGTACCCTCAAAAACAATCTATGAAGTCAAAGGCAAAACGATCAACACCCCTTATGGTATCATTACTATAGATACGATTGCCGGTACACAAGTTTACTGTACCCTGCCCGATATGGACCAGGCGGACGATCTGCAAGTAGAAGCTTATTACAAAAACGGCAAGATACTGAGGCAAAAAGGGAGCAGCAGTACCACTTTCATACCCGGGAATAAAAAACAGGTCTACCAACAATGGCTCAACACGCTGGAGCAGGCCAAAAAAGGCATCCATAAAGGTGACATAAGATCGGACAGTGACCTGGAAGCCTACCTGAAAACACAACCGGTAACTATGGACGACGCGATGCAACAAGCCTACAAGAGCAGCGTATATACTTTTTCCGGGCCGGTAAGTAAAGTAGTATTTATCCTTACCGACAGTATTGCAAAAAAAGAGAGTTTCGAGCTCACCTTTGATACTTATGGTACCGGTGCAGACCAGGAAGAATTTGTAGCTACCGATTTTGCAACCCAGAAAAACGGGCTCCTCGACAAGAGCGGCCAATGGGTCGTCGCGCCACAGTTCAACCCTTATTTCCGGCCGATCAACCGTTACTTTTACTGGGACCAGTTTGATGAGGAAGAAAACACTTACTACTACAACCCTTCCTCGAAAACCATTCAAAAGGTGGACTACAAAATTAATGATCCCGAGATCTGTGATGGCCAATATGTAATAATAACCCCCCGGACTAATGGCCCGAAAGGCCTGGCCGACGTACGCTCAGGCAAAATCATACTGCCTATGGAATATGATTATCTCCGCTTTAAAAGCAATAAATTCTGGCAGTTGCAAAAAGAAGAAAAGAATGGCGTCCTGGACAAAAATTTCAAAACAATAATGCCTGTCGCCTACTCCCGACTGGACATTGAAGGCGATTTTATCATTGCCGGAAAAGGCGATGCCAATAGTGATGTATACAATGCCTGGGGCAAAAATATTACCCAGGGCAAATATGACGACATAGACGGCACCTTCATGGACGGCTTATTATTAGTAGGCAAACGGCATACCAGCAAGGAGGGATACATAAATACAAAATACTATTACATAGATACGCTATGCCAAATAAAAATTGACCTGGCCGCCAAAGGCTACCGGGACGGGGAGGAGTTTAGCGCAGGCCTGGCCGCGGTAAAGAACGATGAAGGGGTTTATGGCTATATTGATACCAAAGGCGCGCTGGTGATTCCTTTCCAATACCAATACGCCTGGTATTTTTATCCTACTTCTAAACTGGCAAGGGTAAAGCTGAAAGACGACAGTTATGTGCTGATTGACAAAACCGGAAAGGTAGTAAAAAAGCTGCCCGGTTCCTTTATAGAAAGTAAACTCAAAGCTGCAGACCGGGCCTCCAGGATCTTAATGGAGGACAAAAGATCGTTTAATGAGTACGGTGAAGAACTAGAATACAATAGTAATGACTACTGGTAAAAAACCGTCCTGCCAGTGTCCTTTACCTCAATAATAAAAACGAAAGGTTCACTACCTTTCGTTTTTATTATTGAAATATTCCATTATCGTATTTTTGAGGATTCCAGACTCCGCGCCATCTGTATCCATTCCGTATCGGAATAAATATCCGGGCGGGCAAAGGTCACATTTTCAAAACGGTAATGTACCCCCTCTGCATTGAGTCTGGAAAATATTGTTTTTTGCTTTACATTATACCTCATTGGTATTACCTATATTAAAGCGTCTTCTGTGCATTACCGGCATTTTGAATAAATGATACCAGTATAATTTACGTTTCTATGTAAGCCAAATCAATACACATTATAGTATTTCTTCAATACAAAACTCAAGAAATACTATATTTTATGTATTTATAAAAAAAACTTCGGTAAATTGTATTGAAAAACAACAAATTATGAATACTATTGAACTGCTATTTTACCTATAGGTTTCACAGGCAGACATATGACTTGTGAGAAGTGTTACCGTTTCAAATTTTGGCTTGTACAAAAATTTCCTGACCCCTTAATACTTTTTATGCAAAAAAAATTTACGCACCAACAATTAAAAAGCAGACGCAATACATTTTTGGCTACGCTTGGTCTTTCTTTACTATCTATAAGCGCTTTTTCTCAAACACCACCACCGGCAAGTGCCTTCTCTATTAATGGCAGTACCTATTACCAGGTATTGAATAACCAGTTGTACCAGTACAACCAGGACGGCACCAGGACATTGTTGGCCACCTACGGAAATGCAAGCACCCATGACCTGAATGCAATAGGGTTTAACCCAAAAGACAGCATGATATGGGGTTATAATATGGCTACCTCCAATTTTTTCCGGATTGGAAGCGGCGGATCATCTGAGTATTGGGAATTCACGGTTACCGGGGTATCCAATCCTGCAAATTTATTTAATGTAGGCACAATTGATACCAATGGCTACTTATATGTTTACCAATCCAACCAGACCAGCTACTACACCATTGACTTAAACGCCAGCCATGCCGCTACCTATTTAAAAGCCATAGATCCGGGGACCGGTGCATTAAAGACAGCTGCTCCTTATGGTACAAGTATCAGCCCCCTAACCATCTCCGACTGGGCGGCAAACCGTACGGACGGATTCATTTACTCCATTATCGAAGGCCATGCACCCGTTACGACAGATCGCTTCCGGGTAGTAAGGGTAAACCCGGCTAATGGGACGAGCGCTCTACTTACAGGTACAGCCAGTGGCAGCAATTTCCAACAGCCCAATGATGGCAGCTCATGGGGTTATGGTACCTCGTTTATAGATTTCAGCGGTAATTTATACGCGTTTAATAACTTTAACGGTATATTTTACAAGGTAAATAACTTCACGGTTAATGGGCCAAAAACTGTTACCGTAATAAATAATTCCGGCATTACCGGGAACCAGAAAAATGATGGAGCCTTTCCAATAATGGTGGACTATGTATCCACTCCGCTTCCTGTGTCTTTATGTTGCTTCCAGGTAACTGCCGGCAGTAACAGGACAGCTTCGCTAAGCTGGAGCACATTATCTGAGGAAAGAAACCAGGGCTTCGAAGTACAACATAGCTTAAATGGTACGAATTGGAACAGCAAAGGTTTCGTCTACAGCAAAGCGGTACAGGGTAACAGTAAAAACAAGCTGGATTACAGTATGGAAGACAGGACTCCTCAGGCCGGCAAAAACCTGTATCGGTTAAAGCAGGTTGATTTTGACGGCATTGTCAGTTATAGCGATGTAGCTACACTGGACCTGGAAACAGGTAGTTTTATAAACATTCATCCTAACCCGGTGACAACCTCTTTTACTATTGAAGGATTATGCCCGGACACCAAAATCCAGGTGACAGACGTTCATGGCAGTACGATAAAAGAAGTATCCGCGGTATTACCAACCCTACAGATCGACCTCTCCGATCAGCCTGCCGGGATCTATTTCATCAATATTATAGATACCAATGGTGCTCTTAGCAGCCACAAAGTATTGAAGCAATAAAGAATAATAACAGTAATACCTGCTTAGACCATTTAAATTAGTGATGCGTCTAACTAAAAGACCACAACTGCAGCCTCATATGACTTTACACTCATAGCTACCGTTGTGGTCTTTACTACTTAGCCCGGGGCTCTTATCGTCTTGAAATAGCGATACAATAAATTATCTTTTAAAAGCGGAGCTTGAAGAGCTACATATCCACAGAGATACATCTTTCGGTATTTCGAACATCGACGATGGCTCCTAAAAATGAGCCGATAAAGGATTAAAGAGTAGCAGCACCATCGCTACTGTTTAATCCTTTAACTTATTTATTCCAATCCTGTACCGGTTGCTCCGGACTGTTCAAAAGCATGATTATTGAACAACTGATGCCTTCAGGCTGCGCGCCAGCTGTATCCATTCCGCATCAGAATGCATATCGCCATCGTTAGTATCACTGTTAAAGCGATAGTACAATTTGTCTCCAGGCTTATTAACATACACAGTCAGCAGGTGTAATTTTTTCCCCTTTTTGAGGTCCACTACAATCAGGAATACCTCCGGCTCTTTAATCAGTATCTTATAAGTGAAGCCGTCTTTTTTGATCATATCCATTACTTTTCGGATATGAGCCATATCTGTTGCTATCGTCTCTTTTTCGTTATCCATACCGGCTACTCGAATGCTTAATTTTTTGTTGAGTGGTATAGTATAGTCATCGGAAGACTCGTCTTCTGTTTCCTTTGTCAATACAGTTGTCAATGGAAGCTTTACTATAAGCGGTAACCTGCGTTTAAAAGTATAATCTCCAAGGTCGAAATCCTGCCATTCGGAAGTGTTAATGACTGTAGTGTTTTTTTGTGCTGCGGGTGCAACTGATTTTTTCTGCTGTGTATGGCTTGCCGCTTTTTTTTGTTGGGCAGGGGCCGGCACCTGTATCGCTAAAAAGGAAGTAAACAGAAGCACATAATGGTATTTCTTCAACATAACCAAATTGATTTAAGCATGCAAAATATTGCTTTTGATCCAGATAGCATTATATCAATTCAATAAAAGTAATTAAAAAATAACACTATATACATATTCAATAATTAATATTTATTATTACATTTGAATAAATACATACATTATGAATACATTTATAGTCCGCTACCTGGCTATCATAGGTAGCTTAAGCATCTTATCTTTTGGTGCCTGTAAAAAGGGAACCCGGGAAGAAAACCAGGTTGCGGAAACAGGCAAGGCGCCGATCAAGACGGAACAGTTCCGTTTCCAGGCCCCCATGAAAATAAAAACCAAGATAATGGTCAAAGACCAACAGGGAAACCTGATGAGCCTGGAGGCATACCGCAATAAGGCAAAACAGGGCAACCACGCCCTGGCGGTTTGTGGCTCAGGCAATGAACTGGACTATATAGACCTGTATTATCGTGGCTTTAGTTTAGATAATATAGGGCCTTGTGCTGGTGGCCTGTCAGGCAGTATTGGCCTGTCCTGGGACCTCACCCTGCCTGACGACCTGGAACCATTAAGAACAGATCCGCAAAGCAAAACCATGGTAAAGCTTACCCCAAGCGGCTGGATCACCAGCCCCTCAGGAACCGGTGCACGGGATCTCAACTACACCGATGTAAGCCTGATGGGATCATTCAGCTCCGGAGGTGTTAATTATAAGCAATGGCGGATCACCACTGCTTATACCCCGACCGACCACCAGGATTATTGCCTGAACACTTATATTGAAAGTCGTTTCCAGATCGCTACCAATTGCCCGGATTTTACGATCGTAAGCAGCGATGACCTTACCGGAGCGCCGATCCAGGAATTTTACGATGTCTATGCTAAAAAAATAGTGCCTTTATCTTTCGTAAACAATGCCAGCGTAGGCACCTCGCACAAAATGGAGGTCAACTGGAGTATACCTTTATGTACGCCTCCAGCCTGTAAAGGGACCGGGTTTTATACCTATACGGATTATATAGAATTTCAATATCAAAGAACGAACGGGTCGTGGTCTATACCTGTGATCAGGACTAATCTTTCTTCTTTCACCGTTTCTACCGGCACACAGACCGGTACCATTACTTACCGGTACCGGGGTACAATGAACCAAAATGATGACTTGTGTGAATGGATATATGGTACGGTAAACGTATTGTAACTGCAATATAGGGATACATTAATCAGCTTTTCATTCCCTGTTTTAATAAAATAAAAAGGCTTTCAGGGATAAACCTTGAAAGCCTTTGGCATTATGTATTCAGGGCCGGGATTTACCGGTTTTAATGATAATTTTATACAACACGTAAGAACATCTATTTTAAAGATTTCAGGATATAAAATCTCACTTTTTCTTGAATATTAAATCTCTTTTCAAAAAAACAGAAAGGATAACTGTACCAACAAAAAAACTTAAAAAGTCCAGCGCATCGAATTGTATTTTCTCCCCCATAATCAGGTCAGATATAACTTTCGCAATCATCAACAAAATGAAAGTAAGACAGACCGACCAAAGATAGCTAATCAATATTTTCATACGTATATTTTTGTACAAATTAAGCATTTTTTACAATTGCTGTGCCCATAGCTTACAATTTTTTTCAAAAAAACAACAATTACTTTATCCCAAAATCGCGCTTGCAATTACCACTGCCGGCCACAGCATCGCCATGCTTTTTTAATGCTTCCATAATGCAGATCCAGCCTGCTACTTAAAAAAATTTGATCCTGGCATTTTGCATTCATGGCAATATACCCAATCATCTTCTGAGGTTTATTATCTGCTTGCTGACGAAGATTGTTTACCTTCGCATAATTAATAGCTTATCATGACTTTTGAAGATTTAAACCTTAATGCTCCGCTACTCAAGGCATTGGACGAGATGGGTTTTGTGCATCCTACCACTATTCAGCAAAAAGCCTTTTCCGTAATTATGTCAGGTAAAGATGTATGCGGCATAGCCCAAACCGGGACCGGTAAAACTTATGCCTATTTATTACCTTGCCTGCGACAATTGGAATTTTCGAAAGACAGATTTCCGCAAATGTTGGTACTTGTGCCTACGCGTGAGTTGGTGGCGCAGGTAGTGGAAGCGGCTATAAAATTAACAGCCCATCGTTCCTTAACTGTGCTAGGTGTGTATGGTGGGGTCAATATGAAACCACAAATTGCTGCAATAGATAATGGCGTAGATATACTTATCGCCACACCAGGCAGACTATATGATTTAATATTGAATGGCGCATTAAAGACAAAATCGATCAAGAAATTTGTTATTGATGAAATGGACGAGATGCTGAATCTTGGTTTTCGTTCGCAGATCAGAAATATTTTGGATTTGCTGCCGGAGAGAAGACAGAACCTTATGTTCTCTGCCACCATTACAGAAGAGGTGGAGCAAATAATCGAGGAATACTTCAACATGCCTGTGCGTATTGAAGCGGCACCCGCAGGCACGCCTTTGGAGCATATTAACCAGGTGGCTTATGAAGTGCCTAACTTCTATACAAAAGTCGATCTCCTGGAATTGCTACTTACTGAAAATGAAGATTTTTCAAAGGTGCTGGTCTTTGCAGCCACTAAAAAATTAGCTGACGAATTGTATGAACAAATGCAAGACCGCTTCCCGGAGCAAGTGGGCGTGATCCATAGCAATAAGGAACAGGCGCATAGGTTTAATACAGTAAAGCAATTTAAAGAAGGTACTTATCGCTTTATTATTGCGACAGACATTGTTGCCCGTGGAATAGATATTGCTGAAGTGACGCACGTGATCAATTTTGATTTACCGGAGGTACCTGAAAACTACATTCACCGTATAGGAAGAACGGGCCGGGCAGACAAAAAAGGGGTAGCGATAAGCTTTGTCACTGAGCGGGAGAAGGAATACCAGCAGCGTATTGAGTCGCTGATGAAATACGATATTCCCATGCGACCATTACCCGATCATTTGGAAATATCCGCTAAATTAACGGAAGATGAACTCCCGAAAGTTATCGTGAAAGAGGTAAAAATAAAAACCCCTAAGCGTGAAAATGTAGGTCCGGCTTTCCATGAAAAATCGGCTAAAAACAGCAGGCAACCAACGAAACGCGTGAGTCATAAAGAAAAGATGATGGCTAAATATGGTAAACCGAAGTCGAAAGGCAAAAAGCGATAGAAAATAAGCTCCCGACTCTTCTGGTATCGGGAGCTTATTTTTTAACGCAATACTCCTTTTATAACCCAGTGACCCGAATACCACGCTTGGAAAAAAACCGGCTCAGCATCTCGTATTTTTCGTCGCAATATACGGGGAATCCGACTTTATTAATATCATACTCCATGGCATCACAGCCAAAATATACCCCGATATAATCAAAAGGCCTGCCTTTATCATCGAGGAAAATAATAGCATTTTTATGTCCAGGACACGCTGATAGCTCCATTTTAAAAATATCTTTTGTGTCAAATCCTACGTTGAACAATAAATCGCTAAGCGTATCAATATCTGCGGCAGTAAGCACTTTTTTATGTTCAATATTATCCAGGGCGAGTATGGATTGCTTATGCTGCTCATGATTCGGATAAAGGATCGAGTTATCGGTAAAGGAAACAAGCATAACACTTTTAGCCTTATTGAAAGGATATTGAGCCAATCTTTGTTTTAGCGACAACTTGCCAAAATGGGTACAAGGCATGCGGTAGTCATACTCAACTTCCGGTACATCTTCGCTGTCCTCTACTGCCTCTTTGCTTTGTGGGACCTCGGCATTTGCGGGATTTAAAGCATATTCACCCATCAACTCATAATGCAGGTTTGCCTTGCGGTCTAATGCGGCAAGTGTATCAGTGCCATACTTTTGTTCCACCCAGTTGCGAAACGCCTTTTCTTTGCGGCTCAGCTCTTTAAAATAAGCATCAGCGCCTCTGAGCGTATCCATAAGAATGGAGGTAACCTTCCCGCCTTTCGATTCGATCAAAAAAATCAAGCCGGAATGATCTATCTGCAACAATTTAAGCTGATCACTATACTCCTTAACCGCAATAATATCAGATTCGCCGCCTTTCATAATTACCGCAATGGTGCTGTAGCCAACGTTAAATGTAGTATAGTGGCTCATGTTTACACCAAGAAGCTCCTTTTTGGTAATGGTCTTATTGGTAAACCGAGCTTTCATTACAAAATTATCTGCAAGCAGGACATTAAGCTTTTTAACGTCATGGGCGTTGAAATATTCAAGAAATTTTTCTCCCGGCGAAAGGCTGGATTGCGCGTTTGAGAAAGTGCTGCAGAGTATCAGCAGCAAACCAATAGCAAGCTTAGTAAAGTGTTGTTTCATGATTTAAAATTGTCTTCTTATTTTTCACAATCCGTATTCTTTGCTGCAGGAAATATAACAAACCGGATTGCCGGATGCTAAAGTAAGCCTAAGAAATAGAAGATTTACTTTAGATGAATAAGCGTTCCGGTTCAGGCAATAAACGTCGGGAAACAGAACAAAATCGCTACAGGGAAAATAGAGCTAAGGGGCTAAGCAATTCCATTTGAGGTATAGTTTTAATTGGTTACCCTTTATATACTTTTCCGAATAAATAATGGTTTTCATAATAAATCCGGTCTATGTTCAACCCATGAAAAAAGGCTTTCAGGGATAAACCTTGAAAGCCTTTACCATTCTGTGGTGTGGGCCGGGATCGAACCGGCGACACATGGATTTTCAGTCCATTGCTCTACCGACTGAGCTACCGCACCATGCTTTTCAGCTGAATGGAGTGCAAAGATAATTGAATTTTTATTCCAGCCAAATTTTATGCTTTCATTTTAAATATTTTTTTAATCGCAAATTGTTGTCCTGCAAAAATCACCACTCTGAAACCATTACCGCTATACGCAAAAAATGAATTTCTAATTTGCGCAGGAAACATTACTTTTGTGGGCTAACTATTATTATACATAATAACAATCTTATGAGATTTATTGTTTCTTCCTCTGCTTTACTCAAAAACTTACAATTGGTTGGCGGTATCATTAGCTCTAATACGGTGATGCCTATCCTCGAAAACTTCTTGTTTGAATTAAAAGGCAATACATTGACCATTACCGGTTGTGACCTGGAAACAATGATTAAAACACACCTGGAAGTACAGTCTGAAAACGCTGAAGACGGCAAGATCTGTGTTACCTCTAAAATCCTGCTGGAATACCTGAAAAACTTACCGGACCAACCGATCAGTTTCAACATAAACAACAAAGACCTTACGATTGAGATCACCAGCAATTCCGGTAAATATAAAATCGGCGGCGAAAAAACGGATGAATACCCGAAAGAGCCTAACCCGGAAAATGCCAATACGCTCAACCTGCCTTCTTCAAGATTAGCAGAAGCCATCAACAAAACTATTTTTGCGACCAGCAGCGATACGCTGCGCCCGGCAATGACCGGTGTCTATTTTGAATTGAACGAAGGCGACCTGACCTTTGTCGCTACTGACGCACACCGCCTCATTCGCCTGATGTACCTGGATATCACTCCTACACAAACAGGCAGCTTTATTGTACCCAGAAAGCCATTACAACAAATGAAAAACTGGTTACCTTCTGATGATTCAGCCGTAAGCCTTTCTTATACCGATACGCACCTGTTTATAAAATCCAACAATACCAGCTTAAACTGCCGCCTTATCGATGGTAAATACCCTCCTTACCGTGCGGTAATCCCGGCAGACAACCCATTCCTGTTAACAATTAACAGGACTGATCTTATTAATGCCCTGCGCCGCGTAAGTGTATTCGCCGATAAAAGCACTACCCAGGTAGTTTTTGATATCGTTGGCAACACAGTTACTTTAAGCGCTCAATACGCTGATTTCTCTTACGAGGGTAACGAAAAACTGAATTGCCAGTTCAATGGTGAAGACATGAAGATCGCCTTCAATGCAAGATTACTCGTGGAAATGCTGAACAACCTGGAAGGGGAAGAAATAGCCCTGGAACTAAGCGTTCCTTCAAGGGCCGGCATCTTCAAGCCAACCGCTACCAGCGACAATGATGACCTGTTAATGCTCTTAATGCCGTTAATGGTGAACATTTAAAACTTAAAAAACGATACAACATAACAAAGCCGCAGTCAATCTGCGGCTTTTGTCTTTGATAAAGCCATTCCTTACATTTATCGTTTTCTTACCATTAAAACCAGTAAATTGCTATCCGAAGAAAAAATCATTATTTCGTTAGCGTAAAGAAACTTTAATACTATGAATTCAAATATTTTATGGGTAGATGATGAGATCGAATCTTTAAAATCACAGATGCTCTTTCTGAAAAATAAAGGTTACGAAATCACCCCGTTTACCAATGGCTATGATGTGCTGGAATACCTGCGCAGCAACAAAGCCGAAGTAGTGCTCTTAGATGAAAGTATGCCCGGCATCACAGGCCTTGAAACCTTAAGCCAGATAAAAGCACTCTACCCCAACCTGCCGGTCATTATGGTGACCAAAAACGAGGCCGAAAATATAATGGAAGAAGCCATCGGCGGACAGATTTCCGACTACCTGATCAAGCCGGTCAACCCTAACCAGGTATTGCTTTCCCTGAAAAAAATCTTTGACAGCAAGCGCCTGGTATCTGAAAAAACCACCACGGAATACCAGAAAGATTTCAGGAACCTCTTTATGACCCTTAACTCTAACCCCAACCTGGAAGAGTGGAAAGACCTGTACAAAAAACTGGTGTATTGGGAACTTGAAATGAGCAAAAGCGACAGTCCCGAAATGCTGGAAGTCTTTAACACCCAAAAGGTAGAAGCTAATAATGAATTCTATAAATTCGTTTCCCGCAACTATATCGACTGGATCAATAAAACCACAAAAGAATTACCGACGTTCTCGCATCAGCTCTTTGCCGAGAAGATCGCGCCTCATCTCAAAAAAGACAAGCCGACTTTTATTGTACTGATCGATAACCTCCGCTACGATCAATGGAAATCTATAGAGCCGATCATCAATGCGCAATTCGCAACGATAGACGAAGATATGTTCTTCAGCATATTGCCTACTTCAACACAATACAGCAGGAATGCCATCTTTGCGGGCATGACACCCTTAGAGATCGAACAAAAGCTGCCTAAATACTGGAAAAATGATGATGAAGAAGGCGGTAAAAACTTGTTTGAAAAGGAACTTTTAGGTGAGCAACTGAAAAGACTAAAACTGGATCACCTGAAATGGGATTACCTGAAGATCACCAATAATGTGGATGGCAAAGCGATGGAAGATAATATCCACAATTACCTGAAGAATGACCTGACCGTAATCGTATACAATTTCGTGGATATGCTTTCACATGCGCGTACCGAAATGGAGGTACTGAAAGAACTGGCCAGCGATGAAGTATCCTACAGGAGCCTTACCGTGAGCTGGTTTGAACACTCCCCGCTCTATCGCGCTCTGAAAAAGATAGCCGAGAAAAAAATACAATTATTTGTAACTACCGACCATGGAACTACGCGGGTAAAATCGCCCAGCAAAACGGTGGGCGACAGGGCTACTACAACTAACTTAAGGTATAAACACGGCAGGAACCTGCAATATGACACCAAAGAGGTATTTGACATCACCAACCCGAAGCAGGCCGGACTCCCCCAGCCTAATGTAAATTCCAAATACATTTTTGCCAAAGGCGATGTATTTTTATGTTATCCTAATAATTACAACCACTTTGTAAACTACTACCGGAACACCTTCCAGCATGGCGGCGTTAGCCTCGAAGAAATGATCGTCCCGATCGTAAGGCTGGAAAGTAGATAAGTCCGGCAATATATTTGTAACTTGCAAAGCAAATCTTATAAAGAGCTATAATCTTAAAAAATTATAGCTCTTTTTTTACAAAAGCAGCAGATGGAAAAGATACAAATGGTAGACCTAAAAGGTCAGTACCGGCAGATAAAAACGGAAATAAACCAGGCTATACAACAAGTGATCGACCAGGCAGCCTTTATTAATGGCGCCGCGGTACAGGAATTCAACACGGCACTTTCTGTTTATCACCAGGGCGCATATGTACAAAGTTGCGGTAATGGTACAGATGCCCTGCAAATCGCTTTAATGGCCCTGGGCCTTGAGCCGGGATCAGAAATCATCACTCCTGCATTTACCTATTTTGCTACGGTAGAAGTCGTTTTACTGCTTGGTCTCAAACCCGTTTTTGTAGATGTAGCTCCGGATACCTTTAACCTGGACCCGGCATTGATCGAAGCTGCTATTACCCCAAAGACGAGAGCTATTGTCCCGGTTCATTTGTTTGGCCAGTGCGCGGACATGGAGCCTATCCTGGCGATTGCCAAAAAATACGGCCTCAAAGTGATAGAAGATAATGCACAATCTATAGGTGGAAGTATCACTTACACGGATGGCAGCACACAGCAGGCCGGCCTTATGGGCAACATTTCCTGCCTTTCCTTTTTCCCCTCTAAAAACCTGGGCTGCTACGGTGATGGCGGTGCTGTAGTCACTAAAGATGAAGTCCTTTACCAGCGAATAAAAGCCATCGCTAATCATGGCCAGTTTCAAAAATACCAACATGAAATGACCGGCATCAACAGCCGCCTGGACACGATACAAGCCGCTATACTTTCAGTCAAATTACAACGATTGTCTCAATATAACCAGGCCCGGCAAGCGGTAGCTAAAGCTTACGATAATGGTTTTAAGCAAAACCCTAATATAAAAACGCCCTTTAAAGCTAACGGCACTGTTCATGTCTACCATCAATATACATTGACACTTGCCCGTCACATAGACCGTGATCAATTAAAGACGGCGCTCGCTGATAAAGGTATTCCCAGCATGGTTTATTACCCCATTCCCTGCCACCAGCAAAAAGCACTGACCCGTACCTATCCGCAACAACAATCCTTCCCGGTAGCAGAGCAGTTGTGCCGGACCGTTTTGTCTTTACCGATCCATACTGAAATGCAGCCCGGACAGATCGCTTATATTATAGAGCAGGTCAATCAGCTGACACAATAAATGCACCTGGCCCGTTACCGTAATTTATTTTTTGGCTACCCGAATAAAGCTAACTTTGCAGCCATTCATGAGCCGATTGTTTAAAATATACGCCGATTCTTTTAAAGGACTTTCTTTAGAGTCCTGGATGCTGTCTATTGTGATGCTGATCAACAGGACCGGCTCTATGGTACTCCCCTTTCTGGGCGTATACATGATCGATCATTTAAAATTCAGTCTTGAGCAATCCGGCCTGGTATTAGCCTGTTTTGGCATAGGCTCCGTGATCGGGTCCTGGCTGGGCGGTTACCTCACCGATAAGATTGGTGAATACTATGTACAGGCCTCGGCCCTTTTCATCAGCGTACCTTTATTTTGCCTGTACCCGTTTTTTAATACACCGGTCGCGCTCGGCATCATGGTACTTACACAAAGTATAGTGAGCGAAGTATTTCGCCCGGCCAACTCGGTGGCCATTGCCAAATATGCCAGACCCCAAAACCTGACCCGGGCCTTCTCCCTCAACCGTATGGCCATCAACCTTGGATTTTCCATCGGGCCGGCACTGGGCGGACTGATGGCGGCTTATTCCTATGACCTGTTGTTTTATGGCAATGCCTTTTTTACCCTTGCGGCCGGATTCATGTACCTGTATTTCTTCAACAGGCGACAAAAGCTCTTCCGCCTGAAAAAAGAAAGAAACGCCTTATTAGCAGGCAATGAAATAGTTCCGGAATATGTCAAAGACAGATCACCCTACAGGGACGGCCCGTTCCTGGTATTCTGTCTGCTATGCGCATTTTTCTCCATGTGCTTTTTCCAGTTAATGAACACGCTGCCGCTCTTTTATAAGAACGACCTGGGGCTCAGCCAGGCAAACATTGGCTTATTGATGGGCACTAATGGTTTTGTGGTGGTCATCTTTGAAATGTTACTGGTGCATATTGCAGAAAAAAGATTCAGCCCCGGGCAAACATTGTTATATGGCACACTCATGTGTGCACTGTCCTTCTTTTTGCTGGCCTTCAGTCCCGGCCTGGCCGTTTTATTTTTATCGATTTCTCTTTTGAGCCTGGGTGAGATCCTGGTGCTTCCGTTTATGGCCACGATCACTGCGCAAAGGGCAGGCACAACGAATAAAGGTGCTTATATGGGCGCCAATGGCATGGCCTTCTCCCTGGCCTTTATCGTATCCCCGATACTGGGCACCAGAATTGCCGAAACTTTTAGCTTTAGTAACTTGTGGATCGGTACCACCATCATCCTGGTAATCTGCAGTATTGCCTTTAAGTTCTATGTACCTATTCTTTTAAAGAGAAAAGCAACTTAAGCATACCAATTAAGCGGAGATCATAATTATTTATTTCCCCTGTAATGTACTGATACCTATTTTTGTGGTGTCCCATTAAAACTAACCAACATGCCTGTTCCAAGTACACCGGTCCATTATATTATAGATTTTGACAACACCTTCACCAAAGTGGAAGGCCTGGATGAGCTGGCCCGCATAGCCCTGGAAGGTAAGCCGGAGCAACAGAAGATAGTAGAACAGATCAAACTGTTGACGGACAAGGGTATGAATGGCGATATCTCTTTTGCGGAAAGCCTGCGTCAAAGGATCGCTTTACTGGCAGCAAACAAAGCGCATATTGAGCAGCTGGTGCATTTTCTAAAAACAAAAGTCACCAACTCTTTTTTACGCAACGCGCAGTTTTTATCGGAACACAAACACCAGATTTATATCGTTTCCAGCGGTTTCAAGGAATTCATCGTTCCCATTGTCACAGAGTTCGGAATCCTGGAAGACCATGTTTTCGCCAATGAATTTATTTTTGACGCTCATGGCCAGGTGATTGGCTTTGATGAGCAAAATGTACTGTCCACCGATGGTGGTAAAACGAAACTGCTCAGCAAACTCAACCTGCAAGGTGATATCTATGCTATAGGCGACGGCTATACAGATTATGAGCTTAAGGCTTCCGGCCTGGCCAACCGTTTTTACGCGTTTACAGAAAATATTGAAAGGCAAAACGTGATCAGTGTGGCAGACAATATAGTAGCCTCTTTAGATGAATTTCTTTTTGACCATAAACTGGACCGCAGCCAGTCTTATCCTAAAAGCAGGATCAAAGTACTGTTACTGGAAAACGTCCATCCCACAGCCGTAAAGGCTTTTGAAGAACAGGGATTTAAAGTAGAAGTGGAAAAAGGTGCTTTAAGCGAAGAAGAATTATGCCAGCGGCTAAAGCATGTAGCCGTTTTAGGAATCAGGTCTAAAACTATTGTAACCCAAAAAGTATTGGACGCCGCGCCCAGGCTCATGGCTATAGGCGCTTTTTGTATCGGCACCAACCAGGTAGACCTGGAAGCCGCGACGGCAAAAGGTATCCCGGTTTTCAACGCGCCTTATTCCAACACGCGTTCTGTAGTTGAGCTGGCCATTGGAGAGCTGATCATGCTCATGAGAAAGGTTGCCTTAAAAAACAACCAGATGCACAAAGGCATATGGGATAAATCTGCCGGTGGGAGTTTTGAGATAAGGGGCAAAGTACTGGGCTTAATCGGCTATGGCAATATAGGTACGCAACTCTCCGTACTTGCGGAAGCCTTAGGCATGAAAGTTTATTTTTATGACCTGGGAGACAAGCTGGCCCTGGGCAATGCGCAAAGACTGGAAACATTGGATGAATTATTTAGCCTATCAGATGTGGTCAGCCTGCACGTAGATGGCCGGAAAGAAAATACTACCATTATAGGCACCGAAGAGTTTGCCAAAATGAAAGATGGCGTGATCTTTTTAAACCTTTCCCGGGGCCATATTGTAGACATTGATGCGCTTGCAGCCGCTATAAAATCCGGGAAAGTGGGCGGGGCCGGCATAGACGTATTTCCCTATGAACCGGCCACGAATAACGAAATATTTGAAAACCCTTTAAAAGGCCTGGACAATGTGATCCTGACGCCGCATATTGGTGGTAGTACTGCTGAAGCCCAGGAAAATATCGGCAAATTTGTTCCGGCGAAATTCCTGGAATACATCAATAACGGCAGTACCTCCGGCAGTGTCAACTTCCCGGAAGTTCAATTACCCAAATTAAAAGATTCGCATCGCATATTGCATATCCATAAAAATATTCCAGGCATAATGGCCCAGCTGAACCATATATTTGCCAAATACCGGATCAATATCATGGGCCAATACCTTAAGACCAATGACAAGATCGGTTACGTGATCACGGATATAGAAAAATGCTACACAGAATCCTTTATACAGGAGCTGCGTAGCATTGAAGGTACCATCAGGTTCCGGATGCTCTTTTAATTTATTATTACTATTATTGGAACATATTGCTGACTAAAGGGGCCATGCATTCTGCCCACTCCCGATACAGCTTGTCACTGTAATGCAATTGATCTGCTACTAAATAAGCTGTGTCTTGTGCCAATGTCTTTGTCATCCCGGTAATATCCAGGAAGCGCACTCCTTTAGCAAGCGTAACGGCCTGCTTGGCTTCATTGTACGAAGCGATCTCAGCTGCCACTTTACTTTCATCAACTTCTTTTTCCCGGGCAAATGGCGTATGTCCCCAGTCCGGTATGGATACCACTATGACGTGTTTATAATTCCCGCCGGCAAATGAGACCGCCTGCTCCAGCAATGCTTCAAACTCTGTTCTATATTCCTGCACATCACGGCCCCGGTACTGGTTATTAACGCCGATCAGTAAAGTCACCAGGTCATAAGGCCCCTGTGGATCCCGCTCTGCGATACCGGCCTTGAGCTCATCCGTAGTCCAGCCGGTTACAGCAATAATCTCCGGGGTCTGAAATTCGATATCATACTCTTCCTGTAAAAGGCTTACGAGCTGGTTAGGGAAATTTTTATCCGCCGCGACTCCCTCACCGATGGTATAGGAATCACCTAAAGCTAAATAATTGTGTTTATTCATGTTCATTTTTTCTTTTACGGGCTTCCAGCAATTCCGTTTTCCGGGGCTCCTTTACATTTTCAAAATCATAAGGGCAATGCAGGCAGCCATTCCCGCAGCAACGCCCTCTTTTTAAATGATAGGCTGCTGTAAGGACCATAAGGCCCTGTTCATTAAAATAAAAATCGACACCTTCCTGGAGCATTGCAAATATATATTACTATTCCCCCTGGTTGACAAACTGTGCCTTGAGTATTTCGTCTTTTGCTACCGGGAGCTCTTGATCAATAGTAAATTTCAGGTAATGGATCCGGTTACTTCCGGCAATATCCAGCCCTTCGTAATGCGTTTTGATGCTCAGGTCAGGGTGTACCTCTGGCTGTGCATATACATTATCCGAGTCCGCCAGTACCGGCAATTCAAATAGTTCAATTACCGCTTTGGTAAACTGGTACAGGTCCGGGCTATCTGTTTTCAGGTTGATGGTAGCACCGGGTTTTATGATTTGTTGGTACAACCTCAAAAAGCGGGAATAAGTCAGGCGTTTCTTCATCCTTGCACCTTTCAGCTGCGGGTCCGGGAAGGTGATCCATATCTCGCTCACTTCTCCGGGCGCAAAATACTCCGTTATCTTATCTATATGCGAACGGATAAAGGCAACATTATTTAAACCCTCCTCAATAGCTGTTTTCGCCCCTCTCCAGATCCGGTTTCCTTTGATATCGATACCAATGAAATTACGCCCGGGGTACATGCGTCCCAGTCCGACCGCGTATTCTCCTTTACCACAAGCTAACTCTAAAGTGATCGGGTTATCATTTTTGAAAAAGGTATGCCACTTTCCCTGCATCTCCTGCGGAAACTCCAATACATTATCAAATGTCTTGATCTCATTAAATCTTACCAGCTTTTTCTGTCCCATATTTTTCTGCAAAAGCCCAAAATTAATTTTTAAATACCAGATTTTGAGCAAAATTTCAGGATTCATCCTGATTTAAGGGAGTAAAGCATTTAATCTTGCCTTAATACATTTGCATCCTATCTTTGTGATTCAAAAAAGATAGACATGGATTTGAGCTTGATGCGTTCCGTGCTCCTGGAGGTGATAAAGTCTGCCGGGGCTTTGGTAAAAGCAGGATTTGAAACAGAATTTGAGATCAGTCATAAAGACGGGATCAACAACCTGGTGACCGAAATAGATAAGGCATCGGAAACCTTTATCGTAGACGCGCTGAAAACAGCGTTCCCGGACCATGGCTTTATAGGGGAAGAGTTTGGTAACAGTAACGAGGCTGCCGATTTCAAGTGGGTCATTGACCCGATTGACGGGACTGTGAATTTTGCCCATAAGGTACCCTTATGCTGCGTCAGTATTGCATTGGCTTATAAAGAAGAAGTATTACTGGGCGCGGTGTACAACCCGATGATGAACGAATTGTTCTTTGCCGAGAAAGGTAAAGGTGCGACACTCAACGATAAGCCTATACGTGTATCTCAAAAATCAGATATCAATACCGCTTTCCTGGTCACCGGATTCCCTTATCATTTCCCGAAAACGGAAATACACCCTTTAGAAATATTCACAAAAGTAGTGGGCAAAGGCCTGCCGGTAAGGCGCCTGGGTTCCGCGGCCCTGGACCTTTGCTGGGTAGCCTGCGGACGCTTTGACGCTTTCTGGGAATATAATCTCCAGCCCTGGGATATCGCTGCGGGCTACCTGATCGTCGCAGAAGCGGGCGGCCATGTTACCAATTTCAGCAAGGCCGGCTATACGATCTGGGATAAAGAAACCCTGGCTACTAATGGCATCCTTCACGAAGACATGCTCCATTTACTATTTTCATAAATTTACTATCTAAATTCAGCTCATGCAAGTAAAGATCATCAATAAATCAACTAACCCTTTGCCTCAATATCAAACCAATGGCTCCGCCGGTATGGACCTGGCCGCACATTTAGAACAGCCGGTTACGCTGCAACCTATGGAACGTCAGCTGATCCCTACCGGGTTATACATGGAACTTCCCTCAGGCCTGGAAGCACAGGTAAGGCCCCGCAGTGGCATGGCCATCAAAAAAGGGCTTACCGTGATCAACAGCCCCGGCACTATAGACAGTGATTACCGCGGCGAGATAAAAGTAGCATTGATCAACCTTTCCGGCGAGGCGCAGACTATCGAACATGGAGAACGTATCGCGCAACTGGTGATCGCAAAGCATGAAACCATCAGCTGGGAGCTGACCGAAGTATTGGAAGAAAGTGAACGCGGTGCCGGCGGGTTCGGGCATACAGGTACAAAATAAAACCATCAGCCATGCAAAGAATAGCAGTTTTAACTTCGGGAGGCGACGCTCCCGGCATGAACGCGGCAGTGCGCGCTATTGTCCGCACAGCATTATATTATAAAATGGACGTCTTCGGCATTCGCTATGGCTATAAAGGCCTGATCGAAAACGAACTGTTCCAGATGAGCTCCCGGGATGTGGCCAACATCATCCAGCGGGGTGGCACCGTATTAAAAACAGCCCGCAGCAAGGAATTCCTGACGAAGGAAGGACGTGCTAAAGCTGCAGAACATTTAAAAGCTAATGGTATTGAGGGCCTGGTGGTTATTGGCGGCGACGGCAGCTTTAAAGGTGCGGAAATACTGGAGCAGGAGCATGGTATTAAAGTGATTGGTGTACCGGGCACTATAGACCGGGATATAGCCGGCACAGAGTATACTATTGGTTTTGACACCGCAGTCAACACCGCCATGGAAGCCATCGACAAGATCCGGGATACGGCAGCAGCGCATGAAAGGCTCTTCGTGATAGAAGTGATGGGCCGGGATGCCGGTTATATCGCCCTTAACAGCGGTATCGCTACCGGCGCGGAAGAAATATTGGTACCGGAGCGCATTACTAATGTAGAAAGAGTCGTGCAGCTGATCAATTATGACCAGAAACGCAAAAAAAATGTACATATTATCGTAGTAGCGGAGGGCGATGGCTTCGGCGCAGCAGCACTTACGGAGATCCTGGCTAAAAAATACCCGGAAATGGAAGTACGCCTGAGCGTGCTTGGCCATATGCAGCGGGGCGGATCACCGACCTACTATGACCGCGTGCAGGCAAGCAAAATGGGCTATCATGCGGTATTAGGCCTGCGTGCAGGTAAAACCGGTGTGATGGTAGGTTTACAGAAAAATGAGATTGTATTTGTAAATTTCGGAGAAGGCTGTCAAAAACACCTCGAGATCAACCAGGAAATGCTGGATATGGTAAAGGTTTTATCCCAATAAACTTATTACCAATAAGAGAACCAGGGTTGACTTTTTCAAGGCTATATTCTTGTCACATTGAGCTTGTCAAAATGCGTCGGGAACGTAGCCTTACTTTTTTCAGTACTTATCCCTTAGAAAGGGTTACTTTTCCCATACCAAATCAGAAAAAAGTATCCATAAGCCTCAAACCATATGCAATTTGAAAGCTGAATTAATACTTCTGATTTAAGCTTAAAGCCCCCAACCTTTTCGTTTCAGCTGCGCTTTGCACTGCGCACAAAAACCTTTTTCTTCATCAAGCGGATTACCGCCCTCTGCATCCCGCATCAGGCAGGTCTTTTCCGGGCAGTGGTCCAAACCCTCTGTATGGCCCAGCTCGTGTAGCACTACCTTATACAATTGTTCTGCTCTCTTCTTTTTGTTGATCCTGAAAGAAGACACTACACAGGAATTACCCGGCCGGTAACCCAGGCCCATAACGCCCCAATCTGCTACATCATCTTTTGTCGTACTGATATCTTCATTTAGGATACCGACGATTATAGAATCTTTTCCTACCTTCGTTTTAAGAAACCGGATCAGGCTATCCGCACGGTACCTGTTCCTCGGCCAGTAATAAAATGATTGGGGAATAGAGCGATTATCCCTTAATACCACTTCCGCGCCCAATGCGCTTATTGGTGCAACGATGGTCTTTGCTTCGGTTGCTGAAAACTGCCCTAAAGGCTGCACTACAATCACCCGGCGACCTTTCGACGAGTTATTACAGGCATATGACCCCAGGACTAATAATAAAATGATCGTGACCAGACGCATAAGCCTGTAAAATACTAAAACGGGTCTACATCTGCAAAGACCTGTAACGCACTCAGGCCTTTTTCTTTGGGAATGGATAAAATCAATAATCCTAGCTGCTGCTTCACCTGGCTGACATACGCATTATCGAGCGGCAGTTTAAGCATTAGTTCAAACACATATTGATTGCGTACCCTCGGCACCAAAGCCTCTGCCGGCCCCAGTAATTTAAGTTCCGGGAATGCCTGTAGCAATTGTTCCGCAAACAAAAAAGCCCCCTGGCCGGCCTTCTTCTGGTCCTTATGCTTAAATACGATCTTGATCAGCTTTGAAAAAGGCGGGTAAGCAAATTGTTGCCGGTAAGCCATTTCAAACTGGAAATAACTTTTAAGGTCATGCTGGATGACGTATTGTATAATGGGATGCGTCGCTTTATGGGTCTGGATCATCACTCTCCCTTTACCGTCCTGCCGCCCTGCCCTGCCACTCACCTGCTCCATCATTTGAAAAGCACGCTCATGTACCCTGAAATCGGGGAAGCTCAGTAAATTATCGGCACTCAGTATCCCGACTAAAGAAACATTTTCAAAATCCAGGCCTTTAACCACCATTTGTGTGCCTACGAGTATATTGATCTTCCCCGAGGTGAAATCTTCCATTAATTGTACCTGTTTCCCTTTGGTACGCATACTGTCCCAGTCCATACGGCCAATAGTATAATGAGGGAAGATGCGTTGCAGGTCTTCTTCAATCTTTTCGGTACCGAAGGTGCGTGCCGAGATGTTTGCATTACCACATTGAGGGCAATGCTTTATAGGAGCAGATTTCGCGCCGCAGTAGTGACAATGCAATTTATCGGTGGCTTTATGATAAGTCAGCGAAACATCACAGTTTTTACATTGCGGTACAAAACCACAGGAGCCGCATAAAAGAAAAGGCGCATACCCTCTTTTATTCTGGAACAGGATCACCTGCTTCCCCTCTTTGATCGTGTCCTGGATGCCCGAAAGCAGGTCCAGCGTTAGTATAGGCGATAAAGCGCCCTGGGTATTTTTGGCGTTTACCGGTATAATCTCCGGTAAGGATACCCCATTATGTCTTTGCTTTAAGGCTACAAAGCCATATTTTTTCTTTTGCACATTGTGCAAAGTTTCAATAGAAGGAGTAGCAGATCCCAGCAGCACTTTAGCTTTATGAATGCCCGCCAGGTATATGGCGCTATCCCGGGCATGAAAGCGTGGCGGCGGGTCTACCTGTTTATAAGCGCTGTCATGCTCTTCATCCACGATGATCAATCCCAAGTCGCGGAATGGCAACCATAGCGCAGAACGTGCCCCGATCACCACTTTATATTTATTATTAGCAACTTTTTTCCATATCTCTATACGTTCATTATTACTGTATTTCGAATGGTAAACACCCAGTTCTTCTCCAAAATAAGCTCTTAATCGCGACAGGATATGCGTCGTCAAAGCGATTTCAGGCAGCAGGAATAGCACCTGCGTCCCTTCAGCAATCGCTTTTTGGATCAGGTCAATATAAATATGCGTTTTACCCGACCCGGTAACGCCCTGCAGCAGGCAAACATTGTGCTGCTGCCATTGTTCTTCGATACTGCTTTTTGCTTTCAGCTGCACATCAGACAGGTCCGAGATCAGCTTTTCAGGATTGGCTATATCCATAACCCGGTCTGTAGCCTGTTCTTTTAAAACAAAGATCCCGGCTGCTGCCATACTTTTTATCTGGGCAGCTGTAGCATTGGATTGCTTAGATAGTTCTTTTGCGGCAATGCCGGTTTTGTCTTTTCTTAAATTTAGAAAAGACATTAATATAGCCAACTGCTTCGGTTTCTTCTCCAGCTGATTAAACAGGTTGATCATTTCTGTTTCCTGTTCAAACAGCGTTTCCAGGTACACGAAAGTTTCCAGTTTGGGCTTATAGCGCTCTTCCAGTAATTCCGATATAATAGCGGCGCCTGTTTCCAGGACTTCATTTACCGCGCGGCTCAATGCTTTACTTTGCACCAGTTGCTGGGCTTCACCGATTGTGATCTGTTTACGGATCAACAAGGCCTCGGCGATCATGAACGCATCATCACTTAAACCCTGGGGCACATCTTCGAAGGCAGCCGTCCACACCAGCAGGCTTTCACTCATCAGCTTCAGGTGCGCCGGTAAAGCCGCCTGCATCACATCTCCCAGGTTACATAAATAATAATCCGCGATCCATTGCCATAAAGCCAGTTGTTGCTCATTGACCACAGGAAACTCATCCAGGATATTACGTATAGGCTTTACGGCATAAGCTTCCGGCTTTTGGTCATGTATCTTTATCACGATACCGGCATACAATTTCTGCCTGCCCAAGCTTACCTCCACACGCTTTCCCACAGCAAGCTGGTCCTGCATTTCTAAAGGCACGCCATAAGTAAGTGGCCTGGGAAGATGTAAGGGTAAAATGATATCGGCAAACATGAGCTCTGATTCCTGCTAGAAAATGCGAATTTAATCTTTGTCTGCCGAATATAGACACAAAGCCATGTTTTTTGGCTAAATTGCAAGCACAAAAAAGATAAAAGCATGAACCTTTGTTTGGATTTTGGCAATACGAATTGCAAAGCGGCATTAGTCGAGCAGGACAATTTTCTCCATCAGTTTAGTTTTACAAGAGCAGAAGCCTTCCAGGCCATAGAAGATATTTTACTTACCTACCGGCCCGAGCATGCGATCCTGTCTTCTGTCATCAAACATGATGAGCAGATCACGCAATTACTTGAATCCCACTGCAAAAAGGTGGTAATCCTGGACGAAAAAACCAATTTACCTTTTTTTAATGCCTATGGTACACCGGAGCAACTGGGCGTAGACCGGCTGGCACTGGCAGCAGGCGCCCTGAAAGTTTTTCCGGGAGCAAACTGCCTGGTCATCAGTATCGGCACGGCCATCACCTATAACTATATTACCAGCAGTAAATATTTCAGAGGTGGCGCCATTTCCCCGGGCCCGCGCCTAAGATTTGAATCTTTACATACGCAAACGGATAAATTGCCGTTATTAAGAGAAGAAATGGGCTATGCGCCTGTTTTAGGCTTTGATACAGCAAGCGGGATAAAAAGCGGGGTGATCAATGGCATTATTGGAGAAATGAAATACTTCATTTATAAATATGGTAAAGATTTTGGTGAACTTAATGTCGTGCTCACCGGCGGATATTTACCCGTTTTTGAAAACAAAATAAAAAATCAGATATTTGCAGACCCAAATTTTTTAATGAAGGGTTTGAATTTAATACTCAATCATAATGTATAAACACAAAGCATTAGCGCTTTCGATACTTACCACGCTGGCTGTTTCTTCGGCCCGGGCACAAACAACATACACCAACGAACCGAAATCAGACCGGATCAACTCTCCTTATACCCGTTTCGGCATTGGTAATATCAGTGACAACCGCAGCGCTGCGCTGCGCGGCATGGGCGGTATTGCAAATGGTTATGCTAAAGAATATACAATAAATGCCTATAACCCGGCTAGTTATACTTACCTGCTGAGGACCACATTCGAGTTTGCCTTTGATGCGCAGAGTAATAATGTACGTATAGGTGATGACAGGACCAAGTCAAACACGGTAACCATTGGTCATTTCAACCTGGCAATGCCCTTAAAGAAACAAAATCTTACCGTTAACATTGGGTATATGCCTTTTTCAAAAGTGTATTATAACTCACAGGATTCTTTAACGATAGCCGCTACCGGCGATAAGATACTTCAAAAGTATAATGGCGAAGGCAATCTGAACTTTGGCTACCTGGGTATTTCGGGTGGCGCAAAAGGTTTTAGCATTGGTGTAAACGGGGGCTATGTTTTCGGAAATATCCGCAACTCCTCTTATATCAATTTCCTGGGCACGGACTCTTTAAGTACAAGAATTTCCGACTATTCTCAAAAAGACATTTACGGCGGTTTATTCTTCAAAGCCGGTCTTATGTATAAGGCCAGCCTGAAAAACAACCAGTATATCAGTATCGGCGCTACGGGAACGCTTTCTCAACGCATCAACATCACCAGGGATCAATATTATGTAGCCGGCACACAGCCGCCTTATTCTGGTGCACCTGTCGTTACGGATACCGTTTCTGCGCTTTACGGGCAAAAAGGTAAGATGGAATTACCCTCTGAATTCGGTTTCGGCGTACACTATGGTAAGGGCGCCAGCTACGATTTTGGTATCGACCTGGTATATGCAGACTGGTCCAACTTCAAACGTTTCGGAACAACGGAAAGCGGTGTCGGTCAAAATGCCTATCGCGTCGCACTGGGTGGGGAAATCACACCTAACAGCAGGGCCACCAAACAATACCTTTCCGCGATGACCTACCGCCTCGGTGCCTATATGGGTAAAGATTACGTATACCTGAATAACACCGCGATCAATTATTACGGATTTACTTTGGGCACTCAATTACCATTAAGGTCTAACCTTAATACAGATGAGCAGGGCGGTGCCTTAAACCTCAGCCTGGATATGGGCAACAGGGGTACGGTCAACAATGGCATGGCCAGCGAATTTTTTGTAAAATTTACAGTTGGACTACGAATTAATGCGCATTGGTTCCAACGCAGACGTTATCAATAGTGATAAACCTGTTTCAAACATATTCAACGATGCTAAGGTCATTATCCGTAAAGATAATGGCCTTTAGCTTCTTATTTTTATTAGCGGCCTGCGGACAGGGCGGCGTAAGTAAATCGAACAAGGTAGTCAGCGAGGAAGCATTAAAAATAGATCGTGCCGATAGCGTTACCGTGATCATCAGCAAAGACGGGCAAACCAAGGCCAGGCTGAAAACAAAAGAGTTTGTGCAAAATGATAATGCCAAACCTCCTTACCTGGACATCAACCATAATCTATTCGTTGAATTCTATAATGACTCTATGGCCGTCGAAAGCACTTTAAGCGCTAAGACAGCGCGCTTTTATCCTGCTAACAACAATTTCCTGGTACAGGATAGCGTAGTAGTGATTAACAAAAGCGGCGACACGCTTAAAACGCAGCAACTTGTCTGGAATAATAAGCTACAGAAATTTTTCTCTGAGGTACCTGTCCAGATCATAAGGGGCGGCTCCGTTTCTTATGGCACCGGCCTGGAGGCTAATAAAGACCTCAGCTGGATCCGGATCTTCCAGCAAAGAGGTACCGTACCGGTCGAGAAAGACCAGATGCCGGATACCGAATAATTCCAATTTTATTATATTATAAACTATTAATTGCTCTTAAAGCGCTGCAAGAAAAGCTATAAAAGATTTCATGGCTTTTGCCCTGTGGCTGATACCGGCTTTTACAGCAAACGGGAGTTCTCCAAAAGTTTGATCATACCCATTGGGTATAAACACGGGATCATAGCCGAAACCGCCGTTTCCTTTCATTTCAGTAGCGATACGACCTTCGCACTTCCCCGAAAAATACGCTACCTCTTCCAGGCCGGCAATACAGATAATTGTGGTATAGTAAGCTTCCCGTTCCGTAATACCTTCCAGCTCATTGAGTAATTTCTGCGTGTTGGCCAGATCATTCTTCGGTTCGCCGGCATACCTTGCGCTAAACACACCGGGATCGCCGTTTAAGGCCGGCACAACAAGCCCGCTGTCCTCGGCAAAAGTTACAATACCTGTTTTTTCAAAGGCATATTTCGCCTTGGCCAGCGCATTTTCTTCAAAAGTAAAAAAGGGTTCCGGGATATCTTCTGTTATACCCGCGTCTTGCAGGGAGATAATATGATGCGCCCCATTCAGCAGTTCGTTTATTTCTTTAATTTTCCCGGCATTATTCGAGGCCAATATCAGGTTCATGTTTTACAATTTTATGCGCCAATAAAATAAGGTTTCAGGGTTTTATGCCAGAAATCAGCTTTAAGCTGGCTTTGGCTTAAGATCAAATCTATGGGGTCTGCTAAAACGACTTTCTTAGCACCCAGGCCCAGAAAGCGATAAGGAAATAAATTATAGTGAATCCCTATAGAAACTGGCTTTATACCAAACAGGAAAACCTCTTTAATGTCTTGCTGTTGCTCAATCCGGCTCCAATCCACCAGTTGGTTACTCACTAAAACCTGTTCCGGCGCTATTTTACAGGCTGAAAAAATTTTATAGATCTGCTGGCCGATTTCCTGCATATCATGATAAGGAAGTACCAATGCCAAAATACGCTTTCCCGCAGCAAAATCAGCAGAAAAAAATTGATTATCAACAACTTGTATTATATCATTTGTTTCAAACAGGTTAAAGGGGAATTCCGCTTCCATTATTATAGTAAATTGTACAGCAAAGGTAAATTTTATCAAATACATAACATCCCTTTTTTCGTTTTCGGGCGAAAAACCTTAGCTTTGCCGCGACTTATTAACAAACTGTTATGTCCTAGGCATAATATAAAACAAGATTAATATGGAGATTAAAATTTCAAAAACAAGCAACAGCCGCGTACATGAATTGAAAAGAGATGAGATAGTGTTTGGGCAGGAATACGCGGATCATATGTTGGTTTGTGATTACAAAGACGGTCAGTGGGGCACCCCGGAAATAGTACCTTTTGGTAATATAAGTATCTGTCCATCTTTATCCGCATTACATTACGGTCAATCCATCTTTGAAGGTGTAAAAGCCTATCGCCAGCCAAACGGCGGCTCTGCTATTTTCCGTCCTGAGAAAAACTGGGAACGTTTTAACAAGTCCGCAAAAAGGTTAGGTATGCCGGAAATTTCATCCGAAATTTTCCTGGATGGTATGCGCGAGCTGATCAATGTAGACGATGCCTGGATCCCGAATGAAGCCGATACTTCACTTTATATCCGCCCGTTCATGTTTGCGACCGATGAATTCTTGGGCGTGAGAAGCTCTCTTACCTACAAATTCATGATCATCACCAGCCCTGCAGGGCCTTATTATAACAAACCGGTAAGTATTTATGTACAAAATAGTTTTGTAAGAGCGGTAGCCGGTGGTATCGGCTTCACAAAAGCAGCCGGTAACTATGGCGCCTCTATGTACCCGACTGCCGAAGTACGGAAAATGGGCTATGACCAGATCCTGTGGACGGACGCTTTCGAGCACAAATATGTACAGGAGATCGGTACGATGAACGTTTTCTTCATCGTTGATGGTAAAGCCTTAACCCCGGACTTAAACGCAGGTACGATCCTGGCTGGTGTAACCCGTGACAGCGTGATCGCTTTATTAAAAGAAAATGGTATTCCTGTAGAAGAACGCCCGATCAGTATTGAAGAGCTTGTGGCAGCTCATAAAGAAGGAAAATTAGAAGAAGCATTCGGTACCGGTACCGCAGCCTCTATGTCTTTCATCCAGGACCTGACTTACGGTGACGATAAACTGACCTTAAAACCGACAACGGAATACACTATCGCTAATAAGATCAAAACTCAATTAGACGATATCCGTTACGGCAGACTTGAAGACAAGCAAAACTGGTTATTAAAAGTAAAACAAGCTGCACTGATCTAATTTTTTTCAGCGTAGTATTGTGCATAAAAGTAATGAGCGGACCTTTAAAGGTCCGCTCATTACTTTTATGCAATAAACTTTATGCGCTTAGTGAATAATATCTACAAATTCCACTCCTGACTTCTTAAGCTCTTTCAAAACATGTACATACACTTCCGGCATTACAGGAATTCTTACCCCGGTGAGGTACCGGGAAGGTAAACCATCATTTAATATTTTCCGGGCTAAAATCGCCATCGGCAACCCTACTGTTTTGGCCATCGCACTGTATAAGCTATTTTCGCCTTTCACCACCAGGTTGGAAGTCAGGAAGGAGCTTACTCCTTTACGCTCATAAGTCACCTGGTGCTGCATTACTACCATATCCTTATCCACGATATTCAGTTTCCATTTTTCTTCCAGAATATCCTGGATAATATCGGCAGAAGAATAAGTACCCTGGCGTTTAATCATTTTATGGGTATCAAACAGCTCCAGCCATTCCAGCATTTTCAGGCTCTTATCATCAATAGCATATTGCTCGGCAAGCACTGCTACCCAATTATCTGTAATGGCTATTCCTGTTTTTTCTGAGATCCATTGCGCATAGCTTTTGCCCTCTGTGCTTAACTGGTCATTATCTTTGGTCAATCCCATTTTAACCACAAAATTCCAGGCCTTGGTAAATGCGGGATAGCGAAGGGTCGCCCGCATAAAGGTCTGGATATCGCTTACATCATACAGGTCCAGGTATTTCAGGGAATCCCTGTTGGGATAATAGCTGAACGAACCGGCGCCATCCACTTTTATCTTTTTGCAGTTATTGTATAACTGTTCATAATCCATCTTCTGCACTTTACCATTCTCTATCCACTCCGCACCTGCCTGGCCGGCCAAAACGATATTTCTCGGGTTCCAGCTGATCTTGTAGTGCCAGGGATTATCATCGCTTTCAGGAGCGATCAATCCGCCGCAAAAGCTTTTAAAACTGGTAATATTACCGGCTATTTTTTGAATGCTATGGATAATAGACATCGCAGACATGTGATCAATACCCGGGTCCAGGCCCATCTCGCACATGAACAATAAACCGGCATCTTTAACTTGCTGGTCTAAAGCTTTTATCTCGGGAGAGACATAAGAAGAAGTTATGAGGTGCTTTTTATATTTAAGACAGTCCTTGGCCAGCAGGTAATGCAGGCCGGGCGGCAATATAGATAATACGATATCCGACTCCGCTACCAGCTTTTCCCTTGCTGCATCATTGGTAACATCTATTACGGCAGGTATTCCCCTGGGATGATTTTTAAGCTTCTCGGCAATAGCTTCTGCAGAGGCATCCATAACGACTACTCTCCAGTCCGACTTGGAATTTTTCAGCAAATAATCAATAAGATAAGAAGAGGATTTTCCTGCTCCCGCAACAAGAATATTTTTCATTTTTGTTTGATGTTTTTATCTGAATAATTGTAAAGCATGTAATTTTGAGTGTCACCTCGACCACGAAACAACTATTTATAAAAGCAAATGTATTAAACTAAAAGTATAAAATAGCATATGATTTGGTATAATGGGATCCCGGAGTTAAAAGAGCTGAACAAAATGTCTGAAAACACATTAGCGGCACATTTAAATATGGAATTTGTAGCAGTGGGTACAGATTTTGTCAGCGCCCGTATGCCGGTAGACCCTACAACACACCAGCCTTTCGGGCTATTACACGGCGGGGCTTCCGCGGCCCTTGCCGAAACAGTAGGGAGTGTAGCAGGCTGGTTATGCATCAATCCCGAAAAACAGGCCTGTGTAGGCATTGAAATCAATTGCAACCATATCAGGGGTAAAAAAAGCGGCTGGGTAACCGCTACTGCAAGGCCATTTCATGTAGGTGCCAGTACACAGGTATGGGAAATAAAAATTGTGGATGAAAAAGACAAACTGGTTTGCATCAGCAGGCTGACTATGGCAGTTGTAAAAAGGGTAGACCATAAATAAAGCCTGGGTGCACTAGCTCCTGTTTGCTTAACGCTCAACAAACCACCGCTCGGCAGACTTTACTTTATCCGGGTGCGTTTTCCAGTAAAGCAAAATAAAAGGTGGAATAATATTAAGCAACGCCAGCAGGATATTAAAGACCATAAACGCGTTAATATCCCAATAGTAAATAAAAATACCCGCCAGCAATGGCGTCAGTGCCTGGGCGACCAGGGGTAATCTTGCCAGGCTGCCAATGGCTACCGGGTAAGCTTCTTTACGGTAATATTTCAAGGGCAGAGCGCCTCTTAATATAGAACGCAAACCGTTTCCGAAACCAAAAAGAAACACGCCGATATAACCGTAATCCGGCAATATGCGCAGCAATACAAGCCCTGCAAGGATCAGGCAGGCCGAAAAGATCGCTTTAATGATGGGGGGCTTTTGCCGAATGACCGTATCTAGTAAGCGTACCGATACCTGGCCCGGCCCTAAAAATGCCGCCATAAAAACGGCCTGTTCCATACTAATCTTATTGGTAACAAAAAAGGCAATCAGGTATAAATAAACCGAGGTCATCACTACGGAGCCGAGGGAAAAATTACAAACCAGCAAATAATAGACACTGTCTTTATTGATCCGGACCACTTTAGCCGCCGGCTTGACTAAAGTGCGATTTCCATCAGTTGAACTTTCTTGACCTGTACTATTAAATAAGGTAAAAAAGTGCACCGGTAAAGTGATCAGCAGTAATAAACCGGCATAGACCAGGCAACTCATACGCCAACCATAGTGATGCAATAAAAAAGTAAGTAAAGGCCAGACAAGAGTTGTTGTGAACCCGGAAACCAAAGTGATCTGCACGATCAGCTTACCGGAAACCCGGCCATATTTCTTACCTATGGAAGCGAATAAAGCATCATACAAGCCCATGCCCATTGCAATTCCCAACACCACCCAGGCCAGGATAAAACCTATAGGGCCACTGGTAACATACAAGAGTATCAAGCCTAGAGCCATCACCATACCGGAAAGCAACAATATATAGTTCTTATCATATTGCCCGATCAACTTCCCTACCCTTGGCGCTATCAGACCGGAAATCAGCAGGGACATAGACAGGCAAGCGGACAAAAACTTCTCGGACCAGTTAAACTCTGCAATAATGGAAGCGGATAAAATAGGCAATAAAAAATAAGAACCACCCCAGAGAAAGATCTGGGCGACACCTAACATAAAACTTTTAAAAAACGAAGTACCCGGAAGCGGCTTCAATACCAAATTCAGTTTAAGAGGCTGCAAAGTTCCGTATTTTTTCATCTACCTTGATAATGATTTTATCTTTCAACCTTCTATAGGCTTTTCGGCTTTCAACCCAGGCAGGCATCTTTTGAAGCAGCAATAACCTTTACCTGCGGCAGTAAAAGCGGCATTACCAGCCCGGGCCTACATTAACTTCAATACCCAAAGGAGCATTTCGAAAAAAAAGGGTTTGTTTCATTCCGCTCCAACTCATAAATAACAAAGGGTGCCGGTTAAGACACCCTTTGCATTATTGTTTTTGAGCAACAACTAATCCAAAGTATTCAGGAATGCCGTCAATTCCGCTTTAGTACCTATTGTCCCCAGGTTCGGGTCGAAAGATTCCGTATGCCCGTTGGTAACGGTAATCTCGCGGCTCAGCCATTTATATTGCCCGTTTTCTTCGGTAACAAATACCAGGTATAATTCAATACCCACCGGCCACACACCATAAGTTGCCAGGCCAAGCGAATGGGGTTCATCTTTAATAATAGCATATACCACGCTGGCATCTGCATAGGCCGCGGGTACCTGTATGGTCAAAGGAGTTTTGGGGCGAGGGTCACTGTAAAGTTTATCACAGTTAAACCAGCCAAATCCCGGGAATTGCATATTGTAGGTCCTCCCCTGCTCGCCCATTGTGACCATCCAGGTCATAGCAGGCTCCCATACAAGGTTCCCATTGGTAAAAAAACCGTCCCAGGCCACCATTTGGTCATCATAATTACCGGTCAGCAAAGTATATGCCTCCACTTTTACCCTGCAGGTAATGCTTAAAGGTTCCCCGTTCTGTTTTACATTGATATAAAATTGCCCGCCGGTTTTCATCGGTTCGAGCTCACCACCTGGGTTTCTCCCCATAGTTGTTTTATTGGCGATCAGCATATCTATAGTGTTGAAAGCCTCATAAAATTCGAGTGTCACCTGGCCGCTAAGCGGCTGGCCGTTTTTACGCAGGCAAGTACCATTGATATGTACCTTGGTTCCATTCCTGGAAATAAACAAAAAATTGGTATCCGCGGCATCGAAATCCCTGGTTTCGATCAGGCTCCTGAAACCGGCTTCTGTAAGTTGCTGAAACTTTTCGGGACTCGTGGGGATATTCTGGTCCTCTTCACCGCTTTTCTTATCACAGGCCGAAAAAATGACCATACATAATAAAACAGGAACAATGAACCTAAGCCCCCAATCGTGGAGTTTAAGGAGTCTTTTTTGCATATTTTTTTGTTTTTGTTGGTTCAAATATAACATTTTCCCATACAAAAACACGAGATTTACAGCTATAAAATCTACAAAAACAATTATTTACAATAAAATGACCATCCGTATATTAAACGATAAACTTAAAGAAGCGCTTCCAGTATGCCTTTTAGCTCATACTCGGTCTTCACCAGCACATCTCTTGGTTTACTGCCCTGTGCGGCACCTACAATACCAGCGGCTTCCATTTGGTCCATAATTCTGCCGGCGCGGTTATAACCCAGGTTAAATTTCCGTTGCAGCATTGAAGTAGAGCCGCTTTGTGAGTTAACGATCATATAGGCACACTCTTCAAACATTTTATCGCGGCGGGATAAGTCAATATTCTTTTCTTCGATACCTTCATTTTCAGCGCCTTCATACTCAGGCAACTCAAAAGCAGTCGGATAGCCTTGCTGGTTGCCGATGAACTCAACAATTCTTTCTACCTCTGGTGTATCCACAAACGCACATTGCAAACGGATCATATCGCTGCCATGGGACACCAGCATATCTCCACGACCGATCAGCTGGTCGGCACCACCGGCATCTAATATGGTCCTGCTGTCTATCTTGGAAGATACCCGGAAGGCCATACGTGCCGGGAAGTTGGCTTTGATAATACCGGTGATCACGTTTACCGAAGGGCGTTGGGTAGCCACGATCAGGTGTATACCTATCGCGCGTGCCAATTGTGCCAGGCGGGCAATCGGCATCTCTACCTCTTTACCGGCCGTCATGATCAGGTCGGCGAACTCATCGATCACCAGTACGATAAACGGTAAAAACTTATGCCCGTCCTGCGGGTTCAGCTTGCGCCTGATGAATTTATCATTATACTCTTTAATATTCCTTGCTCCAGCGTCTTTCAATAACTCATAGCGGTTATCCATTTCGATACATAAAGCGTTGAGGGTATTGATCACCTTTTTGGTATCGGTAATAATGGCCTCTTCTTCATTAGGCAGTTTCGCCAGGAAGTGTTTTTCGATCAGTTTATAAATAGAAAGTTCTACTTTTTTAGGATCGACCATTACAAATTTCAGCTGGGAAGGGTGTTTTTTATAGAGTAGAGAAACCAGGATCGCGTTGATCCCTACCGATTTACCCTGCCCTGTAGCCCCGGCCATCAATAAGTGCGGCATGGTGGCCAGGTCTACTATATAGTTTTCATTATCGATCTTCTTACCCAGGGCGATCGGCAGGCTCATTTTGCTATTCACGAACTTTTCGCTTTCCAATAAAGCCCGCATAGAAACGATCTGTTTATTGGCATTAGGAACTTCAATACCGATGGTCCCTTTACCCGGGATCGGCGCTATCATACGGATACCCAGTGCCGCAAGACTTAACGCGATATCATCTTCTAGGTTCCTGATCTTGGAAATACGCACGCCTTCCGCAGGCACGATTTCATAAAGGGTAACCGTAGGGCCTACTGTCGCGGAAATACGTTGAATTTCTATACCAAAACTTCTAAGGGTAGCAATGATCTGGTTTTTATTGCGTTCCAGTTCTTCCCGGTCAAAAGAGATATCGCTTTGTGCGAACTGCTCTAAAAGGTCCAGGGTCGGGTACTTATAACGGCTGAGCTCCAGGGAAGGATCATAGGGTTCCATCGTACCGGTTACGGTTCCTACCTCGTTAGTGCTGACCACTTCTTCGGTTACCGTATTGATCACAAAATCATCGGCGACCGGCTCCTCTTTACTGGCCTGGATAATTTCCAAAGCCGTAGGATCATATGTTTTTGCTTGCGGCATACTGATCTCCTCTTCCTGCTCCGGCAACTCGAGGTGCAAGGCACCATGGGCCAGCGGGCTGATCTCTGTTTTATCCGGTATAGGAGCTATGATCACATGGTCGGGGAATTCAAGGTCGATCTCATCCGGTTCATCGATTAAAAAATCAGCTTCATCATCTTCCTCAGTCAAAGCGGTTTCTTCCTCCATTTCTACCAACTTCATACCCAGTACATCATTCAGCGTCATCGGGTCTTCTATCTTTTTAGGCGCGGCATCTTCAGATAAAATATTAGGCTGGTATTCCTGCTCCAGAGCCAGGGGCACATCCTCAACATCCGGGTGCGTGGCACCGGCATTTTGGAAAACATATGGCTCTGGTTCCGGTTCGTTCAGTAATGCATCATTTTCCTTAGTAGGCGACTCCACCGATTGCTTCGCGATGGTCTTCGCTTTTTTCAAAAGCGGCTTAATATCTAAGTTAAATACGATAAAGGCGAAAATAGCGGCTACGGTCAGTAAAACCAGTACGGTACCTATCTTACCGGCAAAGTCCTGGGTCCATTCTACCACGGAGGTACCTAAAGCACCGCCAAAGGGGAAGGGGCTGTCGGCAAATACAAAAGCCAGTAAAGGGCTGACAAAAAGAAAAGCCAGTGCCATCCAGCGCAACCATTTAGAAGTTTTGATATAGGTGCTGCCGTAAAGCATATTAATCCCTTTGGCCATTACCCATAAGGTAAAGATCACCGCGACAATACCTACTGTGCGGTATACCAGGAAATGGGAGATAGCGGCCCCCAAACGCCCGGCCCAATTGACTACCGGGGTTTTATCTACAAACAGGAAATCAAAATAGGACAAGTTGGAGATCAGGTTATTCTGGTCCAGCTTCCAGTTGAAACAGTAACTGATGATAGAAACCGTACACACGGCCCCGATCAATGTAATGATAAAGCCGATGCTAAGGCGGATGTTCTTTTTACGTTGGGCAATGGCAGCGGAATCTTCAGGCTTGGACACGGTATTCTTTCGGACTTTTGAAGGTTCTTTGCTTGTCTTTTCTTTGGGCATGTGTAAATATAGAAAATCTTAATAAATTGCTTAAGGAATTTTAAGCGTCAAAGTTACAAAAATTAGGGTGGTTTTTAACATTTGCCCTCTTTAGGGAAAACTATAATTCATTCTCAAACATTTTGTATTTTTCCCAAAAATAAAGAGCAATGAAAGCTAAAACCAGGTGTTTTTTTATATTTATATTCTCTGCTATGAATTATTTTGTTGCTTCATCCCAGAAAGCTGCAACAAACATAAAACCGCAATATACGAGTACCATACTATTTATTGACTCTTTAGTTCAACAGGATTACAGTCAATTCGATCATTTGGATTATTTACAATACAAAAACAAATATAACAATGATTGCTCAGAACTGGGCTGGATGAAACAGGATAAAAATGATACTATTGAGCTACTCTCTGTTTCAGGACTTACGATGAAAATTGCAAAGACGAAAATCAATACTTCGAAAAAGGTATTCATCGATCATGGATTACTTCATAATATTCAAATGACATATCCGGTTGAAAAAGAAACCTTTGATTTTTTAAGAGCATCTGCTGTAAAATATTTTAATATTATTACCTGGTTGCAACAACGAAATGAATTCAAATCTATTAATCAGATAATGGATCATTTAACGATGGAATATTTCGAAAAAGAGGAGATAAGAAATGCTATCGGACATCATTATTTCAACATTTTATTGGAAGCATTCAGTTTTAGCAGAGACTTTGAAGCCGTTCAAACATATTCAGATTTTTTCACTTCTCCTGCATTTAACGGATATGAATATCAGCAGACTGCCATAAACATAGGAAAACAAATAAAACGCGGAGATGTCAACTATTATACCTACCCTTTCCCTACGGAACAGGAATGGATTAAACTGAGTAAAAACATGAATCGCCAGGAACAAATTAATTATTTGGTTGATAAGTTGCCTCTGCTTAACTGTGTTCAGTTGGGTCAACCAGGAGGGATTAATTACAGGATGCCACAGACTGCTATACCTTATGCACAAGTGTTGGCAGATACAACAATAATTGATGAACAAGGTTATGAGAAGTATTATGTGATCAACCCTTACGAAGAAATAATAAAGTTAAAGCTGAGCCTGGCGGAAGCTTCTCAATTAGTGGACTTACTAGTCGATAGCAGCTACATACCTGCATATAGCTATCATAGAGATTTTTTCCCGGAAAGAACTGTCCATCAAGTAAATTTCGTAGTAAACAACCTGCTTTTTGACATCACCAATAAACGTTTTATAAACTTTAGTCACTTCGACACATTATCAGTACAAGAACAGGCAGCTGCAATACAAAAAGTAAAAGAATGGTTTGCCCAGAACAAAGATAAAGGACAACAGGATCAATTTTTATCTATTCTAAAAAATACACAAAAGTGGCAGGAATTTGCCCATATCCTGGAACATCCTGATTTAGTACTGGATCAAACAACAATCAATACAATAATGTCCAGATATGATGATTTTGAGATTGATCCATGGGAATCTTTATCTTTTAACTCTATACAATCAAACATTGCAAAACTTCTGTACAAAAGAGGAGATCAATATCAGGCAGATAAATTAAAGCAATGGTTAACGGAAAACAATGATGATTATTGGTTGAAATTATGGTGCTCCTTATACTTCATTAAAAATAAAGACAACAACTACACCTTAGGACTGAACAAACTAAGTGAGGTTTTAGCTTACTGCGACGGCACCACTTTTTATCCCCACGCCATTGCTCCTTTGCTGGCAACAAAGGACGCTAGAGCTATTCAAATGGCAGAGAATATTTTGCAAAAACCTACCTTTCTTAATATGCTCATAAGTTCTTCTTTAAGTAATATTGCCAAACAGCTTCTTTTAGTAAAAAGTGACAGGAGCTTCGAATATCTGTATAAGGCTTTAAAGGATACAACAGTTAATAAAGACGTAAACGCATTTGACTCAGACGGCAAAGCATTAGTGATGTTGAATGCAGAAAACTTAGCCTATAGTATTGGCTTATGGCGGGACGAATTACCTCATTACAACCAAGCATGGTCTACCGAAGATAAACTAAGATATAATGCAGTATTAGCTGAATGGCTCAAATTGCAATACGAATTGATCAAAATGGATAAGAAAAGTAAAATATTAGTTGAGAAAGAAAATAGTGATTTTCCATCCTGGCAGCTTGATGCGCCATAGTAATATTTAATTCAAAAACCCCAGTACCCTGATCTTATCCGACTGCGACATCCCGCCGGGGTTGCAACCCGGTAAACCTTCCGGGATCTGCAGGTTTAATTTATTGAAATGCGCTTCCCACACCAGGTAGAAATTATCCGTACCAGGTTCTTTATAAGTCATGGGAAACAATTTAAAAAACGGCTTCCCTCCGTTGGCATGCTTAAATGCATCATAGATCAGTTCCGAACAATAGTACTTCCCATTACCATATAAAAAATCATCATCATAAGGCATATCCATACACAAAAGAGCATAACCTAATGCCTGTGGGATCAGGCCGTTATATTTCGGTTTTAAGCGTCCCACCAGGTGCTGCTTTTGTGTCCGGTTCAAGAACCGGTCAATCGGGGTAAGGACTACCCCCTTCCCGATACTTTCAATAACCAGGATAGAGTCATTCCTTAGGTAAACTATACCCATATGTGAAAAATCAAGCCCCTGGTACCCTTCCGTCACTGCTTCAATAGCATCGCACATCGGGCCGCAGTCCAGGTCCTGGAAAATAATATCCCCGTTTTTCAAATCCTTTTGCGCTACTGCGGATACTGTAACCGGGAGTATAATAATCAGCAAGGCCAGCAGCGCCTGTCCGATCCCGGTCTTTACATTACTAATTAAGCAATTCATTAAAATAACATTTGATAGATATCCGAAACTTTATTGAGACCAATGATCTCAATATTAAAGGTCTTCTGGTCCAGGCCTTTTAAGTTAGATTTGGGTATAAATACTCTTTCCATGCCCATTTTTTGCGCTTCAGCTATCCGCTGATCGATACGGCTGACGGCTCTTATCTCCCCGGACAAACCTACCTCACCCACAAAACAGGCCTGGTCGGGCAAAGGGGTATCCTCATAGGAAGACAATAAAGCACAAACTACGGCCAGGTCAATAGAAGGGTCTTCCAGGCGTAAACCACCCGCTATATTCAGGAAAACATCTTTCATCCCGAAATGAAAACCACCTCTCTTTTCCAGTACGGCCAATAGCAATTGTAAACGGCGCAGGTCAAAACCATTAGATGTTCTTTGCGGGGTACCATAGACCGCCTGCGATACCAGGGCCTGGGTCTCGATCATCAGCGGGCGCATGCCTTCAATAGTTACCGCTTTAGCGATACCGCTCAGGAGCTCCTCATGCTGGCTCAACAGGATCTCTGAAGGGTTACTTACCCCACGCAATCCGTTTTGTACCATTTCATAAATACCCAGCTCTGAAGTAGAGCCAAAGCGGTTTTTCAAGGTACGTAAGATGCGGTAAGCATAATGCCGGTCCCCCTCAAACTGAAGCACGGTATCCACCATGTGCTCCAGCACTTTTGGCCCGGCAATGCCGCCGTCTTTAGTGATATGCCCGATTATAGTCACCGGCACCTGCGTTTGCTTGGCAAATTTCTGCAACTCACCGGCAGCCGTGCGTACCTGCGCCACGCTTCCCGCAGCACTTTCAACCATTGGCGATTCCAGGGTCTGTATAGAATCTATGATCACCCAGTTGGGTTGTATTTTTTTTATTTCGTTGAAAATCGTTTGTGTATTGGTAGCGGTCAGCAAAAAAACATGTGGTGCATGCACACCGATCCGGTCAGCACGCATTTTGATCTGGTGCACACTTTCCTCTCCGGAAACGTATAAAACCCTTAGCTGGCTTGCTGCCAGCGCCGTTTGTAAAAATAAAGTAGACTTACCGATACCCGGGTCACCTGCCACCAGCGTTACCGAACCTTGTACCAATCCCCCTCCCAGTACCCGGTTCAGCTCTTCATCCGGCAGGCGATAGCGGATCTCATCCCCCGCCTGTATATCCGTAAGCACCTGGGCCTTGCTATTTTCTTTCACCTGCGGCGCTTCCGACCAAAGCTGGCTTACATCGGATTTAGCAGAAGGCTTTTCCTTAATCTCTTCTACAAAGGTATTCCACTCCCCGCAATTAGGACATTTACCGGCCCATTTACTGGATTCGTAACCACAATTCTGGCAAAAAAATGCCGTTTTATGCTTCATGGCACAATGTTACAACAATTATAAGGGACAAAAAAAATGCAGCCATAATTGCTGCATTTCTAAACAAAATATTAATGATGTAATTTATAAAGTATTATTCTCTTTCGGGAAGATAATAGTAGGTTCAAATTTTTTAGCCGCTTCAAACTCCATAGAACAATAAGAAATGATAATGATCATATCTCCGGGAGTCACTTTACGGGCAGCCGGGCCATTCAGGCAGATCTGTCCGCTTCCTCTCAGGCCTTTGATCACGTAAGTTTCCAGGCGTTCGCCATTATTAATGTTAACAATTTGTACCTTTTCATTCTCAATAATATTTGCAGCCTCCATTAAGTCTTCATCAATGGTAATACTCCCTATATAATTAAGATTCGCTTCAGTAACGGTAACGCGGTGAATCTTTGATTTTAATAATTGAATTTGCATATCGCGCGCAAAGTTAGTAATAAAAGATAAATATAAATGACAAAAAAAGTTTTTAAATAGATTTACGATATTCGCATATTAATTATCGTTAAGACGGTCAAATCATACTTCAGTGCTCAGATTATTTAAAAACCAGAACCCATATACCGTAATTTTATTATTTGTAATAGCACTTGTTATAAAAGTGCCCTTACTGATGGGCTCAGGCATGCCGCAAATAGAGCAACACCAGGTACTTTGGGATATCCTGTTAAAAAAAATGCACCATATATTTGGCACGAGCGTTTATTTCCATTCTTTGCTGGCGATCATTTCTATTGTCCTGCAGGCACTGTACCTCAATTACATTGTCAGCAATTATCATTTATTCAACAAAAGAAGCTACTTACCGGCATACACTTACCTCCTCGTTACCAGCCTGCTGCCCCAGTGGAGCCAGCCCGGCGTCGAGCTGTTTAACAACTGGCTTTTCCTGATCCTTATACATCTTATTTACCAGACCTATTCTGATCTCAATACCCGGAAAATCCTGTTTAATATCGGTTTTGTCTTCGGGCTACTGGTACTGTTAAACTTTCCTAATTTTTGGTTCCTGGTATTTATCGCATTTTCCATCGCAATGTTAAGGGCTTACAAACCGGCGGAATGGATGGTCACACTATTAGGGACGATTACCCCACTCTATCTTTTTTTAGGTATCGCCTACCTCACCGATCACCTGTTCCTCATTTCGAAGTTATTCTCAACGAGCTTTTCCTTAGATTTCCGTTTAAATAATGCTACTATAATCGCGCTTGCGGTAGTACTTGCGCTCTCCTTAGCGGGAATCATCATGCTATCCAAGCAAATGAGCCGCATGCTGTTCCAGATCAAAAAAATATGGTGGGTGAATATCCTTTTCTTCATTTTCGCCATCATTTCCACTTTGGGCATTTACAAACAGGGGGCGGAAATATGGGTGGTATGCCTGGTACCGGCTTCAATGTTCATCTGTAAATCCTGGATGATCGCCAAGCCGAAATGGTTGCCGGAATTGCTACACCTTGGTTTTATCGCTGCTATAATTTATATTAACTGGTTTTTCAAAAGTTAAGCATAACACTAAATAATAAAGCCGGCTTCTTCGAAGCCGGCTTTATTATTTAGTGTCAGGATTTATTAAAGAACAAAACCTAATCTTACACCAGTAATGATGCTTGGACTAAAATCGAAGCTTGATCCCGGAGATTTAGTTTCTGTTTCGTTAGAAACGTTACCAATTTGGGTAAAAGTCTTGGTTTTTCCTTCAATACTGTTGATGAAACCTAAACCAGCTTCAACGCCTAAGTAAACGTTTTTAGCGAAATAGTAATCAGCACCTACAACCGCGCGAACACCCCATGAGAAATTGCTGGATTTGATATCATAATTATAGTTAGCAGCATAAGAAGTACCATTGTTGTCAGTACCTTTTACTTTTTCACTGCCAAAACCAAATAAAACATCACCACCTACATAAGGAGACAAGCGGTTAGTACCTTTGAAATGATGCTCATAACCAAGGTTGATCATTACACTGGAAGTTCTTTCTGTAGTAACACCTTTAGTTGTAGTGCTGTCTTTCCAGAAATTCTCTTTTGTGCTGTTAGAAGTCACATTCAATCCTACACGGATCGCTGACTTTTCAGTAAGGAAATAACGACCTCTTAAAAGAGCACCTTCAGCAAGTTTAATATCAGAATTAAAAATACCACCGGTTAAGCCCATTTCAGTAGTTACATTTCCTTCGTATGGTTTGAAAGATGCAAACTCTTGCGCATTGGCCACAACAGTCATTGTAAGCGCACTAATAGCTAAGATTACTTTTTTCATAATATATAATTAAATATTAAATAAACTTTTAAATTGGCGCGAAGTTAAAGCAAATCAGTATTCCAAAATTCATTTTAACAAACATTTTCTTATTAGTAACATTGACCGGCTTCATTTTGTTCAATTTGAGCATTAATTCGTAAGTTTGTAGGCTGATTTTTCAGAAAACAGCATTCATTTTTGAACAGGCAAAATGAGCTAAATTTTGCTCAATAACATTTTTTAAATTACTATGTCGTATCAACCTAAAAACAAGATCAGAATTGTAACCGCAGCTTCTTTATTCGATGGCCATGATGCCTCCATTAACATTATGCGCCGTGTGATGCAGGCCAACGGTACAGAAGTTATTCACTTAGGACACGACAGGTCAGTTCAGGAAGTAGTAGATTGCGCGATCCAGGAAGATGCCAATGCGATTGCCATGACCTCCTACCAGGGCGGCCACGTTGAATACTTAAAATATATGTATGACTTACTCCGCGAAAAAGGAGCAGGGCATATAAAAATATTCGCCGGAGGTGGCGGCGTTATCCTTCCCGATGAAATTAAAGAGTTGGAAGCATACGGGATAGATAAGATCTACTCTCCTGATGATGGCCGTGCTATGGGCCTGGAAGGTATGATCATCGACCTGATGACCAAATCCGATTTTCCTACGGGCAACCAGTTAAATGGTGAAGCAGGACATATTGCCGATAAAAACCCGAAAGATATTGGCCGTTTGATCTCGGCTGCCGAGAATTACAGCGACCTACCGGAAACACAGGCTATGCTGCAAAAAATTGCCGCTATGGCAAAAGAAAGCAAAACACCGGTGCTCGGCATTACAGGTACCGGCGGCTCTGGAAAGTCATCTTCTGTAGATGAAATCGTTAGAAGGTTTTTACTGGACTTCCCGGAGAAAACAATCGGTATCATCTCGGTAGACCCTTCCAAGAGAAAAACCGGCGGCGCTTTGCTGGGCGACAGGATCCGTATGAACGCGATCCGTAATGAAAGGGTTTATATGCGCTCTATGGCCACCCGCCAAAGTAACCTGGCCGTTTCCAAATATATTGAAGATGCAGTTAATATCCTGAAAGCCGCAGGTTATGACCTGGTGGTACTGGAAACTTCCGGCATCGGGCAATCAGATACACAGATCACCGACTATGGCGATGTGAATATGTATATCATGACACCGGAATACGGTGCCGCCACACAATTGGAAAAGATCGATATGCTTGATTTCGCGGATATTGTAGTGGTGAATAAATTTGACAAGCGCGGTGCCGCTGATGCCTTGCGTGATGTAAAAAAGCAATACCAGCGCAACCATAAATTCTTTGACAAAAACATTGATGATATGCCAGTCTATGGCACTATCGCTTCCCAGTTTAATGACCCGGGAACGAACACTATGTACCGGGCACTGATGGATCTTATCGCAGAGAAAACAGGTGCTGATCTGAAATCTGATTTCAAAGCTTCTGATGAACTGAGTGAAAAGATCTTTATCATTCCACCGGCCAGAACGCGCTACCTTTCAGAGATCGCGGAGAATAACCGGGGTTATGATAAGCGCTCTAAAGAGCAGGCCGATGTGGCACAACGCCTTTTCGGTATTCACAAAACCATAGATACTTTACAGCAATCCAATATTGAAGATAAAGACCGCCTGATCAAGGAATTGCAGGAAGTATACCAAAAGGTGAGCCTGGACATTGACCCCAAGAACCTGGAGTTACTGAAAAACTGGGATGCTAAGAAAGCAAATTACCAAAATGAATTCTTCGAATTCAAGGTGCGTGATAAAGTATTAAAGATCAAAACGCATACGGAATCTTTATCCCATACCCAGGTACCTAAAGTAGCCGTACCGCAATTCGAGGCCTGGGGCGAGATCCTGAAATGGTCTTTACTGGAGAACTTCCCGGGCGAATTCCCTTATGCCGCGGGTATCTATCCGTTCAAGCGTGAAGGTGAAGATCCTACCCGTATGTTTGCCGGTGAAGGCGGACCGGAAAGGACCAACAAACGTTTTCACTATGTATCCAAAGGCTTACCGGCTGCCCGCCTGAGTACGGCATTTGACTCGGTGACTTTATATGGTCAGGATCCTGACCATCGCCCGGATATCTATGGTAAAATCGGCAACTCCGGTGTTTCCATCCCTACCCTGGATGATGCTAAAAAGTTATATTCCGGCTTTAACCTGGCAGATCCTAAAACTTCTGTGTCGATGACCATCAATGGTCCGGCGCCTACCATTACCGCTTTTTTTATGAATGCCGCTATTGACCAGCAATGTGAATTGTACATCAAAGAAAATGGCCTGGAAGAAGAAGTAAATGCTAAAATAGAAGCTATTTATAAAGAAAAAGGGATGCCCCGGCCTTATTACTCGGCCAATGTGGGCTCCGGCAAAACGGAAGAAGGCCAACAGGGTGAGTTACCGGAAGGCAATAACGGCCTGGGACTTATGTTGCTGGGCGTAACCGGCGACCAGGTATTACCGGCTGATGTCTATGCAGCCATCAAAGAAAGAACTTTGAAAGCTGTGCGCGGCACCGTTCAGGCAGATATCCTGAAAGAAGACCAGGCACAGAATACCTGTATCTTCTCTACAGAATTCTCCTTAAGAGTAATGGGAGATGTACAGCAATACTTCATTGATAAAGGTGTACGTAACTTCTACTCTGTTTCTATCTCCGGGTATCACATTGCTGAAGCCGGCGCCAACCCGATCTCTCAATTGGCATTCACCATTTCCAATGGTTTTACTTTCGTAGAATACTACCTGAGCCGTGGTATGCATATTGATGAATTCGCGCCGAACTTATCCTTCTTCTTCTCTAACGGTATTGACCCGGAATATTCGGTAATCGGGCGTGTGGCAAGAAGGATCTGGTCCAAGGCCATGAAATTGAAGTATGGCGGCAACGAACGTTCCCAGATGCTTAAATACCATATCCAGACATCCGGTCGTTCTTTACACGCGCAGGAGATCGATTTCAACGATATCCGTACAACATTACAGGCATTATATGCGATCTATGATAACTGTAACTCTCTGCATACCAATGCTTATGATGAAGCTATCACAACGCCTACAGAAGAGTCAGTACGTCGTGCTATGGCGATCCAATTGATCATCAACCGCGAATTAGGTCTTGCGAAAAATGAAAATCCTTTACAGGGTTCTTTCATTATCGAAGAGCTGACTGATCTGGTAGAAGAGGCTGTATATGCCGAATTTGATAAGATCACAGAGCGTGGTGGTGTATTGGGTGCCATGGAAACGATGTATCAACGCGGTAAAATCCAGGAAGAATCTTTGTACTACGAGACCCTGAAACATACCGGCGAATTCCCTATCATTGGGGTAAATACCTTCTTAAGCTCCAAGGGTTCACCAACTGTGGTTCCGGCTGAAGTAATCCGTTCCACTACAGAAGAGAAAGAATTCCAGATCAAAAATGTACATAGTTTGTGGAAGCGTAGCGGTGATAGTGGTGAAGAAGCTTTGCGTAAGCTGCAGGAAGTCGCAATCAAAAACGGGAATATTTTTGAAGAACTGATGCATACAGTAAAATATTGTTCTTTAGGACAGATCACCAGAGCTTTATTTGAAGTAGGCGGACAGTACAGAAGGAATATGTAAGGTTAGTGAAAAGAAAGAAGTGAGAAGAGTGAAGTGATTAATGAGGAGTAAATAAATACTAAAAGTGATATCGGTATATTTATCGGTATCACTTTTTTATTGAGTGGCATAAAATAAAAAATCAATTATACGTATAAAAATATTATTTTTGTGGTATAAAATATTGTATCATGGATGCCAAAGTAACCTTGAGCTTTAATCAATCTATCATTGAGCAAGCCAAAGCATATGCAGCGCAACATAACATCAGCCTTTCAAGACTTGTCGAATTTCTTTTGAAACAAACCACCTCTGGCAATTATCAATCCCTGGAAGACATTCCCATTGCCGACTGGGTCAATATGGTATCAGAAGGCACAACCGAATACCAAACAAAATCCAAAAGCAGGAAAGACTTAAAAGCTGACTATTACTCTTCTAAGCAATGAATATCTTTGTAGATGCCAATATTCTTGTATCTGTACTGAACAAAGAATATCCTTTATTTACTTATACTTCACGTATCTTAAGCCTGGCAGGCCATAAAAAATACAAAGTATTTACATCACCACTGTGCCTGGGTATCGCGTTTTATTTTGCAGAAAAGAAATGTAAAGAAACTGCCCGTAAAAAGCTGGACCTGCTCATAGAACATTTATCGATCACAACGATCGATGAAAAAATAGTACAACAGATAAAGCTCAATAAAGCCATCCATGATTTTGAGGATGGCATGGAATATTACTCCGCTGTTCGTTCAAAGTGCGACTGCATTATCACCCAGGATATTGCTGATTTTTATTTTTCAGAAATCGATGTGTGTGATGCCGAAAATTTCATTAATCGTCACTTTAATTAATGATGCAAATTACAGCCTCTCCTATAGAAACCTATTCTGTTGTGATTCATCCACCGGATGAGGTCATCAATGCTGTTGCCGCATTAAAGCAACTTCTGGAACAAAAAATCGGTTGGTATCATAGTGTCCATTCCTTAGCACATATTACTTTCAATGTATTTAAGTCAAGAGTATCTGCTATTTCGCTATGGGAAGCCTATCTATCCGATTTCTCAGGTAATCATTCTCCAATACCACTTTATTTTGATCGTGCAGAATGCTTCAGCAATGGTTCCTTTGTTTTGCTGGCAAACGAACAAACAAACTTACTCCTGAAAGAAATAATGAGAGATTTCAATAATAACCGGCCTAAAGGCGCGGTAAAAAAATCTCAACGGCCACACCTAACTATAGCCAGGAAATTAAACGCTGAACAAATGGCTATCGCGGCCGAACTTATCGCTGACATAAATATTCATTTTACACTCGATCAGCTTGTATTGAGAAAACTTAACCTGGCAAAAGGCCAGTATGATACTATAGCGACCTTTCCCTTCACCTGCCAGCGATCTACTCTACAAAGCTGTTGATGCGGGCTATACACTTTCGCATTACCAATTGCCCAATACTTAAAACAAGACATTTAACTTAACTTTTTGTCAATCAGTAAAAAAAATTTTCTCACTGTCAAAAATAGTATTTCCTTTGTGCTCGAAATGAGGATCGTATTTTTCATAGTGTATATCTCGCTTTTCTTCTGCAAGAATGTTGGAGCCATCCAGCATGCGCATACACATGCTTTACAACACGGCCATTTCAGTATGCCTAAAGGGAATCCTTCGGGCCAGCACAGTAGTATAAAAGCAGAGCAAAGCTATGATTTAGGCCTTATTGAAGGCATTGATGATCTCGGAGATATTGAGCTGAATGAAGATGGTCCGGTTGACCTCTCAAACATCAACTTCAACTGGCTGAGTTATTATCTTAATTTCCTGCTTTCCCATTTTTTTCCAGCAGACCAACAAAAGGCAACTCATTTTGCCTGGGCACCGGCCGGTACCCCTTCTGCCCCTATCTATATCCTGAACCAGGTATTCAGGATTTAATACCTTTTTTATAAAATAACATTGATTCCCGGAACAATACATTCCGTAGGATCTTATTTTGTATTAGTTACTGTTTCCCAATTCAACAAAAACAAGCTGCTTATTGTTTCAATAAGCCTTTATCCTTAAACAATATCCTGGCTGATGGTAACCACTATCAGGCACACATTTCCATTCATTATTCACTTTAATAGTCTATGCAAAAGTCAATTTTGTGGGCAAGCGCTATTACCTTGCTTGCTTACAGCAGCTGTAAATCTCACAAAGCAGAACAGGAAGAACACATCAAATATGAGGTCACCAGTCCTGTAACAATGGACACTTCTGTCACTAAAGAATATGTAGCCCAGATCCGCTCTATTCAAAACATCGAAATCAGGGCCCAGGAAAAAGGTTACCTGCAAAAAATGTTCGTCGATGAAGGGCAGGCTGTAAAAAAAGGACAGCTCCTTTTTAAGATTATGCCCAACCTGACCGAAGCCGAATCAGATAAAGCACAGGCCGAAGTAAAGGCTGCAGAAGTAGAATTACAAAATACCCAGATGCTGGCAGACAAAAACATTGTTTCCAAAAACGAACTGGCCGTAGCTAAAGCCAGGCTGCAGCAAGCCCGTGCCGGACTAAAACTGGCCAATACACACCTTGCCTTTACCGATATCCGTGCCCCATTCGACGGGATACTGAACCGTATCCCTAAAAAACTGGGTAGCCTGATTGATGAAGGCGAATTGCTGACCAGTCTATCCGATAACAGCCAGATGTTTGTATACTTCAATGTTTCCGAACCGGAATACCTGAATTACATGCTGCATAAAGACGATGAGCAGTTCAAAGAAGTACGCCTGATGATGGCCAATAACCTGGAGTTCCCAACGAAAGGGTTTGTAGAAACTGTAGAAGGTGAATTCAACCCCGAGACCGGGAACATCGCGTTCCGTGCCAAATTTCCCAACCCGGACCGTATTCTTAAAAACGGTGAAACCGGTAAAATATTAATGACCATACCGATGGTCAACGCCATTGTTATTCCGCAGAAATCAACATATGAAGTACAGGACAAAAAATATGTATTTGTGATTGGCAATGACGGCAAAGCCGTTTCCAAAAATGTAAAAGTAATTGCAGAATTACCCAATCTTTATGTAATCGCCGGAGACCTTTCCATTAATGATAAAATATTACTGGAAGGGGTACAGACGATCAGGGAAAACGAAAAGATCAAATACACCTTTATCCAGCCTAAAGATGCGATTGCCAAACTGGCACTTAAAGCAGAATAAGCATCATTCACCATCATTTCAGACGATTTTATGTTTAGTAAATTCATTCAAAGGCCTGTCCTTTCGATCGTAATATCACTGGTTATTGTATTCTTAGGTTTATTAAGCTTAAGCTCAATTCCCGTAACCCAGTTTCCTTCTATCTCTCCACCAAAAGTTACCATTTCTGCCGAATACCCGGGTGCCAATAATGAGTTGCTGACTAAAGCAGTACTGATCCCGCTGGAAAGAGCTGTAAATGGTGTACCCGGCATGAAATATATGACCGCAGATGCCGGCAATGACGGCGAAGCCTCCCTTCAGATTGTTTTCAACCTGGGTACAGATCCTAACCAGGCCTCGCTGAATGTGCAGAACCGGGTGGCTTCTGTAACCAATAAGTTACCGCCATTAGTGATCCGCGAAGGGGTGAAAATTTCCAGGGTGGAATCCAATATGTTGATGTATATCAACCTGTATAGCAAAGAAAAAGACCTGGACCAGAAATTCCTGTTTAACTACTCTGATATCAATATCCTACCGGAGCTTAAAAGAATTGATGGCGTAGGTGTTGCAGATATCCTGGGTAACCGGGAATACGCGATGCGCATCTGGCTGAAGCCCGACCGGATGCTGGCCTACAAGATCTCTACTGAAGAAGTAATGGAAGCCATTAATGAACAAAGCCTTGAAGCCTCTCCCGGTAAGGCCGGTGAAAGTTCCGGTAAAAAATCCCAGGCTTTTGAGTATGTATTAAAATATCCCGGCAGGTACAACACGAAAGAAGAATATGAAAATATCGTGGTTAAATCCAACCCGGACGGCGAACTACTCCGCCTCAAAGATGTTGCCGAGATTGAATTTGGCAGCTCCATGTATGATATTTACTCCAACCTGAACAATAAATCTTCAGCAGCAATTGTACTCAAGCAATCTTATGGCAGCAATGCCACTAAAGTAATTGCTGATGTAAAAGCGAAAATGAAGGAGCTGGAAAAAGACTTTCCTAAAGGTATTGATTACGAGATCAGCTATGACGTATCCCGCTTCCTGGACGCTTCAATGGAAAAAGTAGTACATACACTTGTAGAAGCATTTATCCTGGTGGGTATCGTAGTGTTCATCTTCTTAGGAGATTGGCGCTCTACCTTGATACCGACTATTGCCGTACCGGTCTCTTTGATAGGATCTTTTGCTTTCATGCAAATGTTCGGCATTACCCTCAACCTGATTACGCTTTTCGCCCTGGTGCTGGCTATTGGTGTGGTAGTAGATGATGCGATTGTGGTCATCGAAGCGGTACATGCCAAGATGGAAGAGGAACACCTTAATCCGCTCGAAGCCACGAAGAAAGCCATGGGCGAGATTTCCGGCGCTATTATCGCGATTACCTTCCTGATGGCCTCTGTATTTATCCCGGTAGCCTTCATGTCTGGCCCCGTAGGTATTTTCTACCGCCAGTTCTCTATTACAATGGCAACGAGTATTATTTTATCCGGGGTTGTCGCATTGACCCTGACGCCTGCTCTTTGTGCCATCATTTTAAAACCACACAATGGTAAAGCACGCAAAAAAAGCCCGGTCAACCGTTTCCTGGACGGCTTCAACAGGAGGTTCAATTTACTGAACGACCGTTATGAACGCCTTTTAAAAAGAATCGTCAACCGGAGGCTGATCACTTTCGGCTTGTTGATCGCTTTCTGCATCGGCACCTGGGCGTTTAGTGCTTCCGTTCCCAGCGGTTTCATACCGAATGAAGACCAGGGCATGATCTACGGAATCGTGCAAACGCCGCCGGGCTCTACCCTGGAACGTACTAACGAGGCTTCTGAAAAACTGCAGCAATTGGCCGAACATGTCGAAGGCGTGCAATCGGTTTCCTCACTTGCCGGTTATGAAATTCTGACAGAGGGTACCGGCGCCAACTCAGGTACCTGCCTGATCAACCTGAAAGATTGGAGTGAACGCAAACAATCGGCACAAGAAATCATTGAAGAACTGGAAAAAGAATCCAAGAATATTCCAGGTGCAGTAATTGAATTCTTCCAGCCGCCGGCCGTTCCCGGTTATGGTGCCGCGGGTGGTTTTGAATTGCGCCTGCTCGATAAAACCGGTTCCGGTGATTACAAAAAATTCGAAGAGGTGAACAACAATTTCGTGGCCGAGCTCAAAAAAAGGAAAGAGCTGGCCTCCGTTTTCTCCTTTTATAGTGCGAGCTTCCCGCAATATATGCTCAATGTGAATAATGACATTGCCCAGCAGAAAGGCGTGAGTATTGAGAATGCGATGTCTACCCTATCTACATTGATCGGCAGTAACTATGAAACCAGCTTTATCAAGTTTGGCCGCCAATATAAGGTAATCGTCCAATCCCTGCCCCAATACAGGGCTTTACCTGAAGACATCCTTAAACTGTATGTAAAAAATGACCAGGGAGAGATGGTACCCTTCTCCGCTTTTATGACGATGGATAAAGTATATGGCTTATCTGAAATCACCAGGCACAACATGTATTTCTCTTCCCAGATCAGCGGTGCGCCTAACCAGGGATTTAGTAGTGGTGAGGCAATCAAAGTGATCAGTGAAGTGGCTGCCAAAACCTTACCGAGAGGTTATGGTATTGATTGGGCGGGTATTTCAAAAGATGAAACCTCGAGAGGTAACGAAGCCATTTACATTTTCCTGATCTGCTTAGGATTTGTTTACCTGGTATTGGCAGCCCAGTATGAAAGTTTCATCCTGCCTTTCCCGGTATTACTCTCTTTACCTGCCGGTCTTTTCGGAGCCTTTTTCCTGCTCAAACTTCTGGGTATGGAAAACAATATCTATGCGCAGATCGCTTTGGTGATGCTGATCGGTTTACTGGGTAAAAATGCCGTACTGATCGTAGAATTCGCGATACAGCGACACTCGGAAGGCGCTTCGGTTTACAAATCAGCCATAGAAGGCGCTAAAGCCAGGTTCCGCCCGATCCTGATGACTTCATTCGCATTCATTGCGGGTTTATTACCCCTTGCAGTAGCTACCGGCCCGGGGGCCTTGGGTAACAGGACCATTGGTACCGCGGCCTTAGGCGGTATGTTGTTCGGAACTTTATTTGGCGTAGTAATCATACCGGGACTGTACTTTGTATTCGGGACTTTTGCCTTCCGCAACAAACTGGCCAAACACGAAACAGAAAATCCTATTACAGAAGAATTAGATAATCCAGAAAAATATGTTTAGTTCAAAATACCTTATCGGGCTTTCCCTGCTGGGCACCCTGTTCCTGAGCAGCTGTAAAATACCTGCCCTGACCACAGTAAACAGTACGGTCAATATACCGGAAAAATATAAAAACAGTACAGACAGCAACAATATTGCAGCCCTCAAATGGCGCGATTACTTCACCGATCCTTACCTGCAAAACCTGATCGATACCGCTCTTGAAAATAACCGGGAGTTAATGATCACTTTAAAAGAGATAGAGATCGCACAAAATGAAGTAAGATTAAAAAAAGGTAAAATACTACCTGCAGGCGGCGTCAGAGGCAGCCTGGGCGTAGACAAGCCCGGTCGCTATACCAGTGCCGGGGCCGGTGATGCAACCACAGAGATCGAGCCCGGTAAAGCAATGCCCGACCCGATGACCGATTTTAACATCGGGGCCTTCGTAACCTGGGAAGTGGATATCTGGAAGAAACTCAGAAATGCTAAAGAAGCTGCCGCAAAACGTTACCTGGGCACTGTCGAAGGCCGGAACTTCGTCATCACCAACCTGATTGCGGAGATCGCCGATAATTATTACGAGCTGATGGCTTTGGACAACCAGCTGGAGATCGTTACGCAAAACATAAAGCTGCAAAAAGATGCTTTGGAAATTGTAAAGGTTCAGAAAGAAGCCACCAGGACAACAGAATTAGCGGTACAAAAGTTCCAGGCGGAAGTATATAAAACCGAAAGCATGCAATATGAGATCCGGCAGGAAATTACGGAGACAGAGAACCGGATCAATATGTTATTGAGCCGGTTCCCCCAACCTATCTTACGCAGCAGTCCGACCTACCTGAATGAGGTACCCAGAATGATCGCTACCGGCATTCCACCCCAATTAATGCAGCACCGGCCGGATATCCGGCAGGCAGAACTGGAGCTGGAAGCCGCGAAACTGGATGTAAAATCCGCACGGGCAGAATTTTACCCTACGCTTGAGATTTCTTCCTTTATCGGATTACAAGCTTTCAAACCCGGCTACCTGGCCAAGATCCCAGAGTCCATGGCTTATTCATTAGTTGGTGACCTTGTAGGGCCTATCATCAACCGGAGCGCAATAAAAGCGGAATTTAATATGGCCAATGCCCGGCAATTACAAGCTTTGTATGCATATGAGAAAACAGTGATCAGTGCCTATCTCGAAGTGGCCAACCAAATGTCAAACATTGAAAATTTAAATGATAATTATAAATTAAAAGCGAAACAGGTAGAGGCGCTCAACCAGTCGATCTCCATATCCAATGATCTTTTCCGCTATGCTAAGGCAGACTACCTGGAAGTGTTGATGACGCAAAGAGATGCCCTGGAAGCAAAAATGGAATTAATAGAAACACAAAAAGCGCGCATGAGCGCTGTTGTGAATATTTACAAAGGTTTGGGCGGCGGCTGGCAATAATTTTTTGTTTTGATGCACCTGGTCTTGCATAACCAAAGTGCAATTATGTTTAAGGTAAGGCGACTCATTCCTGGGTTGCCTTTTTCAATATATAGCTTTAAAGGATTTAAAAATTTAAACTCAACCAGCATTAACACATCTAAAATAATCTATAACAAAAAATTAACAATCCAAAAAACCTGTTAAAATCCGCACTAACTATATAATTATGACCTAGAAACCGATAGAATGCCAATAAAAATACTAATAAACAATAAAATATTTCAATAAATAAAAAATTAACTTAAATTTGATAGACATTTTCACCATTATCTATTGTAACATATTCGCCATGAAATTTAATTTTTTACAAAAGTCCCTGATAGCAAGTTTTTGTTTGCTGCTTTTTTACTCCCAGCTTAACGCGCAGCTGGTGGGAACTCCAAATCTTACGGCCCAGCAATTAGTAGATATCCTTGTAGGCCCGGGAGTTTCGACTTCTAACGCGACTCTTGTCTGTAATACGAACGGAAGCGGTAAGTTTGCAGGCCCGAGCAATTTAGGTATTGATAGCGGTATCGTTCTTTGTACCGGGAGAATTGATAATGCACCTGGTATAAACGGGATCGGTACACCAGCCAGCGAACAGATGACCACCATCGCCAATACTGCCGGAGATCCGGACCTCAACGCCATATCTGCCAGTTTTAATATGGCCAGTACCAATGACGCCTGTGTATTGGAATTTGATTTTATCCCTAAAGGGGATACTGTTAGATTCAATTATGTATTCGGTTCGGAGGAATATCCTGAATATGCTTGTGCAACAGTAAATGACGTATTCGCCTTGTTAATTTCAGGACCGGGCATTGTAAGCAATACCCCCATGCCTACAAAAAGAAACGTAGCTTTAATTCCGGGAACCAACACCCCTATCATGATCAATACCATAGCCAGTGGCCCTGGTATTTTTGGCGACCTTCCCAATTGTACCGGTATTGACGCCAGTGCGCCTTTTACACAATATTATATAGATAATGTTACCGGGCAAACTGTAGTATTTGATGGCTTTACCACGGTAATGACCGCAGAGGCTATTGTAACGCCCTGTGAAACCTACCGGTTAAAACTGGCCATTGCCAATGTATCAGACGGTATCTATGATTCCGGCATTTTCTTCAAAGCCGGTAGCTTAACCAGTACCGCTGTAGCAACTTTACCCACTTCCGGTTTAGGGGCTAATACCAATAAGTTACATACGGTAAGAGGCTGTACTCCTGCCGAAATCCAGTACAAAAGAACAGACTGTGATACAATGTTACCGTTTACTTTTCATTTAGAAATAGGCGGAACAGCTGTTCCGGGCGTACACTATGAACCCATTCCTAATACATTGCCGGTACCTCCGGGCCAATCTACCGCCAGCCTGCAGATCAAAGGCTTGTTAGGCCCCTATTCCGGAGAAAAATATGTAGTCATAGGTATTAAACACCCGGATTCTGTACTGGTAGGTGCTTCTATCATTCCTATTATCCAGAGAGATACTGTTTACATTTACGATTCTCTTTATATCAATATCCCTACCCCGCCGACTACTGTTTGTCCTAACACCACCATTACCATACAGGGCGAAACTGCTCCGGGATGTGATTTCAGCTGGGATCCTGTTGCTTACAATAACGGCAGCCTGACCATAACTCCGAATATGCTTACGACAAGGATCTTTACCCTTAAAGTTACCCAACCCAATGCCCCGGCAACTTGTCCGCCGGCCTATCGCAGTTACCTTGCTACAGTAGAGCAGATTCCTATTATCCAGATGCCAACAGATACCACAATTTGCCTGGCAGACTCTGTACCAATACCGGTAATGGTCAGCCCCGATTCTTTGATCTATAATTATAAATGGACACCGGCTACAGGATTAAGAGCCGATAATATTGGTACTAATTTCTTCTATGCACCTCCGGGGCTATACAATTATACCCTTAGGGTCACTACTCCTGTTGCGGGTTGTTATAGTGAGAAAAACTTAAATCTTACTGCGGTATTACCTGAAAAATTCACAAGTGTCTTGCCACAATCTGGTTCTACTTATAATTATGATGAAACCATAGATTTCAGAGTTGCCGGTAATTTCATATTCTATACCTGGGAGCCCAGTCATCTGTTTGTAGATCCGTTCCTTCAGAATAATTCTGTAAAAGCACATGAGAATACAACTTATAAAGTAATCGGTACAGATAAATACGGCTGTAAAGACACCGCTTCTATTGATATTAATGTAATTTATCCTCATAAGCCAATTATGCCTAACGCCTTTACACCAAATGGCGACGGCCGGAATGATGTATTTACAATACCCGGAAACCAATTTATAAAACTGACCAAGTTCCAGGTATTCAATCGCTGGGGACAGGAAATGTTCAGCACTATTGACCCTAAAAAAGGCTGGGACGGTACCTTCAAAGGCCAACCTTCACCACAGGGCGTATATATGTATATTGTCGTAGCCGAGTTACCTAATAAAGAAATCGTGACCTATAAAGGTGATGTGACTTTGATCCGGTAACCCTGCAAAAGCTGATAGTAAAAGAGGAATAGTTCACCGGGCTATTCCTCTTTTTGTATAAAAAAACTTAATCTCTTCACCTTGTTTATTTTTAATACTTAATCAAAAGCGGTGTGGTGTATAATACTTGTTTACTTATCTTTGAATCTTATTTAGATAGCATACCATATAAATGCCAGAAGAAAAAGGAAATTTAGGAAAATACCTGCTAAAAGCTTTTTTGCAGGGCCTGGTCATACTGGGACCGGTGAGTGTTACGGTTGCGGTAATCTATTATGTATTCAGTAGCATCGATAGCCTGATCCCGAGTTTATCGGAACAAATCCCGGGGCTCGCTTTCATCATGCTGATCGTTTTCACCACCCTCATCGGTATTATCGGTACCCGTTTTTTTGTAGGCCGCTTCATCGTAGATCTGCTGGAGCATATCCTGGAAAAAACACCGGGCATTAAATTCATTTATACTTCTATAAAAGAGGTCCTGGTATCTTTTGTTGGGGACAAGAAAAAATTCAACAACCCGGTCTGGGTAAAAACTAATAATGAACCGGAAGTATGGCGTATTGGTTTCCTGACCCAGCCGGATATGAGCTTCGCCGATTTCCATGAAAAAGTTTCCGTTTATCTACCCCACTCCTATGCCATATCGGGCTGGGTGATCGTAACAGAAATGAAAAATGTCAAACCAGTAATAGGCATGAATGCCGCCGAAGCCATGAAATTTGCCGTAAGCGGCGGTATCACCGGGAAAGCGATCACTCCCGAGAACAAATAAAAATCAAAATATTAACAAGGATCAATATGCTCAGATATACATTCCGTATCATTTCCGCCATTATTTGCTTAAGCCTAAGCGCACTGGCACCAACACAAACAGTTGCCCAGTCCAAAGAAATCACTTTAGAAGACATCTGGCTGAAAGGCACTTTCTCCTCGGCGTCCGTACCCGGGTTTAATGTACTTAATGACGGAAAGCGTTATGTAAAGACAGAAAATAATGGCGACATAAAAATATATGCCCTCAGCAACAATAAAGAGCTTGGCACTTTACTCCAGGCCAGCGACCTCGTTTTTGACGGCAAACCGGTCCGGTTTACTGAATTCAAATTCAGCAGCGATGAAAAAAAATTGCTGATCCTTACAGAGCCGGAGCCTATATACAGGCATTCCACGCTTTACATAACTTATGTATATGATATCGCGGCTAAAAAACTAAGCCTGCTGGAAACTGCAAAAGTATTGCACCCGGATTTTTCTCCCGATGCTCAAAAAGTAGCTTATGTAAAAGAGAATAATCTATACGTTAAAGACCTTAATTCCGCGCAGGTACAAACAGTAACCAGTGACGGTGCTAAAAATAAGCTCATCAACGGCAATTGCGACTGGGTATATGAAGAAGAGTTTAGTTTTACCCAGGCTTACCAATGGTCGCCCAAGGGCAATTTTATTGCCTATTACAAATTTGATGAGAGCCGGGTTAAAGAATATACTATGTTCTTTGACGAAGGAAAAGAGTACCCAACAGAATACAGGTATAAATATCCCAAAGCCGGGGAAGATAACTCCATCGTAAGCATCCACATTTTTGATGTAAATAACAATCGTAACACTACCGTAGATATCGGCCCAGAAAAAGATCAATATATTCCCCGCATCAAATGGACCAATAAAGATAATGAACTGGCAGTAACCAGGTTAAACAGGCATCAGAATCACCTGGAATTATTATTAGCACAGGCTAATACCGGCACCAGTACGCTCATCTACGAAGAAAAAAACAAGTATTATATAGATATAACCGATAACCTTACGTTCTTACCGGATAACCAATCTTTCCTGATCACCTCGGAACTGGATGGTTATAACCACCTTTACCGCCGGAACTGGGTAAAAAATGAACTGATTCAACTTACACGTGGCGTTAATGAGGTAAAAGAAGTCCTGGGCGTAAATACCAAAAATGGACAGATCTTCTACACGGTTACAGAGGACGTTGTAAATACCGGATTTTATGTCATTGACCTTAAAAAGAAAACCCCGAAATTACTAAGTACACAAAAAGGTACACATGTAATTATACCTTGTAATGGTTTTAATTACTTCGTAGACCGTTACTCTTCCAGCCAACAGGTACCTACCTTCAAACTAATTGATGCTAAAGGTAAAGTGGTAAGAGTGCTGGAAGAGAATAAAAAACTGGAAGAACGGCTTAAGGAATATCAGTTAGGCCGTACAGAGTTCATCACTATTCCTAACCGGGATGGCGTACAATTGAATGCCTATATGATCAAACCGGCAAATTTCGATGCAAGCAAAAAATACCCGGTATTATTATACCAGTACTCCGGTCCCGGTTCTCAGCAGGTGCTCAATAAATTCCCATTGGATAATTACTGGTGGCATCAGTTGCTGGCACAGAAAGGATACATCATAGTAGTAGCGGACGGCACCGGAACAGGTGGTCGTGGCGAAGCATTTAAGAAAAAAACCTACCTGCAGCTTGGCAAACTCGAAAGTGACGATCAAATTGATGTAGCCAATTATTTAGGCAAGCAAAGTTATATAGATGCCGGCAGGATCGGTATATGGGGCTGGAGCTTTGGCGGCTTCATGAGCACGATCTGTATCCTCAAATCCCCGCAAACTTTTAAAGCGGCGATCGCGGTAGCTCCGGTGACCAACTGGCGCCTGTATGACAATATATACACAGAAAGATTCATGCGTAAACCTTCTGAAAATGAAAAAGGATACGATGATAATGCCCCACTGGAAATGGCAAAAAACCTTGAAGGGAAATACTTACTCATCCATGGCATGGCAGATGATAATGTACATTTACAAAATGCTACGGAGCTGTCTAAAGCGCTGGTGGATGCCAATAAAAATTTTGATGCTTTTTATTATACCAATAAGAACCACAGCATATACGGCGGCAATACCCGCTATAATCTATATGTAAAAATGACCAATTTCATATTAAATAATTTGTAATCAATATTTTAAGCCTCCCGGAATTGAGCTGATCCTTAAAATAGTTCCGGTTTAAAACAATTTCAGGAGGCTGTATCCGTTAAAATTAAAAGGAATTCGTTTGGATTAATCTTTGTAAATTCGCCGCGGATTTTTCGTAGGTTCATAGAAAAAAAGAGAGAGATCAATTTTGTTTCAATATGACCTACATTTTTATTTAAGTAAAGTGTTTATTTCCTTATAAGTTAATGTTAGATAAATTAGAAGCATTAAATGCCAAGTTTACCGACCTCGGCATTGCCTTAACCAACCCGGAGATCGTTAGTGACAATAAAAAATTCACTCAGGTTTCTAAAGAATACAAAAAACTGGAGCCCCTGGTACAATCCTACCTGAAATACAGGAATGTACTGGAAGGTATTGCATTTGGTAAAGAGGTACTGGCCAACGAGAGTGACCCGGAGTTGAAAGAAATGGCTAAAGAAGAGCTTATCCTGCAGGAAGAAGAGAAAATAAAACTGGAAGAAGAAATTCGCCAGTTAATGATACCTAAAGATCCTACTGATGATAAGAACGCCATATTAGAGATCAGGGCGGGTACCGGCGGAGACGAAGCCAGTATCTTTGCCGGCGATCTGCTGAGAATGTACCTCAAATACATTGAAAAACGTGGCTGGAAAGCCAACCTGATCTATGAAGCAGAAGGAACGGTAGGTGGGTATAAAGACATACAATTAGAAGTTACCGGGAACGATGTATACGGAACTTTAAAATTTGAAAGCGGCGTGCATCGCGTACAGCGCGTCCCGGCTACTGAAGCCAGCGGGCGTGTGCACACTTCCGCAGCTACTGTGCAGGTAATGCCTGAAGCAGATGAAATCGACTTCGAACTGAGAGAAAGTGACGTGAAGATGGAAACGGCACGAAGCGGCGGATCCGGTGGACAGAACGTAAATAAAGTAGAAACTAAAGTAATGCTTACGCACGTACCTACCGGTACGGTGGTCATTTGCCAGACCGAGCGTACCCAGCTCGGCAACCGCGAAAAAGCAATGACGATGTTACGTACTAAATTATACGAAGAAGAGGTACGTAAGCATGAAGAAGCGATCGCTCAAAGAAGAAAAAGTATTGTAACAACCGGCGACCGTTCCGCCAAGATCCGAACCTATAACTATCCCCAGGGCCGTATCACCGATCACCGCATTAATATGACCGCCTATAACCTGGACGAGTTCATGAACGGTGATATTGAAGACATGCTAACGGCACTGCAAACAGCGGAAAACGCCGAAAAAATGAAAGCCGGAGAAAGTATTTAAACCTTAACCCTTTTTGTAAAGTATACAGAAACAAATAACGCCATCTCAATGGAAAACAACAGATTCGACTTAATCGATATCCTCATCTTACTGAAAAGCAAATTTAAGACCATACTTATTTTTACGATACTTGGTATTATCGCTTCCATAATCTTTGTTTTACTGAGAAAAGACGTTTATACGGCAGAGGCAAACGTGATCGTAAAAAGCTATATGAACTTCGACCGGAACCAGATGTTCGGCGAAGAAGCTTTTTTTGTTAAAGATGCCTTCGCTAAAGAAAATGAGATCGATAAAGCGATGACCATTCTTGCCAATAGTGATGTTATTGCTTATATCAACCAGGAAACTAAATACAAGGAGACTAAAAACATCCCGGAAACAAAATTGTTCAATGCCATTAAAGACAACTACAAAGTAAAGCGCACCGACAATTCTGACCTGGAAATTAAATTCACCGACGAGAACCCGGATCTGGCCTTAAAAGCGCTTCAAGCCGCATTATTTAAAGCAGAAGATCTGTATATCAACTACTTCGAAGAATACAACAGGGACATCACCCAGGAAATAGATTTTAAACGTCAATTACTGACGGACTCTATACAAAAAATCAATACACGGATTGCCGAAACCCGGAAGACTTACAATATCTATAATGCGCTTGGTCCCGTAAGAGGTACTGCGGGAAACAGTGGCAGCACTCCTGTTTCAGAAAGCAACGCAGCCGGCATGGAAGAGTTACAGTCGTTAATTATAGTCAAAGATAAGCTGGATGAGGAAAACGCGAAACTGGCCAGCCTGAAGTCGCAGTACAATAGCTTCCTCAATGCCAATAAAATGCACATTTTCTATAAAGTAAGCGGGCCTTACAAACCTTCTGTACCCTCCAACATAAGGGCGATCTGGATTGTTTTAGGTAGTGCAGTGGCAGCTTTCCTGTTCTCCTGCTTCTGGGTCTTACTGGCCAATGCGATGAATAAAAGGAAAGCGCAATTATAAATTACCGTGCAGGCAATCCTCCGACATAAAGAAACAGTGCCTAAATGGCTCAATCTGGCAGCACTTACTGTCCTGCTGGCTGCTATTGCCGTGGCTGCTGCAACAGAGCTCTATGCCGTTATCGCAGTACCATTTGGTCTATTGTTTATGGGCTGGATCATACTGAACTGGAAAAGCTATTACTGGTTCTTTGCTTTTTCTATAGCAACTACAGGAGTGGTTACCTTAGGAAGCGGTTCAATGTACCTGCCCATGATGCCACTCAGCATTGTATCCGCGTTACTTGCCCTGGCATTACTGCTTTACAACCGGAAAATCGTTTATGAAAATTTTTACAGGCACCCCCTTACCCTGGTCCTATTCCTTCAATACTTCTGGCTGCTGATCTCGGTGATCTTCTCCGAAATACCGGTACCTTCCGTTAAATACTTAGGCGTTAATACTATCCAACTTCTTTCTTTTGTCCTCTTACCAATGATGGTACTGAAGCAGGAAAAAGACTGGATGAAATTGTGCAGGATATTATTGATCAGTTTTACACTGGTGGCAGCTTATGTCTTTGTACGGCATGCTTTAAAAAACTTTACTTACCTGTATACCAATGTTGCGGTAAAACCATTCTTTTACAATCATGTGGACCATGGTTGTATCATGTCGATGTTGGTGCCTATACCTTATATGCTCTGGAGGCATACCGACAAGTCTAAAGTATGGACCCGGAGATTCTACTTATTACTACTGGTCTTCTTTATAATTTGTACCTACCTCACCTTTGCCCGCGCGGCTATTCTCGCGGTCGCTTTTGCCTTCGTAATTGTTTTCGCCATCCGGAAGAAATTGGTTAATTGGCTAATGGCCTTGTTCTTTATTACCTGCATCAGTATTGTAAGCTACCTGGTCATAAATGATAATTATAAGCATTTCAAACCCAATTACGAGCAAACTTATTCCAGGCATTCATTTGACGACCTGTTAAAAGCTACTTTCATGGGTGGCGATATGTCTTCTATGGAACGCTTTTACCGCTGGATCGCTTCCGCCAGGATGAGTACAGAGAAACCGCTTACTGGGGTAGGACCTAATAACTTTTATGATTTCTACAAGCCGCATGCGGTACAGATGTTCAGGACTTATGTAAGCCGGAACGAAGAGAAATCAACCACCCACAATTATTTTATTTTCATGTTGGTAGAACAAGGCTGGCCGGCCATGATCCTTTACGGGATCCTTATCTGGGCACTCTTTTTCCAGGCACAGAAAGTATATCATAAAACGAAAAATACTCTGTATAAAAGAATGGCGCTGGTTGGGGCAATGGTGATCGCGGCATTCTTTATCAATAACCTCTTTTCGGAGTTGCTACAGACCTATAAAATCGGGGCAATTTTTTACCTGGCTACTATCCTTATTTACTGGGTAGGCAACCAGATCAAAAAAGAAAATAAAGAAACAGCTCTATTATCTTAATATAAAGTGCTGCTTTCTTTTAAAATCGGGCCGGTTCATTAAAATAGAAAAATCCCAGGTGAATATAGTAGCATTAAAATAGTCCCGCTTAAAATAATCTTCCAGTAAAGTATAACGGGGATTGCCGGGATGCAATAGTAATAAGACACTTCCGCTAGCTGAACCATTTGTAAAGAAAGCGTCCTTATACCAATCCATTTCCTCCAGACTAAGCACCATGATTGAAGATTGCGCTGCGGTTATCTGATCCGGATCTTTAATAACCGCGTTAAAATACTGTAGCCAGGCATTGTTCCGCAGTACAGCAGTAGAGGTGATTAATGGTTTCTCTTCAATAAGGTAAGAGATTACCCGGAATAAAGTACGTGCTTTCTTACTTGCTACATCCTTGGGATAAGCCCGGGCAAGAGCACTGTTTTCATGTAAAGCATCCTCCACAAATTTGTAAATATAGGGGGAATGTGTGCCATGTCTTCCTTTGGCCTTTAATAAGTAATTAAAAAAATTCACGCTTGATTTATTCGCTTTTTCTTACCCAATGTTCAAATGTAAAGCTGAACCTATGCCGCTCGTCTTTATCATGAAATTCAGTCCATTGCTGCTTCCATTCCTTTTCACTGAATTCCGGAAAATAAACCATTCCATCATCAATGGAAGTATGTATACGGGTCATATAAATCTCATCAATAAGGTCCATAGTCGCCCGGTACAGCTGCCCGCCACCAATTATGAATGCTTTTTCCAGCCCGGGCTGATTTTCATGCAGCCAGGCGATCGCTGCTTCCATATCCTTAACCACGATTACCCCCGCGGTCGCTTCCATACTGCCCGAAACGACAATATTGGTTCGCTTAGGCAATGGTTGAGCACCTATTGACCGCCAGGTATTTTTACCCATGATGATCGGGAAGCCGGAAGTTGTCTTTTTAAAGAACTTCAGGTCATCCGGCAAATGCCAGGGCATCTTATTATTGACCCCGATCACATTGTTCTCCGAAGCGGCTACTACACTGATCAATTTCATATTCAGGACTTATTTTTAGGAAAAAGAATATCTTTTAAAGCCAGTTCATCTTCCATTTTCAATTTGCCGGCAAGCAATAATCTTAATTGCCGCCTGCGTAAAGCATCTTCATACATTTCCTGCTCTTTATCCGTTTCCGGCAAAACTTCAGGTACCTGGGTCGGTTTTCCCAGGCTGTCCAGTGCCACGAAATTAAAATAAGCCTCGTTCGATAAATAACGCTCTTGTTTGATCGGGCTTTCCCCATATACACTCAGGTAGATCTCCACAGAAGAATTAAAGGACCGGGTGACCTTACCTTCAATCGTTACAATATTGCCCAGCTGTATAGGGTTATGAAAATGTACATTATCTACCGAAACAGTTACACAGGGCTTATTACAATGCTTTTGTGCGACAATAGCGGCAGTAATATCCATCCAATGCAATAGTCTGCCCCCCATAAGGTTTTGCAGTGTATTGGTATCATTGGGCAATACGATCTCACTCATTATAGTGTGCGATTCTGAAACTTTCTTTTGGGCCTTGATCATGTGCTCAGATTTTCTTTTTGGGGCTTGTTGTAAATGCGCTTTTTAAGTAAAAGGGTTCGGCATAAGCAATATCATCAAAGTCTTTACCGGAAAACCTGTCCCAGGCTATAGCCCGCCAATCACTCATGTTCAGTATATGACTTTTTAAAGCTCTCGCATTAGCCTGTAGTTCCATTACCGAGGCATCATCAGTAATCAGTGGCAGCGATTCAAATGCCTTCCAGTCAAAATTTTCGTAAAAAATATGTTGCGGCGCCAGGACAGCCTTCCTGTTTTCCCGGGCGAAGGCGAAACCCTCCCCTGTTCTTGCTTTCAGGACAAGTAAAAAATCAGTTTCCTGGTTTTCCAGTAGTTCCAGTTTATTAAATACCATAAGGGGCTTGTCCAGGGCAAAGCACAGTCCTTTTGCCACACCCATACCTACCCTTAAACCGGTATAGCTGCCTGGTCCGCCATCTACGGCCACAGCCGCGATAGCATTCATAGTATGCCCTTGCCCGGCCAGCAAATCCGCAATCATCGTATTAAGAAAGGCAGCTTGCTCATTAGCCTGTTCATGCAACAATTCCGCCAGGATACCGGTTTCGTTACCCAAAGCTATATGCGTATGCGTATAAGCGGTATCAATAAATAATATTAGGGACATTAGTTTCTGAGTAAGGAGCAAAGATAATCCAAATTCATAGTACTTAAAATAGAAAAGCTGCTCCTGTTTGGGGGCAGCTTTTCTATTTATCATTTATACACTGGAAATTATTTCACCACTGTACCGGTAATCTTTAATTCAATGGGCGTCCGGCTTGCATTTGATTTGATAAAGACAGTACGATCGATCGGGCCAACTCTATCCTTTGTTTGATATTTGACTGTAATTTTGCCTGTTTTGCCGGGCAATACCGGGGCTTTAGGCCAGTCTGGAGTAGTACATCCGCAAGTAGAAGTCGCTTCCTGAATTAAGATAGGCTGTTGACCTACATTGGTAAATTCAAAAGAATATACTGCATCCTGTCCTTCTTTAACAGTACCAAAGTTGTGCGTATTATTAGCTTCTTTAAATTTGAAGGCTGGTCCGTTACCCTGTGCGAAAACAGTGACTACACAGAATAAAAGTAAAACAGACAATAACTTTTTCATATCTAATTATAAACCTTTTTTCTTCCTGAAAAATAAATTAGTTCGCTTTGATTGCTGAATTGTTCTGAGGCACCGAAGCGGTTGGCTTAGCGACTACAGTTCCACTAATTTTCAATACTTTATTGCCGGCATCGGTCATCACAGTCACTTGTCTGCTGATAGGTCCTACACGTCCCGGAGTAGAGTAAGAAACCATTACCGTACCTTTTTTACCTGGCGCAACCGGTTCTTTTGACCAGTGCGGGCTTGTACAACCGCAGGTAGTAGTTACATTCTGGATCGTAATCGGCTTTTTACCTGTGTTAACGAAAGTAAATTCGTATTCAGCTTTGTCCCCTTCCTTTACATTTCCGAAATCATGAACTTCATTTTTAAATTTCATAACATCGGCCGGGTCAGCAGCAACAGCTACAGCTTCCGTTTTTTCTTTCTTTTTTAAAGATTTTCTGCTCTCTTGTGCAAATACTACAGAGGTACCCATAGTCAAAAGAACAACAAGTGATAATAGTGGCTTTTTCATTTGAACTTTTTTTGTTACCTGAAAATTTATTTAATGGTAGTTTTTGATTGGATAAAAAATCAATAGTTTAATTAAGTCACACCCGCATTTTCACAATGCCAAACTCTGATTTGCTATATTAAACACAAAGTTAATCATCAAGTTTAGAATTTGAACATGTTGCCGGTTAATCGTGCGTTAAAGTCTCCCCGCGTCACGATCTACTGCTCATGGACTCCTTTCTTAAGCTATAACCTATATTTTAGGGCAATCATATTTACCGCGCTTTCCACCTGCACAACTTTGCAAAGTAGAACAAACCAAAACCGTACCTAATACGATAAAGATAATAGCTAGCAATTTTTTCATAAAAATTTGTGTTTAAAATAAAATTATAATCCTACGAAATTACTTAAAAAAAACAAAAGTACACATATATATTTACCTAATAACCTATCATTAAATACCAACCGGTCTTTATTTAAAAAAATCTTTTTATATTTTTGATGTCTTTCAAACCTAAAAGTTTATTCATGCGTATTTTAAACCCTAAAAACTGGCTGTTATCTTTAGCCATACTAGGTTCCGCTTCCGGCTTAATTGTAGCACAGGTACCTGCCTTTCCCGTTTCAGACTTAGACAAATCCACTAGTCCCGGTGTTGATTTTGACCAGTTTGCCAACGGCGGCTGGAAAACGGCCAACCCTATTCCCGGAACGGAAAGCAGATGGGGCGCTTTTGGCATCCTGGACAAAGAAAACCGGGAGGTCCGTTTAAAAACTATTATAAAAGAGCTCCTGGCTAACCCGCAAGCAAAGACCGGATCTGAAGCGCAGCAAATAGCAGACTTTTACCGGTCCTATATGGATACCGAATTGATTGAAAGACTAGGCACAAAGCCTCTACAGGCCCACCTGGACATGATCGCGAAAGCTAAAGATCTCAAGGAGTGGAATAATACAAACGCGCATTTAGCGAATATAGGAATCTCCGGCGTTTATGGTTTTGGCGTGAATGCAGATCGGAAAAACAGCAAATGGAATGCCGTTTATCTTTATCAAAGCGGCCTGACCTTAGGGGAAAAAGGATTTTATACTAAAACGGATTCCAGCGCAGAAGCAATCAGGGAGGCGATGATCCGGCACATCGACAAGATGTTTCTCCTGGCCGGCTGGAAAGACAAGAACCCGGGAACAACTATTTTGCAATTTGAAAGTAAAATTGCCGGTTTCCAGTTAAGTAACGTTGAACTGCGCGACCCGGAAAAAACTTATAATAAAATCAGCAAAAACGAGCTTGCCCACCTGGTCAAAAACCTGGATATGGAGCGTTATCTCAAAATAATGGAATTCGATTTTAAAGAGCTTATTGTACAACATCCCGATTACTTAAAAAATCTTAATAGTTTCCTGGCAACACAGTCACTGGAAAGTTTAAAGACCTACCAGCGCTGGCAATTGTTGAATAGTTTCGCTACCGCTCTTCCGGATAAATTTCAAATGGAAAGTTTCCATTTCAACAATACTGTTTTGAAGGGTGTAAAAGAGCGTAAAGGTCTTGAAGACAGGGCTATAGACGCCACAAACAATATCCTGGGCATGTCTTTGGGCAAATTGTTCGCGGCAAAATACTTCCCTGAAAGTTCGAAGAAAAAAGTAGCGGAAATGATCGAGAATGTCCGTACTGTTTTTGGAGAAAGGATCGACGCCTTAAGCTGGATGAGCCCGGAAACAAAAATCGCGGCCCGCAAAAAGCTGGCTGCCTTCACCTACAAAATCGGCTACCCGGATACCTGGAAAGACTATTCTACAATTGAGATCAAAGCGAACACCCTGATAGAAAACATCATCTCCGCCAGAAAATGGCGGGTAAACGAAGGCCGGAATAAAATCGGCAAAGCTGTAGACAAAACAGAATGGGGTATGTCGCCGCAGACCGTAAATGCCTATTACAGCCCGATGAATAACGAAATCGTGTTCCCGGCAGGTATTTTACAGCCCCCCTTCTTTAACCCTGATGCTGATGATGCTATTAACTATGGCGGCATTATAGCCGTTATCGGGCACGAGTTTAGCCATGGCTTCGATGATAAGGGCTCCAAATATAACGCGGAGGGTAACCTGGAAAACTGGTGGACTGAAGCAGACCGTAAATCATTTGATGCCCTGGCCAATAAATACATCGAGTATTTTGACCGTAAAGAAGTGCTCCCGGGCCTTAATATTAATGGTAAACTGACGATAGGTGAGAATATTGCCGACCTGGGAGGCCTGACCCTGGCTTACTATGCCTTAAAGAAATCTATTGACAAGAAAGGTGCTCCTGCCCCTATTGATGGCTTTACCTGGCAACAAAGGTTCTTCCTGGGCTGGGCACAGGTATGGCATACCAATATTACCGAGAAGGCCTTACGCCAACAAGTGCTCACCGACCCGCACAGCCCGGCAAGGGAGCGCATAAATGGCCCGATGCCCCACCTGAAGGAATTCCAGGAAGCCTGGCAGGTAAAGCCCGGTGATGCTTTATACCTGGATCCTGCTTCCCGCATCGTGATCTGGTAAAACCAAAAGGTGTCCTGCTGATTGGCAGGACACCTTTTTCAGTATAGCAGTATACTGTGATTAATTCAATAAAGTACCGTAAGCTAAGTTAGCCCCATCAATACATTCTTGTTTTGCCTCATCAGAGGTTACATACTCATCCAGTACTGCTTTGAACTTGGTCCACATTGGCCCGGTCTGGTCTTTGTAAAAAGAGAAATAGTTGAAAGTAACCTCTTTAAACGCCTCATTTTTTGACAAAGCTCTGGCGATCACATTGCCGCCTAAAGTAGATCCTTCAATCACATATAGAATACCTAATGCTTTCGCAGCGCTGATGCCTGTGGTATCCTGCTTTACAGAAGCGTCATATTGCAAACCCAGGTTAGCCAGTTCAGACTGCATAACATTAGCTTTAACACGCTTATCCAGCTCCAGGGAAGTACCCAGTTCTGCATCTAGCACTTCAATAGCCGCCTGCTCATATTTCGCGATCAGCAGGGCGTTTTGTTTTAAAAGATTTTTGTAATCCTCAATAGTATAAGTCTGGTCAAAGATCTTATTGGAATTCATACTTGCCTCCACTTTATCGTGCAACTCTTTGGTCTGGCTTTTTAATTGTTCTGATATCATCATACTTGAATATTTGTTTTTTCTGCCAACAAAAATAATTATCAATGCTTCTGAAACAGCCTGTTTATAAAGCTTTAACCATTAATATTCCCTATTTTGTAAAATGATCATGACAATTGACAATCAGGTACTACACCCATCCTAAAAATTCAGATTGAATCCAACCATTAGAGTTCTTGTCATTGGAAAAGTTGATAGAGCAATTGGGCCAAAAGCCGTATTTGGATTTAAACCCTGCCGCTTACTTAGGAATAGTAAATTATCTCCAGCGATGTAGGCGGAGACACCATCTATAAAATTGTTGCGAAAGATATGTTTAGGTAGATCATAACTAATATTCACATTTTTCAGACTCAGCCAACTGGCATTAGTCATAAAAAAAGAATTGCGTGTAGAGTAGTTGGTCGTTAAGGGTATATCGGTATTACGGTGTTCCGGAGTCCAGCTTTCCAGCAAATCTTTGTGAACATTGTAAGTAGAGAAAGCCCCCCTATCGGATTGAGAAAGCATTGCATATACCTGATCATACACCTGGCCTCCCAGGCTATAGTTAAACAGGATATTTATGCTCAGCTTATTGCAGCTTATGCTATTCCCAAAAGATCCCCAAAGCACAGGGTCTGAGCCTTTAAAAAATTTGTAATCTTCAAAGTCTACAAATGTTGCTGCAGTTTTCGTACCGTCTTTTCTGATTAAAAGATTGCTACCGGTAGCCGGATCCACCCCGCCCCACTCCGGCAAATACATGCTATTAATACTTTTATTTTCAAAAGGTGCTATACCGCCCATCTTAGCAAGTGCTCCGCCAAATTTATTAGCGAAATGAGTACCAGTAAGCTGCACATTCCATTTGAAATCTGAACGGTCAATGACGCGACTCTGTATGTCAAATTCATAGCCACTATTGAGTAGGTTTAACCCTTCCGAAAAATACCAATACCCCATAAGCTGGTTATTGAAATAAGTACGCGCATCATAAATATTTCTAACAAAATAACCGGCATTAAATTTTAAACGATGATCAAACATAGAAGTTCTAAGGCTGGCCTGGTATGTTTTTTGAGACGTCTCTACCGGTACAAAATAAGCTAATGGCAAAAAGTTAATACTCGAAGAAGAATTGTTATACAAAAGAGCGTTCTCCAGGCTGGAAAATGCTCTTTCATGATTAAAATGAATAAAGTTTTTCTGCAAAGCATAATCTGCAACCAGTGTTAAATAACCACGGTTACTGTTTACGATATTCGCGTTTATTCCCAATGCATAATTGTAGGCCTGGTACTTTTGGGGTACAATAACATTTTTATTATTGACATTCCGCTCCTGGTTCAACCTTAGATTAATACCAATCCTGTTATTAAAAGTGTAAGTGGAGTTAAAATCGAGGTTATTGTTCTGGTAGCCATAGCCATCAGTAAGGTTCAACATAACTGCAGGCGTATTTACACGACAATCAACTGTATGTTTATATCTGTAATGGCTCCATTGAACCACTGCATTCCATCTGTGCTTTCCTTTATTATGATACCAGTTCAGGCTTGGATTGAAGCTTAAGTATTGCATAGACCTCATCAAATGATTATCGCCAAAAGACAAAGCGTTGTACCTGTAATATTGTTTATGCTGATAAATTTTATCGCTGTTCATACCCGCGTTCACTTTGAAGTCTAAACTTTTAAACAAATGAACTATCAGGTAAGGATGAACAGAAAAAGTAGTCGTTGTCTTTGGCGCATCCAACAGAACAGGCCAATGGGAAAACAGGCTGCTCACAGAATCTGCACCTTTGCTGTTCTTAATAATAGCTCCATTATTATCACGTGCATAGTAAGCGGCTAAAGGCGAAACATCCTGCTTTGATTTATATGGCGTTTCTGTAGCACTAATACCCTGATGTGCATAGCTTGCTGTAAATCCGACCGTCCATCTACCAGAAAGATTCCAGTTTCCTTTCAGGCCAAGATCAACCCGGTCAAAGTCAAGTGTTTTGATAAAGCTGCGTTCTTTAACATAGCCGGCGTTAATATTCAGATTACCTTTTTCAAAAAGTCTTGAGGCAATAAAGTTGTGTTGATTTCTAAAACCGTTTTTGCGTTCAAAACGGCCGTAAATATCATCATCATATAAACGCCGCGCATTGCTGTTGAATTTACCGGTATTGATATCTATAAGCTCATTACTGGGTACATCATATAAATTGTTCAGATAATATCCGGCTACAAATTCATTCGCTGCCTTCACTTTTGTGTCCTCCCAATTCATACCTGAAAGGTAAAGTTCATTCCTGTATTTGGTATACATGAGTTCATAGAACATACCCGGATCTGTGATAACATCATAATCCTTTACGCCCCTGCTTACCATACCGGCATTGGTATTAAAATTAAAATACCATTTTTTATCACCCCGGTGCCTTTTGGTTTTTATCTCGATAACGCCATCCGCAGTAAGACTCATCGGCAGACTTGATTCAAAAGGATTTCTAATAATTTTAAGCTCTTCAATCATGTAGGGATTAAGGTTGCTTAAAGAGCCTGTATATAAATTGCCATCTACAACTACCGCTGGCATTTGCTCATGATAAATATTTGAATATCCCCTTATAGCAAGCCTGTTAGTCATTCCTGGTAATGAAGGAGATAATGCCCTGATCCCTGTGGTTGCTACAGACAACTGTTCGGTAAAGTTTAAAGTATAAGGATAATAATCCAGAGAAGATACTGTTGAAAGATAGGGTTGCAACGTCTCATTGGTCCGTGTGACCGAATCAGCAAGCTCACCTGATTGCGCAAAAATCCCATTAGCATATAGAACCAGCCCTGCAGCGAGTCTCCATTTATTCATATGTAAATTAGTTAAGGAGCGCAAATATAATGGTTAATAACCTATTACACAAAACCCTACCCAAAGCGGATCTCCTATGTGCATAATGATTTATGCTTTGAGCTACAATACTTCTTTGACGATAGTCTTAATATTCTCGCTTTTACCCATGGAATAGAAATGCAAAGCAGGAACGCCTTTCGATTTTAACTCCCGGCATTGAGCGATACACCATTCGACACCGACTTGTTTCACCTCTTTATTGTCTTTGCATTTCAGCACTTCCATGACCAGATCATCTGGCAGATCTACCTTAAAACGATGCGGGATCATACTTAACTGGCTTTTGGTCGCTATAGGTTTTAAACCCGGAATGATAGGTACATGAATACCCGCAGCCCGGCATTTATCCACGAAGCCGAAATAAGCCTCATTATTAAAGAACATCTGGGTCACGATATAATCGGCACCGGCATCCACCTTTTGTTTCAGGTAATTAATATCCTGGCGCAGGCTGGCCGCTTCCATATGTTTTTCAGGGTAAGCGGCGACCCCGATACAAAAATTAGTAGGGGTATTATTCTCTAAATAATCATCCAGGTAAGTTCCTTCGTTTAATCCCTGGATCTGGTTCACCAGCTCGCTGGCATATTGATGCCCGTTGCGCTCCGACTTAAAATAGATTTCACTTTTGATCGCATCGCCGCGCAAAGCCAGTACGTTATCAATCCCCAGAAAATCAAGATCAATGAGGAAGTTCTCGGTATCTTCTTTATCAAAACCACCACATAATATATGCGGCACCGCATCCACCTTGTATTTATTCTGGATGGCGGCACAGATCCCCACAGTTCCGGGTCTTTTGCGCACGACTTTCTTTTCCAACAAACCATTTTCGCGTTCCAGGAAGATATATTCCTCCCGATGATAAGTTACATCAATAAAGGCAGGGTTATAATCGATCAGGGTATCAATCGTATTGTAAATCTGCTGTACGGTTTCTCCTTTTAGGGGCGGTAAAATTTCAAAAGAGAATAAGGTACTTCCTTGTGCTTTTGATATGTGTTCCGTTACTTTCATTTTATGAATTTGTAAATTTGGAAATGCGCTGATTTGAAAATGCAGGTCGATAGTATTTCATTACTTTCCATAACGCAGTTCATCAGTCATTGATCATTATTATTTTATCAGGCAAGGTTGGGTCCCAGCCATTGCAAAGCGGACTCTTTCGAGATACCGCGTCTTTTGGCATAGTCGTCCACCTGTTCTTCTGTTATTCGCCCTAAACCAAAATATTTACTGTCCGGGTGGGAAAAGTAATAGCCGCTTACGCTGGCCGCAGGCCACATAGCGAGGCTTTCGGTCAGCTCAACCCCAATATTTTCTTTTACGGATAAGAGTTTCCAGATCGTACTTTTCTCCAGGTGGTCCGGGCAGGCCGGGTACCCGGGCGCAGGGCGGATACCCTTATATTGCTCTTTTATAATATCTTCCAAACCCAATGTTTCATCTATGGCATATCCCCAATATTTCTTACGCACTTCTGTATGCAAAAACTCCGCGTAAGCTTCCGCGAAACGGTCGGCCAAAGCCTTTACCATGATTGCGTTATAATCATCATGCGCGTCGGCAAATTCTTTAGCTTTTTCATCCGCACCAAAGCCTGCCGTCACACAAAAACAACCGACATAATCTGTCATACCACTCGTTTTAGGGGCGATAAAGTCGGATAATGCAATGTTCGGGATCTTCGCGGCCTTCTTTGATTGCTGTCTCAGGGTTAAAAATACTTGTTGTGTATTCCCCTGCTCATCGTATACTTCTATATCATCGCCAACAGCATTTGCCGGAAACAAACCAAATACGGCCTTTGCAGTAAACCATTCTTCAGTAATGATCTTATTTAATAAGCTTAAAGCATCCGCATATAGTTCTTTGGCCTGTTTGCCTACCACTTCGTCTTCAAGGATATCCGGAAATTTGCCATGTAAGTCCCAGCTCCTGAAAAAAGGTGACCAGTCTATATTTTCGGCCAGTAATCCAAGATCCTGTTGCCGGATTACCTGTACCCCCAATTGTTGTGGCCGCACAATATTTTCTTCATTAAAGACTAACTGCAGTGCGTTCGCACGGGCCTGTTCCAGGCTGAGGTATTCCTTTTGATTCACATTTTTCAGAAACACTTCCCGCACATGCGCGTTATCTGCCTTTACATTAGATTTAAAGTCTCCCCCATTCTCCTTGCTCAATATATTACTGACAACCGCTACGGCCCTGGAGGCGTCATTTACATGCACGACCAGTTCCGAATACTTCGCGTCGATCTTAACCGCGGTATGTACTTTTGAAGTCGTAGCCCCCCCGATCATTAATGGGATATTTAAATTCAGGCGCTCCATCTCCGCCGCCACATGCACCATCTCATCAAGACTTGGTGTGATAAGGCCGCTCAGGCCAATAATATCAGCTTGTTCCGCGATCGCTCTTTCCAGTATTTTTTCGGCAGGTACCATGATGCCTAAATCAACTATTTCATAATTATTGCAGGCCAGCACAACACTCACAATATTTTTACCAATATCATGCACATCACCTTTTACAGTAGCCATTAATACTTTACCTGCACTGGGCCTGGACTTATCCTTTTCTGCCTCAATATAAGGTTGCAGATAAGCTACTGCCTTTTTCATCACCCGTGCCGACTTTACCACCTGTGGTAAGAACATTTTACCCGAGCCAAACAAGTCCCCGACTACATTCATACCATTCATCAGGAAAACCTCGATCACCTCCAGGGGCTTGTTAACCAGGTTTCTTGCGGCTTCCGCATCTTCATCTACAAATTTATCGATACCATTGACCAGGGCATGCGTGATCCGTTCCTGCACAGGCAACTCCCGCCAGGCCAGGTTCTCTACCTTCTCCTTTTTACCCCCTTTATGCTGCTCTGCATATTGAATCAGCTTTTCCGTAGACTCTTCATTACGATCAAGCATAACATCCTCTATCAGTTCCAGCAGATCTTTGGGTACTTCATCATAAACCGTCAGTAAAGTCGGGTTAACAATACCCATCTCCATACCGGCTTTAATACCATGATATAGGAATACCGCATGCATGGCCTCTCTTATAGCATCATTACCCCTAAAGGAAAAGGAAACATTACTCACGCCACCGCTAACATGTGTTGCCGGGTAGTTTTGCTTTACCCAGGCCGTCGCTTCAAAAAAATCCAGTGCATTCCGGCGGTGCTCATCCAGGCCGGTAGCTACCGGGAAAATATTCAAGTCAAAAATGATATCTTCTTCTTTGAACTTTACTATTTGTGTCAGGATATCATAAGAGCGTTTTACGATCTCAATTCTTCTTTGGTAATTATCAGCCTGCCCGGCTTCATCAAAGGCCATTACGATCACGGCCGCGCCATATCTTTTCACCAGTTTTGCCTGGCGGATAAATTCTTCTTCCCCACCTTTCAAGCTGATGGAATTGACAATACCTTTGCCCTGCAACACCTGCAACCCGGCTTCCAGTATCTCCCATTTTGAACTGTCCACCATAATTGGAATACGCGCTATATCCGGTTCTGATGCGATGAGGTTCAGGAAGGTAACCATAGCGTCTTTACCGTCCAGCAAGCCATCATCCATGTTTACATCCAATACCTGCGCGCCACCTTCTACCTGGTCCCGGGCAATGTCCAATGCTTCGGCATAATTGCCCTCTTTGATCAGCCGCAGGAATTTCTTGGAGCCGGCCACATTGGTCCGCTCCCCTACATTAATAAAGTTGCTTTGCGGGGTGACCAACAAGGCTTCTAGTCCACTTAATCTTAATTGCTTCATATTCAGGCCGGGTTAGTATTTAGGGGTCTTGGAGTAAATCTCCTGGCGATTGTAGCGATCGCGCTGATATGCTCCGGGGTAGTGCCACAGCAGCCACCGATAATATTGATCAATCCTTTTTCAAGGTATGCTTCGATCTGGGCGCCCATCAGGTCCGGGGTTTCGTCATACAAACCAAAAGCATTTGGCAAGCCCGCATTCGGGTAAGCAGAGATCGCGATATCGGTATTATTAGACAATACCTCCAGGTAGGGTTCCAACTGTTTGGCTCCCAAAGCACAATTAAAGCCTATGCTTAAGATCGGGAAATGTTCCAGGGAGATCAGGAAGGCTTCCGGCGTTTGTCCGGAGAGGGTACGGCCCGAATTATCGGTAATCGTACCACTCACCATTACAGGAATGTCTATTCCACGACTTTCTTTCACTTCCTCGATCGCGAATAAAGCAGCTTTGGCATTCAGGGTGTCAAAAATAGTTTCTACCAATAACAGGTCCACACCACCATCCAGCAGCCCGTTCACCTGGCCTATATAAGCTGCTTTCAGTTCGTTAAAAGAAATAGCTCTGAAGGCAGGATTGTTGATATCCGGCGAGATACTGGTTGTTTTATTGGTCGGGCCCATAGCCCCTGCTACATACTTACTGGAACCCGGGTGCTCCGCCATATATTGACGGGCAGCTTCCTGTGCCAGTTCAGCAGACACTTTATTCAGTTCATACACCAGCTCCTGCATATCATAGTCGGCCATAGCTACCGTTGTAGAAGAAAAAGTATTCGTTTCTACGATATCGGCACCGGCATCGAAATATTGTTTATGAATGGTACGTATGGCATCAGGCTGTGTCAGGGATAACAGGTCATTGTTCCCTTTTACCGGCATATGCCAGTCTTTAAAACGATCGCCCCTGAAAGCTGCTTCATCAAAAGCATATTGCTGCAGCATAGTACCCATGGCGCCATCCAGGATGACGATCCGTTCTTTTAATAAGTCTTTTATATCCTTTTTCATTTTTTTATTTTTTCGAACCTAAAAAGGTCAAAAGTTCTTACCGTAAATCCAATCTTACAAAAAGTATCAATACAGTTTTGAAGATTAAAATGCATTAAAAATAAGCGGGTATAAATACCGCGGCAAATAAATTGTACTAAGGAAAATGAAAAAAGAAACGTAGCGTTTAAGACTTCTGTTATCTATCCATAATGGCTAGAATGTAGCACCTTCTTTGCAGGGCAAAGGGTTGCTAAGGTTTCACAGGGTCTACTCCCTCCACCTTTCTTGATAACATTTTCGTTGATTGATAAGAACTAATCGATGCGAAAATAGCGTAAAGAATTATAATGGCCAAAAATTGTTTAATACACAACACCCTATAATAATTCCGAAACGACCATCGAAGCATCCATAAAAAAAGGCACGATAAATCGTACCTTTTTAGTAATGTAATGTTATGAAATTTTAATCGTCCAGTTTCAATACCGCTAAGAAGGCCTCCTGCGGTACTTCTACGTTACCGATCTGGCGCATCCGTTTTTTACCCTCTTTCTGCTTTTCCAGCAATTTACGTTTACGGGAGATATCACCACCATAACATTTAGCGGTTACATCTTTACGCATCGCGGAAATCGTTTCACGGGCAACGATCTTAGCGCCTATAGCCGCCTGGATCGCGATCATGAACTGGTGACGCGTCAATAATTCTTTCAATTTGGAACACAGCTTACGGCCGAAATCATGCGCACGGCTCCTGTGGATCAAAGCACTCAAAGCATCCACTTTATCACCGTTCAACAGGATATCCATCTTAGCGATATCGCTCTCGCGGTAATCCAAAGGCTGGTAATCGAATGAAGCATAACCACGGGTGCTTGACTTCAACTTATCATAAAAGTCAAACACGATCTCCGCCAAAGGCATATCAAAGATCAGCTCTACACGGGTCGGGGTCAGGTAGTTCTGGTTGATCAGGAAACCACGTTTACCCAGGCACAAAGACATGATATTCCCGATATAATCCGGGGAAGTAATGATCTGCGCACGGATAAAAGGTTCTTCAACCCTGTCCAGGGTACTCGGTTCCGGCATTTCCGTCGGGTTGTTGACTATAATTCTCTTATCTTTTTCACGGGTGGTATAAGCATAAAAGCTTACGTTGGGCACGGTTGTGATCACCGTCTGGTTAAACTCCCGTTCCAGGCGCTCCTGGATGATCTCCATGTGCAGCATACCCAGGAAACCGCATCGGAAACCAAAGCCCAGGGCCTGGGAAGTTTCCGGCTCAAAGGTCAGCGAAGCATCGTTCAGCTGCAGTTTTTCCATACAGTCGCGCAACTCTTCAAATTCATCTGTATTTACCGGGAAAATACCTGCGAATACCATTGGCTTCACATCTTCAAATCCCTGGATAGATTCAGTGCTCGGATTCACTACGGTAGTAATCGTATCCCCTACTTTTACTTCCCGCGCATTTTTAATCCCGGTGATAATATAACCTACATCCCCGGTCTTAACTTCCGGTTTAGGAATCAGCCCAAGGCCTAAAGTACCCACCTCATCGGCTTCGTACTCTTTGCCGGTATTGATAAATTTAATTTTATCGCCTTTCTTGATCGATCCGTTTAATACACGGTAATAAACGATGATCCCCCTGAACGGGTTGAATACCGAGTCAAAGATCAATGCCTGCAGCGGCGCTTCCGGCTCTCCCTTTGGCGCAGGAATGCGGTCTACTACGGCATGTAAAATATCTTCAATACCGATACCGCTTTTACCGCTCGCCAGGATAATATCTTCCGGCTTACAACCGATCAGGTCCACGATCTGGTCGGTCACTTCCGGGATCATAGCCCCGTCCATATCCACTTTATTGATTACCGGTATGATCTCGAGGTCATTACCGATGGCCAGGTATAAATTGGAAATGGTTTGCGCCTGTATGCCCTGTGAGGCATCTACCAGCAATAAAGCGCCTTCACAAGCTGCTAAGGCACGGGAAACTTCATAAGAGAAATCCACGTGACCGGGCGTATCGATCAGGTTTAAAATATATTCTTCACCATCCTTGGTATACTTTACCTGGATCGCTTTAGATTTAATCGTGATACCCTTTTCCCGTTCCAGGTCCATATCATCTAAGACCTGGTTTTGCATATCGCGTTCAGAAATGGTTTTGGTATGCTCCAATAAACGATCGGCCAGGGTAGACTTACCATGGTCGATGTGGGCAATAATACAGAAATTACGAATATTCTTCATATAAAAACAAGATTGCAAAGTTACGACAATTTTGGCTTTGAATTTGAATTATGATTTTTTACCAAGCAAATTCCGCTACTTAGTTAAAAGGCTTACGGTTGGCTAAAAATTAAATAAATTTTTTAAGCCCTGATAAAAATAGCTGCAATCCCTAATAAATACTTAATTACCGTTTCATGAGCCAAATTTGCCTACTTTTGAACACCAATTTATTCAGTTAATTTTCATTCAATTATACCATGGAATTCAGACAGGAATCCGATCTGTTGGGCGAATTAAATGTACCTAAAGACGCCTACTATGGCGTTCAGACCCAAAGGGCCATCAATAATTTTAAAATCTCCAATCAACACCTTTCTTCCTACCCGGAATTTATCAAAGCGCTCGGGCTGGTCAAAAAAGCCGCGGCACTGACCAACTTCGCCCTGGGAGAGCTCCCGGAAAATATCTATAAAGCAATTGACCAGGCCTGCGATGAAGTCATCAATGGTAAATTTGATCTCGAATTCCCGATCGATATGATCCAGGGCGGCGCCGGCACTTCGGTAAATATGAATGCCAATGAGGTCATTGCCAACCGTGCCCTGGAGATCATGGGGCATCCCAAAGGAGCTTACCAGTACTGCTCCCCGAATGACCATGTCAACCTTTCCCAGTCGACCAATGACGCCTACCCTACCGCGATCAAGCTGGCGCTGTACCTGATGAACGCGAAGCTGGTGCTGCAATTGGAAAAAGCGGTAGCTGCCTTCCGTACCAAAGGACTGGAATTTGCCGATATCCTGAAAATGGGCCGGACCCAGTTACAGGACGCGGTGCCTATGACCTTAGGCCAGGAGTTCGAGGCCTTCGCCGCAACTCTTGAAGAAGATATCTCCAAGCTCAATAATAATGCCCTGCTCTTCGTAGAGATCAATATGGGTGCAACCGCGATTGGTACCGGTATCAATGCGCCATTAGGCTACTCCAAATTGTGTACCGAGAACCTGGCCAAAATATCCGGCATTCCATTTATCGCGGCGCCTAACCTAATCGAAGCTACGCCGGATACCGGTTCTTATGTAATCTACTCTTCAGCCATGAAACGTATGGCGGTAAAGCTTTCCAAGATCTGTAACGACTTACGCCTGTTATCTTCAGGTCCGCGCGCGGGTTTATACGAAATCAACCTGCCGCCTATGCAGCCCGGCTCTTCTATAATGCCCGGTAAAGTAAACCCCGTGATCCCCGAAGTAGTGAACCAGGTATGTTATAAAGTAATTGGTAATGACCTGACAGTAACCTTTGCCGCGGAGGCCGGTCAGCTGCAGCTTAACGTGATGGAGCCTGTATTATGCCATGCGATCATGGAGAACATCCACTTCCTGGGCAACGCGTTGGACACCCTGGTAGAAAAATGTGTATTGGGCATTACGGCCAATCGGGAAGTGTGCCTGAACATGGTGAAAAACAGCATTGGTATTGTTACCGCGCTGAACCCCTATATCGGCTATAAAAATTCTACTAAAATCGCTAAAGAAGCGCTCGAAACCGGGAAAAGCGTTTATGACCTGGTATTAGAACACAATATACTTTCCCAGGAAAGGCTGGACGAGATCCTCGACCCTAAGAATATGCTGGCGCCTCACCAGGCGATCGGCTAAAGCATCAGAATATGTCACTCTGAGCCCGGTCGAAGAGTAACATTTGAGCATAAACTCTTGCCATACTGAGCCTGCAGAAATGTCGAAAAGCTCAATATGACAAGAGTTTATTTCTTTTAATCTATATCCGTCCCTGCTCTTTCAACTTCCAGTAACGCAGCAATCCATTCACCGACATCCAGCTCGGGTTCGCGTACTCATAGATCTTTTGCAATCTTTCTGAAAGACCGGCCGCTTCATAACCTTCCTTGATGTAAGCCATAAATTCTGGCACGATTGCTTCAGAAGGTGTTTGCTGATCATAAAACGGCTTAATAAAATCGGCCCATTCATCCAGTACGATCTCTAAAGCATCAAAATGAGCTTCAGGATCGGTGTGGTAATTAAAATGGGTCAGGTAAAGCCCTTTCGGCTGTTCGGCCCTTAATTTAGCAATAGACGCTTTCCATAACGAAATATTAATGTCCGGAGGCGGACAGGGCGCGACCACAGGCCCCTGCTCGATCTTCACCCCGGCCACATCACCGGTAAAGATATCGTCGCCTAATTTATAAGCGTTATGGTGCACCGCATGCCCTGGCGTATAGATCACCTTCAGGTTCAGGTCACCGATCTCGAATACATCCTGGTCATCCGCAGCCACCAGTTGCTCCAAAGGAATCGGTTGCATATCCCCCCAAAGTGTTTCCATCTGGTCCCCATAGATCTGTTTGGCCGACTGCCAGAGTTTTTCAGGCGCATTCAGGTGTGGCAGGCCTGCCGGGTGTACATAAATTTTAGCGCCCTGCTGGGCAAATTTCCAGGCCGCGCCGGCATGGTCAAAGTGAATATGGGTTAGGAATACATGCTGTATATCCGCCACTTGGTAGCCTTTCGCATTGATCGCTTTTTCCAGCGCGGCAAAAGTACTTTCCGGGCCGGCTTCTATTAATACCGGGCCGGCAGAAGTTTCAATTAAATAAGCGGCAATCGCCTCCTCCTGGTCCTGGAATACGACATCTAAAACATGAACTTTTGGCATAATCTCATTTTTATAGCTTCAAATGTAATTAAAATAGGCTTGCCTGCCGAAGCAATTGCTGCAAAGTACCTATAGTTCTATAGCAGCTGACATAAGTGAACGCATACAAGCCATTTATTTGTCTTAATTTTGTAAAAAAATAAACCCGTGGTGGCAATAGAAGATATCTTAATCAGTGATGAAATTTTTGACAAAAAATTTGTCTGCGACCTTAACCGTTGTAAAGGCGCCTGTTGTGAAGTAGGCGATTGCGGCGCGCCCATTACTATGGAGGAAGCCAATATTATTGAAGACCTTTACCCTGTGATTAAAGACGACTTATTACCCAGGGCACGTAAAATTATAGAGGAAGAAGGCGCTTATACTTTTGACGACGAGCATGACATTGTTACCCCTACTATTGATGATGGCATCTGTGTTTATGGCTATTATGACGAGCAAGGATTTATCAAATGCGCTATAGAGAAAGCTTATTACGAAGGTAAAACGGATTATAAAAAACCGATCAGCTGTCATTTATTCCCGATCCGGGTAGTGGAAAATGAAAACTTTCACGCGCTGAACTATGAGCCGAACATGAGCATTTGCAGCCCGGCCTGCAAATTAGGAGAAAAATTACAAGTACCTGTATATCAATTTCTAAAAGAACCACTTATTCGCAAGTACGGGGAAGATTTCTATGAAGACCTGGAACTCACCGCCGAAGAATATTATAAAAATAAAGCTGCTGAATAATAAACGAACTCCTTAATATTCAAAGTCCTGCACATCATCATGTCAGGACTTTTTTAATACGTTAAAAAAGCAGCTCCCTTTGCACTTTACCGGAGTATTTACGAACTTTGATAGAACTTACCCGGCACAAATTTTGCGGTAAGGTAAATAATCACATATAAAATACGGAAGAATGAAAATAGAACAAATTTACACCGGTTGCCTGGCACAGGGTGCCTATTACATCGTTTCCAACGGCGAAGCGGCAATTATTGACCCGCTAAGGGAAACCAAACCTTACCTGGAACGATTAAAGAAAGACAACGTCACGCTGAAATATATTTTCGAAACCCACTTCCACGCCGATTTCGTATCGGGCCACCTGGACCTGAGCAAAGCTACCAGTGCGCCTGTAGTATACGGACCTACCGCCCAACCCGCTTTTGACGCCACCATCGCGACGGATGGGCAATCTTTTCAAATCGGGGCGATCACGATTACCGCTTTACATACACCCGGCCATACTTTAGAAAGTACTTGTTACTTACTGAAAGATGAAGCGGGTAAGGATATTGCCCTGTTTAGCGGTGATACTTTATTTTTAGGAGATGTAGGCCGCCCGGACCTGGCACAGAAGGCCGCGGATATGACCATGGAAGATCTTGCCGGTATGCTGTATGAAAGCCTGCAGGCTAAAATTATGCCTTTGGCGGATGAAGTAACCGTTTACCCGGCACATGGCGCCGGCTCTGCCTGTGGCAAGAATATGCAGAAAGAAACGGTAGATAGCCTGGGTAACCAGAAAAAAACCAATTATGCGCTTAACCAGCCGGATAAAGCCAGCTTTATAGCTGCCGTGACCGAAGGGCTTTTACCACCGCCCGGATATTTTGGCATGAATGTAGCCATGAATAAACTGGGCTATGAAAATTTTGAAACGGTCCTGAATAAAGCAAAAACACCATTAACCCCGGAAGCGTTTGAAGCCGCAGTAGCAGAGACCGGAGCTTTAGTGCTGGACACCCGGAACAGCGGTGCGTTTTCAAAAGGCTTTATCCCTAACTCCATTAATATAGGCATTAAAGGCGACTTCGCCCCCTGGGTTGGCGCTATGATCGTCGACGTAAAACAACCCTTACTGCTGGTTACCGACGAAGGTATGGAGGAAGAAGTGATTACCCGCCTGAGCCGTGTAGGCTTTGACAACGTGGCCGGTTACCTGCAGGGCGGATTCGAGGCCTGGCAAAACAGCGGTAAAGAAATTGACACAGTAGACCGGATCGACGCGGCAACTTTTGCGGAACGCTACAAAGCGCAGGACACGGTCATTGATGTGCGTAAAGAGGGCGAATACGAGGCTTCCCATGTAAACGAAGCTTACCTGCGGCCATTAGCCGCTATCAATGAATGGATCGGCGATCTGCCGGAAGAACACTTCTTCCTGCATTGTGCCGGTGGCTACCGCAGTATGATCGCGGCCAGTATCCTGCAGTCAAGAGGTATCCGTAATTTCACAGAGGTAGACGGAGGGTTCAATGCTATTAAAAATACGGCTGTGCCGGTATCTGATTTCGTATGTCAATCTAAAGTACTGTAATGAACACGGCGGAATGGGTGAACGGCAACTACTGGGATAAGCGCTGGCAGGCGGCAGAGACCGGCTGGGATATCGGTCATGCAGCCCCCGCGATCATGGAATTCATGCAAACAGTAAGCAACAAGAAGATAAAAATACTCATCCCCGGATGCGGCAATGCTTACGAAGCGGAAGCTTTGCTACAGGCTGGTTTCACTGATATCACCTTACTGGACATTTCGGAAACCTTAGTAATGCAATTGAAAACAAAATATGGTGATTCGGATGCGATTAAAGTAATCTACGGAGATTTTTTCGGGCATGAGGCACAATATGACATAATTATCGAGCAAACCTTCTTTTGTGCGCTCAACCCGGCATTAAGGCAGCAATACGCGGTCAAAGCGGCATCCCTGTTAAAAGAAAACGGACAAATTACCGGTGTTTTGTTCAACAGGGTGTTTGAGCAGGAAGGTCCGCCCTATGGGGGCACGACAGATGAATATAAAAAGTATTTTGGCACACTTTTTGAAATTAAAAAGATGGAAGATTGCTATAACAGCATCCCGCCCCGAAAAGGGGCTGAAGTATTTATAAATCTTAAAAAGAAGTAGTATGCAAGATAAATTCCAGGAACTGATCAATAGTGAGCAGCCCGTTTTAATTGACTTTTATGCCACCTGGTGCGGCCCCTGCCAGGCAATGGCGCCGGTGCTCGAAAATGTAAAACATGAAATGGGTGAAGCGGCCAGGGTCGTAAAGATCGACGTGGATAAATTCCAGGAGATCGCCGGGCAATACCAGGTACAGTCTATACCCACCTTGATGATCTTTAAAAAAGGAGCATTATTATGGCGGCATACTGGTGGCGCTCCCGGTTCTGAGCTGGTCAAGCGCCTAAAATCTTTTGCTTAATAAATTACTTAAAATACGAAAGACATTCCGTTGGAATGTCTTTCGTATTTTATAAAAAGGTGAAAAATTTATTTTAAATCGCAGGTTTCCGTCGTCACGATACCCATATCCGTGTAAGTCTTGGAGCCAGCCTGGCATAAGCTTTTCGCATTCTTATTGGTATCTTTAATTTCATATTCCCGCGGCGGAGTAGTAGGTAATCCCGGCTTTCCTTCATAAGTGATTTTACACTCGCAGCGATAATTTCTCACACAGGAAGTCATTCCAAAAACTGCGCCTGATAGTAAGATTGCCGAAAGACCAAAACTTAGTAAATGCTTCTGCATAATGATATAGTTTATTCTCAAATTTCACCAAAGATAATGTTCTGCTATTAGAAATCAAAGGCCGCCCGGAATTTTATTCAGAATAGAAAAATATTTTCCGGGCCCGGAAAGCTGCTAATCTTTATTTTTGTTGACCAGGTACCAAAGCTCATCATATTGTCCGCCACTTACTACCAGTTATTAGAAATCCCGGCAGATGCCGACCCGCTGACGATCAAAAAATCGTTCCAGCGGCTGGCTATGCAGTATCACCCGGACAAAAACGGCGGCAACAGTTTCAGCCAGGCACATTACCTGCTGATCCAGGAAGCCTACCAAATACTGTCCGACCCGGAGCAGCGGAAAGCTTATGATACCGAATTATGGCTTTCCCAAAAGCAATCTTTTTACCAGGGCACAACCGCCAGCCCCGCGGTGATGATCAAAAGGCTGCAAAGGTTTTCAGAAGCGGTATTGATACAGAAACGTTTTTCCGTGCTCGAGGACCATTTTACCGCCTTTCTCCTGGATGCGATGAACACCGTGAATATGTCGGTATTCCAGGCCAAAGCGACTAAAAATGAGCAGGAAGTCTTTGCCGGCTACATCCTTTTCCTGGCCAAGGACTTACCCAAAATTTTCAGGGACCAGGTATTTGAACGCCTGAAGGATACATTGGGGCAACAACTGGAAGATATCGACCTGAAAATTTCCAGTATTCAGCAACAAAAGCGCGCGGCAGACTGGTACCAGAAAAATATATTCTGGTTATTACTGGCCATCGGCGTTTTGTTGTGCCTGCTGATGTATTTTTATGTAAAGACCCACCGTTAGTCTATATCCATACGGATGCGATGGCTTTTAGGCAGGTAATTATTCATACGGTTCGGCATCCATTTTCCCCAGCCTAAGCCTAAGTGCTGGTAGCAGGCCACCTGCCAGCCTTTATAACCTCTATCCGTTTGCACGGCTTCCTTTTTCAGGAAATGCAATGCTTCCTGGAAGTCCAGGTGAACTCTGGGCACTCCTTCAGACAGATAAATGCTCATAGCCAGGTCATGCTCCGGTACCACATCTTTAAGCAATTGACCTAAAGCCGTCCCGGCTTTTTTAATATATAAATTACTTTTTAAGCCGGCCCAATGCTGCATATGTGCGGGGTGTAATGCATAATTCATTTCCTGGTGCTGCAATAAAGCGAAAGGAACTTTTAAATAGGGCTGAAAAGCTTCCGCGGAGCGCTTTAACTGCTTTTCGTCTGCTTTTATTTTGCTACTCCCCGACCATAAATGTTCTACATTTGCACCTTCATTTTTACGGAATACAGCCATGAAAAAACCTTCTCCTTTCAGCTTCCAGGGATAACAACGATAACCCCGGGCCTGGCATTGCTCCGACAGTGTTTCCGTCACGCCCCATGCTTCGTCCAGTTGCAGGCCAAGCGAACTTAGATTATGCTCTTTCACGAGCCAGTCCAGCATTTGCTCATTTTCTTCAGGAGAAAAAGAACAAGTGGCATAGATTAAAATCCCGTCTTTTTTCAAAGCCGGCAAGGCATCCGAGAGAATACGCTGCTGGCGCTCTTTACACAGGTTGACATTCGCCGGGCTCCATTCTTCAATAGCTTTATGATCTTTGCGCCACAAGCCGGAACCACTACAGGGCGCATCCACCAGCATCAGGTCAAAAAAACCTTCCAGTCTTTTAAAATCTTTAGGATCATTATTCGATACCCAGGTGTTCATCTGCCCCCAGCGGGTCATGTTTTCTACCAGGATACCCGCCCTTGTTTGTATCACCTCATTAGAGAGCAGTAAGTCCTCCGGCTTCAATAATGAAGCCAGCAAAGTACTTTTACCTCCTGGTGCTGCACAAAGGTCTAGGGCTTTTATGGGTTTTGCTGCATCTATAAATTGCCTGAAAGCCTGTTCAATCAACATAGAAGAAGCCTCCTGGACATAGTAAGCCCCTGCATGAAACAATGGATCTAAGGTAAAACTCGGGCGCCCGGATAAGTATCTGCCACCTGTACTCCATGGCACTTTTGCAGCATAGTCAATAGTAGCCGGCTTATGCGGGTTCAGGCGGATGGAAACCGGTACCGGTGACTGATGCGCAGTTGTAAACGCAGCTTCATCCCAATCCGGCGCCGCTGAAAATACATTTTGAGGGAGTTGTGTTGTCATAAATACTAAAATCCGAAGTTCAGGCCCAGCTCCAAAAGTTCGGCCCTATTGGTGTGTGCCTTTAATAAAAGCGAGAAGACACCTTCTTTCAGGATGCCCGTTTCCCGTTTGTAAAAATAAAAATTCGCGCCTATTTTCTGGTAATATTTCTCGGTCTGCTGATCTATTTTTTTCAGGTAATATCCCCCTTGTAATACAATACCAAAGCGATTAAATTCAAATTCATTCCCTATAAATACAGAGCTCTGGCTGGAATATTTATTTTCCTCGCCCACATGACGCTGGTTATATTTAAGGTTGGCATACATAGCCGTATTATAAGTATAATCTACACCCAGGATTACTTTATTTTTGCCCAGGTATCTTTTAGTTGCGAATATACCGGCATTATAGATGCGGTTCAGGCCTCCGTCCGGCAGATCTTTTTCTATAAAGGCAATACTTCCTTTGGCATAAACCAATATCCTGTTTTTTAAAACGGGCAGGTCCCTTGCGATCCTTTGGGGTTTATTGGTTACGGGAAAATAACGCAGACCGGCTTGGATGCCCCAGATATTGATCCCGAAATTAGGCCTTCTGAAAGAAGCATTGGACACATGGATCAGGTGTGCGCCGGCCTGCACTTCAAAATGCTCATTGACAATATACCGAAGGTCTGTTTGCAAAGGCGTAAAATTATTCAGGTTGCCGCCTATGGTTTCATTTTCCAGGTTATTTTTAGGTACTCTCTGGTAAGGATTGGTTACATAGCCAAAACCCATACCTGCCCGCAGGGACCAGGTAAAATGCGCTTTGGTGATAATGCGCAATCTTAGATGCGGTGCGATAGCGAAAACTTCGCCATAAAGGTCGCGGTTATTATAGTTCAGGTAGAACATACCCAGCCCGGCTTCGGGATAGCCCCGGCGCACCTGCCAGTCTTTGGTGCCTTTAAACTTTTTAGTGAGGCTTAACTCAAAGGTTGCCGTATTCTTTGCCAGTGGCGCGGTGATCTTCTTACTATGGCGCATCATATTACTGTGGTAGTAATTGCTTTCTATGCCCACGCCTTCCCAGGCTTCCTGGGCGCTTATTAAAGAAGGACACAAAAGCATCCATAAAAAGGAGGCATAAATATATTTCAGGCTCAAAGGGATTTTCTTTTTTGAAGGCCAAATTTAAGGCAAATCCAAAGAAATGGAAATAAATACTATTTATCTCTGAAAATGCCTGGCCTTCATTATTGATCTTGCAATAAGTGCTCAGGCCAGGCAATTAACCGGAAAGGACTGTAAGCTAAAACTTTAACCAATAAAAAAATCCCGGCCAAATTAGACCGGGACTTCCTGATAATTTATATTCATTATGCGATAGTAATGCTGTCATCCAGGTAAACATCCTGGATCGCGTTCAGCAATTCAACACCTACTTTCATATCTTTCTGGAACGCTTTACGGCCAGAGATCAATCCCATACCACCGGCACGTTTGTTGATCACCGCTGTAGTCACCGCTTCCGCCATATCAGAGGCACCTTTAGACTCACCACCGGAGTTGATCAAACCGGCACGGCCCATGAAGCAGTTAGCCACCTGGTAGCGGGCCAGGTCAATCGGGTTATCTGTAGTTAATTGATCGTAAACCAGTTTAGAAGTTTTACCTACTTTGATCGCGTTATAACCACCGTTATTAGTCGGTAATTTTTGCTTGATGATATCCGCCTGGATGGTAACCCCTAAGTGATTGGCTTGTGCCGTTAAATCAGCTGCTGCGTGATAATCTACACCATCTACTTTAAACGCGGAGTTTCTCAGGTAGCACCACAATACGGTAGCCATACCCAAAGAGTGCGCGTATTCAAATGCTTTAGCTACTTCAACAATCTGGCGATTGCTTTCCGCAGAACCAAAATAGATTGTAGCACCTACCGCTACCGCACCCATTTCCCAGGCTTCTTTGATAGAGCCGAACATGATCTGATCATAAGAGTCCGGGTAAGAAAGGAATTCGTTATGGTTGATCTTTACAATGAAAGGTACTTTGTGGGCATATTTACGGGATACCGCACCTAATACGCCAAACGTAGAAGCAACCGCGTTACAACCACCTTCGATCGCTAATTTTACGATATTTTCAGGATCAAAATAGATCGGGTTAGGCGCGAAAGAAGCACCACCACTATGCTCAATCCCCTGGTCTACCGGCAAGATAGAAACATAACCGGTATCAGCCAGACGACCATGTCCCAAAATTTGTTGAAGGCTTCTTAAAACCTGAGGGTTACGGTTAGATAATGCCCAAACCTCATCGATATGATTTGGTGATGGCGTGTGTAACATCGATTTGCTAATCGTTTTACACTCATGATTCAATAAAGATTCGGCATCGGCGCCCAGCAATTCAACAATTTTGTTATTAGCCATGGTTTTAAAATATAATTAATTAAAATAATTTCAAATTTGCGCGAAGGTAATTAAACAAAAGCACATAATCAAATGGATTTACAGGTAGATAACATCTCCTTTAAGAAATATTTTCCGGGCACTGACCAATTCCTGTAGCAGCTTCAGGACGCTATGCCTGGGATAATCCGGGAAAGCCTTAATAATATCCGTTACCGGCAACTGCTTTTGTTCCTTTAAAAGCATCATTAACCGCTCCTCTATGCCCCCGGGAGCTCCGGTTACCAACCGCTTGAGGCAATTATCACATTTACCACAGGGCATTATATCTTCCCCCTGACCGAAGTATTTGGACAACAAAAGATTACGGCAATGTACCCCATCTTCAATGTAAGCGATCAGGGCCTGTAGCTTAGCGATAAACTCCGCTTTCCGCATGCGCAATGCCTGCTTATTGATATTCAGATAAGTGACTTCCAGTCGTTTCTCCTGCAATACCATGAAGCTACCTATAATAGCCGGTGTATATTCCAGTATACCCATATCCTGTAAACGGAACAGGCGGTCTTCAAAAATTGTTTTATCTATGCCCAACTCTTTACTCAGTTCAAAGATCTGTATAGCCGTATCAAAATGGTATACGCTGCCATAATGCCGCAGCAATACTTCTATTACTGCATACAGGTTTTTATAATTCTTCTCCAGGTATTCCAGGTGGGTCCTGGTTGTGGTCAATCTTACGATATATTTGGTGCGGGCATCTTCGGACCAGATCAGGAAGCTTTCCTGCTCCAGTATCCTGATCGCACTGATCGTTTCTAATACCGGTAGCGCGAACTTATTAGTAAAGGCTACCAGGTCAAAGGCTTTCACCCAACCGGCACCTTCCCCTACCCCCACCTGCAGGTAATTCATCAGCTTTTCATAAACGGTATAGATGGTCTCCAATGGCGGGTACTGGAGGTCCGGCAAGCGTAATAAACGGTTCAGATCACCCTGGTTAAAGAACAAAATACCCTGGGCCGGTGCCTCGTCCCGACCGGCACGCCCTACTTCCTGGTAATACTGTTCAATACTGGTGGGCAGGTCCAGGTGATATACCGTCCGCACATCAGCTTTATCGATCCCCATACCAAAAGCGCTGGTAGCACAAATGATAGCATTTGCCCCGGTACTCCATTGCTGGTAAGCAAAATCTTTTTCCTTTTTATGCAGCCCGGCATGATAGCTAAAAACCCTGGTATCCAACAATTGGGCAAGCTCGCCGGCCGCTTCTGTAGTCCGCCGCCGCGTGCCGCAATAAACGATACTGCTTCCTTTATTTTGCAAGAACAAATGAGCTAATTCGGGGACTTTAGCCTCTTCATAGCGCACATGATAGGATAAATTAGGCCTGATCACCGAACGCTCAAATATCTTTGGCGCCTTCAGGGCTAATTGTTCCACGATATCTTTTTTTACGCTTGAAGTGGCTGAAGCAGTTAAAGCAAGTGTGACAATGTTTGGATAGCATTGTTTAAACTCATTAATGGCCCTGTAAGAAGGCCTGAAGTCATGTCCCCATTCTGAAATACAGTGCGCTTCATCTATGGCCAGAAAATCTACCTTCAGCGACGCGGTTTGTTCCAGGAATAGTTCGCTTTGCAGCCGCTCCGGGGAAACATAAAATAATTTGTACCCTCCGGCAAGCAGGATGTCCATTGTATTGGACGCAGTTACTTTATCCATTCCTGAATGCAGGTAACCAACCGGAATACTTTTTGCTTTTAACTGCCGTACCTGGTCTTCTATCAGGGCAATCAAGGGGCTGACTACAATGGTCACACCTTCAAATATCAGGGCCGGCACCTGGTAGCATAAAGATTTACCTGCCGCCGTTGGCAATATGGCAAAAACATCTTTACCCGACAGTAAAGTGCTGATAATCTCTTCCTGCAGGGGACGAAATTCCTGATAGCCCCAATATTCGTACAGGACATTGCTTATACTCCTGCTATTCATCCCCTATAAGGCAGCACACGCCTGTTCGCTTTAAAAATATGCATAAACCGCAAAAATATGCTGCTTATGGAAACATATATCCATAAACTATTAATTTTCAAAAGCAATTTTGCTATTAATTTGTTAACAAAAAAAATTATTAATATAAAATGCATTTTTATGTTGTAATTTAGCAATAGAAACAATCCCGGTGATTATAAGCCGTTTATACAGCAATAATCCCGAAGATATTTCCTTGACGAATAACCTTGATGTACCTAAGATAATGCACCCTAATCTGATTTTGCAGTGAGCCTTCCTGCTTTCAAGCCTCTGTTAAAAGAGTAGCTTTTACTCTCGCAATTTATATCAACTTCTCCTGATATTTACTTCAAATTGCAATACTTTGCAGAGCCTACTGATCTTCCCTTTGAGCATTGTAGTATGAAATGAAACAATTGTAGTATGAAACGAACCCGTACAGTATACCTTATTTACTGTATTTAGCTTATACTGTCCCCTACTTCTTATTATCCGGCTGAACTGCCGGAAGTCAAAGTATTACCCTTACCTGACATTTTATAAATATGCCTTGAAGCAACCTGTATGAAACGGCAGGATGCTTCCCGGATGTCATATTACTATACCTGAAAAAAGCAAATGACTTTGTAAATGTTATGGCAAGAGCTTGCGCATTTTTTCCAAAATCATCATTAAAAAGTATGAACATGAAAAACTTTACCACATTATCAGGCTTATTGGCGATTTGCATAAGTTTGATATTATCCCAGAATATGTACGCGCAAACCAGCGCCTGTACTTTCGTAAGCCCCGCCGTAGAGCTTAATTTCACCAACACGGATGTTAACGGAAACTGCATCGTCAATGTAGACCTGAGCTTTACCATCAACATCAATAATGGTAATAAGTACACCGTATTACACTTATGGTCGGAAGCAACTTACCCCAATCCATCATTCGCGTACTCTGTAAGCAACCCGCCCATGTCCAGCCAGAATGGAGGTAACGGAGCCCTCGATGATGCGCTGGCTACCCTTATCATTAACCGGAATACGAACCCGGCGACCTTAGTATCCAGCTATACTAATGATCCTACTATAGACGATAACATCTCGCCCTGTGTCAACCAGGTAAAAGACCTTACTGACGGTATTATCCTGCAAACCACAGATGTGGGATCCGGTAATGTTTTTTACCTGATCAAAAACCTTACACTTCTATATCCCGGTGGATGCAACCAACCTATCAAGTTTAAAGGTGATGCCTGGTCATCCAATGCGTCCTCCCTCAATGTACAATGTACTATGATCGGTTTTACGTACCTGTCTAATATCCCAACAATGACCGCGGTACAAACCTGCCAGCGTAGCACTATTCCGGCACAATACCAGTTTACGGTATCTACCGACCTGCCTGATTACTCTGTAGATTATAGTGTAGATGTTTATGCAGATGTAGATAGCAATGGGGAGTTTAATCCCTTCATTGACAACCAGCATATTGCCAGTTACTCTGCGGCCTCACTGCCCGACGTGAGTGCAGGAAATCCCTATAGCGTACCTGCTACGACATTTTCCTGGTCACCCACTCACAACAACAACCCGCTTTTCTTTATCCTGGGCAATATCGCGGTGACCAATACCGCAACCAGCCAGGTAACCACCTATGGCAATACTATTATTACCACTACAGTCCCGGATTGCTCTACGCCATTGCCTTTAAATAACGTGGTGATCACCGGGGCCAGGGAAGGTATGGTAAACCGTCTGTACTGGAAAGTGCCGGCAGATGAAACCCGGTATGCAATAGAAAAAATGATTACGGGAAGTGACCGGTGGCTTGAAATCGGTGTGGAAAGACCAAAAGAAGGCACCGCACCGGGAGGTCAGGAAGAATATTTCTTTACAGACCTTGAAAATAAAGAGTGTATGTACCGCGTAAGAGCCTTTAACCCGGACGGTGCTTTTGCTTACTCCAATACGGTAAAAATGAGCAGTAATCACGGAACTGCAGACCTGCAAATATTTCCCAATCCGGCCAACTCTGACCAGGTAACAATTATTGCCAGCCTTCCGGGAGCGCAGACTGCCAGCATATCCGTAATGAATCCGCTTGGCCAGGTAATACGCCAATACCCGAATGTAAGCAGCGGACCAATCACCTTGAGCCAATTAAGTAGTGGCATTTACTATGTATTGATGTACAGCGGACAGCATGAAAAAGTAATCAAAACCTTTGCCGTTAAATAAAACGCACAAAGGATCTTCACAAACACATAATAACAATTTTTAACTCATAACAAATTCTCTTACTTAAACAAGTAGCAAGTAATACCTGATAATAGCCCGGATGATATTTTTTTCAACCGGGCTATTATTTTATAGTTATATTTAAGCCCTTGCAATTTGAAATATCGCTAAAAATATCATAACTTTGCACACAATTTTTTAGCGTAATCGCGTAGATCATATAATGAGTAATAAGTATCCGGAATATAAACAGTTAAATATGCCTGCCATAGAGCAGGACCAGCATCAGCAATGGGAAGCAGGCCAGTTTTTTAAGAAAAGTGTGGAGCTGAGAGCAGGTAACCCTGCCTTTGTTTTTTATGAAGGTCCACCAAGTGCCAACGGTATGCCGGGTATTCACCACGTGATTTCCCGTACCCTTAAAGATATGGTCTGCCGTTATAAAACAATGCAGGGATTCCAGGTTAAGCGTAAAGCCGGCTGGGATACCCATGGATTGCCGGTAGAGCTCGGCGTAGAGAAGATGCTGGGCATTACAAAAGAAGATATCGGTAAAAAGATCTCTGTAGCCGACTATAACGACGCCTGTCGTAAAGAGGTGATGAAGTATAAAGATAAATGGGACGAACTCACCCAGAAAATGGGCTATTGGGTTGACCTGGAAGATCCATATATCACCTTTGACAATAAATACATTGAAAGCCTTTGGTGGGCACTCAGCGCGCTCTACAAAAAAGGCTATTTATACAAAAGTGTAAGCATCCAGCCATATTCTCCTGCAGCAGGTACCGGTTTAAGCTCCCATGAGCTGAACCAGCCCGGCACTTATAAAGATGTAAAAGACACTTCCGCAACGGTGATGTTCCGCCTGGAACCGGCTTCCAGGAAAGCTTTGGGTATAGATGAAGCAGACCGGGAAGTTTACTTTATGGCCTGGACTACTACCCCATGGACTTTACCGTCCAATGCGGGTTTAACAGTGGGTCCGAACATTGATTATGTGTTACTCCAAACCCGTAATCCCTATACGCACCAGGTACAGTCGCTGATCATCGCACAGGCCCTGGTACACAAATATCTCAAAGCGGAAGGCGAAAACCAGGATATAGAAAACTGGGATAGCAGCAATAAAGTTTTACCCTGGAAGGTATTAAAGACCTTTAAAGGAAAAGATTTCGAAGGCTTACGCTATGAGCAATTGCTGCCTTTCGAAAGCAATAAACCAGAACTCAGCGGTGGCGACCCGTTCCGGGTGATCACAGGAGATTTCGTGACTACAGAAGATGGTACCGGTATCGTGCATACCGCCCCGGCTTTCGGTGCGGATGACTATAAAGTAGGTCAGAAAAATAATATAGGTATCTTCAACCTGGTAGACCGTGAAGGTAAATTTGTGGAAGGTACCGGTGAGTATGCCGGCAGGTTTGTCAAAAACTATAAAGATGACCCTGCTTATGAAGATGTAAATGTAGATATCTCGGTATTTTTAAAGCAGGCAGGCCAGGCTTTTAAAGTAGAAAAATATGAGCACAGCTACCCGCACTGCTGGCGTACCGACAAGCCGATCATCTATTATCCTTTAGATGCCTGGTTTATCAAAACCACGGCTTTAAAAGACAAAATGGTGGCCTTAAACAAAACGATCAACTGGAAGCCAAAAGCTACCGGTGAAGGCCGTTTTGGCAACTGGCTGGAGAATATGGTAGACTGGAACCTGAGCCGCAGCCGTTATTGGGGTACTCCTTTACCGATCTGGGTAGCAGCATCCGGGGAACAAAAATGTATCGGCTCCGTTACCGAACTGGAAGCCGAAATCCGCAAAGCACAGGCTGCAGGTTTTAGCCAATCGATAGTATTACCTTTGGCCGATCTGCACAAGCCTGTGGTAGACGATATCGTACTGGTAGATGACCATAATGAGCCGATGTACCGCGAGCCGGACCTTATAGACGTATGGTTTGACTCCGGCGCCATGCCTTATGCCCAATGGCATTTCCCGTTTGAAAACCATGAAACTTTTGCGCAGAACTACCCTGCCGATTTTATAGCGGAGGGGGTAGACCAGACGCGCGGTTGGTTTTACACCCTGCATGCCCTGGGCGCTTTATTGCAGGAAAGTGTGCATGAAGAGCTGCAAAAAGCAGGCATTGAAGTTTCGGAAGATAAATATCCCGGTGTCGCCTATAAAACAGTTATCGCTAATGGTCTTGTACTGGACAAAGATGGTAACAAGATGAGTAAGCGCCTGGGTAATGTGATCAACCCGTTTGAAACTATTGAAAAATATAGTGCGGATGCCACACGCTGGTACCTGATCACGAATGCTTCCCCATGGGATAGCCTGAAATTTGACCTGAAAGGTATCGAAGAAGTGCAACGCAAATTCTTTGGTACTTTATATAACACTTACCAGTTTTTCGCATTATATGCTAACGTAGACGGCTTCGCGTTTGAAGAAGACTATATCCCTGTAGACCAGCGCCCGGAGATTGACCGCTGGATTCTCTCGTCTTTAAATACACTGACCGGAACGGTAACGCAATACATGAACGATTATGAGCCTACCCAGGCCGGCCGTGCGATAGAATCTTTTGTAGATGAGCAGCTAAGTAACTGGTATGTACGACTTTGTCGTCGCCGTTTCTGGAAAGGCGAATATGAATTTGACAAAATTTGTGCCTATCAAACTTTGTTTGAATGCTTAGAAACCTTAAGTTTGTTAATTGCTCCGGTGAGCCCATTCTTTGCCGACTGGTTGTTTAACAACTTGAACAAGGTAAGCAGGAAGGTGGAAGCCGATTCAGTACACCATGCACTGTTCCCTAAAGCGAATCCTGCCGTTATCGACGCAGCGCTGGAGAGCAGGATGGCTAAGGCACAGGACATCTGTTCTTTGGTATTGTCTATTCGTAAAAAAGTAAATATCAAGGTACGTCAGCCTTTACAAAAGATACTGGTACCTGTATTGAGCAAAAAAGAACAGGAGCAACTGGCATTGGTTAAAGACCTGATCCTGTCGGAAGTGAATGTAAAAGAGCTGGACATGCTTACAGATGACAGTTTCTTCAGGAAAAGTATCAAACCTAATTTTAAAACATTGGGTAAAAAAGTTGGTGCGAAAATGAAAGCAGTAGCTGCCCATATTAATAGTATGGAAGCTGCAGAGATAGCCAAACTGGAGCATGATAAAGTGTTACATATTGCTATAGAAGGCACAGAGGTGAGTATAGATTTAGAAGATGTTGAAATTATTGTAGAAGATATACCGGGCTGGTCGGTAGCGAGCAAAGACAGTACGACTGTAGCGCTGGACATATCTTTAAATGATACCTTATTGGAAGAAGGCAATGCCAGGGAGCTGGTTAACCGTATTCAGAAAATAAGAAAAGACCAGGCTTTTGAACTGACTGATCGTATCAAAGTACAAATTGAAAATAAAGATGGTATCGCACAAGCGATCCAGAATAATGAAGCTTATATTTCCAATGAGATATTGGCCGATAAAATTGAAATTGTAAACAATATTTCGGATGGCATAGTCATTGAAGTAAACGATCAGGAGCTAGCCGTCTTCATAACTAAAATATCGTAATTATGGCCACAAAAAAAACAACAACTCCGAAGAAAGCTGTTAAGGCGGCACCTGCGAAAAAGGCTACAGTTACTAAAACAGCAGCGCCGGCCAAGAAAGCAGCACCCGTTAAAAAAGCTGCGGCTCCGGCTGCAAAGAAGGCTGTTGCGGTTAAAAAAGCAGTACCCGCTAAGAAGGTGGCAGCTCCTGCGAAAAAAGCGGCAACTATAAAGAAAGCAGCTCCGGTAGCGAAAAAAGTTGCGGCCCCGGCTAAAAAAGCAGCGACTCCTGCGAAAAAGGTGGCAGCGCCGGTAAAAAAGACCGTAGCCCCGGCTAAAAAAACGGTCGCGGCCCCGGCGAAAAAAGTAGCTGCACCCGTTAAAAAAGCAGCAGTTCCGGTAAAAAAGTCGGCAGCACCGATAAAAAAGCAGGAACCAGTTGCTAAAAAAGCAGCACCGGTAAAAGCAAGTCCGGCACCTGCTCCAAAAACAGTTGACAAAGGGGAACCTAAAAAAGCGGCCCCCAGCCCTGCCCCACGTCCAACGACTAAAAAAGAAGATAAACCATTACCAATAATTGCTCATCGTAAAATAGAAAAGGCGGCTCCTAAAGAGAAACCAGGAAACGTAATGAAAGAGTTCAGCCCGCAAACCAGATCCGTATTAGATATGCCAGAACAACAAACAGGACCCATCTACCGTTATAGCGACGAAGACTTAAATGAGTTCAAAGAATTAATTCTGAAAAGAATTGAAGCCGCAAGAGACAACCTGACTTACTACCAGAACCTGATTTCGAGAAAAGATGAGATCGGAGATGATTCAGACAACCGTTTGAACAGTATGGAAGATGGAAGCGGAGCCATGGAAAAAGAACAATTATCCATGATGGCTGCGCGCCAGGTGCAATTTATCAATAACCTGGAAAAAGCACTGGTACGTATTGAAAACAAAACTTACGGTATCTGCCGCGAAACCGGTAGACTGATTGATAAAGCCCGCCTGCGCGCTGTTCCACACGCGACCCTGAGCATTGAGGCTAAGAATTCAATGAAAAAATAGTACTATACGTATATACTCATAAAAAGGCAGGATACTTTTGGTATCCTGCCTTTTCCTTATTAACAGCAACTCAACTTATTGCCCGGCAATGTAAACCACCCTACCCAAAAAGATGATTACCTCTCAATAGAGATAACCATCCTTAAAACATCAATAAATCAAGAAAAGGTGCAGGTGTTTAGTTAACCAAGACAAAAATTTACAAGCGGCTGATACTACCGCATAATTTATACATACAATACTTCTTCTTTTTTGCTCCGGTCACTCACTTTTTCTTCCCCACTTGCTGCTACCAGGATCACAGAAACCTGTTTGTCATAAAACCATTCTGTGTTGAACAGGACATTCACATCTATAATACCTACAATAAAGTTTTTCCCATTACTCCTGTACACCTCTTCTATCTCTATGAATTGAGACTGGTCTACGGCATCCCAGGATTCAAAACTTACATAAACCTTCAGGTAGGTATTATTTTTAAGGTTCAGCTTTACTGATGATTTGGATTTTTTATACTCATATCGGTAATCGTACCTTAAAGCCGCGATATCGCTCAACACCGCGGATGAAGTAGGAAAGCGGCCGGCGCCTTTGCCGTACAAAAACTGCTCATCGGCAAGTTTACTACCAATCAGCACCCCGTTAAACTCATTGTTGACATTATACAGCTGGCTCTCTTTGCCTACAAACGTCGGAAGCACAAATGCAGCTACAGCATCATCATCGCCCTGTATCGTCTGCGCGACCAACCTTATATGGTAGCCCTTTTCTTTGGCATATTGAATATCTGAGGGCTTGATCTGCGTGATGCCGCAGTACGGGATATCGTCCGGTACTTCATCAATACCATAAGCATGCTTCAGGATAATGGTGAGTTTATTGACCGCGTCAATACCTTCTACGTCCAAAGTAGGATCACTTTCGGCAAAACCTAATGCCTGGGCCTGCGCCAGTGCTTCCTGGTAATCTTGCCCCTCACTGGCCATTTTAGTCAGTATATAATTGGTAGAGCCATTCACGATACCGGATACCGAGGACAAAAGATCATTGTCATAATACTCTTCAAGGTTCCTGATCACCGGGATAGAACCGCAAACAGCCGCTTCGTACAATAAAGAAACATTATATTCATCTCTTAAAGCGATCAATTCGGCCAGGTGATTAGCCAGCATTTTCTTATTAGCCGTAACTACAGACTTACCTTCCCTGATCGCTTTGCTAACGATCTTATAAGCCGCGTCCGCATCATCAATAAGTTCCACGATCACGTTGATCGCAGGATCGTTCAGCAATTCATCCGCATCGGTAGTAAATAGCCCTGCCGGGGCGTTCCTGTTTTTTTCAGGGTTCTTGATACAAATTTTTTTCAGGCTTGAGTTAAGCGATTTCGTGTCCTTTAGCACTTTATAAATGCCCTCTCCTACTACACCAAAACCAAAAAGGCCGATCACTAATTGTTTATTATTTTCCATTATTTGTTTTAATATTTTTATAGATTGAAATTTATATACCGTATATTTTAAACCAGGGCCTCCAGTTTTACTTGGTCAGTAACATTTTGGTTTAATGCTATTGCCAGGGCCTGCTCCAGGTCTGCAATCAGGTCTGCGGCATCTTCTATGCCAATGCTGATGCGGATCAGGGAATCTTTTACGCCTGCCTGCAAACGTTTTTCACGTGGAATAGATTTGTGCGTCATTTGGGGCGGGCTGCAGATCAGGCTTTTTACCCCGCCAAGGCTTTCTGCCAGTTTAAAATACCGCGTACTACAGACTATTTCATTGGCGATACTTATAGAATCTTTTTTTAAAGTAAAAGAAAGTACCGCACCATACAATCCATTCTGCTGTACTGAAGCAATCTCATGATGCGCATGGGCACTTAACCCGGGATAGTATACTGTATCAATAGCAGGATGACTTTCCAGGAATCGGGCGACTTGTAATGTGGTGGCGGATTGCTGCCTGAAGCGGAGGTTCAGGGTTTCTATCCCCCTGATGAGCAGCCAGCAATCATTAGGCCCGAGAATCGCGCCGGTAGCGTTTTGAATAAATTTAAGCTGCTCTGCCAGGCGCTCCTCTTTCACCACAACCAGGCCGGCAACCAGGTCAGAATGCCCGCCCAGGTATTTAGTACCGCTATGGATCACAATATCGGCACCGAGGTTTAAGGGTTGCTGGGCTACCGGTGTTGCAAAAGTGTTATCCACGACCAGTTGAATACCTGTATTTTGGATCAGACCGGCAATGGCCGCTATATCGGATATTTTAAGCGTAGGGTTGGTGGGCGATTCCAGCCAGATCAGTTTCGTCTTTTCATTGATCTGCTCACTGATCGCCTCCAGGTCTGAAGTGTCTACATAATGTACTTTAATACCGAACTTTTCATAAACCTGGGTAAACAGGCGGTAAGCCCCGCCATAAATATCGTCTACCGCGATGATCTCATCGCCTGTGGCCAAAAGCTTTACGACAGCGTCGATAGCGGCCAAACCTGTGGCGAAGGCATAAGCATGGCTGCCATTTTCCAGCCCGGCCACAAGGCTTTCCAATGCTTTACGGGTTGGATTACCGGAGCGGCCATAATCATAGCCTTTGTTGACCCCGGGTGCCTCCTGGACGAAGGTCGCGGTTTGATAAATGGGCACCGAGATGGACCCGGTCAGCGGATCTACAGGGATCGCATGAATGATGTTGGTGTTTGATGTGTTGTTGGTACTCATCGTGATTAAATTTTTTACAGATCAAAAAATGAAATCACTTATGCAGTTCACTCACAGCAGAGCTCATAAAAAAAGCTCTCCTGATAGTCAGAAGAGCTTTTCAATATTTTAGAAGAAAAAAGAAAATGCTGTTTATCTGAACTTATCTTTCTCCGGTTGTCCGGAGTTGGAGTTGACACCTTACCTGATCTTTCGATCCGGCAGGTTGTCAAGGTTTCGCAGGGCCATATCCCTCCACCTTTCTGAATAAGTAATCTTAAAGAACTGCTGCAAATTTAATATAAGAAAAATCAAACCGCCAAATTTTTTTTCAAAAAAAATGGAAAACACAAAAAAGGCACTACTTCACCCGCCGGTCAATTTAAACGGTTTGTGCATTGAAAAGAGGAGCCTTTTCAGGTTCTTTCCGGGCCGCCGTATGCTGTAATTTTTGCTTAGAAAAATAGGAAATCGCCAGCAGGGCCATCGCTATAAAGGGTAATAAAATATAAACAGCATTGCCATCTACCACAACATGACTGATCACGGCAAATAAAAGGCTGAAGGTTAATCCGGCATAAGCCCATTCTTTAAGTTTAGGATGCAATCCGGGGAGGACCAAAGCCGTTGCACCCAACACTTTGAAAATAATAAGCGCGTAAGCGAAATAGTCCGGGTACTGTAAAGGCTTGGTACCAGCATTGACATATTCAGGCGCGAAAAACACCGTACTTAAGGGCATTATTCCTTCCCACAAAAAAATAATAAGGGTGGCTACCCAAAAAAGAATTTTATACTTTTTCATTACGTAACATTTTAATGGTTAGATTTTTTGTTATAATTTAATATCCAGTGGTTGCCAAACTTATCAGTAAGATCACCAAAGAGCGCGCCCCAAAAGCTTTCTTCCAATTGATGATTAGCTACCCCACCCGCCGAAAGCTGCTCATAGAAAGTTTTCACCTCCGCTTCACTGCTGCAGTTTAAAGAAAGTGTTACATTGTTACCTTTTATCAATCCCTGGCCGGCTACCATATCGGAACCCATCAGTACCAAAGCACCTTTGGTTAAACTAGCATGTAAAATGCAGTCTTTCATACGCCCCGGCATTCTGGCGGATAAAGGAGATTCCCCGACCGTCTGGAAGCTAAGCTCGCCACCGAGGCAGGTTTGATAGAAAGTCATCGCTTCCCGGCAATTGCCGTTGAAGGTGAGGTAGGCATTGATCTGTGTCATTTTTTGCACCTGTTACTTTAGTGACCAATTACGCGTCCGGGATGTTCGGCTCTGTCAGTCTTTTTAATTTATCGAGACATTCCTGCCAGCCCAGGTAGCACATTTCCGCCGGGATCAGATCCGGTATCCCGGTTTGGGTGATCATCAACTCTGTACCGCAGCTTACCCGGTTCAATTGTACCGTTGTGATCATTTCGCCCGGCAGATTAGGGTCATCGAATTTGTCCGTATACTTCAAAAACTGATCCGGTATGATCTCCAGGTATTCACCGCCAAAAGAATGCGCATTACCGGTTGTAAAATTGGTAAAACTCATTTTGTAAGTGCCCCCGGCTTTAAAATCCATCTGGTGTACTTTACAAACAAATCCATAAGGCGGCAACCAGCTTGCCATGGCATCCGCATCTGTAAATGCGCGAAATACTTTCTCCGGTGGCGCTGCCAAAACGAGGTGCAGACTTACTTTATTCTTTTCCATTTTTTCAATTTTTAATTATTGTTAATAATGCATTTATTGTTGCGGAAATTGTGACCTATCCATATAGCCCAACTCCCAGGTATGCCCGTCAAAGTCTTCAATGGTACGCTGTTGCATAAAACCATAATCCCGCATTTCATTCGGCTCCATGCCCCCTGCAGCCAGGCCCTTTTCCATCACCTTGTTTAATTGCTCCAGGTTTTCCATAGAAAGATAAAACAGCCCGGCTATGGTATGCTTAGTATCCGCGATCGGCTTGATCGTAAATGTTTTGAACTTATCATGCGTTAAAAGCATAACATAAATCTGCTCGCTCCACACCATACATTTAGCGGTATCGTCGCAGAACTGGGGGTTCATTACAAAGCCTAGTTCTGTATAAAACTTCATGGATTGATCCAGATCGGCTACGGGCAAGTTGATAAATACCTGTTTCATTTTTTAATTTGTTTTTAAGTTGTAATTAATTGATTTGTGTTTTTGTCGCTACAAAGATGCGACGGCTTTACCGGAATCAGGATGTGCAATAATGACAACAAAAGGGCGATTTACGACAATCTTGTCTTAACTTTATCATCGCGCATTAAACCCCAAACAAAATGAAGCATATCAGCATTCTTGTTCCTGAAAATGCGGTGATGCAGGCCATAGCCGACCCGCAATATTTATTCGCTGCGGTTAACCAGTTCATGGCCGTTGCCGGCAAAAAACCATTGTTTGAAGTAGAATTGGTGGGCCTGAAAAAGCAGGTAAACATTAATGATGGCTTATTTTCGGTTAACACTTCCCGCTTGTTGAAAGAGGTAACAAAAACCGACCTGATCATTATCCCGGCCATTACCGGCGATATGCAGGCCGCTATTGAAGCCAACAAAAAGGCTCTGCCCTGGATCATAGCCCAATACAATAAAGGTTCAGAAGTAGCGGCTCTTTGTGTAGGTGCTTTTTTATTGGCATCCACAGGACTACTTAATGGCAAGCAGTGCTCTACACACTGGGGCTTTCAGCATGAATTCCGGGAGCTGTTCCCGCAGGTAGCTGTAGCAGATGGCAGTATTGTTACCGAAGAGCAGCGCCTGTATTCCAGCGGCGGAGCCATGTCTTACTGGAACTTATTGCTGCACCTGGTAGAAAAATATACCGACCGGCATACCGCGATCCTGGCGTCCAAGTATTTTGCTATAGATATAGACCGGGACAGCCAGGCAGCTTTTGCCGTATTTAAAGGGCAGAAGAATCATACCGATGAGGCGATAAAACTGGCACAGGAATTTATAGACAAAAATATACAGGAAAAGATCACTATTGATGAACTGGCTGCACTCGTAGCCCTTGGCAGGCGCAGCTTTGAAAGAAGATTTAAAACGGCTACCAACAATTCTGTGCTGGAATATATTAACCGGGTTAAAATTGAATTTGCCAAGCGCAGTTTTGAATCCAGCCGGAAAAACATCAATGAAGTAATGTATGATGTGGGTTATTCAGACACAAAAGCTTTCCGCTCAATTTTCAAAAAGATAACGGGGCTTACTCCCATTGAATACCGCAATAAGTACAACAAAATGGCCCTGACATAAACCGGAACCTATTTAAGACAGGCCTAAACACGTCCTTATTTCTTCCTGAAAATACGACTCCAGATCATATACAGCAGGACACAAAACAGGGTACCCACCAGGCTGCCTACATAAACATCTTCAAAAAAATGTTGCCCCAGGTACATTCTGGAATAAGCCACCAGGAATGCCAGGGCAAAAAATAATATACCCCAGAAAGATTTTCCCGCAGGCAGTAATATGCTCAATAAGGTAAAGCAGGCAAATGCCCCTGCGGTGTGCCCGGAAGGAAAGGAAAGTTGCGTATGCAGGTCCAGGCCTGCTATACGGTGAAACCAGTCTGCATCACCAAAGACGACAGACGGTCTTGGCGCATTGATCAATAATTTAATTCCCTGAACCGCCAGGAAGGGCAATAATTGAGTGAATACCAATAGAAGAAAAAAATGCCAGTTACGGTACTGTTTTGGTAGGAGCCAAACCAACAGTAACAAAGGCCCTATTATTACAAAATCGCCCACATAGGTATAGTAATAAAAGAATTGGTCCAAAACCGGTGTATGTACACTATGTACAGCCTGGAACAAAGCATGGTTACCTTTGGTGGCATACAATATCCCGCCAATTATGGCCCAGAGCAAAAACAGCACCATGAAAAAACGGAACCCTTTACTCTGTCCTATCGAGGCCGGCACATCTTTATCAGTCACAGTAATCATTTATATCTTATAGCAGTCTTTTTACGATTAAACCATTTACCAAAGAACGCTTTAACCTTAGACCAAAACAAGAGGTAAGCTTCTTTCCGGAACACTGAAGAGTCATTACGGGCCTGTATCAGCACCAGTACGGCTATAGGTAGTAAAGCCACTGTAGCGAGCCACATACCTTCCATAGGGGTCAATTTAGCCTGCTTGGCGAGCTTTTCGCCGGTAGAAGACAGTACAAAATAGATCACGAAAAAGGAAATGGAAATAACCGCCGGCATTCCTAAACCGCCCTTGCGCACAATCGCCCCCATAGGCGCCCCGATCAGGAACAAGACCAGGCAGGCAAAGGAAAGGGTAAATTTTTTGTGCCATTCCATATCGAAATCATTCAGCTTTTTGTTATTGATCTCGAAATTAGTCTGGAAGATATTGGCATAGCGCTGCAGGCTCTGCACATCTCCCACCACACGCTCGGCAACTGCTCCTTTTACGGAATCTGAAAATGTGCTTATCAGGGTATTTTTATAAAGCGGTGTATCCGCTGCTTTGTTGCTATACTTCCCGATACCTTCTGTAAGTTCTTTGTAAGTATTATCTGATTTTACAACAGATAAAAAATGACCGGTATTTCTTCTTAACTCCTTAAGATCGCTATTTGTCACCTTATCAAGACTATCCATATTTTTACTCAGCATCCGGATATCCATCATTTCCTCGTTGGTCCGGAACAGGTCTTCCTGGGTACGGCTGAATTCAAAAGAGGAAACATCCACGACTTTCGTCCAATGCTTAAAATACATCCTTTGCTGCTCATAGGCGCCGGAATCATCTTTTTTAAATTCGTAACGCCAGCCTTTATTTAATTCAAAAACCAGGAAACGTTTATCATTACTTAAATACATTTTACCGCTTTCAGCAGCGATTACGTTATTGTTGGCCTGTGTATTCGTATGGTCATAGATCAACACATCGTCTATATTCACCCCATCTTTACTCTTACTGCCGATACGTATGGCAAAGTTGCCGATGCCTTTATTAAAAATCCCGGGCTTAATGCTCATGGTGGGCTTTTTATTGCGCATATCGTACAATAAGGAAAACGCTTTAAGATTGGCTTTGGGAATTACGTAATTACTAAAGAAAAACATACCCGCTACGATGAACAGGATAAACACGATCAATGGCCGCATAAAGCGGAACAGGGAGATACCGGAAGATTTGACCGCAACCAGTTCATAACTCTCGCCCAGGTTCCCGAAGGTCATGATAGAAGCCAGCAGGATACCCAAAGGCATAGCCATCGGGACCAGTGTAGCCGACATATACATCATCATTTCGAGTATGAGATTTATAGCGAGCCCTTTCCCGATCAGGTCATCCATATACAACCAGAAAAACTGCATCAGGAAGATAAAAAGCACAATAAAAAATGTGACCACAAAAGGCCCCATAAAGCTTTTCAATACCAGTTTATCTAATTTACGCATGCCGGTCCAGCTTTGTTTTCTTAAAATTTCAGCTTGCAAATATACTACGCTTAATGCTAGCTTATCTAAATTCTTTACACGATACTTTATGACTACACAACAATGCCACTAAAATACATAAACGTATTTCAGTGGCACTTATTACACCTTGAATAATTCTTTACTTAGCTGCCAATCCTGTGCTTCAGATCATTGATCTGCCTGTTCCAGAGCTGTTGCTGGTCCTTGATCTCCGCTTTATCCGCAAAATCAGAGATCTGGAGTATGGTTTCATTCGTAACATCGCTTTGCGCTATCCTAAACTCAAAATACTCATCGTCGCTATAATAATCCCACCTGAACTTTACAAAAACATTTTCTTCCGATTCCAGCAGTTCCGCCTCGTCTGTGGATCCGTCCCAGGAAAAATAGAATGTTTCATCTCTCTGATCAACCTCGTCTGCAAACCATTCCTGCAAACCGGAGGGAGTGGATAAAAACTCAAACAGGATACTGGGGCTGCATCTTACAGGTACCTCTACTGTAAATAAATTTTTCTTACTCATATTTTTAATGGTAAAATGCTCTTTCTAATTTTACATCTGCAATAAGGTTATTTTTTTTGACAAAAACAAACTTTAGTTTCTTTTTTTAGAAATGATTGTAATAAATAAAGGATAGAGAGATAAAAAAATTTGGAATTGTATTATTGAATAGTTAAATTTGGTTTCCTAAATGTTAAAAAATAGTTTACAATCTCTTAAATTATTCTGTTATAGATACTAAATTTATTTAATTATGTCAATGCGCCAACTTAAAATCACGAAATCCATTACCAATCGTGAAAGCCAATCATTGGAAAAGTATTTACAAGAAATTGGCCGTGTTCAACTCATCAGTGCAGAAGAAGAAGTAGCACTGGCGGTCCGTATCAAACTGGGAGATCAGAAGGCGCTGGACCGGTTAACAAAAGCGAATCTCAGGTTTGTGGTTTCTGTAGCGAAACAATATCAAAACCAGGGCTTATCCCTAAGCGACCTGATTAATGAAGGCAATTTAGGCTTGATCAAAGCCGCGCAGCGTTTTGATGAAACAAAAGGCTTTAAGTTCATCTCTTACGCGGTATGGTGGATCCGCCAGTCTATATTGCAGGCCCTGGCAGAGCAAAGCCGGATCGTACGCCTGCCGCTAAATAAAGTCGGCCTGACCAATAAAATCGGCAAAGCTTATACCGCCCTGGAGCAGGAATTCGAAAGAGAGCCTTCTGCTGACGAGATCGCTTCCCTTTTGGAAATAGAAATTGAAGAAGTTGAAAGTACCTTAGGCATGTCTTCCAGGCATGTAAGTATGGACGCTCCGTTTTCAGACTCCGAAGACGGGAGTCTTTTAGATGTACTAGCCAATGACAATGCCGGCTCTGTAGACGGCGAAATCACCAATAAGCAATCTTTAAAAACAGAAATTGACCGTATCCTCAATGTACTTACCGACAAGCAAAGGAAAGTGATCCGGATGTATTTTGGCCTGGGCTATGAGCACGCAATTTCCCTCGAAGATATCGGCGCTTCCTTTGACCTGACCCGGGAAAGAGTAAGACAAATCAAGGATAAAGCGATCTCCCGCTTACAATCCAATAACCAATGTCACCTTCTAAAATATTTCTTAGGCTAAGGTTAAATATTATTAAAAATAAGCTACCTTTACTCTTACTTTATTAACCCAGATAAGATTTGATGGCGACACCAGCCATTTATAGCAAACTATTATTATGAAAACGATAAAATCAATTTTATTTTCTGCAATTGGATTTTTCGCTATTGCAGCTTCTGTAGTAGGCTTTTCATCTTGCGAGCAAGATTCCTGCACGGTATTGTTATGTAAAAACCAGGGAAAATGTGAAGATGGTCTTTGCCAGTGCCCTGCCGGCTATGAAGGTTCAGAATGTGAAACGACAGTAGCCAGTAAGTATATCGGGAAATATGGCGGTACTACACGTTGCAATTACAACAATATGCTATTCCCTATTGTTCCGGACACGGTTGAAATCACTCCTCTTGCAGGCCCGGATAAAGTGGGCATGAAAATAAGAGCAGGGAATACCGTTTTAGACGGTGATTTCTACGGCACCGTTCAGGGTAATACTATCGTGTTCGAAACCCTTATCTCCAGGGATGCCCAGGGTGTAGAACTGGCCAGGATTGATGCCTTTGTAAAATTTGATGGCAACCTGATCAACGTGTTCCTGCAAACGATCAATGCAACTACCCAGGAAAAACAAGCCTGTTCTTTCATCGGGAAGTTCCATGTTCCTGATCCTCAATTTTAATTTATCTGATTTATTATTATAAATAGGGAACGCCGCTTGTATAAGCGGCGTTCCCTATTTATAGCCATAGTGTTAATCTGGAATTATTATCCGAAATTTGCTGTTTATTTAAAATTCAGGAAATGATACCCGTCCATTATAAAGATTTAGGCCGTATAGCTTACCAGGAAGCCTGGGATATACAAGAAGCATTGATGAAGAAAGGCCTGGCCATCAAAGCCGCCCGGATCTCGGAACCCGGCTCGGCTATCGCACAACAAGCAATCACACAGCAACTATTAGTCGTAGAGCACCCACATGTGTATACCCTTGGCAAAAGCGGGGCTATGGAAAATTTACTGATCAATAATCAATTGATGACGGAACTGGGAGTGAGCTTCTATAAAACTAACCGCGGCGGAGACATTACCTATCATGGCCCGGGGCAACTGGTAGCCTACCCGGTATTAGACCTGGAGGCCTTCAAAACAGACCTGGGATGGTATATGCGTTCCCTGGAAGAAGTGATCATACAAACTATTGCCGCTTATGGCATAAAAGGAGAACGCCTGCCCGGCAGCACCGGTGTATGGCTGGATACCCATGACCTTAGCAAAGCCCGCAAGATTTGCGCTATGGGCGTAAAATGCAGCAGGTGGATCACCATACATGGCCTGGCCCTTAATGTCAATACCGATCTGAGCTTCTTTGGCCATATAGTACCCTGTGGCATTACCGACAAGGGCGTGACCAGTATGGCAAAAGAGTTAGGTCGCCCCGTAGACGAAGAAGAGGTAAAACGTGAATTTCTAAAACAATTCGCAAAAATTTTCGATGCCGCTATCCTTCCAGAAACGTCTATAGCCCATGGATAATAATATCGTTTACCTGCTCCTGGGGGGTAATATGGGAGACCGGGAACTATTGTTATCGCAGGCGGTAAGCCTCATAGGCAAAAAAATAGGCCCGGTCCTTAAAACTTCTGCCTTGTATGAAACCGCGGCCTGGGGCAAACAGGACCAGGCGGCTTTTCTTAACCAGGCGGTCATGGTCGCAACGCCCTTATCCGCATCAGCAACCCTGACACAGGTCCAGGATATAGAGCTGGCGCTGGGCCGGGCAAGGATTGAAAAATGGGGCAGCAGAACCATAGATATTGATATTATCTTTTTCAACCACGAGCATATAGCTCAGCCCGGGCTTTCCATCCCCCACCCTCATATGCAGGATCGGAATTTTGTGCTGGTACCCCTGGCCGAAATAGCGGCGGATTATATACACCCGGTGTTTCATTCTGATGTTGTAACCCTGCAAAAACAGTGTAAGGATACGCTCGAGGTAAATAAATACGTTCTTTAATACAGCAAACCCTAAGATAAAAATATCGCAGTTCGTCTTATTCATCATGAAGCAATACTTACACGGCCTTAGTTTATGGATTACTTCAATTGTGCTTTGTATATTTATTTTCCAAAACCTGGTATTACACCCGAACGCAGTGCTGACAGTCACCACATACGACGGGATGAAAAACTACTTTACCACTTTATACTATAACTTATACGACAGCGGCACTCATTTTTCCGGTATGAATTACCCTTTCGGGGAAAATATACTTTATACTGATAACATGCCCCTGTTTTCCTATGTGATACAACACATCACAACCTGGCTACCGGGATTGAAGCCGTACACACTGGGTATGATGCACCTTTTCCTGTTTGCCTCCGTACCGGTAGCTGCTTATTTTATTTTTAAGATACTGAGACGTTTTCGCACCGGAGCAGTATATGCCGTCATAGCGGCACTTTTCATTACCTTCATTTCGCCCCAACTGAACAAGCTGAGCGCGCATTTTGGTATGGGCCTTGTTTTTTACTGCCCCGCGGTTATTTATTGGCTGATGTGTTATTTCGATACCCGGAAAATGAAATACCTGGCCTTCATTTTTTGCCTTGCTACCTTTGTTACTTTTATCCATTTTTATAATGTAGCCATCATCAGTGTCTTTGTTGGCTTCACCGCTATCGCGCGCTTCATTACAGATAAACAGGAAAGCCTGAAAGAACGGCTGCGGCAGCCGTTATTATTGCTGTTGCTTGCCGCGCTCAACCTGGCACCCGCATTATTATACCTGAAGCTGACGGATACTATCACGGACCGTTCTACCTATCCCTGGGGGGTCTTAACGATGGAAACGATTCCCAACGATTTATTGGTCAATGCAACACCATTAGGACGTATATTCCAGTTTGCAGTAGGCAATGCCACCGACATCGGCGCTACTGATGGTAAGGCTTATATTGGACTTGTATCCATACTGGTGCTGCTATTCATGACCGGCATATGGCTTTACCGTAAATTCCGTAAGTCAGCTCATCCTATGCTTCAGGCACAGCCCATTCCCGGCTTCACCCTCTGGCTTTGGGCCGCATTTTTCCAGTTGCTTTTTGCCATGGCAACGCCCATGCATTGGGCAAGGGACTTCTTCGCAGACAATATCAGTGTTTTCCGGCAATTCAGGACCGTTGGGCGTTTTGTATGGCCTTTCTATTACCTTTTCATGATCTACGCAGCGCTTTTTGTTTATCATTATTACGGGCTGCTCTTACAAAAAGGTAAAAAAATATTGGCCGGATTACTGCTAACCTGTGTAGTGCTGATCTGGGGTATTCAAACTACAGGGTATATAAAAATGTGGCACAACATCTCTGCAGCGGCAAGAGATAATTACAACTTCCTGTTTGATGTAAACGGCACCAACTGGAAAAGCTGGCTGGCGCAAAGAGGTTATGATGCCCGTGATTTCCAGGCGGTACTGGGTTTACCCTATTTTAATTGTTCTTCCGAAAAAATATGGATCATGGACGTAAAAGAGAATTGGAATATTGCTCCTTTCGGCAAGTATGCGCTCCAGACCCAAACACCATTAATTAATAACATATTGTCGCGTACCTCCTGGTCGCAGACTTTCGAGGCGATCCAGATCATAGACGGCCCGTTCAATGAAAAGAAAATTCTTGACCGTTATAATAGCAAAGACATCATAATATTACTGGACAAAAGCACCCCGCTTAAGGACAAAGAACAAGAATGGATCGAGCAGGCTACTTATATCGGTGACCGGACCGAAGCGTTGGCGGTATACGCTATAAACCCCAAGCTATTACAACAGCATGACAAGGAATACAGGAAAAAAATAAAGGATAGTGTTATGAGCCTGGACAGCCAGATGGGCTTGCTCGATAATCCCGGTAATAATTTTTATTATTGCAACAACTTCGGGCAGCATAATAAGCAAGCAGGATTTGCAGATCATGGTATGTTTCTCCCCCAAATAGCGAATGGGGAAATAGTGGATAGTATTATGGTTCCTGCAACAGCCCGCGGGAAAGAATATAGTATTTCCATCTGGGCGCAATGCAATATGAGCGATTACAGAACGCCTAAATTCGAAGTTTACCAGTATGATGCAGGCAACAACCAGACTTCATTGTGTGATTTTAACACCAAACAAAGCACTAATGTTATAAAAGACTGGTTTCTGGCAGAAGGTACTTTTAAGATGGAGGCCCAAACTACCCATATTAAAATACGGGTCTATTCATCCGGAAAAAAAATCAGTTATAAAGGCTTGGACAACTTATTGATACAACCAAGGCACAGCATTTTTTATTATAAATCTTTAAACAAACTATTGCTTTTAAACAATAGACATTAAATTATAAACATGGCAATCCAACTCCAAAAAAAAGATAAAAATTATATTAATTTTGCTTCAATTAAAATTACAAACTTTATGAAAAAATCAAATATTTGGATTGTATTATTATGTTATTTAACGCTTTTTTTGAGCCATAATTTATATGCACAATGCAAGTTAGACAAGTCAAATTATAATTTAGTCTTTGCTGAAGAATTTAATTCTCAAAGTAATATTTCTACTCTAAGTTCAAATTGGCATTTTGTTCCAACAAATACATTAGGAGAACCTCTTCCCGGGAATATGCATAGCCCAGATGACCAAGTTCTATATAAACAAGATAATCTTGATTTAATTTCTAATCCGGGAAATCTATCTATCAAAATAAAAAAATTAGCCTCTCCATACTATATTAATGTAAATGGAGAAAACAAACTTATATCATATGAATCAGGATGGTTGGAATCAAAAATGTACTATGATCCATATTGTTCATGGCAGCATAATGGTTTTGCTTATGGCATGTTCGAAGCTAGGATAAAGTTACCAGCAGGTTATATATGGCCTGCATTTTGGTTAACGGATCACTGCGTTACTGAAATTGATATTGTTGAAGCGGGCGACTTTCCTCAGGCTGATTATTATAAATATAGTACAAACAATGTCATTTACTGGCCTGGATGTGGTAATCCAAACCCAAAAAAAAGTTGTCAACAAATATGGAATTATGGCATTGATTTATCAGCCGATTTCCATACATATACTTGTGTTTGGACTCCCAATGAGGTATCCTTTTTCTTTGATGGGAAGCTAATGCGAACTGTATCAACTAACGCAGTAAAAACGGTACAATGCCCCGCTAGTATTATTTTGGGATCTGGTGCATTTATAAAAGCTAACCCCATCTTGGAAAACCAAAGAGTACCAATTGGCAGTGAATATAATATGTTAGTAGATTATGTTAGAGTTTACAAACCTAAAAATTTAGATTATTCTCAATCTTACTTTTTAAATGAACCTCAATTTGCCTATACTGACATAACAAAAGAAGCTAATTTACAATCAGTGAGCTCAAAAAAGCCCAATTTTTTGTATGGGGTGAAAATTTTGCCAAATCCTTTAAATGACAAAGAGGTTTTTTACTGTGGACAAGATAACCGGATATACATTGCTACTGACTTAAATGGGCATTGGGAAATTAATAGCCTAAATTGTATAAATGGCACATACCCTAATGTTGCAGGCCCAATTAACTTTAGTAAAATACACAACACAATTTATTATATCGGTAATGATAATAAAGTTTACTCATTAAGAAGATCAGGTATTTTAAATCAATTCGTATATTCTGTTGTATCACAAGCAAATGATTTAGCAAACACTCAAACGAATTTTGCTGTCGCAGACAATGGTGAAATTTTTTACAGAGGGCAATCCAATAAAATTTATTGGTATAAAAAAATAACAACCGCTCAACCCGAATATTGGGAGAGAAGAATCATAGAAAATTCAGATCCCAATAGCCTTGTAGGAGGAGATATAGTTGTAAATTCAAGTAATAATGCTAATGACTTATTCTATAGAGGAGCAGATGGCAGATTACAAAATTATTACAAAACATCATCGACTTCGTATGGTCATGCATGGATTGATAATAATTTTAGTCTCGGAGATAAATTAGTAGCACAAAAGCCTGGGATAATAAAATATTCAAAGGCTTTAAATGGAGTATTTTATATAGGCAGCGATGGGTATATAAAATCATTCAGGTATTTTAATGGTACTTGGAATTATTCATATATTTTGCCAAGCCCGATTAATAGTAATACAGTACCTCATACCTTTGTTTCCACTTTAGGTTGGTCAGAAATAAATAAGCAAATTTTTTATGTAGGTGGAGACGGAAGAATTCAGGAGTTTTATCTAAACAGCTTGCAAAACTGGACAAACACATGGCTAGACAATCAACCTGCAAGAAAAACATTTACTACAACTGCGACTTTTTATAGTACAAGCATGATTACTGATGATGCTGCAAACACCGGAATTTACTTTATATCAGAAAATGGAAACTTATGTAGATATAAATTTGAATATTGTGAGAAAATGAATAAAGAATGTAATATTGATGTAAATTATCTTATGTCAGAAAAAACAAAAACTAATAATCATATACCTCATCAAAATAAAGAAAGCAAAATTTCTGTGTATCCAAATCCTTTTAGTTCAGGCATAACAATTAATAATTCAAAACATGAAAACTTTACTATAATTGATGTAAATGGCAAAGTTCAAAAAAATGGTAAAATCCCGGCATCACAACAAATAAATTTACATAACTTAAATGATGGAATTTATCTGTTAATTTTAGACAACGAATTTGGCACAGAGAAGATTAAGATCTTAAAAAATAGTCAATAATCAAATAGTTGTACATCACATACAACCTAAATAAAATTAGATTGTATGTGATATTTTAAAGAGATATAATTAGGATCGGAATCATAATTTAGTTAGACAGATTAATAGCCATTCAAATAAAAAAATACACATACTATATTATTTCATTGTCTATTTAATCATAAATATTATTGCTAGTCAGGCTAACAGAACAGACTATATATACTATTTTCAAATGGACAATGTGGGTGGGTTCACAGACCGCCTAAATTTGAAGCTTACAAGTATAATGCAGGCAGTAGGCAGACGGCATGCTGTGATTTAGACACCAAACAAAGCACAAATGTTATGAAAGACGGGTTGCTTGCAGAAGGAACGTTTAAGATGGCAGAAAATACTTCCCATATTAAAAACAGGGTCTATGCATCCGGAAAAGAGATCCGTTATAAATGCTTAGGTAACTTATTGATAGAGCCGCGACACAGCATTTTTTATTATCAACCATCCTCAAAAAAAGTATTCCTTAATAACAGACCCTTGAATTAATTCATGAAAAAGTATCAAACAGGCATTATATTATGGATATCGGCCATACTCTGCACCATAATTGTATTTCCCAATATATCCTTGAATCCTAACAGCAGTTTATTTAATGTCTCAAATGATGGAATAAAGAACTATTTCACCACCCTTTTTTATATTAATTATGATGAAGGGAATCATTTTTCAGGTATGAATTACCCCTTTGGCGAGCATATAGTTTTTACAGACAACATGCCCGTTTTAGCCCGCCCGCTCCAGTTTTTGGGCAGCTATTTCCCCTGGATAAAAACACATGCTTTGGGGATAGTGAACCTCTGCCTGCTTTTTTCAATAGTACTCTCGGTCTATTACATATTTAAAATGCTCAAATATTATAAAGTAAATCATACTTATTCCATATTATCGGCGCTTCTTATCGCGTTTCTGTCGCCACAATTAAACCGGATTACCGCCCATTACGGCATGAGCATCGTATTTTATATTCCTGCAACAATTTATTATATAATCCAATATACTCACACCAATAAAAAATCGAATCTGCTATATATATTTGCTATTATTACTATCAGCGCTTTTTTCCATCTTTATAATCTTGCCATTGTTTTTATATTTTCAGGATTTTACGCTTTCTGGCTCATAATATTCAACAGATTTTCGCGTAATAGTATCAGGCAATCAGTCTGGTTACTTACAGTATTTGTAACAAGTCTCATTCTTTCTTATGGATTTATTACGCTAACAGATAACGTGACAGACCGCCCGCGCCAGCCTTATGAAGCACTGGCTAATGAAGCGACCTTAAAAGATATTCTGACCAATGATGTACCTCTAGGCCATTTGCTCCAATTCTTAACAGGTAGTGCCAGCCCGGTGATCTCGAGCGAAGGAAAATCTTATATTGGTTTGGTATCTATTCTGATTCTATTATCGTTGATAATTTATTTTTCACAAAAATTGTTCAGAAGAAAACAGGGGCCGTCCGATGAGATTACCGGGTTTACACAAAACTACCGTGTATTTCTTGCCGCTGCTTTCTGCCAGCTTTTATTCAGCATGGCCATCCCTTTTATATTTGATCGGGATTTTTTTATTGATAAGGTATCTGTTTTCAGACACTTCCGGGCATTAGGCCGGTTTATATGGCCATTCTATTATGTGATTATGATCTATTGTTTTGTAATCACTTTCAAAATTTTTCTTATAATTAAATCGCGCATGCGGCCCAAACTTGCCTATGGTTTTCTGGTAATAGTTATGATGATCTGGCTGGTTCAGTATTCCGCCTATTATACAGCATTTCGAAATTATGATAAAAACGCGCTAACAAATTATCAAAACCTGTACAGTAAAAATGAAAAGAACTGGCAACAATGGTTAAGTGAAAAGGGATACAGCACATCTGATTTACAAGCAGTATTTGGCTTACCTTTTTTCCATGCCAGCTCAGAAAAGATTTGGATAGGCCAGGGCAATGTTGGCATGAACGAATATGAATTGTGTAAGCTCTCTCTTCAAACCGGTATTCCGGTAATCAATAATTTGATGGCCCGGACATCCTGGGGACAGACATTTGACATTATACAGCTACTGGACGGCCCCTTTAATAAAAAAGCTGTTTTAAAGTATTTTGATGAACGGCCTATTCTTGTATACCATGAAAAAAAGGTCGCGCTTGACCCAGTCAGGGAAAAAGAATGGATTGAGCAAGCAAAATTCTTAGGTTCATGGAATGATGAAATTGATATATACACGATCAAACCTAAACACTTGCAGTCTATTAACCAGAGCCTTAGGGATTCCATCCGGCATGTCGTGGAAACAGACCAGAAAACCAGCGGTATGCTCACAACTGATAATACTCCTTTTTATTATGAAAACTCATTTACCAAAACGAATAACCTTAAAGGTTTCGCTGACAACGGCATGCTACTGGCCGCCACAGATAAGGAATTTGTGATCGTAGACAGTATTATGGTCCCGGAGTCAGGTAAGGGCAAGGCATATACCCTATCCATCTGGGCAAAATGCAATATGAAAGATTTCAGGACCCCTTATTTTGAACTTCACCAATTTGACCGGCTCGGCAATCAGGTTTCAGTAATCTTTATTCATACGAAAGAATCCACCAATGTTATCGAAGATTGGTTTAAAGCAGCAACAAATTTCGACATTGACACCACAACAAATTATATAATTCTGAAAGCATACGGGGGCTGGAACAAACCCGTTTATACAGGTTTAGATAATTTATTGATCCAGCCCATTCAAAGTATTCATTTTTATAAATCACCATTACGGGGACTATTACTCAATAACAGGCCTCAATAAAACCATGTACATTATTACATTTCCAGGTTAATCAATGCTAATGATCTTAAACTATTACAGGCAGCCATTATACAGGTTGGTCAATTAGGCCAATTTATAAATTTAATTAACTTTGCAATCACAAAAGCAACTCATTAAAATAAGCTATGGTTCAACTCTCTATCGTACTTCCCTGCTACAATCCACCCGATGACTGGGAACAACATGTGAGTGAAGCTTATGCTTATATTGCCCGGCATTTAGATATGGAACCGGAGCTGATCATTGTGAATGATGGCAGCAGCAAAAATATAGAGGCGGACCTGGCGCAATTAAAACTAAAAGTCCCCGGGCTCATTTATACCGCATTACCTCAAAATAAAGGAAAAGGAGCGGCCTTAAGAGCCGGTGTTGCTAAAGCAAGGGGAACGCTGGTTATTTATACCGACATAGATTTCCCTTATACACAGGAAAGTTTTTTAGCCGTTTTTAAAGCACTTAATACTGAAAATTACGATGTAGCCGTCGGGGTTAAAAATGCGGATTATTACCGGCATTCACCTAAATACAGGACCTTTATTTCAAAGGCACTTCGAAAAGGCATCGGCTTCTTTTTTAATATGCCGGTTACCGATACCCAATGCGGGCTTAAAGGTTTTAACCAGAAAGGTAAGGCTGTGTTCCTGGAAACAACCATAGACCGTTACCTGTTCGACCTGGAATTTGTTTACCAGTCGTTCAGGAAATACAGAAATTTAAAAGTTAAAGCCATAGAGGTCAGCCTGAGACCTAATGTTATCTTCCGCGCCATGAACTTAAAGGTACTGGCCAGCGAAAGTTCCAATTTTTTAAAAATCCTGCTGAAGCGCAATAAGCAATAAGCTTTATTGATATCTTCGGCACATAATAAACTATAATATTAGCCCCCCTAACCTCCCTGATTAATATGCAAAAACTTATCGCCCCGGCTATTTTATGGATCTCCAGTATAGTTATAACTATATTCTGTTTTTCAGAAGTTGTTTTTAATCCGAATACCAGCATGATAGGGGCCGAAGGAGACGGTATTAAAAATTATTATACTTACTTATATTATATCGCTAAGGATGGCGGTGGTACTCATTTCACCGGGATGAATTATCCTTTTGGCGAGCACATTATTTTTACCGACAATATGCCTTTATTAGCCGGGGCTATTTCCTGGCTCAAAAACTGGTTTCCCAACATCGGTCATTACAGCCTGGCCATTATGCATTTATTGTTGCTGGGCTCCATTAGCGTCGGTACCTGGTATATTTATAAAATCATCAGGAAATACAATAATAATCCAACCTGGGCAGTTATATCGGCGCTGTTCATCGCCTTTTTCTCCCCCCAGCTCTTTAAGCTCTACGGGCATTATGGCATGGGCTTTTGCTTCTACATCCCTTTTGTAATCTACCAGCTCCAGTGTTTTAAAGAAAAAGCCAACTTCCGTTATCCACTAGCGATCTTTATTTGTTCTATCACACTGGCTTTTATCCACCTGTATAATTTAGCTTTGATCGCTATTTTAGTGGTATTTTATTGTCTTGCATACTATATTACCGAAAAAGGACAATCTCTTAAAGAAAAGCTGCGCACCCTCGTTCCCCTGCTCTCCTCGGTTGGTTTAAGTTTTTTACTGGTAAAAATATTTCTGAAAGTGACGGATACCATTACCGACCGACCAGAATACCCACATGGCATTTTAGGTTATGAAACCCAGGGCAAGGACCTGCTGGTGACCGATACTCCCCTGGGACATATTTTCCGGTTCCTGTTCGGCAAGCCTAATGGTATTGCAGAAAGTGAAGGTAAATCTTACCTGGGCGTAGTGACTTTAACGATTTGCCTCATCCTGATCTTTAAGTTCATCCGTTCCCTATTCAAAAAATACCGCGCTACCCGTACCACTATACAACCCGTAAAGGCCTATAATATCTGGTTGCTCGTCGGCTTATTCCATCTTTTATTTGCTATGGGCGTTCCTGCTGTTTGGATGCGCAGCTGGCTGGCAGATTACATTTCCGTATTCCGGCAGTTCAGAACAATAGGCCGCTTCATATGGCCTTTTTACTATATTATCATGATCTACGCTTCCCTGTACATCTATCATTATGCACAGGTCTTAAAAACGAAACATAAGACGAGGCTTGCCTATGGTCTGTTATCTGCCGCAGTGATCCTATGGGCCGTACAGCTTAGTGGCTATTTAAAATACAACCGGTACATATCCGGGCAAGCCCTTGATAATTATACCCGTGTTTTTGAAACACCTGCCGACAACTGGACTGCCTTGCTACAGGAAAAAGGTTACCGTGCTGATGACTTCCAGGCAGCAATCTGTTTACCATTTTACCATATCGGCTCCGAGAAAATATGGCTGATGGATATAGATGAAGGCACCTCGGCCTATGAACTATTTAAAGTTTCTCTACAAACCCGGCTACCGATAATTAATGTAATGATGTCGCGGACCTCCTGGTCGCAAACTTTTGAAATGATCCGGATTATAGATGGGCCATACACTCAGAAAAAGTATTTTGACCGGCTGAATAGTAAACCTTTATTGCTTGTAGTAAACGAGGCGATTGAGCTCAAATCAAAAGAAAAGGAATGGATTAAATATGCTACTTTCATAGGCAGGAAGCGGGATAAACTGGCGGTGTATGCAATAGATATAAAGGCGATGCTGCAAGATGAAAGTATGGCGCAACAAAAAGCCCTTTCTGCTGCCAGCCAGGCGCTGCCCCGGAAAGAAGGCCTGTTGTATGACAGTACCAATGCGTTCTTTTATACCAATCATTTTGACCATACCGGGTTTGAAAAAAGTTCTTTTATTGGAAAAAGCAGTTTCGCACCGGTTTATAGCAGAAAAAAAGCCCCTTTAGACACCATTCTTTTGCCGCCTGACCGGGAAGACAGCTTTTATAACCTGTCCTTGTGGGCCCAATGCAATATGATCGATTACCGCGGTCCCTCATTTGACCTGATCCAACTGGATAAAAATGGCCAGGCAGTAGATACGGCTTCAGGCATCGGCGCTAAATACAGTACGCACGTAATCGGGGATTGGTTCTTTGTTGATAAAGATTTTACTATTGCACCCCGTACACAAAAAATCGTCATAATGGTCCATCGCAACAGTTCTAAAAAAGAATATTACGCGATTGATGAGTTATTGTTAAGACCACAGGCAGCCACTTATTTTTATTGGGCGGATGAATTTAAGGGGAAGAAAAAAACGCTTTTCCTGAATAACCGGCCGCAATTTTAGTATTTTTATCCGACTATGTATTCACTGGCAGAAGAAAATTATCTGAAGGCGCTCTACCTACTTTCCGGCAAAGTAGGCGCTGTAAACGTAAATGATCTGAGTAAGCAACTTAATATTAAGATGCCGACCGTGAACAGTATGATGAAGCGGCTCTTTGAAAAAGGGCTGATCCATTATGAAAGCTATAAACCCATAAAGCTTACCGCTGAAGGGAGGAAGCAGGCCGCGCTCATCATCCGGAAACACCGGCTGACTGAAATGTTCCTGGTGGAAAAAATGGGCTTTGGCTGGGAAGAAGTACACCCTATTGCCGAGCAGATCGAACACATCGATGCCCCGGCTTTTTTTGACCGCATGGATGCCTTACTGGGATTTCCGAAAACAGACCCTCATGGCTCACCCATTCCCAACAAAAACGGGGAAATTGAATGGATCGCCTATGTCAATCTCAGCAATTGTCATGCGGGAGAGAAAGTAATTCTTTCGGCAGTTACCAACTCTTCAGATGATTTCTTAAAATTCCTGAACTCAAAAGACATCAAACTGGGCGATATTATCCGGGTACTGGACGTAGAACCTTTTGACGGTAGCATGCAACTATCTATATCCAACAGAAGCCCGGAAACGTTCAGTAAATTAGTTTGTGAAAAACTCCTGGTCACTCCGGGCATCATCAATTAACGATTGATTATTTCTTGCCATAAGACAAATTAATTGCCTTCTTTCGGTTAAATATGAAAAAAATTCGGTGAATGTTAAAGAATTATTTGGTTGACATATCAACCAAATCTAATTTTGCAGCAAATAAGCCAAATGGAACATTTACAGGACCCTGCCGATAGCCGGCTGATGGGGTCATTTCTTGGACAGGTGCGCAAGATCTTCGCGATGTACCACAAGATGGGTTCTAAACTACTCACTGAAAAAGGAGTAAATATCCATATTGACCAGCTTCCCGTTATCATGACTGCCTTTTACAGACCCGGTATTTCCCAGCAGGAAATAGCGAATAGTGTTTGCCGGGACAAGTCTTCTGTAAACAGGACCGTTAAATACCTGGAAACTGCCGGTTATTTACAAGTATCCAGCAGTACCAAAGACAAGCGGCAAAATACACTGCAAGTGACGGCAAAAGGAAAAGATGAGGTGGAGAAAATAGAAGAAGTAAGACTGGAAATGGAGCAAATGTTAAAAGCCGCATGCACAATACTAAGCTATGAACAGCTTACCGAAACGGTGCGCGTGATTTCCCATAATCTGGAACAAAATTTTAAACTATAACAATTCAATCATACAAAATGAAACCCGTAATCAGTATACTATTACTTACTGCACTCACAGTTTCGGGACAGGCACAGGAACGATTCTCTCTGAAAGAAAGTATCGCCTATGGCTTACAGCACAACCGGACGGTAAGCATCTATAAAAACAACCGGCTCCAGGCCGAGCAAAAAGCCCGCCAGGCAGCGGCTGCTTATTTGCCCAATGTCAATATCAGCGCAGGGCTGGATGACAATATAAAGCTACCGGTAACCATTATTCCTGAAGGAACTTTCGGCCCGGGAACACCGGAACAAAGAGTGAGTTTCGGTACACAGTACAACTCCAGCCATGTAGCGCAATTGGACCAGCCTATCTTCGACAAAGCGGCCTTGACCGGATTAAAGGCAAGACAACCTAATATTGACTACGCGGCACTTACTGAGGTACAAAATAATGAAAACCTTGTTTACAACATTGCCGTGGCCTACTTCAGGATTATTGTAGCGCAAAAACAGCTGGACCTCCTTTTGGACAACAAGGCGCGCATGGAAAAGAACCTCGGCATTGCACAGTTGAGAGCACAGCAGGGCGTAGCCAAGAAAATTGATATCAAACAGGTACAGGTTAATATCAACAACATTGAGTCCCAGATCTCTGTAACCCGCAACAGTCTTGAACTCGCGATCAACACGCTTAAGTTCAACATGGGCATAGGCGTTAATGAACCGATTGCGTTAAGCGATACGGCAAGATGGCTCAGCCCGGAAAACCAGTTAAAAAAGGCGGATTTTGAGTTTGACTATAAAAAAACGACCGATTTCGCTTTAAACCAGACAGAGCTCACACTACTGGATATTAACAGGAAAAATATCAGGGACAGCCGCTACCCTACCCTTGGCTTCTATGCACGTTACGGCGCCAATGGTTTTGGTAATAAACTCGGAGATGCCTACGAACGCCTTTTTGACTTCGGTACTATAGGCCTGAAATTCCAGTGGAATATTTTCTCCGGTTTCCGAAAAGATGCCAACTACAAGATCGCCAACTATGATTTTGAGAATGCGAAAACTAATCTTTTGCTAAAAGAAGACCAGCAAAGACTTACATTCCAGAATGCGGACCTTTCCTTTAACCGGGCGGAAACTACCATTACCACCAACAAGGAAAATATGGACCTGGCAAAAGAGGTATATGACAATGTAAGCCTGCAACACCGGGAAGGACTGGCATCGCTAACTGAGCTTTTAAATGCTGAAAACTCTTACCAGCAGGCTCAAAGCAACTATGTACAATCACTCCTGGATTACTATATCGCGGAAATTGAACTGCGCAGGGCCAATGGCAGCTTAACGGAATACTATAATAACCTTTAAACAAAAAACATTCAACACTTTCCATATACAAACAATAAATATGAAAAATAAAACCATCATCCCGATCGTCATAGTGCTGATACTCGCGTTAGTAATTGGCTGGAGGCTGGCTTCAAACAAGAAAAAGATAGATGAGAAAAACAGGCCTGCGGTAGTAAAAGATATCGCTATACCGGTTACCGCATCTACGGTAAAACGCGAAATGGTTTCCAGCGAGCTTACCAAAACAGGTACCTTAACGCCCAATAAAGAAGCGGACATCACTGCGGCGACTGCAGGTAAGCTGATCTCTATCAGCTTCAACCTCGGCAGCTATGTAGGCCAGGGCGCTACCGTTGCCCAGGTGGACAGCCGCCAGCAAAGCCTCAACCTGCAACAGGCAAGAGTGACCAAAGCTAAATATGATAAAGATTTCGAGCGGTACAAAACCCTGTATGAAGGCGAAGCAGCTACTGAAATGAACTTCCAGGATGCCAAATTACAAAGAGATAATGCGGCTAACCAGATAGAGCTGCTGAATAAACAAATAGCTGACGCAAGCGTTAAAGCGCCGATCAGCGGGCAGGTAGTGAGCAAACTAAAAGAACCGGGTGAATACGTAAGCCCGGGCACTCCGCTTGGCCACATAGTAGATATTTCTGTATTAAAAGCCAATGTAATGGTGAATGAGAAAGACGCTTACAATTTAAAAGTCGGCGACAAAGTAACCATTATGACCGATATCTACCCCGGTGTAGCGCTTTCCGGCAAGATATCTTTCATCAGCAACCAGGGTGATGCCACCCATAGCTACCCGGTAGAGATCACGTTGCCTAACAGCAAATCTTATCCTTTAAAAGCAGGTACTACCGTTAGTGTCAATTTCAATAAGCAAGGAGGCGGCATGATGATGCTGATCCCGAGAACTTCATTGACCCAGGGAATGAAAGCCCCTAAGGTATTCGTGATAGAGAATGGTATTGCACGCCTTAGAGATATCGTGGTAGGTATGGAAGTGGGTAATAATATTGAAGTGGTCAGCGGTATCGAAGAAGGTGCGCAGGTAGTCACCAGCGGCCAGCTGAACATTAAAGACGGTTCTAAAGTGAACCTGGTAAACGTTCAAAAGTAAAAGTCCAAACATATACGACGCTACTAAAAGCATTTAATTCATGAAAAAGCTAACCGAACTATCCATAAAAAGGCCCTTACTAATCCTCGTGATTTTTACGGTGCTTATTTTATTCGGTATCATCTCATACAAGAGCCTTAACTACAACTTGCTGCCTAAATTCGACGCGAATGTAGTATCTGTAGTGACTACCTACAGGGGCGCGTCGGCAGATGAGATTGAAAATACCGTAACCAAACAGGTAGAAGACGCCCTGTCTTCCCTGGAGGGCATCAAAAAAATCACGTCTTCCAGCCAGGAAGGCGCTTCTGTAGTCACTGTAGAGCTCATCGCCGAGGCTAATGTAGACAAAGCGCAGAATGACGCGCAGAGAAAGGTGGACCAGATCGCCTTATTACTTCCTAAAGACGTAGATCGTTCTATCGTTAATAAGTTCTCCTCCGACAATATCCCGGTAATGCGGATGGGGGTATCTGCACAAACGAACGATAAAGACCTCTATGATATCATTGACCAGCAGATCAAGCCCCAACTGGGAAGTATACCCGGTGTAGGCCAGATCAACCTGATCGGTGGTAACGAGCGCCAGATCATCATTTCGGCTAACCCGGACAAGCTACAGTCCTACAATATGACCATAGCCCAGTTGGCCCAGGTCGTCAACCTGGCCAGCTTATCTACCCCGGCCGGTAAAATTGAAACCGCCAACGACCAGTTTACCTTAAAATTTGATGCCAAATTCAATGATATCGAACAATTAAAAAGCATGGTCGTCTTTAGGGGCAAAGATGGTGGCGACGTTCGCCTGAGCGATGTGGCCGATGTTATGGATGGCCAGACCGAGGTCACCAACATTAACCGCATCAATGGGCTGCCGTCTATCGGTATCCAGGTGATGAAGCAGTCTGATGCCAATGCCGTTGAAGTAAGTAAACTGGTACAAAAGAAAATTGTCGAGATTGAAAAACAATATGGCAAACAAAACCTGAAGTTCAATATCGCTTCCGACCAGAGTACTTATACCCTGGAATCAGCCAATGCCGTAATGTTTGACCTGGCATTAGCGATCATCATTGTATCCTTCGTGATGCTGATGTTCCTGCACAGTATCCGCAGTTCGCTCTTCGTACTGGTAGCCCTTCCGGCTTCAATGATCCCGACCTTCATCTTTATGTATGTGTTCGGCATGTCGCTTAACCTGATGACCCTGATGGCCCTTTCCCTGGTAGTGGGTATCCTTGTGGATGACTCCATCGTAATCCTGGAGAACATCATGCGCCATATGGAAATGGGTAAAAATAAGCGCCAGGCCACTATCGACGGTCGTTCGGAAATCGGCTTTACCGCAATGGCCATCACCCTGGTGGACGTCGTGGTATTCCTGCCCATGGCCTTAACCTCCGGTATGATCGGTAATATCCTCAGGGAATTTGCCCTTGTAGTAGTATGTTCTACGTTAATGAGCTTGATGGTCTGCTTTACCTTAACGCCATTATTAGCCTCCAGGTTCGCACGTATAGTACACCTGGACAAGCGTACCGCCTGGGGGAGGATGAACCTTTGGTTTGAAAACCAAATCACCAATATCAGGGATGCCTATACCAGCCTGCTTCAGTGGTGCCTGAGCAAGAAAAGATATGTATTCATACTTACGATCCTTCTATTAATAGGCTCTTTTACCCTGGTAGGAAAAGGATTTATCGGCTTTGCCTTCATCAGCAAAGGGGACCAGGGCGAAATGGTAGTAAAAATAGAGATGAGCCCTAACAGCTCCCTGTACCAGACCAGTATGGCTACACAAATGGCGGAACAGATCATCCTGAGACAACCGGAAGTGAAAAATATGTTCACCAATATCGGTTATTCCAGTACGGGTGTCGCAACGACGAACAACAATAACCTTGCGGAAATCAACGTAAAACTGGTGGATAAAAAAGAGCGGACAAAAAGTACCGAACAATTCTCTAACGATATCTTTGACTCTTTAGCCAACATCACAGGCGCCAAAGTCACCATCGGCCAAATGGACATCATGGGTAACGCGGCACAGGCCGACATCCAGTACGTAGTGAAAGGCACGGATCGGGCACAGGTTAAGAAGGTCGCAGAAGACCTGAAAAAAATCGTGGAGCAAACACCGGGTACTCAATATGTTGAATTCAGCACGAAAAACCCGAAACCACAGATCGAAATTTCATTAGACCGCCAGAAAATGGCGATGTACGGTGTTAACCCAAGTGATGTGGCCAACGCGATCGCCAGCTCGTTCCGTGGTAATGACAATGCGAAATTCACCTATAAAGGGAATGAGTATGACATCATGGTGCAGAACGATGTTTCAGACCGGTCCAGTATTGACAATATCAAAAACCTGAGCTTCCTGAATGCGCAGGGGCAAAGCTTTACCCTGAGCCAGTTTGCTGCGGTAAACGAAGTAATGGGAGAAACCATCCTGCAACGTACCGACAGGCTGACCTCTATCCTGGTTAATGCGACCTCCAATGGCCGCTCACCGGGAACTATAGGCCAGGAATTGTCTCAGAAATTTGACGCTTATTTCAAAAAGAATAAAGAGGCCGTTGCCGGGGTAATTTATGAGCCTTTCGGTAACCTGGCCAATACAGCAGATTCCTTCCTTAGCCTGTTAATGGCTTTAGGTATAGGTATCATGCTGGTATACCTGATTATGGTAGCGCTTTATGAAAATGCGATTTATCCTTTCGTGGTATTATTTGCCCTGCCACTGGCCATGATCGGTGCTTTCTTAGCTTTGGCATTGACCATGAACGAGCTGACCATTTTCGCCATGATCGGTCTGATCATGCTCATGGGGCTTGTGGCTAAAAATGGTATCTTACTGGTCGACTTTACCAACCAGAGAAAGGCCGAAGGTGCAACACTTGTTGAAGCGCTGATAGACGCGGGCAAAGAGCGTTTCCGCCCGATCCTGATGACTACCATAGCCATGATCGTGGGTATGTTGCCGATCGCCCTGGCAACCGGTAGTGGTGCCGAGGTGAAGAACGGTATGGCCTGGGTCATCATCGGCGGACTTACCAGCTCCCTGTTGCTGACGCTTATCGTAGTACCTTGTGTGTATTATGTGGTAGACAAAATACTGGGCAGGTTCCGTAGAAGAAAACGTAAAAAAGCGATGCGCCTTGTAATTGAAAGACAGGTTAAGGAACATTAAAAATAAAAATGGCTGAACGATTGGTTCAGCCATTTTTACTTAACTTCGGCAAGCATTTAAAGGAAACCTATTTTATGACACAAAAACCTAAATTAGTTGTTTTGTCCGGGGCCGGGATCAGCGCAGAGAGCGGCATCCAGACCTTCAGGGATAGCGACGGGCTTTGGGAAAACCACAGGGTTGAAGAAGTTGCCACACCGGAAGCTTTCAAAAAAAATCCGCAACTGGTGCTTGATTTTTACAATTTCAGGAGAGCCGGTGTCAAAGCGGCCCGGCCTAATGAAGCCCACCTGGGGCTGGCCAGCTTAGAAAAAGATTTTGAGGTACATATTATTACGCAAAACATAGATGATTTGCATGAAAGAGCCGGCTCTTCTAATGTCTACCACCTGCATGGCGAACTTTTAAAAATGCGCAGCGTTAATGATGCAGATGAACTGTTCCCGGTAGAAGGCGATATAAAACTGGGTGATCTTGCACCCGACGGCGGCCAGCTCAGGCCCCATATAGTATGGTTCGGCGAAGCCGTACCCATGATTTACGAAGTGATGCACCTGGTGGCTGCGGCTGATATCTTTTGTGTCATCGGCACCTCTCTGCAGGTATACCCGGCAGCCGGCCTGGTACATGAAGTAAGCGCGGGCACCCCTGTATTTGTCATCGACCGTAAGATCCCCTCTGTAGGCCACATAAAAAATGTGACCCGCATTGAAAAACCCGCTACTGAAGGTGTTAAAGAACTGATAAGCCTTTTAAGCAGGTAGCCAATCGATTTATGAATAAATATTTAAATACCGTTATCCTCTCCAGGATAACGGTATTTAATTTACTGGAATAGCAACCGGAAGCGGGTCTTTAAGACATCATTATCAATGTTATAGAAAACTTAATCTATTTCTTTACAGGAGTACAAATGCAATAGGCAAACCCTAAAAGCATTATCTTTATTAACCATGCAGCTGAAGCTTAACATTCAAGGTTTCAGGAGGAAATCCTGACATGGCCACAAAACCAATTTTGCTTTCTTAATTAAAATTAGAAAACTATGGATCTGTTACAAACCTATAAAAAGGTACGCCAGCATTCAGAAATCTTAGCAGCACCGCTTATACCGGAAGACTTTTCCATACAGCCGGCCATTTTTGTTTCCCCACCCAAATGGCACCTGGCCCATACGACCTGGTTCTGGGAACAATTTGTACTGCTTCCTTTTTCAAAAAACTACAAAGTGTATGATGAAGATTTCGCCTACCTCTTCAACAGCTATTATAATAATGTGGGCAAACGCATATTACGGCCTGACCGCGGCAATATGACCCGGCCTGGTGTAGACGCGGTAATGCGCTACCGGGCCTATGTAGATAATGCGATGCAGCAGTTCCTGCAAACACAAATAACAGCTGAGGCTGCAAATGTCATAGCCATCGGGCTGAACCATGAAGAACAGCACCAGGAACTATTTTTATACGATATCAAATACATTTTAGGGCATCAGCCCACTTTCCCGGCTTATAGCAATACCGCGCCCTTTCTAAAACCGGAAAAAAAGGACACCGGCTTTATCGCTCTCCCTGAAGGCATCTATGAAATAGGCTATACCGGTGATGCGTTTTGCTTTGACAACGAATTGGGTCGCCATAAAGTCTACCTCCAAGATTTTGAAATAGCCGATCGCTTGGTGACCAATCGAGAGTATCTTGATTTCATTCATGAAGGCGGGTACCAGGATTTCAATTTATGGCATGATGATGGTTGGCACTGGAAGCAGGATAATGACCTGAAAGCTCCTTTGTATTGGCACTTTATTGAAGAGGAGTGGTATGAATACGACCTGAATGGCCTGCACTACCTGGACCCGGATGCACCGGTGAAGCACATCAGCTTTTATGAAGCCGCTGCTTACGCGGCCTGGAAAAAAATGCGCCTGCCTACCGAGGCGGAATGGGAAGCCGCCTCCGGGCACTTTTCCTGGGGCAGCTTGTGGGAGTGGACCAATAGTGCTTACCTGCCCTATCCCGGCTTCAATAAGGCGCCCGGGGCTTTAGGCGAGTACAATGGTAAGTTTATGGTCAATACAATGGTATTGCGGGGAGCATCGGTCGCCACACCCGAAAACCATAGCCGCAGCAGCTACCGCAACTTTTTTTACCCGGATATGCGCTGGCAATATGCCGGAATCAGGTTGGTAAAAGACAAAATATAATTGTTAATTGATTTCAGGGAGAAAAAATAAACAAGATTATGCGACAAAAGGAAACGCATTCAACCGAAGATAGCAATGACTTAAATCCGGGACATAACATTTTGAACAAGACTTTCCTGTCAGATGTTTTAGAAGGATTGCACCGTCATCCGCAGAAAACACTACCCTCCAAGTACTTTTATGATGCTAAGGGAAGTGAACTGTTCCGCAGTATCATGGCCTTACCCGAGTATTATCTTACCCGGGCGGAAATGGATATATTCCAGAATAAAACCGCGGAATTGATCACTACGCTTGCACTGGACAAGTCAAAAGATTATAACCTGGTAGAACTTGGGCCTGGTGATGGTACGAAAACGATTCATTTATTGAAAAAGCTTTTAGAGCAAGGCTATACTTACGATTACCTCCCTATTGACATCTCGCAGCATGCATTGAACGGGCTGGTAAGCATGCTGGCAGAAACGGTTCCTGATTTAACTGTAAAACCACTGCAGGGCGATTATTTTGTCAAACTCGGCACAATCCGTTCAGACCAACGTCCAAAAGTAGTCCTGGTGCTGGGCTCTAACATCGGCAACCTCCCCGATCAGGAAGCAGCGGCATTCATTGATCAATTGAGCGCCACCCTGAACCCCGGAGATAAAATATTGCTTGGCGTAGATCTGGTTAAACCTCAGGCAATAGTACTACCCGCTTATAACGATGCACAGGGGGTTACAGCGGCCTTCAACCTGAACCTGCTGGACCGCATTAACCGGGAATTAGAGGGTAATTTTGATCTCTCGCAATTTGAACACCTGGCAACTTATGAAGAATCAGAAGGTATTGCCCGGAGCTACCTGGTGAGCAAAACGGAACAAACCGTTACGATCTATGGCCAGGCTTTCCATTTTGATGCGGGAGAAAGCATTCATATGGAAATCTCGCGCAAATACAATGATACCGTAATCAATGAGATCCTTTTAGATACAGGCATTCATGTACTGTCCCGGATCATGGACAGCCGGCAACTCTTTGCGGATTATGTGTTGGTCCGGTCCTGATATCATTGGCCCTGCACTGTAATGCTGCTATTATATTCCAGGCAAAGATCAAGCCAGAAAGCAAGATCTTTTTCCTTTTTTATGCCTTCAGGAGTCAGGTAACAGTAACCTTTATATACTTTACCTTTCATAATCATAGGAGAAAAACCTGTTTTTTGTGATAAGGTTTCCCATAAGGCCGGATCAAAACGACACATCAGGTTTTGTCCGCTGACATTCATGCACATTTTACCATTTACCATAAATCCAATCCCGCCAAACATTTTTTTCTCCTCAACTTTAAGTCCGGGAAACGTTGCGAGGTATGCACTTATCCTATCCGCAAGTATAGTATCGTAAGCCATTAATTTTTAAGATTATTGCTGCAGCCAATACTCAAATGTACAAAAATGCCCTTACCTGTTTTATTTTCCCCGAGTCTTCTTTTTTCTATTAAAAAATATTACATTTAAACTCCCTACTGTTTTAGTAATAAAAATATACGTCATGAAGAAGATAAAGTATATCCTCTATACCTGTCTTGTCTATATCTTTCTGGCCGGCATTCCTGTACGCTTACTGGCTCAGGGAGCAAACAACAACTGGCATTTCGGTAATTTCAACCAGATCAGTTTTAATACCGGGCTCCCTGTTTTCAGCACCAATTCATCTATCAATACTTTCGAGAGTTCGGCTGCAGTGAGTGATGAAAACGGTAATTTGCTCTTTTATACCATGGGCGCGCGCATCTGGGACCGGTATGGTACAGAAATGCCCAACGCCAACGGACTCCTTGGCAATGGTCCTGTTAGCGGTGGGCAACCGGCAGGTTCCGGAAGAAGCAACGTACATATTGTGCCTCATCCCGGCAATATCGATCAATATTTTATTTTTTCTGCCGAGCCCATTGAAACCCCGGGGGGCAAAGTTTACTATCACCTGGTGGACATGAGTCTTAATGGCGGGCTGGGAGATGTGGTACCGGGTATGAAGAATATCGAGATCGTTGAAGCGCACGGCCGGGAGGCTTATACCGTTGCCCGGGGCAGCTGCGGCACTTACTGGTTCATCGGCGCTATGAGTACAGATCCAGCCTCCTATTACGCATTTAGGATTGATGCCAACGGGGTAGATCATAACCCTGTAGTCACCTTTGTACCGCTACCTGAAGTCGAAACAATAGGCCAGACAGAAATCAGCAGAAAAGGTATAGCTGTTTCGGCAGGCAGCAACTATATCATGACAGCCGACTTCAACAAGCAATCCGGCACCTTCAGCCATTTCCAGTTATTTCCCAATGGCCATTCCGGGCAGTACCTGGAGCTCTCTCCTGATCACGACCATATTTACATTATCGATTACAATAAGATCCGGCAATATGACCTGGGTGCTTATCCTGATATACCCGCAATCGCAGCGACTGGCTTTAACCTGACTCCCTGGCCCTCGCCACTGGCAGTAAATTATGAAGACCTGAGACAAGGACCTGACGGTAATCTTTATGCGGTCCGTTTAAATTTTGCCAACCAGTTCCTGGAATCCTATGCTATTGACAGGATCAGTAATCCCAATAGCGGCAGTATAGCCTGGTTCAGCCAGAATTCAGTGGCCATACCGCAAAACGCGCGGTTTATTACCTTCGGGTCTGGCGTGCTCGCCCGGCAAGTAATCGATACAGTAATTCATACCGGGTTTCGTATAGATACTACGCTCTGCCATGAAGCGGCATCCGTTACCCTCCATAGCCCTTATCAAAACAATTACAATTACTACTGGAATAATGGGAGCCAGGCCAGCCAGCTGGCAGCCACGCAGGAGGGCATTTACTGGGTTATCTCGAAATCAAATACAGACTGTACCTGGCATATCGATTCTTTTAATGTAAAAAAACAGGAAGCACCACATTTAGATATGGGCAACGATACAAGCATCTGTAAAGGAGGCAACATTACGGTCAACCTAAACCAGCCTGGAGTTGAGCAGTATCTATGGGGCGATGGCTATACAGGGTCTGAAAGAATTATTACCGAAGACGGTATTTACCAGGTTACCTTAAGGGCAGGCGCTTGTAGCTATGCAGACACGCTATCGGTAAAAGTCATTGATCCCTATTTTCGTATCGTACCGGATGATACAGTCTTGTGTAAAGGCGATCTTCTGGTACTCAGGACAGAAAGCAATATGGACAACCAGGTCCAATGGAGTAATGGCCTTAGCGGGCCGGCGATGGAAATAAACACCCCGGGTATTTACACCGCCGTTGCGGAAAATAAATGCGGGCAATTCCAGGATGACGTTAAAATTACCCCGGTAAACTGTCATTGCAAACCGGAAATACCTACCGCTTTTACACCTAACGGGGATGGCAAAAATGACCTTTTCCTGCCTTTATTAAGGGTTGATTGTGAACTCAACACTTTTGAATTCACCATTTATAACCGTTACGGGAATACCGTATTTTTCTCTGGTACAGCCGGAACGGGCTGGAACGGTACTTATCCTAACCGGGCATTAGCAGAGAACGGTGTTTATACTTATATGCTCAAATTGAGCAACAGTTTTGGTAATAATCCCCCCGAAATTTATAAAGGCCAGGTCACGTTGATCCGTTAAAAATGGAGCTTAATGCTGTCAGTAATGCGCTTAGATTATTTAAACAAATTGTTAACAGAAAAATTTGATCATCAATAAAATATAACCTATATTTGATCTGTCAAAAGAAATTTTCCTCCACACACTCCCATATGATAGTTATATCATCTGGCACTGTGGAGGAAAAACTATTTTAAGCCGATACATAATTTCAATTTCTCCGGGATTTTTGAATAAAATATCTACTTTCTGGGATTAAGTGCTCCAAAACAAATATCGGGATGAAGCATTTAAGATTTCCTCATCCCGATATGGCAAAACAAGTATCAGCTTACTGGTCTTTAGCGCCTATATTCAATTTAAAGCCTGCGTAAATATTACGGCCCATTCCCGACCCCCAGACTAAGGAAGCATCAAAATTTTGCCCGTAAGGGTTCGATGCCCCCATAATAAGCGGGTGTTGCATCTCGTTCAAAATATTCTCCACCCCGGCATATACGTTCAGGAAACCATCTTTGAATACCTTATTGATCTGCGCGTTCATCATCCAATAAGCCGGCGTATTTCCTGAAGCAACAAGTGCGTTGTGATGCTCATTAAAATGCTGCGGTAAACGTTTGGCTCCTATCCATTGCACGGTATAGTCAAACTTCCACTGGTTCCTGGTGCTGTAAGCCAGGTTGGCGAAAGCCCTATGGGAAGCGACGAGTGGCTTTTCCAATAAACCCGCCTGGTAATCGGTTTTTACATCATAAAAACGATAAGCCAGTCTGAGATCAAAGAAACGGATCGGTTCATAATCCAGCTGTACCTGGAAGCTATGCGAATAAGACTTCCCGTCCAGGTTATAAAAATTTACCCGGTTGAAGCTTTCGATATCGGTTACGACCTGGTTAGTAAAATTAGTAAAGTAATAATCTACCCCAAAAGTCCCGTCCCGGTAATTCAACATGAATTTCTTTGTAAGGTTCAGCCCCATATTCCAGGCCACTTCCGGTTTAAACGGATAGGCATCACCTGCAGCCAATGCAGTCACTACATCAGTACCATTAAAACTGAAGGTTCTGCCACTGGCCATCAGCCCCATATTTTCCGCAAACACGTTTGCTGTCCGCTGGGCTCTTCCTACAGATGCCCGAAAAGCCGTCTGTTCGTTAGGCGCATAGCGCAAATGCAGGCGCGGCGTTACGAAAGCCCCGAAAATACTATTGTAATCTCCTCTCAAGCCTGCTACCACATTAATTTTATCCATCCATTTATAGGAGTACTCTACAAAGGCGCCCGGTACGACCTCGGTACGGGCCATCGGGCTGTTCATAAACCGCTCTTCGTATTGATCCATTAAAGCGCTGGCACCGAATTTGATCACATTATTCGTGTTCGAAATAATGGTCTGGTAGATATAATTGGCGTAAAAACTGGTCTGTTTACCCGAATAATCACGACGGCCATATTGGTTGTCCTGCTCGTGGAAGATACCGGACAATTGTAAGCCCATACTCTTATAAGGTTTTGCGGCAAATACTTTACCGATCTTGGCCCAGGTTTCCAGGCGGTTTACCTTATTCTGGTAGCCCCAGGGATTACCACCCACCTGTTCCGTTCCTTTTTTATAATCGCTTTGGCCACCAGCCGTATTTAAAACGATCGCCTTAAATCCACCCTGGATCTCCAGGCCTTTCTCCCCGAAATAAAACCAACGGTTGGAGCCTACGAAATTAGTCCCCATAGGGTTATCCAGGAAGCCGTCCTTATTCATATCCACTTTCATCCAGTCGCTGCGGCCATGCAGCAGCACGCTTGTTGAAAGGTGTTTATTGAAATTATGATTCAGGATCAGGTTACCTTCCGACCTGCCCTGGGAACTCTGGTAACCGTTCACTACAAGCCGCGGTGTTTTTGCTTCAAAAGGTTTCAGCCACTCTACGTTGATCTGGCCTGCGGTACCTTCAAAACCATTCACTACACTACCCGCACCTTTGCTTAATTGCATACTTTCCACGAAGGTCCCCGGTGTAAAGGTCAGGCCGGTAATCGCCGCCAGGCCCCTGATATCCGGGATATTCTCCCGGGTAAATGAAGTATAGGCCCCGGCAAGGCCCAGCATCTGGATTTGCTTGTAACCGCTTACCGCGTCGGTAAAGCCTACATCAACTGAAGGAGTGGTTTCAAAACTTTCACTCAGATTACAGCAAGCCGCTTTCATCAGCTCACCAGCCCCTATTCTTTCTACTTTCAAGGCGCCCGAGGTACTGATGCTGGTCGTTTGTTTACGACCGATCACCTGTACCGATTTCAGCTCATCGGCGTTCAAACGGTCTTCCTTTAAGCTAATTTCGATCCCTTCAAGTTTTGCACCAAGCAGGACATCCTGACTGGCATAGCCACTATAGGTGACTTCCAGGATATTTACGGTATCTGCCACATCAATGGTGAAGGCACCATTGATATCGGAAACCTGGTTAAACTGTTTATCTTTTGACTGGATAAATACGCCGATCAACGGCTCTTTGGTTTTTGCGTCAACAATGACACCACTTACTTTTTTTGTCGCGACACTTTGCTCCTGCCCTGTTTCCTGCGCAGAAACAGTAAAGGCCGGAGTTAATAACGCGGACAGCAAGCTTATTTTTAAAATATGTTGCAAGGGCAAGACTAATGCGCACCGACTTCCCCGTAAGCGCAGCAATCAGGAAGCTTTTTATAATCTTTTTCAGCAGCTTTGGTAGCACCGGCATTATGGCCGGCCTTGGCAACACTTTGTTCTATTTTAGTAAGTGTGGTTTTTTTCCCGTTGTAAACAACTTTCAGTTCTTTGGTCGCTTTATCCCATTCCGCCCGTTTTACACCCGGGATATATGCAGCGTTTTCAATACGCTTTTTACACATCCCGCAATTGCCGTCAACCAGAATAGTTTTAGACTCAGTACCTGTTTTTTTATTTTCCTGGGCATTAAGAGAAGCGGTACCCAGCGCGCATGTAGCCAGAGCGGCCAATATGATATTTTTCATTGTTTAAAGTATTAAATGTATTCAATAAATTCAAAAAGGTAATTACCTGAATCCATTAACCATAATACGTCAAACGCTGAAATAGTTTATAAAGTGGAATTCCCTGCCAGTTGCCATCCGGCGGGGCATTAGCAGGATATGCCGTAAAGGCGAAATCAGTAGTTAGCGGTTGCTCAAAAACCGGTGTTATTGCCGTTACAGGCAATAGGCCGGGCTGCAATACCTGTAGCTGCAACACATTACTGCTGGAAGACTGATCGACCTTTATTTTAAGCGCAACATCTTTCTGGCTGCAGCATGATTTTTTAACCGATTGTTCCTTATCCTGCATTTTATTGACAGGGCAGCAGCAAGCGCTTTCTTCAACTTTATTAACGCTGAAGGATTTAAAATCATTACCACAAAAATGCAGCTGCACTACCGATCCGGAAACGGACAGGCTGTACATGAACAGCATGAATATGGCAATCATCTTTTTCATAATATCCCACAAAGATAAAAAGTTTTTTGGCGCTGCAAACACCTGTACCGGTACTTGCTTCAATTTTACAAATCTTTTCAGAAATTCTGTAAACGCCCTACAAAAGCTAATATATCTTATTTTTGCAACTCAAAAACAAATTATTATGCATAGGGAAGAATGGGAAGACGAGGAATTGGACGAACTGGAAGACAGTACAGATGGTGAAGCGGAGCTGGAAGAGCGCGCCCGTTTCACCGTAGATAAAGGGCAAAGCCCGGAGCGCATGGACAAATACATCATGGCGCATGTGGAAGGCATTACCCGTAATAAAGTACAGCAAGCCATCGACGACCAGATGATATTGGTAGACGGCAAACCGACCAAGGCAAATGTAAAAGTGAAGCCGGGCATGGAGATCGTCTATTTTGAAACCAGGCACCCGGACCGTTCAGAGATCATCCCGGAACAGATGAATTTAGATATCGTCTACGAAGACGAGCAGGTATTGGTGATTAATAAACCTGCAGGTATGGTCGTACATCCCGGTTGTGGCAACTATCACGGTACCCTGGTCAATGGCGTGGCCTGGCACCTGAACCCCGAACATGATAAAACACAGATCATAGACCTGCCCAGGATCGGCCTGGTACACCGGATCGACAAAGATACCAGCGGGCTGGTATTATTGGGCAAGACCCAGGAAGCGATCGAATTTCTGTCGGCCCAGTTCCGGAAGCATACCATCCACAGGAGGTATATCGCCCTGGCCTGGGGACACTTTGAGGAACCGGAAGGCACTATTACCGCTCATATAGGAAGAAACCAAAGATTCCGAAAAAAAATGGACGCGTTCCCGGATGGGGATCATGGAAAACATGCGGTCACACATTATAAAGTATTGGAACAGTTTCATTATGTATCCCTGCTGGAGTACCGCCTGGAAACCGGCCGTACCCACCAGATCCGCGTGCACAGCAAGCTGATCGGCCATCCCTTGTTCAATGACGCGACCTATGGTGGCGACCGGGTCGTGAAAGGAACGATCTATACCAAATACAAGCAGTTCGTAGAGAACTGTTTTAAAATGCTACCGCGGCAGGCGCTGCATGCCCGCGAGCTGGGCTTTATCCATCCCACTACTGGAGAAGAGATGCGTTTCGAAGCGCCTATTCCTGCGGATATGCAATCGGTGATCGAAAAGTGGAGCAAGTATATTGTCAAAGGCAATGACGAATAGTTGCCGGCGCTTTAAAGTTCTTGAAGTAAGTAAAAGTCAATCCTGGCGGGGGAGCTCCCCGCCAGGACACATCAAAATCACCATAAATTGTATTACCCTGTTTTATGAAACAAATTATTTTGAGCAGCCTGTTTTTGCCATTGAGCACAGGACTATTGCATGCCCAGTTGTCCTATAACAATGAACAAAACAGGAATACCCGTATCTGGAAAGAAGATAACGGCCTTTACCTGAATTGGTATAATAATAATTTTTTCAAGAACAACGAGTATTTTCTAAATACGGCAAGCGGTTATACTTTATTTGGCACACAGCATATCCCTACCCTGCTTTATAAAGCCAATAAACACCTGTTTTTACAGGGCGGTGTTTATTTAAAGAAAGATTTCGGGACAGAAGGCATGGCGAAAGTCGCGCCTTTTTACCTGGTAGGCTTGCAGAAAAACGGCTATAGTCTTAGTTTTGGGAACATCCATGCGAACATCAATCACAGGATGTATGACCCGATTTTTGCCAATGAGCGGTTGATGACGCATCACCTGGAAGAAGGCTTTAGCCTGAAAGTGAACCGGCGGAAAATATATTCCGAAACCTGGATCAACTGGGAAAAACAACAATATTATTTCTCGGATTTTAACGAGCAGTTTACCATAGGTCATAATACCGATGTGAAGCTATACGATAACAGGCGCTTCAGTATAGGCATACCGGTACAGGCACTGGCCATACACAGCGGCGGGCAGCTGGATACCACCAGTAATCCTACAAGTACTGTTGTAAATGCATCTCTGGGTATTAATACAGCGCTCAGGTTCAACAGGAGTAAAAACAGCATCAACAGCATTGGATTTAACGCCAACTATTTAATCTATAAAGACCTGGCTGAAAACTCCGGTTTGCCTTATACCAATGGTTCGGCCGTTTACGCGAATCTGAATGTGAAAATGTTCCGTCATTTCCATGCGGCGATCAGCTATTGGAAAAGCGACCGATTTATCGCGCCTAAAGGCGATATATTGTACCAATCCATCAGCAATAATCCAAAGAATTTAAACTACCTGGAGCCAGAGCGGGAAATGTTACAATTGGGGCTGGCTTATGAAAAAAGAGTAGCTAAGCTGGTCAATCTCAGTGTAAGACTGCAACCCTTTTATGATCTTACCAATAGTCGTTTAGATTATTCTTACAGCTTGCTATTAACGCTGCAACCTAATGTGAGACTATTAAAGCAGCATATTCATACCCCGTAACCCTCTACTCTTGAAATACCCTCATACCGGTTCTGGCTTGACATAAGGCCAATGGTTCGCTATTGAGTGCGGCACAAGATTATCTAAACGTAAAAATTTAGTCTTCAAGATAGTCCACTGCAAATGAAGTCCAGTCTTTTATAGACCTGTCCATATAAATATCCGGTTGAATGCCGATATAATCAATCGGGTATTCCGGCAACCGTAAAGCCCGGTAGGTGGGTAGCAAAACCTGATAACCGGAACACCCCAGATTTACAAGATAGGCATTGCCATAATCTAATGCGCCATAGCTTGGCTTACCCAATATCTTTACTTTTTTACTCTGTTTCGCAATAAATAAAAAGTATTCTGCAGAGCTCCCTGTTTGCCCGTTCGCAAAAATGATAATGTGTGCAGGGCTTTTCGTGGCTGTCTTTACAGGTTCTAAATAACTTTCGGTATTGCCTGATTCATTGAAATTAACAAACTTCCCCAGGTTATCCTTCAATTTTTTTATATTACCATCTATTGCATCGGTAGGTGCATTTTTATCCAGCATTTTCTTGTAGGCTTCCAGGTTGTCAATATAGGTTTGTGTAGCCAGAAACTCTGTTCCGGTGTTGCGGATAGTTTTCCCGGAAATATATGGGAGTAGCTTTTGATACGCATCAGTTGTGCCTCCGGGATTACCCCGCAAATCAATAATAAGATTTTCGCTTTCTTCAAGCAGATTAGTGTTTTGCGCGATCAGGCTGTCAATCATTTGCACGTATTGGTATTCAAAACTTGGAATTTTAAGTATTGAGGTTTTGCCGGTCAGTTTCTTAAAATAAAATCCGTCCAGCTCTTTTACTAGCGCAGCAATTTTTTCTTTACCCAATGCAGGTGCAGGAAGCTGTTTTATCAATGCTACACTGACTTCTTCTAAATGCAATACGCTGCCATGAATAAATTTATAATCACCGGTTTTCACGGTACGATCCAGCATGGCATACTCAAATTTGCCATTAGTTGTTATTTTGAATTTAATAGCTCCGGGTTTCCACTCTTTGTATTTAGATGCGATAATAAAACCGGCATATGTATGTTCATCTGTTTTCTTTATACCAAAAGTATACATATCGTTGGCCCAAATGCCTTCATACAGATCCTTACTCAAGCGGATTTTATTTTCAAAATCATCATTATTTATATTTATGGTACCTAATCCTTTACCTGCTTCACCAGAGAACGGCACACCATTAGAACCGGCCCATAAATGCGGGTCCTTAAAAAAATCAGTATATCTTTTGAGTATACCGCCGCAGGTATTATATTCGGCTATAGTTGCTTCTTCTGACAGGTTCTTCTTAAAACGATTGTAAATAGTTTTATCCTTTGTCTTGTCTGCAAAACCAGGATATTCTGTTTCGACTTTATGTGTCAATTGTTCCAATACTTCAATGCAATTGCAATTGGATGGCTGTCCAAATAATGAACCGGAGCAAGCCAGGCTCATAAAGAAAAAGAATTTCTTCATTTAAAATGTACTTTTTTACCTTGCAAAGGTATTGTTCCGGGAAAACGGAAAATTGTAAAAATGTAAAGTGTTACATAAACAGCCAGATATTTTCTTTATTGATATCTACATGTTTAAAGAAATACTGCGGTTTTGTCCTGGTCAGTTTTTTAAAATCTCTTATCATGTGCGACTGGTCGTAAAAAAGGCTTTGATAAGTAAGATGTGTAAGATTTTTGCTGAGGTGTTTATGCGCGATTGCCGCTCTGAATCGCTGAATTTTTCTGTATTCAGAAGGTGATTTACCAATATTTTTAAAAAATAAATTGTTGAGGTGTTGTCTTGAGAGATCATGCTTTGAGGCTATAGCTGATATATTTAAATCTGTGTCCATATCAGACAAAATGGCCTCAATCCGTCGCATATCTTTTTTAACGAATTTAGAAAGCCAGTATTGCTCAAGCGTTTCTCTTTGCAACGACCGGTCCTGCATGTTCAGTATCTTTTTCATTTCCGGATAAAAGTCCGGAAAAGGATTGAATCCTACACCGCTTCCCTGCTGCAAGAGCACAACCGCATCTTTTATAAAATGATGAATTCCCCCGGGTTTGAAATAAAGAGTTACTTCAGGGGGAACATCGTAAAAGCACACTTCAATCGGTGCAGTATACCGGGTTACAAAATCGGCAGATACTCTATCGTTACCGGAATTGCTAACAACAATACGATTCTCGTCCAATTCAATATGGGCACCAAGGCTCGCAGAAACAATAATAAAATTGTTGGGAAAAGTATAGTACCGGATTGCCTTAGGAGTAGCGCAGGCAGCGATAAAATAATACCCCTCGATATACCGTTTCAGTATATCACTTTTCGGCTGGTAAAATTCGAGTTTCAGGTTGTTTATCTCATCCATACTGAAGGGAAACAGGATTTAGACTACGAATTTACGAAATCTCACAATGAACTTCTATTATTTAGAACTATAGCCGGAACCGGTTTTGACAGGTGCAGCAAGTACTTATATACCTGCACATTGCTTCACCAATCAATTAGTAAAATCTCTTATTCCGGGGTATAAGGGCTCCGGCTATAGTGTGTATGTAATGACAACTTCAATCAGTATCAGAAAGCCATCAACTGCTCTACAGCATTATCCAATCTACCTTTAGCCAGGAAATTCTGCTCCAGTTCGATCGCGAATGGAATCGGCGTATCCAGGCTCGCACATCTTACAATAGGTGCATCCAGGTATTTGAAACAGTTTTCCGCGATCCAGGCAGAGATCTCCCCACCAATACCGCCGATCAAGGAATCCTCATGCAACAACAATACTTTACCGGTACGCTTTACACTGGCTTCGATCGCTTCGTAATCCAGTGGTGACAAGGTTCTCAGGTCCAGGATATCAATCGATAATTCCGGGTGTTTAGCCGCATAATCTTTAGCCCAGTGTACACCGGCACCATAAGTAATAATAGACAGGTCACTGCCTTCCTGTACCAGCTTAGCCTTGCCGATCTCTATGGTATAATACTCATCCGGCACCTGCCCGCTTACCGAGCGGTACAATGCTTTATGTTCAAAGAAGATAACCGGGTTAGGGTCCTCAAAAGAAGCGAGTAACAAGCCTTTGGCATCTTCCGGGCTGGAAGGATAAACGACTTTCAAACCCGGGGTGTGGGTGAACCAGGCCTCGTTGCTCTGGGAGTGAAATGGTCCTGCCCCTACTCCGGCACCGGTAGGCATACGCACTACCACATCGGCATTTTGTCCCCAGCGATAATGGATCTTCGCCAGGTTATTGATAATCTGGTTAAAGCCTACGGTTACGAAATCAGCGAACTGCATTTCCATCATTGCCTTAAAGCCTTTTATAGAAAGCCCTAAAGCAGTACCGATAATGGCCGATTCACAAAGAGGCGTATTGCGTACACGCTCCTTGCCATACACATCTACCAGACCGTCGGTTACTTTAAAGGCCCCGCCGTACTCCGCGATATCCTGTCCCATCAATACCAGGCGGGGATGTTTATCCATTGCCTGGCGCATACCCTCGCTAATGGCTTGTATGAATTTTTTTTCTGATTTTACCATACCGCTCGTATCGGTATTGGCAGCGGTATAAGGTACAAATACGTCCGCTACTTCTTCAGCGGTATCCGGTGTAATAGCCGGTGCCGCAAAGCCGATCTCCAAACCCGCTTCAATCTCCTGCTGGATCTCATTCCTGAAAGCTTCAATTAAGTCATCCGTCAGTACTTTTTCTTTCTTCAGGAAGTCTTCATAATTCTGTACCGGGTCTTTCTTACCCCACTCTTCAAACAATTCTTTAGGTACATATTTCACACCGCTCGCTTCCTCGTGTCCACGCATCCGGAAGGTCATCGCTTCGATTAATATAGGTTTCTGCTCGCGGATACAGTATTCACGTGCCGCCGCTATTTCCTGGTATACTTCCAGGATATTATTACCGTCAATAATTTTGGAAGCCATACCATAACCAATAGCTTTATCCGCTAATTGTTTACAAATAAACTGTTCCCGGCTCGGGGTGCTCAAACCATAACCGTTATTCTCGATCAGGAAGATAACCGGCAGGCCCCATACTGCAGCAGTATTCAGCGCTTCATGAAAGTCCCCTTCACTTGTACCCCCATCGCCGGAGAAAGCCAGCGATATTTTTTCTTCTTTTTTCAGTTTATGCGCCAGGGCAATACCATCTGCAATAGCCAGTTGCGGGCCAAGATGCGAGATCATACCACAGATGTGATGCTCATTGCTTCCAAAGTGGAAAGAACGCTCACGACCTTTGGAATACCCTTCTTTCTTACCCTGCCATTGTAAGAACAGCTTTGAAAAAGGCATTTTACGCGCGGTAAATACACCCAGGTTCCGGTGCAAAGGCATAATGTACTCATCTGCATCCAGGGCCATGGTCGCGCCTACCGCGATCGCTTCCTGGCCAATCCCGCTGAACCATTTGCTTACCCTTCCCTGGCGCAGCAAGATCAGCATTTTTTCCTCGATCATCCGAGGTTTCAAAATCTGTTTGTATAAATCTAAAAGCAGCTCTTTACTATAACCTTTTGCCTTGAATTGCATGATGTATTTAAAATTTGCGCAAAGGTAATGCTTATCTAAATATCTTTAAGCATTTAAAGCGCCCGGCCAGGATGTTAAGTTTTGACTATTGACGGTCACCTTAGCGCAAAATGAAATAACTTTGCCGGGAATTTTATTCCATTACATAATGACCAGGTTTTTACTTTCTATTGCCTTCGCTTCTTTAAGCTTAGGAGCATTTGCCCAGGCCCCTTCCGGGTATTACACAGACACTGCCGGACTGACCGGTTATGCTTTAAAAACAAGATTACACACCATCATCAAAACCGGGCATAACGACCGCGGTTATAACCAGCTATATGAGGGCTACAAAACGACCGACAAGGACCTGTATTATGAAAATGACGGCACGCTCCTGGATCTTTATTCAGAAAAACCAAACGGCCCGGATGCTTACACTTACAGCCTGACCGCTACCGGCGACCGTTGTGGCAATTATTCCAATGAAGGGGACTGCTTTAACAGGGAACATACGATACCACAAAGCCTGTTCAACTCTGCATCTCCGATGAAGAACGATATTCACTTTGTGATCCCTACGGACGGCAAGGTTAACGGGCAAAGAGGCAATATCCCTTATGGCAAAGTGACTTCGCCTAACTGGACCTCGCTTAATGGTTCCAAACGCGGCCCTAATGTGAGTGGGGGCTACAGCGGCACTGTTTTTGAACCGATCGATGAATTTAAAGGCGATTTCGCCCGTACCGTATTTTATTTCGCTACCCGTTACCAGGACAGGATCCCAAGCTTTGATCAGGGCAATATACTGGACGGTAGCAGTAGCCGGAGCTTACAGCAATGGCAGGTAGACCTATTCCTGGAATGGCACCACCAGGACCCGGTAAGTCAAAGAGAGCTCAACCGCAATAACGCGGCCTACACCTACCAGGGCAACAGGAATCCTTTTGTTGACAATCCGGCGTGGGTAGACTGTATCTGGGCCGGCATATGTGGCGATACAGGAACGATAGATACCAGTACCCGCATTAATCAATTAGCCTTGCAAAACAGTATCGACCTCTACCCTAACCCGGCCGGCGCTGCTTTCCAGGTTTATATAAAAGAAAACAATAAGCTTACCGGCTTAAGTATTATAGCTATCGACGGAAGACAAGTATATGCGGAAAGCCGTAATTACAATAGCCATGAACCACTTGCTGTAAATATCCGGGAATTAAATACCGGAATGTATTTTATACATATTCATACAGAGAAAGGAACGGTGGTGAAGAAACTGTTCAAGCAATAAGAGATATTATAGCTTCTTTAGACCATAGAAAAGGGTTGCCGTTTTTTTAAGCCGGCAACCCTTTTCATTATTTCTGTAATTATCTTGGTGGTAAAATTCCTAATATAAGAATAGGGACTCAGTATCCTGCTTTGACAGGTTCAGCATAACATCTTTGCGTCAATTCGGGCGAATGAAATGAAGCCGAGAAGTCACAAGCATACCCATGAAAAACTTACTCCGCAAAGCCCCGGTCGATGAAACGCCTGGTAGGAAAAGCGATAAAAATACAATGGGCTGACCTTTTGGTCAGCCCATTGACTATATTATAAATAAGGAACAATTATGCGTTCACTTTATTCAGTTCTTCACGTTGTGCCTGCACTCTTTCATCAGAAATGTATTCATCAAAAGTCATTTCTTTGTCCAGCATACCATTCGGTGAGATCTCGATAATACGGTCCGCAACCGTTTGTGTCAGCTCATGGTCACGGGAAGTAAAGATAATGGTACCTTTAAAGTCTCTCATACCATTGTTCAATGCGGTAATAGACTCCAAGTCCAGGTGGTTGGTAGGCTCATCAAACATCAGCAGGTTACCTTTGGCCATCATCATACGGCTGAGCATACAACGCACTTTTTCTCCTCCAGAAAGTACATTACATTTCTTCAGCGTTTCTTCGCCGGAGAATAACATTCTACCCAGGAAACCACGGATAAAGGTTTCATCTTTCTCTTCTGAATACTGGCGTAACCAGTCGATCAGGTTCAGGTCCACCCCGTCAAAATACTCAGTATTATCGCCCGGCAAATAGGCAGGAGTAATCGTCACCCCCCATTTAAACTCACCTTCGAAATCGGTATCTTCACCAGAAAGGATTTTATAAAAAGCGGTTGTAGCCAAAGAGTTATCCGACAAAACGGAAAGTTTTTGCCCGCGTTTCATATCAAAAGAAACGTCTTTAAACAAATACTCACCATTCATTTTTTTAGACAAACCTTTCACTTCCAGTATCTGGTCACCGGCTTCACGCACCTGGTTGTTGAAAAGAATAGCGGGATATTTTCTTGTAGAAGCGACCATGTCTTCCAGCTTGATTTTATCCAAAGCTTTTTTACGGGAAGTCGCCTGCTTGGATTTAGAGGCATTGGCCGAGAAACGGGCAATGAATTCTTTCAATTCGGCGATTTTATCTTCTGCTTTCTTATTCGCGTCTGTACGTTGTTTCAGCAATAACTGGCTGGATTCATACCAGAAAGAGTAGTTACCGGTAAAGATGGATATCTTTCCGAAATCGATATCAGCAACGTGGGTACATACGGTGTCCAGGAAGTGACGGTCGTGGGATACTACCAGTACGATCTTATCATAATCAGCCAGGAAGTTTTCCAACCAGCCGATGGTTTGCAGGTCCAGGTCATTGGTAGGCTCATCGAGCAGCAGGATATCCGGGTTACCGAATAAAGCCTGCGCCAGGAGCACTCTTACTTTTTCGTTACCATCCAGTTCTTCTACATTTTTGTAGTGTTTATCTTCGGTAACCCCCAGGTTGCTTAATAAAGTTGCGGCATCGCTTTCCGCATTCCAGCCGTCCATTTCCGCGAAGATCCCTTCCAGCTCGCCCGCACGTAAACCATCTTCTTCCGTGAAATCTTCTTTTGCGTATAAAGCGTCTTTCTCTTCCATAATTTTGAATAACTCCTGGTTACCCATCATTACAGTTTGCAAAACCGCTGTTTCGTTATATTTATGATGATCCTGCTTTAAAACGCTCATGCGCATACCCTTAGAAATTTCTACTCTGCCTGATGTAGGATCAATCTCACCGGATAATATTTTTATAAAAGTAGATTTACCGGCACCATTCGCACCGATAATACCATAACAATTCCCTTCTGTAAATTTGATATTTACGTCTTCAAACAATATACGTTTCCCAAAACGAAGGGAGACATTATTTACATTAATCATTTTTGGCTGAAAATTTGAGGTGCAAAGGTACGATTAATATACTTAAGTTTAAAGTATTTAATATGAATGAATTTATAAAACTAAGTTGGTATTATGACCGCTTGCGGACATTTAAACATTAATAGTTCCGGGCTTTTTGGTACTTTTGTAACGGAGAATCAACCCTAAGCATAATGAATAGCCCATATTCCAGAGCCGAGCTTGCAGCCATTATCAGCAAGCGGCTTACAGAAGAAAAAGAAGCTTTAAAAAATGAATTTCAAACCAGAGGCCGGATCAGTACCTGTTATATCGACAACCTGTTTCCCGAAAGTATAGCAAAGGCTATTTACGAAGCCTTTCCCAGCGCAGAACAAATGGGAGAACACCGCTCCATCAGGGAATATAAAAAGGTAGCGGCCCAGATGAATCTCTATCACCCGCTTTTAGAGGAAACTATATATGCTTTCCAGCAACCGGAGGTAGTCGCGGTTTGCGAAGCGATCACCGGCATCCCGGACATGAGCCCTGATGAACATCTCTATGCCGGCGGCATAAGCCTGATGTCAAAAGGAAATTTCCTGAACCCCCACCTCGACAATTCTCATGATAACCACCAGGAAAAATACAGGGTGCTCAACCTGCTCTATTATGTTTCCCCGGACTGGAAACTGGAACATGGCGGCAACCTGGAACTCTGGGACCAGGGTACCGACAAACCGCAACGCACACTGGTATCGGCCTTCAACCGCCTGGCTTTGATGGTGACCCACAAAACGTCCATCCACTCTGTGAGCAAAGTGACCGCGGACGCCAGCAGGTGTTGTGTTTCCAATTATTATTTTTCGCCTGCCCCGGTTGCCGCTGAAGATTACTTCCATGTAACCAGCTTTTACGGAAGACCTGAAGAGCCGGTAAAAAAAATCTTACTGGCAGTAGACAGAAACCTGAGAAATATGGTCAGAAAGATCAGCGGCAAAAGAGTCGTTCCAACCAAACATATTTATAAAAAAGACGAAGACCAGTAATCCTACTGGTCTTTATTTATTGCGGCATTACTTTGATCACATTGTCGATCTGCACAAAGTGACGGGTCTGGTGATTGACCACAACGCGGAACGTGTCGCCTAAACGCAGCTTGATCCATTTCGAGATACTGATACTGGTTTTTATTTTTGACAGATCGTAATTTTTAGCAGTGTCGACTAATTCATTTAATGCTACCAGCTGCTGTTCAAAATGCGCCAACAGTACGCTATCCAAATGACTGTTTAAGGGATTCATTTCCTTGAACGTATTCATTTTATTCAGCTTTTCTTTGGGCAACATTGCTTTCGCGAAATAGTTACCCAGCCAACCGGAACGGAACTGGACATTGGGTTTAACCGGAGCGCTTCCCAGTTTGCTCCTGATCTCCGGGATATAAAAATCGTTGTACCTTTTAAGGTGCTCAATGCACTCCAGGACGGACCAGCTTTCTGTGCGTTCGCGCCAGTTCAAGGCTTCATGAGATAATTGGTTCAAATCCCGGGTTTGTTCAATCTGCCGGTCCAGGTCTGTTTTCAATTGCGTCAAAAGGTGTTCTGTTGCTATTTTCATCTGTTGTACTATTTCTCTGCAAAGTTCTGAATAAATATAGGCTAAAAAAATGATCGAGATCAAGACTTTTGCAATCTTGATAAAGTTTCCGGAGTCATTCTCAGGTAATTGGCGATATACTTTTGCGGCACCTCCTGGAAAAGCTGCGGGCTACGCGCTAATACTCTTTGATAGCGCAGCTTAGGCTCCGCTATCAACAGATCTATTTCCCTTTCCATTTGCTGCAGCACCAGGGCTTCTATAATCGCTTTCCATAGCCGTTGCCGTTCCGGGCTGCTATTCCAGAACCGCTCCATTGCTTCCCGGTCAATAATGCATACAGTAGTCTGCCGAATCGCTTCAATACTATAGATACTGGCTTTACCGCTCAGGTAAGTATCCAGTGCCGTGATCAGGCTTCCGGCATAACCAAATCTTATCACCTGCTCCAGATCCTGCCCCAGGTCACAACTGACCAGCACACTTCCTTCTTTAATAAAATAAACTTCTGTAGCAGTAGAGCCGGACCTGAAAATGTAATCGCCACGTTTAAAAACCCGAACAGTTGGAGCAATTCCAAATTCCTCCAACTGTTGAATAATAGATTGTGTGTCCATTTATTTTTAAAGGTGCTTATTTAAAACAAAACATCCTTCAGGTCTTCGTTTTTATCAAAGACGCTTTTGGCAAAGGGGCAAAGGGGCATAATACGAATACCCTTTTCCCGGGCAAACTCAACTGCTGCCAGGACCATTGCCTTGCCCACTCCTTTACCGCCAAAATCAGGATCTACATCAGTATGGTCAATAATGATCTTATCATCTCCGGCCCAGGTATAGGTCATTTCCCCGGCCTTTGCTTCACCTTCAAATGCTTCAAATGCGCCTTTCGCGCCTGATCCTACTTGGGTAACTTCTATGCTCATGCTTATTGTTTTAAGGTTATTGGATAATTATAGCAGCAATAAAAGTAGGCAATAATCAGAGATAAATAACTGATTACCTAGCTAATTAAACGCTAAAATCCTTTGGCGCAAAAGGAATCACTCAAGGTTTATCTATCCAGGAAAGCTTGAGGGCATAGCGGTCGAATTCCTCATTCAGGTACCATTGCTCATCCATTTCTGCCGCACTTAGAAAAAACAGGTATAGAGCGGGATTAGGCTCACTTAATTTCCTTTCGAACCTTTCAGGCTGCTTAAAATCAGTGTTATCGATAATAAGCAGCTTATCTATTGTCTTCATGGCCACTACTTCATTTTCTTTTACTATCATGCCTGTTTGATCGAACCTGTGCCAGTCCAGCTTAGGGTCATAGAACCAACAATGCCAGCCTTCCGGCCTAATGATCAGGGCCTGGCTTGCATTAAACTTTTCTTCCGCCATGGACATGGCCGGGATGTTTTCATAATTTTCAATCGCGGCTTTTGGCGGCTTAATAAACATACTGTCACTAAACCCGGCCTGGCAATATACTTCCCGTATGCCTTTTAAACGTATCTTCAAAACAAAAGGAGCACGCTTCAACCTGATCTCATGAGCTGCATTAGCCTGTAATCGCTTTCCCTCCTGTAACACTTCGATATCAAAGGTTTTCGTTTGCGCATGACTGGGCCTAATAATACAACAGCATAGTATAAAAGCAAAAAATAGATTTAAAAGCTTCATTTTAAAGGTTTTTCGGGGAACAAATATATCATTTTGCAAAAAATCGTAGCTTATTCAGCTACGATTTTAAATTCACTATTGCTAAGACTACTCTTTTACCAAATAACAGGTAGTCCCGCATCATACATTTTATTCATGAGTTGAAAGTATCATTTTGGAATACGACATAATGATTTAAGTACCCGATAGATGATTTGCCGGCATATCGGCACCTCGAATGCTGCCTGCTTTATTACAGGTTACTGACATCGTCATGAATGACCGTATAAAAAGAAGGTTAATCCATTTCATGGCAATCAAAAAATTAGGGTTCAAGTAAAAATAATATTTTTATTCCATATTTACCATCCCCCTTCTTTACTACTCGCTGTCGTACACTTTACGCTTGAAAATGTAACGCGTAATAAAAATGCCTTTACCATCCTTTTCGCCGGCATCAGATTCTACGCCTGCTGCTATATGAGATAATTCCCAACCTTCTTTTCCCAATTCGTTCATTTTAGTTTGGATGATCGCGTCATTAGAAGCTATATTTTGAAAATTAATCCCCACAGCGCTATAAAAATTCAAAAGTCTTGTTTCCCCGAAATTATCGATCTTGGCTTCTTTACGTCCGCCCTTAAGGTTAGAGGAGCTGCCATTTGTACGATCCGCGCTGATCAGGTTGGCTTCTTCTTTATTTTCCACCATTATAGACCGCCCGATGCCCATGGGTACAATAGACTCTACAGAGGTCAATACTTTATATTCCACTCTTTGAGCAAGGACTGCAAACCCGCTCATAACAAAAACTGCCGCTAAGGTTACTTTTTTCATAAAAATTTAATTGTTTTGAAAGATTATTTAATGCCTTTGACTGGAATCTTATTGAAAAGTTAAACAGGCATTTACAATATTTTTTCAAGGCCGGCTTATATACCACAGTAACCCCTAGAATTTGAAAGCATAAACGCAGGGGAATATACACGGCACACTTCTATAACACAGCAGCGCATTTACTCCTTTTAATGCCCCGTTTAGCATTTTTATACGTTATTTTTCTTAAATTTATAAGGAATCAAAACACGTTATCATGAAAAAAACTGTTTTTACACTCTTTGCATTATTGCTACTGCTATGCTCCCGGAATAGCTACTGCCAGCAACAGATACCCGATAACACCAGCGGACGCCTGTGGGGCCTATGCAAGGTCTGGGGTTATATGAAGTACTATCATCCCAAAATATGCCAGACCAACTGGGACAGCCTGGTGCATAAAAAAATCCCAATGGTCCTTAACGCCACCACTAATGCTGAATACAATACTATTTTATGGCAAATGGTCCAGAACCTCGGGCAAATCAGTCTTGCGCAGGCCACTGTACCAGGCCCAACAGACAGTAACCTGAACCTGGATACCTTATGGATGAATAATGACATTTTCTCTCCGCAATTGCAGTCCTTCCTCGATACGTTTAGCAGCAGGGCAGGTCGTAATGATGCCATAAGTAATTGCTATACTTCAGCCTATGAGCTCATCACTGCCGCCCCAAGCCTGAGCCCGATCAATTATAATGAAGCGGCAACAAGATTGACTTTAGCCTTTAAATACTGGAATACTTATAATTATTTTTCCCCTTACAGGCATCTTATTGACCAGGATTGGGATACAACCCTCATGAATATCCTTCCGGAACTGATCAATAACATCGGGCGGAGAAATTTTGACCTCGCCATGGAAAAGATGAATGCCAAAACGGATGATGGCCATGGAGGGTACCGCGGCGTTTTCAGCTATTTCCCCACCGAAAAAGCCATGGGGGTCAAAATTGAACGTATTCAAAACAAAGCAGTCATCACCAAAGTGTACCCGGGAGTTACCAATGTTGCCGTAGGTGATATTATACTGGAAGTAAACGGTCAGCCTATCGACCAGATCACGGACAGCTACCGGGAATACCTGGCAAGCTCAAATGATGCCTGGTACTATATACTGGCTTACCGCAATCTCATCCGGGGACCGGAATTTTCGGAACAGACCGTAAACCTTAAATTACAAAACGCCCAACAGGAATATACGACTATCCTGAACAGAAACCTTGACGGGCAGACCTGGTATAACTGGTCAGAGGAAGACCCAAAGCCGGAATGGACCATACTCTGCAATAACTATGGCTATGTAAACATGAATAAACTGGAGCCTGAAAACGTAGCGGCTATGTACCAGGCACTGAAAGATCAGCCGGCTATCCTATTTGATGTGCGCTCTTACCTTAAAACTTCAATCTGGGAGCTGGCCAAATATTTCATGCCAGCACCCGCGACTTCAGCCCTGTTCTGGTCCCAGACAGCAACAAGCCCCGGCCGGTTTACTTTCTTCAACGATCAAGACAATGTAGCTGCATTCACCAATCCCGATTTTTACCCGGGAAAAATTTATTTCCTGATCAACGAGAATGCAATAAGCGCGGCCGAGTATTTTGTACAATATATGCAGCATGCACCGGATGCAACGATCGTAGGCTCACAATCTGCGGGTGCCGACGGGAATGTTATCAGTGTCTCCTTAACGGTCAATACCAGCTATCGCTTTACCGGCCTGGGGATAAGCTACATTGATGGCTACCAATGCCAGCGCAATGGCATCAGGGTCAATACCATTGTTACCCCTACCGTGCAAGGAATAAGGGATGGCCACGATGAAGTACTGGAATCTATTACCAACTGTATCACTCCCCTGCACATAGCAAAAAAAGGAGTCGATCAGCTGGAAGTAATGCCTAACCCGGCAAAAACACTGCTAAACATCCGGTTTAGCGCTACTGGCAATACAATCGTCCGTCTTATGGTTTCAGATATACTGGGTTCGGTAAAACTAAATCAGCAACGAGAGACTGAAGCGGGTAAAAACAACTGGCAGTTACCGGTTAACGATCTTGTACCAGGCGTATATTTCTTAAAAATCACCGCCAGTGATGGCAGTAACCATACCTTAAAATTTGTCAAAGAATAAAAAATAAAGACATGCGTAAAACCGCTCTTGCACCGGGGCGGTTTTATGCTTACTTCCAGCGATATGTTCGCCCCAACCAGGCTAACAGGCATTGCTTATGGCTAAAGGCCCAACAAAGGCTAATCATATAATTAATGACTCATCCTGGAAAAAGTTTTCTATTTCCCTGATAGTTTTACTGTGTTTATCTAATGATGGTCGTCATTTTTTAAATAGCATTTAATCCGTTTAACTTTTTTCCGTCCATGGTATTGTGGATGTGGTGGCGGAACATCCGGCTACAGTCATCACAAAATTCAATACCTCTTATCATCACATACCTTCCTTTAAAGGTGTAATTGTAATCAATAAACATTCTGTCATGGCTCATACCTTGCGACAAAAAATAGGCCCTTATGGCATTAGCTTCCTCCCATGCAATTTGTTGCCCCATTTCTGAATTAAAATGATTGCCACCCATAAGCAACAGCTTACAATACGGATAATGCTTCAATACGGCCACTATACTATCAACAGTAGCCTTTCCTATTCAATTCAATTCTATTTTTCTTTAAAGCAATAGAGCTGCCAACATCCGGGCAAATGCGCCTCTCATCCTGTGACCAGGAATTACTTAAAATTAAAAATTCGAACAGAATGATTAAAAAAACAAAACGTATCATAGTTGTGCTATTGGATTGAGGAACCAAACCTTTAGCTAAATCAACCATTGCTATGATACTATTGGATGTCATTTTATTTCTTTTCTTCGTGATATTCCATCTCCGTATTGATATCCCAGATGTTTTCTTTATCCTTCCTGTTCGCGATTATATTATCTACTGCAGTCATGGCAGTCAGCATAGAGTGATCACTGTTGTTATACTTATGCATTCCGTTTCTCCCCACTAAAAACAGGTTCTCAAATTGACTTAGTGTTTTCTTTAAAGTACCAAACTGATCGTACGTACCAAAATAAGCAGGGTAAGCTTTCTCCATTCTTAAGACAGTACTGTCAATTACATCTTTTTTATCTATTATGCTTATATGGCTCAATTCCTGTATGGCAAACTCCCTGAGTTTTTCATCCGGCATCGTCCAGAGTGTATCACCCTCATTACAAAAATATTCCATCCCTATCCATACATGATCCGGGTTAGCTACCATAAAAGGGCTCCAGTTATTAAAAATCTGTAAGCGGCCTACCATTACATCTTTTTCCTGTATATAAATCCAGTTATCCTCGACTGTATTCTCCCTTGATACAGGTTGCTTACTATTCTTTTTAATCCTGAGTTTATGGCACAGCAGGCCTACCGTTATAAAATCCCGGTAGAGTAAGCCGGAAGCGATATTTTGATCCTCAGGGGAAAACGCAGGGCTCATACTCGCTACCAGTTGCTTCACCGGCATAGTACTGAAGAAATAATCACAGTCAACCGTATTGCTAAAACCATTGGACCGGTCCTTAATTTGCACAGACTTTATGTTGCCATTTTTATGCTCCAGTCCCTGAACTTCATAGTTCATATAGATCTTACCGCCTTTAGCCTTTACCATTTCAGCGACCAGTTCCCAAAGCTGTCCCGGGCCATATTTGGGGTACAGGAACCGCTCGATCAGGCTGGTTTCCGTCCCTTTTTGCTGCAGGTCGCCAGAAGTACTTTGCTTTGATTTCAAAGCATGTTTGATCGCCTGTGATATACTCAGGCCTTTAATACGCTGGGCACCCCATTCCGGAGCAATTTTATTGCAATCAATACCCCATACTTTTTCAGTATAATCCTTAAAAAATGTATTATAAAGCACCTTCCCGAAACGGTTAACCATGAAATCCTCCAGGGAGGCTTCCTTTTTTATAGGAAACAAGCGGGCCTTCATGTAAGAAAAGAACATCTGTATCGACCGCCACCAGCCCAGGCCATTAAGGGTGTCCATAGACAACTTAATAGGGTAATTAAAGAAACGCTTCAGGTAATAAATCCGGGATAACCGGTTGCGCACCAGCATTACATTGTCGCTTTCATTATTATTTTCAAATGAAAAATGATCCTTACTGATCTGCCGCTGTTTATTTTGGTAGAAAATATCAATATGCTCTTCGGTAGACAACACGGGCATTATTTTCAGCCACCATTGCATCACCCGGTCCGATTTAGAAAAGAAGCGATGCCCGCCAATATCAATCCTGTTACCTTTATAATTCACTGTTTTACTGATCCCGCCTATATCATTTGATTGCTCATAAATGATGGGAATAATATCGGTACGTTCCAAAAGTTCAAGGGCTGCTGTAAGTCCCGCCGGACCGGCACCGGCTATAACTGCAATTTTTCTTCCTGACGGTGTGCTGTTCTTATTTTCCATAATTCCTTTTTAATGATTGATGGTGGGTCAAATATTTATCCAGAGCTATTAGTGTGAAACAAATAGCCAGTAAAACGAAAGGCGCCTGATACCTCATAACAACTACAGAAGCGATAATAGAGAAAGCAGCATTAGCAAAATAATACAGCAGCCATAAAATAAGCGGTGCTGCAGCTTCCACCCCTTCTTTCTTCAACAGTTTTTTCCGCAGCGTAAATAAAAACAGCAATGGTATTACCAGACTTATAATCAATAGGGCCGCATTGAATAGTGTATAAGGAGCCATGAATATTTTTTTATAATCGTGACCAAATAATATTGGTTTTTCCTGGCGTATTTTATACCAGGACCTGGTCGTTTGGGGGTATATTTCTTTAGTTGCCTCGAAATCATGTAATGATTCAAGGTCCGGCAAAAAGTAGTGCCTGGCATTATTCAGAATATAGTACTTAAAATACGCTCCCGGGTCGGCTGCGATGATCATACGTGCGTAATCGCCATATAGTTCAGAAACTTGATACCAGGCAGTGTAATAACTTTTCAGTTTATACTTCTGTCTATAATAAGGAATAAACTTTTTTAAAGGAGATTTTTTGCTCCATATATAGCCTGAACCGATAGTAGAACCATCTGTATCATGGCTTGCAAAAGAATCAACTAATAAGATGCGCACCAGGGTATCCAGGGTCCGGATATCCGGGTCTTCAGCAGGATCAACTTTAAAATCCACTTTCTTAAAGTAATACAATGTATTATTGGCCATTTGCCAACCTTCAAAGCCGGCAAAAACTCTGGCTCCGGTAGATAGTTCAACCTTATCCCTGGTGCTTTTATAAGCCCCCAGTATAACCATAAGAGCCAGCAATATGGCACCTGACTTATACAGCACTTTAAGTCTGGGCGTCAACAAAATGGCAATTGCAAAAAGAAAAGGATAGTACAAGGCATTATACCGTATATTAAATGCCCAATACAGGAAAAGGATAGCAAGTAGGATCCAGTACCACCTGGGACGCACCAATATCCACAACAGTGTGGTCATCCATAATATAGTTATGCTGGTGAAGATAGAATCACTTGCCACTGTAAGGTCTACAAACAAGCCTAAAGGATTAATGGTGATCAATATCCATCCGGCCCACTTTATATACTTATTTTTAAACCCGATTAAATAATCAATCGAAGTAAGCAGGAATATCCCGGCAAGGATAAATAGGAGGTGTTGTACCCATATGACAAAATTTACCGAGTGGGAAAAACTATACAGGATCCGTAAAAATTTTGAATAACCATACGGCCGGTAAAACACCTCTTCTTCTAGTGCCGCCGCGTATATATAGCTGTGCCCGTCCGAAAACATATCGGGTATAGGATAGGCCAGTGTTAATAAATAAAAAAGCAAAAGGCTTATTATGGCCGAAGCTAAGAACAGCTGCCTGTTTTGCTTGTTGTTCCAGAGAAAAGCCCGGTAGGTTTGTAATCCATTCTGGGCCTTGATAGCTATCTTATCGCTACCAGCTGAAGGTTTTAATTGATGAACGGTCTTACGACTCATGAATGCTTTCGGTTGATCACTAATTAAATAAAACAATTAGACGCAGGTAGCTGCAAAACACCCTTACACAACCGATGAATTATTTTACTTTACCTAAAAAAAGATCCTGCAGGCAGCACGCATAGTTACTTGCCCGATGCCCGCTGGACTAAAAAAATTCATTAAATGATACAGCAACAAACAAAAAAAGTCCGCACCTTTTCAGATGCGGACTACTTATTTATTGATTAAAATTATCCCTGGAATTGAGGAATCAAACCTTTAGCTAAATCAACCATTGCTTTGATACCATCTTCAGGTAAATTACCTTTTTTGAATTCAGCTAAAACATTTGGTAATTTGCTTTGCATTTCGATCATGAACTGATCTTCAAAAGCTTTCATATGTTTAACCGGAACATCTCTTAAAAGGTTGTTGGTCCCTAAATAGATAATCGCAACTTGCTTTTCTACAGAATACGGGCTGAACTGTGCTTGTTTCAGGATCTCCACGTTACGGGCACCTTTATCAATTACAGTCTTAGTAGCCGCATCCAGGTCACCACCGAATTTAGAGAACGCTTCCATCTCGCGGTAAAGCGCCTGGTCTAATTTCAAGGTACCGGCAACTTTTTTCATGGATTTGATCTGTGCAGAACCACCCACACGGCTTACCGAGATACCAACGTTGATCGCCGGGCGGATACCGGATAAGAACAGGTTAGTTTCCAGGAAGATCTGGCCATCAGTGATGGAGATCACGTTTGTAGGGATATAAGCAGATACGTCACCAGCTTGTGTTTCGATGATCGGCAATGCGGTTAATGAACCACCACCTTTTACTAAATGCTTAATAGACTCCGGAAGATCGTTCATGTTCTTAACGATGTTATCATCATTAATTACTTTCGCAGCTCTTTCCAGTAAACGGGAGTGCAAGTAGAATACGTCTCCAGGATAAGCCTCACGACCCGGCGGACGACGTAACAACAAGGACACCTCACGGTAAGCTACCGCTTGTTTAGATAAGTCATCATAAACCACTAATGCAGGGCGACCAGTATCACGGAAGAATTCACCTATCGCAGCACCCGCAAACGGAGCGTAGAACTGAAGCGGAGCCGGATCAGCAGCTGTTGCAGATACGATAGTTGTATAAGCCATAGCACCGTTCTCTTCCAGTACTTTCATTACTGTTGCTACAGTAGAAGCTTTTTGCCCGATCGCTACATAAATACAGTAAACCGGTTTACCTGCTTCATAAAATTCTTTCTGGTTGATAATCGTATCCAGGCAGATCGCTGTTTTACCGGTCTGACGGTCACCAATTACCAATTCACGCTGACCACGACCGATCGGGATCATTGCATCCACCGCTTTCAAACCTGTCTGCAATGGCTCTTTTACCGGCTCACGGAACAATACACCGGGAGCTTTACGCTCAATCGGCATTTCATATAATTCACCTTTCAACGGGCCTTTACCATCGATAGGCTCACCTAAAGTATTTACAACACGACCGATCATACCTTCACCTACTTTAAGAGAGGCGATGCTACCCGTACGACGTACTTTAGAACCTTCTTTGATTTTATCACTTTCACCCATCAATACCACACCTACATTGTCTTCTTCAAGGTTCAATGCGATAGCTTTGGTACCGTCTTCAAATTCAACCAATTCACCCTGGCGTACACTACCTAGACCGAAAACGCGGGCGATACCATCACCAATTTGCAATACGGTACCTACTTCCTCAAGGTCTGCAGAGCTGTTAAAGTTGCTCAATTGTTGGCGTAAAATCGCCGATATTTCATCCGGTTTAATCTCAACCATTGTTATAGAAATTTATGAATGATTTAATTTATTTCAATGTTTGTGCAGCGATTAAATATCTGCTACGTAAATATTTTTTGTGAACTGATGTCTGATATCGGCCAGGTCTCTTGAAATGCTCATATCAAAATACTTATCGCCGATCTGTAATTTAAACCCACCAATGATGCTTGGATCCACAACAGGCTGAGGAATTACATTTTCATTATTCAATTCTTTTTTAACTTTAGCCAGCAATACATTCAAGGTCGCTTCATCCAAAGGATAAGCTGTTGTGATTTGTACGGTTTGAATATTGTTCAAAGCCTGGTATTGCGCTTCAAAGGCTCTAGTCATTTCAACCAGGTTAGCTTCTCTTCCTTTTTTTACCAGTAAACTGATAAAAGCGGTAGTTGACGCGCTGATCTTACCTTCAAAAATAGCATTTAAAACACTAATCTTTTTATCTGCTTTTACTAAAGGACTTTGTAAAAACAATTGCAACTCGCGGGAATCATTCGCAGCGGCTTCAATTGTTTTCATATCACTCAATACCACATCAACATTGTTTTGCTCCTTAGCAAGGTCTAACAATGATTTTGCGTATCTGGCAGCGAGACGAGGATTGGGCATTTATAAAAAATTATACGAGTTCTACAATTAGTTCAACTTAATTTCATTTGCAAGCATATTAATGTACTCAGATTGAGCCTGAGCCGGGTCTAATTGCTTACGTAAAACTTTCTCAGCTACAGCTACCGCCATACTACCGATCTCGTTTTTCACTTCAGTTAATGCAGCATTCTTCTTGTTTTCAATTTGAATACGGGCATCTTCCATAATTTTTGCAGCCTCAACTTTAGCCTGAGTCTTAGCTTCGTTGATAATTTTGTCTTTAGCTTCTTTTGCTTCTTTCAGCATTAAAGAACGCTCTTCACGGGCATCTTGTAATAAACGCTCATTTTCAGCTTTCATTTCAGCCATTTCCAATTTCACTTTCTCTGCAGAAGCGATAGAGTTAGCGATACCAGTTTCACGCTCGCTTAACATGTTAAGAATAGGCTTCCATGCAAACTTCTTAAGAATAAAAAGAACGATCAGGAATGCTACTAATGTCCAGAAAAACAGACCTAAAGCCGGGGTTATTAAATGCATATAATTAAACTTAAAAAATTCTTGGGTTAAATTTAGTTCACTTAATGGTTTAAATTACGCCCTTTGCCCTGTGCATCGGGCGTAATTTAATGATTTTTGTGTCTTATTGACAGTAATGATTACATTACTACAGCCAACAAACCAGCGATTACACCGAAAAGGGCAACACCCTCGATGAACGCTGCAGTCAAGATCATAGAAGAACGGATATCTCCGGCAGCTTCTGGTTGACGGGCGATAGATTCAACCGCACCTTTACCAATTTGACCGATACCGATACCAGCTGCTAAAGCTGCTACACCAGCACCAATAGCACCAAGACCTTTTGCTAAACCAGCAGCTTCTGCTACTTGCATTAATACTGACATTGTCTTATATATTTAAGTGATTAAAAAACTTGTTTATGATTCTATTCTAAAAATTTAAAGTACTAACTCTTGGTCGCTGTGTGCGTGGTCCATACCATGCGCTCCGTGTGCATCATGCGAGTGCTCTTCTACAGCCTGACCGATAAATACCGCGGTAAGATTGGTGAAGATAAACGCCTGGATCGCCGCTACCAATAACTCCAGGCAGAACATGAAGATGGAGAAGGCAATAGAAACCGGTGCAAAACCCCATCCTGCCGCTTCATTCATCGCGCCGAAGATAAAGATCATAGAGATAACGCTTAAGATAATGATGTGACCGGCCAGGATATTGGCGAACAAACGTATCGTAAGGGCGATCGGCTTGATGAACAAAGAGATAATCTCGATAATAGTTAATAATATATTAGCCGGGAACGGAACACCTGGCGGGTTGAATAAGTGACCCCAGAAGTGTTTGTTGGCACTGAATAAAATTACGATGAAAGAAACCAGGGCTAAAGCTGCAGTAACCGCGATGTTACCGGTAAAGTTAGCACCGGAAGGGATCAGGCCTAAAAGGTTATTCACCCAGATAAAGAAAAATACGGTGAGTAGTAAAGGCATGAAGCGCATATACTTGCGACCTAAGTTAGGTTTAGCCACCTCATCTCTTACAAACATGATGATTGGCTCAATCGCGTTTTGCAGACCAGATGGAGCAGTCATTGCGCCTTTGGTTTTGTATTTTTTAGCTACACTTAAGAATAAAGCCAACATGATCACTACGGATAATATCATGGAGAAAACATTCTTAGTGATAGAGAAATCTTTGATTGCTGCACCATCAACAGAAATCACTTTTCCTTTATTGGCTTCCAGGGCTTTAACCTGCTCTTCTGAAGCTCCGGCAGCCTGCTGCTCGTGAATATAGTGATCCGTAACTAATTGGTAACCTTCTTCAGTTGTGCTGTGACCGTGGTCCAGTTTAGAAGACAGGAACACACTCATACCTTTTTCAGGGTGAAAAAGAATCACCGGTAAAGGCATAGACACCGGGTGCTTTTCACCATCGCTGCCGGTATAATCTAAAACGTGCCAGTCATAAGAATCGCCGATGTGACCAAAAATGATTTCTTTGATATCCAACTTCTCCTTTCCATGCGCTTCAGCCGCTTCGTGACCTTCTGCAAATGCAGTTAAACCACTGAACATCAATAAAATAGCGACAAAAAATAGTTTAGATTTTCTTAACACAATTTCCAAATTTTGTGCAAAGATAGTGCATTTGGTTTCAAAACAATAATTATCTAAAAAAAATATTGCATTGAAGTTTATATTATATGTTTTATTAACATTATTAAATAATTACGATCTAAATAAACAAATTTCATATTTAAAATCAAAATAGTTTTTCTGATTTAGGGGTATTATATTTACGCCCTATTTCTTTTTTAAAAATGAAACAACGTGCCATAACTATTCTCTCGGTTATTTTTGCTTTGGCGGGCATTTGTCGCTGCTTTTGGTTTTTACTTTACGACATCAATGAAATAGTAAACCGGCTGGCCTCAATTTTAGCTGCACTCACTCCTTATAACTTCAGCTATGTTTTTGAGGATTTCAGTTTAAGATGGAAGAACTTTTCTTACCCGCTTAATTTACTCAACTTATATTGCTATCTGAGTTTCCTGACAGGTGCACTGGTCTACGCTTTTTCCAAAAGAAGAGAGATAAGGTTGCTAAGGTTCAATTATGCGCTGATAATACTAGGGTACCTGATCAGCTTTCCATTTATCATAACGCATTTTTTCATCCGCGGTGCAGACAGCTCAGACATAGCCGCTACAGGGTTCAACCCATTGATGTACCTTGTCAATCTGCTTATTTGCGGTTTCATCTTTTTTACAGCCTATCAGGCATTGGCGTTTTTCAAAAAAGAATCACCCCTTGAAATATCCGTAGAGCAGGACTTGAACGGCCAGCCGGAAGAGTATTTGCTCCCCGCAACCAGGGGACAAAGGTTTGTAAATTATTTTGTAGATGACATTCTGATCACCATCTATATGATTACTACTATAAGAGCCTTGTTAAACACCGACGCATACAGATCTTCTTTTGAAAATACAGCACGATCCCTAGGCAATGAAGCTACGATGATTATACTATTTTTGATAGCGCGGTTTTTATACTTCTTTATTTTCGAGGCACTATTCGTGGCGAGCCCCGGCAAAATGCTCACCCAAACCCGGGTTTCAAACAAAAGTGGTAATCATCCGGGACTTATACCTATATTAAAACGTACGCTGTGCCGTTTCATTCCTTTTGAAGCTTTTACCTTCCTCACGGGTCATAACCTCCACGACAAGCTTTCCGATACTTTTGTGATCCGGGAACAGGAAAAGGGGGTATCTTCCAGCATCTATCTCTGGGTCCTGTTGCCCGTATTTTTATCAATAATTATCTTCACAATAGTTTCCGCTTACTTAAACTAAAGCATCCCTGCCCGGCTATAGCCCTTACGCTCCCTGACCAGAACATCAAATAGCAAAGCCAGGAATAGCGGCCTGCTCTTTTTGATTTGTTAATATGAATAGCAATAAAATTTCGTTATTTTAACTATATTTGAATACCAAACCCTTTTTGTGCGCATTGACTATTCAATGAGCTGGCATTTTCGATTTTATTTCTATTTGAATGAACAGAAAACTTTTAGTCGCTTCCGGTATCTTACTGGCTACTTGTACCAGCCCGGGTTTAAGGGCGCAAACCAATACCGAACTGTTTGGCCAAAACAGGATCCAGTTCAGGAACTTTGACTGGAAATATTACCAGTCCGATAATGTAAAAATATATTTTTACGACAGGGCCGGTGTAGAACTTTCCCGCTATATAGCCGAACAAATGGAGAAAGACCTGGCCCAGGTCCAAAAAAAAATGGGCGACATTGTCCCTAATGGCCTGGATATAATCCTTTACAATTCTTACGATCATTTCCAGCAAACGAATATAGGCCTGGCCTCGAATAATAATATCCAGAACAACAGCGCCGGGCAGGTCAATATCATCGGCAATAAGCTGGTGATTTACTTTACCGGCAGGCATGAAGACATTAAACGCCAGCTGAGGTCCGGCCTGTACAGCATCATCCTGCAGAAAACCCTGTTTGGCGAATCCCTGGGGGATGCTTTACGCAACTCCCTGGTACTGGACCTGCCCAAATGGTTTTCGGAAGGCTACCTGAATTATATGGTAGATGGCTGGGACAGCAAAGCGAACAGCGAATGGAAGGCCCTGGTAATGGATCCAAAGCGATCTAAAAGATTTGAAGAACTGGCCCGGCACTATCCTACCCTTGCAGGGAAAGCATTCTGGAAATACCTTATTGAAAAATACGGCGAACGCAATGTTAAGGATTTTATCTTCATCGCCCAGAATGAATCCAGCTTAAACACGGCCACCAAAGCACTTGCCGGTACAAAGATTGTTCCGATGTTTGACTCCCTGGTCGCTTACTACCAGGGCGTTTATGATAACGATGCCGCCAGCCAGCTCGATGTAAATACCGAAACACCGCTGATCACTATTGAAAACAAAGACCCGGAACGAACCATTTCCAATGTAAAGGTTTCGCCGAGGGGCCTTGATGTAGCCTATGTGGCCTGGAAGCATGGTGAATTTAAAGTCTTACTGCAAAAATCAGAAAAGGTAGACGGCATTGCTAAAAACACCATCTCTACCATTGTAAGCGGCGGTATGATCAACCACAATGCAAAAGACGACCCTGACTACCCGCTTTTAGCCTGGAGCAATACCGGCTACAAACTGGGGGTTATCTTTAAGAAGTACAACCTTACTTACCTGCGTGTATTTGACGCCGTAAAGGCAAAAGTGACCAACTATATTATTTCGGAACGAAAATTTGACCGCATCCTGTCTTTTTCTTTCATGGAAGATGATGATATGATCGTCTTCTCCGCGATCAAGAATGGGCAGAGTGACATTTTCGAGTACCGGATGAAAAGAAGCCAGGTCAACCAGATCACCGATGACCCTTATGACGACCTGGAACCCGTTTTTGTAAGCGGGGGCTCCCGCAAAGGCATTGCATTTATCTCCAATCGCCCTGAACCTTATATCAATATCAAACCTTTGCCTAATGAATTACCTACAGGCAAGATGCGGGGCTATTTCTTCAATACCACCACAAAGAGTTATGAGCTGACCCCTTTAACACCAGATGTAAAAGGCGATGTATTCCAGATCATACCTTACGGGCCCGACAACTTCTCTTACCTTACTAATGAAAATGGTGTGGTTAACAGGAATGTCGTATTGTTCAAGCGCAACGAATGGAATAAAGACGTAGCGGTAAGCATACCGGTCACCAATGGTAACTATGGCATCCTGACCCATCAATACAACCCGGCCAGCAAAAGTATCGCGGATGCCATTAAGACCAGTAACGGCCTCAATGTTTATTTCCGGAAAGTGGAGCTCCCAGCGCCATTTGGTGACTTGCAGCCGGTCAACAGAATACAGGCTCAGCTATCCGAAGAACCATTCTTAAATAACTCTAAAAAAGATGTACTGATGCAGGAGCGCCAGGCCCCGGCCAGGGACGCTGCAGCAAGCGACAGGAACAGGATAAGTATAGATTCGGATGGAAACCTGCTCCAGTCCAGATTTTCAAAAGACAGGGATAAAGCGGCACAAAACGCAGCTGCCACCAGCCTGCAAAGCGGAACTGACGCCGATCAGCAATTCAAAGATTCTTTAAAGAATGCCAGTATTGAAGGAAGAGTAATGTATGTAGACAGCACTTTTATCAAAATGCGTTCTTTGAAGTACAGAAGAAGTTTCAAACCTGATTTTTATAGTGTCCGTATCGACAACAATCAATTATTTACCCGGTACCAGAACTTCTCCGGTAACATTTACACCCCTACCCTCGGCGGTATGCTTTCCGCGAGCCTGTATGATAAAATGGAAGATTACAGGTTTACCGGCGGCTACAGGCTACCGATATTCACCAACGGTAGTGCCTACTTCCTGCAATTTGATAATTTCAAAAAACGGGTAGATTGGGGCCTGACCTATTACAGGGAAGTGCGTAACCTTATGGCCACCTTCGTAATAGGCACTCCAAGTGGTAGTATGCTCATGGATTACCGCTTAAAACCAGTACTCAATATGGTCCAGGGATATGCCAGCTACCCGCTGGACATGACCAAGAGCATCCGCCTGAACGCCGGCCTGAGGCAGGACCGGAATACGGTAAAAGCAACGGATGTTATCAGTAATTATATTGAGAATGAAGACAAATACTACATTACCTCAAGGGCTGAATTTATCCATGACGATACGCGGATGAAAGCCCTGAATATCCCGGACGGCTTACGTTTAAAGTTTTATGGGGAATACATGTATAAGTTGCATGACGACAATATCTACAGCTCCGGCGACTCCCTGCGTAACCCAAGGGGCGGCTTTTTTAATGTAGGTTTTGACATCAGGAATTATACCCAGGTCTATAAAAACATCACCTTTGCTTTCCGCGCGGCATTTGCCCACTCGGGCGGTAATGAGAAAGTGCTGCATGTATTAGGTGGAGTAGACAATGCCCTGAACGCGAAACAGGCAAACTACCCATTTGGTATCAATACCTATGCCTTCCAAAGCCTGACCACCAGCTTAAGAGGGTATGACCAGAATGCGAGAAACGGCAACACCTTTGGCCTGATCAATGCGGAACTAAGAGTCCCGGTCTTTGAAACGTTTTTTAGAAAACCGGTACAATCTACCATCTGGAAACACCTGCAGGCTGTAGCATTTGTAGACGTAGGTTCCGCCTGGGAAGGCCTGTTACCTGTCGTGCTCGGCCGCTCAGACGACAGGCGCAATGTATACCGGGTACCTAATATACCCAATGCGCCCAGCCAGATGACCATTACGCTGCCTTACAGCGGGGACGATAAGCTTGCCGTAGGTTATGGCCTGGGTTTAAGGACCATGATTTATGGCTACTTCTTCAGGGCGGACGGCGCTATGAATATTAATGGCCAATTCAGGCTGCACCTGGCTATGGGCGTGGACTTCTAATCTGATAACATAAAAACAAAAAAGCGTTAACTGACCCTAATCATTTAACGCTTTTTTGTTTCTGCTGCAACAGTATTATTGCTACCTTTAAAATTAAAAATGAACCAAGATTTTTTAGACTCCGGTATCAAATTATTTGAATACTACAAATCAATGGCAGAAAAAGCCATGGCACAGGTTTCCGAAGAACAGTTATTCTGGCAATATAACGAGAACAGCAATAGTATTGCCATCATTATACATCATCTTTGGGGCAATATGCTCAGCCGCTGGACCGACTTCTTAACCGCTGACGGTGAAAAAGAATGGCGGGACCGTGATGCTGAATTCGAAAACATTGCTGAAAGTAAGGAGGAGCTTCTTGCTAAATGGGAAGCCGGCTGGGAGTGCCTGCTAAGCGCCCTGCGTCCGTTAAAAGCATCTGATCTTGAACGGATCGTCTACATCCGCAACCAGGGGCATACCGTAACAGAGGCCATCACCCGCCAACTGGCGCATTATGCCAGCCATGTAGGGCAAATTATTTATATCGCTAAAATGGCTGCACATCAGCCCTGGCAAACACTCTCGATCGCCAAAGGCGCTTCAAAAGACTTTAATGAAGAAAAATTTGCACGAGAAAAAAGCAAACAACATTTTACAGATGAATTCAATAATAAAGACAGGGAAAACCCGGCTTAAACAGGCAACCTCTCCAAGCTGCCATCATCGGTAAGGAAAGCATAATAAAGACCATTGCTCAATCAATTTATTATATAGAACCCCATCAAAATATAGAAAAATCAAAACCTTTATAACATCACTCCGACCGTTTTCAGGCAAACAGCCAAGTATGCCCTGTTGTCCCTATTGAAGCATGGAATATTTTTCTAAACCAGACTATCCTTTCGACAGCCTGTAAGATTTGCAAAAAGTACCATCGTTTTGTAAAAAAGCACGTCCTGCAGAACGGGGCACTAGCGGAGTCGAGACCTCACTTTTAATAGTGAATGGTTAATTACTACAATAAATTCACCATTTACCATCAATCATTAAATAAGCTTTCCCGGCAGGATCATGAAGCAGTACCTCAATAAGACTATATGGCCCTTAACCGCTCCTCTTCCAGGTCGATCTGATAGAGTTGTTGCCTAATGATCTCTTCATCAATTTTAGGATCTTTATTCAATTCTGTCAGGTACTTTCTTTGTATTTCCAGCACTTCTACAAAGATCACTTTAGTCTGCTCATTCATCCAGCTGTCATCCGCGGCCTTAGCCCGCTCTTCCCATTGCTTCATGAATAATTGCATCCCCTCATGCCCTTTCATTTCCCCACCATACTTTTCCTTCACGAATTCATACACATGTTGCTTCAATCCCTTTTTCATTTCTTTGCGGGTAGCCGCTTCAGTCTCTTCATTGAGCACATCATCAAAGATACGCCAGCGCCTGATTATGTAAGGAAGCGTAAGTCCCTGAACGACCAGCGTAAGTAATATCGCTACAAAAGTAATAAACAGGATCAGGTTGCGCTGTGGGAAAGCAGCCCCGCTATCCAGGCTAACCGGTATGGATAAGGCTGCAGCCAAGGATACCACACCACGCATTCCCGTCCATCCCAACAGCAAGGGTAACAGCAATGCCCGCCGCGGGCTACTGGCCCTGGGAGCAACACCCGGTCTGAATATCCGCGTAGCGATCAGCGCGGCATAGGAGCTGATCATCCGGGCGACAATGAGCACGACAGTCACCAAAATACCATAGCCGATGGCCGTACTTAAGGGAATACCTTCGGCACGTATCCCTGCCACGATCTCCGGTAAATCAAGCCCGATGATCAGGAACACAATTCCGTTGAGTATAAATATAAAACTCTCCCAGACGCTATAGCCCCGGATACGGCTGCTGCTGCTCAGGAACACCAATCGCTTGGAAGACATATACAGGCCTCCAGCTACTACTGCCAGTACACCGGAGCAACCCAGTTCTTCAGCCACCCAATACATAATATAAGGCTCTATCAGCGTAAGTGCAATATCAGAAGCCGCTTCAGTAGGCAGGCGCTTATGCAGCTGAACGAATATCCAGGCCAGCAGCAGCCCGATCGCCACCCCGCCCAATACCATCCACAAAAAGCCCCGGGCCGCATCCTGCCAGATAAACTGACCAGTGCCAACAGCAACTAAAGCAAAACGGAAAATGATGAGGGAAGAGGCATCATTCAATAAGCTTTCGCCTTCCAATACCGCAGAAGTCGAACGGGGAATTGTTACAAATTTGGTAATGGCACCCGTACTTACCGCATCGGGTGGCGAAACGATACCTCCCAATAGAAACCCTAATGCGATCGTAAAACCCGGAATATAATAATTAGTAACAACGGCAACAGAAAGCGCCGTAAAGAAAACCACAAGGAAAGCAAAACTGGTGATGATCCGCCACCACTTCCGCATCTCTTTAAAAGAAACCGACCAGGAGGCTTCAAATAATAAGGGGGGCAGGAAAAACAGGAAAATAAGGTCCGGGTTAATTTTTACAACCGGCAAGCCGGGAATAAAACTGATGAGCAGGCCTCCTATCACCAAAAGTATAGGGTAAGCGATCTTCAATTTCGCTGCCCACATGTTCAACAGGACAATGGCCGCTATCATAGCCAGCAAAAAAGGTAATAATGTATGCATCCGGTGTAAGCATGAAGTTAAAAAACTAAGATACAAAAAAAGTATATGCTATACACAGGTTGCGCAGAGCCGGATAATAATTCTGTCTATATAAATACTGCCGGACTTAAAGAATCTCCATTAACTCCCGAAGGCAGGCTATTTCAAAGGTTGGCTTGTACTCATGATCCGCCTTTCCCGGGTTAAAATATACCTGATCAATACCGGCGCCCCTAGCGCCTGCTATATCTACATCCAGGTTATCCCCGATCATTAAAGCCTGGTCCGCATTACTGTTACTCAGGCTTAATGCGTATTCAAAAATTCCGGGTTCCGGTTTGACACTATTACTTTTTTCCGAAGTGATCACATGGCTGAAATAAGTGCTCAACCCTGTAGTTTCGAGCTTTTTCCATTGCGTATCTTCAAAACCGTTAGTGATCAGGCTCAGGTCATAACTTTTAGCTTTACAATAATCCAGCACTTCAATGGTATGGGGAAACAATTGCTGCTGCCGGGGCAGGAGCTCAATAAAAACAGCGGCCATTTCCCGGGCCAGCTTTTCATTCGCGATCTTAAAGTCCAGCAAGGCCAGCCACATCCGTTTCCACTTTAGCTCTTCCCGCTTTATAAATCCCTTCCTGTAGCGATCCCACAAACGTTCATTATGCGCCTTGTACACCTGGTAGAAAGCTTCGAAATCAACGATACCTGCCCGGTCCAGCTCAAAGCTGCGGTAGATATGGTCCAGCGTGGCATAAGAATTGGCTTCAAAATCCCAGAGCGTATGATCGAGATCAAAAAAAAGAGTGCGGTACCGGTTCATAAGCAGTTATTAATGCAGGGTTTCCATTACAGTTCTGAAAGAAATAAAGGCATCCCCAAACAGCGCATATGCTTCCTGCCGGATCACATCATCATATTCATTTAAGAAAGTCTGGTAGTTTTCTTCGCTGTCGCAGTACATTTGTACCACGTACATCCGGCCTTCTTCATCGTCATTTTCTCTCAATTTACAAAACCTGAACTCGCCAAACAAGCCGGTAGCCAGCATTTTAGGGATCCATACTTCTTTAATCCAGGCCTTCCAATCCTGCTCTATCCGGTGAGCTACTTTTGAGGTAACGTTTAAAATCAGCATATAATTTAAAAAGTTCGATATTAAACTTTCTTACACCGTCAAGACAGCACAGAAAATTTTCAGGCACAAAGGTAATTTGAAAACTAAAAACTAAAAACTAATTACTGTTGGCACTTTTATAAAAAAATGCGAACACAAGAGCGTTCGCATTTTGGAAGTTTAAGAATTCTTGATCTATTATTTTACCGTAATCTCGATTTGCGTTGGCTTAACGGCTTCTTTTTTAGGTAAAGTAACATTCAGGATACCATTTTCATAGCTCGCGTTAATTTTCTCCGCGTCCACACTTTCCCCCAGGGTAAAGCTTCTTTTAAAAGACCTTACCGCGAATTCATGACGCAATACCTTTCCTTTTGTTTCCTGTGCCGGCTCATTTTTTTCATAAGAAATAGTCAGCAGATTGTCTGCAACCTGTAGCTTGATATCCTCTTTATTGATCCCGGCAGCGAGCACTTCAATATTAAAAGTTTGCTCCGACTCCGAGATATTTACCGGTGGTTGCATCTTGTGGTTCAGGTGTTCTTCGCGGAACATCGGCGCTACTCTGCCTTCAAATAAAGTTTCCATTAAATCGCCGAAATTTCTCATTGCATTTGTGCTTTTCATAATATTATTGTTTTTATTTTATTGTTATACCAATTTGTTGAATAACATAAAACAAGTTTAATACCAGAAAAAAATAAAGACATAATGTCTTTTAAAAAAATAAAAACAAGACATTTTGTCATTATTTAATTGATTTTATACTGAAAAATCGACAAACAAGCCTCATATAAAACAATAAATTAATACCAAATAAGCCAAAAAACATTTCTCTATTTCATTTATTTTTATGAAATTTGCAGTACTTACGATGGGTTAGTAAGTAAAGTTCGGGAGCCGTTACATTTTTGTAATGGCTCTTTTTTTAGGCCTGATGTACAGGAAAATCAATGACCCGGAATCCAGTTTTTATTCCTGCTCCTAAAAACCAAACAGCCCAAAAAACAACCCAATCCAACCTTAGCAATTCACTTCAGTACTGCAATAAAAATCACGATCATTAAAAAACAAAAAACATATTACCCTATCTTTACGCAAAGCTTTGCAAAAAACACATGACCTGGCTATACTGGACGATCGCTATTATTTTCGGAATACTACTTGCTTTTTTAGTTTACAGAAAAGACAAACAAAAACAAGTGCCACTAAGATGGCTCCCTGCATTATTAAGATTCTTCCTGGGCAGCTTAACCGCACTCCTGCTTTTAGCACCCGTGTTCTCAGGCCTGTCACATGAAGAAGAAAAACCTACCATCATCTGGCTGCAGGACATTTCCACTTCTAACAAACAATCACTAGGTGGCTTCGAGGCCAAATACAAAAGCCAGCAGGCAGCACTGCTGAAAAAACTAAAACAACAATATACCGTTCAGCAATTCGGTTTCGGAGCAACACTTTATAAAGACAGCCTGCTTAGCTATAACCAGAAAGCAACAAATATTACCCAGGCACTGGAACAGATCAGCACACAATACCAGGACAAAAACCTGGGCGCCATCATCCTTGCTTCTGATGGCATTTACAACCAGGGCAGTAACCCCGCTTTTTTACAATTAACCAAGCCGATACCTATATACAGCATTGCCCTGGGCGACAGCACCACGCCCAAAGACCTGAGCCTGTCCGGCTTATATGCCAACAAAACGGTCGCACTCAACAACAGTTTTGAACTTTTCGCGGACTTTGTAGCAACGGGACTGGAAGGCAAACAAACTACCGCATCCCTGATCCACCAGGGCAAAACAATCGCTACCCAGAACATTACGATCAACAATAATAATTTTGCCGGCAGCCTGAGCTTTTCTACGAAAGCTAATCAGGCCGGGCCGCAGAAATATACCATCAACATTGCCGCTACAGACGGGGAAACTAACCTGCAAAACAACAGCCAGTCGGCGATCGTCGATGTAAAAGAAAAAAAGACCAAAATATTGCTACTGGCACAGGCCCCACACCCCGACATCGCGGTGATCAAACAGGCGCTTAACGAAGCAAGCCAGTTTGAACTCGTTCAAAACCTAAGTGGCAATGCCCCGGCTAACATTAACGAGTTTGATATACTGATCGCTTATCAATGTGTACCCAAAGAAAAAGTAAATCTCCCGACCTGGTATATCGTGGGCACTACTACCAGCCCCAATGCACTCCCTGTACTTAAAGCAATTGTTCCGGGTATTACCTTCATCCCGCCACGCAGCATAAAACCAAATTTAAAAGAAACATTCAACCTGTTCACCTTACCTTCAGGTATTCGCGCAGTTTTACCCAAAATGCCCCCGATGTCGACCATTGTTGCCGGCCTGGCCCCAACAGAGCAGACCCTGCTCAACGATCAGTATGGCACTCCTATATGGAACTATTACCCCGGAGAAAAACCCAATAGCATATTAATTGGAGAAGACCTCTGGAGATGGTCGGTATATGAATATAAAAACTTCAACAACTACAATACCACCCATGAGCTGATCCGGCAGACGTTGAACAGTCTGCAGATTGATAAGGACAACAAGCCCTTTAAGATCAATGTGCTAAAAAACAACATAACAGATAATGAGCCCGCGATTATCCTGGCGGAATTGCGCAACCCTAACGGCGAACTGATCAATGAACCGGGAGCCAGACTCAGCCTTAGCTCCGAAGGCAAAACACTGAATTATAATTTCGAAAAATCGGGCAATGCCTACCGTTTACAGGCAGGACTACTGGCGCCGGGTGACTACAACCTGAAAGGCACGGTAAGCTGGAAAGGAAAGAACTACGAAGATTTCGGGCTGCTGCACGTCAGTGATATCCCCCTTGAAGCTTTAAGAACACATGCCGATTTCCAACTAATGTACCAGCTGGCCCATAAAAGCGGCGGCAGCTTTTTTACCCAATACAACTTCAGCCAGCTGCTGGATAGCCTAAAGCACAACGCGCAAATAAAACCACTTATCCATACCCGCTCGCAAAACAAACCGATCATTGATGAGCGCTGGTTATTCTTCTTAATCCTGGTCCTGGCAAGCCTGGAATGGTTCCTGAGAAAATACTGGAACATGAATACTTAATCTTTAACAACATACCATATGAACATTGAACAATTATTTGAAAACAACAAACAATGGATCGCTGAACAATTAAAAAATGACAGCGATTACTTTAACAAGCTGGCTTCCGGCCAGACCCCCAAGATCCTTTATATAGGTTGCTCCGACAGCCGGGTTACCGCTGAAGAGATCATAGGGCTGAAACCCGGAGAAGCCTTCGTACACCGGAACGTAGCCAACCTGGTGAACAATGTAGACCTGAATGTCATGTCTGTGATCAATTACGCGGTAGAGCATTTAAAAGTGGAGCACGTGATCGTATGCGGGCACTACAACTGTGGCGGCGTTAAAGCCGCAATGCAATCAGCAGACCTGGGCATCCTGAATCCCTGGCTGCGGAATATCCGGGACGCCTACCGCCTGAACAAGGAAGAGCTAAATGCTATTGAGGATATAGACCAGCGCTACGACAGGCTGGTAGAAGTAAATGTAAAGGAGCAATGCATCAATGTACTTAAGACCGCGGTAGTACAAAGAGCCGTAAGAGATCGTGGCCTTACGGTGCATGGCTGGGTTTTTGACCTGCGCAATGGGCAGGTAAAAGACCTGAACATCGATTTCCAGAAGCACCTGGAAGCGATCCGCGAAATTTATCGCCTCGATTAATATAAAAGATCAAAACTTAAAAACGAAGAAGGCCTTGCAATAATTCTGCAAGGCCTTCTTGTATTTCAAAGTTATTGCTTATTGGGTTTTAAATATTTATCCAGGAATTGCTCCTGCTCCCATAACAAATGCATAATATTTTCACGGGCTACATAGCTATGGCTTTCTTTAGGCAGGATCACCATCCTCGCATTCGCGCCCAGGCCTTTCAGGGCCTGGAAATAACGCTCCGTCTGCAAAGTAAAAGTGCCGGGGTTATTATCCGCTTCACCATGCACCAGGAGGATTGGCTTTTTCATTTTATCTGCAGTGTTAAATGGCGACATCCCGCTGTAGATAGCCGGCACATCCCAGAAATTTCTTTGCTCCGACTGGAAACCGAAAGGGGTCAGCGTCCGGTTGTAAGCACCGCTGCGTGCAATGCCACAAGCGAACAGATCGCTGTGGGTCAAAAGATTTGCGGTCATAAAAGCGCCATAGGAATGGCCACCTACCCCTACCCGGCTACGGTCGATATAACCTAAAGCGTCTACCGCGTCAATAGCGGCCTTTCCATTCGCTACTAACTGGTTGATAAAATCATCGTTCGGTTCTTTATCCCCTTCGCCGATGATAGGGAATGAAGCATCATCCAACACGGCATATCCTTTGGTCACCCAGTACACAAAAGAACCATAATAAGGAAAGGTAAACTCATTCGGATTCTGGCTGCTTTGCCCGGCACTGTTCTTATCTTTGAACTCCTGGGGATAAGCCCAGATAAGCAGCGGCAACTTTTCTTTCTTCGTTCTGTCATAACCGGCAGGTAAATACAGTGTACCGCTTAAGGTAACACCATCGGCCCTTTTATATTTGATCACTTCTTTATAGACGTCCTTGATGCTTTCAAAAGGATTGGCATTAAACGTGATCTGCTGTACAGGAGCGGGCTTTTTAAAATTGCGGAAATAATAATTCGGGTACTCTGTAGCAGACTGGAGCTGCACTAAAGCAAGACCTTTCTTAAAGTCTTCGATGGAAATTATATCTTCTTTTTTGTCTTTAAGATTACTCTGGTATAAACGCTTTGTCTTCAGGCTGCTCAAGTTCAATTCATCAATAAAGGGAAATTGCCCTTTAGGCGTATGTCCTTCACCTATAAAGTACAGGTTATTGTTTTCAATCGCCAGCACCTCCATTCCATATTCATTTTTACGCATTTCCGGGTTACCGGGATCACTATAGATATCCTGAAAATTGCGATCACTTATTTTCTTAGGACTTTCATTGCTACCGGATGGATCGAACAAATAAGTTTTCAGGTTCCTGGTATCATACCATTGATCATATACCAGGGCTACTTTATCATTACCCCAATCAATACCGCCAAAACGCTGTACTGTTTTCCCCATACTTTTAGCCGGAGTTACAAAAGGCGCATCCCATAAAAACAACTCATCACGGTAATCGGCCTGCTGGGCCTGGTCGCCGCCATCCAAGGCGCTTACATAAAACAAAGTGGCCGGCTTATCATCGCGCCAGGACAAGCTACGCTTCCCGGTACGTACACTGGAAAATCCTTTTGGCATAATCTCTGTCAAAGGCACTTCATTCACCTGTTTGACAAATGAGGCATCCAACTTATATATGTTCGTTTCGCTGGGAAACCTGCTCAAAGGAACAATATAAGAAAAAGGCCGCTTGATCACAGAGAGCATCAGGTAGTTACCATCCGGCGAAAAGCTCTCACCGGCATACATATTTTTACCTAAAAATAATTTACTTCCCCCGTTCAGGTCTACGGTATATAATTCCGCACTGACAATGGTTTCAAAGTTCTGCTCATCAGTTTTATTCTTCAATAAATCCGCGTAGGTCCTGTTCTGAGAAGTTTTACCTTCGGCATTAGACACAATAGGTCCTTTAGGCAGGTCTTCTTTAGCATTAATGAGGGAGGGCCTGTTGGCCGGGATCACTTTTACCAATAAGTGTTCATTATCCCGATACCAGATATAAGGACTCCCCAGGTTGGCATTCAGGTTATCAGCGGTCAGTTTTTTGGCGGTAGCAGTAGCTACATCCACCACCCATAATTCCACGCCTTTGTCAGTAGTATGTGTAAAGGCGATCTTATTTTCATCCGGCGACCAGGAAAGGTTGGCGATCCGGGGATTAGCGGGCAAACCCTTTACCTGTGCAGGCTCCGCTTTAAACGCCGCAACTTTACGGAGTTTAATATTATTCACATAGCTCGCTGTGGCGCTTATATTCGTTTTTGTATTCACCCTTAGGCCGGCCAGTCTCAACTCTTCCAGGTTCAGATCTTCCAGGGACTTATAAGTATTTCTATAGGTCAGCAACATATAGTCTTTCTTAGTATCCATATTCACGGAAGGGGCACGGGTGTAATCGGCAAGCTGGAAGATTTCTTTAGAGGGCAATTGGTATTCAAGGTTCTCCTGGGCATAAGCCAAGCCGCCCAGGCTAAACAAAAACAGGAAAAAAACTTTCTTCATCTATGACATTTTTTGAATGTCGCTAAGGTACGAAGATTTTTAAGTCGGACTGCAACTAAAGCACAACCTCTAATCTTCCTCAATCTCTACAAGCATATCCACTTCTCTTCGCCAGTTGGGCGGGGACTCAACTGTTGATTTACTAAACTTTACAGGATCACCCATACAGCTTGTTTTATTGCCATAAGCGTCTATATAAGCAAAGCTTACCTCGTAATCCAAACCCTCCCTAAAAGCAAAGCCCCCTTTACACTACACAAAAGGAGCAAGAAAAGAAATAAGGATTTCATACATTAAGGCTTATAAGCATAAGCGATCTCGTAAGCTTGCTTTTTATACTTTTTACCGATCTCGCCGATTTTCAAAGGTATGGATTGCGGGGTAGGATCCACCACAATATACTGCCGCTCCTTGTAAGGTATCTCAAAACCCTTTACCCCATCAAGCGAAACACCCAGTAAGACATGGGAAGGATACTGTACCACGACCATTGGTAAGTCATAAATCTCTTTAATAAAAAAGTACAACAAGGCCACCCGGTCATCACAATCGCTTTTATCCCGGAGTAGCGTTAGCTCCGGGGCGTTCCGTTGCTCTTTACCGATCGCGTCCAGGTCACTTTCATAGGCGAAAGCGTTCCGGGTAAACTCCATCAGGTAAGCGACCCCATCCTGCCGGCTCATAGCCGCGACCGCATGCTTCAATTCCGGTATAAGCGTATTATAAGTGGTTTTACTCATGGGAATATTGAAATAGGCCTCATAATTTACGACAGGATAATTAGTAAATAAGGTGTCCAGGGCATTATTAACCCGGATATTAAAGTGATACGCTTTACCTCTGAAAGTAAAATCCAGGAAGCGGTTACTAAAGTTATCTTCGGTAAACTCCGGCAATTGCGCGATTTTATAGGAAAAAGGAGCTAATGCATGTCCGGCGCGGGGCATTGGTACAGAAAGCAATTCCTGCGTAGCAAAAGGGATGGTCTCAAAATCATGCCGGTTCAGGCATACATAGCGCCTGTTATCCAGGTCAAAATAAGGTATATCATAAACTTCATCCTCACTGCGGGTATAAAACAACAGCTTATTGTCGATCACAGCCAGGCGGACATCATAACCGGTTTCCCGCATCAGCAGCCACTTCAGCAGCGTATAATCATTATAATTTTTTGTTTTGGGGCTTAGGTAATTCGCGGTACGCCTTACTACCTGGTAATACATCCAGTCGCTCAACTGCTGTTCCGATCTATAAGCCGCTAAAGCTTCAATCACTTTATTATATTCACTCTTTTTCAACTTATCAATATAAGCTTCCACGCTCGCCACGGTCACAGCCCCCTCAAACCGTTCAGCTACGGGCCTTATGACCGGGATTTCAAATACATCCTGGTAGATATCAATTTTTTGCGCATAACTCTTCTGCCCTTGTAAAAACAAAAGGTAACATAATGATAATATTAAAATGCGCCAATTCACCTTATAAAGTTATATAAAATAGTGCAATAACTTTCAAAGTTAATTTTGGTTTTAATTTTATTTTAGCTTCAGGGCATAAAAAAAGGCCCCAGCCATTTATTTGACTGGGGCCTGAAAATCTATATGATCAATTAGTTAACCGCTCTTGAGTTTGCGATAATGTAAGCACGGATCAGCTTACCTTCTTCTTCTGTAGTTTTGGCTTTAGGCAACATCCGGTTTAGCACCTGGTGCCATCTCGGCGCCGCGAACTGCCCGGCAGCATATAATTTATGACAGGTACCACATTTGGCAGTGGTCAAAGCCTCTCCTTCAGCGATCTGCGCGCTGGTATATTGCTGCAGCGCGACTTCTTTAGTCAGCATAGCCGGTTCTACTGCAGGCGTTGCCGCTTTCTTAGGACTACAGGCTATTCCCAAAGCAATCACAAGGCCCAGACCGGATATCACTACAATTCTATTCATATATTTACTCTTTTATGCCCCTAAGGTAATTATTTCGTTTAATTCCGGGATTATTTTTTTTCTACTTCTTTTTTGTAATCCAGTATGGCGGTCGCTATAGCATTTGCCAACGCCTGCTGCCCGGCTTCTGAATTCATATAAGCTTCCTCTTCCTGGTTGTTGATAAACCCGAGCTCTATTAATATACCCGGCATCGCGCTACCGGCAAGTACTTCAAGACTTTTCTGCTTTACGCCCAGGTTATTGCGGCCGGCTTTAGCAAAATTCTGCTGCACCTTACTGCCCAAAGTTACACTCCTGCTTAAAAAAGCCTGGGAATATTGTGCGATAAGAATGGCCGTGGTCGGATCGTTCTCATCCAGCAAACCCGGTTCTTCAGCAACGGTTTCCCCGTATTCTCCGATCGCTTTTTCCTTCTGGTCATTGCGGGTAAGCCCGAGTACATAGGTCTCCGTACCGGAGGTTTTCGTACTCCTGTTATGTATGGTTTTATATACTGGTATGGTAGTCCATTTCTTTCCTTTCTTTACTTTTTTTGTTCCGGCCTGCACCCGGGTTGTGGTACCCGCTGTCGAGTTAATATGTATCGAAACGAAAAGGTCGGCATTGGCTTTATTGGCAATAGCATGTCTTCCTTTTAATTCAACAAAGAAATCGCTGTCCCGGGTTAAGGTAGTTTTCAATTGAGGCGACTCCCGTTTAAGAATATCTCTTACTTTCAGGGTAACGGCCAGGGCTATATCTTTTTCTTTGGAGAACGAGCCTATGGCCCCGGGATCTTTGCCACCATGCCCGGCATCCAGTACGACATGGTTCATTTTTCTTTGTCCGAAAACAGAGCCGCATATAAATGTAAATAAGACGAATACCAGCAGTTTAATACTTTTCATTAACTTCATACGTTATAAATGACTATGGAGCGAAGCACTAAGCTTTCTCGACAAAATTGAGTCTAAATATTTGCTTTGACTGCAAATATAATGGAAGGTTAAGCCAATACATAATTTTTAACCCTTTTTTGCTCATAAAGAAATAGTAATTTTGCGGCGTATTTTTATGATGGATGTATCAGGAAGAGTCTGGGGTAAAATGAAAGCAGCGGTGTTTACGTTGCTTTCCTTACTATTGCTATTATGCCCGAATGCCCTTATGGCCCAGCGAATCAACACCGATTCCATCCCGGGCCCGGTAAAGCAAGCGGGAGACACAACAGCGAGCGATACTGCCACTAAGAAAGGTACCGCGCTGGGCATCAGGATCAGCCCGGACGCCCCGGAGCATGAAGTAGTTTCCAGTGCCAGGGACTCCGCGATCCTGGATATGGAAACCAGCATCTATTACCTGTATGGTGATGCACAAATGCAACAGGATGACCTGGAATTAAAATCGGGCGTGGTGGAGTTCAATCAAAAAATCAACGTGATCAGCGCCTACCCGGAATACGACACCAACAGCCGTAAAGTTTCGGAGCAATCTTTCAAACAAGGCACTGAAACCTTTACTTACGATTCTTTAAGGTATAATTTTAAAAGCAGGCGCGCCATTGTACGTAATGCCCGTATGCAATATGGAGAGGCCTACATTAACAGTTACCAGGTAAAGAGAAACCCCGACCAGTCTATTTTCGGCTATAAAAATGTATATACAACCTGTAACCTGGAACATCCGCACTTCGGCATTAATGCCCGGAAGATCAAGGTGATCCCTAACAAAGTAGCGGCATCCGGAAGGGCCCACCTGGAAATTGCCGATCTGCCCACTCCTTTATTATTTCCATTTGGCATATTCCCGATTAATCCCGAGAAGAAATCCGGCTTTATCCTGCCGACCTACACACTTACCGGTAACCGGGGTGTAGGGTTGCAGCGGATGGGTTATTATGTGGATATCAATAAGTATATCGGCGCCTCTGTCATGTTCGATTACTTTTCGAAAGGTAGCTTTGGTGTTTTCGGCAGTACGGAATATTCAAAACGCTATAAATATAATGGTGCCTTAAACATAGATTACACTTACTCGCAGATAGGAGAAAGATTTGATGCCGATGCAGCTACGCAAAAGGATTTTAAAGTAAGGTGGAAGCATACGGTGGACCCGAGAGCCATGCCGGGAGCTACCTTTACCGCCAATGTGGAGTTTGGTACCGGTGGGTACAACCTGGTAAACGGGATGACTGCCGACCTGCAGCTGAACAATCAATACCGCTCAACGATAGCTTACTCCAAAACCTGGGTAGGTAAACCTTTTTCCTTTACCGCCGCGGCTAACCACAACCAAAGTACCCGGAGCGGGGAGGTAGTGGTTACTTTACCGGACATTTCTTTTAACGTTGCCCAGATCACTCCTTTCCAACGCAAAACCAGGGTAGGTAAAGACAGGTGGTATGAAAAGATATCCGCCTCTTATAACTTCGCTGCCCAGAACAGGATCAACTTTATTGACACCGCCTTTAGTTTCCGGAACATGTCTTTCGAGCAATTTGATAATGGGATCAAACATACAGCTGCTATCTCTGCGACCTACAATGTCTTAAGATTTATCAACTGGAACTTCAGCATTCCCTACAATGAGTACTGGAACACCAAGCAAACTTTTTATACCTGGAATCAATCCGGGCTAAAAAATGATACCGCGACAAAGACCGGCTTTTTCGCTACCAGGGACTTTAGCTTCAACAGCAGCCTGAATACAAGGATTTATGGCTTAAAAATGTTTAAAAAAGGCAATTTGATGGGTATCCGTCACGTGATCACCCCATCTTTAAATTTCAACTACACACCCGGATTCGCACGTTCACCATTTAATTATTTTTATGATTACTATGATGCATCCGGAAGACAAAGTTATAATTCGCCCTACTCGGCCTCACCAAGCTCTATTATGGGACCGACCAACCCATTACCTAATGGTTCCGCTGGTATAAGTATCAACAATAATTTACAGATCAAGGTACGCTCCAAAGACTCTACAGGTACTAAGAATATCACTCTGATTGATGGTTTGGCAATCGGCGCCAACTATAACTTTTTCGCGGACTCCAACCACCTGACCAACATATCTTTTAGTGGCCGGACCAGTATTTTACAAAAGTTCAATATATCTTTCGGCGGCGCTTTTGACCCCTATCATTGGGAAAACGGCTACAGAACAAAATACTATTCTATTGAAAAGGAAGGCCCTATCGCGAAAATGAGAAATTTGTACGCATCTCTAGACTTTGACCTGAGCGGGGAGAGTAACCGTAAGGAAGATGAGGAAGTAGAAGATGCCCGGGCGAATAACCCGGATGTACAGAGAATGCTGCGCAATAACGGGCTTGCCGCTTATTATGATTTCAATATCCCCTGGTCTTTAAGAATTTCCTCTTCTGTCAGCTATACTGTTAATAATCAGAAAGACGGAAGAGAAAAAGAAGTGTATACGCCACAATTAAGTGTATCCGGCAGCTTAAGATTTACCAAAAAAATGATGTTTAATTTCGTAACCGGTTATGATTTTTTGAATAAATCAATCGGGGCTACGACCTTAAACATCAGTCGTGACCTGCATTGCTGGCAAATGGCATTAAATATTACGCCATTTGGCCTTTACAGGAACTATAATTTTACCCTGAACGTTAAGTCTTCTGTACTCCAGGACCTGAAACTAACCCGGAGACGCGCTTACCAGGACAACTTCTAAATCAGCTACATTAGCGGTAATAAACAACAGGCTCGGAGTAGATCACATTACTTTTATTGCCGCTTTCGTCCACGATATACAAACTAAAGACGGCAGTATCCCTTTGCACGCCAGGACTCAGACGGAAAAACTCCGGTATGCTCAACCTGATCTCGCCATAACCTTTAAGGTATTTATGCCCGCTTCTGTCCTGCTGTGGAATATAAGGAAAAGGGAACTTGTAGTCTTTTCCTGTAGTCGTATCGACCAGGAAAACCCGCATCGTCACATCTTCAAACTTAGTGCCCAGGTCCCCATTCCCATCTACAAAATCGTAATACAGGAACCAGTCTCCCGCAGAAGCAGAATCTGCTAAATTAATATCTGCCTTGTTCATACCCTTATAAGTAATTTCCGGCGTATCCGGGTACGATTCTTCTTTTTTCTCACAAGAGGAAAAGACCATCACGGTACTCATCAAACCTAAAATACCAGCTACTGCTTTAGTCATGTATAAAGTATTAACTTCGTTGTTTAATCTGTTTAAAACTATCAAATTTACAAAAAATATCATGTTGGATCATCTTTCTTCAAATATTGAGTGGTTAAAATCAATTAACATGGCCAATTTTGAGCAAAGAGCCCTGGAGCTGTTCCGGCACCAGTATAAAAATACGGCTGTATACCGGGAATATTGTAATCATATCCACCGTACACCGGAACGGGTACATGCTTTAACCGACATCCCGTTCCTGCCCATTTCTTTTTTTAAATCTCATGAGATCCTGGCACAAGACCAGGCCGCACAATTACTTTTTGAGAGCAGCGGAACTACAGGGATGATCCCCAGCAGGCATTTCATCGCCCACCCGGAATATTATGAAACCGCTTTTCGTAAAGGATTCCGGGAACACTATGGCGCCCCTGAAGAGTATATCATCCTCGGGCTGCTGCCTTCTTATTTAGAACGTAAACATTCGTCTCTGGTGTATATGGTGCAGGACCTTATACAAACCAGCAATCATCCGTCAGGCGGCTTTTACCTGAATGAATGGCAACACATAGCCGGCATCCTGCAAAAAAAACAGGACCGGAAAATATTTTTGATAGGCGTCACCTTCGCTTTACTTGATTTTGCCGAAGCATTTCCGATGGACCTTAGCCCGCATATCGTTATGGAAACCGGCGGTATGAAAGGAAGGCGGGAAGAATGGACCCGCATGGAGATCCATCAATACCTCGCACAGCAATGGAAGCTGGAAAAGGTACATTCTGAATATGGCATGAGTGAAATGCTGTCCCAGGCTTATTCCAAAGGTGATGGCGTTTTTAAATGCACCGAAAGTATGCGCGTCTTATTACGTGATGAAAGCGACCCGCTGGAAACTTATATTGCAGGCAGTGGCTGCGTGAATGTGATAGACCTGGCCAATATAGACTCCTGTGCCTTCATCGCTACAGAAGATATAGGGAAAGTAGCTGCCGACGGCAGTTTCGAGATCCTGGGCCGCAGGGATACCGCCGCACTGCGTGGCTGTAGCCTTATGGTTGTTTAAATTTAATAAAAGATATACTATATTTACCCTCATTAAAAACATTTGGAGCTATTCTTTAACCCCAGTCATTCATCTAAATAAATGCAGGAAAAAGACACAGAATTTAAACGCAGCCTCAGTTTGATGGACGGTATCCTCATCGTCGCCGGCAGTATGATCGGTTCCGGTATCTTTATCGTCAGCGCCGATATGGTACGCAATGTAGGCAGCGCGGGCTGGCTCATCGCTATCTGGGTCATTACGGGCATCATGACGGTATTTGCAGCCATATCTTACGGAGAACTATCTTCCATGTTTCCGAAAGCGGGCGGGCAATACGTTTTCCTCAAAGAAGCTTATAACCGGCTGACCGGTTTTTTATATGGCTGGAGCTTTTTCTCGGTGATACAAACCGGGACCATAGCGGCCGTAGGGGTTGCCTTCAGCAAATTCGCAGGCCATTTTATCAAGCCCCTGGAAATGACCGATGAGAACGTTTTATTTTCCATTGGCAGCAGCTTTAAATTATACCCGGCGCAGCTGGTTTCCATAGCGCTCGTTATCTTCCTCACCTGGGTCAATGCCCGCGGGGTAAAAGAGGGCAAACTGATCCAAAGAATATTCACTTTTGCCAAACTTATTTCTTTATTCGGCCTGATCATTTTTGGTTTCCTGCTGGCTTTTGACCAGGACATCTGGAATGAGAACTGGAGTACCGGTTTCCAGATGAGCCATAGCAGCGCCATCCCGGAAAGCAGCGGCGGCGGCTGGAGTTTGTTTCAAAATATTGACAGCCTGACGGTGGGCCTTGGCTTTGTAGCCGCGGCTATGGTAGGTTCCGTGTTCAGCAGTGTGGCCTGGGAAAACGTCACTTTTATTGCCGGGGAGATCAAAAACCCACAGCGCAACATAGGTTTAAGCCTGTTTTTGGGCGCCTTGATCGTAACGGTGATCTATGTTACGATCAACTTAATGTACCTGGCGGTGTTGCCTTTGACCCCTGAAGCTACGGGCTTTGTCTACCCGGCCACCGGTAATGAAGCCAGCATCGCTTTCGCAGATAAAGACCGTGTGGCAACCGCGGCCTCCCTACCTATTTTTGGGACAGTAGGCGCTACCATTATTGCCATCATGATCATGGTATCTACTTTCGGCTGCAACAATGGCCTTATCATGACCGGCGCAAGGGTTTATTACACTATGGCTAAAGACCAGTTGTTCTTTAAGAAAGCCGGAAGTTTAAACAAAAACGCGGTACCGGGATGGGCATTATGGCTACAGTGTTTCTGGACAAGCATCCTCTGCCTGAGTGGAAAATATGGCTTACTGCTGGATTATGTTGTATTTGTAACGCTGATCTTTTACATCATCACCATCATAGCGGTATTTAAATTGCGCAGGACGCGGCCAGATGCGGAGCGGCCTTATAAAGCATTCGGTTATCCTTTTATCCCTATCATCTATATTATACTGGCCAGTCTGATGGCCGTAGGCTTGTTGATCGCGAAATGGGAAACCTGTGTGTTTGGTCTTATTGTCGTTTTATTAGGCCTACCAATGTATTATCTATTTATGAGAAAACAGAGCAATGCTGCAGCTTAATTTGATATGAATTTTCTATTTCCTTTGTTCCTGATCGCGGGCGCGGCAATTGCCATCCCGGTTATTATCCATTTATTCAATTTCAGAAAATACAAGACCATTGAATTTTCTGATACCCGGCTCCTGGAACAGATCAAGATTACTTCTCAAAAAAGCAGGAAAGTCCAGAACTGGTGGCTGCTCTTAAGCCGCATACTGTTCGTTACAGCTTTGGTACTCGCCTTTGCACAGCCCTACCTGGGCACCCCAAAAGACACCAGCCGGCAGCTCAAGCTTATCTATATCGACAATTCGCAGAGTATGGCCGACAACCTGGGCGGCCAGCGGCAATTGCTGCAAAACGCGATCGACGACGCCAAAGGGATCATTAACGCACAAAGTGAACACCAGCAATATATACTGCTCAGCAATAACAATATTTATGCCAGCAGGCCCATTGGCAAAAGCCAGGTCATGGAGGCCTTACAGCAATTAAAAGTAAGCGCGAAAACAGTATCCTTAAAACAGATCAACCAGGCCGTAAATAACGCGCTCAGCGATAACAATGCGGAAAACGCGGAAGTATATATTTTTTCTGACCTGCAAAAAAGCACTTTATTCCGGGAAGCCCTGGATACCGTTGCCGCTACCGCGCATTACATCATCCGGCCGCAATTGCACCGGCAATCCGCCAATCTTTACTTTGACACCGCCTATTTCGTCAACCCGGTCATTGACACCCGACAGGAAAATCCCCTGGTGGTTAAGATCTCGAAATCCAATACTACTGAAACGATTCAAAGCCAGGTACAGGTATGGGTGAACGGGCAGGCCCGGGCCGCAAAGAATATTAATTTCACCGATGACAGTATCTGGACGGATACTATTGCTTTAATGGTGAATACCCCGGGCTGGCACAAAATACTATTAACGGTTAAGGATGCGCCCATCCAGTTTGACGACACCTTCCGGATTACGGCAAAAACCAATGCCAACCTTGCTGTACTTAACTTAAACGACGGCTCTTCCAGCCCCTACTTGCAGGCTGCACTTAGCCCGGCGAACGGGTTTATTACCCGTAACGCGCCTTTAAATGCCGGAAGTGCTCCCGAATGGCCGGATAACAACCTGGTAATTTTACAAAACATACAGCAATTAAGCCCTGAACTTACAGAGGCCGTCAAGAAAGGGTTACAGAACGGCCAGAGCTTCTTCCTGGTGCCCGGCAACATCAGTAACATTGCATCCTTTAACCAGCAACTGAACAAGATCGCCCCGATTAATTTTGCGGCAGTAGATACTGCCAGCACACAAATCGGCGCGGTACAGACGGAGCATGCCCTGCTCAAGGACGTGATTGCTACTATGCCCCAAAACGTACAATTGCCAACGGTTTTAAGACATTACCCTATAAGTGCAGGCCTGAGCGCCAACCAGCAAAGTATACTTAGCCTGAAAAACGGGCAACCTTTCCTCGCCCAATATTCGATCGACAACGGATCTTTATACATCGTGGCCAGCTCTTTAGAGGAACGCTCCGGTAATTTTGTTTTGAGTAACCTTTTTATGCCGCTCTTGTATAAAATGTGCGCGGTGAGTGGCGCCCAATCTATTTATGCCGTTAATGCCAATAGCAATCAACCGGTCTTTATACCCAGCCAATCGGCCAACCGTACCGTATTTAAGGCTACGGGCCCGGGTGTGGAAGTGATCCCGGCACAAAACGCCTATGGTAATGGCACCAATATATTTTTGGGCAAAGCTATTGACCAGGCTGGTTTTTATGCTTTAAAAAACGAATCCATCTCAGACAGTACCCTGGTGGCCGTAAATGCGAATACATTGGAATCGGAACTGGAGGCCGCTACAAAAGAAGCGCTGGAACAGCAGCTGAAACCGGCCAAACTGAGCTGGGAGCAAAGCGGCGCGCCTACTGCAAATTCCACAACAGGTACCAATACAGACCTCTGGAAGTGGTTAGTGGCGATCGCCTTACTGGCACTGGTCATCGAAACTTATTTTCTCTTAAAGCAACCAGGCAAGACAGCTACCCAACAAACAGAAACAACTTAGCCATTAACGTTCCTTAGCTTAGGCTCTCTGATCTTGAAGGTCAGCCGGTGAAAAGGTGTATGGCCATTGCTCATCGTCACCCGCTTATGGGCCGGCGTAGGATATCCTTTATTGGTTGCCCAGTCATATTCCGGAAAGTCGGCCGCGATCTGCATCATGTATTCATCCCGGTAGGTTTTGGCCAGGATACTGGCAGCGGCAATGCTGGCAAACTTGCTATCCCCTTTTACAATGCATTGATGCGAGATCCCGAAATAGGCCGGGAAACGGTTGCCGTCAATCAAAAGCAGCTCAGGTTTTAGCGTCAGTTTATCAACGCACTCATGCATTGCCCGGAAAGAAGCTTTTAATATGTTGATTTCATCAATGACCTTATTATCGATAAAAGTAACCGAATAAGCCAGGGCGGCAGCTTCTACTATAGGCCGCAGCTCCATCCGGTCTCTTTCTGTCAATTGCTTACTGTCGTTTAATAAAGGATGAAAAAAATCTTTAGGCAATATAACTGCCGCGGCCACTACCGGCCCGGCAATACATCCCCTCCCCGCTTCATCTAAGCCGGCTTCCATCAAATCTTTTGTAAATGCGCACTCCAACATATTATTGCCTCCCAAGTAACTTAAACGGAATATCTAAAATAGCATCGACCGGCTTTAAGGTCTTTTTAAATTTGCGGTTGATACCGAAACGCCTGCTGAACATCAGCCGGGCCATGCCATAATTGCCAGACAAGTCATTACCCAATATTTCTTTGCCCACCAGCATTTTACTGTGAATATAATGCAGCGAGATGCTCCATTTGTCTCTTTCATAAGAACCACGTAACCAAAGGCTGGCATTTAGCCCCGAACCGATCCAATGCCTTTCCCTATCAGTAAATCGTTCGTCCGTTCTTTCTTTCACAAAATTTAACGGAATTTTTACCGTAGCAATACCGGCAAACAGCCAGCGTTTATTGGGGACCCAGGTGTAGGCATAGCCGCCGCCTAAAGCAAAGTTCCAGATCCGCATACGTTCCATATCGGCATCAAATTGATTAAGATCTACCCCGGAAGACACGTAAGCACTATCCCCGCTTTTCACCCAGTAGTTAGCGTCCAGGGCCAGGATAGGTGTACCCACACTATATTTCATGCGTTGAAAACGCAATACACTGCCCCGAAAAGAATAATGATTATTCAGGGCATACATATTGTTTAACCCTAATAAAGTAAAGCCTATGTCCGGGCGCGTCCTCCGGTATCCTGCTTGGTAATAATCTTTATTAAAATCGCCGGAAAAGCCTTTATACAGCTGTGCGTTGATAAAAGAAAGCGTCCGGTAACCGGCGATCTGGGATTGAAAGTCCAATGATTTGGTTTTAAGCGCTTCGTTATTATTTACCGGCAACACATTTACCGCCGCGCTTAAAGCCAGGTAACGATAGGTAAATCCCAAACCTATAGACAGGTTTGAATTCGGACTATAATCATAAGTATGTTTATTGGAAATTAAAGTAGCATTTTTGATCTTCAGGTCTTTATTTTGTACATACAGTTCCAGCCCGAAAAGATGTTCGTAAGAATGCACCATATTGGAATCATACTTAAAATCATTGAGTATGGAAATCCCGTTTTCATTGAAAGAGTCGACGACCTGGCCAGCAGCCGGTTGTCCTGCTCCTGCAAAAAAAATAATGATCCATAAAAACCGGTAAAATTTGCCCTGCTTCAAACCCTTCATCTGGGCAAATTTAAAGCAGATAAGTCTTTTCCCACCATTAAATACGATATTTTTGCAATTCAATAATAAAACAATGAAAAAAAGATACCTATTCCTCATCCTATTCCTGTTGACCGGTGTGGTGATGTATTTTACCAACCCCAAACCGGAAAAGCATCGGCAGGCGGTATATAACGCCATTGAGGGCATATTGAAAGAGCAGAAGGAGCAATTGCTGCAATCCAATAACAATTTGTCCAAAATGCTGGAGGGCCTTAATGATGAAAATATACAATCCATGGTATTACCCTTCCTGGAGCAGGCGGTACTGGTGGAGGACTATAAAGTCTTTTCCCTCACCCGCATTGACCTGGGTACCGGTATCTATACCGTGGGTATAGGCGCATTTGGCAAAGTATTTATTGCCCCGCAGCTGAAGGAGCAGGTTAAAGCCAACATGAGTAAATATTTAGAATAAATGAAGCAGCCATTAAGAGCGTCTTATAAGGCCATTGGTGCTCTCATAATTTTATTGTTACTGGCCGGGGCATGGTTGTTCCGGAATAATAGCCTGCCGGCAGGCGGGCACCAGGCTATTATTCCGGTAAATGCGGCATTAAGCTTTACGAAACATGCTCAATGCCGGATGGCTTGCCGGGGGATTACAGAAGCTGAGATCAGGGAGGTACTTGCAGATGGTAAAGTCAATTCCGGGAAATCGGACCCGAACGATGCCCCCTGCCCTACTTATGCAATAGAAGACCGGGTAAAAGACGGGCAATTATTAAGGATTGTTTTTGGCGTCTGTGCGCAAAAGATCAAGGTTATTACCTGTATTGACCTGGAGCGGGAACACGACTGTGACTGCAAATAAAAGATTTTTTTAAGCGCTATTTAAACATTATTTTTGAGGCCGTAAAATAAAAAACTAATGGGTTTTAATAAAGTTGTTGCGAACGCGGAAGAAGCCGTAAAAGACATACAGGACGGTGCGGTATTAATGCTGGGTGGCTTTGGTTTATGTGGCTTACCTGAAAATTGTATCAGCGCACTGATCAGTAAGGGCGTTAAAGACCTTACCTGTATTTCCAACAATGCCGGTGTAGATGATTTTGGCATTGGTCTTATGTTGCAAACCAAGCAGGTAAAGAAAATGATCTCCAGCTATGTAGGGGAAAACGCGGAATTCGAGCGCCAGCTGCTTAGTGGCGAGCTGGAAGTAGAACTGATCCCACAAGGAACTTTAGCGACAAGATGCCTGGCTGCCGCTTATGGCATGCCGGCTATATTTACCCCTGCAGGTGTAGGTACCGAGATCGCTGAAGGTAAAGAAATGCGCAACTTCAACGGTAAAGATTACCTGATGGAAATGGCTTTCGACGCGGACTACGCTATCGTGAAAGCCTGGAAAGGAGATACTGCCGGTAATATAATTTTTAATAAAACAGCCCGCAACTTTAACGAGATCATGGCTATGGCCGGTAAGATCACGATCGTAGAGGTAGAAGAGCTGGTTCCTGCCGGCACTTTAGATCCTAATTTCATCCATGTACCGGGTATTTATGTACACCGCATTTTCCAGGGTAAAGATTATGAAAAACGCATTGAGCAAAGAACAGTAGCTAAATAATTCATTTAGCAGAGCTATACCAAAAGAGAAAGCGCTTCAATAATTGAAGCGCTTTCTCTTTTGGGCCAATACAAGCTCAGGTTATATACCGATCTCGATCTGGAACCTGCCATACCAGGAATTTTTGGTTGTATTATTAAAATAGTCCTGTTTATTATAAGTGAGCTCACCCTGGATCTTAAAAGCATGCTCCCAGATATAGCGGGTAAGGCCAATGGTCATTTGCTGCGCATCAGGACGGTATTGTTTGATCTTTTCATTCATTTCCTGCCAGGAGTAGCGCCCGATGATCTCGTAGCCATTCCTGAAGATATAAGAGCTTTGTACATCCATCCCCTGCCCGGCTACCACATAGTTAATTTTAGTCGGATCATCCGGGTTAACGGCAATAGGATTATCATTTCCTGCAGAACGGTTCATATAGGCCGCAAATGCAGAAAAGCCATTGTACTTAAACATGGCGTCTGCCAGCAAGGTATAAATATCTTTCTTTTCGTAAAGATACTCTCCAAGCTGGGCGGCATTTCTTTTCGCTTTATTGTTGAACTGGTAAGCGGCGGACAACATCAGCTTAGGGCTTGTTTCCCTCAGGATATCTCCTTCAAAATACTCCCCGTTCTTTTTAAAAGAGCCTAATGGATACAACTCTACTTTTCCGGTATAGGCCAGGCCCATATCATCATTTTTAGTAAAATTGCGGCCTTCGCCCTGGGAAATAGCCCCTTTAAAATTATAAGAAAACCGATCTCTGCGCTGGTTGATATAGTTGACCTGCACCCCGAAGTCACGATCAATATTAAAGGTGGCATTATTAATCGTCCGGTCGGTTAACTGCAGGGCTCCTGAGGAGTTGACCCGCTGGCGGTTACCCGGCAATTTGGTCTGGCCGAAACCGATCGACCAATGCGTATTGATACTATAAAACACAACGGCATCCCGTATGATTTGAAGGTTTTCACCGTCCTCTACCGCTCCGCCGAGGTCCCCGGGCGCAAAGCTTAGTTGCAGGGCATAGGTAAACCTGGGGTTACCCACATAACCATCAAAGCGCAAACGTGTTCTTCTCACACCGCCATCAATCACGCCGTCTTTGCCCTCTTCTTTATTAAAAGAACCGCGCGACTGTATCCGGAACCTGATGTTCATCTGGTAAATACTGTCGGGAGAAGTAAAGCCAAGTCCCTTACCATAACTGTAGTAAGGCAGGGAATAAATTCTCTGTTCTAAATCTCTATTGGTAACCGTATCTTTTTGAGCATGCGCAGTAAGCGCAAATAGGGATAGGGCTATGGGTAGTAAATTTCTTTTCAAAATTATAATTTGGTTAGATCAGGATGCGAAATTAACTTCAAGACCTGTAAATCAATAAAGATAACACAAACTTAATAATTTATTAATATTCAAACCCATGGCTAAAGCCCCGGATCAACGTTGCTTCCCGCTGAGCATGGGTACGAAGTGAGCTTTGCCCACGATCTCTTCGGTATAGCCGTTTGCCGTCTTTACGATCTTTTTCATTTGCTGCTCTTCATCTCCTACAGGGATGATCATAATACCGCCTTCCTTCATTTGCTGGATCAGCTTTTCGGGGACATAGGGCGCCGCAGCGGTAACTATTACTTTATCAAAAGGCGCGAATGAAGGCAGTCCTTCAAAACCATCGCCATAAAAACGTTTAATACCATTCAGGGTTTTTAAATAGGCAAAATTGTTCATTTGCTTATAGAGCTCATGCTGGCGCTCGATAGAAAAAACTTTGGCCTTCAAAACAGCAAGTACCGCGGCCTGGTAACCACTGCCCGTACCTACTTCCAGCACTTTCTCATAAGGTTTTACTTCCAGTAGTTGCGACTGTAAGGCTACGGTAAAGGGATGAGAAATAGTTTGCCCGGCAGCGATAGGAAAAGCCCGGTTTTCATAGGCCAGGCGCTCCAGTGCCGTATCCAGGAAAAAATGGCGGGGAACTGTATTAATCGCATTCAATACTGTTTCATTGGTAATCCCTAATGTTCTTAATTCATCGACGAGTTTTTGTCTTAATCCTTTGTGTAAATATGTATCTAAAAGAGGCTCTTGCATAGGGCAAAGATACATTATGCGGGAGGTAAATGCGGCGCTTGTGGAAAACAAAAAAGCCATTCCGTAAAAATGGAATGGCTTCTAGGTAAAAAATATAATTAACGTACTAGTTTTACATTTATTGCATTGATACCTTTACGACCTTGCTGTGTTTCGTACTCAACTACGTCGTTTTCTTTAACTTCGTCGATCAATCCACTTACGTGAACAAATACATCTTCGCTACTGTTTTGTGCCTTGATAAATCCGAAGCCTTTCTCGGCGTTAAAGAACTTTACAGTTCCTTGCAACTTTTGATTTTCCACTTTTATAAATTTTAATTGATAATGATACTGCAAACATAAAGCATATTATATTATAATTCTTCTTTTTTAGCAATATTTATAAAATTTCTACACTTAATTGACGAATGGCATTTTAACCACTTTTGCTTTAATGGCCTTATCTCTTACAGAGACAAATACTTCAGCGCCTTCTACCGCGTTTTCTTTATTCAGATAGGCGATACCAATAGCTTTATTCAATGTAGGTGACTGTGTACCTGAAGTAATGATTCCAATCGCGTTACCGGCAGCATCCTGTAAAGTATAGCCCTGGCGCGGGATACCTCTTTCTTCCATTTCAATACCTACCAGCTTACGTTTTACACCTTCCTCTTTTACTTTAGCCGCAAGTTCTTTACCGATAAAGTCTTTAGTGAACTTCGTGATCCATCCCAGTCCGGCCTCAATAGGAGAGGTCGTATCATCGATCTCATGACCATACAGGCAGTAGCCTTTTTCCAGTCTCAGCGTATCTCTTGCCCCTAAACCGATTGGCTTTAATCCTTTTGGCGCCCCTACCTCAAAAATCGCATCCCATATTTTACGGGCATTTTCAGGGGTATCCTGGATATAGATCTCTACGCCACCCGAACCGGTATAACCTGTAGCGCTGATGATCACATCAGGCACACCGGCAAAAGTACCTACAGTGAAGGTATAATATTTCAGGTTGGCCAGTTCGACATCGGTCAGGCTTTGAATAATCTCGTTTGCTTTAGGACCCTGGATCGCCAATTGAGCCACATTATCAGAAATGTTTTCAATGACTGCATTATTGGTATTGTGCTTCACCACCCAGTTCCAGTCTTTTTCAATATTAGCGGCATTCACTACTAATAAATATTTTTCGTTCGGCTCAAAACAATAAACGATCAGGTCATCCACAACTCCGCCTGTTTCGTTCGGGAAGCAGGTATATTGCGCTTTTCCAGCCTCGAGCTTGGCCGCGTCATTACTACAGATTCTCTGGATCAGCTCCAATGCGTTGGGACCGCTGATCATAAACTCACCCATATGACTCACATCAAATACCCCGGCATTATTGCGCACGGTCGCGTGCTCTTCATTAATGCTGGTATAGGAAATGGGCATGTTATAGCCTGCAAATTCGGCCATTTTTGCGCCTAAAGCGATGTGCTTCTCTGTAAATGGAGTTGTTTTCATTATGGAAAAGAATTATGTTTTAAAATTCTGGCAAATATAAGGATTTCATCGCTTGCAGCGATACCCCTTAATTATTGGCTTTGCGGTATTTATTCAGCAATAAAATGCTGATGAGGTAACTGAGCAGTCCCATAACGATCGCCAAAACCGTTCCGCCGAAGAAAAAAGAGAACCCGGCTTCTTTAAAGTCATCCAGGCTCATCAGTTTAGGGTTCAGGTGCCAGTCTTCATAGCCCAGCAGCCACTTACCGCAAAACAGGCTCAAAGCCCACCATATCGGTGTAATCGGGAATACACTGATGTTGGCCGCGATCAGGAACAGCGTTTTATTCAGCTTTAAAGCAATAGCGGACGGAATACCTACCAGTAGCTGGAACCCCCAGATCGGCACTATGCCCATAAACACGCCGAAAGCGATACTGGAAGCCTTTCTTACATTAGTTTCATCCGGTCTTTGCAGGGCTACGCGGTAGAGCTCTTTCCACCCTTCTTTAGTAAATAGTTTTTTAATGAAATTTCTCGGGTGAATATACAGCAGGGCCGTAAAGGTGAGAAAAGTGTTCAGGATACTGATCCGGGTAAAGTCTTTAAAAGGCCTGAAATGAGATACCCGCTCGTCCGGAGGTGGATAATATACTTTTACAGGAATGTAAGTGACCGGTACATTGCGCCAGGCAATTCTTACCGGGGCTTCGATCTCCAGTTCGTATTTACGGGTAAAATACTTCATGGTCCCGGCATGCTTTAAGGGATATACCCGGTAACCTGATTGTGTATCCGGCAGGCGTATCCCGGTTTCTACCCAGAACCAGAAATTAGAAAACTTGTTACCGAAACTGCTTTTGCCCGGTACATTTTCCTGTTCCATATTGCGGGCACCAATGATAAGCGCTTCCGGTTGGGCGGCTATCGCCGCTATGAAAGCCGGCAGGTCAGATGGATAATGCTGCCCGTCACTATCTATGGTGATGGCATAATCATAACCCAGCTCAAGCGCTTTCCGGAAGCCGACTTTAAGGGCATGGCCTTTACCACGGTTAGGCTGGTAAGAAAGAACATGCAGGTGGCTAAATGATTTTAAGAGTTCAGGAGTGCTATCTGTTGAGCCATCGTTGACCACCAGGATATTCCGGGTGTATTGTTCTATATCACGGAGTACCTGCACCAATGTCTGTTCATTGTTGTAGGTGGGTACCAGTACGCATACGCGCAGGGTATCAAACTGTTGTGCTATAGAACCGGGATTAAACATTTGTGGTGCAAAGATTATTCCTTTTGATGGAATTAAAAACTTTTTATTACATTTGCGTTCCTTTTCAGAGCGAAAGTTGGGAAGTTTATCGCTTTGAAAGCATTCGGGACGTAGCGCAGCCCGGTAGCGCACTTGCATGGGGTGCAAGGGGTCGCTGGTTCGAATCCAGTCGTCCCGACTGGAAGATAAGGTACTTATGTTGTCATAAGTGCCTTTTTTTATGCAATTAGGGCTGAAAAATCTTTACTTTTAACCCCTTTAAACCACCTTTGGAGGGTACTGGGAGGGTACTGGGTCTACTATCATTATTATATGCCACATTTGATATATTGTCTAATTATGATTTCGACGACAGATAAGCTGAGGACCAAATTTGACTTCGTATCTAGTTGAGATATTTCATTATATTGCCATTAGGATATGCTTAAAAACTAATTATTATGTGGCTAGAATCCAATAGAGTTAAATTACACATTGATAAGCAAATTTAAACGAACAATAAAATGACGGATGAACTATTTAATTTTTTCCCTTATAAAATTGACAAAGAACATAATTTTAGGCCCTTTGCCAATGATATAACACATAACAGTTTTAGGAAGCGTTTTATTCCAAATTATGATGGTACAAATACACAAGAGTTCCTGTACAAAAAATCAGGACTTACATTAGACAAGATTCATGATTATGAATACTTATATGGAAATTTTGCACTCTGGTGTGATTGGTATAAACACGGGCGAAATATTTTTTCATTCTCAAAGGAGTTATTGCAATTATTAGATAAAACAGATGTAAATGATATAAAACCAGAATTATTCAAACCACCTTATGAGATATTTTATCTTGACCTCAAACCACTGAATTTAAAGCTATCCAAAAATAGCGATGCAATTATAGAAGGTGTTTATATAGATCACAATATTTGGAATGGATACGGGGAACACCCCGAAGGGTATTGTGATTTAAGTTTCCGTTTTGTCGGAGATTTTAAAGACAATTTCCTGAAATACATTACAACAGTAAAAAGCAGTACGCAACCATTTACAAATGACAACTATGTCGATGAAATTCCATTAGGAGATTTTTGGAATATCTTTTTATGGTTTGAGAAAAGTGAAAAGAGAGAAACAGTTAAGGAAGCATTGGACTACTTTTTAAAAAACCTCAAAGACGAAATATTTGTAACAAATAAAACACCTGAACAAATATCAGATTTTGATCTTGATTTTTATTCCGACACTATTGAACTAATTGAGCGGACATTAAGCTTAGTAATAAATTGTTTGCTCTATTTATCGCAGCCAAAGGACAAGTTAGATATAGAAAGGAAACTTCCAACAGGCTTGCCAGGAAATTTTGAAAAGAAATTATCATTCGCCAAGACTGAAAAAGATAAAAAGAAAGTCAATGAAAAAATAGAGCAAGCGGGATTTACAAAAATCAACTTTGTTGGAAAGAGTTTTCGTAGGCAGAACAAAGAAATAAAAAGTAATGATTCAACTGTATTGCCACATTGGAGGCGTGGACATTGGAGAAATCAACGATTTGGAGAGGAATTACAGGAAAGCAAATTAGTTTGGATAATGCCAACAATTGTGAATAGCGAAATAGGTAAACCAGTAAAAGGCCACCTATACTACGCTGAAGAAGACTCCACAAAGAGCCGCTGATGCTGTACAATAAACTGACTAAAAGTCTGGAATCAACGATCATTCAATACTTAACTTTACAAAGTCGACTACTTGTGTGCAATTTTTATCTCAATTGTTATCAGAGAGATTAATTACAATATGATGCATGTTTACTTCAACATCATTTCGATTGTGTATAACGGTGAATTTTCGCAATTCAGTGTATTGAACTGAATCATCTTCAATTAGCCTAATCATTGGATAGTTAAATGCATGGGATTTAACATAATCCATATAGTTTTGGTAAAATGAACCGAATTTGCTGACGTTAGCATATACAACAATATAATTATCGGATAGCCCATTGGCGTCATAGGTGAAAATCTTATCAATATGATTTGCGATATAGTCCTTATTTACCGAGGTAAGATTAAGTGCTTCAATTAGGGAAATTGGAAGATGATCTAAGTCCTGAATAAAAATATCGACTTCACCAGCAGATTTTCCACTTGCCGACTTACTCCTTCTGGTCTGATCCTTAATTAAAAAACCTGCACTTTCTAACATGCTGGCAATAAATGTATTCCTATCATCCTCTGAAAAATTTCCATAATAGATACGATTAGTCTGGATAGTCAAACAACTAAAAATAATTGCATCATCCAACTGTGTTTTTGATGGCTGTGAAAGTTCTTTATAAATTTTAAACAATTTCATCTGCTCATTCTCTCCTGAATATTTTGAGGTGAGCGCATCTAATTTAGTATCTTGTACTGAAGGAAAAATCTGTCTAAGTTGAGCCTTTAAGGAATTATAGATAGCTTTTTTTTTAGGATCCGACTCTAAAAAGTCTAGCAAATTTTTCAAAAAAGAATACTCACTGCTATCACGAGGCAATTCAATTAATCTGGATGCAATCCTTGACTGATCCGCAGAAAAATTTAATGCAAAATAAGGCTCAAAGAAAGCATCCTGCAATTTTTCTAAAAATTTCGAAGATAAATTGCTTAAAGACAACTTATCTCTAATTTCCTGATCCTTCACCAAAGAGTATTGATAAAATAAAGCTGATAATTCTACTCTGTAGTCTAGCCATAGATGTGGATTTCGCTCGGATACATTTACCAATGCGTTCAAAGCTCTATAAAAACCAATATAAAACGGTCCACTTTTGAATTGGAACGAGAATCCTTCTATTGCAAAGAGCAAATCTGCGATTGTTTTTAAACCTGTTCTTAGTTTTTGAGTAACGCTGTTCAATATGTTGACTAGTAAGTCTATCACTTCAATAAGAATATATGCATCCGGCCTATTTTCAATATTCTGGCTTGCAGATAAAAAATCAGACCGGCTCTTTTCTAGACAGGATACCGAATAAGCATTATCCTTAGATAACAGACCTTGTTGCATATTGATAAGACCAAGATGAAAAAAAGCTTCAGCGACTAATTCAGATTCTTTAGAATCTAAGTAATCTTTAAAAATTTTCTCGATATCATCTCTCTCATATTCATAAAGATAATACAGGTATTTTATTCTCGTGCTATTCAAGGAAATATCATCTGCTTCCCAGTTATCTATTAAGATTGTTAAGGCCTGCCTTGGTTTCAGTTTATTGAGAAAAACTAAATCCATCAATCTTTCTATAGCTAATTTTTGAACATAGGTATTCTCTTTAGAGTCTGCAACGATGTCACTTAAAAGAGTGTTCAATTCTTTCGCTGTTGATCGCTCAGCATCTGCAAAAAAATCAAATTGTAGAAACTCTATTCTTCCTGGGACATCCATCCCAATGCAATGCTCTTTTATTCCAGCCATTAGAAAACGTATGTATCACTTAGGAAGACCTTTTGATGTTTTACTGTATTTTCCAAACTACGTTCAGCTGTTCCTATCAATATCTGAAGCTTATCACCAAAACGTCCTTCTAATTCTTTTATTAATTTAGTCAGTCCTTCAAGGTAATTTCTATCGCCCTCTTCTTTCCCCGGACTATCAATTATTAAAAATCGACTGTGTCTACCATAGTTGTGTTCGATATCCAGTTGGATCAAACTCAAATAAAACGCCAATTTGGCGCGTAATTGCTCTCCCTCTGCTATCTCAGAAAATGTTAGGTAATCTCCATCTTGCTTATATTTAATATCAAATCGCTCGCTAATTGAAATCTCTGATATCCTCAACCCTAAAGCCTTTACCTCCTCTGTCATAAGATCGGATAGCTTTTTAAGTATGGATTTACTTTCTGCAAATCTAATTTTATTCAGCTCGTCTATCGCTTTAGATAAAAGTTGAATTTTCTGTTCTATCTTTTGATCTCCATTACTACTTGGCATTTCATCAAGTTGACTTAATCTAAATTTCAATACAGCAATTTCTTCTATCAATTCACTTTTTTCTGAGTTAAGTGGTCTATTTTTTTTGCGCTCTTCACTAATTATTTCCTGTAGTCCCAAAAGTTGGCTTTTCAATGCCGCAGTATCTTTAACTTTACTTAGTTGCTGCTCCAACTTAATGTTTTCACTGTACAAATTACTATACCTTTTGTTTATATCCTCGAGTTCCTTTTTAGACAACTTGATGTTTAGCAGCAACCCATCTTGTAGTCGTGCCAACTCATCTAGTTTTGATGATAAGCTTTCTGTATTTACATCCGAAATGTCTCCAGAGACATCATCAGTACACAATGCACATGTATGAGCTGTAGCAGCTTGCTGCTTTTTTTCTGTCGTGACAGGGTGACTGCAACTTGGACAAACCTTCAGATCAAGATTAGAAAAAAATACTCCAATTTCTAAGTACTCTTTTATATCTGATATTTGCTTTTCCACTTTGTGGAGCTCCTTTTTAAGTTTACTTATTTCATTTTCAATAGTTTGTCTACCTGAAAGGTTGTTGTTTATTTGATTTCTAACCTCGTGAATATCCTCTCTTATCTTAAAAAAATTGGAATTCTCAAGTTCAAGTTCAGCCATCAGACTATTATATTGCCCCAAAATAGATTCTAAATCAATTGTCTGATTTTCAGCGAGGGTTAGTTCGGAAAGAGCTTTTGTTTGTTTATCAAGCAAATTTTTAAAATATGCTTTCTTTTCGGAGATGTCCGCGGCTTGAGTTAAAGAATATGATTGTTGTTTCACTTTGGAATGCATCATCTTATCCTTTTCTACCATCAGTTTATTTATCGGAGAAGTTAGATGTAGCCCTAGAAGCATTTGAAAAATTTTCGTTCCTTGTGAACCGTACATCAATTCACCAGTATCTTTTGATTCCAAGAATATTGATTTGAAATATGTTAGCCAACTCGCACCGGCTTCTAGTAAATCATCACTGTCTTTTAAAGATGACTTCTGAGTCCAACGTAGTGAATAATAATCGAGTTGGTGAAAAAAGAAGTCTTTCATTTGCAACTGAAAGTCATCTTTGGAAGTCGATAAGAAAAGTTGATATTCTGTATCTTCTTCTAACGACGATGGATAAGCTATAATCTCTTTGTTATATAAAGCAGCATTTAGTTGTCGCTTCGAATTGTCAATATAAACGGTATACTTTTTATCGTTAACACTGAAAACAACTAAAATATGATCAATCCATTTTGATATATTAGGTTTTAGACTATTGACTCCTGTAAGAGCAAATTTAATAATTTTAAATATGCTTGATTTACCCTTTAGATTGTCCGCAACCCAAATATTAACTCCTGAATATAGATCTTGACTGTAGTCGATGATATCGTCGGAAAATACATGAGTCTCTTCCGTTGTCTTTTTCCCTTTAAATGAAATATGATTAACTTCCAACCGCTTTCCAGTGGATAGAGGCGTGTCTCTATTAATCTCATTATCCAGATTTAATAATTCTTTTATCTCCGATTCGTTAAAGGTTCCATCGAATTCCTTCTGAAGACCACTGATAAACTTATTGTAATCAAACTTCATAATTGCTCATTAAAAATTCTGTAATATTCACTCTTTACAGTTTCGGAAATCTCACCAATAAAATTTTTAAACGATGTGTTCCGATATTCTTCAATTTGATATTGCGACACTTTTAGCTGCGAGCCTAAAAGGTTTCCGAAATACTTTTTTATAAGTTCACATCTTTTTATATACCATTCTAAAGCAGGTAAATCGTTAATGGCAGAATCAACCTTTGTAATAGCATGCTGAGTGATAAAATATTGCTTTTCGATTGTTTTCAAGTCACTACTCTTTTTACTCGAATATCCGATAAAGTCGATACTTCGTAGGAAGCCGATAACATCATCAATATCTTCGTAAGCTCCAAAAAAGAACCTTTCCATTTCAAGTCTTCTCAATTGGGGTTCCGACATAAAGTATATCGATTTTACAATCTGCTTGATATCTTCCTTATGTTCAGGTTCACTCGTCGCCTTTAGTAGCAACTCATAAGACAGGTAATCTGGATTACGAATGAGAAAATCTATCTTCTGGATACGCACTTCACTTCTAAAAATCCGTTTATATTCAGGGTGTGTTGTGGACGTGTAGTCATCACTAAAATAGAAAAGAATCAAGAAAATCCTTAATCTATCTTTATATATTCTAATTGGCTCATCTAGTTCCATTGGCAATAATAGTTTTCAAGGTCAATTAAACCAGAGCTTTAGCAGCTAGCGACTTCTTTTGAATCGAACTGTATCAATAACTGGTCTCACAAATAAGCGAAATACTAAAATTATTTAGGCGCATACAATTTTAATAAAAAATTACATATTTAATTCAATTAAGCTGAGAAACTTTTACAACTACAGTAACTTAACATATCCCCATCGTCTTATTGCATGTCACCTGTGCGTCACCAATCGAATACAATCTTAAGTACGATATGGGATAGCCGAATGAAATTTATCGAGTTGTGAATGTCCACAACAGATACCCAAATAGTAAGTCCAGGTATTATGGCAGACAATATAAACTGAAATATAGCCATACTAATCAGCTTTAATACCTCCAAATCAATTGAGGTAAAACGAACAAACTACCAAATTTATGCTGGAGGGTACTGGGAGGGTACTCAAATAAAAAGGTATTTATGAAACTCATAAATACCTGATATTCAAGTGGAGAATAACGGATTCGAACCGATGACCTCTTGCCTGCCAGCAAAACGGCAGGCAATTTAAAAGAGTTTAAAATATTGTTAAGTACACTGATTTTAAGTGTTTTAAGATTTTTGTCGCGTTGAACAGATTGTCATTTTAAACCCGATTTAACCACCTTTGGAGGGTACTGAGAGGGTACTGGAGTTTCAAGCTATTTCTTATTAGGCTTTAAACGAAATACTCTTCTCTAAAAATTTTCTATTATTGAATAGTCATCTTTAAAGAGTTAGTCAAACGTCGACAAACTATATTTTAAAATTGTTGCTTTATCAATTTTGTCAATTATATCGGATAAATATTCCATATTATCCAGTATTTGCTCAATTGACATTTGATGTTCTGATCCATTAGAATACTCAGGATAATATTTAAGAAATCTTTCATCTACAATTCCATTACGATGAGAATAAAGGTGCCTTATTTGCAAAATCTTCTCAATTTCATTTTGGGCAGCATTGCTAATTACATTCAAATCTTTGATCTGTTTATTATCAGCAATGAAACCTTTAACACTACCTTTTTGTAACTTACCTATTTTTTGATTAGCCCAAAATATTATGAATTCTTGAATGTCGGTGCAGTTTAGCACATCTTCAACTTTTACCATTTGTTCTGACTTTAATGTCTCAGGCTTTGCCAAATAAATCTCAAATAGAATATCAGATAAATAGGTTTCAAAATTGTCGACTACTGATGAAAACAAAATTCTTGCAAGTAGTTTACCTTCATTAACAGCTGTAAACTTGTCTGGAGCTTCTGGGTATAAGAGATGCCTTAGATTATCAACCATCTTCAAAACACTTTGATAGTGTTCCAAAAATTTCAATTTCGAATCTGTCCCATTATTTTTAAGTGATTCTAAGGTAGTGTTTAGAGATGATACTCGGTGGTAACCTCCAGTTTGAAATACATTTACAGACGGATTTAATAATTTTATTAGAGCACCTTGTCTTGTAAATATCTTGCCTTCAAGAGAAATTACTTCCGATGACTTCTCTACTTTTATCGCAAATAATTTTTTATTATTGTATTGTACATAACCATAATCAACGATTGGTTTGCGGGACAGCAAATCAATAGCTTTATGAGTCATAGAAGTTGCGCGAAAATCTTCACTCAGGCCGGAAACCCGTAACCCGCCTATTTTCGAAACACCCAGAATAAGTATGCCTCCATCTGTATTTGCAAACGAACAGATGATCTGTGCTAGAGATTTAGAAGGAGGCAGTACAGCTCTGTATTCCAATAATTCACTCTCTGGCTGAAGTATAATCGACGACACTTGTTCTTGTAATTCCATACGTTAATTCATATTTATCGGTATTCTGTTAATTCCAGTACTTTTAAGAATTCTTCCCAATGTAAGAATATGAGGATCACTAATATCATTATCAACCCATAACTCCGAATTATCACTATCTAAAGTATCCTTTTCAGAAGAATAATAAATAATAACTTCACCATTATCTGACGGCCTGATTACAATTTGAATGGATACACCATTTTTTATAATTCCTGCCAATATTGTCGGTGCAGTTTCTTCCAGGTCCGTGCAATCATAATCAGGATGATTTTCCAAAAACTGAATTACATTTTGCTTTGCTCTTTCAATAAGTCCCTGAGCATAAATAAACATATCCGTTGTAGGAGTAGATGTATGATAAAACCTTGAAGAAATTACAGGGTCTTTGAACGCCTCATTCAATTCTTCAGGCGAGGAAACCCCTAAACTGACTAAAATCTCTTTGGTTATGTTTATTCTTTCATCGTCATTATGTTGTGCATTGTTATTATTCCGAAATTGAGATAGCCGGTCTCGTAGATCTTCAATATTCTCAATGCCGTGCTCTTCTAGCAGTTGATCAAATTCCGTGGCTTTCTTCATATTTTGAGAAATATCATCATCCTCTAGAAATAAGAATCTCTTTTCATACAAATCAGGAAAATGTGTGTCAGCTTTATCCCTATTTTCATTCATCCAAACGTAAAATGTTTTTAAAGTTTCCTTAAATTGTTTCCTTTTATCTACATCTCTCAATATAGGCTTTATTGAAGCTGATATCTTTTCGGCTACATTTTCGATGGTATATGTTCTGCTTTCTGACAACTCTAAAAATATGGATTCATCCAATAGCTCATCTCTATAGTCATATCCCAATTCTGCAGATATATCCTTTAATGTCTCGTCTATATCTCCATTGTCTAAAAACAAATCATCTTTGGTACAAAAGACACCGTTTTGATTAGGTAGGATGGGATGTTTCTCTCTATTTATATTATTATCAAATCCTTCTTTGACTAAAAATGTGATTAATGTATCTAACCAGGTTATAAGCGTATCCTTATCATTAAAACCCAATTCTTCAACAGCATCTTCAACCGTTTTACAAACAGCTATTCTTGAAACAATATAAATTAGAGACTTTTTATCGGATTCTTCCCATATTTTCTCATGGTAATATTTCAATTTCCTTTTCTCAGAAAAGTCATTTGGATAGACCTGCTTGGAAAATTCGAAAATAGCTACTCGTTTGTCAGGAATATTATTCTCTGGGAATAGGGAAGCCAAATAGTCACAAACAACAGGTACATTCTCATTTTTATCTTCTTTTATAATATTGTTTATATTAGAAATTATATCCTCTTGTTTCTTTATGTAATATTTTATTGTAGACTCGATATGCTCATATTTGCTAGCTGTATATACGTCTTCATGACGAAGAAATACTTTAGGGTCTATAGTAACCAGTGAACACGCCTTTTTTAGTTCTTCATCAATTTGTTCATCAATATATAAATCTGATTTCTTTTTAAACTCACCCAATTGATTCGGAATGACTTCATATTTGTCCGCAAGAATATCCTTGATATGGTCTTGTTCAAGATTCAATAGGTCATAATAATCGTTCAAGAAGCCTATCGCATTTTTTTCATCCCCCTTGATAGCATCAGCAAGATTAGTTAAGTTATGTCTATCCTGTATTTCTTCCGATAATTCGGACATAGAGAATTTGTAACAATCCTTCCATAAGATTTCATACCATTGGTTTATATGCTCCCTTATTGGAGTTGATTGTGGATATATTATTTGAGATAACTCCCATATTCTATTTCTAATAGATTCTTTTTCAGCATAAGGAAAGTATACCCTGTATTCACCATTATGACTCCCGATAGCAATTCTATCTCCATTGACAACATCTACAATAGGAGTAAGTAAAAGCTTACTTCTAACTGATTCAACCACATTATCTCTAAACCAGTCAGAGTTTATCCATGAGTGCTTTTTAGGCAACTTGATTCTAGCTAAATTGTACAGGTCTTTCCAGTTTTTATTGACACCTACATAAGATAAGAATTGGTTGTACAAATCAACCGCACGAAGTAAAATTTTGCAGTTCAATTGTGAAACCTCATTATCTTCATCACCCATTAGGCTAACTCCGTTTCTTGGCTCCGTTGGCTCAAACAAAGGGCTATTAATGATAAAGGGTAAGTTCAAATCTTCTGTACCAATCATAGGGAAATCTAAATGAAGCCTGGGAATACTTGCATCTAATTCTAAAGTACTGTAATTATCGTTACTAATGGAAACTGGGATGATTATCTGAAGCTCTTCATCATTTATTGTTAGATAAAAGCTTTTCGATTTCTTTCCATTAATCAGAAGATTGTGAATAGAAAATACACTGTCCAGAAAGGAGATTGTATCTACAAGCTGTATTTTATAGACTGTATTACCTGCTAAATCCTCGTCAATTGTAACAGAATTGATTTCAGGAACATTAATCAATGTATAGGGTATCCCCTTCTTTACCTCTTCAAGAGTTATGTGAGCTAATTTTTTTTTCCGCTCAGTGAGAGGGTAAATAAAAGAAGTATTAAAATCGCATTTTTCTAATGTAATGCTGTGAGAATGCTTAATACTCTCTTCAGCTTCTTCAAAGGCATTATTAATTCCTCGAATTATCTCTTTCTCACCTTTTCCAGTTCTATCTAACCAAAAACTAAATTTGTTGAATGTATCCTGGTCATTTTTATAATAGCTCTCAATTTGAACTTTCTCTGAAAGCATATGAGTTGTCATAAATCCAGTTCCGAAACGTCCTGTTATTTTATGGATCTGTCCGATTTGTTCAACATCTCTACCTTTATCACTTGAAGAATATTTCCTTATTAATCCCCTGATATGTTCATTAGTAAAATATCCTTTATTATGAGAAAAGATGAATTCATTATCAGTTACTTTTATCTCGACATCAACCTTTTCACCATCTTGATTACAAAGACTTACATTGTCCTTAGCGTTTTGAATCAGTTCCCATGCAAGTCTTCTTGCGGTGAATTCGACATCAATGCTTTGTCGTGTATTCATCAGCTTTTCTAATATCGACTTTGCTGTGATCTTATTTAGTTCATCTCTTTCAAATTTGTTAAATATTCCATTGTTTGCACTCATACGATAGAAATAATGTTTTAATTCTTGTTAGCTTAAAAGTTGATTAATTTTTTTCTTCATCGAAGACTTAATATTGCTTTAAAGCAGAAATATAATATCGTCATAACTAACAATCCACAACAGCGATGTTATTGATTAATAATGAGATATGCAGTCGTAAAGTTATGCTATTTTATTTAGATGATACTTCGGTGTGCCCAATCAGATGCTTTCTAAAAATTACTATATCTTCTAATATAATTTTCGGTACCCACTGGTAAAGTAGCAAGTTATTATTCCACCCATTCAGACCTTTGCTAACTCAAGCTATCAGTTGATAGCACACCTCTCCTGACGTCAGCACGCAAATGATAATTGCGATGGACGTAAAATTAAAACATGGCAGCCTGTTTTCTGGAATTGGCGGCTTTGACCTGGCTGCGGCGTGGTTGGGTTGGGACAATGTCTTTCACTGCGAGATTGATCCCTTCTGTAGAAAGGTAATGCAGTATTACTTCCCTAAATCTAAAGCATATGAAAACATCAAAGAAACAGATTTTACCGAGCAGCGAGGACAAGTCGATATCATTACCGGCGGTTTCCCCTGTCAACCCTACTCTCTTGCAGGAAAAAGGCTCGGAACCGGAGACCCCCGTCATCTTTGGCCGGAAATGCTTCGAGCAATCCGGGAAATACGGCCCGGATGGATTGTTGCAGAAAATGTTCGTGGACTCCTTAGTTGGGGCGAAGGGTTGGTTTTCGAGGCGGTGTGCGCTGACCTGGAAGCCGAAGGTTACAAAGTACTCCCGTTTCTTATTCCAGCTGCTGGCGTCAACGCCCCGCACAGGCGGGAGCGGATCTGGATTGTTGCTTACGCCCAGTGTTACGATGATCTCGGAGCGCAGTCAGGAGGCGTGGGAGAGGAGGAAAGAATATCGGGAGTCAATTGGACGGAAAACAGTGCCCCCGGGGAACCTTGCCGAACAGATCATGATGATCGGACGGGGGAGGATAGCAAACAAAGTCCTGTTCCCCACTCCGACGACGGGAAGCAACAGGAACAGCAGGAATGCAGTGCTCAAACTAGGACCGGCACACCAGAACCACGGGGTTGCGCTGGGACTAGCTCAGGTCGCGGAGCTATCAGCAGGGAAATTGCCAAAGGAATTCAGAATTTGGAATCAGGTGCCCCCCCATTATCTGGCTATGCTTCCGACACCCATAGCAGGACTGATAAAGACCGTAGGGATGAAGCCGGAAACAATAGAAAGGAGGATAAAGAACGGGAGGCAGGAAGACCTGAATACAGCTATATACCGGACTACTGGAGTAACTGGCCAACTGAGCCCCCTCTTTGTTCAGGAGATGATGGGCTTCCCGATGACCTGGCTGGTATCACCATTCCGAAATGGCGTACGGAATCGATAAAAAGCCTGGGCAATGCCATTGTACCCCAGGTCGCTTTCGAAATATTTAAAGTAATTCAACAATTCCATAATCAAATAAATAATCTTAAAACCTAGAGCTATGAAAATGATTTATGAATTACCGGTTACTATAGATAATATTATAGTGCCGGCACTTAGAGAGCTATTGGAAGCTACTTTTAATAAGACTATGCTACAGTCAAAGTTTAGGATTGCACTGATCAGTTCAAAAGGATGGAAGAGCATTAGAGCGAACTTGAAATGGAAGGTCCAAAGGACTAAATCCAATCGGTACCTTATACAGCTCGGTATTGGAAAAGCTGATGGAATAAATGTGCTTTTACCAACTCCTGTAGCATCAGATGGAACGAAAGGGGGACGCAAACTTACATTAGTTGATGGAAAAGCTAGGAATATTTCAAAAAGGGGAGTTCGGTACGGGATTACAATAAAACAATTGGCAGCCGGAGGATTGTTACCCACCCCACTTGCTCGCCTTGCAAAAGTAAAATGTGATCTTGATAGGGGAAAAGGCAACCTGCAGGACTACCTCTCTCGCCTCGCCAAACCAGGACCGGAACCTGTACAGGTCAATCCAAAGTTTATTTCAGAAATGATGGGGTACCCGGTAAATTGGCTGGTAAAGCCTTTTAAAAAATCCTACTAGGAATTGCATAAATATTTAGGTGAGGATAAGACACCACTATTTGACAGATAGCCAATACCATAACAATAATATTCCTAGTATCATTAAGCCAATGGCGAACAGTTTGCCGAGTTTTTCCAAGCATGAAGTACCGACTGCTCTTTCATAACTTCGGAATGTTTGTAATCCACTTTGATTACGTCTATAAAAGCGGTTCCGGTTAATCCAGTAATTGATTGCGAAGCCAATTATAAAAGATAGTATTCCTAAAATAAATGAGAAGTTCCCCATCACGTTTAAAGATTGGTTATCTCAAATTTAATAAAAATATATTATATACATCGTGATCGATTGTTGGTAATGTGTAGATTTTCAATGGAATAGCTTGTTTTCTTGCTCAGTTGTTCGATGAAAAATGTAATCTCATCCTACATAAGAATTCTTTAAAAAAATTTAGTGCCTACTACCAAAGTAGCAAATTTCTGTTTCGGACATTTCGATTTTTACAGCCTCAATGTATCTGTAACAATTTATATGATAGAATCATGGAAATAGAATTAAAGAAGATTACCTACAATGCCCAGTTGGATGAGGATGCCTTTATTGCAAATCTGATCCTTGATGGAACAAAGGCCGGCACGGTTACTCGGAAAGATGGCAAGACCCAATACTATGCAACCGAAGAGATAGGAATGGATCTAATTTCGAAGGCAGAGGAGTATATGAAAAAGCTTCCTGCAGAGAAGAAGCTTGTCGATGGAAAAGAACAGGCTATAAAGCTGACGCTTGCAGATAAGATCGATGGTTTGTTTGCATCCCACCTCACGGGGATTGAACAGAAGAAATTCGATAGAAAAGTGGAGCTGATCCAGAAACGAAATATTGTTGTCGGAGAGTCTGGAAGGTATATGCGAACTATTCCTACAAAAGCGTTGGTCAACCTGCTTGTACAAGGTAATAATACAGGAGTGATTAAAGATATCCTGGCCAGGAAAGTAATACCGAATATGACGGAAAATGAGATAATTCTCAATAAGAATATTCCTGAAATATTACTTAAAGAAGCTGGTCTAAAGGAAGGGCAATATACCTCAAACAAAGCCGAAAATCCGGCCAAAAAAGCTGCAAATAAAGTCACGCGAGTAAAACCTTAGCGGGAATAAAAAAAGCGGTAAATAGGCCAATTTGCCCCATTGTGTAATATCAGAAAAATTCATGCCGTATGAAAATTGAATTAAAAAATATTGAATACAGCGAGCGGATGAGCCAGGAAACGAGTTGCTTTGCGGCTGATCTATATATTAATGGAAAGTGTGCTGGAGTTGCATCCAATCGGGGGCACGGTGGATCCACCGATTATCACGCACATTCTGAAGAAGGCAGAGCATTAATTAATGAAGCTGAAGCTTACTGCAAAACCCTTCCTCCTTATACTTACGAATCTTATGGTGAAAACCGTTCTATTGCAATGGATTTCGAATTGTATATAGAAAATCTATTGTTAGCCTACCTGCAACAGAAGGAACTACAGAAATTCCGAAAATCACTGGACCGGGCTATGGTGAAGGGTTTTGTTTTCGGCAAGCCAGATGAATCATATGAAGCCATAACATTTAAGGTTCCGTTGCAAACCATCATGTCGCCTCCCAATCAACCGGAGGTAATGGTAAACCTGCTAAAAAAGCACCTTATTCCTGAACTTAAAGACGGCAATATCCTGCTAAATACTAATATCCCTGAATCAATTCTTAAGCAGGCAGGTTTAAGCAAAGAGCAGTATACACCTTGTAAAAGTCAGGAGGTGAAGGCTAGCCAAAGGCAGACCCGGAATAAAGGAAAAGGAATTTAACTCTAATAGCAATGGCGATACAAGACAAAGAGGAAGATTTGATTTCATATCTCAAATCTTTGGGATTTGAAGGCGATATTTTGGAAATGGACGTAAGAATAGAATGTAAAGAATTCAAGGGAAGATTTACAATCTATCATCGTATTCCATTCGGCGAGGAAATGATGCGTTACGAGTTGAATTTCATTTATGATAAGCAATTCGAAGCCTATCGACTCATCAATTATTTAGCAGCGCACCGATCGGCTGTTGAGATCCATCATAAAACAATAAATGGTATTGACAGCGCAGAGCTGGAAGGCAAGATGGCTAGTATAGATTGGGATCGTTATTTCCATTTTGAAAATAACGAACTTCCTCCAGATCTGGACCTGAAGCCATTATTTGACCAATTATGGGGACTTTCAACAGAAGATCAACCGGATCCGGAAGGGGAAGCGATCCAAAGCCTGCTTATGTTTAAATACTGGCCGTATCAAAACTGGATGGACGAAGCACAGGAGCAGCAGCATAAGTATGAAACTTCACAGACATTTATCCCCACATATACCGGCATTTGTAACGCCAAACTTGCTTACGAAATTGTCAGTGGGAGGTTCGATCGCATTTATGATCCTATTGCCAAAACCGGTATAGAGGGATATTCGGAGCTCGATTTGAAGAACCTGCTTTGTTTTTACCTTTCGCGCGAAGTTGAACAATTTGAAGTAAGCTGCTCCCGGCAAGTTGAGCAGGGAATTGTTGATTTCAGCATACCTGTGCATCTTCTTGATGGCGAATATAAGGCGACAATTATTCAGGCTAGTTTTACTTACTTCCCTGAAATAGTGCATGGGAGTTTCAATGGAATCGATACTGCCGAACTAAATGACCAAATGCGGCTGATCGACTGGAAGAATGGTGATCTTTATTATCTCAATGAGGTTGAGGATGTGGTGCTCTATCCTTATGTGCAAACGATTAAAGAGAAAATCGAACAGCTTATATCTGATGAAAACACTAAAAATATAGCTGAATTCCTCCAGGTGAAATATTGGTCAGATTCCTTTATGGATATGTATGTTGATGATGAGGTTTGGAAGATGAAAGATTGGAAATCAGTTAACCACAGGTTTAAAACGGATGAAGATATCAGGACAATTGCCAATCTGATGCAGGGACATCCGGTCCACAGTAGTATGTTGAAAATTACGCCATCTTTAACCGAAGGTTGGTGTGCTCTTGACCCTTCAAGCCTTACAGAAAATGGGCTAAATCCAATAAGTTATACTTCTGGGGTAAACAGGGAACAGATAGAAACAATGATCGGCATGTTACCTCATGACGGAACGGTCTGGATTGGGGATATTGTACGTTCCATACAACAGGGTGAAAAAGTACCAGTAAACCTGGTCGGAATTTCAGGAGAACAACAGATAATGGTTTCGATGCCCAGGAACCCACAAGAAGAGCGACTTGAACTAATGACCACGGATGGGCGCTCTATTGCTTTCAACTTTCGGTTTGACCCTGACTGGACAATTGATAAGCTAAATGCTGTTAAGACACAGAACGTAAAGCAACCGGCAGTGAATGAAAAACCGGCTGGTAATAACAAGAAAAAAGGTAAGCGCCTTAGAAAATAAACGAAAACAGCAATGATGGAGAAAGATGAGTGGAAATATGTTTTTGAAATCCGATTCGATACGGAAAGCGTATGGACTTTCGGGTACGATATGTATTTCAGTATATTGGATCAGGCGGTTAAAAGGTTTATAGAAATTAATTTCCAGGCGCTTATAGGTAATGCAGTGTACTATCCCTTCACTGGGAATCAGCTAAAAAGTGTGACATTGAAAGACATACAGGTGGGAAAGATTATGTTGGAGACTGAGATGAAGAAATGGAGACCGAATTGGGAGGAATTTGATGAAAAAGCTCCGGGATTATATATCAAATTTCCACAGGGTGTAAAGGATTTTGAAAAAAAATCTGGATTAGATCTCAAGCATTTCAAACCCGAAGATAATACTATACTTATCGGTTACTATGTTGGAGACCGGTTAAAAAGTAGTAAACCGGTTATCGCTTTCGAAGATTTGTACCGGAAAATGCAAATGGAAGCCGATGATGTTTTTACCGTTGACTATGAGCTTAGTGGGTTTGGAAATGGAATCACCAGGACCAGGGATATTGTGCATCAAATTCTCGTCGAGGAGTACTATTTTTTGACAGCTGAAGATGCCTTAAAAAAACTATTGTCCACAAATTTCAATATGCTGGATGACTCTGTAGCATGGGAGCAGGGACATGACTATTTCTATGAGTCGGTAAAATGTTCAAAAGTGCGGACAACAATTGCTCAGATACAGTCTGCGAGGGCAGGCACTCTCGAGGTCGGCTCCTACCTAGCTCAAGAGCCTGGTATCTTTTTAATACTACAGCATGAGGATCTAGAGGATCAACTGGCAATGCTTAACGGGGCTGAAATAAAACCATGGCTTTATCAGTTAGGAAAGTATAATGAAAGGAGAGATGGTGTGATTGTATCTGACGAAATAGTTATGTACCTCGCTCAGCACAAGAAATCAAATGTTGCATTAAATGCTAAAAAAGGACTTCAAAAAACCAGGTTAAAAGGTACGACACCAAAAGGTAGAGGGAACAAATTATAAGATAGTAGCATGTATTAGTAGGTAAAATGAACAGATATGAAGCAAGAGAATTTGGATATAATACTGAATGAACTGGACCGGAGAGGATTTTCAGATCAATTGCTCGCAGAGGAAATCAAATGGCTTGCAGCTTATAATTTACCTGTATTTTCTTTGAAAAGGCAAAAGCAATTTGGAGGGGAACGGATAGATTACCGGTTGATATTCCAATGGAACGATCCGGAGCTGAAATATGAACTGAAGTCTATTGGCGTATGGCACCGTATGGACGTAAACTTTGAACCTGTTACCTACCTGGGGATAGATATAGCAGCCCTGGACAAGAAAATGGCTTCGATCAATTGGGAAGAGTATTGGGAATTAGCCAAAAAAGGGATATCCCTAGCAGCAGTAATAACTGACGATATTAATAGCAGTATCAAAGCGATCTCGGATCTGTTGCATGAGGGGAATACAGAGGTCCAATTGATTGCAGAAGAATTGATGTATAAATATTTTCCTGCAGAAATCTTCGTGATTTTTGCACCGAAGCCGGAAAGGTTATCGAGGTTCTATGAGCATAGCTTCACTTTCGATCTGGAGCATTATCCCAATATTTCGGCAGAGATAGCATACCTGCTCATTACAGAAAAAGCAGATAGCCTTGAATCACAGCTTGATGAATTTCTACCAGATCAGATCTCCGATTCAGAGATTAGGAACGAGATTTATAATAAAATGGGAAGCATCCCACAAGAGGCCCTTTTGGATTTCAACTGGATTACAAAAGATGGATCCTTAGTTGAATTAAGTGTGCCGGTGACCAAGAAAGATAATTGGTATGGCATTGATCTCTACCAGCTCAGTGTCCGACAGTTACCCGAAATTCCAAAAGGCACATTCAACAAGGTAGATGCTAAAGCGCTTAATCAAAAAATGGAAAAGATTGACTGGAAAGATAATGTAGATCTTGTATTCATTAAAAATGATGAGGATATTGGCTTTGACCAGGAGGCAGAGTTTATACAGGAAGAGCTTTTTAGAATGGCGCTGGTTCCAGAGGGTAAACAGGCAGCAGATCTTTTAATGCTAAAATATTTTTATGCTGTCCCCTTTTTCGAGGACCAAATTCGTCAGGAAGCTTATCAGCTTTTAGAAAACTTACCCAGCAAAATTGCATATTTAACGCCTGAGACCTCAGTTGACAATGCGCTTAACTTGATAAAGGGGAACCCAGTGCTTATTAATAGAATAGTCCACGAAAATAATCCAGGAGAATGGTTGAGGATGGAATTTCCTGGACAGGACATGGCCGGTGAATTAATTACATTCACTGGCATCTCCATGAGTGAACTGAGAAAGTTAGTAAGTGTTCTCCCGGTTGATGTAAATGATTTGTTCACAATAGAAGAAAAGCTGATCGGGGGTGAAAGCATCGTAGTTGAATCAAAATTAGGTAAACCAATCTCAATAAAAATGACACAAGACGCAGACCGTATTATGATCTGCGATGTGCATGAAAGAGAGATACCTTTCAATTTCCGTCTTGACCCCGACTGGATTCCGAAGGAAGTGCAAATTACGAATGCGCACTCCGAACAAAAACAACAGACAAAAGGCCACGAGAAGAAGACAGCAGGTAATAAGAGGAAGAGAAATAGTCTTTAAAAAATCAGGAGATCAGTGATGGAAAAAGAGAACTGGAAGTATGTAGTTGAGGTCGATTTCCTCATAGGCTCGATGTGGCCGAAAGGCTTTTGTATGTATTTCAGGAACCTTAACCAGGCATTACAGAGAGTAACAGAAATAAATCTCAGTGATTTTAATTCCAAAGCCGAATATGATCCCTTCAAGGGCAATCAGATAATTGGCCTTCGGATACGCGATCTGGAAACTAGTAGTCTGGTTCTTGAACTGGAAAAATTGACTGTAACCAAATTGGAATTAAATCCTGATATAAATAGAGCACCTGGGATATATTTTAATTTTCCGCAATCAATTGCTGAATTTGTTCGGTTGGCTGAAGTGGATCCAAAATACTTCCCGGCTAAGGAAAGCTCCTTAATGATTGCCCATCTTGAAAAAGAAAATAGTAAGTGGATACAACCGATAATTGCATTTGAATCATTGCAACGAATGTTTAGAAGCAAAAATGAGGAGAGGTTTACTGTAGACTATGAGATCCAATATTTTGAAAAGGGAGGCCAAGGAGAAAGACAATCCGTAGGTATGGGTAAGGCTGAGCAGTATTTCGTCGACAATGCTGACGAAGCAATCCATAAAATGTTGTCTACGGATTTTGATAAACTGGATGAGTCAGTTGCCTGGGAAAAAGGTTTAGAGTTCTTCTATAAATCTGTGACATTATCTAAACAAACAACCCAAATTGCCAGGTTAAAATCACAACGAACTGGAATCTTGCAGGTCGGTCCGTATAAACCCAAAGAACCAGGGATATTTCTAAAAATAGATAATAAATATCGCGAACATTTACCTTCGATACCTACAGGAATCTATGAGGCCGACGGCATTTATCGATTAGGCATCTATAACGAGATGCGGGATTCTGTTATCATTTTAGATGAAGTAGGTACTTACCGGAGTCAGAAAAATGCAACAGGGCGTTTAAAGTCCGTAAAAAAAACAGTACAAAAAAATGCGCCGGGTAAAGGATCGCCAACCCGGATCAAAAGAAGAAAGCAGTAGCAAGAATCAATACGAAGAGGCAGTCGATGCAAAAACTTTAAAGAGGATTATGAAACCGGAAAAAGGATATACAGTAGAAATAAAGGCGGATTTATCAGGTGAGTCTGAACCGATCATTCGGATGTATTTTGAGGATCTAACAGACGCTTTTGATAAATTCGTAAGTGTCACTCCCTATGATTTCGATAAGGGATCTTTACATAAGCCATTTCGTGATTTACGGGTGACTGAGGCGTCCATTATTGATCTTGCTACGGGAGAAGTTCTAGTAAGCTCGGCTTTGTTTATCGATAAGTTTGGCCCAGGCCTTGAGCGTAAGCCTGGGTTTTACTTTATATTCCCTGCATCTGTAGACAGGTTTGAGCAAGAGTGTGGAGTCAGTTTCAACAGTTTTAAGGGCTACAATTCTAACGCTGAATACCTTCTGGCTGCAATTTTAAAAGATCTGAAAGAACTAACGTTTACCAAGCTTACAGGCTATGAGAATTTACTAATCCAAAGGAGGGAAAGACTTTATGATCGCAAGCTCTTTGCGGCATCATTCCAGCAACATTTTCATAAGGGAGAAGTCATTCAATTCGATGCGGAAAGTCGTGTGCCGTTTCAGGAGGACTATTTTTACAAGAATCCCGACGAAGCATTGCATCATCTGCTCCGGACGGATTTTAATTCCTTGGATGAACTGGTATCCTGGGAAAAAGATCTTCTAGTTTATTTTTCCAGAGCTACTATGTATCAAAACAGCACAGGTCTCCACTCAGGTCTTAACACCGGAACCGATATAGTGGCAGAGCTACATTCGGCCAGAAGGAATAGTTTATCCTTCGGTTGGGAGTCGTATCCGAACCAGCTAATATACCTTGAGGTTAAGGCAGATTTCGAGAAGTTGGGAATGCACTACCCTCTTTCAGATCTTGAAAGGATGTCTAATAGCAGACGGCTTTTTGCTGCCGGAACCTACAATGATTCATATACTCAAGCTGAGAAAGTACCAGGTCTGTTAGTTCCATTTGAAAAGGGTAAAATACAAAAGACTGCGGCAGTAATTAAAAAGTCCGCAAAGCCCAAATCAAAAGGCAAATCTCTATAACTATATGCAAACAGGGTTGAAAAGACGCCTTTCCCGGCATCAGCAAGATGTAGGTTTGTCCGACGCGGACAAACCCATCTTGCCTCCGCTACGGAGCGGCGGAGGGGAAAAATCCTCCGGAGTCGGATTTTTTTAACATTAGTCAGCAAATGGAAAGGCAGAAGAGGAAAAAGGAGTTGCAGCACCGGATTACTTTCAGGCTTGGAGAAAAAGAACAGCAGCGGCTCGATGCTCTGTTAGCGAAAAGCACCTGCACGACGCATAGTGAGCTGATAAGAAAGATGCTTTTTAAGGGAAAAGTCACGCTGATATCCCGGGATGATAGCATGGATAAGATAATGGAACAGCTTTCCTTTATCCGGACTGAGCTGCGGCGTGTCGGTGTCAATATCAATCAGCTCACAGCCAGTTTCCATGCCGAAACCCTGCCAGAAAAACGGGTATTGCTGGCGATGGAAGTACAGCGGCAGTATGGAGAGGTCGGGAAAAAGGTCGATGAATTATTGAAGGTAATTGCTGAAATATCGTACAAATGGTTGCCAGGATAGCGAGCGGAAAGAGCATCAGAGGGGTGTTGGTCTACAATGAAAGGAAGGTGGAAAGGGCCGAAGCTAACCTGCTGATGGCGGCCGGTTTCCCTCGGGGGATTGCCGAGCTTTCATTCAAGAACAAGCTGGCGCGTTTTGAAAAACTGACTGCAAAAAATGAGCGCACGAAGACCAATACCCTGCACATCAGTCTAAACTTTTCGAGGAAAGACCAGGTGGACGATAGATTGCTCAGGGAGATTGCTCAGGACTATATGTCCGCTATCGGATTTGGGGGGCAGCCCTTCCTGGTGTACCGGCATTTCGACGCCGCTCATCCACATATTCATATTGCTACTGTAAATATTTCGGAAAGGGGTGAGCGTATCGAGACACATAATATCGGTAAGAACCAGTCGGAGAAAGCAAGGCGCGAGATAGAAGTAAAGTATGGACTTATCAAAGCTGAGGAGCAAAGCCGGGAAGACAAGTACCTGTTAAGGGCAGTTGATCCCGAGGTGGTGAATTATGGAAAGGCGGAGACAAAGTCTGCCGTTTCGCGAACGGTGAGGGAGGTCGTCGACTATTATCAATATTCCAGTTTTGAAGAACTTAACGCGGTGCTGAGGCAATTTAATGTAATAGCTTACCGGGGAGAACCGGGAGGAACGATGTACGACAGAGAAGGATTAACCTATCATGTTTTAGACGGCAGTAAAGAGAAGATAGGTATTCCTATTAAAGCTTCCAGTATATATGGCAGCCCTACTCTTAAAAACATCGCCAGGAAATACGGGCGTAATAAAGACGAGCGTAAACCTTACGCCATCCGCTTAAAGCGATTACTGGACAAGGCGATCAGTACCGCCAAAAATTATGGAGAGTTAGAGGCACAGCTAAAAGCTAATGGTATAAAGGTGTTGTTCCACGGCAATGCGATGGGGACTGTTTATGGAGCAACCTTTATCGACAATGATACACGCTGTGTGTTTAAAGGAAGCAACCTGGGTAAGGAATTTAGTGCAAGATCATTCCTTGAAAGGGCGAAGATAGATCCTTCATCCTTTGGTCCGGAGCGAGGAGAGGATACCAATATTCAGGAGGATCCCCCTAGCGTATCTGACGCAGAGCAGAGAGAGCTATCTGCTATAGAATTTATCTGGACAAAGAACGTGGAACAGGCGGAGACCGATGCCCCGGAGTTTCAACAAGCAAATCAAAAAAGGAAAGGTCTCCGCAAGATGTAGTTCATAGAAGATTGGTTAGTGAAAATGAATGTGAGGTATGAATACAGGAGAGAACGCGGAAGCGCTACGAAAAATCATTGATTTTATAAGGAAAGTCAGCCTATTGGTTTTGGGGCTGCATTATTATGTTTATTGCTATGCGGCATTCCAGCAGTGGGGACTGACACATACGATCATAGTGCAATTGCTGAACGGTATCGGTAATATGGGGCTGTTTGACCACTTTTATGTCAGTAAGATAGCAGCCCTATTGTTATTATTGATCTCGCTCATAGGAGCGAAGGGGAAGAAGGACGAGAAGCTAAAATTGGCGGTAGCCTTACGACATTTTGTTGCAGGATTCGTTATTTATGGTCTCAGTTTCCTATTGTTGAAGCTGGAGGCATCCGTACAGGTATTAGCCGGGCTGTATATGACAATTACGGCTATCGGATACCTGCTGATACTCTATGGGGGCAATCTATTATCACGGATCATACAGAAAAGGCTGGATACAGATGTATTCAATAAGCTCCAGGAAACCTTTCCGCAGGAGGAGCGGCTCCTGGAGAATGAATACTCCATCAATCTGCCGGCCAGGTATAATCTCAAAGGGAAAATACGTAAATCGTGGATATCAATAATTAATCCTTTCCGGGCGCTGCTCATCGCGGGCACGCCCGGATCCTGAGGCGGTCTGGAAAGAGTTATTTTGTGGTCAGGCATGTGATCACGCAGCATATCGCCAAGGGATTTAGCATGTTCCTATATGACTTTAAGATGCCGGATCTTTCTGTCATAGCCTACAATGCATTTCTAAAAAATAAGCATAAATATAAGGTCGAGCCAAAGTTCTATGTAATAGACTTTGATAATATATACCATCGGTGCAATCCATTGTACCCAGAAAGCATGACCGATATCACGGATGCCACGGAAAGCAGCCGGACAATCATGTTGGGATTAAACCGTGAATGGATAAAAAAAACTGGGGATTTCTTTGTCGAGTCTCCAATAAATTTCGTGACCGCCATCATCTGGTACCTGCGCAAGTATAAGAATGGAAAACACTGCACGCTACCCCATGTTATAGAACTGATGCAGGCAAATTACGATCAGCTTTTTCCGGTACTCAGAACAGAACCTGAGATAGAAGTACTGATCAATCCCTTTGTCACAGCCTATGTTAATGGCGCGATGGAGCAATTGGAGGGACAGATTGCTTCCGCGAAAATTACGATGGCAAGGCTTGCTTCACCGATGCTTTACTATGTGATGACGGGTAATGATTTTACCCTGGATATTAACAATCCCGATGAACCTAAACTCGTCTGTGTGGGCAACAATCCACAGAAAGTTCAGGTGTATGGAGCAGTACTTTCGTTATATGCATCCAGGATGTTGAAACTGGTCAACCAGAAAGGAAAACTGCCCAGTTCGTTGATCTTCGATGAATTTCCAACGATTTATATAGGAGGGGCTTCGGGTATCGAGGGCACTATCGCAACTGCCCGAGGCAATCGTTCAAGTACCACCTTGGCAGTCCAGGACATTTCGCAACTTAGGAAAGATTACGGCAAGGAAAGTGCCGATGTGATCTTTAATATTGTAGGTAATATCATAAGTGGGCAGGTAGTAGGAGATACGGCAAAAACACTGAGTGAGCGGTTCGGGAAGATCATGCAAGACCGGGAGAGCCTTTCAATCAACGCTAGTGATACCTCTGTCAGCAAATCTACACAGTTGGAATTTGCCATACCTGCATCTACGATTTCCAATCTGTCGAGCGGAGAGTTCGTGGGGGCGGTGGCCGACAATCCCGATATGAAGATCCCGCAAAAAATCTTCCACTGTGAGATCGTCAACGACCACGCAGCCCTGGCAGCAGAGGAGAAAGCTTATGTTGACATACCTAAACCTCGCCAGGTAACAACGAAGGACATAGAGGACAATTACCTCCGTATAAAGGACGAAGTGGCCGCCATAATCGATGAGGAGATGGAACGGATTTATAATACCCCTGAGCTGGCGCATTTGTTAGTGTCCAGGGACGATTAAGGAAATTATATTTTAAAAACGTATGGGACGAGAGATCAGAAAAGTACCTAAGGGATGGGAGCATCCCAGGGACAAAAACGGAAAGTATAAACCAATGTTCGAAGAACCGTATGTAGATGTTTTGGAAGAATGGATTAAAAACCACCGCTTGTGGCAACAGGGGCTGCATCCTAGCCAGTTGGAACATCCGGAAGCTACTAAAGAATGCAAGTACTATGCTCAATGGACTGATAATCCTCCGAATGTTGAATATTACAATCTTAATAAATGGACGCAAGAGGATGCTCTTTGTTTTCAATTGTACGAAACATTTACAGAAGGTACCCCTTTAAGTCCTGTCTTCACTACTTTAAAAGAACTTGAATATTGGCTTGTTTTGAATCAGGGCTACGGAAGAGATGTGGCCAGGAAGTTATGTGAGAAAGGATCTGAATATTCGTTTGAGGGCTACATGCCTTCCAATAGCCAATTATTGAAAGCAGAACCGCTCAGGGCTAACGCTAACAAAAAGGGGAAACGAAATCGACCCAAATGATAAATCAGTTTTAATTAATAAAATTATCAAGAACCACTATTATGGATAGAAAAATAGAATTTGAAGACGCACAGCAGCTGGCAAAGCAATATCCGGATACTTTTTATGCTCCGGATGAAGACATATTAAGCCGGATAAAATCCGGGGACTTTATAAAGGTCTGTACGTTAAACGAAAGATTTTGGATTGAAGTTACCTCGGTTTCTGAAGGCAAAATTACAGCTAGAGTAGATAATGAACTACTGATGGATGAACTTCACTATAATGATATTATCGAGATAGAACCTCGTCATGTCTATGATATCTTACCAAAAGGTACCAATCAGAAAAAGGAACAAAAGCCCGGAAAAGGTAAAGGGCTCAGATGAAATGATGAAAAAACATGAGCTGAAAGCCCTCCGTAAATTAGCAGAGGAAATAGAAAAGTCGTTAGCTAAACCTCAAAAGGTTTGTAGCAAATCTTGTGATCAATGCCTGTTTACAAAAAACAAAATCGTACCCGAGAAACGAAAGCAAGAAATACTAAACGAGTGCGAACGCGAGCAAACACATTTCATCTGCCATAAGGGAAGTATCACAGGCGATAACATTGTTTGTAGTGGCTTTTACAGGAACAAGACAACGCCATATCTGGAATTGATGAAAGAAACAGGGAGAATTGATTTTGTGGATCCTTCCAACTTAGCAGCAGAAGCAAAAAAGGGTCAACAGAAAAAAACTGAGAAAAAGCTTCAAACTCCGAAAAGAAGAAATGGCCTAAGATAAGTAAACATAGGGTCTGCATTTAATCCTATTATCCAGATATATCTTTGGAAGCAATTTTGTTTCTGATCAGGTTGCCCAACCTCATTGCCAAGAAGGAGTATTAGACCGTACCCATCTATAAATAACTCTAGGTGAACTGATATTTGGATATGATTTAATTTAATCAATAAAGCCGGAACTAGTCGAATTAAATAAAAAATTCCGATTGAACCTATTTATACAAATAAAAGGAAGCGTAAACGTTCCATTTTATATCAATATAACCATAACTGAACCCTCCAATCCATGAATTGAGTAACAAAAACAGAATCGGCAGTTCTCTGGTGTAGAGGATTCAGCGGTCAAAATAGAGGATTCAGTTTTCAAATGGAGGATTCAGCCCCCAATTTAGAGGATTCAGCTTTTTGGTGCTTTAGATGCTCGTTTTTATGCTTGCTTCAATACTAAATTTGGGTATTCTATCCGATGCTGAATTCATTGCTCTACTTGAAAAATAATTGCCGTTTGTAAAATTGAACCCAAATTAAGACGACTGAAAAATGAATATGAAACTGTTATACTTCAAACTTTTCCCACCGTGATGAGAAAAGCTTAGATGCCGAAAAGATGGGCATCAAGACCTATTATTTATTTTAAATATAAGCTTATGAAAAGAAGTACATTGTTGCTTGCTGCTGTATTAGTGGCGGTAACAGGTTGTCAAAAAAATCTGACAGACAACCAACTAAATCATGACCAGCTTGGGGATGAAGCTGGTTTAAAGAATATTGTTGTGGATTGTACACCGATCACGCTGTCGGGCACTATTTCAACCAACACTACCCTTTTAACCGGAAAGAGGTACATTCTGGATGGTGTAGTTGAGGTGAAAAGCTCAACTTTGACGATTCAGCCCGGAGTGCTGATTGAAGCAAAAACTTCGGTCGCGTCCGGACTTGTAATCGACCGTACTGCGCAGATTAACGCAGTGGGCACAGCAACCAGCCCGATCGTATTTACATCAGAGAAACCTGGCTTACCCCCAAGAGCAGCGGGCGATTGGCTGGGTGTATATATTATGGGTAATGCGCCGAATAACCAAAGTAATGCTTTGACCCTTAGCATTGAGGGCACTACCTATACTGCTGGTGGTTCTACTGCTAGCAGTAGTGCGGGAAGTTTTGAATACGTGCAGGTACATTTCGCCGGCAAACCTTCAAGTACAGGGGATGAGCTCACAAAGAGTTCGCTTGCTTTTGCCAGCGTTGGCAATGGTATGACGGTCAAGCATGTTCAGGTCACTAATTCACTTAACGACGGATTTAGTGTTTGGGGCGGTGAAGTTGGGGTAAAAGAAGTGTTTACTTTCAAATCGCAAAGATGGGATTTTCCGGTGTCGCAAGGTTATCGCGGAAATATGCAGAATTTGTTAGGGTTTAAGGATAATGTATCCACTACTGTTTCCAATTCAACAAGTATGTATATTACTAATAATCTTAAGGGTACTAATTCCTCACCATATACCTACCCGACCATTTCAAATTTGACGTTGCTAGGAGGTTCGTATTGTAGTGGCGACGCTGATTATAATAGGGGTATTACTATCGGATTGAACGGAAGTGCAAGGATCTATAATTCTGTCATCGAAGGATTTGCATCCAGTGGATTGTATTTAGATGGCAAACCTGTAATCGAAAAGACCAAAGCCGTTACGGATCAGCTGATTTTCTCCTATAATTCACTTCATGATATTCCTACAATGCCACCATACGGTGCTGATTTTTCACCTGCAACGAATTGGGTGACTGCTGACGGCTGTCGTTTTGCACCAACAAAAATAACTATGGAGGATTGGTTAGATGGTACATCTGATCCAGGATGTACTCAAACTGGTAATCAATTTAGTTTTACGGCAACAGGCTATTATAAATCGAGTCTTTGCGGAGAAGATAAATGTACCACATTTCCTAACTTGTATATTAATGAATCCACAACAGAATTGGATGCTCCAAATTATTCAGGTTTAAGTGGCTTCTTTGATCAGCCCGATTATCGCGGTTCCTTACAATCATCAACCAATACCTGGCTTAAAAATACCTGGGTTGATTTCTGTATGCTGAACCGAAATTATTGTGAGTAAAATAATGGTGTTAGGGTAATAATAATTGTGGCCGGGAATTCAAAAGAATCCGGCCACTCTATTTCTCTTTAATATGATACCAAATATAGAATGCAACCCAGACGAGGTAAGGTCTTTTGTTTCAATAAAAATTAAAAAAATAGGCGGTAACCTAAAAAGGAAACCGCCTTTGTCGAACCATGACTGCTATAAAAAAAATCATCTAATCAAATTGATAACGCCTTTTAAAAGTGTATTAGTACCATCAGGTAAGGCTATGCTTATAACGTAGTAATATACACCCACATCGCAGCTTATGCCATTGTGAGTTCCATCCCAGCCATTATTGTCAAGGTTGTTTCGATACACAAGCTGACCATACCGATTATAAACTTCAAACTTTAAAATGTTCCATTTGCCAACAGGAATAGAAAATATGTCATTCAACCCATCGCCGTTTGGGGTGAATGCATTTGGCATCCTAATGTTTTTAGGGTTTCCAACTTCTACTGTCGTATAAGCAGTATCCCTACAGCCATATTCGTTAATGCCAATGACCTCATACCTGGTGTCCTCTTCTGGTTTTGCAGTTACTTGGGGGCTTGTCCGTAAATTCAAGGAACTGGCCGGACTCCATGTGTAATTGTTACCTCCATGAGCGGTTAATTGTATTTCTTCACCATAATTAATCGATGCAAAAGGAGGATCAATAGTAATTTCCCCAGCCGGGTAAGCTTTTAGTGCTACCTGTAAGGTCGTATCGCATGAGGTTCCCGAATTAATATTTAACCGGTAGACGCCTGCATCAAGGTTGTGTACCTGATGTATCGACTGATTGAGCCCACCATATATTTTGCCACCGTTTTCGTTGTAAAGATCCATTTCAAACCCTGTTCCGCCTGTTTTACCTGCAGTCAGAATTATATACCCAGGGCATCCATACTGAACGGAAGCAACTTCGGGTAATGTGGAGAATGTAACATCAAAGGTATCTATGTAGACTGTACAGTCTTTTGTATATCTAAGCCAGTATTTAGCTGGTTCAGAAACAGTGATCATACGGTCTGTAGACCCTGTTGACCATTGGAGGCATCCGATATCATTAGGAGCTTTTAAGATTGTGTCTGACCTATAACATACATGGATACTTAGTAACTCATGAGAAATGGTATCCGGATTTAAGCTTGGAGCAAATACTATTTCATAGGGGAAATCGGTCTTTTTACTTGACCTATTTCCATTCACCATTCCGTTTTGGGTATTGTAAATGGCATTAATATTGGGATTGCATAAAAGTCCCGTTAAATTGGGGTTGTTGATCACATGAATAGCCATTCCTACTCCGGATGTGCCATCACAAACGCGGGGTGCGCTATTGATTATATATAATTTTTGATCTTTACCAATACGCATTGAGCCGAAATGCGGCATAGATAGAGGGCAAAAGGGCAAATCTTCCTGAACCGTAGGATTAGCAATTATCAAGGTCTTACTGTTGACAATATCTGATAAGTTGCTCAATTCCAGATCGAATTGGTAAATATTTTGATCGCGCCACCATGAAGCCTGTGGTGTAAGCATAGGGTTGTATTCCGAATATGAAGCATATAATTTACTGTTGTCAGGGGAAAAGGCTAGACCGTAAATTATATTACCCGTTTCGAATAGCCGGGGATTTTTCAACTTTCCACTACATTTCTCGAAATCAAACAGCTCAATACCACCTTCATAATTTAGGTGTTCGATCTTCATTGCCGATACGCCAACCAGTTTTCCATTTGGAGATACTGCAAGTTCAGATTGTGTAGAACCATATTCACCAGTAGCCATTAAACCAACTTGTGATATTACAGGGCTTGGAGCCAGACCACTAATGTCAAATTTAAAACTCAAAAACTGATTGTTAAGTCTATGCCTGGCTACCATCCACACGCCATCACAACCCTGTATGCTAACAATTCTACTGCCGATTATAGAATTATAAGGATAATGAAGGACGTTTTTAAAACCTGGGACAATGTCACCTTTCCCATTATTAAGAGATAAATCGAATAAGGAGTACAGCAAGCCTCCATTACGTACATAAAAAACATAATATTGTTGGCTGTTACCAGGATGTGGTATGACTAATGGGCGGTCTTCGTACATATCTGATGGAGCAAGAAATTCAGTGCCTTCAATGGGCACCTCGTCGCGATCAAAGATATTGGGAGCAGGTACACCATAACCCAATCCAGTATTGCGAACTACATGCTTCTTAACCATAAACAATAAGTTACCATTGGCATCACAGACAGCCTGTGCGTAATCGTAAAAATGTTCGATGTTTGGCATCAGTGTGTTAGATGTATTTGCCATCAAGGTGCCGTTTAGATATTCGTCATCGCGCAACAAAGGAGGCGTATGGTTGAAATCCAGCGAATAATTACGTCCAAACATCCAGATGTTATTTTCTCCCTGCGAGTATATGTTGATTTTAAAGCCCAACAGAATCACTATCACAAATAAATATTTCATGGCTTAAAAATTTTAAAAGGTTATTTTGATGTTTTTACTAAGGTCGTTGAGCCTAATAATTCACCGCTCTCAGAACTATAGGCATTAAGTAGATAATTTCCCGCTATAAGGTCAGTAAGATTGATTTCCATATTTGCTGTTGAAACTTCAAAATACTTAACGACCTTTCCTGTCATATCAGAAATGACCAGCGTTACTCTAAAAGGTACGGTTATCATCAACCTTTCTTTAAATGGATTTGGGTAGAATTTGAATCCAATTTTATCTAATTCATTGATAGCAGTGTGATTGGTGACGATAATTTCGTTAGATACCCCATCGCATCCATTATCAGCAGTTACCTTTAAAGTGTATGTACCGTTTTGGGCAATTATATGGGTGGGGTTGATGGCACCTGGAATTGGACTGCCATTCAAGAGCCATTGGTAACTACTAAAGGTTTGGGATACAGTTAATATATTGCCATTTCTACTTATCGTTGCCTGTGGAGCGGGTCTAACCGTTACTGCAAGTGAAACAGTGTCACCTGACCCGCATGAGTTAATCGCAACTACTTTTATATTCCCCGCATCAGAACCTGCAATAACATTTATTGTATCCGTGGAGCTCGCGCCAATCCAGCCATTAGGCAGTATCCAGTAATAACTGTCCGCACCTGAAACGGCGGGTATCGTATATTGCTGTTCGCTACTTTCGCAAACGGTGGCATTTCCATTAATTGCGGATGCCGCATCAGGCAGATTGCACATCTTTATCTTTAATAACATTCCATCCTGATTACCGTTAAAGTTTGTTTGATGCGCATTTAAAGTACTTAAACCCGTTAAGCTATTGGTTCTTCCAGCTAAGTAAACACTCTCGTTGTTGTCTACGGCTATTGAGGATATAACTTCTCCGGCATCGCCACCAAAGTACGTCGCATATATCCGTTGACCGGTTGTGGAAAAGGTGGCTAATACGCCTTCAGCGTCTGAATTATTGAATATAGGATTGATAGCATCAGGAGTTGCTACATTATTAGAACTAGTTGTTATCCCGGAATAGAAAAGCTTATTGTTCGATAAAATTAAACTATAATTATAGTCAGTTCCTGATCCGCCATAATACGTGCTCCAATCCATTGTTCCACTTTCACTCAATTTTGCGATACAAGCGTCGTACAGTCCTGTTCCCCCAATTACACTTTGATGGCTTCCAAACGTTGCAATATCAACTTCACTGTTAGTCATTCCACCAATGTAAATTGAATTGAGACTGTCAACAGTAACCGTATATAATACATCAAAACCTGTTCCTCCAAAGTAAGTTCCCCACATTCTTTGTCCTGCACTGTCAAACTTGGTAACGAAACCATCTGTACCACCATTTCCGGTCTGCAGGTGAGTTCCGCTTGTAGCAAGTCCTGTTGTTCCTTGTGTATGCCCGGCAACGATTACATTCCCTCCCGTATCATTTGTAATGGCATTGATATAGTCATTCATGGAAGTCCCGAGGTATGTAGCCCAAATTAGGTTTCCTGTTGTGTTAAACTTGGCAATAAACCCTTCTTCTGCACCTGGTCTTGTCTGTTGGTATGCACCGGAGGTTGAAATGCCAGTAGAACTGTTGGTATTGCCTGCTATATAAATATTGTTATATCTATCCGCGTTTATGGCTATAGCCGTAGTACCTTCACTAAAGTTCCCACCGTAATAAGTTCCCCAAAGTGGAGTTCCCGAAGTGTCAAACTTGACTATAAAGGCATCGTAACCTGAAGCATTCCCGGCCTTGGTTGGCTGATGGCTGCCCACAGTGGCTATTCCGGTTTGGCTGTTTGTCCGTCCTGCCATATAGAGAAAACCTGCTGTATCTACAGCCAGAGCCATGCCAAGGTCTACATTAGTACCACCGTAATAGGTAGCCCAGATGCACACTCCGTCCGTGTCGAATTTTGCAATAAATGCATCGGCTCCTGATGAGTTATTTCCCCCTTGGAAACTTATAAGATGGGCACCAGTGGTTGCAATGTTATTAGTACTGTTTGTTGATCCCACTACATAAACAAAACTGTCCTTACCCATTTTTACATCTTTAATTTCATCATATTCCGAACCTCCAAAGTAGGTTGCCCAATCGATAACAGGATCAATGACCAGGGTTCCACTGTACTTATCCACTTTAAATGAAAGGATATTACCGTTCAATATATAAGCAGATGAAATTTTTCTGCCGCTGCTGTGTTCATACGAATAGGGTTTGGGTTCAGTAATTGTTCCATATTTTGTGGTGGATACTAAATTGCCTTTCTTGTCGATAGTCATTTTATCCGCCCCTGCATATTGGAGTTGAATATCGGAAACCTTAGCGTCGGGTCTGATAATGAAATCATGTTCCAGCTTACCCAGTTCGTTGAAATAAAATACCCAATCAATACCCGGATAGACGTCATGATATGTCACCCGCTCATAGCTGTGAGCGATACCCTGTACTTCTGCGAGCTGGTATTGCTGCCTAAAGCCTGTATGCTTTTCTTTGCTTATACGTGGATGTGGGTTAGCACCTAGGAGCTTCGCATCCATACGATATAGCTCGTCACCGGTGTTCCATTGATAATGGATGCCGCTATTGGAAAGGAAAATACTTAGGTTCTTTTCGGCCTGGTATTTGGCAATAATATCCGGCCTTCTGTTTTGATACTGATCGGTAACCTGACCGATGTTTTCGACAAATGCCTGTTTTGCGGATGCGTACAAGCTAAATCCTAACAATGCCATAATAGCAATAAAGGATGTAATCTTTCTGTGTGTCATGGTAGTTCATTTTATTGGTTAATAATGAAGGTGTTGGCGGTTTTTACAGTTCAAAGTAAAAGCTATCTTATATATTAAACAATCCAATTTTTTTAACCTTTCTACCTATCCAAATATTAGAAAATTGGTGTAATTTGCAGGAAACAGCCCGATTATGAATAAGAGGAAAGATGATGTACAAGCCCTTGTGCAATCTCTAAATAAAGAGGAAAAGCGCCATTTTACGCTACTTTTCGGCAATAAAGGCAGTGGAACCGCCCCACCCTTATTTTACCAGCTCTATTCGAACTACGAAAATGAAGATATTACCTTTTCCAAAGAAAATATAGCCCCAAGTGTTCGCGCGTTTGCAGGGACAAAACAGCGGCTCTATGATAATTTATTGCGGACTTTAAGAGATTTGAATAGTGATTCCTCCACGAATATCCTGGTACAGAATAAGCTTACCAACGTGGAATTACTCTATAACCATAGCCTCCCCGAACAAAGTGTGCTGGAGTTGAATAAAGCGTACCATGAAGCACGGAAGTTCGAAAAGTTCGGCTTAATGCTCCAGTTGCTGGACTGGGAGAAAAGGTTGAATATAGTTTTATCAGAACCTACCAGGCCACTTCCCACAATTAAAAAGGAGGAAAGAGAAATACTAAAAAAATTCTCACAACAAATGGACCTGGAGAGTATATTTAACCACATCGTTGAGGTAAAGAGGAAGCTGGGCTTTGCGTGGGGAAATGATAAAAAAGCATTAGAAAGAGCCACCGTTAAAAATCCGGGAATGCCGGCAGAAAGTGAATGCCTGAGCAATAATGCCAGATTCTACCATCATTATATCCACGCTATTTACCACTTTATGACCTTCAACCATATGGAGGCTTATAAGCATAGCCAACAACTGCTGGAATTTGATCTGCTTAATATTCAGCCTGATGATTACGTGACGGGAGTATTCCAGCATATCACGTCAAGCGTTTGCCTGGCGAAGTTTAATGACACCTTAAACGGCATTACCCTTGCAGAAGCACTTATGGAACAATACGGACTCAATCAGTCGGTCCCTTTCGCCAATCGTATGTTCGGCTACCATGCGAATTACAAGATGATCGTCTTAAGCTATATGGGAAAATATAAGAAGCTAGACGTTTTTGTTCAGCAGGTAGAGCAAAGATTAAAAGAATCCGGTAAAACTATTTCACTTGATATCATACAGATTATCCTTGCTAATTTAATGGTGTCCTATGTCTGTCTTGACATGCCCGACAAGGTAGCTTTAACAAGGAAGAGATTACTGGACATGAAAAAGAAAACCGATCTACGCTTAGATATACATGCTTCCATATATTTCTTTCAGTTATTCTTCCTGATGCATACCGGCGTTTACGACCTAATTAAATCGGCAGCACGTTCTGCATTACACTTTTTCCGCAAGCATCCCAACTCCGGGAATGTACTTAATGTCGAGATCCCTATCGCCCTATTATTATCAAAGGAGCATAACTATGAAGATCAAAAAGTACGTGCAGCATTAATGCATAAATGCAGAAAGATAGTGACAGACTTTATATCCAAACTTAAAGGATCTATTAATTTCCAGGAGCATTATAGCCGATATCTGATCTGGTTTGACGCGATTGAAAAAGGGAGACCATTTCATGAATCGGCTAAGGAATGGTATCAGAATTTTTGAGGAATAAACGGCCGGTTAAAGTATAGGCAATCGTAATTCCTGTTATAAAATACAGGAATTCCCTTATATGGCGAGGATTGAAATGTGGCTACCTTTGCTATATAAGTGATTCCCTATGAAAAATGAATTTTATCCCAACCTGAAGTACCCTGTGGCGGAGCTTTCTGCCTACAGTCTTGCAATTGGTATTTTTATTATATCCCTAAAATCGGATGAGATTATCCGGTTTCAGCCTGTTGATGTTGAACATTTTAAGAAGTGGTTGCAGAAATATAATGTTAGGAATGTAGATGAGGAGGATTGCTAGTTTTAATTCTCGTATCCTAAAGAACATAAAAATCCATTTTATAAAAAAGAGCCATCTATTGATGGCTCTTAAAATGTGGTGAGTCTTGGCTCCGACCCAAGCTCCTTAACTAAATTTCTCTCGCTGGACACTATTTATAAACTTTGTTGGCGCACTCACCTCGAAAGCCAACACTCGCGCAAAATGACAATACAAAATTGCCTAAAAAAGTAAGGATTGCTCCAATAAACAGATGTACAATAACAGTATTCATAATTTCCATAAATTTTTGATTTAGAGGGTGAAAAATAAAGTGACATATTACGACAACAAAGACCTCTTTTAGATGCCATACTGCAAAGAACTCAGTTAGGATTTCCAGATCTTTTGGATTGCTCCTACACTTTAAAAGTACGATATTCTTCTGATTAATAAAAACTTAGTTTAGGAATAAAACTTGAGGGGCGTGGTGGACTTAATTTTTTATAGATTGGATGCGATAACAAGGAAAAAAGTATTACTTTAAAGGTAAAAATAAAACTAGCAATGAACAGGAAAGTTTGGTTAAATAATGAAATTGAAAAACCTTGTCCAAATTGTGATTCCGGTTATCTGGGCTACAACAGCAAGAATACTAAAAGTTCTGAAACATTAGAATCACTGGAAGCAAACGAATATCATAAAAATGGTATTGTTTATCCAACCACCACTACATTAATTACGACACATTTTGTTTGTAAAGAATGTGATTATAGAGTAGCTGCAATGTTTGAAAGAATTGATGATGTTAGACTTACCGACGAGTATGGGAATGATATAAGCATATGGAATCCAGTACTCTATCATCCAGTATTAAAAATTATTTCTATTCCTGGTAATGCGCCCGAAGAAATTAAGGCAATGATCCAAAGTTCCTTTGGCCTTTATTGGTATGATCTCAACTCTTGTGGCAATAAAATAAGAGCGGGTCTTGAATTGTTAATGGATCATGAAAATGTAACCAAAACAAATTCCAAAGGGAAAGAAGCTACATTACATTTTAGATTAGAGGAATATGCTAAGCTTAATGCCGCAACTCCCGAGATCGGAGAGTATTTGGAAGCCGTAAAATGGATAGGTAACTTTGCTTCTCATGGAGGTACTCTCGATAAGAACCAATTATTAAATGCTTATGAATTGCTTGAAGTGATCTTTGAGCATGTTTTTCAGGATAAGAAAACCAGATTACGTGAAATGAGCGACCGTATCACCTCCGCAAAAGGAAAGCCATCTTGATTTTTTAGTTTGAACATAAAAATAGGAGGTAAAGATATTGGGTCTAATTGTTATATTATATCTGGACTTTAATCCTTTTTATTTAAAATCCCTCGAGGGGAACAGCTCACCCTGCACGGCCTTTCCTGAAGGGGTTTTATCCTTTTCACCCCACTCTACGGGTTTGGCAACAGAGCCCAGATCCCGGCTAACGGTATCTATGCGCATCAGGTGGTTCATGTTGTGCAGGGAATGCGCAATGACATGGTTAACTTCACCTTCGATCTGCACATGGCCTATCACCATCAAAAGCCGGGACTGCAGGATCACTTTCCGAAAATGCTGATAGGTGGTCCCCCATACGACCAGGTTTGCAAAGCCCGTTTCGTCCTCGATAGTAATGAACAACACGCCTTTAGCGGTTCCGGGGCGCTGCCGTACCGTAACCAACCCACATACATTTACAGCCATACCATTTTTCAGCGTGTTCAGTTTACCTGCCGGCACCACATTTATAACATCCAATTGCGGCCTTGCAAAGCTTACCGGGTGGGCTTTAAGCGACAAAGCTGTTGTTGCATAATCCTGCATCACATGCTCCATTTGATGTAGAGCAGGCAGTTCCACTTTATCCTCGTGTTCGCTATCGGACGGCTGCCCTTCGAATACACCTGTGGGATGATCCGCTAGTGCCGACACATGCCATAAAGCTTCCCGTCTGTCCAAACCGATAGATCGGAAAGCGTCTGCATCTGCCAGGCGTTCCAATGCAAAAAGAGATACGCCAGCGTTCAGCAGTTCGTTAATAGTCCGATAGGATGTTTTACGGTTGTTGACCAGTAGCTGCAGGTCCACTTCATGTAGCCCTTTAACCTGCCGGAACCCTAAACGTAATGCAAAGTACTTACCGGATTTCTCCTCGAGCGTGTTATCCCATTGCGAATAGTTTATATCCACCGGTCTTACCTCTACGCCATGCTTACGTGCATCAATCACTATCTGCGCGGGGGAGTAAAAGCCCATAGGTTGGCTATTCAACAGACAGGCCGCAAATACATCCGGGTAATAGCATTTTATCCAGGAGGATATATATACCAACAGCGCGAAGCTGGCTGCATGGCTTTCGGGGAAACCATAGGAACCAAAACCTTCTAACTGTTTGAATACGCGTCGGGCAAATTCTTCTTTGTACCCCTTTTTTATCATACCATCAACAAGTTTCCGTTCCCAGTCACTTACTTTTCCTTTAGCTTTGAATGTCGCCATACTGCGCCGCAACCCGTCGGCTTCCGCAGGAGTAAAACCGGCAGCGACAATAGCGATCTCCATCGCCTGCTCCTGGAATAAAGGAACACCCAGGGTTCTTCCCAATATCTCCTTCAACTCTTCAGATGGATAGTCTACAGGCTCTTCGTTGTTCCGGCGTTTAAGGTAAGGGTGCACCATGTTGCCTTGTATCGGACCGGGACGTACGATTGCCACCTCGATCACCAAATCGTAGAATTTCTTTGGTTTCAGTCTGGGGAGCATGCTCATCTGCGCCCGACTTTCGATCTGAAACACGCCCAACGTATCCGCATGGCAGATCATATCGTAAACTTTTGGATCGTCCTGCGGTATATTCGCCAATGTCAGATCAAGATCGTAATGCCGTTTGGCTAAGTCAAATCCTTTACGGATACAGGTTAGCATACCCAACGCCAGCACATCCACTTTGAGAAAGCCCAGTACTTCGATGTCGTCCTTGTTCCATTCTATGTTTGTCCTATCTTCCATCCGCGCATTAATGATCGGACATAATTCATGCAGCTTGTTCTGCGTAATCACAAAGCCCCCGGTATGCTGTCCTAACTGCCTTGGAAAGCCAATATATTCATTCGTCAATTCCAGCACTTTTAATAGATACGGATCTTTAGCGTCAAACCCATTAGAGGTAGGCGCATTTCCGGAATACCATTCCTCTGTAAACTCGAAGTGTGACTTAGCCAGCTTATCCACGGCATCTACAGATAAACCCATAGCTTTAGCGACATCGCGGACTGCTCCTTTCCAATGTACCTGGGTGACCGTAGCCACAATGCCGGCACGGTCACGACCGTATTTTTTATAGATATATTGCATAACCTCTTCGCGCCTTTCATGCTCGAAGTCCACATCGATGTCTGGCGGTTCATCCCGGGCATCGCTCATAAAGCGGGCAAAAAGCAGCTTAAATTTAGATGGGTTTACAGAAGTAATGCCCAGACAATAGCACACTACAGAATTAGCCGCAGAACCGCGCCCCTGGCAGAGAATACCCCTTCCTCTTGCGAAACGCACCAGGTCATATACGGTCAAAAAATAGGACGCATAATTCTTTCTGGAAATAAAGTCCAGCTCCATTTTAATCGTTGCTTCTATCTTTTCATCCATGTCATCGCCCAAACTCTCCTGCGCACCCTTCCAGGTAAGATAAGTGAGCTCTTCCATAGGTGTCCTTCCTTCTGAAACGATCTCCTCGGGGTATATATATTGCAGTTCGTCGAGCGAAAATGTACAGGAAGCGGCAAGCGACAAAGTATTATTTATCGCGTGTGGATATTGACGGAACAGACGATGCATCTCATCCATAGGTTTTAAGTAGCGTTCCGCGTTGGCATGAAGCCGGAAACCCGCAGCCTGAATCGTACACTTCTCACGGATACAGGTGAGCACATCCTGTAATTGCCTGCGTTCGGGTACATGATAATGTACGTCATTTACAGCGACCAGGGGAATCCCAAGCCTATCTTCCAGCTGCGATAAGCGGTACAACTTCTTCTGATCGTCGCCAGCGTATAAAAAAGATGCACCTAAATATAAATTATTGCCTAGCGCGTCTTTATATTCCTGCAAGGCAGTGATAAATTCTGGTGCAAATTCAAAATTGCTGTTCAGCGCAGCAGGAGGTATAGCGATAAATTTGATGCCTTTCGCGTGCGTATATACATCGGTCTTATACAAGTGGCATTGTCCTTTCTCCGCACGGAGGTTGCCTTTGGTCAATAAAGACGAAAGCAGGCCGTAAGCCTCTTTATTGGTTGGATAAGCCAATAGTGGGTACCCGTCCAACAACTCCAGGCGGCAGGCCGGTATCATGCGTATATCCTTTCCTTTAGCGGCTTTATGGGCACGAACAATACCTGCCAGCGTGTTATGATCTGTGATCGCAATGGCTTTATAGCCGAGCGCTATTGCCGTTTCAACCATTTCTTCCGGGTGCGATGCACCTTTGAGAAAAGAAAAGTTGCTTGTTACCTGTAATTCTACATATTCCATCTTCACAATTCTCTTTATCTGTTAAGCAAAAAATCCATGAAGGAACCATTCAACATCTCCATCCGCGTAATGCCCCGAACGGAACAACCAATAACGTGCACCGTTATCATCCTCTACACGGTAGTAATCACGGGGCTGCCATTCCGCCATCCACCATTCCTGCTCAATACGTTCAGGGCCATCGGCCTTCATGAGCTTAAATATTTTTCCTTTGTGAGTAAACAGTATGGGCGGATAGTCCGGTAGCGGAACCATCACATCTATGGGTTCAGGTTCGGGCAACAGATGCAAGGGCCTTAACTTATCAGCAGGCCATGCGATATGAGGCTTTTCATCCAGTGAAGCCGTTTCTTTAATAGAACGCTCCGGCCAGTGATGTTCAGCAGGCAAATACCGGCGTATGGCACCCATACCGATCTTTCCGGCTATATTATCGAGTAGTTCCGCTACTTTACCCTGGCCTCCCTTAGTATCCCATAAAGCTTCCTGCGTATCACAGATATCCTCGACCAGCGGAGCTTCAATCACAAATAGCTCAATACCCATTGCAGGCTCGATAGAACCTAATTTCAGTTCAAATAGCCGGAACAGATGCTTTGTATTGTAGGATGCTCTGCTCGTTCCTATACTGATTTCTTGTACATTACCATCTATGCGGTAGCATTTTAACACCGCTGTACGGATACCTTTTCCTTCCAGATCCAACCTTTTGCAGAGTTGTTCTAACAGATGTTCCTGTGCCATCGAAATTCCCTTTAAAGTAAGGATCGGTTCCAGACAAGGCAAGCGTTCCTGATAAGGCTCTACCGGCTGCACAGGCTTTAAAGTTTCCGGATAGGAACCTAAAGCTTGTCCCAACCGTTTTAGAAGCGTATCGCCAAAGCGCCTTCTTAGTGTAGTACCGGGCATATTCATAAACTGCCCGATCTGTCGGAAGCCCAGTTTCTGCATTCGCTGTAAAATGGTATTTTCCAGGCGCAGTGCTTCCGGGGGCAATCCAGTCAGCGCTTCTGCCTGCCTACCACTTTCTGTTATAGATAAAGTTGATCCATACCTGGCCATAGCCCAGGCAGTGCCTATTGTGTCAGCAATGGACAATCTTACCTGATACCCACCGCTTAAGAAGCGACGGGTGATCGTTTCCATATATTGCTGTTCTCCACCCCATAGATGCGGACATCCCGAAACGTCGAGCATAATACCATCCAATCCATCGACAGCAGCAATAGGCGAAAAGCGCAGGCACCATTCCGCTAGTGACTCCAACAACGAGGCTGTTTGCTGCGGTTCATCATCAAATACTTCTAACGTGGGCAAAATCGCCCGTGCATCAGCCAGTACTTTACCTGGCGTGATGCCTTCCCGGATGGCAAGCTGATTGGCAGCTTTGATTACCATTCTGCTTTTTTCCTTTGCTGATAGCACGAAAGGTTTATCCCGTAATTCAGGATTGCGTTTCATCATTTGATCTGTCGGAAGACAAGGGAACCATATCGATAAAAAACGCTTAGGCATAACGTTCGATTTTGGTTTTTGTTGATCCAATTTCTACTTGTGGCTGAATGGATATGAAGGTGCCATCTTTCCAGCCAAAGATCCAGGAGCCAGGCCTTCCGTTCCGTATCTTTTCCAATTGCACATTCCATATAGGCAGACCGACACCAGGCAACCCATCATATACAAGACTAGCTACTGGCCTGATCTTCCAGCGCGATACGCAGGCTAATGTATTTTCCCTACGTGGCCTTTTACGGTGCAGGAATCCCGTTACCTTGCTTTCCTCTACAGCCAGTTGTAATCGTTGGGATTGGGCAAAAGTGACCTCACCGCTCAATTCAGCTACCACAGCAGCCAGCGCATTGCACTTTAATGCCTGTTCCATTACCCAAAGCGCATCTTTATCAGTCTTTACATCTACGAAAATGATTCGGTCTGGCTCTATATAAAAATTAGTTAAGGCTGCTGGAAATAGACTGCGTTTTGTGCTTACCCATACGCAGGATAAATTATCCGTCATAAGTGTCGAAAGCAGACCCGAAACAAAACCATTTGCAGCAGTCGCACAGGCCGCAGTCGGACTTATCAGCTCGTGTACAGCCCCTGTGGGGAAAGTTCCAAATGGAAACGCCGATGCCATTGCATTTAAACCAAAATCAGTATTTTCCGTATCCAGTGAGGTACTTTTAAATCCCTCCATGACCAGGATCTTCTCCCGAAGGCCCTTTATGATCTCTGACTTACTATCCACTCCCTTCATAATCAAAATGTTTTATCATTTATTGTTACCAATCGTAACAATGACTTGTTATTAAATGTAGCTAAATTAAAATATGCTAAAAAAATTAGTTTTCCCCAAGACCTATTATTTATTTTAATCAACTGTATTACAATTGATTAAAATTTGATTACGGATTGTTAAAATGAAGTATGTAACTAATAGTGCCAATAACCACACATTGAAAAATTTTTCGATGTGTGGTGCTTCTTGCCGATCCGCGTAAAAGCATTAAACAGAAATAGTTTTTTAATTGGCAGAAATGGTTTATAATAGTAAAACAGGAAACTATTCTAACAAGCTAATTATTCTTTTTTATTAAATCACCTGTTATGACAAACTACTGGAACCAGAAAGGGATTCCTCACAAGGGTTGGGACTTGATTGATGTTATTGATATCCGAGCGGACGGTCAGTCAGAATGGGAAACCGATTACGAAACCTGTATGATGTGCGGAAATGAAAAAATCCGTTATGTTCATATTGTTGAGCACCCAGATTTGGAAGATGAATTTCGTGTTGGCTGCACCTGTGCAGAAAAAATGACGAATGATTACAAAAATCCAGGAAGACGAGAAGCGGAGCTACGGAATCGGGCAAGCCGGAGGGCTAATTGGGGCAAAAGAGATTGGAAAGTAAGCAAAAACGGAAATTTCTTTCTCAAAGTTGATGGACAACTTTTGCTCATTTTTAAAGATAAAATTACCCGAAAATACAAAGTTAAAATTGGGGATACCTTTGGTAGAAAATCATTTGATTTTATTGAAGATGCTAAAATTGCGGTATTTAATGGGATGGAGCAACTTAAAGAGAAAGGAGAGTGGTAAGTCTACATTTCATTTCGAATAGCCAACAATTGATCTGCTGAAATGATTAACAAATTATCCGTTTTAAGCGTTGGATTTAAGACACTCCGTAAGTAACAAAAGTATCTATATAGATTTAAGAAGGCCCTCTAACAAGAGGGCCTTTGCAGTTAGTAATAAGAAAATATACTGCTATTGTTTTACGATTACTTCCGTTTGGATACGTTCGTTATTAAGGAAAGTGCTGAGATAATAAGTACCAGGAATGACTTGTTCTAAATCATTCATATGTATCGTTTGATTTCCCTTTATCACCTTCTGATTATATTGAGCAACAGCTTTACCGGTCACATCTGTCAAGCGAATATTAAGATTACCATCCTGCGTTACATTTATATTTTTAGAAATGTAACTGTTGAATGGATTCGGGAATGTACTTGATTTTGATTCAATCGCCATCTTAGCTTCGTTTTTGAACACTGTAGCGCCCCATTTGTGGAAGGCATGATGTAGCTCGTAATTGCTGGATGTACTCTGGCGGTTGTAATAAACGGCGTATAGGTAGTTTGGTGCCAGTTTTTTATCTTCCTTGCTGAAAGCAAGACCGGAAAGAGAATAAATCGGAGACTTTGCATTCGCGAATTCCAGGTAATCTGCCTGACTAATTAATCCAGTACAATCGGGCGTCATCGCTAAGCCTACATAACCATTATATGATCCATTGCTGGCATACCAACCGACCATAATTTGATCTGGTCCATCAGGCCCACCACCATAGTGTAGAGAGGGTGAGGCTACGTTGTAGTTCCATAGCATCGTATTGAATATTCCGCCTCCATTTACCGTTATGCCCGAAAATACATTAGTTCCAGCATCTTCATAGTTGTATCCAACAAATACACCGGGCCAATTTTCAAACGTGCAAATGTAAGCCCAGTTTTCATAATCATCATAATCTCTGGCATCTATTACCAAATGTGGCTTCAATGCGTTCAGACCTTGGCCAAAACCAAATCCACCTCCACCAAAGGGATGTACCAAATTCGTCGCAGTCATTACATCCGTAAAGTCCAATGTAGTGCTTATCACTTGGCCTACGTAAGGACCTACAGGTGGATTATAATATACAAATCGAACATAAGGCACATCATTTGCGACTGTAAGGGCAACATCAGGGCTTATACCTTCAGGCGTATTGCTAATATCCAATATATTTCCCCAATTTCCTTGGTCACAGCCGATGACCTGAAGACCGGAGTTAGGGTGATCCCAGATGACTACAGCTCTGTCGATATGTGAATCCATACGAATCCTACGGCGACCAAAGTTGACATCTGGCTCGTTTGTAAGCTCCATCGTACCGACAAATTTTAAAGGAGTGGTGGGCGATGATGTAATATCGTAAATATCCAATTTAAATCCATCCAACTCGTAGGCAACCAATACCTGCATTGTAGAGCTATTTGAATTATAAATAGCACCAACAGCTATGTTATATCCAGTGGTATACGGAAGGATTTCACTGTGTACTACGTTAGCCGGTAGACTTGGCTTTGTAAACTGCACGGTCACCTGGCCATCAGGTCCGTTGCCCCACCCGGCAAGGTATACATCCACCTGCCCCCAGGCGGTATTTGTTGGGTTCGTAAAGGCATGGCAAGACACGTCTTCCGATCTTGTCACGCCGGGTGCATTGAAGGTGTATTCAATTGCCTGTGCTGGAACCAATATTTGAGCATTGACATTGAATGACAGCAGGGCCAAAATGACCATTAAGTAAAGTTTGTTCATTGATTATGTTATAATTGTGGAAATGAAATTAAATCATTTTGATGAAAGTGGAACTTCAATTTCTTAATCAGTTCAACTTCTACAATACAATTATTGTCAAAATACTCATTATGCTCTTCCATGACACTAGATTTAAAAATTGATTTATGGAATCTTCTTCGGAAGTTGGACTACGATGGCAAAAAGCAACGCAATAAAGGATAGCGCTGAAAGAAATAGGTTGTAATAATAAACATTTGTTTTTGTAGAAACTATCTCCATTAATAATGATTTTTGAGTAACTCGCTCAATTTATACAAATAAAGTTGATAAATTTAGCTAAATATTTTAACCTCAATTTCTCCTATGCATATAGCAGCTATTTATATTTGGCCAAATAGCCTACCACATATATTTGGTAAGAACCACCAAGAAATCACCATTAACTTAGGTGGACGAAATTTGTACACGTTGACCGGAGATAGAGAATTATATTATCATCGGCCAAATCCCTTTTATCTGGAAGATATAGTCAATGATGGAGTTTCATTATTCACTTGTATTGTTGGTAGTAACGGTGGCGGCAAATCTACCTTACTAAAGCAGCTTACTAGCGATGGGTTCCAAATGTATGTAATCGAGAATGAGGATGACAGTTTTGAAATCGTTGACAACCTTAAAACTGTTCATCGCGTTTACTATACGCCATATCTTACCGGCGAAACATTTGGGGCAGTTGGAGAAAATGGAAAGGATTTGTCAAAGACAACAATGGTCAGAACAGATAATCATGGTGATGGTGCTCTGCTGGACGATTTTCTTGGAACTCATTTTTCTGAAAATATGAAACGTTGGATAAGATTTAATCATTTCTACCGTCAGCAAGCAATCCCAAAGGTAAATCTCCCTTCTTTTGAAAAAATTACAATTCGGTTAGAACACTTTGATTTTAGCAATCAAAGCCGGGACGTTTTTCACGATACCGCGGAGCAATTGCGACCTGTACTTAGATTATTAATGAAAAAAATACAGGATGAGAAAAATTTAGAAGAGAGAAATGCACTTATTGGATTTAATGAAGGCGATGGGAATGCAACTCAGCGTTATTTTCCAGTGCGATTTAAGTATGATCTTTATGAGGCTGCTTTGGGGAAATTGGTGAATATTTTTGAAAGGCGAGGTAACCGCTATCTTAGAGAGGGGTTTGTTCCTTCGGATTATAAGCAAAAAATTGCTGAGCTAAATGTACACGGCAGTTTGATATGGTTTCTCCAGAACTGTGGTGTGGATGCTGGAGATCGATATATTTTTGATGGACACATGAGTTTGATATCTTTAATTGATTATGTTGTGTCGATTCAATCTGTCGAGCGTTTAACAAGTAACTGGCTTGAGATGGTTGTCGATGAGCAGGAAGCTTTTAATATTATTGATTTATATGACGAATTTAATAACGGATTTAATAATGAGTGGTTCTCATATGATACGAAACCTATGTTTTCCTTCCAACCTCATATTGCAGTAAGTTCAGGTGAACAGTCTTTTCTTGAACTTTTTAGTACCATTTACTATCATGCAAGTAACATGCGTTCACTAATCGGAATTGACAATTATAGTTTCGAGCCATTTGAACATTTAGGAAATAAGGTCTTGTTATTACTTGATGAGGGAGATAATGCTTTTCATCCTAGATGGAGGAAAGCATATGTTCAGCATCTGCGTGAACTTTTGCCAATAATTTTTGAAGGGTATCAGTTGCAGGTAATTATTACTTCCCATGATCCGCTGACACTTTCGGATCTACCGCGAAACAATGCCGTTTTCCTCGAAAAAATAGAACGCAAAACCCTTGTTAGGTCTTCTGAGAATACATATACGTTTGGCGCAAGTATCGCTGATCTGTTGAAAGATTCATTTTTTATTGGAGATGGTCAGGCTGGTGACTTTTTTGCCGACATAATCGACAAGGTCATTAAAGATATTCGCCGAGGTGGTTTGTCGCCAAGAAGAGTAGAAGAGATTGAACGTATCGTTAGTACGATTGACGAGCCGGTTATGAGGTTCAAACTCGCTCAAATGCTGGGGGATGCTATTGGAGATAGCAGACTGGAAATGCAGTTAATAGATCAGGAAATAAGAAATCTTCAAAAAAGAAGGGAGGAGATATAATGTTTTATATTGATCAGTCTAAAGCAGAGTTCATCCATGCTAGAGATGAACACTATCAGAATATAAGGTATATTCTAAAAAAGAAGATTTTCGGAAAGAGTTTCACAGAGCCTCATCCCAAAAGCCTCAAAAAAAGAATTAATCAGGTATCAGGAATCGACTCTAACGTGTTACGCTTTTTTAAGAATGAAAGTAATCTTCGAGATGTATTAGTCGGAACACCAGAAGTACTTGATAGGATAAAAAACATCTTCACAAAGAAGAAGGAGTTGATTAGCATTAAGAAGCTAATCAACTACGATGCATTTATTGATAAAAATAAGGACAGTACATACGGATTTTATGATGGCTACGACCTAGCTGGAAATATGCAGTTTGGGACCTGTATCTACTGCAACCGACTTTATACGCACACAATTATCAGTAATAATGGTGAGTGTGTTGCTAGACCAACCTTTGATCACTGGTTTCCAAAAGGTAAATTTCCTTTGTTGGCCCTTTCGTTTTATAATCTTATCCCAAGTTGTACTGTCTGCAATAGTAGCGTTAAAGGATCTCAACCGTTAGAGCTTTCAGAAGTTTTCCATCCTTACTTTCGACATGCCCATCGTTCTAAGCAATTGAATTTTCGATTTAGTTACACACTTGAGGATCATTTACGAGCTAAAAGTAAGATTATTAAGAGGAACAAGTTTACAAGAGATAGCATCAAGGCCATGAAAATTGAGGAGTTGTATAGTAGGCACGAGGAGGATATCAGAGATTTAATATTCTTGAAGAAAGCGTATTCTGCCGGCCATCTTAGTTCTCTTAAATCTCTGCTTAAAATGCCAATTCGGCCTGAAGAAGTTTATAGATTAGCTTTCGGTGTTCATATAGAAGACGCTGAATTAGTCAAACGCCCGCTAAGTAAAATGAAAAAGGATATTCTAAAAGAACTAGGAATTATCCCATAGTGGTGTAAATAATAACCCCATTCCCAGGGCTATGCGGCTGATAGAGTATTTCGGGATTGAAGGGTGCCTTCAAACGAGAGAGTGACAATATTTAAGGTGCGATAATTTAAGAGATTGCATATTCCTATTGCTGCCTCTAGATTTTGATTTTAGCCCTAACTTCGCAGTATGCTTTCTAAAAAGTCACATTATGCATTTAAAGCACTTGCTTATCTGGTGGAACGGAGAAATTCCGGCCCGGTGCTGATTGCTGAGATAGCTGAAGCCAAAAAGATCCCGCTAAAATTTCTGGAAAATATCCTGCTTGATCTGAAAAAAGCAAATATTCTGGAAAGTAAACGTGGAAAGGGCGGAGGCTATTACCTCACAGAAGAGGGCTTGAATGTTAAATTAGTTACGGTGATGCGGCTGGTCAACGGACCAATCGCTTTACTACCCTGTGTGAGTCTTAATTTTTACCAAGCCTGTGATGATTGCTCGGTAGATCAATGCGGGCTGCACGATACGCTGATAGCGGTGCGGGATGCTACGCTGAATATCCTGAGCAGCAAATCCATAATAGACCTTGTGAAGTAATTTATATAAATAGAACACGAAGAGCATAAAAACTGCTTCAACTGAACTGATGACGAGAAAGAACTGTGCGCAATCGAAAAAATATTCTGAGAAGTTAGCCATAACAAAAGCCATCCTGAAAAAGATGGCTTTCTTACGATGGGTTAGTAAAACTATTTTTTGCCGCGTTAAAATAACGCTTCTATAAAATGGCTACTGTTGTCTTGAATTCCTGTGTTACTTATGCTGTTTGATCATCAATGGTTGCGTCAGGTGCATTTGATTTTACAGAGGCGATACCATTTTCCATGCTGGCTGTACTTTCATACATTTCGCTAGAACCGACAATCTGGCCGTTAGTTGCTTTCAGATTGAAATACGCTTTGCCGTTGGAAGATGTTTTACGCTCAAACTTACTGTCATCCTGCGAATTTTTACGGACAGATTCGATGCCGTTCATGCAGTTTGCTTTCGTGCCATAACCTTCGCTGTTCAGAATGGTTTGACCATTTCCTGCATTCAGGTTAAACTGATACTCGCCATTCTTGCGGGTTGATACTACAAATTTTCCCATTGTTTGGTTTATTTAAAAATTAAAAATCACTTTTTAGTTTTCTTTTTAGGCTTGTCTACGGATTCCTTAAGAGCTTTGCCGGCAGCGAATTTCGGAAGTTTCTTTGCAGCAATTTTCAAAGCAGCTCCAGTTTGTGGATTGCGACCTGTGCGGGCAGCGCGTTCGCTTACAGAGAAGGTCCCGAACCCAATAAGAGTAACTGACTCTCCTTCGGATAGCGATTTAGAAATTGCTCCAGTAAAGCTGTTAATTGCATTCTCCGCCTGTACTTTTGTTAAGGCTGCCTCCTCGGCAACTTTGGCTATTAGATCTGCTTTATTCATGTTTTTATTTTTGTTTTTGCTGATGTAAGATAAGCAAATGATTTTATTTTTCACATACACAGCGACAAAAAAGCCCTCTTGCGAGGGCTTGTGCAACTTATTGGATAGTACCTTATAGGAAGAATAACCTTCAGGAATAAAGGTATCAATTTTGATAACGGCCAGTAGCTTAGAACGATTGATAGTTAATGACAACTAACAATATTTTTGAGGATTTCCTGCCGTTGTGTTACTGTTGCATATCTATAGTGAGGATTCCCGTTCGCTGCTGTATTGTTGCATATTTCTCACACACGAGAATATCGTGTGTATCATTTTGTTTCGCAGAGCATTCATTAATTTCATTCCCTTATAATTTTGCTCTTTCCTGCGCGTATAGTAACGGTAAAAATGAGAGTTTTTGTTCCGGAGGCTTGATATAACACTGATGTGCAATAGCGACTTCATGCTTTTGTTGCCGATAGCAGTTCCACGGCTTCTTCTTTTCAGGCTCGTACCCGACTCACTGCGAAAGGGAGCCACAGCAGAGTATGATGCATACTTCTTTGGACAATCGAAATCCTTAAATTCGTTGGTCGTGATGATCAGGGCACGGAATAATTTTGGCCCGATACCTGGCACTGAGCAAACCACTTCTTTTAGCTTTGCTAATCTTTCATCACCAGCGATGAGCTCCTCAATGCATTTCTCCAGTCGCTTAATATCACCTTCAACATTGGACATCGAACGTAGATATGCATCGGAATATACCGGCATGTTGAATTCCAGATTACATTTCCTTTTAGAATCCAGCAACACGTGAGCCTTAGACAGGCGACCGATAGCAGTATCATAATACCGCAGGTCCTGAATAATTCTTCTGGGCGGTGTGTAGTATCTAAGGCTCTTTAAGTTCTTTAACGCGTAATCACCGATCCTATAGGCATCCGCTTTATCATTCTTACCCTTTGCTATACCCAGGGAACGATGAATGCGCAACGGAGAATCAAAGCAGATCCGCCATTTGGTTTTCTGTGCGAATTGTTTTAGGAATTCACCATACAGTCCTGTTTCTTCCGCACAAAAAATGGTGTTGGAGATTTTACATCCAATCTTTTTGATCAGGGTTTCGAATTCCTTGATACTCTCGGGATTGTTTTGAATTTTAAAGCTTTCAGTATACTCGCCGTCCAGGATCAGGGCTAGATCTAAAGTTTTCTTGGAGATGTCGATTCCTACGACATGACGTATTCGTGCCATTATTAAATTAAGAGATTAAGTTAACAATTGCAGAATGGTTCGAGGGCGCAAAAGTATATTAATTTACAATAGCTGCCAAGAGGATTCTGTGAATCGAAAAAGCCCTCTTTCGAGGGCCAGCAACAGCATAGAATAACATGCGCATTGAAAAAGAATATCATCCGATTGTATATCCATAATTCCTGAACCAGCAACTTATCATAACGCATAGCTAATGACAACTAAGTTACAATCGAAGGATTTCTGGTTGATACGGTGCTATCGCATATTTTAGGGTTGTAAAAATAAAGGATTTTTTATGTCCTAAAAAATAAGCCCTCGAAAGAGGGCTCGCAACAGCATAGAATAACATATCTAATGAAAATTATTTTTCAATCTTTTATAAATTCATATTGACTGGACCAGAAACTTACCATAACGCATAATTAACGATAACTAAGTTACAATCGAAGTATTCACGGTCACTGCTGTACTGTTACATATTTTAGGGCTGCAAAATAAAGCATTTTCTGAAACCTCCAAAGACTTGTAGTCGTAGCAGAATAATCTCACCAGTCACCGCTGATTAATCGCAAACAATATAAAGACCAAGCTCGCGGGTTCACGAATTTAGCCCTGATTCTTGATCCAATATTTATAACTATGCGATTTCAACTGGCTGACTATTGGTTCAACAGGAACTTTGATTGTTAAATTCACTTGAAGTTTTCCCAAAGCCAGTGGCTTATACGATTCGCAAATTGAATTAGATACAATCAATTGTCGGTTGATCCGGAAGAAAGAGGCAGAAGGCAAAAAATCAGTTTCAAGTTCGTCCAGGGAAAGATCCGTAAAAAATTCCTTTCCGGTTTTATCTCTTACCAACACCTGCGAGTTTACTATATATGCAGCATCGACCTCCCAAAGATCCAGGTAAGCCGACTCCAATCCGTCTTTAATTTTTATGCGGACTACGGATTGAGGCGTTGCGGCCATTCTCAATTCCGGCACCGGGGGATTTTGAGCGGTATCAACAAAGATAACTTCGGGTGGCGATTTAATAATTCGAATTGCAATAAGTATGTATGGTGTCAATAGGAGTAAAATATTTAAAAACAGCAGCAATAACATGGCAAACGGCAATGCATAATAAACGTAATCCGTCCTTGTAATATCGACCCCATACAAGTAAAAATAGAAACTTGCCAGACCATATACGACTATGGTGGGAGCGATCCACCCAAAAAAAGCCTGCAGAAACAGTCTATATACTATATTGCCCCGTAGGGGCACCTTTACTTCCAATCTTGAATTGATAAAATATACCAGCTCAACAACGACAAGGCTGATGACCGCTGTTGCAGTATACTCTTTGCGAAAATCAGGATTATATATGCGGCTTGCCATAGATTCTACACTACCTATCTCGGTCAAGAAAATTGATAATAGTAGAATTAAAACCAGACGGAACCAAAATTTTTCTAATAAGTTTTCCATAGACGTCTTTGATGATTTTTATATTATTATTTATTTTAATATATTAGGTTAAATTATAGATCCTTAAAACTTAACACTTATGTCAAAACCTGATTTAACTCCAGCGAATGTGGCAAAATTTACCACTGACCTCTACTTGCTGTCGGACAGTATGATATTTATTGAAGCACAAAACGTCGCCGCAGATTTTAGAGTATGGCTGAGTAACACGTTCAATCTTACAACGGAGCAGGTCTCCTATATAGATACCTATTCCGAAACCGTGAACCAATACTATGGTTACCTTTTTGCTGCCACAATTATAGCCCGCGGTCAGATTACGTTTGCTGCGCCGCCGAACAACCCCCTTCCAAGAAGGTTTAAAGAAACGAGAGCCAATTTGTTCGGTGCCGTCAACTATGATGATGACAACAAAGAGCTAACTGGCACGATGGACGTTACAATTGAGTTCATGCTACTATAAGTTATATACTGTAAAGCCCTGTTTAAAGGGCTTTGCAGATTAACGGTTCATCCAGTTTTTAAATTCATTCACTCTGTCCTCTGCGACTGTTGATATTTTTTTCCATTCCTTTTCATTTATATTTTCGAGTGCCCCCGGTTCTTCGCGCAACGTAATCAAGAGCGTCTTTCTAGTCAATGCCCGGTAGGATCCAATGACGCTGAAATGTACTATACATTGTCTGCTGATCCTGAAAAAATCCTGCCCACCAAGCATCTCCATTATATCGCCGAGTGTCATTTGAACCTGAAAGCAATCATTCAAACTTTTCATCGAGTTCATCCGGATAAAAACAGTCTTATTTAATATAAAGACCATAATAATATCTTCTATCTTTATCGAGATACTTTGGAGCGGTGTGTCAACGATTATGCTTTCTCTTTTTTTGGAACTGGTTTGTTCCCCAGTCCCGCTCTGCAACTCCGTATCAATATTTTCAACAGGTTCCATTGCACCTACATCGTTTTCAATCGCAATGGGCAACAGTACTGGCTGTTCTATTTCATTATATAAGGGCCTTGGATAAGTATAAAAATAATATGCGACGTAGTATAGATTTAAAATCGCAATTAGGGCAATTGAAAATGGTAGCTCATAATTTAGGTACCCGGAACTTACGATATCCTGGTTAAAGGCGGCGAAGTAAATCCAAACCAAAAAGAAAGATAAAATAGAAACAGCCATTACGCCAAGCGTAAACTGGAGCATAGCCCGCCTCCAGATATCATCATACCATCTGAATTTTTTATCAAGAATAAGGGTAGCTTTTTTTACTGCTAATCCAACAATGAGCGCTATTGCGTAGTTAATCAACAGGGTTGGCAAGTAGGTGGGTTCCATAAGAGCCTCAAAGGTCGTCAGGCTGGGTCTGCCCATTTTGACAATATAGTGCGCGACCAGCAAACAGGCTATCCCGCGAAACCATAAATCCTTATAATTTGGTAAGTCTGGTTTTTCTTTCATTACTCCTCCTTGGTAAAGAATAAAAATAGATGTATCTAAATATATTAATTATTTTTTGTATATTAGAAATAATTTTTCAATTATAAATGAATTTACAGGTGCATTTTCAGTTTTTCAGTCGCCACGCACGAGTATTAATTATTAATTGAAAACGAAAAAACCAAGAGTTATGGAAAAAGTAGCTTTTAGCCAGGCGGGTTTCAAACAGCTTGAAAGCCACCTTTATGAACTTAATGATACAGCCCTTAAAGCAGAAGCCGATGCTGTCTTAGCGGACTACATTACATGGGTCGATGACCATGTGATCCTAGATACCGCACAAATTGTATATCTGCAAAGTCTGGATAATATTTTTATCGCATCGCTTGCAGCAAAAGCGGCAACAGCCTTTATAAACCGATTACCGTTAAATCTTGTCCTGCCGCCGGATTATAATCAGGCCGACGAAGAGAAAAGAGGTAAATGGTTTTTAGATTCCAGCACGATAGCGGCTTCGTCAACTCCGGGACAGCCGGTCAGTGCTACGGGAGAGCTGATTTATGAGTTCGAGTTCGAGTTTGAGGAGGAAGAGGATTAAATTGTAAAGAGATGGGCAGGTTAATGTTAGAGCAAGACGAGAAGGAACTATTACGAAGATTACGTGAAGGTGACCAACGTTCGTTTACAAAATTGTATAGCGATTATTCTTCACTTATCTCTGCCCATCTACTTTACATGCTAAAAACCCGGGAACTTGCGCAAGAAGTTGCGCAAGATACCTTTATAGCCTTATGGGAAAATCGTGCGAAAATAGATCCTGAAAAATCTCTAAAGTCCTACCTAGTAAAAATAGCCACAAACAAAACTTACAATCTATTTAAGCGGGCAGCCCATGACAAAGCTTTACGTAAGCATATGTTGCCGATATTTGAAGCTGGTTACAATAATATAGATTCTTATATACAAGCAAAAGACAACAAGGTGCTTTTGACTTCCATATTGGAGAAAATGCCGGATAAACAACGTGAAGTTTACAGACTGTTTAAAATAGAAGGTTACTCCTACCAAGAGATTAGCGACAGATTAGGTATATCACTTAGTACAATCAATACGCATATCAGTCGAGCAAACCAATATCTTAAAGCCACCATAAAAGATAATCCCGACATATTGATGGCACTTATAATGATGTACTATCCATACCTTTCATAGCAGTAGTGCTGACAAAAAATAAAAAGAGCCAACTCAAAAGTTGGCCCCTTACTTTAAATTATAAAATTTCGAAAATTAGCGTTTCACAATAACCTCAGTCTGTAATCGGTTATTGTTGTTAAAAGTGCTTAGGTAATATGTACCGGGCAATAATTCACCCAGATTTTTAATTTGAATAGTCTGGTCTCCGGCTGAAACCTTATCCTTATATTGCGCTACGATTCTACCCGTTACATCGGTTAGGTTTGCTTGTAAGATTCCATCCTCAGCAACTGTAATATTTTTAGAGATGTACGAATTGAAAGGATTAGGGAATGCCGTTGAAGAAGCCTTGCCCAGTTCCAGTTTCGCATTACCATTAAAGACCGTGTTGCCCCATTTATGGAATGAGTGATGTAATGTGTAACCACCATTACCATCTGTTAGAATGCATGTAGCATATAAATAATCAAGTGCGCCTGTTCCTCCACCGTCGCTAAGCCTACCTAGGTCAATTCCAGGCATCATGTTTACGGAGTATTGAAAATTCACATACATATAATCTGGAGCATTCAAAAGGGTGCCAGTTGGCGTAACTTCTACAGCAACATAAAATCCTTCATTTGGCGAGAGCATACTACGCCATCCAACAATAATACCACCCGTACCTGCTACTGGATTACCATAAAACAATGTAGGTATATGAGCGGTGTAGTATGAAGGCTGTGCATTATTGCCTAGAGAGCCGTCATTTAGAACCAACGTATTATAAGTATACCATTCCCTCAATCGAACAAATACATTTTTTCCGTCGGTGTATGTGTAAGCCCAGCCATATGCCACGCTATTGGGACAATCTATATTTGGTGCTGAAACGTTATCCGGTACAAAGCGAACATCGGCAACATTGTTATTTATCGTAGCGGTAGTCCCAGGTGGAGTAGCGAGCGATCCTAATGGAATCGCTGAAACTGAGATCGTATTTTGAGCTTTGTCTTGATAGACAATATGAACAAAACTATTATATCCACTCATTGTAGTAGCATAATTTATCGCCACATCTGGATTGGATGCTCCTATAGTTCCAGCGAGAGTAGTGATCCCATTTGTCTGATTGGAATACATTACCATCGCTTGTATACCTTCATCGGGATGTTCCCATGTTACAACAGTTTCTCTACCCCATGAGTCAGAATCCATATTTATCCTTGTATGCTGTGGCAAGTTTGAAAGTGTTTCTGTCGAATTAAATACTAATGGTGTTAGCGTTGAGGTAGTTACTTCATATATATCCATTAAATGACCGACGTTTGCCTTGTGATAGGTGACTATTACATAGTTAATTTTGGTGTGGTAGTCTGAAGTAACTCCCGCCTGTATATCTGTACACTCCGGGTACAGAAATGATTCCTGATATAGAATATTTGTTGGATCAGACTTATCAGTAATCATCACAATTAACTCTCCTGGGTTTGCTACCGGATCATCTGAATATATTGAAGACATATATATAGGCGCAACACCAAAGCCTGATCTTGTTAGATAACCACCGTAGTTTTCCGTTCCTGAAGGTGCTTTATTTCCATATTTTGAGTAAGTAAAAGATTGGGCTTGTGGTGGATGGTAGTTTTGTGCAGATGCAGTTTTCCAACCGAATATAACTGTGAAGAATACAAGTAACTTAAATGTAAGGTTGTTCATTGGAATTGTATTTGGTTAACTATCATAGACAGCAAATATTCGTAAATAGTTGGTTATTAATTAAATATAGGCATGTGGTTTATTGTCTTTTCTAGAAAGGGTAAGTAATTACTCTTGGAAAATCGCAGGAAATGCAAGTATATTACTTCACATTTAATAACTAACTATAGAATAAAAATAGATTTATGGAAATCTATAACCTGAAACATCATATTAGGGAGTTAACCGACAATAAATCATATTAATGAAAAAAACACTTAATCTGCTTTTATTCATTTTGGCTATTTTACCCGCCCTTACCTATGGACAAAGAAAATATGAGCTTGGCAGATATCAAATAGACCCAACCAATAAGACGATAAGCGTTTTAACGGGCTTCAGCAAAACAATTACCGATGGAGATGGACAGGAACGGGGACATGGATGGGGAGAGCGATACATTGTTGATAGTACTATCAACTTTGAAAGTACATCATTATTTGTTTTTGGAAACCAGTTCGTTTTAAAAGAACATTTTCAAAACTGGAATTTACCGCCTCAGCTTGACGTTAGTTCTTTCCGGATTATATACAACGGTTTGGGATACAAACGTTCATTATCCCGCGACGATAATTTTATTTATAGAAACTCAATAGGAGCAATACACGAGACTAAGTGGGAATCCATTGATTTGACAGGTTACCAAACGATCAGCGATTTTATCTATAAAAAAGAGAACATTTTGTACTTTTTGTCAAAAGATTTCATACTCAAAGAGGTGAAGGGGGTTAAACTTCACATTCCAACTTTGAAACATATAATGGGTAACTATTTTGCTGACAAGAACGGTTTGTATCTTTTGGGCGGGTATAGGACTATGGAATATGAAGATTCAAATAAACAATGGGTAAACTCATTTCGTGAAGGCTCCGTATTATTAGAAAAGAGTAAACGGAAAAAAATAACCCCTGTAATCCACACTGACTATTTCATCTATAAAGGTAAAGTGTACTCGTCGAGGTATTTTGATGAAAACAAACCACTTCCCTTAAATGTTTCGAAACTTAAAGAAATAGAATTAAGATGGAATTATGGTTCTGGAAATTCACCGATTGTACTTTTAGCTGATGATTCGCAAACATTTATATCAGATCAAAGTAGAGGATATGAAACTTTTGAAACCAACAATAATGACCGTTGGTTCGTCAACAATTCTTTTTTTTCAGAACAAGTAAACCAATGGCAGGTAATTAATCAAAAAATATATAAGGACGACGATGGAGAAACACTATATATACCTAGTGAGCTTAAGCCCGCAATAAAAAGGGGCTACATGGGGATCTTAGTTGCGAAACAAAATGACTTTTACACCTTTACTTTCAATAGAAATGACTCCTTGAGCAAATTCCGGCAAGTATTAATTTTTAACTATGATATCCAAGATAACGAAATCATAGACCTAGATCAATATCGCTATCTCTCTGAAGATCTGTGGATTTATAAAGGAAGGCTGTATTTAACGGATAAAGGTTTACCTTCTAAAGAGATGATTGAAACCGAAAAACTAAATTTTCTCACACTGCATAATGCAAAAACAAATTATCTGTCAAACGGTAGCAAGCTGATCTATGTTGGAAATATAAGGAATTCTAGTATAGGGGAAAGCACTAAGAAAATGCAGGTACTCGGAAGCAGAATTGTTTCTAACGTCGACTTTGCCACCTTAAAAGTACTCTCAATGGATATATTGATTGACAAAAGTAATATTTATATAGGCGATTACCAGGGTGTCCGTATTATACCTATAGATAAGCTTGGAATAGAAATAAAAGCATTCACAGAATGAACAATTCCAATGGGGAATCATAAGTATCACAGACCCAAAATTTGATTCGAAACAGGGGCTTTAATTAGGAATTTACCAAGAGAAAGCAACATTTTACCAAGTCTGCTAAAATAACGAAATGATGTCGTCTACTTTTGAATGAAAAGTATTTTAAAATGCGGCCAGTTCTATTCACCCTATTTTCTTTCCTGCTAATAACAAGTTCTGCACTGGCACAGCCAGGCTGGCGCGATTTTACGCCAAGGTATTTTTATACCATTTTGGATAATAACAGAAAGGAAATTTCATTCAAAAGAAATAAAAATTACAGCATAATGGTAGAGGATGTGCTGTATCAAGCGCCCAATATCCCAAAGGACGCTTTAAAACCTGCACAAGAAAACAAAAATGATTTTGACCGGTTAATACGTATCAATGATTTCTCCTTATCAGTTGCTCCTTATAAAGACTATCGGGAGAAGAGATTAGAAATCAAGATCATTCACAAAAATGATACGATGTATATCTGCCAGCCCTCAGGAATAGGAAGCGGTGAATATCGAAAAATAATAGATAATTCGTTCGTAAAAGAGGTTACAATCCCGAGTGATTTCACGTTGCAGTTCAAAGCGGGCCATTACTATTTCCCTAACTGGATCGACGACCAACGAAAGCGATTACCAGAAACAAGTGGAGATGTAAAAATACTAAACACAGCAAATCTGAATCAATCCTATTTTGTTATTCCTAAAGATATTTACGATTCATGTTTATTATACCCTAAATATATTTCAGGCCCAGAGCGCGAGTCAGATGAAGATAAATACGTCATTGATAATTTTTTCCTGAAAGGCTATTTTTCGAGAACTAAGCGCGTACAAGCCACAAAAATCAGTCAAATTCCAATTGAATATTCTTGGATAGGAGAACCAGTTCCTACAAAAGATGCAAATCGTTTTTGGGGAATGATAGACTATAGCGGTACCTTCTTTAGCCGTAGAACCACTTTTTTCACTTTAAACAAAGAAGAAAACACAATAAAACTTTTTCTTCCAAAAGAAGATCCTCGCCTATTTAGTTGCAGGAATAATGGTCTTTTTATAGATTCTTTTAATTCTTTTTTTTATCTGCCGGTATGGATAAAGCAAGAGTTTAAGGAAGGTTTGAATGCCTTCGAATATGACAAACTACCACACGAAAAATACATTTTTCGTTCTGAAGATGAAGGAAACACCTGGAAGGAAGATAAAAAAGCAAAGGAGATTTTTGAAAAGCACCATTTCTTTGAAAAAAGTGGAAGAAAGATTGAGTTTTTAGATAAAGACCATGCGGTGGTTTTTTACACTGAAAATGTAGAACGAGACGAAAAGAAAAATAGCCATAAGACACAGGGATACTATTATCTGTTGAAAAATATGCGTGTAATTGACTCTATAAAAAGTCCTGAAAAAACTTCATATTATGCAAACTCACCATTGAGTATAAAAAATGAAAATATATTTATTTTAGGCAGCTGGACCTACAATTATAATCAAACTTATTTCGAGTTGTCTTTGAAAAGAGCTGACGATACATGGAAGTTTCAGGTAGAAGAGAAAAACTACAGCCCCACCCCCGAAACACAAGAATTCCATAAGCCTTTAGAAAAAGACACCATTAAAGAATACAGGAATTTTCATTTAATCAATAACCGAGAGTTGGTTTTTAAAAACGGTTCAGGGAAAATGAGATTAAAAGATGACGCTATTCAAAGTAACAGCTATATTATCGAAAATGACAGCCATATTTATTTGATCAACCATCGCTCCGTTTATGTGTCATTTGATAGGGGTACCAATTGGTATTTGTACCCGGCTTCATTGTTTCCCAATACATACCATTATCTTTTTGGAATTAATGAGCAAGATGAAATTTCCTATTTCAGCAATGAATCAGTAGGCGAAAGCAAACGCAAAACGAGCAAAACGTTTTATAAATTTTCGCCAGAATAAAAGTTCCTGATGAGTTTTAGGGTTCAATAATACAATAATGTTTCCAACCTTTATCACCAGTTAATCATCTGAATAGTAATGAAACAGTATGCTTACTTTATTTTCTTTTTACTCTTATCCAGCGCATCTTTCGCGCAGGACACCCTTGTAATAAATAGACTTGATGCACAGAAACTCGTCAGAGGTTTAAATCTGGACAGTATTCAATCATCGCTAAAGAACCGGAGAAATTACGCTCGTATCATCATCGATACGGTAAGCGAAATGGAGCTTGGAAGCAGGGGCAAGTCTGGATTAGAAAATTTAGCATTGCTCATAAGCAAGCACAAAGCAATTCCGAAGGATACAATCTATCTGTATATAAATGAGTACCAATTGAACACGAAAGAAATAGATTCTATTTGGCATTCTATTTATTTAAGGGGCCAAACACAGCATTTGCTGAAAGCGTACCTGAAAAATAAGCATAATAATATCTTCCTTCCAAAAAGTTACGTTAATCTGATTTCTATTTTTAAATCCGGTCAAATTTCATACAAAACTAAGCAGGATCTGCTGGTTGATAAAATTCGCTTTGACGATGAAACTATTACAAAAATAAAAAATGACAGGCCTAACTATAATATTAACCCTTACCAACCTCCACGGCGTGTCCCTTCCATGCAAGAAGATCCAAATCCGTATCTCATTTCGATACCTTTTCGATCACAGGAACAGGTAGCTTCTGATTACTTAAAAATCATAGAGCGGAACCCAGGTGGAAATTTCTCTGAATCGAAAGTCCTATATGTAAAAGCAAAGTACAAAAAGAAACAGCTCCGTCTAATTCGGTCTAAATTAGGCAAGGATAAGCAAACATCTAAAAAAGCGATGCGCCGCTTCGAAAGGTTAAATATAATAGATGTACAGTTTAATCCACCGGTTTCATTTTATGGCAGGCAAGATAATAATAAAGGTTTGCTCATCATACAATATGTAAAAAGGTAGGAGAAGAAGCTATTTCAAAGCCTGATAATTCAATTCCTTAACGGCAAGGCTATTTGATGCCTTATAGCCAGGAATCAATTCTTTACGAACAAAAACGGTGACAGCTTTTGTCCGTCCTGGAAAGATTCCATCCGCGATATTGACATGCTTTTTCGATAAAAATTTTACTGCGGTCAATGCGTCGCACTGGGCGAATGCCGACATCCCTATTTCTGAAACATTCTCAGGCAACGTAACCTCTTCCATTTTTTTGCATCCCAAAAATGAAAATGCTTCTATTTTGGTAACACTTTCTTGCACGTTAACTTTTGTTTTTACTGCCGGGCATTTTATTAAAGTGGTCTTATCATAGTTGTACAAAATACCATCAGCAGACGAATAATACTGGTTACTATTATCGACAACGAAAGATTCCACCTCACTACAACCGTTGAACGCGAATAATCCTATAGATTCGACATTTGAAGGAATTTTAAAAGTTTTGAGTGAAGAGCAGTTCGCAAATGCGTGGTTGGGAATCCTTTTAATAGCATCAGAAAGATTAACAGATCTTAAATGCTTGTTGCCTTCAAACGATTCGGTTGCAAAGGAGGTAACTGATATCGGAAATTCATAAGAAGTTCTGGTATCCGGGATTTTGATAAGGGTTTTCATTTCCTTATCGTAAAGAATACCATCTGAAGAGCTGAAGTGCTTGTTGTTTTTATCAACTTCTATGGCTTGCAAAGACTCACAACGTGAAAAGGCATACTGACCAATAGATGCAACGTTTTCAGGAATATGAATAGACTTTAGCCCAATACAGTTAGAAAAGACAGCACCATCTATCCGGGTTACGGAAACAGGAATACGTATTTCTTTTAGCGATTTACATTCCCCAAATGCTCTTTGCCGGATTGTATGTATCGTATTTGGGAGCTTGATAGAAAGAAGTCCCGCCGATTCATTGAACGCAGCATAACCTATCTCTTCAACAGTATAGGTTTTATTTTGGTAGGATATCTTTTCGGGAATATTGATATGACCTTTATAATTTCCTTCTATCACTATTGCCTTAGCATTGGGCATTAACTGATAATTGATATCATGGACCTTAACCGTCTGAGCGATTACGAGGTTAGTAAATATTAAAAAGAGAAATAAGGCAACTATTCGGTTAATCATAACTGCAAATTTAACCTAAATAGCAGATTTTATATATCGATAACAAATCGTTGACGATTCAAATTGAATTTTATAACCCTATAAATCAGTGATATATAAATTATTTTAGACTAGCTGTCATTACTTTTTAGTTCAGGATTGTATTGCCTATAAATCACATAAGTTTTGAAAGAGCACAATCCATATATTACGCAATTATTCCAGAACTATCTGGAGGGTAAACACACCGAGCAGGAGCTAGAAGTGTTACTTGATTACTTTAATGTGTCCGGAGATTCCGATCAACTAAAATCGCTCATCGAACAACAGTTTGATGAAGATATCCCAGAGGTAGATAAAACGGAATTAAACGATATGATCGCCGAAATGGAAGTAAATATCCGTAAAGCTATAAACCCTCCAACGAAAAGGAAAAATAAAATCTGGTGGTATGCTGCGGCGGCAGTGCTCCTTATTTTCTCTATTAATATGGTCACACTTTTTGTTCTTAAAGACCGAAAAGAAGATAAGCTGTTAACCTCGCAATATGGGGACGATGTATTGCCGGGATCAAACCGGGCTACTATCACCTTATCGGATGGTAGCAAGTACGAATTGAACGAAGATCAGGCTGGTATTACCATCAATGAAAAAGGAATTAACTACGATAATGGCGGTCTGATTACTGCAACTGATAAGATAGCAACCGCTTCGCTACACGTACCCCGTGGCGGAATTTATAATATAACTCTACAGGATGGCACTAAGGTGTTTTTAAATTCGGGTAGTACTTTACATTATCCCGCTCACTTTACTGGTTCACAACGAAAAGTTGAATTGGATGGAGAAGGTTATTTTGAGGTAACTAAGAATGCCCAAATGCCATTTATTGTCAAAGGTAATCAACAGGAGATTGTCGTTCTGGGTACAAAATTCAATGCTTCATTTTATAAAGGCGAGCAGACAACGACTACATTGGTAGAGGGTAAAGTACAGCTTACGATGGAGAATGGACAGAAAGCTGTTCTAAGTCCGGGCGATCAGGCCGTAATCAATAACGAAAAAATAGTTGTACAGCAGGTGTATACACAAGATTATATATCCTGGATAAATAATCAATTTGTATTCAATAACTCGTCACTTGAAGATGTGTTTGCACAGCTTGAACGTTGGTATGATATACGATTTGAGTACCCCAAAGAACTTTCACAAAAAAGGCTGTATGCTGAAATATCCCGAGATACCAAATTATCCGAGGTATTAGAAACATTACAAGAAGTCACGCAATTGAAATTTACTATTTCAGGAAGGAGGGTGCTTGTCAGAAATTAATTAGTTACTGTGTGTTTAGCGGCATCATTAAAAATGCCGGAACTGCTACCAACGGTTCCGGCGGGTGTCGGAACAATTAAAATACTGCATATGTTCATTAACCGACAACACAAACTTAAGGAATAGCAATCGTAATTCATAGTTGTTATTTACACCTAATAAAAGGTTCTGAAATTTGTGTTTTAACCCTAACAAAATGAAAACCACATTATGGATAATACTTAGACAGGGGATAAAGTTAAAGCTTGTTCTGTACTTTATTTTTCTCTTAAGTCTTATTTCAATTGGCCAGACCTTCGGCCAACAAATCAGCGTTTCAAGTCAAAATGAAAAGCTGGTTACGGTACTAAAAACAATACGAAAGCAAAGTAATGGCTACAATTTTGCCTTTGATGCATCCCTACTGAAAAATGCAAAACCAGTGACAGTAACCCTGCAAAAGGTAACATTGCAAAAGGCGCTGGAAGAAATATTTAGAAACCAACCTTTGAATTTTGAGATCAAAGGAAATACTATATTCATTAAAGAAAAGCAGATTACAGTACCTCGATCCCAGAACAACAATAGTTTTCAAGAACCTATCACTGGTCGCGTTGTAGATACTGAAAACCGACCGATAGCTAATGTAACCGTAATTGTAAAAGGAAAATCCACTCGGACGGTAACAGACGAGAATGGCTACTTTTCTATTAATGCAAGTATAGATGATCAATTGGCTTTGCAGATTCTAGGTTTTAATTCTGCTGAAGTCCCTATAACGTTACCGCTTCAAACTATAAGATTACATAAAGTCGAACAGGAAATTGAAGAAGTTGCTATAATTAAAACTGGCTATCAAAATATTCCAAAAGAACGAGCCACAGGAAGTTTTGTATTTATTGACAGTGCTCTTTTAGAGCGTTCAGTAACTACAAATATTCTCGAACGCTTGGATGGAGTAACAAGTAGTACCATTTTTAATAAAACAGGTGGTTATAATACGCCAGATATAAGCATCAGGGGACGAAGTACCATACTCGGAAACCCTAACCCGTTAATCGTGGTAGATAACTTTCCGTATCATGGAGACATTAATACTATCAATCCTGCAGATGTAGAATCCATAACAATTCTAAAGGATGCAGCAGCAGCATCTATATGGGGTACACAAGCGGGAAATGGTGTAATTGTTGTGACTACGAAATCCGGAAAGTTCAACCAGAAAACACAGGTTAAGCTCAACTCTAACATTACTTTAGGTCAAAAGCCCCGCTTATACACTCAGCGGCAAATGACAAGTGCTGAATATATCGAAGTAGAACTGGATATGTTTGAACGAGGACGATACAATTCACGTATCAACAACGGATTTGACTTTCTATCCCCCGCAGTGGAAATCATGCTTCAACATCGCAACGGTCAGATTAATTTAGATAGACGAAATCTGATGTTGGACTCCCTTGGCAAGCAAGATATTCGTGATGATTTATTGAAATACTATTATAGAGCCCCAGTGAGCCAGCAGTATAATCTAAATATATCAGGAGGCGGACAACAGCAAAAATTCTTCCTCTCGGCTGGATACGACCGCAATTCAGCCGAGAGTATCGGGCATCATTCAGAACGATTCACAATAAATGGTCAAAACACGTTTAATTTATTTAATGACAAATTTCAAATAGTTTCAGGATTACAATTCTCCAATAATAATGCTGCAGGATTATATCAACCTAGACCGTTAAATTCAAACTTTTTCCCTTACATGAAAGTCGCTGATGATGAAGGCAAACCTATTCCGGTACCGGGAAGACTTCGCTTTTCATATATTGAGGCTCAGGAAGGAAAAGGGCTATTAGATTGGAACTATATACCTCTGAATGAGCTGGAGCCAAACGTATTTGACAACACATTGAATTTTCGCATTCAGAATAATGTATCCTATACAATTGTGACCCCTTTAAAAATTAGTGCATTTCATTCCTACCAAAAAGGGCTAATCGAAAATACAACCCAACATTATGCAGATTCCTACTACACTCGTGACCTAGTAAACAGTATTTCATCTATAAATCCAACAACTGGACTTGTTACCCGGCCAATCCGTGAAGGCGATATTCTACAAAATGGCAAAAATGTTCTAACCAGTCAATATGGGCGTTTGCAGATTGCTTTCGATCATATCTTCTCGCAGAATCATGCGGTAAATGCAATCGTAGGTGGAGAAGTTTCCGAAATCCGGACAGATGGCAGTTCTTCTACTTTATATGGCTACGATCCCGAAACCGGAAGTAATAATAATGCGGCTATTGATTTTACAAAACTACACCCAAGATATGTAGGCTCGGGGACATATCAAATCCCCACAGGACTGAATAACAACGGATTAATAGATCGGAATATATCGTACTATGCCAATACATCCTACTCCTATCGTTCGTTTTACACACTATCCGTTAGCGCAAGGAGAGACCAATCCAACATTTTTGGAGTAGATGCGAACCAAAAAGGAGTTCCCCTTTGGAGTATTGGAGGATTATGGCATATTTTTAAAGAAGATTTTTACAAAATTGATTGGCTTCCTCAGCTATCAATCCGAGGCACGTACGGCTACAATGGCAATGTAGACAAAAACACTTCTGCTTATCTCACGATGCAGAGTCAAAGCAATAACCTTTATGGTGTACCACGTAATCGTATATTAAATCCTCCAAACCCAAACCTTCGTTGGGAACGAGTGAATAATGTGAATCTAGCTGTAGATTTTGCAACAAAAAGTAACCGGTTATCTGGCAGTATAGAAGTCTACCAAAAGCATGGTAAAGACTTAATCGGTCTATCTCCTTTAGCGCCACAAACGGGTTTGACACAGTATCGAGGTAACAACGCTAATCTAAAAACGCGCGGAGTAGATGTCATTTTAAACTCCCACAACCTTACAGGGAAAGTAAAATGGCAAACATCCTTACTGGCAAACTATGTCAAAGATAAAGTAACGCACTATGCTGCAGAACCTGGTGCAAATTCCACTATCATAGTAGGAACGGCTGAAAATATTCCATTAGTGGGATACCCTTTTAATAGTGTATTTGCATATCGATGGGCAGGATTGGATAATACAGGGTCTCCAAAAGGTTATCTGTCAGGAGAAACAACCCAAGATTATGCGGCCATTATTCGCTCGACAGATAGAGATGAATTACTATTTATGGGATCAAGATCTCCCGTACTTTATGGATCAATCATGAATACGCTATCTTATAAAAACATTCAGTTAAGCTTCCTTATTAATTACAAAACAGGTCATGTTTTCCGGATTGGCAATTCTCTTAACAACTCAACCCTCTATAATACAAGCAACCCAGGATCATATATATCTAGTCCCGATTATGGAACCCGGTGGAAGCAGCAAGGTGATGAGTTGCTTACAAACGTTCCTGCGTTGGTATATCCTTCAAACTCTAATATGTCAGCACTTTACAATGGTTCTGAAATATTGGTACATAAGGCAGATCATATTCGTATGCAGGATATCAGGATAAGTGTTGATCTAAGCAGCAATCTAAAAAAAAGATTGCCATTCCAAAGACTATCTCTTTTTGCTTATGCTAGCAACTTGGGGATAATTTGGAAGGCTAATAAAAAAGGGGTTGATCCCGAAAGTGTGAATATTCGACAAGCCAGAAATTTTGCATTTGGATTAATTGCAAACTTATAATAATAAAAATTACATGAAAAATTTTGTGAAATACATTAAGATTCCAATAAGCGTAATTCTTATTACGTTAGTCTTCTCTTTATATAGTTGCAACGGTAATTTTTTAGACGCTAAACCCAGCACGGAACTCGTTACACCTCAGAAGTTAAATGACATCATAGCACTTCTAGATAATACAGAATATCTTAATCAAACCGGAGGGCTTGGACAAATGGGGGGAGACGAATATTTATTTCTAGACTTTGTTTCTTGGCAAAGTACCTTTACGGCTACTGAACGAAACTCATACATCTGGGCGGATGATACTTACGAGGGACAAATTCCCATACAAGACTGGAATTTACCTTATACATCAATATTTTATGCAAATAATGCTTTAAATAGTCTCGCAGAAATGAACCTTCCAGACTCCCCTGAAAAAAACAATGTGAAAGGGTGGGCTTTATTTATAAGGGCATATGCATACCATGATCTGGTTCGAAATTTCTGCTTAGCTTATGATCCAAAAACGGCTGATACCGATTTGGGGTTACCGCTACGAACTACTCCGAGAGTAGACGAACTCTTACCTCGTGCTAATTTAAAGCAGACCTACGAACTTATTATTGATGATATCAAGGAAGCTACCAGACTATTATCAGGACAATTCCCATTGGCTAATCGAAATCGGCCATCAAAAGCAGCTGCTTTTGCGTTACTGGCGCGTGTCTACATAATGATGAATGATTATGAAAAGGCAGAATTAAGCGCAGATGCTTCACTCGCTATTTACAATAAACTTATTGATTATAATACTGTTTCTACAACAGCAGCGGTCCCATTCGATAGGTTCAACAGCGAAACCTTGTTTAATGCAAAACAGTTTGCTACCCATCAAATTACAACAAGCCAAGCTCTAAATAATGCCATTGTTATAAATCCCGAACTCATCACTTCATATAAAGCCAATGATTTACGGTTAGCTATTTTCTTTGCAAAGAACAATCAAGGGAACTACTATAAAAAAGTTGGCTATTATGGAGAAGGAGTCTACCCCTTTCATGGGTTAGCAGTTGATGAACAGTTTCTTATAAAAGCGGAGTGTCTGGCACGGAGAAACCAAACTGATCAAGCAATGAAATGGTTGAATGATTTGCTGGTCACACGATTTAAAAATACAGTGCCTTATGTATCAATTGGAGCTGAATCATCACTGGATGCGTTAAATACTATTTTGGAAGAGCGTAAGAAAGAATTGGTCTGGCGTGGCATTCGTTGGAGCGACATTAAACGATTGAATAAAGTGAGTGCAAATATCACTTTGAAAAGGGTATTGGATGGTCAGGAGTATATCCTATCACCTAATGACCCTAAATACGCATTCCCGATCCCCGATGATGAAATAGCAAAAAGTAAAATTGAACAAAATCCCCGATAAGAATTATGAAACAGTTTCAATATTATATAATTAAGATTGCAATATGCATTATGTTGTTTGGTGTTCAAAAGCTAACAGCTCAAGCAAACTACCTTTCAGGCCATATTAAGGGGGAAGAGTTTATAGATGGAAGTAAAGTTAGCATTTTAATCTTTAGTGAAAATTCAGCCAAACTTGGTTGGTTATCTTTGCGAGAGCCAGATTCAATCATAAATGTTCCTTTACGCAAAGATGGAACTTTTGAATTGGATTTTACTCCCAATTCTCCCCTTTTCTATTTTCGACTAATAATTTTTAGAGGTGACAGCGAGATAAAAGAGTTGCGTAGAGATTTTTCACATACTCCTTACCTTGGAGAAAGTGGGGATAGTATTCATGTGGAGATTAATATAGGTCGAGACCGAGTTCAATTCTCAGGATTAGGTGCAGAAAAATTGAATTGCCAGTACTTGTTGAATCGTTTTAAGGAATCCTCAGAATCCAGAGGCCCCTATTATTTTATGGGACCATTCAACAAGGTTCAACCTTTTACTTCTTTTGAGAGGATATATCTATCCAATCTGGCTTATAGGCTTACGATAATCGATCAATACGATGGCATTATAGAACAATCTGTTATCAATTTAATCAAAAGCAATGTTGTGGCAGCTTCAAAGTTTAGTTTTGCTTCATATTTGGTAACGAACTCCGCATTTTTAAGTAAAGATGTTACATATGCCTTGAGAGAATATTTTGAAGGGAATAATAAAATAAGTAAACTATTGGCCGAGGATATGACCTTATCAGATGCTCCTATATATTCCGATTTTATTTTGAAAAAGTGTGCTTTACAATACAAAATTGAAAATAGTATTATTAAGCCAAATCCTCTAGATGAAGATGGCCAGGAAAGATATGTTGATTGGATGTATAATCAAATAAAAAATAATTATTCAGGCTCTTTGCGAGATCGATTAATAACAAATTGGCTTTTAGATTCAGGCAAAGACCACCATAAATATCAAGCTAAAGTTATGGACGATGCATTATCAGTAATTCAGGAAGAAAAGTATATACAAGTTCTTAATAAGTTCAGACATCTTAGCATTGAAAATAACAAAATCTATAATTTTGAATTCATTGATGAAGATGACAAAATACATACATCAAAAAATTATTTAGACAAGATTTTAATTATCGACTTTTGGTATACCGGATGTATCAATTGTACAGATATACCACCAGTATTGAGAATCATTAAAGAAGAGTTTAAACACCGAGGTGATATCGTATTTTTAAGTGTCAACGTTGAATCTTCAAAAAAAGGTTGGATAAGTGGGTTACAAAGTGGTTTGTACACTATTCCCGGACAGATTCATTTAAAAACCCCAGGAATAGGGCGAACAGACCCCTTTATTATGAACTATCACATAAGGAGTTATCCTTATTTAATGGTTGTAGGTAAGAATAATATGATGCTGTCTGTAAGTCCACAAGACCCAAGGGATGATCAGGGACGAGATATCATAAACATTGTCAGACGAGCTATCCAATGAAACTAAAAAGTTCAAGAGAGTCTGTTACCGACTACTCTTGAACTTTAACTATGTACTGAGATAATTATGGAGCTGTATACTTCCCTGTTTCGAGAGATTCTTGTGAATCTCCAGGCTTATTGTCATATTCAAATCCAGCTGGCTCCCATTCATCCGACTCTATGGAGCAAGGTAAAAGATCTGTGGTGTTACAACCCGGGCTACCAACTTCTTGTTCGGGTAGATAATTCCCATTACCAACGTTAATGTAACGGTGAGCCATTTGGGTGTTTTCAGTTTTTGCCTCAGGTTTTGCTTCTGCTTTTTCAGGAGTACCGGCAAATGCGTTGAAAGATAAGGCCATTACAATGGCGGCGGTAGAAAACATTAATTTTTTCATTTTCTAAAATTTTTTGTAGTTAGATAAAAAAGGAAAGAATGCGCCAACTGCAAAACAATTGGATTTGCGTGAGGAAATAGTGCCTACTCGTTTCTACAGGTTTTCGGCTTCCCCTGTGTTTCACCAATATGTCAATATGAAATTAAAAAGCTTACGGTGTAAACACCAATCTGGCCATGCCCTGACAATTGGGTGCAGGGAACCAGCGTGCTGTTGTTTGTGCACAAGGACGACAATCTTGATTCAAGGCTATATATGTATAGATCAATGGTAGACCACAGGGCGGCTCTCCGACAATGCCACCGGCAGCTTGACATTGCTGAGGACCTGTTAGAATTTTTGCGCCGACAATACTGCGAGGAGTACCTGGGTAGGAACCAAGTAGAGGCACAGACGTTGAATAGTTATGTACACCGCCCGGGTTTATGGCGAATACGGCACCATTATATTTATTTCCGCATTTGCATATTTCGTCACCGAATATGGAGTAATACTGGACGCATTGCGTCTGATTTTCGACCCGGAGGGAGTACGCCTGGGCAAAGGATACCACAGAAACGAACATGACAATCAGAAAGGAAAATAACTTCTGCATACATTTTTTATTTAAGGGTGAAATGAAAAAAAAGGAATACCAGGCCGGCTGCAAGGCAACCGGGATTAGAATTATTAAATCGATTTATATTATGGACTCCAAAAAGGAGAAGTTGAATCACATGGATGCGCTAAAACTGGGCTTCTCGTATAATAATGTATCTTCTGATAGAAAGGTGCTGTTTTCATTTCCTCGCAGGTTAGCTTCTTGCCCAATAAACTGGGAAGCAATGCTAAAGCAAGTACAATACCTATATAAATAAATCTCTTTAGCCTTAATATGAATATTTTCCGTTTTATGTCCTTGTTCGTTCGTTTCAGAATTTCAAGAGCAATTCTAAGAATTTCCCGCTCGACGGATGTAAGTTGTCTCTCTTCGTTATCCCCGTTATTGCTTTGTTCCATTCTAAAAGTTTTTGGAATACCATATTATTTAAAATATATATTCATCAATTTAAGCTTTCGGAAAAATTGTTTATCTTTAAAGTGTTACAAATGACCTCTTTAGGTAATTTCTATACCAAAGATACACCCCGTATCCATGAAAAACATCAGGCTTTAAGTCAGGTTGTTCAACTATTATGTGAACGATTATTTTTTCTATGTGAAAAGCTTGATTTTCTATGTGAACGTCAAAAAATAAATCAAAAAAAAGCCGGGATAAACCCGGCTAAAGAATCAAAACTGTGTTTAAGGGCAAAGAAGCGATACTGTAGGATGTACTGTAATCGACGTAGAGCGCCCACCTTTACTGTTCTCTTTTACAGATTGAAACTTTACTACAGAGCTTCTTGTCAATACTAATTTGCTTTTTTTCATGATGTTGGGTTTAATTAATGAATAATACCTAAAAATAAAAGTCTCTTTAACGATTTGAAAATTTTTTATATGAACAGGGGATTTATCTATACAAAAGTCAGAGCCTTATTAAACCGTCTTTTACGTAACTACAAATGGGTAATAATTGTTGTCTCACTTATTATTATAGTCACTAATCTCGAAATAAATTTGGTGTCAAACACAACAGCAGGAACAAGAAGCACCTCATTTTTATATTTGATCTTTTACTGTGAGGAATTGACTTTTGTAATGATGTCATTTTTTTGGATTTTCCCAATGTTAAAAAGGAAAATTCCACAGTTTCAAACCATCTTGTTGCTTTTCGTAATTTGGATAGTTTGTGCAGCGTTGGTAAGTGTCATGTTGAGAATCCTGATTTATTATATGCATGATCGCTCACTTTCGTGGAGTGAATTATCCAATGCGTTTATGAACTCGGTATATAGGCATGGATTAATCGTTATGATCTGCGGGTTTATTTATATAACCGGCCTATGGATAAAAGAGAGGGTAATATCAAATAGAAATCAAAAACTCGTAACTGAATTGAAGGATGAAAATTTACAACTTCAATCTTCCTTGTTAGGCGTGCAGATGAATCCGCACTTGATGGTCAATGTGCTTAATGCCATACAAGGGAACATTATGGAGAAATCCCCCGAGTCCTTTCACCTGATCAGTGGGATTGCTGGAATTCAAGAGCATCTGTTGACCAAGAGTGGAACAGAACAATTAACTACGCTGGCGGATGAAATAGAACTTATCCAAAAAGTACTGAAACTGTATAAGGAGCTGGGCCAGAATTTGGAAAATTTCAATCTACTGGTCAATGCTCCCATTGAAAAAATATTATTTCCGGCCAATTTACTGGTCCCCTTGATCGAAAATATCTTTAAGCATGGCGACATCAATAATCTAAATGATCCACCCATCGTTAATTTACAGATTCAACCTTCGTTCCTAGAGTTATACATCCGTAATAAAGCCTTATTAGGGGCTACTTCGCAGAACCGACCAAGATTTGGAATCCGGAACTGTATTAAGCGACTCGATGCCTACTTTGCCAATCGGTATAAGTTTACGGCATTTACTAAAGAACAACACTATCAGCTTATTCTTGAAATAAAACTTGAAAACTATGATTAATTGCTACATCCTTGATGATATGCCCGTACAGTTTAAACTGTTGAGCATTCTGATCAAACAACATGCTGAGCTTAATTTAATAGGAGCAGATACAAATGCCGAAGCATTCTTGACAAAACACCGTAGCGGAGAACTTGAAATTGATCTACTCTTTCTGGATATTGAAATGCCCGGCATTTCAGGGATCGACCTGGCTAAGTTACTATTGCCTAATGTAAAAGTGATCTTTGTAACCGGCCATCGGGATTTTGCGCTTGATGCTTTTGATTTACACGCTGTGGATTACCTGTTGAAACCTATACATCCGGAACGGTTTGCCAAAGCTATTGAAAAGGTGGTGGCACTAGTGGGCGATAAAGATCGGACTACTGACCTACAACCAGAAAACCAATTTCTCGTGGTTAAAGGAAGCGGTAAAGCTTCCTGGATAAAGATAGCCTTTGATAAGATTATAAGTCTGGAAGCAGATTCCAACTATACCACTATTTACTATGAAGACACTAAAATCATGATTTATGGTACGCTGGGAAGTATGGAACAAAAGCTGGACTTCCCGCCATTTATGCGGATACATAAATCTCATATCGTCAACCTGGATCATGTGCAGAAGGGTCTACGTGGTGAAAAAGTGATCCTCAGTAACGAGCGTGAAGTTCCAATCGGCAAAACCTTCGTTACCCGTTTAAATGAATATCTGGGTCGAATTTAAGCAATGCATATTTCCTTGCTTTACAACGCTTGAAGAGGTACTCGTAAAAAATAAGCTCATGAGCGCGCTGGTGCTCCGGGAAAATACGGTTGATATGCATATGTAGCAAATCTCCAAAGAGTGTTGCTTCCATTAACGGACCGGCACTCTTTAGCAATTCTAGGAACGAATGTTCAAATTGGGTTTTCAACGAATCTGTGTCATTTGAAATGAATAGCGCTATGGTCTGTTTGTACCATTTTTCAAAGGAGCTATTGATTTTTTTATAATGCTGTTTTTGCAAATAGTGCTCTGTGCCGAACTTACTCTTGATCTGCCGGACAACTTCCATAAAGCGGACTATCCCAAAATGCCTGGTGCCTATATCCAGTATATATATGGCTAATAGTTTGTACCGTTCGTCCGTAGAAAACCCGCTTTGCAGTATTTCCAATACCAACGCTGTATCGCGGCAAAAATGCTCTTCGACCTGCTCCATTCCGGCATATGAGTAGCGTTCTAATTCGCGGGTATAGGTACAGATCTTAATATCCCTGATCATGCCCGTATTCTGCCAGGGGGCAAAGGATTGATACAGCGTTTGGATTAATTCGCCGATATACGCCTTATTCTGCTGTAAGAACCGGAGCCTTATATGGTCGCCACCTTCATTGTAACGGATAAAGAACCAGCCTTTTATTTTGCCGTTAATCTGTTCCACGATGGCGGGTATCTGCTCGATTAACAGTTTATCCAATACCTGCGGGTGGGCATAAATTTCAAAATACAGCCATTCGGAGCCTGGGTAAAAATTCCGCTGTTCGGAGTACGGTGCGAGGTGCAATGGGAGGGAGGTATAAACCGGCGATTCATGGTAGTAGGAAAGCACTATCTCTGAAACAAAAGGATTTCCTTGCCCATCCTGAACCAGTTCCCTATCGCTATGGATATACTCTTCGGCCCATAGTTCCTTCCGAAGTTTTAGTATGGACACCAATAGTACCCTATCTGCCGGAGATTCGGTATCTATGCGTAAGGTCTGATCAGCAGATCCCACCTGCAGGTAGCGGTCAACCTTGCAACTGTGCAGGTAATCTTTAAAATGGGAGGGAAGCTCAAGGTTTTCGTTATATTTTAATAGCCAGGAGCGTAGCGATATGATAACATTTCGGTACTGTAAACGCGGTCGATATTCCAAACCCGGCAGCAGTATTTGCAAATCGGGCTTTAGGCTTGTCACCATGCCCTGGTTCTGCAGGTCGCATAGCAAGCGGAATATAGGCAGATCGGACCTGCCGTAATTATACGCCGTAGCGATACGGGGCATCAACCGCTTTTGCAGCTTTCGAGAAAATAATATCAACTCCGTGCCGATTACTTTTATTAAGATGTCCTGGATGTCGATTAAGGAACCATCCACGAAGTTGTGGATGGTAAGGGTGTTTTCATAAATAGGTAATCTTCGGTTTATATTATCTATGTCAGGTTCTCCCGAATAAGCCACATCGAAAAATAGGATATCCGGATTGGCCTGTTGCTCTATGGCTGCCAGTGCCTGGCATTGCTCATAGACGCTATTTTCTGCTATCGTAAATCTTCCTAATAGCGCATTCGCTGTTATTCCCCCACCCTGATTGAGCTGTATCATGTCCCCAGTGATTTTTATTAATGCGCTGAAGGTATTTGGTAGCTTGTGGGTATCCTCTACGTTATCGGGGAGATTCAGGTCTTCGAGCTGTATGGTAGCTTTCCTTTCCTGTTTTAATAGCTCAGCATATATCCAGTCCCCTAATGCTTTTTTTTCAGGACTTTCCCTTGTTTCATGCTTTGCATTGATCAGCTCCTGCACCACATCCGATTCCGCATCGGTTTTTGCATAGCTTCCATATCCAATCCCCAGAATGGGGTCCAGGGCTTCCATTATAGGTACGGCTTGCTGGTCGTACCTTTTCTGAAATGCTATTATAAATTCCTCCAGCTCTTTATTGTTTGAGCTGCTAAGCCGTTTGCGGTTAAGATAATTGAGCGTTTCGGTTACGACATTTAGCTGTTTTTTGGACAAAATGCCACTGACAGGTTTTTGTACCCCGATTTTGTAGCTTCTCTCTTCGGTGTTTGGCTCAGCACCCAGGACTTCCAATTTGTCACTAATTATGGCCGGGTGTTTATCGGTAATGATCAATTGGTATTCTATTAGCTCTGCTATAAGTTCCCGCAACTCGTCTGCTGTAAATTCATTTGCAAGAAGATGCTTTTCCAGTTGCCGAATTGTCTTTGATTCTTTTAGATTTTCCAGAATGGTAACCACTTCCGGGTAATAGGGAATTTCTGATAGTTCAAATTTATCCTTGTCGTTATAGATGTACCGTATGGATTCGCTAAATTGGTAATAGCTGGTGTTGGCCTGCAGGTACAACTCATCCAGTTCATAGTCTTTCCATTTATCTTTTGCTTCTTTTAGGAGTGACCAGTCGCGAAGTTTCACGATGTGGGCTTCACCAGTTATAACAATTGGATTTGCTTCGGTGTCAGAAATGGGGACAGTGCCAATGCTTGCGAAGGTGCCATATGGTGTCGAGCGAAACCTTGCACGGTTAAAATATTTTGCGATGGTGAGCTTTATACTCTCCGGCTGCGCTTCTATATCCCGGTATTCCAGATCCTTGATGGCGTCGAAAAAGTAGGTGGAAGCGTCTTTTATTGAAAGTTTTAATGCAGGCCAGCATTCTTCGAGTTCTGCATTAGTTGGAAACTGGGGCACCCGAAAGAGGGCTTTAGGATATAGTTTAATCTTCATAATAAAATCCGGTTTCCCTAAAATAGAAAGGTATCTATTGTGTTTTCCGGAAATTATATGAACGACTATAAAAGCTATATGAATGATTTCATTCAAGAGAATCAAAAATTCTCTTACAATTAATATTATACTACCAACTATTAAAAGAATAATTTTGAATATCATACTCTTTTACCAACTCGGCAATTCGCGCATCGAGACCTTTTATATATTTTTCTAATCCCTCTGTGCCGGCTTGTATATATTCGGAACGTAAAATGAAATTCACAATATTACTTTTTGTACAAACTCCACTCTTTACTCCTTCTCTTATTAATTTCAAATAGTAATCTCTTCTCGTCATATCATCCTCATGAATTAATAAGAATAGAAGTTCAATCGCTATATCCGGCCCTATTTCTTCTTTACCATATATTCTTTTTGACTTTTGTAGTAGTTTAAAAACGTCGTCCGCTGTCTGCTTTTGCATTTTTTGGTGGCGTATGGAGTCTAATTCAAAAAATCTAGGAACTCGCCGGGTGCCACTCATATTCCAATAATAAATATCAGTTTGTTTCCTACAATATTGGTCGTTTACATATAATAAAAAAATCTTTTCCGCAATTTTGGGATTCTTTAATTCTTGTAATTTTAAAATATCACAGAGCAGGTTATCCAATTTGTTTTTATTGTGTGGATTGTTCAAATAATACACCCAGGCTACGCTATTATCAAATTGCAATTTCCAATGGGCTTCAGATGCATTCGCCTTACCTTTTTTATTGCAACAGTCGGCAATACTCATGATAATCGAATCACTACGAAGTGTATCTCCCTGCGCAAAATAAGCTGCTATCGCATTTCCAGTTTTAATATCGCTAAAATTATAATTCGTAGTATCCTTATATATATCTATGATTTTTTGATATTCTTTATTAGCAAATAAGGAGTCCATGAAATTGGCAAAACTGTCAATTCTTAAAAATCTAGCTTTCCTTTCTCGCTTCCTTTCTTCAGTATCCTCCGCTGAAAAATCAACATTTCGAATCATTCCAACAGACTGAAAACACAACAACATTGCTATAATAGCTATTAAAAACCTTTTCATGTATTTATTTTAAAATGGATTCCAATGGTAATCCGGTAAATCGTATTCTTTGCGAACTTCGTCCATTCGTTTTTCTAAGTTTTTGAAAAAGTTGGGGTCGGTAAAACTTTCGGTCCGGAGCAAGAAATGAACGTAGTTCTGTACTGGCTTTTCCAATAGGTCTTTAACCAAACATTCTTAATATTTTTTAAATGGGTGCTCGTCATAACTTACACCCATCTATTTGTTTCAATACTGGCTTTAAGCCGGCTGTCCCATCCTTCGATGTAGTAAGCGTCTACCTTATTTTTGAAAACTTCCCATCTTTCTTTTGCTTCTGATTCGTTGGCTGCATCTGTAAAATCTGAATCAGACTTTAAAATATGATAAGGATTTTTCATTATGGTATTCTCATCAAATACCATCAACCAGCACCTACCATACTCTAACGCAAATTCGTAAGGTGACCACCATCTTTGTAAGTGATAAATCCAAAGTTGCTCTTCAATGCATTTCAATAGTGGCTTTTTATGCGAATAAATAAGGTTTACACACTTTCCAATATCTTGCGGATCGATCAAGTTCAGCATAAATTAAATAGGTATCCCCGGTCGCAATTCTTATCTTACTTCATAAATTAGTAAATCGTACTTGCAACGACCTGCCGGGGACTAAGTTGGAATTAGTTTGTTTTAGCCTACAAAGTTCTTGCTTAAATTAATGATCCACAATAGGGGAATTCCTGTATTTTCTGGAGTTTAATGTCGCATTGGCCTTTAAAAGATGGAGGGGTAATAAAATGGTTGAATCTTTCAACGGGTTTTGGGTATTCTGCAACAGCGCTATAGCGTATATTTAACATTTCTAACTTCCCTGTAGAAACAAAGTCCTTAGAGATGAAAAATACGGATTGTAAATTTTATCGTTAGGATTAAAATAACCTGGTCGCTCCCTTAGTTAAATTGATAGTGCAGTACTAAATATTTTCAATTATTCTTAACCGGACTTTCACCGGCTCGCCGGGTTGAATTAAGGTTATATTGTAAAGGTCGCAAAATATGACAGTTGGAGTTGTTAATCTCTATATTTTAACGAGAATAGCATAATTTTTTGGTTAGAATTTTGGAAACATTTATAATAGGAGTACAATTAGAAATTATGATCGATTTGACCCAACAGTGGATTGCTGAGTATGAGCAATACTTAATTGATTTATTAGAAAAATTAAAGGTTCCCGAACCTCCTTATTCACAAGCACTACTATTCAAAAATAGAACGAATATGAAGATGTGGAGCTTACTTGGTAGCGATGAAAATAACATAAATAACTTTGACCTCCAGAGTCGCCTGGAGCAACTAACAGAACAATACAGAAGGAAACTGTCTTAAAAAGGATTCCAAAGGTAATCCGGAAGGTCGTATTCTTTACGAACTTCGTCCATTCGCTTATTCAAATTTTTAAAGAAGTCTGGATCGGTAAAGCTTTCAGTGCGCAATAAGAAATGGACGTAGCTTGTTTTTCCCATGCGGCCTTCTTTGACGGCTTTCTCTAGGAGGTCTTTGAAAAAGGTTTGTCGTAGTTTGATATTGTCGTAGTGGCTTAAAATAATTGGTTGATACCAGCATACCGTCTCGCCTACTTCTTTCTCATTAAAGTACTTGCGATGCTTTTCGTAAAACGCATATACATTAGCATTTTGAATACTGTCTTGTTTCTTAAATTCTTCATTAATCCTTAGCTGTGCGATACTGTCCTCTTTTTTGTAAGCGTATTTGACCTTACGGCAACTTTGGTCATTTATGAAAAACCTGATTATTTGTTCGCCGGCTTCTTTATCCGAAGCCTTTTCATTTTTCTTATAATCGTTGATAGCTTTAGTAATAATTGGCTCCCGGTTACCCGGTGCGCTAAAATATTTGATGAATCCAATATCAGAGGTCATTAGCAGCCTTACAAGCTCTGTGTAATCGTAATTACTGATTGTTTGGTTTAATAACTGTTTGCTTCTATCGGTATTGCCAATGAAGTAATAGGCGCAAATTAAGTAGGACTGAGGCACCGCAGCTATTTTGGGTTCACGATCCATCGCCAGTAGTTCACCTATCTCTATGATATTGCGATATCGCTCTTCCAATATCAAGGAGTCAAATTTTGCTGTATACATTTTTACCTGTTTTTCTACATCCAGCTCAACGGTTGATGATGCTGGCGGCGGCTTGGGTGCTTCGACTTGTGCATTTGCATTTTTGCTACCTGTAAGTAGGGAAAGAAATATCAAAGGATATAGAACTGCAATTGCTTTCATAATCATTTTTGTTTTATTGAACAGGCGCTTGATAAATAGAAGAGGTAAGGATAAAATATATGGTATTCCAAAGTGCTTCGTCTCCATATTGTAATTGTTCGTTTCTAATTAAGGTTTCAGTTTTTAGCTGCATGACTATTTTCTTTTCGTAATCCTCCAGTGGTTCTAAATAGATTTTACTTCGATTCTGATTGATAATTTTCCTTTCTTTGTCGCTCCATTTTCGAAGTGGATTATAGTAAATGCCATATTTTGAATTGTCGTCCACTGATGTAAGTGATGCATATACTGCAGGGTCGTAGTTACCTAACAGCACGTTTGCTAATATTATACTGTCTAGAATTGATGGTCTACCTCTTTCATGCCAGCGGACCAACCATAACGTCGAATATTCATTGCCGGCATTCCCATAAGTCATTCCTGGTTCTACCTTTATAAACTCTTCGGTTTTAAGTAAGTTATACAGTGATTGGCGTACTTCGCCATCTACCTTCGCCATTTGTTCATAATCGGTTTTTTCAGCATCCCGGACATCTTGATCGGCTTTTATTAGGGAATCTAATTTGAGGCTTACAGCGCTTAGTAAATAATCACTTGTTACTTTATCCGAGATTTCGGCTAATCCTGCCGCGGTACAATTCCAAAACGTATTGTTGTTCAATAATGATTTTCTTATCCTGTAACCCAAATGTGCCAACTTCTCTAAGTATCTTCTTCCATTCTTGCAATCCTGGATTTGTGCTGTGGCACAAAGGGCATTATGTAAATCCAAAGGATTTGGTCTTTTGAACTGGAAAGCAGAGTCGTAAAGGTTGATAGCCTCATTAAAATTACTGTCCACAATGGTTAGTTCTGCCTTATTGATCAATACATAGTATTGCCGGATGGAATCTTCGTCTGTATGGGATTTTGCATTTATGGGGCAGGACATTAATAACAATGCCGCTAAAAGCCCCAAGGGCGCTTTTATTAAAATGGATTCTTTCATTTAAGTTTATGGTTTATTGCAAGTTATAGCATTTTGACAAAATTGTCGTAGAGGAGCAGATAAAATATTATGCTTAATTTTGTATCGCGTACCGCCAACTATATTTCACCATAACCTGAAATAGATTTCCCCTTCCCACCAACACTATTTCAGCTTTTTTGATGGGCCAGATCCTTTTTTACCTTCGGCTCAATGCAGACTTTTGTCTTATCTACAAACGACATTTCACAAAAATGCGACATATGAAAAAGTTTACAGAAGAACTGCTATTGCAGGCACGATCGAGGCTTGATAAGGTTTCCACTAAAGGAATGACTGGTTTTGAATTATACAATAGGTGTTATCAAATCCTACAGGAAGCGTTCAAGCAACTTAAACAATTTGTCATCACTTATAAGTTTAAAAATAGTCAAGAGGAGATCGCTTTTTTTAAGGAGATAAAGCCCGTTTTCCATTCGGAACTGCTCTATTATATGGAGTTGATTCACATCGAAATACGGAAGCCAACAGTTCCTGAGAGAAAGCAGCTGATAAGGTATTACCGGGATGTTGCGATGCAGTACCAAACCTCCCTTAAAAGGAATGAACTATTCTTACATTATTTGCGTACGCAGCTTACCAATGCGGATCACCTTATGTTTGTACGTTCACCGGAAGCGGACCAGTTGATCCACACAGATATTATGGATCTGGATGACCGCTTCTCTACCCCAGCCAGCTCCGAACTGGCAAGAATAAAGTCTTACGAGATGGTCATTGAAAAAATGGGCCAGCACGTTTTGGAACTGAAGAATGGCGCAGCGTTAATGGACGTTCAGCCGTTCTCGACCATTTGGACGGGCAGTAAGTCGGCTCTGATCGAGCTCGCCTATGCCTTGCATGCTTCAAAGAAGATCAATCATGGCATGGTAGATATAAAAGAGGTAATCAACGCCCTGGAGAGTATATTTAAAATCCAGCTTAGCGACTTCTACCGGGTATTTCAGACTATACGCATCCGACAGAGCAGCCGAACCGCCTTCCTAGACGAGCTAAAGGCGAAAATAATAGAACGGATGGATGACACGGATTTAAACGGGCGATAAAATAAAGGACGGCGTTAATGCCGTCCTTTATTTTATATTAAAATTGTCTGGACTGTTCTTTCAATCGAAGCGTACAACTATTCTCTATCAGCAATCAGTTTGATAGAAAAGATTTATCTGCTTTATTTCTATATTGATTTGCTTTTTTTGTTTTAAACAATTGACTTCGCATATCAATCTGATTTTTAATTCTTCATGTTGAATACATAATTAATTAAACGCCGATCTCTTAGCTCAACTATTTCGTTGTTGATTCTAATGATGGATAAATGACCAATACATGCAGTTTTAATAATATTGCCTTTGCTAAATATTTTAATAACCGCTCTTGTATCTACACAAGTGTCCCAATCTTTCATTATTGAAACATTTTTAAGTTCTGAAACAATTGCAGATATACTATCCCTTTTTAGAATAACTTGCTTTTCCACAATGAAATTCTTAAAAATTTCTTCGCAACAAACTGCTGCTGGCGTTTCAATCCCGTACTCTGCTTTATAAATTACAATGCTGTCTATTGTATGAGCTTTTATTTTAGCATTTTTAGGGCAATAGTATCCACTTGATCGTTGCGAACAAAAAAGTGAGGCAATTGCTAAAAGCGTTATAATAAATCTTTTCATTTTTTTGCATCTATTTGGCATGCATCACAATACAACTCACCACCTATTGTTTATAGATTGAGTGTAGTTTTTTACTTGAAGCATCAAACTTGAAGTAGACCACTTCCTGAACATTGTATTCATTAAATTCTGGTCCCATTTTTCTTGTGTCGAAAGTTATATACTTTAAATAAAGAAACTTTTTATCGCTCTTCGTGACAGGAATGCCAGAACCAAAGTGCTTTTTAACTAAATCGTAATCGACATCCTTATAAACCTTAGATGTCAATAGATATACAGCTGTAAAATACTTTCTAAATCCATTTGAACCTAAAGTGTCATTTCTCCAAAAGGCACCCATCTCCCTGACATGGCCATACATTTCCATTTCTGCAAAACGGTCTATACACTTTTGTTCTTTTAAAGATGTATTTTGTGAAGTAGATTGCCCATAGGAACAGCTATATAATAAAATAAAGCAGACACTAATCAATGATCGGTAATACACCGCTACACATTTATTTATAGACATTGGCCATTATTTTTAATTTTTTGAAAATAGTATCCTTATTAAGGTGAAGAAATTTTGATAAGGAAACAAGTCATCAAGAAGTTTCAATCAACAGGAGTTTCTTACTTTCTCGGTCAAATCTAAAATGTATATATAGTATCATTCCTGATGTGGACCATATTTCATCATCAACTAAACCAGTATCAAATACGGTATAGACTAGGCTTAAGGTTTCCTTGCCAACATATTCTCTATTGGCGGATCCAAAATATTTCAACACAAAATCATAATCAACATCAAATTTTAGTTTCTTTTGCGAAAGCTTTATCGTAAACATTCTTCTCACATAATTAGCTCCCAAAGAGTCTAGCCTCCAATAGTGTCCCATTGATTTGATCATCTCAGAGACTGGGATAGAGTCTGTCGGCTCCTTACACCAATTATCATCTTGATACAATATTTTACTCAACGTTGTTTGACTAAAAGAAGCGAATGTAATTGCTGACAAAAAGCTTATGATTAATATTCTTTTCATTTATTACTGATTTGAAGGTGGGTTAAGTTTGTTATCTGGCTCTGGAGTGTATTTTTAAATTCCCGCTAAATGACTTATACAGTATTTCAGACCATGCGCATCCTCCAAAGCACGAACCGCATTCTTAGATGAGCAAAAGAAAAAACAATCGAAAGGATGATACAAATAAAACGGCCGTTAAATGGAGGACGGCGTGAATGCCGTCTTTTCCAACTTAATTTAATTATATCAGAACTGTCAACTTTTTAATTTTAACGAGACCATTTTTAGATAGAAATTCATAGCGTTTTTCCGCCGTCCTTCAATTTATTCGAAGTATTTGTAGACATATATTTCCTCTTTACAATCGTTAGATTTATAGTCATTGAAGACTTTTTTAGAGTATGTAAGTCTTCCACCTTCATAATAATTTTTAGTTATTACATAACTGCCTTCTCTTGTGGTATAAAATTTATCTGTTATTTGCCCATTTTCGTTTAGGGAGGATTTGATAAAAATGTACATATTGTTATAATTTTTATCTCTCAGCATCTCTTCTATATTATTTGGATCCATGTAATACCAAATTGTATTTCGAGAATCTAAGGTCTGAAAGATGGTTTCCGATTGGACAACCTTATCAACTATAAAACTACTTTTAACTATAGTTTTATCATGTGAGTATTTTTTTATAGCATCCAATTTCCCGTCCTCAAAATATCGATATTCGATTGCCAGAGTTGAGTCTTTATTGTATTGTTTTTTGGTATTAAGAATTTTCTTACCCTTTATTAGGTCATATTCATTGACAACCGGAAAATTATATTCAAATAAACTAATTGAAGTATCATTTTTACCATAGCTATCTAAATTAACACTCATAATCTTTATTAACATTCCATTTTCCCATTCATAAAAAACTTTGTTCCTTTCCTTCTCTTTACCGTCAATATTTGAATAATATATTTTCAGTTTTAGTTTACCATCAGAATAAGTATTTTCTTGTTCTTTAATGAAATTTGTACGTGTAAGTTTATATTTTTCGCTTTTTTTATAAGTTCCAGAATCAATTATATAGGCATCCCAATCTATATAGGATTTGTAATAAGGGTATAAGTGATCCTGCGCATAGCTATTCTTAATTAAGATTATGTAAATGGTTAAGAAGAATATTATTCTCATTTGGATTTGCATTTTGTTTGGTCAATAGCCGTCCTTTGCTGCGTTTGATTAAAACTGCCCCCTATTCAATTTTTGAATTTTAGCGGGGCCATTTTTTTTAAAGAAAAATTGCTCATACATATTTGTTGGCTTATTTAAGAACATAAAAATGTGCTCTTCATTTTTAATTCCATGAAGTAGCAAAAAGATGTTACTAGATAATATCTTTTTATCTTTAGGAGCGGTTTTGACAATATGAACATTTAACTTCCCGATTAGGCATTTAGTGCCAGGCGAAAAGAAATTTGACATGTCTACTATGTATACATCTTTGATTGGCAACTTGTTAATATCAGGGACTATTACATCTTTAGTACCAGTTCTGACTAAAGTTACTTCTCCATTCTCATTAATGATTTCATCATAAATATTTGAATCAACAATAGGGTACCATGTCGTATCCAGTTCCCGCATCAGCGTACTGTTGCTTACCATTTCAATTAGGTACGCACCATTTTTGTGTTTGGCATTGCCGTATACGGTACCGAGAAATATCGCAGCATATACAAAAACTGAAAATTTAAATTTCATGCCAAATTTGAAAATTTATCCCGTTAATTTAAGTTCTCCTAATTCCTTCGAAAAGCATATCGATAGATATATTTACCAGTAGAACTGGATACTTCATGTAGCAAACCATCTTTATAAATCTGGGTTATTACTGATGTAGTTGAATTTCTATTATTCATTCTTTTAATCAGGTTACCTTCCTTATCATAAAATAACATTCGCATATTTTCAATATCACCATTTGGCAAAATATCATAGATCGAAATGGCATTTAGAAATTGGCTTTTTTCATTAATGGAAGTTAATCCTAATTTTTTATTTTCATCATGGTATAAAGCGATAATACTTCTATCATCAGGATAGGTGTATTTTACCGTGTTCAAAATTTTCCTTCTCCCCTTCACTATTGAATAGTTGGTTTCCAGAATCAATGTTGAATCCACCTTGGAATACTCCCTAACCTTTTCTGAAACAACTTTATTTTTTTCATTTATTTCTTTAAGGGTAATTTTGGGAAAAGAATATTCATATTCATACCGTTGAAGGTTTTGCACTTGGTCTTTAAAAAAGCTAGTTTGAATTTGGGTTTTTAAAAACATATTCTCCCAACGATAAGTATATAGGTTTTGGACAGTTTTACTATTTGGTAAATATTCTATTTTTTTAATGATTTTGCCTTCCAAATCAAAAATAAAAAGAGATGTAGCAAAACTGTCCTGACCTGATACATATATTATGTTAATGCTATCAATCTTTCGCAGTTTAATCAATTCAGAATTGAATTCTGAAAGATTTTCACTCTTATACTTACTTTTTTCAATTTGAACATTTCCGTTAGATTGAAGGTCTAATAGAATTGGAAAAAATATACAAAACATAGGGATTCTATTTTTTCGGTTTTTTAGATGATTTTTTTTCTTTTGCCTTTGTTGCCTCATCAACCTGTGCATTTCTCAATCCAGCCGGTGAATTAGGATACTTATATTTAATTGTTTGGTCACCTGGGCTGGCAGCACTTTGGCCCCATTGCAGTTCCGGAGCAACAGTCGGATCTGCATGGTAAAGCTCGTGGTCAACTTCTTGGTTGATTTGCTTTCCTGAGGAAATTTGATTAACATGGAAAAATTCATGAATTAGTATTTTAACTACTTTTCCTACATTTATATACCACTCTCCCCTTGCTGCTGAATTTACTGTAAACTCGTTTGTACCTTCAGGGAGTGCCATAATTACAACTCCTCGACCCTGCTTTATTGATTCTTGAACAGCTCTACTTTCATAGAACTGCTTTGTCCAAAGATCATCTGGGAAACCGGTTCCTTCTAAGAATTGTTCATAACGGGATTTTGTCGTTTTAGCATCAGCATAATCTATTACTTGGCCATCCATCATCGCGTCCTTGATTTTTCCCTTCGAGCTAGATTTTGGCCACCCATCAATAATAATCAAATTGTATCCTTTATTAAAATCAGGATCTTGAAACTTTTTTAAATCTTCTTGAAATAAGGGTACTTCATTTAATATTTGAATAATAGGATGTCCATTAAGTTCCTTAATATTTTTATCTAAATAGTAAACATCTTCCAAGCCTTCTAAATCTAAACAGGCAATCACTCTATTGCCGGCAAATTGGTAAGGAGTATAATACGGGTACCTTTGTGACAATGGGTCAATACTTAAAAACCGTCCAATGCGTGGGTCGTACATGCGATACTCGTAAGCATAGCTATTTCCTGTACCTCTAACTTCATTATCTCGTTCTTGCCCGTTGTATCCAAATCTGCTACACTCTGAACTAATTGAACGGTCCGGCATCTCCATGCCAAACGGATAATAGTCCGTAGCGCTGGCTATATCCGCCTTAAATCCGGTGTAATCACCATTCAAAGATCCATACCCTGTTTTACGGTCTAAAACAGTAGCTAAAACGTTGGTTAAATGGTCGTTCAGCTCATAGTACTTTGTTCCTAAATTACGCATGTATCGGAAGGTATCTGTTAGGTAATGGCTTGACAATAAAGGTAAGCTTTTTATACCTGACTTGATCTCTTCGTCCATAATTCCACTATGCCAGGGTTGCTTCACGTTGATACCCTTTACAAAAGGTTGGGTATTGCTGTATACATTCCGGTACTGCTGCGGTTCATACTGCTTAATACCCAGCCTGCTGCTGCCATACAAATGATGTTCGGCCAGCCAAAGTGTATCGGTGTCTATGTTCTGCGGTGAAGGGGTATTTACATATTGCAATATAGCCGGGTTTAATAATCCTAAGCTAACTCCACCAATTATGGTATTGGAATAGCTTAACCCTGTAAGTCCCGGTATTTGCACCAGCGAACCCGTGATGCCTGCCATACCGTTACTTCCAATAAAGCTTTCAAAAAAGGCAACTTTATCGCTGTTGTACACGACATTCAACCGGTCCTGTGGCGTAAAGCTTTCTTCAAAATAACCGGGCAGCGAAGCATCCATCCAGTTACCAAAGTGATCTCTCACAACTGCTAAAGCTGCTGCGTTCTCGGAGCTTATGATACAATCTTTTAACGTCTTCTTCAATTCGTCATCACTACCCAGGTTGCTGCTATTGAATATTTTATTGTCATACAGCCAGCTGCCCAGGAAGGTATTAGGTTGTACGTTCAGGCTCGCCTGTACAAATGCATCTGCAATGGGAGCAGCACCCTGCTGGTCCATTAGCCCACTTAGATGGGCCGTCCTGCCTTCCGGACCCATATCTGTTATTTTCTGCGCGTCCTCTATCCGGTATCCATCGGGAAGATTCAGGAATAAAGCTGCCATAAAATCATCATCGGTATTACTCAGGTGCTCCAGTGTATTCACGCCAGTAGAACCACTTTGTAAGGCTGCAGACAGCAGCCTGCCGGTACGACCAAGATCGCCTTCGCTCTCTTTAAGCAAGGGTAGGAATTCTGCCGGGTCTATCTCACTTAACTGCGTCCAGCTATCCACCAACTGGGTTTCCAGCGCATGGCCGAACATAAAGGCGGACTGGTTGATATAAAATCTCCCTGAACGCTGGCTTAACTGCGCCTCTGCCCAGGAAGAAGCCTCCATCAAACTGTAATCGTACAAGTTACTGGTAAAGTTACCGTTATTGCCAAACTGGGTAGAATAAAACGCTGCCATCTCAGATGTCGAAGCCACCTGGTACAATTGGCTGTTCAGCCAGTCAATGGTAGCCCCGCCATTTACCCTGGCCTGCTCTTTATACACTGCAAGGATATTACCTTGTGCATCGTGAGCGTAGATATCACTCACCCTGTCCTGGATGCCACCTGAGGAGCCCGGTATCTCACGCCACACGTCTTTACGGATCCGGTTGCCCAAACCATCGTAATGGAATACCATTGTCAGGGTATCCTCCGTGGTGGTACCTTTTACCAGTCGGCTCATTTTGCCATAACTGTTCCATTCTATAGCCTTGATACCTTCCTGACGGTCCGTTGTCAGGTTACCGATCACATCATAGGTATAGTTTGCAGCCGACTGTCCCGGTTGCAAATCACTATCTCCTGTTGCAGCAGCGACATCCTGTACATAAGAAAGCTTATTGTTCTGTGTCGCATTGGTATAATGGTAAGTAAAATTATCAATTTCGGTTCCCTGTCCATTTAAGCGCTTCAGCGTTTGCAGGTTACCGTCCGCGTCATAGCTATAGGTATTCTTGTAGGCATTGGCCAGGCTGGTGACAGCGTAGCTTACATTTTCAAATGCCGAATATGTCGCTGACTTAATACGATTCAATTGGTCATAACTGTAATCGCGTATCAGGTTATCCATACCCGCGATTGCTGTTGTCTGCCGGGCAATATTGCCGTTGTAAAGCGACTTAGCCAAAGCAGGGGTATGGGTTACCAACGCCGTAGGTTCGATAGCTTTGTAGTCATTTTTAAAATAATCCAGTGAATGGGCCATGACATCGGCCGGGTACACCGAGCCGGCGGCATAACCATTTTTGCCCATATCATCGCCCGGATTCAGTACATCACCATTAATGGCTTTGAGCCAGCCCTGAATGGTGTAGGCGTATTGTACACCTTGCACATTCAGGTCGCCCAGCTGCATTTCGGCCAATGGGCCGTGTTTGTAATAGGCGTAAGCTGCATCGCGGTCCCATTTTAGGCCGTCCTTGCTGGTTTCGGCTTTCGTGATCCTGTTGTCGGCATCATAACTGTAGCGCTGATAGAACTGGTCCGCATGGCCGCGATTAAAGCTCAGCATATTTACTTTACCGCTCAGCAGATCGTAGTCATAGTCTACCCGTTTAAACCTTTGCTGCATATAATTCAGGTAGGGATTGTCCTGCACCAGCATATCCACATTACCCATCGCGTCGTAGCTGAAGTGAGTGGCAAAGTGGTAATACTCATTGATGCTTTGCTGGGTAGTCACCGAGGGGCTGTAGAGTACCGCGCTCACCCGTTTCTTCAGGTTGCGCTGCTCGTTCAGCATATCATGTCCACCCAGGCTGATTACCGGCTCATCGTAGCGGGTAGCTACCACTTCGGTACGAGTTTTACCCTTCACCCAGTTTACATATGGACTTATCCCATCATAAATACTCTGGGTCAGGACGTCTTCAACATTAAGTCTTGTAGCGGTCAATACGCCGGTTTCTTCGATACGGCCCTGCTGGTCGTATAGCGTATAGCTAAAGGTACCGTCCTGCAATTGCTTCGCATTCTGGGAGAAAGCCAGGCGTCCGGCCCGGTCATAGAAGAACTCGGTAATACCACCATCCGGGGTCTGCTGCCATACCGGTTGGTTGAAACTATTGTAGCGGTAACGGGAGATCTTGTTATGATTGGCTTTCTGTGCCAGGTTTGATCCAGGTGTGGTTGCATTCCTTGCCTGTTCAACCGCTGTAAACGAGGGTTCTGCTATTGGGTTCACGCCCTGCGGAGGTACCGTTTTAGTCAAGTTACCTGCTTGGTCGTAATAATAAAGGGTATAATGGTATTGTTGCTCTTTGGTGCCATGAATCAGGGTATCCACTGTATTTTTAACTAAATGATCCCGGATGGCGAATTGCAACCTGCGCTCCACAGAATCCATATAGCTTCGGTAGGCTTGTAGACCCTGACCCTCGGCAAAGGACCGGATGCCCTGCTCACAGCTCATGGTATCGATAGCTTCACCTTTCCTGTAGGCGTCTTTCTGGATCACTACATTCTGCAGGCGACCACCGGTACCTATAGGGAAGTCGGTAAAGCCCTGCACTTCCACCGTGTGGGCTCCCTTCACCATCGTTACGCTAAAACGGTAGATCACGGAATCGCCTCCAAGCAGTTTTATGTTCGGGTTGGTGGAAGATAGCTGATATTGCTCCGGCACATCGATCATCTGCTTGGATGGCACTAAGTAAATGTTATAGGCCCTGTTGTTGAAATCAAATATACGGTACCAGGCGTAGCCATTAGCCATCCGGAAGGCTTTAACCGAGTTATTGTTTAGCCCGGTAGTGCCTGAAATATTGACCTGGCTGATCGCCGGGAATAATTTATTACTACCTAATACGGCCTTAACCTGGTTAATGGTATTTTGCACCCTGGTCTTACCTGCATGGGTCTGGCCCTGGTTCCAAAATAAAAGGTCTGATTGTGCATTTTGATGCCAGGGGTTATTGTAAGATTTATCGAAACTGCTTAATCCCGGTACTGCTGTGTTTAAGAAAGGCATATCGGTCAGCTTGTCTGCTAATGCTGATGCATCCAAACTACCTTGTGCATAAACCGCGTTTAGATAATCCTGTTTATTCGTATTCGTATAGTCTTCAGCACGGTATAGCTTATATCCTAAGTTCAAGCGGTATAAGGCTAGATTTGGATTTGAGCGTATATAACTACCTACAGCATCCATCAGGTTGGCTTTGGTCAGCGGCTCAGCGCCTGCTGTACCGGTAACCTGTAACCAATTCAGGCTACTTACGGTATGGTCCTGGCTCATAAAGTCAACCGGTTCTAAACTTGTGGTTGCATTTGGTATGGATACCGTACCAAAACCGTTTCCGAACAATTCTGCATCATAACCTTGTGGTAAATACACCGCATTACCCGTATTCATGATAGCAGGTATTACATACCTGAGCTTAGCTGTGTCTACACTGGCCAGGTTGATACGGACCATTACATTACCATTTGTACGGCGGAAAGCATAATATGGAATACTGATATCCGGGAACTGTGCACTAATGCTCTGCATCCTGGATTTTGCATTACCAAAAATATCCTGTCCTGAACCGGTAGCCAGCGTAAGTTCTATGGTAGCCGTTGCATTTTTAAAGTCAATTTTATCAGAAATCGCACAGCCTTCCATTAACCCGGCATATGCGGCCGCACTTTGGTTGGCTTTCAGGTTGTAATTCAGGTAGTTCTTAAGGCTGGACTGAAATAAAGGATGTCCGGTATTAAGCGGCAAACTGTAGTAGGTTGCATCCGCTTTATAGGCAGTTATGCCTCTACGCAACAGCTCACAGTTGATACAATCTTCGATGCCGTCTTTATTTTTCAGTTTCAAGAAAGGTATTGTGGTACTCCAAACCGAATAACGCGATGTTTGACCACCTACGGACAATTTTATGAAAGCCACCTTATCGGCAATCCCGCCTTCCACTACCGGAGTTGAAGGATAGTCTGCCATAACGCTTTTGGCATCGGTAAATGAAACTGATGAAGCGCCCGAATTAGGTAAGAGGTTTGCATCAACGGCTCTGCTGGAAAGGTACAGGTATTCATAGTTGCCACTAAGTCCGACAGATAGCCTGATAACCGGTAAAGTGTTACCTGCTACCGTAACATTATTGGTCATAGCACTAACATTGACCGTCGCATTGGTAACCACATTTAATCGATTTGCCAGGGCGACATCAAAGGCATTTGCAGGGTCCAGGCTTATGCCGGCAAAAGTACCTGCGGTAGCAGTTGCTGTTTTTACGGCATTAACTACTGCCGGCCGGTTCATGAATACATTTAAACCTTCATACAAAGCCTGAGGTTTCGAAACATAATCGCCCAGGTTCTCAGCGGAAGGTTCAAACAGGCGGTATTGGGTAATAAAGGGCTGACAAAGATCGCTTAGTGTTCCGTGGTACACCTGAATAAGATTGCGCACTACCTCCGGGGTTATTTTCGGCAGGTCAGCATTAGTAGAACAATATCCATTTAATCCATTGCGGATATTGTTTAAAGCAGTAGTGCCCATGCCACAATGTTCCAGGTCTTTGATGATCATATCGATCTGTCCTTTACAATAGTCGGTCACATTTGTATTCCCAGCACCGTTCACCATATTAGTAACATAAGCAGGAACGGTATTGTCCGTTGTATTATTAATCCGAGAATTAATTAGGTTTTCCAGGTCGGTATTGTGAAGGTCCAGATCAAAGGAGCCTCCGCTGCCAAACACTACCGGGAATACCGGCTCGCCAATAAGATTCATACGTTCGTCCGGCATATTGGCACAAGGCCCACAGCTATTGGCCAGACCATCTCTAAATTGTTGTAATCTTAAACTGCGGTTGGCCAGGTAAAGGTCACGCATTGCCCGGAAAAAGCGATCTTTAATTTCCGTTGAGGATAAGTTCATTGTAGCAATATCTGCGGCATGTACGGTCTTTTCACAATGGATAGAGGCTTGCGAAGAGTTACTGCCACAGTAAGCCCTTATCAGTGCCATTGTATCAAACCTTCTTAAAATATCAGCCTGGCTAGCAGTAAGATTAGCATCCATTTCAAAGAAAGACAATTTATTCGCTGCTACAGGTCCTGCAGGACCGGCAGCATAGCTCTGAGAAATAGGATCTTTGCTCAGGATACCTGCCAAGGTATGCAATCCCAAACTCTGCGCCTGTTCATAGGTTTCCAGGTTTTGGAGCTTGCCGTCAAAATCGCTTTGATCACAAACCTGTAGTTTACAATATTCAGGGTGTAAAGGCAGTAAGGCTTCGGCGATTTCATCGTTAAAGCTTGCTATCAGCATATCCGGTGTTACATCGATCAGCGCCCTGGTTACTGTGAATTTAGTACCGGTTAAACTTGTCATTTGTATAGGTATAGTCGTATTGGTTCCTAAACAAGCGGATTGAAAGCGGAAGTGTGGTTTGAGGTATCTGCAATTTTGCGCAGCAGGTAACTGGTTACCAAATCTGCTTGCGGTAACATCATACTCGAACCCAGAATTCCCGCAAGCACATTGCCAGGGCATATTAATGGTAATAGTCTGGGGAATACTGTCAAATGTAGCAGGTTGCTTCAGCCAGAAGGTCCTTTTTTGAATTGTTGCAAACAATGTGTTTCCTAAAGAACAGTTATGCGGTTTATTGAGTACAGCAGAGTAGGATACTTCATATTCGCATTCCAAAGTTCCGGAAGAGGGTGCAAGGTAGTGGCATTGCCAAGGACCATGTTTCAAGGTATATCTTAGGCCGCATTCATCACCAAAATTCAGGCCAGGGTCCAACTCGAAGGGTAAAGTTTCGTATCGGATGTCATCGTAAACGTGTAAGGTACATGGATAAGTATGGTATTCTTGTAATGTTTCGTTTTCCTGGTTCGTCGGGTATATGCGTGTTCCCTGCGATACTTCTACTACATACATACAACGGTCACCGGGTTCGCGAATCATAGTATCCCTAGGTACCCATTGATAGGAGGAAATCGGTGGTTCAATTTTGGTAAAAATTGAATTTGGCATTCCTGTAGCAAATTTACCATCCGGACCTTTCATGTATTGACCATATTTAGCTCCAGGGTAAAGCTCTTTCATCATCTGGCGTTTCAGCGCCTCACACCCGGACGAAGAGCTATCCGGCGGACAAGGGAAGGTACTGCTTTCAATCTCTGTTCTTACGAAAGGTTCTGGTCCTTTGTAGCACATACCAACACCCGAGTGCCATTTGGCGTAATCTGCAGACAGGCGGTTAATGGCGCTATCGGAGAATTTAAGTTCTTTGATGATGGTATATTTATCCGGAATCACTTGTGCAGTTCCTGTAGTTGAAGTGCCAAACATGGGATCTTCATTGGAGTTTATTTCATTTACGCCAGCTTGACCTGTAATTTCAATAATTGCGGGAGCAGTAGTATCCGTTTTACATTCTTCGATCAATTTAATTTTATAGTCTGCAGCAACATGGATATAAGAACCCCAGCAATCCAGGAAGGGAGGAATTTTCAGGCTGTATTTCAAACTATTCTCAGAAAGCGCTTCATTAAAATAGGAGCTTTGGGCATTTCTAAATGTTCTACCTGTATCCTGTGTTAATCCTTTCAGCACATCATATTCATGGTAGGTCGCCGCTGGCAGCGTATTTAATGACTCAATAGGGTAAAGGGTACTATCCGGACTGGTACCAGACAATCCACTGGCCACGATTTTCCCTGAAGCATTGGTAATGGAAAAGCTGGCTTGTCCATTTTGGTTTATTATAGTTTGTTTCGGATAATATTGTGCGAAACCGCCTTCAGACCCTAGCAAACGGTTGAGTTCCCGTTGGCCCGCTCTTGAATAAACGTATTTTGTACCTTTTCCTTTCCATCTCTGGAATTCCAATCCTGCCCCACCAAGCCACTGCACTTTATCGGTATAATCCGCTGCATAGCGGGTTTCAACAATGGGGTAACCTTGTGCATCGGGTACAAATTTTTGCATCCCGGCTTTATCGGGATTCAGGCCCGAATAGTAAATATTTGACAGCGCCTGGGAGGATAGCGGTGCTATAGAATCCGTACCGCAACCACTATCAAAGTCAGCCGCTTTGTAGGGTTGCCCTGTAGCTGCATTCAGCGTCAGGTTGGGTTTATATTTTATATCCTGGCTTTGAATAGGCGTTGGTAGTGTGGAAATCGCTCTCCTGCCTTCGTAATCAAAAATATTATCTATCCCGATCACATATTCATTATCTGAATTGATCTTGGTCTGGGTCTGGCGGTTTTTACCCATTCCGTCAAAGTAGTTAACCACATGCTTATATTTACCTTCCTCGGCAAAGGAAACATTGTACTGCCAATTCAGGCTATCACTGACAAACGGGGATTCATTGATGAATAAACAGTTTGAAGGAGCTACCATTGGACAACCAACCGCTAAACTATTACCATTAACATAAAACTGGTTGGGGGTCAATGTACCCGTTTCGGCCAGGTTCCAGGGGTAATAAACCGTTTCCGAAAAATTAACGGAGCTTGGCCTTACTTTACGGAGCCTGAATATAACGGCACCATGACCATACACCATCGGAATGCTATAACTATTTTTATTGGTCTGTATCCTTGTGCTGTTGTTCCGGAAATCATACAGTATGGTATAGCTGGAACTGCTGAATCTATAGGATTTGGTACCGTTGGCATTCAGAACATAATCGTCAATATATAACCATTCGAGTTCATACTTTACTGGCTTGAACAGATCAGAGAGGGGCAAATATCCCGGTGATGTAAATTTATGTTCATTCATAGGCATATTGGCCCAATGCACATCTAAGGATTGTGTAGCGCTGTTGTATTGCGAATTGATAAATACATCCTTCATCGTCAGATCATCAAAGTCATAACGTTGGGCGCTTACCTTTGCTTCAATAATAAAATTCTCTGCCAGAGAAGCCCTGCCCACCGATACTGGTGTGCCGCTACTGATATCGAACACATCTATAAGCTTTACCTCGAACGAATAGAAGCCAGCTCCCGGTAACCTTAATATGTTGAGGTCTTTATAAGCAGCCAGCGAATCTTTATTGTACTCCAGCTCAAATTCGTAGTTGGGCAGCGTAGTCCCGGTGGTAGGACTGGAGGGATTGTCATACCCCGTAACCTGCAACACTATTTTATATTTATAGTTAGCCTGTACAACTTTTGAAGCGTGGTCGATCTTTACGCCAATGGTATTTACCACGCTTTTGAATTGGTATTTATTCATCCAGGTACTGCTATTGTTTTTCATATAAAACCATTCACCTGCAGATGCTGTCCCTAAGACTTCATTATAGACGGTATTGCTACCGCCGTTCGTTTTTATGTTTTTAGAATAATAGGTCTTAAGATCCCCATCCGGTAAGAACTGGAAATCCTGTCCCTTAACCTGTACAACCAGCAATAAGGCCGACAGTATAAATGCGAAATACTTAAAAATGATCTTCATAAAATCAGGTATTAAGTGTGCGGCAGGACTTCTGCCACAGCTACGTTAAGTGTACTAAATGAAAGAAATAAGGGCTAAAGCTGTTTTAGTTGATAGTTTTTAAACTTACCTACGAGTATGGGTGCTGCTCGATTTTCCAGCCGAACGACCTCCGCTATCGATCTTGAGAGATCAACACTATCCCTGTTAAAATTGTTCATGCGAACTACCAGGTTTTTTACCCCGTTACCATTCTGCAAGGCTTCGGCACGGGAAAAATGGACCTCCATATTGGTAATCGTGCTTTCGTTAAATACAAATTCGACTTTGCGGATCATTTGTTCGGTGGTATCCCTGACTGCAAATTCAACGCGTGTCGCGTCCGGTTTCCGATCCAATACTTTCCAGGTGCCTAGTGCTGCATAATTGGAGTCGGCCACATCAAAGAGGCCAGCATTCAGATCCTCGCGACGGAAGCCCATATCCTGTTCCATCTTGTTAATATCCACCACGAATACGGATTGCATTGCCAGGTCGACATTGAGAAAGGTATTGCCAGACAGTATACGGTAATACTGACCGTTGCTGTCCACATAGTCCGGGCCACTTTTGATGATCCTACCCTTCGATACGATACCTGCCGTATCTTCGAGGTCGAAAGAAGCCTCGTAATCGTAGGAGAGGTGATTGGAATTAAAAAATGTTTTCAACCTTTCTCTATATTGTTCGCCCTCTGTTGATTTATCAGCCCCTGCAAATTGAACCCATACAACGCCCAACATGAGCGCAATGGTAAAGGATAAGATCAGTATATGTTTTATTGACTTTTTCATTATTGAAAATTTTAAATTGAAATTATTTGGCCGTGGACATCCGGCTTTCATTTACTGTAAGGATTCCTTTTTCGGTTTCTTTCTTAGTACGGATCAGCTTTCCTTCCGCATCATACTCAAAGAATGTGGCGTAGTTGTTTTCATCCAGGCTGGCATATAACCTGAAGTTAAATGGATCATAGGCAAAGCTTTGCATGGTAGCTTTTGCGGGGTGTATCCTGATATCATCCACTAATCCATTAACCGGAACATAAAGCATAATGTCAAAGCCATTGGAAATATTGTAGTAACCTTCTACTTTTTGCCAGCCGTCAATTGGCTTGCCCACCGGGGCCAGTGGATTTATGGTCGTATAACCACCGCCGTTGGTAATGCGAAGACCCATATTATTCGTTGCCGGAACAAAACCTTTGGTCCAGAAACTTACATAGATTCTTTCTCCGTATCCAAAATGAGCAGCGCTACCTAACTTAATGGAGGCTGCCTGTGTAAATTTTAATGATCGTTTACCGCTATGCCCTTCATTTACTACTTCGGTACCTTCAGCATATGCATCTGTCGATGGTTTCACAAATTGTCTTCCATATTGCGTGGAAACAGCTACCTGGCTCATAAAAGGTAAGCTAGCACTTTCGTAAAAGCGTCCCAATGAGTGGCTTGCCAAATTCATAATACGGTCCTGATCTTCAAAGGAGAAGTAGCGGATTTGCAGATTTCCTGCATTCTGTGCTACTGCTATCGGTAAGCTTTGGCCATAGCCAAAAAGCGCTGTGGATCGTTTACCTGTCGCATCCATCTCTTCCATCGGCATGCCTAGCGTATTAATTTTAGTATTGCTTTTCATCCTGACCCATTGGCCATGACTTCCTTCACTAAACAGTGCCCAGAATTTCAGGCCATAATCTGTACAGGCATCAGGCACATAATTGTTTGGATTTCTCCAGGCATGAATGAAATTCGACAAAATGCCATCTGCTCTGCTATGATCTGCCGAATAGGTTCTGGCTGTTTTAAAATTGTAAAAATCCTGGGCCACATAATTGCCTTTTAAACCCCGTATAAATTCATTGAATCCATAGGATTGTCCCCAGGGCTGGTGATCAAAATTGCCTTCAATACGCTGATTTGTAAATTTGGTAATATCAGCTCCCAGCACCTTTTCATTGATTGTAAAGAATTGGCTAAAATCAGTAGGAGAGAAAGTACCGGCAATAGCCATATTCATTATTTTATCCCCCAGCTGGTTTTTCCTTCCTGAGCGGATGATTTTAATGGTAATGTTCTTACGGGAGGCGCATTTTGGCATCCAAAGATTAACCCCATCGGGGAATCTCATTCGCGGCACTACCCTTATAATGCAACAAGTCGCAGTTGGATTTATTTCACCTACGGATATTCCAGGCTCCTGGGTAAGTACGGTAGAATCATCAAAAAAGTTGCCATATAATCCCGGAACAATAGAACCCAGGAAAGATACCGGAGGTACGGGTACGGGAATAATAGATGTATCCGTACAGTTGACCGGAGGTGAACAAGGCTTTATTTGATCCACCCATACGATATCTGATAAACCGTTGCTATAACTGAGCAGCAGTTCATCGCCTTCTGTAAATACTGATGTACCTTTTATACCCATTAAATAAGCTTCACCCCAACGCGTCATATGTAAAGAATCGGCTTCGGTTTCATAACCGATATTAGCATATCCACCACCCATATTCGGGTAAGTCCACACGGCAGGGTAATTGATATTGGTAACCGGGTCTTTAAATTCATTGCTTGTTTTGGAAACGATCACATTACCGGTTTCCCCGTCAAATACCACGTTTTCATTTACGGTTACCGCCCCGTGATCGTTCACCTCCGTTGCCGTTAAAACACCGTACTGCTGTACAATTTTTGTAGCTGTTGCCGTACGGAAGATGCTTTCTTCATTTTTTACAGGAACGAATACAGTAGGTATGGGGATGGGAATAACGCCGAAATTCAATACGTTCAGGTTGAAATTTACCGGTACCTGGAGTACATGATTAATTCGTTCCCGGTTGTCAATAGACAGGTCTACCTCTTCGCCGATGGTACTGCTTTCCATTTTGAACTTCCCGTTATAAGCATTATTGGTACGGCCGACGACACTTACATTGTTATCCAGCTTCCCGTTATTGTCTATTTTATATTTATAGTTAACCGAGGAGATCAGTTCTTTATCTTTTCCTTTCAATACATAATTGGCAATGGATTTAGCTTTACCATGCATGTCATTCAGCACCACGGAGAAGCCCTGGCTCACTTCCAGTTTTTCATACTTGTCCCTGAACCCGTTTTTACGCGCTTCGTCATCTACATTGATGGTAGTCTTGTCGATGTAATAAGGGAAGTCTTTGGTTGTATAAAAAGCATATTCATCCAGGTTTTTAGAAGATTTACCCTGGTCTTTATGAATGCTGGTTACCGATACTTTGCTATAGCCCACATTTCCGGCAGGGAAAAATGCCTCGCCCAATGGTTCTTCCTGGAACATCTGCACCGGAGGTAATAATCGACCGCCATCACCGGTATACGGTACCGGCCTGCGGTTCGGGTTTTCATCGCCACCGATGAGTGGTTCATAACTGGCTACGCCGCTACTGATCTGCTGGCCTGTAATTGGGTCTGTCGTAGAATAACTATAGATCTTTCCAACCGATGCATCTGCCCCATTAGGGGACATTTGCGACCAGTTATCATTAAAGGTAAGCTGCTTCACGCGCGATCCGCCGCCCAATTTGGTCATTCCCGGTGTATTTACCCGTATCCAGGAGCGATTACGGTCAAAGCGTTTGGATAATCCGCGATCCACAAATCGCAAATTGGGATTCTGGGCTATAGAGAACAATTCATTCATTGCCCCCTGCATTCCTCTTACCGTTTCTGCAAGGTTGATTTCCCCTTTATCCGTAGAACCTGGATAGATCACATGCGGTAAATACATTCTGCCGATGTTAAAGCCAGACAAGGAGATTGGGTTTACGGTTTTATTTGTATTCTTACCGGCCTTTTCTGATTTTACCTTGAAATAACCGTACAAGGTATCATTTGTACAGAGTCCCACTTCCTCTACTTTTGCATATCCCTTTACCGGCTCATATCTATTCTTGCCGGAAACGTCCAGGAAGAAATTAAAATAGAGCAGGTCATCATTAGGCAGGTAATTTTCTTTCAGGCTGCGCCCTTTAAATTCTCTGAAAGGATCTCTTTTAAAGTATATGTAATTGCGGATATTGTTCTGATCGAGGTATAATTCCTGGTCTGGAATATAATTTTTGCCGCTACCTACACCGGCAACTTTAAACATTTCCATTGCCTGTTTATCCATGACATAGCTGTAATCATCCGCCTCGTAACTGATATTGATAACGCCCTTGGAAGGCATTTTAATTTTGGTGAGCTGCCAGGCGGTAGCATTCAGGTCCGCGTTGGTCTTGTTCTGCCGCACATATGGGAATTCGAAAGCGGATATACCTGTTTCCGGAGCTTGGTAATTACCCCAACGGTCTTTACTTATAAAGTTGTAATCGGGGTTATGGGCGCTGTATTCAAACTCGTATGGATTCATCAGTGAAATGTCCGAATTACCATTACGGAACGCGATACTTTTCAGGGTCAGCTTACCGGTACCTGGTGCCGCATTGGGCGCACCTTTACAAAGTTGGGCATTGGTGTTCGTTTCATATTTGAAAATGACCGTTTTCACTGGCACTGCATTAGTTCCTTTGGTAAATCGTTCGTTCTTATGGAATACCCGAATGGAATCGAGCTTATAACTTAATTGTTGACTGGCGACTGCTGGCGCTTGCAGAAAGCCAGCTGTTGTAGAATTAAGGGTTGTTAAAGCATCTCTATCTTTCTGGGAGATCAAGGCATCACCGGTAATCCCTTTCGCATCGGTGCGTTCACTGATATAAAATTCAGCAATATAATTTTTACTTTCAATCGAATGGATATACCACATTTCTTTGGAACCTGCCATAAAGCTGGCCTTATCATCGCCCTTGTCGGAATAATATCCCGGGCTATATTGGGCTACTTTAGTTCCGTCCGGTAAAAAATAAGGAGCGCGCCATCGATAATCTTCGCTGGTCCGCCTGTAATTAAATTTGGTATAATTGCCCAGATCATCTTCGGTTGGACCATCGCCTAATATATCTACATAGTCATGGGAAAGCACTTCGGTAAGCAGATAGCTATGGGCATAGGCGGGGGTAATGCTCATCTGGAAGAATTTATCCCTCCCTGAGCTGTTTTCTTTAGAATTTTGGGCTTCGGTATAAGCTGTAAGTCCCGATTCATACGAAGCATTCCCCAATTCTTTGCTATCAACGCTGAAGGTGACTTCTTTCTGCAGGTTATTCATGGCCGGAATACCGTAAATATACCTTCTGCCATCCGGTAGCACCTGGCTGAATTCCCCAATATGATGTGGCTTGCGGTCGTTCAATTTATCCGCATTGCCATCCAGCCGAACTATATCCTGCCTGGAATTATTGAGAAAGACATTGTCTTTTTTATAGTTTTCCAAGTATTTATGGATCGCTAATTTGTCCACATTAGCAGCTTCCTTATTCGTAAAATACGTCAGGAGGTTCGCCCTTGTTGTCCGGTCGGCAAAAGTGCCGACATAGTTAGACATCGTACCAAGATCATTTTTATTCTTATCATAAGCCCTTAAAGCACCGTTCACCCTGACAGCGCCTTTGGTCTTCGTACTGTTATTTTGCTTGTGCCTTGATGCGGTCATTTCACCGGCCTGTTTAAAATAGGCCGCTTCATAAGTTGAGTGGGGCCTGCCCGCATTAAATGGTTTTTTATTCCAGGGGCCGGATTTCATATCGGTCGTCGCCACCGTAACATTTACGCCCAATTCGAATAGTCCTGCAAAGCCGGTACCGATACCTGCTTCGGCATGCACATCCGTTTTAAAAGAATTACTTTCCGTACGGGGATCGTAAACAGAACCAAAATCATTACGGAACGGACGGAACATCCCCCCGGTGCCTTGTCCGGCAATGGAAAAGACATCATAGGTCATACTACTGAGTGGTAAATTGGGCAAGGTGCGGTTATATACCCCGTCTTTCTCCCGGGAAAAGTCTACTAAGGCATTTTCATCTGCTTTGTCGAGGTTTAGGTATCCGTAAGATTGCCGCCCGCCATAAGGTTCATATTCCAACCTGCTGCCAGAAGCAGAAGCCCGGAAGTGCGGAAATGCGCCGCCGATTTCGGTACCGATGCCTGCACTAAAGGTGAGCGCAATGGCTTTGCTGGCATTACCCACAGAGGGTACATAGTTTTGCAGGCCTATAGGTACATAGGAACTAAAGCTGATAGGAGAGCTACTGAATCTGCCGGCTTTCGCGAGTAGCTTTCGATCGCCGTTTTTATCCGGCTCACTATATTGATCCGGCCATTTCGAACTTACATTAGCCTGTATGCCAAAGCTAACGGCTTTCATTCCAGCGCGCGTATTAAAGCCCGTACCACCCCAAAGGCTGGCTCCCAACGATGATTCATCAGAGATAGAGGTGGCATAGCTCAGACCTACATTTGCATTTACATCCGCGCCATCAAACGAATTAGCCGATATACCTAAACCCGACTGAAAATATTTAAAACTGAAATTGAGGTTGGCGTTAAAGCCAACCCCCATGCCCCGGTAGTTATTAAAGGTGAGGCTATTTCCTATACCTGCCTTAATCATATCCAGTCCGAATAGTTCCGCTGCAAAGCCTGCATCGAGCGAGATTTCATTCTCAGGCTTAATTTTTAAATATTTTTCGATTTTTTCGCCGGAAAAATCATCGGGGATACCCCGGACGGATCGGTTGATAACGCCAGGATTAATGTTCCATCCTAAGCCCACCCAACTGGCTTCGTCTTCTATACCAACCCCACTATGATAAGATATATTAATGGGATAGCCTTCAATATCCAACAAAGGAATATTATAAACAAAGTCACCGGAAAACAGGTCTACCATATCTGTAGTGCCTACCGGCTCAAAAGATTGCACTTCGGGTTGTGATGGCCCGCTGGTAAGTGCAAATGTTTGTGTTGCTGGAATTATTAATTCCAAAAATAGGCTTACAAATACTACTCTGGCCGTTGTCTTTATTAAGCGCGGATAATACCTCATAGTGTGTTCTATTTATTATCGTTAAAGTTTGCTTTGATCAGGAAATTTTCAAAAGGCCGGTCGTTGAAGACCAGTTGCAATGCGCAATTCGCTTTTGTCTTTTTAAATACGGTTACGATCCTGTTTTCAGGAATGATCCCCAGGTTATTTTCATAAAGCGTCTGGGCAGGATATAGGGTGTCACCACAGGCAACCAACATGATATCTGCATTCATCTCTACATTATAATAGTTTAATCTTTTAGCATATAAATCATAATCGGCCACCTGGTATTCCAGTACATTTTTCCCCTGTTCCGTTCGTTGGTCTATTACAAACAGGTAGCGGGATACGGTATCTGAGGGATCATTATCCTTACTGTACCGAATGGTATAGTGGACTCCATTCCCTTTTACTTCCAGCTTATGCGGGTCCTGTACAAATTGTTGTGCGGGTCCTGTTTCGCCCTGCTTGCTCACATCCCCGGCTTTCGTTCCACAGCTACACAGTACCAAAAGTCCGACAGTATTGATCCATACGAGTTTCTTCATTACTTGATAAATTCGGATTTAATGAATTTGAAAGGAACGGTAAACGTCTTTCCATTTGCTAACCGGATGATTGCCCGGTATACCTTAGCATGCTTGAACTTGTCGGAAGCTTTGAGGTCCAAAGCCATCATATTGGTACCTGGCATACATGGGTAAGGCATTTTGAGCAAGGATTTACCCTCTACTGATAAATACTCGATCTGTATCGTGTCCTGCTCGTGGAAAGATTCGTATTTGAGTTTCAGGCTGTCTACGGCATATATCTGCGTTTCAGCCTGGTGCTTTTCAAATTCGTAAAAAGAAATATCCTGTGGGTTGATCTTTAAAAGCGTGTCCTCAATAATGGTAAACTGCCAGGGTTCGGCACCGCCCAATAATAGGTCTTTATAATGAGCATCCACCGTCCAGGCATAAGTGCTGCCCACTTGTAAAGGCTTCGCGTAGATCGGGTAATTGATGCTCATCTGGATCAATCCTTTTTCCTCGTAAACGGGGTTATTCCGTTTGATCGCATTGACCGAGTTCTGGTCTTTCTTCATTTCTACGACTTTGATCTTGTAAGTAAGACTGGAAGCGAATGGATAATTGGCCACCCAGCTCAGCATGGGATTCAGCTCATAGAGCTCGGCCTTGTGCTCGGGATCAACCAGGTTGATCAGGAAAAGGTCTTCGTTCTTCCCGAAGGTGCAGTCCTCTACTCCGGCAATCGTACTCTCACCATCTGCGCTATGTAAGGTAACGCAGTACTGGAGTGTACCTTCCGGAAGCCGATCGAATAGTTCAAACAACTCTTTTACAGAAGTAGAAGAATATTCGAAAACGGCGCGAGGCGCATGATCCGCCATATTGTTTACACCAGGTTGCACCAGAAACTTTAAGGTATAAGATACTTTATATGGCTGGTTACGGTATTTTACCGTTCCTTTCAGCAATACATTTTTGGGCGTATTCGATGCGGAAGTTACCTGGAAGTCAAACAGGTTCTTCTTATTGAGCATGCCTGCATCTACAGTAGCCAGGCTTAGCGTAAAGTCTGTGGACTGGCTGTAGGCCGCTGGGGTAAGCAGATATAGCAATACGAATGACAACAGGAATCTCAGGTTAAATATTTTATTCATGTCTGTGATTTTTAATTAGATAGTTTCATTTTTAGTTGCCAGTTCAAGGTAAGCCCGGCAAATATTAAGTTGGTCCATGGATCAGCCGGACTGAGTTTAAACTGCATTAGCCTGCAATTGGCCCTGATGCTCAACGGCACTTGTTGTAGCCGGTATAGGGCATTCAGGCCCAAACCATATTTGCATACACCGGATTCATTAAAACCCATATCTACACTCCCGTTAAGGCTTATCACCTTAAGGTTCCTTCCCCCCGCAAGCCCAACATTGATACTATTGTTAAATGCCGGCAATACCGCGTCCTGTATCCCTGTATTAATGGAGGAATAGGCAATGTTGGCGCTGAGGTTGGTTTTAGGGGTTGTGTATAGGGTATTGAACTGTACCATTGTACTGCCATATTTAAGCGTATCCAGGATACTGTTGTTCTTGTTACCCACCAACGTAAAGCGTAGGCTGTAGGTTTTACGCTTTATTTGGTAATTAAGTTTCCCTGTCCACACTTCTCCCATTACCGGTTTTTGCTGGATCTGCAGGGTATCATCAAAGGTCCTGAAGGTCGCGAAGGGTTTATAGGAAAGGGATACAGAAGGATATCTTTTGGACTGGGTAGCCACCGTAAAGCCCCATTTACTATTCCTGCCGGTATTGGTAAAATTGCTTTGCAGCAGGTAGCTGTATTCTACCGCCAGCTTTAAAAAGGAATTGAAGAAAATACCATCGCCACCGATCTTCGCTCGCTGTGTTCCGGCCATCAGTACCGGCATGGTATTGTTCTCAAACGATTTGCCCACGTACTCATAGGCCGCGTTAATGTTCAGGTTAGTTTTCGGCACAGCCGCTTCTACCGCGAAGTTATAGGCAGACCGTTGGCCTATACCCTGCCCTGTAGCTTCCTCCGCAGCTTCATATTTCTGGTTGGAAAAAGCGTATTCACCTACTGTGCGGATGGATTTACCAAGCTCCCCGTTATAGGTAAGCGAAAGAATATGGGTGGGTTTACTGAAGTCGGAGCCGCTAAAAAATTCCGGCTTAAAGAAAGAAGTATCTCTAAATAGGTTTCTTGAAGGAGAATAGTTGTAATAGATCAGGCCCAGGTTTTGTTTGGCTACAGGCTTAAACATACTTCTAAGGCCCAGGACCTTGTATTTTTCTATGTCGCCGGAACGGCCTATGTATTCGGTATTGCCATAGCTGGCACCAATTTGCGCTACACCAATATCATAGCCCAGGTCAATACCCTTCATCATCTGCCCGGATTGGGTATAGTCGGAAACATAATTGGTCAGCATACCTATATCCAGGTTGGTTAAACCGGTTAGGAAAGATTTTGCTTTTCCGTCGGGCAGTATCGCACCTGCTTTACGGGCCATGTCTTTGGTGGACATGGATTCGATATCTTTAAGGTCTTTAACTTTGCTGTAAGCCATCAGTGAATCGTAGTGAACCATTTTGCTGTACTGGTCCAATAGCTTGCTGTAGTGTTCGATCTGCTCCTGGTAAGCTTTTGCTTTTTCGTATTGCTGCATGGCCTTTTCATATTTTGCCGTTGCCTCTGTTTTGAGGCTGTCCGCAAAGGCTTTGGCACTAGCAATATCTCCGCTGCTGTCGGCCTTTTCTTTAGCTTTTGATTCGATTTCCTTTAGCTGGTCTGCCAGTAGTTGTTTAAGCTTGTCTTCTGAAATGGCGGCTATATCTGTATTGCCGAGGCCGCTTACCTGGCCTTTCATTTGTTGCAACAAACCGCCTTGTTCTGCTTTTAAAGATTGGATGTACTGCTGGTAGACCATACCGTATGATGTAACTTTGGCCTTTACATTGTCGTACTGCCCGGAGAAGGCGGTGACCAGCTCGGAAAGCTGTTCTTTTGCTTTGGCGGCATCGTAACTTATCCTGAAATAGCTTGCTTTGGCCTGGCGGCCGCGGTCCTGGGAGGTGTAAAAGCCGCTGAGCTGCACCGGTATCCCCATTACCGGCAGGTTGATATCTCCTCCCGCTTCGTAGTAATTGTTATCCTGCATGGCATTGGGTTCCTGTCCGTTGCTCATATTGGCACCCAGGAAGATATTACCGGTCATCTCCTGTTCTTCTTTCTGCCTTTCACCGATCTTGCGGAACTGGCTGTTCAGGCTTTCCATAGTTTCCAGCCCGGTATTGGTCAGATCAGTTGCGAAGGCCCGCAGTTTTTGTTTTTCCTTTTGATGATTGATGGAAAAGGATTGTTCGGTTGGAAGTTCCATGCTGCCCATAAACAGGGTATCACTATAAAATTTAAGGAGTTCCGTATTCCCGGAACTGGATTTTTGATAGCTAAGATTGCGGCTGCCCAGGTATCTATCCAGTTTACGGCCGGAGCGACGCAGCAGGTTACCCGCTTTGTCCTTATAGCTTTGGTTCAATGCAGACAGTGATTTGTCATTCAGCGGTTGCTTTCCCGTAGCCGATTGTTGCAATAAGTTGAAGATACTTTCTTTGAAAGCACTACCCACCCCGATGGCTGTATCTACCTGCTTGGTGAATGGCTGATCAGATAAGGTATCGTTACCGGCAAGAATAAGCGTCCGGCAATAGTATTTTCCTACAGGTAGCAGCCCCTCCGTCTGACGGATCGCAGCCGCGAAAAGCGGGTGAACGGTAAACTTGCTACAATCTTTATTATAATGAAGACAGAAAGTATTTTTAGCTGCTGGTAAGTTGATTTCATTGCTTTGCGCGCTGATGAATTTTGTGCTATCCCCCACGCTGTTAATGTGCCACCAATTTATACGAATGGTCACCTTTTTGTCTTCTTCAAGCGTATAATAGAAATCCTGTACTAACTGATGCTGATCCCCGGAGGTCGGTAGATCTACCAGCAACTTAAGAGAATCCTGGGCATAAGAGGTATTTCCGACAAATAGGCCGGATAGTAATGCACAGAGTAAATACGTTAAGTTATAATTTTTCAAGACATCAGTTTTTCAAAAATTTCAATACAATAGCAGGCTAAGGCCAATATGGTCATCAGCTTAATATTATTTTCAATCTATGATAAGGGGTCACTTTTTCAATTCTTCGTCCGGTCGGGTGACTCAAAGTGACTATTTAACTTTCATCTGCTATGGATGTTTCATGCTTGTTAATGTTTTATAGAGAGATACAAAACATTTTGTTAAAATCAACTTAAGGCAAATGTATATGCCTTTTTTTAAATATGCAATAGGGGAAATCCCGTATTTTTTTGAAATTCGCAATTTTGATTTTTGGCTCAGATACTAGAAGGTCCAGGGTCCGGTTCGCGTTAATTGCTACAATAAAATAATTGGTTACTATATTGCATTGAAATTGTGAGGACAATATTATATCGATTTTTATAATAAAAAAAATAAATAGCTGTTTAATTATTTCGTTTAGCTTTATCTTTGTTCAGAATTTCTTTATCCTTTTATGAATATCAATCAATTAACTACCTCCCGTATCAAAGAAATTAGAACCGAGAAAGGTTTAACTGCCGAAGCTGTAGCCAAAGAACTCGATATTTCTAAAACAGCTTATAGCCAATTAGAAAATGGAAAAGTTGAAATCACGTTAAATCGAATCGAGAAATTGGCTCAGATTTTCAATATTTCTGTTTCTGATTTTATACCTGCAGAGGTGAATAATACACAAGTATTTAATGGGAACGGTGGAGAAAGCACCAATACCAATACTTCCCATACATTTATTAATTTCTTTTCAGGCACTGAAGATAATCTTAACGCTTTGATGGAGGTTATTAAATCAGCATTTCAGGGTAAGAAGAAAGAATAACTATTGATATATCAAATGAATCAGACTTCGGTGTTTGTTTAACAACACCACATTATAGTGTATTGTAATACTCACCAATGTAGATATTTCGAAAAAAAAGACAGCAACATTTTTAAATGTTGCTGTCTTTTTTTTGTAACTATTGATCCGCTTATTCAGAGGTCTGCCACATTATAGCTACTGCTTTTTGATCACACCACAAACGGAATAACATATGGTACAAAACGATATTATTTACTTTAATTAACCTGTTAATTCACGTTTGAATCTTACAATCATATTGTGTACACTAGGTAATTGTAACTAATTGATTATCATTCAGTAGGGAGTTAGTAGTGAGCCTTTTTTAGATTTTATTTAATTCCGATCCTCAAACTCAACAAAACTACATTGATTCCTCAGTGTAAAAGACCCGTTTCCTGCCTCAGCATCTTTGTGTCAACAAACAACGAAAACACAAGATGGAAAATACACCCACACTTTATTACATTTTGTCATCACTGACGATTTCGACGATTGTCGTACTTATGATCCTAATCAGGAATTACTGGTCAGGTTTCATACTAAGGCTAAACGAAGCAAGCCTGGATCTCGAGACTGAAATATGGGAGGATGAGAAGCTGCAAATACAATCAGCACAAGACGAACCTAAATGTAAAAATTCGTTGACGGGGAAAGAATTAGTCTTCCAAAACTCCGGCAATTCCGTTGTGCTCCTGGATTTTTTCTGGCAAGACCGCGACCTACTTTGGGAGAACCGATTAAACTGAATCTTACACAATTGATATGATTATAAAAATTAAAAAAATGGTCTTTGCTATTGTAGCAATAGCAGGACTTGCAACAGCACAGTTTTCATGTTCAAATGATAAAACTGACGCCGTCCCGGTTAAGGAAGAAGAGCCTGTCAATCAGGATGTCGCTGTAAGACAGGGATGGCTGACATTCCCAGGAATCCCGGCATTTGAAGCAACGATGAAAAAGCTTCAGGCGGCTGCAGAAGTAGAAAGCCTGAGCATTTGGGAAAAACAACAAAAGGGTTATACCTCATGGCGTACAGAGGTTCTAAGCAGAGTGCCAGACGAACAAGAAGGAGAAACAAGACTCGACATCCCAGATATGTTGTTGACTACAGTATTAAACAAGGATGGCAGGATCCAGATCGCAGATACCATCTACCAGCTTGTAGGACAAAAAGAACCTGTATTATATGCTATCCCGGTAATACAGGAAGCAGCTTTATTGAAAGGAATGCAACCGGAAAGGATTATTGGAGCTATTGCACATAAGGTAGGTCTTCACCTGATGCCTTTTTTCCCTTCGTGGCAGGACAATGATAGAGTTGTATTTCCTGAGCCTAATACGAATATATGCAACTATCCCAATCAGGTGCTTTTCCCCTGGTGGGGTCAAAAGGGAGGCTTGATATACCAGGCTAATAATGGCACAGAGCTCCCACAGGATAATGGCCGCCAGGTAAGATTAGATTATCACCGCTGGCGAGTTGGCTTTTTATTTTATAGCTCTATCGGTGTCCGAGTGAAACTCTATAAAAATACAAGGCTGGCTGGCTGGATGTCTACCGTAAAAATGGACAGGGCGAGTATCCAGTCCTGTAGTAAAGGAAACGTAATAATACCGGGACTTATACCAGTTGGCTATAATGCTCAGGTTTCTGCTTCCGCAACCAATACGAACAGCCTGGAAAGGACCCTGAAATGGGCCGCCGCACCCCTCCATGTGGAGGTCATACCAGAGCACTTCAATTTCGACTTTTCGGTAACTTATCGTGGAGCAAAGATATCAAGATCTATAATTGAGTAGAACAAATGTGCCAATGTTTCTCTGTTTTCCATAAATGTAAATGAGGAGTTATGAAAATATTCACTGATACATTAAACCAGAAAATGCATGAGGCTTTTCAGGCGCTCAAAATGGATGCCGGGTCGTTTTTGCATCGTGCAGAACGAAGCTTTCAGATTGCAGAATCCCACCTATTGCAGCTCCGGGAATTTATTGCAGGATACACATTTACGGACGAAGAAGAAGAGATTCTTTTCTTTAAGCATATAAAGCCTAGTTTTCACAAAGAACTGCTGTATTGGGGTGAGATTATCCGTATTGAAGCGGGATGGCCCTCCGGCTCACCGGGGGATATCAAACGGTACCAAAAGCAAATGCTCAGGGAGATAAATGGCTTCTTTGCAAGACATCAGTTCCTCTATGAATATTATAAGCTGGAACGCAGCCATATGGATAATATGTTGTATTTACGAGAAGCTAATTATACCCCCTTATTTCCAATTGACAGTTCCGATCTGGACAGGACTTTTTCGACACTTCCGGGTAATATCCGTGCAGCAATAATGGCGCTGGAAGAGGTTGCCGTATGGTTGCTGAACAAAAGGGAAAAGCAGGATTCAAATCTATCAGCACAGGAATCACAAGCCCTGGTCTGGACAGGTTCAAAGGCACAACTTATAGAACTGGTGTATGCACTGCAGAGTTATGGTGTATTTAATCACGGCAAAACGAATGTAAAAGAGGTAATGGCTTACATGCAGCATTGTTTTAAGGTGGATAAAGTGGCCAATTATTACGGCTACTTTCAGGGAATGCGGATCCGTAAAAAGGACCGCACCCCTTTCCTGAATGGCCTTATAGAACAAACATTGCGACGGATGGATGAGTCCGATGAGTTCCCCAGATTCTCGTGATCATTTTTCAAAATATATTTTTAGTAGCTACTACCAAAGTATCAAAAATGCAGATCGCGCATCATCAATTTTGCTATCAGAAATCAAGGACAAATTAAAATTTAAAATTCAATGTTAGAACAAATCACATGGAGCAGTTACTGGATCGCAGCGATCATTTTGCTGGTCATCTATTACCTGGTTGTAGCCCTGATATTTTTCCGCAGCGATATCACTAAAGGCATGAAAAGGCATCTGGCAGCAGGAAGAAGCGGTGACGACGAAGATAACGAGGAAACCACATCCGGAGAAGATGGCTTCAAAGAGTTGGAATCTATAGTAGCAAAAATTAAAGCTACCCTCGAAGAGGCAGGTAAGGAGGCCGACAAGCAAGAGCTGCTTGTTAAGATCGGAGAGAATCTGGCAGGCTATAGCGGTTTAGATACGCCGGCCTTCAGGGTAGCCATTAATAATTACATCATTGGCTACGCCGAAAAAAAATGTGCGCTGCACTTTGAGGAAGATGAGTTAAACAAGTACTGGGAGCAGATCAGGAGATAAACCAGGAGTCAATAAATAACATAAGGAGCAGGAGGAAAAGTGAAGAAAGGATTTATGTTAAAGGCCATAGGCCTGTCAATCATCATGGGCTTAACGACAATTATGTTGTATGCCCAAAGCGGAGAAGCGGGAATCAACGCAGCTACCGAACAGGTAAAGGAGTATTTTAAAGTCGGGGTAAACCTCGTGTATGCTATAGGGGCTATCGTCGGACTCGTGGGAGCCGTAAAGGTATACAATAAGTGGAGCAGCGGCGAGCCGGATACAGCGAAAGTGGCGAGCAGCTGGTTCGGAGCCTGTATCTTCCTCGTGGTGGTGGCCACAGTTCTAAAAGGCTTTTTCGGCGTATAAAAAATAAAAACGAATTCTCATGAGCAGGAAATTGACTACAGTGGATATGAAAGGGACGATTTTTGAGGTCGATGCTTTCCGCGAAATGTTGCGCCAGGTGGATGAACGGAGCAATACAATAGCTTTCCAGGCATTTGACAAGGAAGGCGATGGTTACCGCCTACTTTATGATCCATTGACGCGGAATATCCCACTAAGTAAAAAGGCGGTACTGGCAGACCCTGACAGGTTTTGCTGGGTCATACTTCCCGCACTGATGGAACTTGATCCGGAGGGGATAGCTCTAAGGTATGATATACCGTTGGAAATTCTTTGCCCTAATGCAGACGATGTCATCCCCAAAGAAATTAAAGCAGTTATCAAACCCCTATCTATTGTTTCGAAGCAAAAGGGAAAAGCAGGTAGATAATGAACAAAGCAAATAACGATCCGGTACAGTTACCCATATATGGTATCGAGGGCGTACCCTTCCTTGTCGATGTGGATCTTGCGCTAATGCGACACGCGAAGGATCCCTTGAACTTTATTGAGTTCAGCGATATGATAGATAAGGGAACCCATTATGAAACATATTTTGATCCCAAAATAGAAACAGCGGATGTATATAGTGACAGGCCCCGTGGACTGGTCAAGGTAAAAATTCCACAAATGGTAGTACTTGATCCGGAACGTGTTGCCTTGAAATATAACTTGAAAGTATCCGAGCTTCCTGATAGGGATTCTAAGCTACTGACAAGTCCGGATTGGTATCAGCTCCGTAAGATGGGAAAGCAACCCACGATCTGGATACTAGGTCAGGAATATGTGGCCAACATGAGGATGAACGTACTGGAACCAATGGACCTGCACAACGATTTCCTGATGCTTAGTGATATGAAACTTGACCCTACCCGTACCTTTTATTATGGTATGCTGGATACTGAAACGATGTCGCTGATCCGCTATGACGAAAAACAGATCAGGGCAATTCCAGAAAAAGCGGTAATAATCAGGATCCCACATGAGCGGGTACTTGATCCATACCTCCAAATATGGAAGATGGGATGGGAAGATCACCCCGAGCGCTTAGGTAAATTTCCGATCAGGTACAACTTTAAAGCGTTGGTTCTTGACGTAAAGGACACGCCCATTGATGCGTGTATTAAAGCTAATCGGAAAAAAAAGACTGTAACGCATAGGAAAGGAAAGGGATTGTGAGTAGAGAAATAAGTTATAAGATCAACAAAGGGGTAAATCGACCGATAGAATTTCGGGGATTGAAAGCTCAATACATTTATATCCTTGCAGCCGGACTAATACTGCTGCTCATAGGATTTGTAATAAGTTATATCGCGGGGGTGCCTGTCTACCTGTGTCTGCCTATGGTGCTTGTGTCAGGTGGTGGTTTGTTTAGTGTGGTATATAGGTTAAGCCACAGGTACGGCGAGCATGGGTTGATGAAAGCACTTGCTTTCCGCAAGGCACCTACCGCGATTATTTGCCACTCAAGAAAGGTATTTAACGATCTGGAAGAACATAATGATAATGAATAGACTATTGCCAACATACGAGATTGAGGGAATTGACTTTATTGTAGATGTAGACTTTAATCTCTTACGTCACCCAATACATGAAAAAATCGGTTATTCCTTTCTTCATGACATGACGGAAACCGGGACGGGATATACTTTGACTATTGATCCGGATAGTATGCTATCTAAAAATCAATCTGATTTGCAAGGCAGACGGACAATCTACGAAATACCCTATATGGTAAAGCTGGATCCAGAAGGCATGAAAGAGAAATTCTGCACCGGGATTTTGCCTGAAACGGACGGGGAATTAAAGAATAATGAAAATATATGGTATATGCGACAAATAGGAACGTCTGCGGCAGTAAAGATCCTTGATGACTACTATTTTTTGAACGCGGAGGGTCGTTGCTTTATCCGAACCAGGGTAGATAGTCCAATCTCTTTGCTGGATACTGCTAAAATGTCTATGGATCACTTTATTACCGTTCATCAATGTCTTTATGATCCGCAAGCGAAAACTATATATCATCCAGAAAGTTGGGTGCTACCTGAGGGGATAATAGGTCTACAGATACCAACAATGGCATATTGCGATTCCTATAATTATGCCCGTGTGCAGAACAGGCTAGACGAACCTGATTTTTTTCGCTGGCACCCGGTCAGGTCCAATATGCCCGCCCGTGAAATTCCCATAGAGCAACTGGGATACATCCGCAAGGCACAACTAACAAATGCAAAGCAGGAGCAAGGCGATGTGACGCGAACAACCACATCGGATAAAAAGTTTAAGCCAAAGCCGAAATTCCGTCCATAGCAATAATAAGATTTGCCGGACACCGGCTGGCATAAGGAGAAAGACACGATTAGTGAACAAGAAAAACGAGGAGCAAAAGGATGATCGTTATCATGATATTAGCAGGGCTGCTGCTGGCGGCCGTACTGCTGCAGAGCAAAGAACCATCGACAAACACGAGTGAGCTTAAAGATATTTTACCCATCTGGAAGGTAGAGCGGGATTGCCTGCTGTCCAAAAAAGGTGATGTAACAGTAGCTTTCCGGTTAAAGCTCCCAGAAATTTTTACGCTGAGCAGTACAGAATATGACGCCCTGCATGAAGTCTGGTTAAAAGCCATAAAGGTGCTTCCTCCGGGTACTATCCTGCATAAACAGGACTGGTTTACAAAGGCTAAGTATAAAGCGGACTTTTCCGGTGATCAAAATTTTCTGATGCGCGGCAGTGAACTTCATTTCAATGAAAGACCGTATCTGTCTCACGATTGTCTGCTTATGTTGACACTGAAAGCCCGGGACAGAAAACCATCGAGCTCAGCGCTGTCTTCTTTGCTGAGGAAAAATATTCTGCCACCTGGTTTAACTGACAAAAAGCATATGCAGCAGTTGCTGGATATCCTGGGCCAGTTTAGGCGTATCCTTACCGACAGTTCTTTTGTATCGCTGGAACAGATCGGAGAAAAAGAGTTGGTCGGCACTAAAGACAAACCAGGGCTGCTGGAACGTTATCTTTTTCTGCTTGAAAAGAGCGCTACACCACAGATCGCCGATGTGGTATTTAAACCGGAATGGAAGGTAGGATCAAAGCACTGCCAGTTGTTTTCCCTATCTGATGTAGATGCCCTGCCCTCAGTCTGTTCGCCTAAAATGCACTACGATAAGTATTCCACCGATAAGACGCGGTTTGCAGTCGGCTTCGCAACGCCTATTGCACAACTGTTGCCAGTAAACCATATTTACAACCAGTACATGGTCATAGAAGATGTACCGAAGACCTTGAAAAGAATGGAGGCAAAGGGGCGACGGTTGCAATCCCTATCTATGTACAGCCGGGAGAATACAATAGGAAGGGATGCCACGCAGGAGTTTTTGAACGAGGCTATTTCCGAAGCACGATCTCCGATAAAGGCGCACTTTAACCTGTTGTGCTGGACGGATGATGCGGAAGAATTGGGAGAGCTCCGTAATCAGACGGCATCTGCACTGTCAAAAATGGACATCACGCCACACCTGGAAACCAGTGGTGCTCCAGCCTTATGGTGGGCCGGTATTCCGGGAAATGAAGCTGAACTACCTGAGAATGACTGTTTTGATACGTTTGCCGAACAGGCGAGCTGCTTTCTAAATATGGAAACGGCCTATCGCAGTTCCAACAGCCCATTTGGGATCAGGCTCGGTGACCGCCTGACCGGTATGCCGGTGCACGTGGATATCAGCGATGAACCCATGACAAAAGGGATCACAACTAATCGCAACAAGCTGGCGGTCGGAGGCAGCGGTTCTGGAAAATCGGTATTCATGGCGCATTTACTTCACAGTTACGTGCAACAAGGGACGCATTGTGTGGTTGTAGATGTGGGGCATAGTTATTCAGGACTATGCGACCTGTTGGGAGGCTATTATTTTACGTATAGCGAGGAAGAGCCAATAAAGTTTAACCCGTTTTACTTAGCTGATGGGGAGGTGCTGGATACAGAGAAAAAGGAAAGTATAAAAACTTTGCTGGTGGCCTTATGGAAGCAGAACGATGAAAGCTTCCGCAGGAGTGAATATGTGGCCATATCAAACGCGTTACAATCCTATTATCAGTACCTGGATGAGCATAGCACCCTGTTTGCCTGCTTTGATACTTTTTACGAATTCCTGCAAAACGTATTTACCCGGGAACTCGAAGCTGATAGAGTTAAGGACAGGGATTTCGATATTCATAATTTCCTGTACGTATTGCGCCCGTTCTATTCCGGTGGGGAATTCGATTATCTGCTGAACGCAAAGGAGAATCTCGATGTATTAAACCAGCCCTTCGTAGTCATAGAATTGGACAATATTAAGGACCATCCGATTCTCTTCCCGATTGTTACACTCATCACTATGTCTTTGTTCATTTCCAAGATGCGAAAGCTTAAAGGTGTACGAAAGGTAATCGTGATCGAGGAAGCCTGGAAAGCCATCAGCAAAGGGGGAATGGCAGAATTCATGAAGTACCTGTACAAGACAGTCCGTAAACACTTTGGCGAAGCAATAACGGTAACGCAGGAGATCGATGACCTGATCGGCAACCCTGTGGTGAAGGATGCCATCATCAATAATGCCGACTGCAAGATCATCCTGGACATGAAAAAATTCCAGAACAAGTTCGGGGCAATACAGGAGGTGATGGGTATGACAGACAAGGGACGGGATATGGTACTCTCCCTCAACAAAGCAAACGATCCGGATTACAGGTACCGCGAGGTGTATATCGAGTTAGGTAACCAATCCATGAAAGTATTCCGGTACGAACCTTCTCCATTCGAGTATTATGCCTTTACAACAGAACAGAGCGAAAAAGTAAAAGTGCAGTCCTACGTCGATAAATATGGAAGTATTCAAAAAGGTATAACTGCGCTGGTTGCAGATTTAAGAAGTAATTAATCAAATAAAGATGAGAAAGCATTTAAAAGCCATTTTTACTACTGTACTGATCTGCTTTATGGTAATGATAGCGCCGCCGAAAGCTAATGCAGGTATCTATGAAATAATAAAAGCCGCTGTAGTAAAGGCGATTAAGGCTGTAGACCTTCGCATTCAGCGCCTGCAGAATAAAACCATCTGGCTACAGAATGCCCAGAAGAAGCTTGAAAATGAAATGTCCAAGCTAAAACTGAAAGAAATATCGGAATGGAGCGAAAAGCAGCGCAGCCAGTACGATGCGTACTTCAAAGAGCTATGGCGGGTGAAGAACGCTCTTGCAACTTACAACAAGGTAAAGAATATCACCAGCCGCCAGTTACAGCTCCTGGAGGAATATAAAAAAGCCTGGGGTCTGCTGCAGCAGGACAAAAATTTTACCCAACAGGAACTGTCCTATATGTACCGTGTGTATTCGGGTATGCTGGAAGAAAGTATGAAACATCTCGAAGAGCTGATGCTGGTAGCTAATTCATTACGGACTCAGATGTCGGACGGTAAACGTATGGAGTTGATAAGTAAAGTGGACAGCGATATGGAATCTACCCTGGCAGAGATCCGGATTTTCAGCGACCGGAATTTCAGGCTGAGTGTGTCACGTACCACCGACCGGCAAGAGGCCGAACGCCTGAAAGTGATGTATGGTCTTAAATAGGAGGAGTTTGGATGAATAGTGAATCAACAGAAAAGCAGGCAAAGGAATCAATCATCAACTTGCTTAGGCAAAAGGGATACCGTAACCGGTTTGCACTATCCGTACCGGGCAGTAATTTCCCAAGGCAGTATGGGATGTTAGCAAAATGTGTTGACATATTCTTCATGCTTCTAAAGGAAGGGAGAGCGCCATCCGGAAAGCTGGAACTGGATACTACTTTGCCGTACAACGACAGGATCACTTGCAGGTTTAAATTGGAATACCAGCAAGTTAAAGGGTTTGTTATCCGGGAATTGAGAGTACACAAAATGCATTTTAAAAGTAAAGAGTTTCGGTTTTCGCATAACCAGCAGGTACCCGGAAGTATGATACTGGGTAGTTTCTTTCCGGAACCAAAACCCTGGGAAGGTATCAGAAAAGGAAAATTCAGGCCCTAACAAAAAAATGGAAAAAGATGAAGAAGATAAAAGTGATTTTGTTTTTCGTGCTGAGTGTATTTTGTTTACCAGCTATTGGGCAGACTTCCGATGAATGGCTCCGTCAGAAAAGTACACAGCGCAAATATCTGCTGCAACAGGTCGCCGCCCTCCGTACTTATGGCGAGTACCTGAAAAATGGATATGGTGTTATCAAGGACGGATCCGGGTTGATAAGGGATATTACGGCAGGAGAATTAAACCTGCACCGTGATTATTTCGGAAGCCTGAAAGCAGTTAATCCCGCACTTTTGAAAAATGACAAAGTGGAGGCTATCCTGTCCATGCAACAGGCAATGGAGCAGAGCCGTCAAAGCATGCGTGAAAAGACGTACAATTCCGCAGATCTTAATAGGGATGAGAACCGACAGTTCCGTAAACTGCTGGACGGCATGGAATCAGATTGTACGGCGCTGATGGAGGAATTGCTGTTGACAATAACCGACGGAAAACTGGAATTGACGGATGATGAACGCATAAAGCGTATTGGCAAAATACATACAGCTACGCAGAACCTGTACGGTATACATCGCAGGACGGCTGATATGCTTTTGGCAATCAGTACACATCGTAAGCGTGAAATAAAGGAGTTGCAACAGCTGTTGAAAATGCAGGGATTGCAGTGATATGATAAGCACAAGTGAGTTTAGAAAATGTGAAAATGATAAAGCTTATGGTAACAGTAATTTCATTAGGACTCGGCGTCCAGAGTACGGCGCTGTATTATATGGCCAGCATGAAGGAGATCCCCGGTGCAGATGTTTCGGTGTTTGCAGACCCCGGACGGGAAAGTACCGCGACTTATCGCTACCTGGACACGCTCCTGGACTGGCAGACCACTAACAACGGTATACCAATAAAGGTATGCGGACAGCGGAATCTTTACAATGACCTTGTCTATAAATCAAACATGACAAGATTTGCATCCGTGCCGGCATTTACCAAGAATACAGATGGCAGTACCGGCATGCTGCGCAGACAATGCACATTCGAATACAAGATAAAACAGGTAGACGATTATATCCGGGATGAGATCTATAGACTCCCTAAAGGTGCCAGGCGTCCCCAGACTAATATCTGTATCGGTATAACGCTGGAGGAAGCCGAACGGATGAGCATTCCCCGTGAACGTTGGAAGATCAACGTATATCCGTTTCTCGGTCTGAAAGTTGACAGCTGGGGCAATGTGGAGCGTATTCCCTGGTCCATTCCGATGGACAGGAAGGCTGTCCTGAAATGGTATGGTCTGAAAGGGCTTCCGATTCCAGAAAAATCCAGCTGCGTTTTCTGTCCTTATCAATCCGATGCGACATGGGCAGAGCGCAAGCAACATGCGCCGGAAGATTTCAAAGCCGCTATAAAAGTGGATGAGGCAATCCGGAACAGCACCAAACAAGGGATCAATAACCCGGTATTCCTACACCGTTCCTGTACACCGCTGAAGGACGTGATCTTCGATACCTCACAAAGGTCTGACTGGGGTGAATGTTCAGGAACCTGTCACACCTGATGAGTAACAATAAAAAAAATACAGGAAAATGAAAAGATTATTCACACTCCTTATCTGTATATGCTGCTTGCAGCTACACCTTGTTTCCGCCCAAAAGGCGGAGATAGAACAGCTGCTTCTGAATGTAGAGAAACTGGCCCAGTTCAAGCAGATCCTCAAAGATATGAAGAAGGGCTATGACGTAGTATTCAAAGGCTACAATTCAATAAAGGATATCTCTGAGGGCAACTTTGATCTGCATAAGCGCTTCCTTGACGGGCTGATGGCCGTTAACCCTGAACTGTCAAAATACCGCCGTGTCACAGACATTATCCGTTATCAGGGATACCTGCTTTCAGAATACCGGGCCGCCTATCGGCGATTTGTTTCCGGGGGAAGATTCTCTCCTCAAGAAATTGATTACATAAACAAGGTGTACCATAACCTATTTGACAGGAGTATCGAAAACCTGGATGAACTGGCAATGGTGCTCACGGCGAACAAACTAAGAATGAGCGATGAGGAACGCTTGACGGCGATAGACAGGATCTATACTGATATGGAGGAAAAACTGGTTTACCTGCGCAGTTTCAACAAGCGCACCGGCGCGCTGGACAGTAAAAGGGAAATGGAAATAAAGGAATTGGAAACTATAAGAAAAATGTACGGTAAATGAGACGGGTAAAGTATAGAAATGGATTTATTATGGTGGCGGTCACTCTTGGCCTTTGTTTGCCGTTGGGAGCTACAGCACAACATGTTGGTGACAGTATCTACAGCTTTAACAGTGTATTGGATAAACTGTTTGATGAGATGTTGCCTTTAAGTGGCCGCCTCATGGACGTTGGCAGGGCAATTGGTGGATTTGCTGCACTGTGGTATATATCACTGAGGGTATGGAAGCACATCGCTGCGGCTGAGGCCATAGATTTTTTTCCTTTGCTCAGACCGTTTGCAATCGGTATGGCAATTGTGCTCTTTCCTCAGGTCATAGCCTTGATGAACGGAACGCTTAAGCCCTTGGAGGCAGGCACAAGAGCTATGGCCGGTGATTCCCATAAAGCGATCTATGAGCATATTCACCAGAGAGAGCAATCAGTTAAGGACGTTCCGACCGATGCCATATATCCGGGGGCAACACCTAATACCGACAAATACGAACACCCGGATGGCACATCAGAGGAAGGAGGATTCTTTTCGGGCTTGAGCAGTGCTTTTTCCTGGTTTGGTATCAAGCGTTTCGCTATGACATTCTTTAGTGAAGCACTGCATATTCTGTATTCGGCTGCCAGCTTGTGCATTAACGTGATCAGGACTTTCTATTTGCTCATACTGGCGATCATCGGACCAATTGCTTTCGGATTAAGCATTTTCGACGGTTTCCAAAATACACTCAGCAACTGGTTTGCGCGGTACATCCATGTGTATTTATGGGTGCCAATAGCAAATGTGTTCGGAGCAATCTGTTCGAAGATCCTGGAGAATATGTTGATACTGGATCAGGGATTCTTCAGCACAGTGAATTACGTCATATTCCTGGTGATTGCTGTCGTCGGATACACGACGATACCTTCCGTGGCCGGCTATATTGTGCAAGCAGGGGGGAACGATTCGCTATTGGGTAAAGTAAGCAATATGACGCGGCAGGCCGCAGCAGCAGCTGCAAAAATAATGTAATCGTAAGGAATACTTGATAGGTATGAAAATAACAATTGCTAACAAACTAAAAAGAGGAGGGATAGGTGTTCCGTCAATTTAATAATATAGAAACTGCATTCAGGCATGTAAAGCTATTCACCTTAGTGGTCGTTGCCGCCTGTATGGCCATCTGCTGCTTTACCGTCTATGAAAGCTACCGAATGGTTACCCGCGTACAGGACCGTATTTACCTGCTGGCTAACGGGAAAGCCCTGGAAGCATTTGCTGCGGAAAGAAAGGACAACATCCCTGTTGAAGCAAGAGATCATATCCGGATGTTCCACCACTACTTTTTCAGTCTTGACCCCGACGATAAGGTTATAGCCGAAAATATAGGGAAGGCATTATACCTGGCAGACGGTACGGCACGCAAACAGTATGAAGATCTAAAAGAGAGTAATTTCTATTCGGGTATTATCTCCGGCAATATCAGCCAGAAGGTAACAGCCGACAGCATCGTATTGGATCTTGATTCTTACCCATATCGTTTCCGCTATTACGGCAGACAGGAGATTATCCGGCCAACTGCATTGGTAAGCCGAAGCCTGGTCACTGAAGGCCATTTACGCAATGTCACCCGTAGTGACAATAATGCACATGGCTTCCTGGTAGAGAAATGGCGTATCGTTGAAAACAGGGATCTGGAACTAAAAAGACGTTAACGATGAATAAAAGAAAGCAGAGCAACGGAAGTTCCAACAAGGACGTACTCGCAGGTAAGATCGCTGGATGGATCGTGCAGCAACAGTTACGGCTTTCACGTAAACTATCGGCATGGGAAATGAAGCTAAACCGGATTCAAAAAAAATGGCTCTTCCTGACCTTCGCAGGGATTGCCGGAGCTTATTGCAGCTTTCTGTTGCTTGCAGGCTTGTTCGGGACAATGGAACCCGGGTCTCGGCATTCAGGAAAGGCGGTGATAGTTCCGGTAGATAGCATGGGTTACAGCAATTTGCAGCTACCTCAACCGAGAACGGTTGATGAGGAGCGTGGAGAAAATAAACATCATAAACAACAATAAAATGGAAAAACAATCAACACAATTGGAAAAGCGGCGAAATTTTCTGTTAGTACTGCCACTGATCGCGCTACCTTTTATCACACTTGCTTTTTGGGCACTTGGTGGTGGGAAAGGTGAAGCCGTAGCCCAGCAGCCCAACGGAGTTAACAAAGAATTGCCCGGAGCACAACTCGAAGAGGAAGCGCTGGATAAGATGAGCCTTTACAGCAAGCTCGGACTGGACACCGCCGTGATCAGCCGCGTGGATTCCATTTCTGCCTTATCCGCCGAAGAAACAGGTATGCCAATGGATAGCTACGGCGCTAATGATCCTTATGGTGGCTTAAACGCTTACCGGAGCTCCGGTTACAATGATCCCAATGAGTCCCGTGTCCGTGAACGTTTAGCAGAACTGGAACAGCTTATGCAACAACAGAATGATCGGGCATTAGCTCCGGTAGCGACTTCATATGGTGAAAATGCATCGATGGCAGGTCTGGAACAGATGATGGAACGGATGTCGGGGCAAAATGAGCCTGATCCGGAGCTGGATGCCTTGAACGGAATGCTGGACAAGATCCTTTATATCCAGAATCCGGAACATATGCGCGATAAACTCAGGGAACAGTCCCTGCAGCATCGGGGAGCCGTTTTTGCGGTCGGCAAGGAACCCCGTAGTAATGCACTGCCTTACTTGCGTAAGCCTGCGCCGGACAGTATGATCTATAGTGAAGCCCTGTTCCAGGCTGGAACCTATCGCTCAGGTAACAAGTCTTTAGAAGTATTACGAATGCCGGAGACGAATAACTTTTACGGTATAGACAGCAGGAAAGAGAAAGGCAGTGCTGAATTAGCGGCTATCCCGGCAGTTATCCATGAAACGCAAACATTGGTATCCGGTTCCAACCTTAAAATGCGGATTACCGAGGACATTTTTGTCAACGGAATACGGATCCCCACCGGAAGTTTCCTTTCCGGTCAATGTGCCCTTAACGGCGAGCGCCTACAGGTAGTGGTAAACGGGATCAGATATTTCAATCACCTGCTACCTGTGAAACTGCTTGTATTTGATCTGGATGGAATAGCAGGCATACGTATTCCCGGTGCAATTAGTAGGGATGCTGCTAAAGACGGAGCAGATCGTGCCGTCCAGAGTATGCAGTTCATGAGTCTTGACGGATCTATCGGTACGCAGGCGGCAGGAGCCGGTATGGAAGCTGTGAAAGGACTGCTATCTAAAAAGGCAAAATTGGTCAAAGTAACCGTGAAAGCCGGTCACCCGGTATTACTCTTTGATGAAGAATCTAAAAACAATTAATATCAAAATCCAAGAACATGAAACGTATCATTTTTTTAATGCTCACTTTATTATCTGCCTTTACAGTAGCTATGGCACAGGAGCAGGAAGCCATCAGGGCCAGATCAGTAATTGCTGACCGACAGTTGGAAATTACCTGGCACAAGACCACCCTATTACTTTTTCCAGCACCGATCAAGGATGGGAGCAGAGGGGATAATACCATTCTCGCCGAACGAGTGGAAGGTGTAGAAAATGCACTTAAAGTGAAAGCTGCCGAGCGGGACTTTCAGCAGAGCAACCTGCATGTCGTCACTACAGACGGCAAGGTCTATGCATTCACTGTCAATTATAATGAATACCCCTCGGAGTTTACAATCGACATGGGTGCACAACCGCCCTATTCCCCCGCAACCTTTGAAGGAATATCCTTAAACAGCAGGGAATTGGAGCTTCGCGCGGCAACAATTAAAGGCATTCCTCCCTTCATAAAAAAAGTGGATCAGCGCAGGTTCGGTATGGAAATGAAACTGGAGGGCATTTTTGTAGATAACGATGTCTTATTTTTCAGGTATAGGTTATACAACAAGGCGCAGATAAAATTTGATCCCGCATCCCTGCGCTTTTATGTCCGGGACAAAAAAAGGGCGAAGCGTACCGCTGTCCAGGATACGGAGATGGAGCCTGTATTTGTACAGCACAGCGGAAAACCCGAGAGCGCTAACGGACAGACGATAGTTGTTGCCTTCCCGAAATTTACTATTGCTGAACGGAAATATTTTGTTACCGAGCTGATGGAACAGGGGGGAGACAGGAACCTGGGCTGCAGGATAGATCAAAAGAAACTGTTGCAGGCAAAGACATTGGAGTAATTTATTTAAATCAAAAAGATCTGAGATGGAATACGGATGGGATATAGATCAACGGACACCGACCTTTTTTTCGGCCCTGGATGAATGGAAACACTTTGAGGACCTTTCGAGTGAAAAGTACGGGGCGGACTCCCTAAAGGATAGGGATTTTCAAAAATTGAAATTACGGGAGTATGAACGGCTTTACCGTTTCTACAATGGACGCGTCGACCTTTCACGTGATGAGAGAGCAATGCTGCTTATGCTGGGCTTTCAGCGTAAGAAGCTAAGGAAGGCACTCTATCCGGGCCAGATAAGGCGTGTGTTGCACCGGATCGGTTCTTTCCTGAGCGCAAAGATTCAGGGAGCCAAAACAAAAGATCCATTTGGCACTGATACTGAACGGTATCTATCCACCAGGTGGTATCCCGATAATAAAACTCAGGCTAAGCCACAAGATGCTGAACAGCGGCAAGGACAGCAGCAGCAACAGCAACAGGGCAACAGGATCCCACTCGGCCTCAGACAACATAAAAATAATAACAACGGCAAAAGGCATACCCTGTAAACCAGGGAGCATCGATTTTGCTACATCTTCATATTTAAAAAATAATAAAAATGAGCAACGAAAATTTTAATACCGAAAACTTCGAATACCTGAAAAAGCAACTCGAATATTTAGGCTGGGGACACCTGGCACCTAAGCTCGAAGAGAACATACGGGATGAAAAATCAAAGTTCGAACTTGTTCAAACCGGGCAGGGAGAAAGCGAAGAAAGTACCGTCGACTACGAACTACAGTTCAATAAACACAAGGAGCATCCATTCTTTTACTTTAACAGAACCGTCGCTACACTTAAAGAAAACGGCGAAGTTATTGCCGTGGCTTCTTTCCGGGAGTCCTGGAAGCTTACCGAAGAAGAGATGTCCCGTATCCTGTCATATGGAAGTAAGGTTGCGGTCTATAAAGAAAATATTAAAAATGATGCAGGCGAATCTTTCAATGCCTGGATCACTGTGAATGTGAGCCAGCCGCTTGATGAGGCCGGGCATTTGAACGTGAACACCTATCACGACAAGTATTACAAAAAATATCCGTTTGATCTCGACTATTCTATTTCAAGACTACCTGACCAGATCAAGGAGCAGATCAAAGACAAACACGAGGAAGTAAAATCTTACATGAAGCTAGGTATTCCCTATGCTGTAGATGTTGAAACTACTGAAGGAATGGTCGGCGGGTGCCTGTCGGCGAATGCGAAGGTCGGACGGATAGACGTGCTGGACGAAAACATGGAGCTCGCAAAGTTGGCAGGGAGAAAGGAACTACAGCAGGCTCCCGCCCAACAGGGCCAACCTCAGCAAAGTGAACAACAGAAGCCTGAGGAAAAAAAAAAGTTCCAACAACAGCCGATAAGGGGGAATCAGTTTAGAAATAATCAAGGGAAAGGTATAAGCAGGTAAAGCCTGAATTGGCTTTACCTGGATGTACCGATCGCACAAGAACAGGATGCTATGACTCCGGAACAGATAGAAATATATAATAAGGCCGCTGAGCTCGGAACGATACCCGATGAAATGAATCCATTATTCCTGTTCAGCATCACCCATTCACATTTACTACTTCGAATCGTAGCCGGAGAGTTTGATCCGGTAGCCCTGGCGAGACAGGAGCTTGAAAACAGGGGGATTGAAGTCCCAGGTATTAAGGTAATACCACGAACAGAGGATGAGCAAACAACAAGGACAAAGGACTCAAAGAGAAAAAGAGGGAAAAAACTGTAGTGTCTATGGAGATCAACGAACAACATAAAAGGCAATTTCTTTCTGATATGGAATTGATGGGACTAAAGGAGGCTTTACTGGATGGATACTATGATGTCCTGGCCACAGGCAAACAAATTAGCGTCAGTTGGCGGGAGTATAGTGATTTTGGTGACCACCGGGTTTTATATGAACCAGAATTAAGACTGGATGACAGTGGCCTACCCTATTTATACGGGTACACGGCCACACTATTGGAAACCCACCCGATACATCACGGTATCTATGAGCAAATTGATACCTGGCAACTGGAAGCAATACTGAGAGAAGGAAAATGGGTGTCAGACGCAGTGCTTTTCAGTCAGCTTTATGCGCAAATCACGGAATTATCGGTTTGTGGTAACAGCAGAGCAAAAGACATTGCTCAAAGGTTGGAAGCACGTTACTGGTTGGGAACAACCGTCGACCGCTTTGTAAATGGCATTGAGCTTCGCAGGAAATTTGGACGGACGCATTTTTTTTCTTGTGACCAACAGGAATTGAGTAACCTAACTGTTACTCATGCCTATAATCTATTGTCTGGGAGGCCAGTGCTTCGTTTTTCGAAAGGACAGGGTGTACGGTCTTCCAGGGGGTGGATCGGGCTTAAACGACTTAGACAGCCAATAGTAATCGGACAGCAGCTTCATTGGTTTCAGGAAAAAGGCTACCCGGATTTTGGCCCGGGTCCACTTATACAACATTTACCTTTTAAAAACCCTTTGCAGTGGTACAGTGATCTTAGATTAGTAGGTGGCCTTATGGAAGGCAACATGGTAAGTGCGCCCCTTATAATTGAAGGGAAAGAAAGACTATGCAGTATTGCTGTTGAGGCAGAGTATAACCGGGCACGGGTATTCGATGAACAAGGAATTGAGATGGATGTACCTTACTTATTAACTCAGACAGCCAAGATCAGGGAAGAGAAAGAAGAGAAGCCCTCAACAAGAAAAAAGCCAATAGGTAGGAAGCTGTAGCTACCAATGCCATTTTTAAATAAAAAGATATGATATATAAAACTGACTTGGAAGAGCTACTGAAATATCTCTCTGACCTACACTTGATTGCAGACACCACTAAGGACTGGCTTTTAAATGAAAGGCCAGATGCCCCGGCCCTATGTAAAGGGCGCACTGATATGGATGAACATACGCAGGTTAACATCGATCTGCTTATTAAACCAGAAAGTGACGGATACAGTGTCGATGGTTATAAAATTGAGCTGGTGAAGATCCCTAAAGTAGCCCATACAGTATCACAAGGAATCGACACGGCTCAACTGGAGCAAAGGCTTGCCGCAGTTAACTGGCGGATGATTGACAAAGAACAGTTATTGGAGGATAATATAGCGGTAATCATTGATGAGGTAATGTTCCTGAGACTTACCGGATCAGGTCAGGCCCAGGATGTTATGGATATGCTCATACTCAAATATTGGTCATCAGCGCCGGTAATGGAGGTTCTGGACTATATTGACTTAACGCCGTTTAAGACTGGTTTTTCATGTGAGCTGCATGGTAATGTCAATGATCTTGATGCGGTACAGGCTTACAATCTTCTTGAGGGACGCTGTGTTATGCGCTTTTATGATCTCCAGCAAGAATTCCCAACGGATGCTTATTGGTTAAAATTTGAAAACGGAGATTTCATTGAATATCCAGCCTATAATATAAATGGAGCCTTACAAATACTTCCTCTATTTCCACCCTTGACTATGAAAACAGGTCCAAACTTAATGGCATTGGTACTCTGCGGTCAACGAGTAAAAGTCAATATGAAAGTTGGAGGAACCATTGTTGATGTTGGGATCGAGGCTGATGCACCTGATAGGGATATTGCAATTTTCAACTCCTCCGGTAAGCGGGTAACACTTTCAGAACTGAAAGAGCTCATAAGAAAGCAAGGCCAAAAGCCAGGGAAGACGCAGCGGCCCGGAAGATAGGCCGCTGACAATAATAGACGATTAATTCTTATACATTATGATACAGGAAAAGGAATTGGAACGGATACCAAAATGCCTGGATGACATGGAGCTGGTTCCTCTCGAATTATGGAGATCGATCAATCACAACGTTATCGAAGCTGGTATTACAGGGTTTGCGAGAAATGATGAAGACTCCATTTCTTTTAAAATTAAAATTAAACATGACGATTTAACTAATGGTTACGTGCTTGAAGGTTACAGTGCAACTCTATTGCACGTCGGGGAAATCAGTCATCAATATGTTAATGGTGTTGACACCGCTTTGATTGAAGATGCCATTAAAAAATTTGACTGGCAAAAAATAACCCCGGTAATGTTGAAGGAGCAACCGGAAGCGGCAAAGATGATGGACCGATTGCTGGAGCTCCACGGAACAAATGATCAGCGTGGAATGGACATCGCTATGCTTCTTGTTATGAAATATTTTGTGGGAACACCGTTAGGATTGGTTTTCGATTTTCCGGAATCCAAGAAGAATTATGAAACGAGCCTCTTTATTGATCTTAATGGGAACGGCCACGACCTGAACTTAAAGGATGCTTACCGTTTGTTATGCGGCAGAGGCGTAGCCAGATCAGTAACGCCTGACGGAAAGAGTGACACCCTTTGCTGGATGACGATGGAAAACGGGAAAGTGGTGAAAGTGGACGATTTTAATGTGGTCAAATGTATTTCCGCATTGCCTTTCCATCAGCCCAGATCGGTACTGCAACTTGCTGAAGACATTGCCGAAATGACAGCCGGTAACCAGTGCTTCGGAAAATTCAGGATCGATAGCAGTACGTTTCATGCCTATTATGAACCGGATCCTTTAAATGGAACTATTGCTTTACGGGACCTGAAACAGAATAAGCTCAATCTCCTCGATCTAAAAAGAAATCCGGATTTAATTAACGCACTTCCGCGTAAGAAAAATGATCGGGGGAGACAGCTTGGCCTATGAGAAAAATGTGTGACTATAGTATTGAAAAGAAGGATTTGGAGTATGGAAAATAAAAAAAGGTTACGGCCACCACTGACCTATTATGGTGGTAAACAAACACTGGCACCAATCATAGTGGAGATGATTCCGGAGCATATATTATATGGAGAACCGTTCTTTGGGGGAGGTGCAGTGTTTTTTCTTAAGCCACCATCAAAGATTGAAGTTATCAATGATACTAATGATGCACTGATGAACTTTTATCGTGTTGTCAAGACACGTTTTAGCGAGCTTAATGACCTGGTCCAGCTATCGCTGATTAGTAGAGAATTGCATCACCAGGCGACCATCGTCTATCATAATCCCGCGCTTTTCGATGAAGTGAAGCGCGCCTGGGCGATCTGGGTCTTGTGTATGATGGGATTTTCATCAAAAATTGACGGTCCTTTCGGTTTTGATAAAAAAGACGGAAGCCAATCTAAAAGATTATCATTCAAGAAATCTGCTTTTACAGAAGAACTTATGCAAAGGTTAGAGCGCGTGCAGATTGAGTCCGCCGATGCACTATATGTGATTCAAAGCAGAGATCATGAAGGTGCCTTCTTTTACTGCGACCCGCCGTACGTTGGATCTAATATGGGGCACTATAAGGGTTATACGGACCAGGATTTTAGAGACCTGCTGGAATTGTTAGCCTCCATAAAAGGAAAATTTCTATTGTCATCTTATCCCTCACCGATGCTTAATGACTTTATCGAGGCAAATGGCTGGCATTCCATAAAAAAAGATATTACAACTACTGTTAACATTAAATGCGGCAATCCGAAAATTAAGACAGAGGTGCTTACCGCAAACTATCCGATTGACCCAGTCAGTGCCAGAGGATTTTCAATTTAGCAGACAATAAAAATGGATCTAAGATGAATATGCAACAGGTTATAATGATAGATGATCACGGTTTTACGTTCGAACAAATGGGAATCCGTAATAAAGAGGAACCGTTTAACTTATTGCCGTACAAAATGATGCACAGCACAAGAACAAAAGCAACCAATAACAGGATGGTCAGGTTTATGTATGATACAGATAAAAGATGCATAGCCGATCTCACCGGATACCATAGTACGCTACCGGCATCATTAAAATACGTTGAATTTGTCGGTATATGTGATCAGATCAAAGACAATGTTACTGCCGAAATAGTTGCCGGTCTTTTAGAACCTGCCCATCAAAGTTTATTTTGGGAAGAAGGATGTTTTAAGGCCCGAGAGGTTCCTATGGTAAAGATACTCGGAAATCCCTTTATTGTCGACTCACAGAATTATGAGATGGTCAATGTATTCAATAGGGCAAAAAAGATAGGCTTTGATAAGATACAAATAATGGAAAGAACCGGCGAGCTGTTTTTTGACTTTAACACCGATAAGCAAACCATTGCCGGCCCGTCAGATGATCTCGATTTCGTATCCATCGCTATACTGCCTCCGCTGGAGCAAATTGACCCCATAGGCTACAAGATAATTAACAGCCAAAAACCTGTAATACGTGAGCATACAATGGATTTAGCATTTAAGCCAGGTGGAAAGGGACTAAAAAGGTAAAGTTCAAAAATAGTAATGTGCGCGGATCTACCTGGAAAGATTAACCTGGAGCCTCATTAGGATTTGATAAAAGTATTATTGATATGGAAGCGGATAATTATTATGTTAGAAACGAAGAGACTGGGAAGCTGAACATATTCACAACAAAGGAGTATTATCAATCCTTGGAGTTTTCCCAAAGAAAAATTTTTACCAGTTATTGCCTTTTTAGTAGAAAACAGGATTGTTGGATTTCCAAAGCAAAGGCAGGCAATGCCATTTTCCTTAAGCAGCAATTGGCGACACTTGGCTTTGAAGACAGGGGCGTTATTGGCAAAGAACTACCTTTTAAAGCGCAGGTTGAAAGGGAAAAGGAACGGGCGGCCCTTCGAGCAGAGCGATCGGAAATAAGGGCAGAAAAAGCCAAAGAACGCTCCGATACCTTGTATAAGACTGCATCAGAAATGGCTAGTGTCATACCATTCGGTCAACCTATCCTTGTGGGTCACCACAGCGAACACCGCGACCGCAAGTATCGCGAAAGGATCCACAATACTATGGGACGTTCCGTAAAAGAACAGGAGAAAGCCGGTTATTACGAAGATAAAGCTGAATCGGCCAAGTATACTGCTTCGGGTGAAAAGTATAAAAACCCGCGTTACCTGGCTAATCGTATGAAAGAAACGAAGGCTGCCATTAGACGGCTTGAGCGGGCATTAAAAGGAAAGCTTTACGTTCATTCACCCGAAAGGGAGATCAGCGAGGAAGATCGAAAATTCTACACGGAACGATTACTGAAGGAACAGGAAAAAATGGGCTTCTATAATAACTGTATGAAGGAAATCAATCCGGAATTTGAGCTCAATAAGCCGAAAGAAAAAAAATCTAAGAAAGGAAAAGGACTTAAATAGAAGCAGCGAGATGGCAGAAATCATAAGATATAGAGGGCGTACAACTTCGTTAGGCACCTGCGATAATTTGTATTATGTGTCTTTTCAGAAGTATGTTGCGGCGCTTAACAGTGGATTACTTACGGGGCTCCCTGGCAATGGATCGCCTATGGACTATATTAATTGCAATTATGGCTTTCGGTTCAGATTTCCCTTCCCGGATGAAGACAAATAGAAATTTGGTGAAATCATAGAACCATTTAATCGTGGTGTGCCAATAACCGTTTCATCAACTATGTTACTTGATGATCCTGATTTCGCTCATCAGACAATTCAGGTTGAAATTGTTCAACAGAAACCGGTAATTGATAATGAAAGTGGTGATTTCCATCTTGCATTGGTTTTTAAAGATCCGAGCACCCGCCAGTCCTACAGCATCAGGGGAACGGAAGACATTAGAAAGTTGGTGGTAGACATTGTTCGTAACCATGTTGTAAATGAACCGGATCCACAAAAGAAGAGCTTTTACCGGGCCATTGCTGTACGGATAGTCAAAGGTTATGGTTTGAATGTACTTAAGGAGTATAAGCAAGCAGTAAACAAAGCTACTAAAAATCAGCCCCGGCGAATTAACAGGGGATTGAACAAAAGAGGAATATAATATGGCAGAATTAAAGAAAAGAATGCTGACGTTCAGCAGCGGGAAGGTGGTTAAATTATGGGGGAACAGTCTGGCTATAGGAAAGAGCCTGGAAGTCGGGGAAGGGTACGCACCTAATGTTTTTGCATATTCAGTAAACCAAACAACGGAGAAATCAACACCAACGGTTTTTAATCCCTATGGTTTTACAAAAGAAGAGCTGTTGGAGCTGGCTGATTACCAGATCAGACTATGGATGGATCTAAAAGATGCTATCCGTACCCATGGTACAGGGAGTGTAAAAGTATTTAATAAAGATGGAATGATTTAGTGCTGTTTTATGGAACTGAAAAGACAGGTGGTGATGGTAGACCCACGAAAAATCCGTGACAAGGATTTATTTCCTGAAGAGATCGCCAGGGTCGAATTTGTGTCGGATGTTCAGAAAGATATTGCGATTGTGCATTTTGATGAAAGAGGAATCTATAATGCTTACCATGTTAGTGAACTCCTTGCGATATTTCCGGAACAACTCATTTTTGAAAACCTCTGTAATAGTTACTATAAGTTAGATCGAAGCAAAATAAACAAAGCTTTTGACCTGGTTAGTCAGTATCAATTGAGGAATTACATAAACGCGTTTCGGATAGCACTAAAGAATCCGGAGGTTTCGAAATTGTGCATGACAGATCTTGGAGCATTGCTGAAGTTGAAATCAAGGACAGAATGAAGCAAAAAGATTATTTGATAGGACGTATTGTGATGGTTGACCCTGTTCAATTAAATGATCCCATTCAGAGACCTGGAGAGATTGGAATTGTCCAATATGTTAGTAAAGAACTTGAAGATGCGGTAAATGTCCTGTTTGATGATGGTCATCGTGATGTATACAGAATAGAGCATTTGAAGACTCTGAAGCCAAAAAAAATGTTATTGGATGCCATAATCAACCACCATGAAAGACTTGCGCGGCAAGGGGAGCTCAAAAATATGCTCCTCGTTTACAAATTATTGGAGCAGGGACGCATCCAAGAATCATTAAAGCTTGCGATGGAAAATGATTCTACATTTCTTTATTGTATATGCAACTGCAAATCGTTCAGGGAAATAAAACTTGAAGCGCTGGACTGTTTAGGAAAGAAAAGGAAGCGTAAAATTTAGAGACGTAGCGATGAAGAAGAAAAAAGACTTTATGGTGGGCCGCACTGTACGCGTACCGAGTATTTTGACAAAAGACCCGCTAAATAAGAAAGGTTGCTTCGGGGTAATAATCTCATCGGATTTTAATCAAAATACAATACAGGTTGCTTTTGAGGACGGGGTAAATGGGCCTTATCAACTTGATGCATTGGAAATACTATACACACCAAAGGCGATGACATATCACCTAAATGCGAGAATTCGGGAGCTTAATCAAACTGAAGTGGATGCAATACGTCGGATAATAAATTTTGCCACATGCCGGGATTTTAAAAAAGCATTTGCTCTCGCTACAATTTCTCACGTAGTTTGGGAAATATGTATAACTGATACCGGGACATTCTATAGCATGAAGAAAAATGTTAGGAAGTGTCTTGGAATTTCTAAAGGTTTATAGGGGGAGGTATAATTATATAAATGATCGAAAATTTGATTGGTCGGATCGTAACCTTGGATACTAAAGGCACACCGGAAATAATTAAGAATTGGATAGGGACACCAGCTTTAGTTGAATCAATCGATAGAAGCAGAATGCTTGTTCTAATAATATTCGCAGACGATACACAATGTGAGGTTCATCCAAAGCATTTGATTATGCTCAAGCAGCAAAGCGATATTGTAAGAAAAGTGACTCTTAACTGGAATATATCACCCGCCGACTTTCAGACAATAACTAAAGTGAGCGCATTGATGCTGAAAGGAGCCCTCGTTGATGCTTTGACACTAGCGCTTTCAAGTGCCACAACTAAGGAATACTGTACAATTAATTGCAGTGATTGGTTAAGTAATAAGAACAATAAAACAAGCCGAAAGCGACGACGGCCTATGTAATAGAACTACCTGCCAGAATCAGGATTTGTGAATCAATTAGGAGGAGAGAGATATGGGAGTAGAGGTAATAACAATTGAAGATCTAGAAGCTTTTCGAATCAAGCTGCTTGAAGATATAGCAGTTTTGCTTCAAATAAAGCCTCAAAAAAAATGGCTTAAAACAAATGACGTAATGGACTTGTTAGATATGTCGGAAGTCACCTTACAGTCGCTAAGGAATAAACGGGAAATTCCCTACCACAAATTAGGAGGTATCTGTTACTATCACAGCGATGAATTGGACGAGGCCATCAAAAAATTATAAAGCATGGAGAAGAAAACAATATTGTATAAACTCCGTACAGTAAAAAAAACAAGCGAAACATTCACTAAGGGGGAGCATGAAGTAAGGATTCGGATTTCGCAGCTAAAAGAAAAAGAATTTATACCACTGGGATATAGTTCAAGTGTTGAAAATTGGGATGAAAAAAAATGCCTGCCAAAACCATCACATCCTCATTTTCTTGACTTATCTAACAAGATAAAAAAATATTTCGATGATATAGCGTTCGAACGAAAACTGGCTGAAAAGGCAGGGAGGTATATTTCCTGCATAGAAGTAAAAAGAAAGGTTTTAGGTACATATGATACTGTAACGATCCAGAGCAACCAACCCAAAATTTTGGAATTGTTTGACAAAGTGATAGCAGACCTTGAAGAGGACAATAATCCAGGTTATGCAGATATTTTTGATGCAGGCAGATCCACTGTTAGCAAACTCCTGAATAACAATCAACAAATTCCGAAAGATGAAAGGGCAAAGGAAAAGGATAAGTCCTTTTCAAGTTTTACAAAGGAGGATCACCAAAAATATGAAAGACTTATTTCAAAAGGCACTTCAGAATCAACAATAAGCCATTATTTAAGGACCTATTACCGTATCTGGAACATAGCTATCAAAGAAGGTTACTGTTTAAAAGAAAACCATCCATCTAAATTTATTAAATTCAATGCTTATAAACGAATAAGAACTAAAAAGCGCTCGATCAACAGGGATTATTTGGCTGAAGTGATGGATTTAGAGTTCGCACAAGATAGCCATCAATTCCGCACCCAACTTTTTCTCAAGTTTATGTATTACGCAAGGGGGATAAACTTCGGTGATATGTGCAAATTAAAAAGTCAGAATATTGCCAATGGAACCATACATTATACGCGGTCTAAAAACCATCGGGAATATGATTACATTCTACACCCGAAAGCATTAGAGATAGTTGATTATTTCAAAAATTACCCCATACAAAGTGACGCTGGGTATATCTTTCCCATTCTGTTTTCCAGACATGATACAGCCAGAAAAATAGACCAACGAATCGAAACAGCTTTAAAAGTTGTAAATAAGGATCTTAAAGAAATGGCTGCAGCAGTAGGCTGGGAACGAAAATTTACCAGTTATTCTTTGCGTCATGGATTCGCCACCCATCTCAGAAATAGCGGAGTAGATATCGTCTTTATAAAAGAGGCACTTGGACATGAAACAGAAATGCAAACTTCAGTATATTTGGATGAATTGGATGATAAGACTGTAGCGGACCAGATCAACAAAGCCTTGGATTTTAATAATAAGAAGAAGAACAAGAAAGGAAAAGGAAGAAAGCTCTAGTTCACGCCAACTTTTGAATTATCCTATTCAAATACTCAGAGGGCACTGGGAGGGCACTAGCAGAAATAGGTAATTTCACAATAAACACAAGTGACTGATTATCAAACAAAAAAACATCACAATGAAGCCAAAAACCTCTTGCATGGGGTGCAAGGGGTCGCTGGTTCGAATCCAGTCGTCCCGACTGGAAAACAAGGTACTTATGGTTTCATAAGTGCCTTTTTTTATGGAATCAGGTCCGAAAAATATATACTTTTAACCCCTTTATACCGCCTTTGGAGGGTACAGAAAGGGTATTGGAGAGAATTCATTTACCCATATTGAAGTACAATAATTAATACTCAAAGCGATCATAAAAAAAGCGAAATCAAAACTACCTAACCTTAACCACCACCTTCCCCTTCGCACGACCGCTTTCTACATATTCCATTGCATCATTTGTTTGTTCAAACGGGAAAACCTTGTCTATGATTGGGCGGATAACACCTGCTTCAATGAACTTTCCGATTTCTGACAATTGTTTTCCGTTGGCTTGCATAAACAAAAAGGAATAATCTACGTGGTGTTTTTTCGCTTGCTGCTTGACCTTTCTGCTCAAAAAGAAAATCGCTGTTTGCATCAACCACGATAAGCCAATTTCTTTTGCAAAATCCGTGTCGGGCGGACCTGAAATAGAGACTGCTTTTCCGCCGGACTTCAATACTCTAAACGATTTTTCAAGCGTTTTTGCGTCCTGACTGTTCAATACTAAATCGTAATCTTTAAGCATCGTTTCAAAATCTTGCGTTTTGTAATCAATCACCATATCAGCACCCAAACTTTTTACCAACTCAAAATTATTGGCACTTGTGGTTGTGGCGATAGTCGCACCCAAATGTTTTGCCAACTGAATGGCAATCGTTCCTACGCCACCTGAGCCTGCTTGTATAAACACTTTTTGGCCTTTTTTTAGTTTTGCTTTTTCAACAAACGCTTGCCAAACCGTTAAAGCAACCAATGGGATTGAAGCGGCTTCTTCCATCGAAATATTTTTGGGTTTCAAGGCCACATCATTTTCATTGATAGCAATATATTCCGCAAATGTGCCAATTTTGAAATCGGCAGGTCGCGCAAACACTACATCACCAATCTTAAAACGACTAACTTTTGAGCCAACTTTAATTATTATTCCGGCCACATCGTGCCCTAAAATCAAAGGAAATTTATACGGAAGTAACACTTTAAATTCGCCACTTTTTAATTTGGCGTCTAATTGATTTACGCTTGCTGCGTGTATCTCTACCAAAACCTCATTTTCGTCTAAATTGGGTTCGGGCACATCAGCCAATTGTAGTTTGTCTTCTTTGCTGTATTTGTTTATTGTATATGCTTTCATTGTTCCTGTCTGTTTTTGTTGCCACAAGGTTTAAGGCTTTAAAAATTGTTTATCTTTTTTGGGATTTACTAAACCAAATGTCAATTTAGGAAAAAATCGATTGAGCATATAAACCAATTTCGCATCGCCTACACGAATGGTGTATTGGTCTTTTTTTAATCCTGCTATCAATCCTTTTACCAAAGCTTCAGTACTTATTTTTTTATCGTTTCTGCTTTCTGTCATTTCAGTAGCTACTAATGGTGGTAATAATTCAAATACTTTCACTTTACTGTTGATGATTTTCAAATGTTCCCGAAGCGATTTTGTGTAAAAAGCCAAAGCTGCTTTACTGGCAGAATAGGTTGCTTCTATCAATGATGGCACAATGCTGAGTAAAGATGTAGTATTGATTATCGCGGCTTCATTTCTTGCTTTCAACATGTTCAGAAACAGGTTGTTCAAACGAATAATGCCCAAATAATTAACATTCATTTCATAGGCAGCACCTTCCAGATGTTTTTCATTGCATATACCTAAATTTAAAGGAGGAACACCCACACCTGCATTGTTGTACAAAATATCAACGCCACCCAATTCTTTAACCTGGTTAAAGAGAGAAATTGCATCCTCTTCATTGGCACAACATCACTTTTTATGGCGGTTAAATTCGGGTACAGTTCTTTTGCGGCATTTAGTTTATCCACATTTCTGCCTGAGATGATCACCTTTGCACCATTCTCTAAAAATTGTTTGGCAGCTTCAAGACCAATGCCCGATGCTCCGCCTGTTATTAATATTGTTTTGCTTTGTATGTTCATTTTTTATCTTAAAAATTAATTGCGGGAAGACTTAGTGCGGTACCTGTTCTGAAATGGGGTTCATCAATGAATGGATTTTTTTTGTGTCGCCTACCGGAACTTCAAACTGATTTCTGCCCAGAGCGGTAAACAATTCGTCTGCTACTTCAGATGGTGGGATGCCATTTGCTCCACCAATTTCTGCTGAAAACTCGGTATTAACCAAAGGTGGATATACTTCATACACGTTCAGTTTTTCATTTTCCGCAAAAGTGTCCCTTAAACCTTGTGTATAACTATGCAGCGCTGCTTTACTGGCAGAATAAGTCGGCAGGTACTTATTTGAACGGAACGCGGCTATAGACGAAACATTGACAATTGCGGCTTCCTCTTGCTGTAAAAGTTGCGGCAATACCAGCGAGGTGAAATGGATAATACTGATGTAATTGGTATTCATTTCCTGCCAGGCTTTTTCGGCGGCATTGTTAGTCGAATCGTTCAGAGGGTTCATAAACGCTGCACCTGCATTGTTGATGACGATATTCACATCCTGATAATTTGATGTTAATTCAGCTGCGATGCGAAGTCTGTCGGCTTCTACCGATAAATCGCCCTGTATGGCTGCGGCATTGTCCAACTGTTGCAGTGCGCTCTGCAAACGTTCTTCGTTGCGTCCGTTAATAATAATTCTATTGCCTGCGGCACTTAATTTTTTAGCGATGGCTAAACCAATCCCGGCACTTCCACCACTGATGAATACTGTATTTCCTGTTATTTTCATTTCTTAAATTTTTAAATTGAATTGCTTAGTTGATTAATTATAGTGTTGGATAGTCGGTATATCCTTTTTCCCCTGGCGTGTAAAATGTTGCCTGGTCGGGTTGATTTAGTGGTGCATCCGTTTTAAAGCGTTGCACCAAATCGGGGTTAGCCAAAAACGGAACGCCAAAAGATACTAAATCAGCGTCGCCATCATTCAGCACTTTTGTTGCTGTTTCTTTATCAAACCCTCTGTTTATGATAATAGTGCCTTTGTAAATTTTACGAAAATATTTGGCTACTTCCTGTATAGCATTTGGATTGCCCGATACATCCGTAAAAGGCTCTATCAGGTGGAGATACCCCAAACCATAATCGTTCAGTCTGTTAACTATATAATTGTAAACTTCGATCGTTTCATCATCTACCATAATTCCCATAATGCCATTCAGTGACGGGTTTAACCGCACAGCAACCTTACTGATGTCCACCGCCTGTTTCAATTCGTTTAAAATATCAAACAGAATACGGGCTCTGTTTTCAACAGAACCGCCATATTCATCTGTTCGGATATTTGAATTTTTTGAAAAGAACTGTTGTAATAAATATCCATTGGCAGCGTGCAACTCAACACCGTCAAAACCCGCTTCAAAAGCATTGATGGCCGCTTGCTTAAAGTCGACTATTGTTTTTTTGATGTCTTCCAAAGTCATCGCTTTTGCGGTTACACTTTCCTTAAAGCCCTCTGCTGTAAATACCTGTAAGTTTGGATTGACTGCAGAAGCTGATAAAGGTAACTTTCCTTCCAGAAGATCGGGATGGGAATAAGCACCTGTATGCCATAGTTGGGCAAAGATCTTTCCTCCTTCCTGATGTACCTGTTCTGTGGTTAGTTTCCAACCATCAATGTGTTGTTGGGAATAAATGGCAGGAACATTCATCACGCCAACAGCGTCACGGCTGATAAAAGTACCCTCCGTAATAATAAGCCCTGCCGAGGCTCGCTGTTTGTAATACAGTGCTGTTAGTGCTGTGGCTACCGTTTCGGGATTAGTAGAGCGGCTGCGTGTCATCGGTGCCATCACCATACGATTGTTCAACTGTATGCCGTTTAGGTTGTACGAGTCAAAAATATTAGTTACTTCCATTGCTATTAAATATTTAATTTGTAAATTTGCTTGCACTTTGCAAGTGTAAAGATATAAAACAACTTTCATTTTGCAAGTAATTATTTTAAAAATATTTTATGGCAGATAGAAAAAAAAGGTCGGATTGCCCAATTAGTTCCTCACTAGATATCTGGGGTGATAAATGGTCGTTGCTTATTGTACGGGATTTAATGTTTGCTCAACAGTGCACCTACGGCGACTTTCTGAAAGCAGATGAAAAAATAGCAACAAATATCTTAGCCTCAAGACTACAATCCTTAGAAGAAAACGGAATAATAACAAAATCAGAACACCCCGATAGCAAAGCGAAAGTGCTGTACAAACTCACTCAAAAAGGAATTGATCTGGTTCCCGTATTGATAGAAATAAACTTGTGGGCTGAAAAGCATTTTACCCTCCCAGCCGAACAAAAAGCACTATTGAAAGAAGTAAAAAAAGATAAGGAACTATTTATTAAGGCAACAATGAAGGACCTGATGAAAAGTAATGAGTAACGGGATATTCTAAGCTCGTTATGTGCAATGCAAAAATCACCCATTGACCTAAAATATCCCCTCAAGGTTGTATTAGCTATTGCAGTGTCGGCAAAAATATTTTCGGTGTCTATGGCCTGGCTAGTTCCGTTTTCTATTTGATATATTTTTTCTGATATTCCATAATTCCGATGTTGTCTATTTTCTATCTGAGGTGTCCCCTATTTATGCAGGATAGCGTTCGCCTACAATCATAATATTCGTCAATGCAGCGACGATTTTACTTAGTTCATCTGCACTCAATGAAACATTTACAGCACCTATATTTTCCTGCAAACGATGCATTTTTGAGGTGCCGGGAATAGGAACAATAAAAGGTTTTTGAGCCAACAACCAACCCAATGCAACTTGTGCAGGCGTGGCATTTTTATCTGTAGCAATTGAAATAACCAAATCAACTAATGCTTGGTTGTCTTCTCTATTTTCTTTGTTGAAGTGTGGCGAAAAATTTCTTCTATCTGTTTGGTCAAATTCTGTGTTTGCTGTAATTGTTCCAGTTAAAAAGCCTATGCCTAACGGAACAACGCCAATTCCCAATTCTACCAATGTCGGAATGATTTCATTTTCGGGTTCACGCCAATATCTTGCTCTATCCAAGGTAAGAGGCCCTGACTAACGTATTTCGGGCAAATTGCAATTCCAATAACACTTATTTTTTTCTTTTAAAACCAGCAGTAGACAAACAATGAATAATTGATTGTATATTCTCAAATCCTTGAAATTACATTTTAAGCCTAACGGCGTACTGAACTCAATCTTCGGCCATTTCCCCTTTGCTTGGCAGTAGGGAAAACAATATTCCAATTGTGTTTCTTCAAATAATCTCTAAAAACTGTAGCATTTACACTTCCATATGATGTAATATCATGTATGGGTTTCAGAAGTTCTAACTCTTCTTTTTCACTATAAATAGAGTGTTGAAGGGTGTACTTCTAATTTTCCGTTTTTCACATGAATGACTTCAAAGCTTAGCTTATCCAAGCAAGGCTTTATAGAAATTTGCTTAGAGTACTTGTTGGAGGGTACTGGAATCAAAAAAACACTTACGATTATTTGTAAGCACTTGATTATCAAATGAAAAAATAACAGATTCGAACCGATGACCACTTGCCTGCCAGCAAAACGCAGTGCAATTTAAATCGGTATTAATTAGTTGTAATACCCTTGATTATCAGTGTTTTGATTATTTGTCGCTTGCACAACACTCGCTGATTTAAAGCCCTTTATACTGCCTCTGGAGAGTACTGGGAGGATGGTACCCTCGTATAGTTTTTTGAGGAATCGACAGGTCAATTCTAATAGCATTTTTTCCAACACGATCACAATGTGTTACTGCCCATTGATTTCTATAGCTAACACTTCCTGACAAAGGATGAACTTCATGATTTTCATCTGTTTCATATACTGCCAATACTTTATCAGCAACATATACATGCTCAAACGGCAGTTCATGTCTTGCTCGCCATTCTGTTACCAACCCTTCATTCGCTTTCCAATAATGCTCTATTGCTGTTTCTTCTCCCTCATTATTCTCACTACTTTCTAATGAAACTTTGAAGCCTTTTATTTCTAAGCAAGCTGTATCCTCTTCGTGGTCAAATCTCCTGATCCTTATTTAGAACCATTTAAATTCCACTGTAAAGTGTTTCTTATTTTTAAGCAGTACGGAAATTTATTCGTCTATTCAATATCTCTTTTATGGTGAATAACTGTACTGCAACTTTTTTTCAGAAAGCCAAATAAGTTTCCAGATAGTCTTTCTTGACTTTTACATAGGCTTCGGATTGTGTTGGAAAATCCTATTCGGAAAGAAGTTCATAATTTGATCACAATATAAAAATAGCCCATAAATAAACCCCGCACATTATATCTGAGAACAGAAAATGCCGGGGTCAAAGAATGAAACAAAAAATTTACATTATCTAAAATCTATAGTTCTTTTTGGAAATTTCATAGCTGGTAAATTTTATAAAATAAGAGATACTAATCTTTAACTACTCTGAAGCTTTGCACACGGCCTTGCCTGTCGCTTACCCTCAGGTTATAAACACCACCGGAGTAGTTGTGCAGGGAAATTTCCAGTACATCCCGGCCCTGTAAAGTAATCGTTGTTACCAGGCGCCCGGTCATTTCATAAATGTGCAGCTTATCGTATCCTTTTAATCCGGTGACTGTTACTTTTTCTTTTGCAGGATTAGGATAAACATTCAGCGCTTGCCTGTGCTCAAAATTTAAGCTCCTTACAGAAGAGTAATGCTCCTTGCCATCCAGGTCCACTTGTTTCAAACGGTAGTATTGCTTACCAGCGCCCGGTTCAGGATGATTAAAGTCATAGTACACATGGTTGTTACCTTCTGCTTTTTTCATCGGTACAAAGCCAAGTGGCAGCCATTGCAGGCCATCCTCACTGTTCTCTACCACAAACCCGGAATTGTTACCTTCTTTTACGGTTATCCATTGCAGTAGGGCATCTGGTCCCGATTTGTTTGCGGTGAAGGACAACAGCGTCACAGGAAGTGGAGTAGTCTCTTTAATGCCGAAATTTTGCTGGCTGGCAGTTGTGGTACTTACGCTAACAGCCAGTATGCCGTCCGGCGTGCCGTCGCCGGGGCCTGTATTACCGGCACCGTTTTCTCCGGTTGTTGTCCAGCCATTAGGAGGATTGGTATTGATAGGTATAGTATTCGTGTTGTTGCCTAATCCATATTCAACTTCTGACAAATGAAGGGTATAGCTTCCACCAGGTGCTGCATTCAGCTGATAGCTGCCATTTGTTGCCACTTTAGCAGAATCAATAATGATGCCAGAGGCATTCACTAAGTAAACATACAAATCTGTACCTGCGGTAGTGCCCTCTTCGGTCCCCTCAATAATGGTGTTTGTATTAATATCATTAAACACGGTGCCGGTTACCGGGACTGAGGCCAGAACATAAAAATCTTCTACCTCTCCACCTGCTGCTGCTCCAAAAGACCTTCTTACACCTGCGGAGTCAAAGCTAACCCTCAGCCTGATGTAGGTATTAAGTGGTGGCGTAATACCGGCAGGAATGGCAAAGTCAATATGATAAGTGGACGTGCCTGAATTTGCAGGGACCAACACGATCGTGCCGTCTTCGTTTTCATCAAGGAAATCCCCGTTCTCATTCCAATCGATAAATGCATTGGCATACCCGATGCTGGCTGTAGTATTGGTCACGGAAACGGGTAAACTGAAACTTGTGGCACCTGCCGGGATGTATAGCGAGGCGATCAGCAAGCCATCATCGGTCAATTCTGCATCTGCTGATACTGATGGTTGATTTTGCAGCTCCGTATCCGGCGTCAAAATGCCTAAGCGCAAGCCGGGCGTTATAGAGTGCGCCGCGGCCACCGGAATGGTGGAGGCTCCCAGATCATAGCTGATGGGCGCATCACCATAGTCTCTCGGCACATCATTGATACTGATACGGCAAAAGGATACATTGTCACAGCCTGCTGCTGAAGCTGCCATCAAGGTAAAATCCACGAAGCCATTGGCCTGATCTTGCGGATTGATTGTATAACTTGTTGTACCACTATTGGGACTGGAAAAGGTACCGTTTGTACCAGAAGTCCACAGCATAGTAGCTGCTCCTGTAACGGAGTAGTTCAAGTTAATGGAGGTTGTACCGAAAGTAAGCGCTGCCGGACAGGTTCCTGTAATGGTAGGGTTTGTTTGTCCTGTAACATTATCGTTTACTTGTATTGTTGTGGCAGTGCCATTGTTATAAGCCGGATCGATTGCGGTTAACTGAGCCGCTAATGTAGTTACACCATTGGCAACTGCAATATCAATGTCAAAAGTATTGGTTCCCGGTGCCAAAGTATATACCGGAATGGTATTGCTTCCTGTAGTTCCATTTAAACCCGGGAAGGTTGGCATTACAATACCGCTTCTATTATATGGTTCTGAAGCATAAGTTGCACCATTACCCAGGTTTAACACCAAATCGGTTCCTATAATACTTATAGGATACGGATTGGTAATGGTTACCGTTGCAGTTGTAAAACTACCCGTACATACAGCTGTAGGGCTTAAGGTCAATGCTATACCCATAGTATGTGTTGTACTACAAAATGTGGCATCAAAAATGGTTACATTTTCCTCGGCATGTTTAGAACCATCCCAACCATCACCGGTTGTCACACTGTTTTGTGTTATGAAATTTTTATCAGGATTGATAATAGGATTTGCGTGTGCTGCATTGGTTTTACTTGCAGTAAGCACCACATCAAAATCATAGGTTCCTGCCGAAGCACCGCTTACATTATACACATAGTTTACTGTCTTACATGCTCCCGGAGCTATTGTACAAGCGTCTTCTGAAAATACTTGAACAAGTCCTGCTGAACTATTATAAGACCCATTTCCTACAGACACGACATTACCCTCACTATTAATAGAACCATAGCTATTAGCACCCATTGATTCTATTATGGTCCAGTTAACTCCATCATATTCATAGATATTATTAGATAAGAACCTATTGCCATTACCTGAAAGTGCAATATTCCTCATATTACCGCCTGATATAGTACTACCCTTTTGTATCCAAGACGCACCATTCCAAGTAAAAATTTTGGCAGTATATCCAGCTCCATTATTATAGGATACGGTTGCAAAAGTATTTCCATCTTCTGAAGCACTTACATTCCATCCAAGGTTTTCATTATTACTTTGCCCATTAATGAACGGAGTGGCAACCCAAGAAGAACCATTCCAGTTATAAATTTGAACCTGTCCATTATCTGTAAGTCCATTAGAATTCAATCTATATCCCCCCAGAAAGATACGGCTCCCATCAGCAGAAATATCCATGGCTTTCCCAAAAGAAGTGTGTGTAAAATAATCCGAATAAGAACCGCTTATTGTGGCTCCCTTCTGAGTCCATACACCTCCTGACAGCTCATATACTTCAACAAGTACATTAACTATACCAGATTCTAATCTTGATACTACAAGACGTTGACCATTATCTGATAATGCTACATCACTATATTCATTATTAGATGGAATAAGGTTATTGATAACATTACCTACAACTTGCCATTGTCCTGTTCCGCTATTCCAATCGTACACTACTGCCTTACCTCTTGGAGCAGTACCATATCTTGACAAAACAACAATTCTGTTTCCATCAGCACTGATATCTATACTTGTACCAAGTTGTTCAGCAGCAGACTGTCCAAAAATCGTTTGACCTCTCTGAACCCATTGGCCTGAAGCGGTATTATAATCATAAACTCTTACTGCTCCGGCAGTTGTAATACCGCCATTTGATTCTGATATGGAACTAACAATCATAGTAGTTCCATCAGCGGACAGTTCACTTTTATATTGCCCAACATTAGTTGCATTTCCAATTAAATCCTGTCCTAGTTGCGAAAAACTAATACTAACTCCACTACAAAATCCATTTCCAGAAACGAAGCTAAATCCCGGTGCAGGAGCAACTAACAAATCATCTAATGAGGCATCTACCACACCGTTGTTGCATACTTGTATGGTGTAGGTTACTTCATCTTCACAACCGCCACCAGTAGAAGTAACACTCATATCTAAAATAGCTGTATTACAGCCTGCACCAAGGTTTACTATAGCTCCTGATGAAAAATTATTGGTGGTAATTGTTTCTGCTACAGGTATGGTAGTGGCTAATTGGCTTTGGCTGAGTTGTGCTGAAACAGGCACTTGGTTGCCTGCCAGGTCACCTCTAAAATTAACAACAGCATACAAATTCGTCGCTGAATTTAGCCCAGCTATTTGGGTATTCGTTATGGTGCCGGAAGCCGATGAACCAGCAGCAATAGTGATAGCCCCTGCATTGCGAACGCCTAGTAAGTTGGCACCGGGTATTCTAGGATCTGCGTCATACAGAGAAATATATAAATTTCCTGAAAAATTGGCATTCCCCACGTTGTTTACCTGATAGCTTACACTTGAGGTAGGTGTGGTTAAACAGTTTATAATATTAAAATTGGTCAATGCGATATTCAAATCCGGCTTTGGTGTCGGTGGCACATAAGTACAAGTCTGGGTTGCCAAGTTTTGTGCATAGGTAATCACATTGTTTTCTAATGCCTGGTAATCTCCGGCGGTAAAGTACCCGCCGGCAGATGCCACTTGCTGCAAATCCGGAATATTAACGGCCTCATCAATCGCCATAACGACAATAAAAAAGCCTTGAGCTTTCAGGTTTTCAGCAAACTGTACTATACTAGGCGCTACCTGGTAGTTGTAGGCATCTGTCAGGATGACCAGTATTTGTGCTACATTCCGCCCGGGAATTACCGGCTGCCCTGCTACTAAACTCGCCTGATATGTAGCATCGGTTACATCTGTTCCGCCGGAAAGCACCCTGGGAGAGTTTTCATAATGGATAATATCTGCCAGCTCGGTCGTGTAGCGCGAATTAGCGATAGGGAAGTTAAATTCAGTAAATGTGCCGGTGGTGGCAAAATTACTGATAGCGATTCTTGTTTGGTTATTGCCGGTGCCCAAAGGAGCCATTTCTATGGCCAGGCGGGTGATAAACCGCTTACTCTGTTGCAATTCGACTGCATCTACAGAGCCCGAATTATCGTTCAATACATAAATGTCGGCACCACACTGGGCCATCACTTTGTCGGGAAGCAAGAAAGAAATGCAAAACAACAGCATTGTAATGCTTGCGAAAAGGAGTCGGGGGTATTTTTTTGTCATAATGTTATTTTTAATTATGATTAAATAGTGATTAGTAAATTGGAAACGGCTCCTATGAGCTGCTTCTATCGGCAATCCAGGTACTGAATTCGATTTTTCGGCCCAATTTGGGTGCACGAATAGTGGGTTTGGAGAGTTTTGTTGCACATAAAATTTTGCGTTAAGTGCTTCAAAATTCTATTAATATTTAGATATAATAATTCCAAAACATATAAAAGAGCATAAATGTGTTAATACAAAAAGTCAAATTGAACTTTTTGTATTAACCTTAATTCAGCATTTAATTCGTCTTTATATAGCTTTATTAAGAACAATGACTGTCTTCTAAATCATATTCTAGATATACCTGGCTTGTTGCAAAGTTGAGCAGCAGTATTTCGGCCCATAAACAAACCCCGGGCATTATATCTGAGAGCAGAAAATGCTGGGGGCCTGTTGGCAACAAAAAGATCGTGTTATTTACAATCTCCTGTTCTTATCTGTGCTTTCAAGAGGGTAGAATTTATTAAGCAACTCACTAATCTTTTACTATTCTGCACGTTTGTACCCTACCCAGCTTGTCGCTTACCATCAGGTTATACACACCATTGGAGTAGTTGTGCATGGAAATTTCCAGTACATCCTGGCCCTGTAAAGCAATTGTTGTTACCAGGCGGCCGGTCATTTCATAAATGCTGAGTTGATCATTACCTTTTAGCCCGGTGATTGTAATATTTTCTTTTGCTGGATTAGGATAAATCCCAATTTTATTATTATCAAATCTCACCATTCGCACCGGGCTGTATTCAAATTTGCCATCAAAGTCCAATTGTTTTAGCCGGTAGAAATTGCTGCTCTTTAAGGGGGCGTAGTCTGTGAAATGATAATCCAAAGCAAAACTGCTGTTGCCGTTCCGGCCTTTTGAACTAAGATATCCTATGCTTTCCCAGCCACTGCCATCGGCACTGCGCTGTACTTCAAAACCTTTATTGTTATGCTCCGAAGCTGTAGCCCATTGTAATAGTGAAATATTGGTCTCTTTAACCGCATTAAAATACAGCAGCTGCACCGGTAAAGGAACACAATCCGGCGACAGTTGCGCAGCATTTTGCGAGGTTCCTACGCCCTGGCCGCCATTGGCCGAAAGCGGTACGCCATTGGCGTCTACACTGCCTTGCAATGATCCGTTAGCATCCACATTGCTCGCAGTAAAGCTTGCATCACCTTCTATAGCATCATAGCAGCCATCTCCATCACTATCCTTGTCCAGATGGTCAGGCGTATTATCTCCATCTGTCTGCTGATGAGTACAGTAAGTAAATATTGGCTCCTGGTCATCAAAGACGATCGTGTCAATCGCAGATTGAACATTGTACAGGTAATACCGCAAATGGTAAGTGGTAGCGGGTGCCAACTCATAGGGAATGCCATAATAATTCATATAACCTCTTTGCCCCTGGTAACTTACAGACTCATCATAAAGAATGTTGACAACACCGGTAGTAAATGTTGGGTCAGTACTTATTTGCAGGGCGAACTGGTAAGGCATTAGTCCCGATGCATCGGGGTAAGGGTTCAAGGAATAATAATCATCCTCCTCAATCCACAATTTTGTACCACTGATCGTAAGTCTCTCTCCCGGGAGTGTGGCCGCCGTGGTAAAGGACATCCCTATATAATCTCCCTGGGCTATAGCGCCGGCCAGCGTGGTCTGATCGAGAGCACTGCCAGGTATCTGTAAGCTCTCGCTGGGGGTGGCCGACATATAAGAACCCGTAATTCCTGGCCCATCGAAGCTATTAGTAGCGTTTGCTGCAATGCCAGAGCCAAATACATACGGCGTTCGGGTTTGAGGAATATCATTATAGCGCCATCCTACTTGGTAGGGTAAATCTGTGCATAGCAGGCCTTCGTTCCAATCCAGGATACCATCGTTGTCTTTATCCAAATCGCAATTATCCGCTACCCCGTCGCCGTCCATATCTGTACCTGTACAGTATTTATTATCTAAGGCGGCAGGTACCACTGATGTGCCGCATAAAACTACCGATGTCCCCCCATTGTCCCGATGGGCGGTATTACTTATTGTCAGTGATGTATAAGGTGTGGCAGAGCTTACTACAACCGATGCGCCACCACCGCCGACGGAGCTGCCCGAAGTAGAGGTATAAGTATTTCCTGACTTTACCACATTACATTCATACAATGAAGCTGTTGTAACAACGCCATAATTGGTGGTAATCGTAATCGCTTCTGCGGGAGAAAATCCCGAGTGCATCCCTGTAAATAGAACAACTACATCATTTACCGGTAAGCTGAAGTGGAAGGTAACACTACCGGTATTGGTAGCAGGGCCGCCACCTGCATGTACCAGCAAAGGAACATTACTTACTGTCGGCTTGGTATTACCACAGTTATCAACACCTCCCATTCCTCCAGAGGAGGTACGTCCAGCCAATGTCCTGGTAATAATAACCCCATTTACAGTATCCGCAGTATTGGCAGTAATATAAGAATTGCCGGAGCAGGTCTGCGCCCCTGCATCCAAAGCAGCGCTAAACAATAAGAGTACGCTTGCAGCTGCAAAATGTTTCAATTTACTCGTCTTCATCATTCATTTTTTATTGATTGGGAAACACATGCTCATATTGAAAATAAAAAAACACTATGCTTCCTGTCTGTAACTACTTATATTTTAATGCTGAGCCAGCCTGGCTTCATTTAATATGGTGTAAAATTGCTGCCTTATATTGATTATTTTCTTTATAACACTCATTTTGGGCATAAAACAACGAACGCTAAGCGTGTAATTGACATATTTATGCTACATATAGATATGAATAATGTCGGCTATTTTTGTAGAAGTTGCACCCGGCCTTCCTGGCAAGGCATTAAGATAAAGCTAAGCGCGTATCGTTCTCGCTCCGATTCCTTACTGTTCGTCACAGAAGATTTAATATTGATGAAAATCAAGGATGATTATACTGGTTTGTGATAGTTTATATATATTTGTTTTATTGTGTATTGCTCTAATAAATATCCGGGTCACTGATAAATCACTTCTCTATTATTCAAATAAAAGCACATCATGAAAGCATATACAAATGCATTAAATATGGTTAATCGGCCGGTAGCCATTATTTTGGATGATCATACCTTGTATTCAGAAGCTTTTGCTTCACTGATAGAAAAAAGCAGCTTTTTCCAGGGTGTATATACCTTCGCCCATACGGAGCCGCTTATGGACTTCATCCTTAATCTAAAGGAACAGCGGGAGGTGTATCTTTATATAGATTATTTCCTGGAGCAGGGCCAGACAACACTCCCTGTAATCAATGACCTGAAGCGCTTCTACAAACCCCTGAAAACGATAATGGTAAGCAGTGTTACCAATCCACTGATTATCAACAATATATTGACTTACCGGATTGATGGCTTTTTGAGTAAATCTTCAGGCACCGAGGAGATTTTTGCCTGCATCAGGGAAATAGGCAATAAACGGCAATTCATATCGCCTTATATCCGGCAAATCATTGAAAGGTTTGAAACGGGCAGCAGCATACCCTTTTCAGCAAGAGAAATAGAAATCCTGGCCTATTTCTCCCAGGGCTTAACGGTAAATGCAACTGCAGAAAGAATGCAGCTGAGCCGGCACACCATCAGCTCGCACAGGAGAAGAATGATGGCAAAATCTGAAACGAAATCAATTACTGAACTCCTGGCATTTGCCAGAAAACTGGAACTCATCTAAAATATAACCAGATGAATAAATGTACCAGCATCCTGCAATGTTTACTCCTTACACTAGTAACGTTAATTACTGCCTCCAAAAGTTCTGCGCAGAAAAATACTCTACACTCGGGGCTGGACTCTTTAGTCCCCAGATCTTTAAGTAAAGAACTATACGTGGATTCGCTGCGATCGACCATAATGGGAATGTTAAGACGCGGACAATTTTTTGAAAGGAAATCACTGCTTACTGCCTTAGAACATTACAGGAATATTGTTTGGAATGATAAAAAATTCCTGGATGCAAAAATGGACTATTTTATCATGCTGGGTTCTAATGCAGGCAGTCAATACAAAACCGGTGAAGCAGTTTATTATTTTGAGCAACTGGAACAATTACGGAAAACCCATCACCTAAATAGTAAGCATCAGTTTGTAACCATGCAAAAGTGCTATTTGTATGCCAATAGCGGGCAGTATGCCAAAGTGATAAATGAATATGAACAACAAAAAGCAGAACTGGCAGTAATGCCACAAAAAATAGCAACTGGAAAACTAAATGACAAAATGGAAGTATTTACTGTATTGTCCATCTTAAAAGAAGTAGGCTTTTCTTATGCTATGCTAAAAGATACTTCTGGGCTACAGGCACTGATACTTTACAAAGACGCGTTGATAGAGGCGCTTTTATCCCAACAAAAATTCGATCTCATAACTGGCGAATATCTACAGGTACAGTTTATAAAATTAAGTATTAACTATTTTTACTACAGAAGACTACTTAAAGACAGCACTAAAGTACTTAATACGTTGCACCAACTGTATAAAATTATAAATGACCCAACACTTGAACAAAACAGGAATCTCGGCCTTATAGCAAGCTGCGAAAGCTGGTTGACAGAATACTACATTTTTATGCGTCCTAATGCAGATAGTGCGCGTTTTTACCTGGATCGCTATAAAAACGCTTTACCGTCAATACTTCTGAGTCAAAAACAGTCGACAATTGGGGTATATGATTTTCAGATCTGGGCTCTAAACAGTAAAAACCCGCAAATGATTCCTCTACTCGAATCGATACTGGCTAATAAAGACAGCACCTATAATTTGTTAGCTCAGGAGCTCGACCAAAACCTGTATGCGCAAACCAAAGCTGAATATACGGCTTTAGAACTGGAAAGGGCAGGAAAAGAAAAGAAAAAATTGAATCTATTGTTAGGTGCTATTGTATTGCTAATGCTGCTTACTGCAATTATACTCTACCAGCGCATCAAAACAAAATCAAGAAAAGTGCAACTACACATAGCCACTATGAATAATGTGGCCAACTTAAAGATTGCGGCGCTGGAGGAAGAAAAACACCAGGCCGTTAAAGAGGAACAAGAACGCATCGCACAAGAATTGCATGATGACTTCTCATCAATGATAGCCGCAGCAAAATCCCAGGCAGAGGTCTTAAAATTGGAAGTTGGCGATACAAATGCCGCGATACGGTTAAACAAATTGAGCGAACAGATCCAGCACATTTATGAAGCCAGCCGCAATAAGAGCCATGAATGGTTTTATGATGCCAGGTTGAAACAACAGGCTGCCTTTGCAGAATCTTTAAATTTGATTTTAGATAGTGCACTCCCTATGCCAAAATACAAAAAAAATGTCCAAATTGACAATGATGCTGTTGCGGTACTCTCCATTGACGATAGAATAGCTTTACTAAAAATTTTGCAGGAAGCAATAGTGAATATTATCAAACATAGTAAGGCAGACGAGGTAAGTATTTTTCTTTTTAGAAATGAACGGGAACTTATATTTGAAGTGGGTGACAATGGGAAAGGGATACAGGCAAACAAAATAGCCGGGATGGGACTGGAATCTATGAAAAAACGGGCGATGTCCATAAACGGCCAGTTGGATATCACTATAGATGACGGAGTCGTTCTTTCGGTCAGGATACCAGTTATCCGGTAATTTCGGGGGCTGTATTAGCCAACAGAGTAATCCCGGACCTATCCTTAACATACGGCAATCAACATTGTTTATTGAAAAAGCACTCTGAAAAAGATACAATTTAAGCCGCTTTAAACCGCCTTAGGGAGCTGCTGGAGTTTTTTTATAGTGTGATATTGGGTAAAAATCGCTTTGGACAGACCTCTAGAATAATTAAAGGTATCTTTATAAGAATTTTATTTAAGTAATATCAAGTCCATTTAAAAACGAAAAAGCATAACAAGCTAACATTTATGATCATAAGAGAAGCAAAAATAGAGGACATAAAACAGATTCAGGTTGTGCGTAATTCAGTAAAAGAAAATATGCTGTCCAGTCCGGATCTGGTCAGTGATAAAGATTGTTCGGAATTTTTATTTAAACGCGGGAAAGGCTGGGTTTGCCAGATTGAGAACCGGGTAATCGGTTTTGCGATTGCCGATTTACAAGCAAACAATATTTGGGCGCTTTTCCTGTTGCCAGAATTTGAAGGCCGGGGAATTGGCCGCAGGCTTCAAAACATTATGCTCGACTGGTATTTTTCAACCGGGAAAGAACATGTCTGGCTGGGAACTGCCCCGGGCACAAAAGCTGAGCAATTTTACACCAAAACAGGTTGGATAAAAAGTGGCATGCATGGTAGCAAAGAGGTGAAATTTGAAATGTCCAGAACCAACTGGGAAAATATCCGGCACCGCAGTTAATATTCACCGGAGATCAGCGCACGGGTGTTGCTGGCCCGGGTGTTGGCCCCGGGCCAGTTTCCCTGCTAATTGAAGATTATGGAGCTTTGCCGGCTAGTACTCTTTATGGTGGGTGGTTGCTTTGTCTGGAGTCCTCGATTTTTTTATCGACCTTGGTATTGACCATAGCGCTCAATGTACTGCGTCCTCTGTTGATTTTACATTACTGTCAAAATACGGGTTAAGCGATTGAAGCAAGCGCTCTGTCGCAGGGCCTGGCTTTAGCTTAAAAACTTTTTTGTCTGATACAGGCACATCTTTGGATAGCTCCGATTTATTCATCTTGCTGTAAAATTCCCGCAAAACATTACGTTGGAAGGTGAGCGAAATACCTTAGTAGCAATCTGCGCCTTTACTGTTTTTGAACATTTGCAAACGGTTATCCCTCCTGATGAATGCGCATTCTCCCGCCTTAATAATGGTCTTTTTATTCCGGTCAACAATAAGCTGTTCGCCCGAATAGATATACACCAAAACATGTTCAGGCTTAGAGTGTACACAGTGGGCGCCCTGTTCGGAAAAGCACGAAAGGAAAATTCCCGAATAGCTTAACTCTCTCCTTGCGCTACATTCATAAACTGATGATATTATTAACACACAAATTTAAAAATTTTGTGTCTTCCTTACTTTTCTACAAGGCTCATTTTGTTTTACTGTGCAGCTCACAGTTTACTTTAAAATCGCGGATCTCTTAATTTCATAAAGATTTGCAATCAACCCCGAACAATAGACCAGGTAATGATTGATCACCTATATAAACTAAAACCCTCTTTGGAAGTCCTGCGCCATACGCAAAGGAGGAAATACAACTGATTTACTGTTAAACGCCAATAGACAACTATCGGTGGGATCAATTTATAGTTTCAAAATGTATTCGTAACCTCCCTCTATAGCGCTTTCAAAATTAAATTCGTTTTAAGTCGGTCTAAAAATGACAATGAAGCCGTTGAAATACCGATTTTCTATAATATCAGGGTATAAAAACCGAAAGAGTTGATGAATAATGCTGAGTTTCCACTATTAAGCGGCGTTTAGAAAGCATGTAGCTTTGCATTCTAAAAATATCATTTTGATATATAAACAATTACATATACATAAATAATTAAATATTTTTTATGTAATTGGCAGCTGATTACTGTATCGCCTTCCAATTACATATTGTGCCTTCTTATTATTCAAACCTTTTAAAAAATCAATTAAAATGAAACCACTCTACTTAACGGCAACAGCTTTAAGTGTTTTTCTATTACAGGCCAATGCCCAAACCAATGTAACAGGTATTTATACCGACTACAACGGTTTCTGGCAATCAGCTGCGGGCAACGTTAATAGCGTACATCCGGACAGCTCCCATAACCTGCTGGCTTTTTCTGCAGGTGGCACCACCTATTCCACCGGCGTTAATGATGCAGTACTGACAACTAACAATGTACCTTTCTCGCCGGAAGAATTTAAGGCGCTGCCTGTAGCATCTGTTCCACCGGGAGGCTTACTGGGTGTAGGTAATAACTATGGCGGTTTCTCCGGACAACCTGCGGGTACGCCTGTACCCGTAACGAATAATTTTGCATCCTATTTAATGGATGGCATCCAGGGACTGGATCTTGGAACCGGTATTTACAACTCACCTGTGGGCGCGGAAAGAAAATATACGGTGTCATCAGCCAATGCCAGTGCTATAGGTGGAAGTCCCGACATTATCATAAACCAGATCGGCCAGCCGCCCAGCGCTACCGAAAATGATATTCTGCGGTTTTATGATGCTGCCGGCAATACAGTAGGCAATACCGTAACCGTAGATGTTTCGGCGCTGCCAATTGTAGGCACTGGTAACTGGAAATTTTATCAGCCAGGCAACCCTCCAACTTATGAGTCCGGGCTACAGGGTACAAGGGATATTCGTTTTCTTACCTTTGACCTTGCCGACTTTGGTATTACTGCAGCCAACATTGGCAATATTACAGGTTTTGGGCATACACTTTCCGGAAAAAGTGACCAGGCATTTACCGCTTATAACAGTGCTTCATTAGTTCTTTATCAGTCAATTTCCGGAACAGTTTATGTAGACCCTAATGGCGGAACGCCAACCGGGCCGGGCTATACCGGAGGCGCAACAATAGAGCTGTTTGATAACAATAATAACATTATCGCTACAACAACAACAGATGGAAGTGGCAACTACTCCTTTCCCAATATCGCTCCGGGAAACTATACGATCCGCCTGAGCGTCCCTTCAAATTATACGGTCACAGGTGCCTCTGATGGAGGTAACGATAATCTTATAACAACTTCCATTACCAATGCTCCTTTTATAGCCAGCTTTGGCATCGCTAACCCATTGCCCATTACGCTTTTAAATTTTGATACCTATAAAAAAGAAAATTCAGTACTCCTACTTTGGGCAACTGCAAAAGAGCAAAATAACAAAGGTTTTCAGATTGAGCGCAGCACAGATAGCAAAAACTGGACTACCATAGGTTTTGTAGCCACACAGGCGGAGAACGGTAATAGCAGTACAAAATCAGCTTATAGTTTTACAGATAACACTCCCGGGAATGGTCAGAATTTCTACCGCCTGAAACAAGTTGATTTTGACGGAGCGTATGAATTTAGTCCTATCAGGCTTGTAGCTTTCGATAAAGAAAATAATATCAGCATTTATCCTAACCCGGCAACAGAGCAGGTAACTATAGCAGGACTTCAGGGCGGGGAAACAATCAGTATATTAGATGTTTCAGCGAGAAAAGTCTACCAGGTGACCGCCAAAGATGTACTTGTGGACATTCCTTTAAACAAATTAAGTGCAGGAAACTATCTTATCAATATCATCGGCACTGATGGTCGCCTATCATCTTATAAGTTAGTAAAGAACCAATAAATTAATCTGAGTAAACAAAATATAGGGAACCTGGCTTGTAACAGGCTTTGATCTCCCCCTTTTATTTCCATTTTTCAACTCCCGGCTATTTCCAATCATGAATTATAAGTCCGGGAGTTTTTCTATAAGCGCCTATTGCGTCCTGATACAATTTTTGCATTTATAGCACTTTTTGCCCGGTTTTGAATAACCACGCTTTACTATTTTTTTAACCCTAACGCGCTCTTGCTGAATGATGAGTTCACATCCTATGGCAATTTAAATGATTAAAATAGCTTAAGTGCCCTAACAAAACACCTTTATGCATTCTATGTTAACAAAGAGGTTTTCTAGACAAAAAAACAATAATTTAGCATATATAAATTTTCAGCCATGAAATTGATCGGGCGTCTATCCATATTTTGGATACTGTATATGTTGTTCTTTGCCATTGGGCTGCCATTGATCATTCATTATGCGGGAGACTACGATACCCGCTACGATCAAATAAAAAACACTTCGCCTACCGAGGCCTTTATTTGGCTGGCTTCAGGCACTCTACTTTGGTTAATCATTTTTATTTATTACCTGAAAAAATTTGTAATCGACCTTATCGTTAAAAAGCAAGCCACTGAGCGATTACTACAGCAGGGTGAAAGGAAAAAAGGCAAGATCATCTCCAAAAAAATCCTGTTCGATAAAGAGAACCAGCAAGGCATTGTCATAAAAATAGCCTTTCCTAACTTTTCCGGTTCAGAGGTCACCCACTCATTAGAATTTGTAGATACCCAATCTTACCAGCGGCGTTATGAAACAGGCAATAATATCGACCTGCTGCTCGACCGCTCCCTCAAGCCTCCTTACATCGCTATTGAAGGTCAGCGTGTGCACTGGAATAAAAAGGTGTTACTGCTCATTTTTCTCGGCTTATTATTATTAATCGGCCTGGCAGCGGGTGTATTGATTTATTCCTATATGCACGAAAGCAAAGGCTATGGCTGGCGGTATTTATCTTTTTGGCATCCTTTTTTAATGATACCGGCTTCGTTTATTTTCTACTTCGGGCTATTCGCAATTATTGGCAGATTGTTTTTCAATAATATGAAGCCCTATATGCTCTTTTACGGAAAAAAAACAGATGCACGCATCGAAAAAGTGAAGCAAACCGGCACCGAAATAAACAATCAGCCGCAGCTATTATTTTCGGTTGCTTATCAAGACGATATGGGTCAAACGTACCAGGCTTCGTTTAAAAAAGTGATGGACCTCCTGCATCTTGCCAATTTACAACCCGGCAATATTATCCCCATCATGTACGACCCTAAAAACCCGAATAAAATCGAATTTTATGCAGAGGATTAAAACATTATTGTCCTATCTTTTGGTGTGCAGCCCGCTCATTTTAATTTCCTGCGATCAAATTGCAAAAAGTATCCGGGATACGAAGAAGCCAGTGCCTGAAAACTTTGGCAGCAATAGCAGTACAAGCAGCAATCATTCCTCAGCCGCCACTACTGTTACTACATCCCAGGAAACCGCTACAGCGCTTATCGAAGCATATTTTGAGCAGCATAAAAGCAGCACGACGGCCATAGAGGACAGTACTGTAATGCGCATCATAGAAGCGCAGCTAAAAAGCAGCGGCAGCGAGCTGAACAATGAAGCCATATTGACTATGATCAGGAAACAGTTAAAACAGATGCACTCATCAGAAAATCAGGTACGCAACACACTTACCAATTATGTAGCCAATCCCGCAAGATTAGACGCAATACAAGCCGAACTGCAAAACCTGCCCCAATTCAAAGGAAAAAAACTAATGATGTACCGGGGAATTTATATAAACAAAAGCAGTGGCGACTGGATCATTAATATAAGTATACAAGACCCGGATAAACATGAAAATATAGATGGCTACACCTATAGGGACGGCAAATGGCAAGACCCAAGACCGGAACAATCACCAAGCCAGGAGGATCTTAGCGAATACCTATCTCCGCTCAGCCATTTAAAATTTTCGGCCGCCTGCAATGTATATGCCGTTGCCGTACAAAAGGCTAAAGCAATAGAAGGCGCAGCCCCTGTTGAAAACATTCATTATTACTACCGCAAACGTGGCAACTCCGAATGGAATGTTTATATCAATGGCGCCCGCAGCAATTACCAATTGTATTTTGATAAAGCAGGAACTTTTATAAAAATGGATAAGCGCTGATCGCGGTAACGGGGGAATAATATGGTTAACTTTTCAGCTGCCTTATGCTGGTGGGACAGGTAACAGCATGCTGATCATCATTAAAATATCCTGCCTATCATCCTGTACAACATATCCTTTGTTGTTCTAAAAAAATCATAAAGGCTAATCTGTCCCCTCTTCTTTCATGTTATCAAGCGGCGCTTTTCTTCAACAGGAAAGCCTCGCCATGGACCAGTGAGCCATACATAGCCTGTTAAAGGCATATTTAGCAAGTACGCTTGCGCCCTTCTGAACAGCAATTTTGATCCAAAAAATAAAGTATTAAAACATACTATAATTAAATTAATTTGCTTTAATTTTGTACAATAACGTTCTATTTATGAGAAATTTTTTCCTCACATTATTTGTTTTAATACCATTTATTGCTTTTACACAGAATGAAGGTAATATTACCGCCAGGGTAAAAGATAAGAACACGGAAGAATTGCTGGCAGGCGTAACCATTACCTTACAGGGTTCAGATACGCTATACGCCGTTTCAGACGACCAGGGAGCATTCAATCTTAATGTGCCGGTGGGAAAGTATAACCTGGAGGCGAGCTACCTCGGTTACGAATCCCTGACTATGTATAACCTTAATGTAACATCGGGTAATGCTTTGGTGCTGGAACTGGAAATGAACTCCGGCGTAGAGGAGCTGGAGGGTGTAACAGTGGGTATTAGGAAATCAGTCAAAGCAACCGATATGATAACGCCTTTAGCTACGCAAAAGCTGGGCTATGAAGAAATAAAAGTAAACCCCGGCGGCAATTTTGATGTTTCAAAAGTGATACAGGTATTGCCGGGTGTGGCAGGCGGCACTACGGCTAACAGAAACGACATCATCGTAAGAGGTGGGGGTCCCAGTGAAAACGTGTACTACCTGGACGGAATAGAGATCCCGGTACTCAATCACTTCCAGACCCAGGGTGCCAGCGGGGGAGCTACCGGTATTTTAAACGTATCGTTTATCAATGAAGTACAACTCACCTCTTCCGCATTCGACAGCCGTTATGATAATGCATTGGCCTCTACCATAGTTATCAAACAACGCAATGGCAACCCTAACAAACTGGGCGGTAATGTAAGGCTTTCAGGGAGTGAATTTGCAACTACACTAGAAGGGCCTTTAAGTAAAAAAACAACTTTTATGGCATCTGCCAGGAGATCTTACCTGCAATTTCTTTTTCAATTGCTGGATCTGCCTATCCGGCCCGACTATTGGGACTTCCAGTATAAAGTAAACCATAAAATAAATGACAAAACCGAACTTAACTTTATAGGCATTGGCGCATTGGACAATTTTAAGCTTGTAGCACCTAAATCGTCTGATGCTGAAAACGAATACATATTGCGCTCCAACCCGCTTTTAAAGCAATGGAACTACACGGTAGGCGTATCGAGGAAGCGATTGATAAATAACGGATTTTACACGATTGCCCTCAGCCGCAACATGTTTTTTAACGGCGCCAACCGCTATGAAAACAATGCCAATGCCACAGGCGACAAATTGTTTAGCCTGGGCAGCCATGAAATAGAAAACAAGCTGCGTTTCGACCTGAACAAATACATCAATGGCTGGAAATTTACTTACGGGGCCAGTACACAATATGTAAAATATGATGCCGCTTTGTTCAACACCATAACAAAAGCAGAACGGGATGCCTCCGGCAATGTGATACGACCAGCTGTCAACCTATCAACTGAAACGGCGATAGATTTCTTTAAAATGGGCGCTTACGGCCACGTCAGCAAATATTTCTGGGACGAAAAACTGCTGATTTCGGGTGGTATAAGGACCGATATGAATACCTTCACGACTACAGGCACCAACCCGCTGAAAACACTTTCACCAAGACTGTCCTTTTCCTATGCCTTCAATCCGGAATGGAATATTTCAGTATCGGCGGGCAATTATTACAAACTGGCGCCTTACACTGCCTTAGGATTCAGCAGTAACTCCGGCGAACTGGTGAATAAAAATCTGGAGTACATCCGCGCTACTCACTACACCCTAGGTACGCAATATATGCCCCGTGATGATTTCAGGTTTACACTGGAAGCTTTTTACAAAGATTATGGCCAGTATCCGGTTTCTATAGCCAATGGTATTTCCATGGCTAACATCGGTACCGACTTTTCCGCCATTGGAAACGAGGCTTACAATTCGACAGGCAAAGGGCGTGTATATGGCATAGAAGCCTATGCACAGCAAAAACTAATCAAAAACCTGTTTTATGTAGTAAGCGCAACGGTCTACAAGTCTGAATTTTCGGGCGCCGATGGCGTCTTTCGGTCCTCTACCTGGGACTACGGGTTTATTTTCTCTTCCACTTTGGGCTACAAGTTCAAACGCAATTGGGATATAGGAGCAAAGTACAGAGTGGCGGGCGGACAGCCTTACACCCCTTTTGATATAGCGAAATCCACTGCCGGTTATCTTACCACAGGAATAGGTGTATATGATTATACACGCCTGAACAGCGAAAGGTTGCCTGTTTTTCAGCAACTGGACTTAAGAATAGACAAGAAATTCAATTTTAAGAAAACCAGTCTCAATCTTTTTCTCGATTTTCAAAATATATTCCTGTACAAAACCGCTTCCCTGCCCCGGTTTACTTTCAAAAGAAACGAAGACAATACCGGGTTTGCGACTACAGACGGTAATGCCATAGCAACCGATGGTAGTAATGCTATTCCTTACATCATTGATCAGCGTTCGGCTACTGTTGTCCCATCTGTCGGATTTATATTTGAATTTTAAGCATAAAATCTCAGCCGGATAAAGCCATATTATTTGAATATTGCATCATAGCGTTTTCCAGTACCGCAAGCAACTGCACTTTCAAAAATGAAACAGCATCCTTAAATCCTGCAATTCATAATATAGTCTTGCAATTGTCAACTTATTGCCGATATTTACTGTTTATAAATGAATTATGCATATCGTTTCCTTGCCGCACCCCAATCAGTTCCTGATTGTTGAACCCCTGGATTATCCCAATCCTTATGACTTCAAAATGCCGCATCGACACGATTACTTTGAAATAATCCTGATCCGAGAAAGTGGTGGAGAACAGTTGATTGACTTCGTTAAAACGCCGTTGAAGGCACAGTCAATTTATATTATCTATCCCAAGCAAATCCACCTGCTCAAACGGGAAAAAGCGGCAGGCCTCATCCTGCAATTTAAGAAAGAGATATTTGAATATATATTTCCCCTGCAACATCATCATTTGTATTTCAGCCAGCCCGAAATAGCTTTAGACAAAGAGCAGTTCGGGCATTTATACCAAATAGCTGAAAATATTCTGATGCTTAACAACAGTCCGAAATTGTCTTCCTTATCCATTTATAAATCCTATAGCTACCTGCAAATCATTTTAATCAGTTTAATAGAATTTTACCGGGAGCGATCGGTTCAAAGTGTCAATAATTTTGCGGGAAAATTCCTGGAATTGATCAGTCTGCATATCAAAGAAAAAAGGAAAGTAGCAGACTATGCCGAACTGATGCATATCACCACCGATAAATTGACTGCATTATGCAAAGAAAATTTCGCGACTACCCCTTTGAAACTTATTCATGAGGAACTGCTTTTGGAAATAAAAAGAATGATGGTCCTGGGTAAATTAAGCCTGAAAGAAATCGCCTATGAACTGAACTTTGACAGTACGGCCAACTTTAGCTCATTTATAAAAACAAGCACTAACAAAACGCCTTCAGAATTACAGGCATTGCTTCAGGTAACCTGATCCGAATAAAAATACCATTTCGGAAATTCAAAACTTTTTGCGTCAATTTCATAATAGCAATAGTTGTACTGCTATATAGCTTTGTATCATAAATTAAATAACCCTGGAAATTTAATCATTATGAGCAAGCTACTTTACCTTTTGGCGGCCCTCTCCATCACAACATCTGCTGCCGCACAATTACAAAATCCAGACTTTGAAAACTGGGAAAGCCCGGTAGTGTCTGATGCTGCTCCATACAATAACCCAGTCGGCTGGAGGAATGTAAATAAATGGTTTGGTACAGAGCACGCCGTTTTTTCTTTTTCATTCCAGGAGCCCGTAGACACAATTGCACAACAAAACAATTATGCGCTTCGCTTATCAGTTTGGTACCACAGCACTAAAGATGCGGCTTATCAGACAGCCCCGGTCAACTACAGGCCTGCCGCGCTGAAAGGATACTACAAATATGAAGACAACATCTTTATAGACGGCGCCGAAAGCATAACTGATACCGCACAGGTCGTTGTTATACTGACAAAATGGAATGCTGCCTTAGTAAAAGAGGATACCGTAGGATCAGGCATTTTCGAAACAGCGGAGGCCGTCTCAACTTTTACCCCCTTCAATATTGCTATTCAATATTTCTCCCCGGAAATACCGGAAAAAATCACTGTGCTTTTAGACCCTTCTATTATAGGCAGGTACTATGAGCGCAATTACTTTAGCGGGGCCGATAAGTGTTCCTGGTTTACAGTAGATAACCTGGATTTAATCAATAATCCTACGGGCATAAAAGAATTACAGCCAAAACAAAACTTATTTACTTACCCCAACCCGGCGGCTGAGGAAATAAATTTTGCTGCGATTAGCGGCAATGCCATAATAACAGACCTTTCAGGTAAACACATAATGAATGCAGCACTCAAGAATGAGCGATCCATCAACATACAACAGCTGGCAGCAGGCAATTATGTACTTCAAATCAAAGGCGAAAACAACCAGGTATATTATTCAAAATTTGCCAAACAATAATCCATTAACTCACCACAAAATACTTAAAGAATGAAAAAGCTATTGATCATGCTTGCAGCTACATCGTGTACCCTTGCTGCAAAGGCACAACTACAGAACCTTGATTTTGAAAACTGGAATTACACGATAGCCTTTGACGACCCGGCGCAAAACTTACCAAGGGGCTGGATATGCACTAATCGCTGGTTCGGATATGAGGAAGCCCAATTTCACGACAGGATGGTGCGACCGGTAGATTCAAATGCACAAAGCAATAATTATGCTTTAAGACTTTTTACTTTCTATAATTATATGAAAGACGCTGCGGTACAGACTGCTGCTATAAACACCAGGCCCGCGGCATTAAAAGGGTTTTATAAGTACGAAGAAAATTTTATTATCTGGGGAGTGAATAATTATATAGATACCGCGCAGGTAAGTGTCTGGCTTACCAAATGGAACAGCGCTTTATCTAAAAGTGACACTATCGGCTTTGGCCAATTCAGCACACATGATTCCGTAAAAATATTTACACCTTTCCAGGCAGCCATTACTTATTATTCAAATGAGCAACCCGACTCTATTACTATTTACCTGGACCCTTCTTTTATTGGCAGACACCCGGATAGTGACATTCAAAACGAGGCGCATGGCGGAAGATCTGTCTTTACCGTAGATAATTTAAGTTTAACGAATAGTGCAACGGGTATCCGGCAAATGAACCCTAAGCAAAGCTTAACTGTTTATCCCAATCCGGCCACGGACAGGATAAATTTTGCGCCAATCGACGGGACCGCTTACCTATTCGACATTTCCGGTAAACAGATTATGGATATAAAGCTTAACAATGAGCGATCTATAAACATAGAACAATTAAACGCAGGTGCCTATTACATGCACATTATGGATAGGAAGAACCAGGTATACCACACTAAATTCATAAAAAAATAATCAATAGACGGACTGTTACAAATTATGCCTTATAGCAGTGCCCCATAAAGTAACCTCCGTACCTGCATCAGCCTGGAACGGAGGTTTAATTATCTAGTCTGGCCCAATTTATATAAGCTGCCATAAGCCTATTTGCCTGCTATCAAGCCCAGAGCAACAAGAGCGATTCACTTGCCACTGCCGCTCCGCGATACGGACAACGTCAACCACAGTACATTTCCTATTCAACGTCCCGATTATATTAGAAAAGCTATACATTTCTGTATAGCTTTCTTAACTTCTATTTAGATGCCGCTTTGTTAGCTGCCCAGCTTGGTTTATTGTAGTATCAATCTACTATCTTTTGAAGGCAATAAAAAGTAAACGCTGTTTTCAAAAAGCTATATTGATCCACTGCTGCGCAGCCGCAAATCAGCTGCCTACTGTTTCAAAATTTTGAAGCTGAGCGCTTCCTTGGCATCCGTCAGGATGATAATATTATAGATTCCCTGCGCATAACGGCTTATATCCAGTCGCTCCTTTTCGCCATTGGCCGCTCCCGTAAAAATTAGCCTGCCAGACGCATCATACAACATAATATGCTCCCCTTTTCTTATACCTTCAACAGTTACCTTATTGTTACTGGCTGTAGGGTATACGCTGAGGTTTCTTTTTGCCTCACAATCTATATAAACCATCACTACCGGGCTATATCCAAATTGATTATCCAGGTCTCTTAATATTAGTCTAAAAAAGTGCTTACCCTCTTTTGCATTGTTATATTCATAAACGTATTGGTGCCCGCTACCTGCAGCCATAACCTTGTCAACATAAATGAAATTAACACCATCATTTGAAGTCTCAATATCATAATGACTAAAGTTATCTTCCTTTCCCGCTTGCCATTGTAATTTTGCCTTACATGCGTTACTCACATTAGCTTCGAAACTGATGAGCGTAACAGGTAAAGGTGCACTGAACGGTAGGGTAATACTTCCCGGTGTAGGATCTTGAACGCCGGCATTATCTACAGCCGCTATTTGAAGCAACACGGTCACTGCCCCGTCTATAGGATCGACCCCAACGCTCACGGTAGGAGCACCGGTCACATCCGTAGGAATCCCATTCGGGTATGCGGTATTAATTGCCGCCAGGCTGGCAAAAGGAATACCGCCAATCACAATGCTAGTCGCATTGGCAGGAAACGCCGTAATCTTAATAAAACTCACTACTCCCGGGGCTTCATCACCCGTATTAGGATTTGCACCTGTGCTTGTTGTAAAAGCCGTAGGTGGAATTGTGATTACATTGCTGCCACCGGGGTTGGGCTGGCTGGCCAGGGTACTGATCGCGGTTTGTGGTACTTGCTGAACGCCTATATTACCATTCGGTTTATCCGTATTGGTAGTGCCATTTATTATGGTATAGGAACTTACGATACCATCAGCAGTACCATCCGGAATGCTACCCGTTCCATTAGAGGACTCACCTGTATTCACATAATTTGAAGGTTTATTCAGCAAACGTACCGTAAACGTTCCCGTTTCTGAATAGGGAATATTGTAAGTACCATCAGCATTTACATTAGTGGTAGTACCCGGAACAATATTACCGGAAGCGTCATATAAAGCCACCTGCAAGCCACTTACCGTAGTTGTATTGATGGCTGCTCCATTAACCAGATTATCGGTTAAGCCATTCGCATCATTTAATATAGTCCCCGAGTAAACAATAGGGCAAGACAATAATGAAGCGGTGTATATGTTATAATCATCAGAGAAACTATGCGGATCAACAGTATTCGCATTAGGCACAAATGATACAGTAAAATTTCCTGAATTAGGAATAGATCCGGGCAATTTGACCACAAGTGTCATATCCGCTGTTGGGCCGCCTATCGGAGTAACATTATAAGTATAGGGTGTAGCTAAACCATTAAGCGCATTTACTGCCCCGTTGGCAAAACTTATGGTACCGGCATTAGTTGTTCCTGACCCATTAGAAGTAGATATTGTTGCATACAACATCCCCCCATATCTGATTTCTAAATCAGATTGGTTACCCTCAAAAGGAAAGCTTACCGAGTTCCCGTTAAAAGCCGCGAAACTCATACTAAATGTGGCCCCGGTACCTTTCAGGTTTACATTGGTTACCGCATTGGTAAATGTTTGTGTATTACTATTATCACTAAAATAAATACTGGTAGTACTTCTATCAATAGTTCCCAATCCAGAGCCTTGCCAGCCATTTTGACTATATGATGCTATTGCAACATTGCCTACTGTCCCCGAGGTAAGCCGGGCAAATGTTGTGGTTTCAAAACGCTCTGCCGTAGCACAAGCCTGAGCATTAATAGTGGTTATGTTGCAACTGAATGCAATCAGTATAGCACATAGATATACTGTAACTTTATGTTTCATCTTAAAGTTGTTAAAAAAAATTAAATATGTGAAAAAATTTTAATGTAATAATATATAATCTGAATATGATTATATAATCCGGGAGAACGGTGAAAAGTGGGAAAGGGCCGGCTTATTGCGGCAATTCATTAATTTTTTGTTATTTTGTTTCATACAATTTTTGCAATAGATTTATAGTATCTATATACTGCAAAAGTAGTAGCGTCTATCTTCCCAATAGCACAAAACGACTAAAATAACATTCAAATAACAGAACAAGATAAATATTTTATCTCAATAATTAAATAAAAACAGATTATAAAACAAGCTAACCTATTGCAAAACAAGTAAATAATATCTTTATTTCCATCACTTTTAAGGATGCCTGCCTTAAGGAAAATTCTTTGGCCTAATGAAGCGTACCGGGCTTAAATCCGCTTACGAATTATTTCAACGATATAAACCAGTCATTTTTAAAATTCAATCACAACAATTAAGTCCTGTTAATATCTTTAATATCATGGATAAAATCAATTTAAAAGAGAAATTCTCTTTATTTTCCGAGTACTGGTCTCCTAAAATTGTAGGGGAGTTAAACGGGCAACTGGTAAAGCTGGCCAAATTTAAAGGCGAATTTATATGGCATCACCACGAGCATGAAGATGAACTGTTCCTGGTCGTTGAAGGTACACTGAACATGGCATTCAGAGATAAGACCATTACCGTTAATAAAGGGGAATTTATTATTGTACCCAAAGGAACAGAACATAAACCTATTGCAGCAGAAGAGGTCCTGGTCATGCTTTTCGAACCCGCGGCGACCATCAACACCGGCAATACTAACAACGGGTTGACGAAAACAACCTTAGACAAAATATAATCCATATTAATGACATTGACCCTACAGGGTAACATATATCTGTAAATAATTGAAAGAGTCGCTAAGGATTAGTAGCAAAATAAAGCAACAGCTAATGAGTTAACTTGTAGGTAAGGTTCAGGAAAATATTATTTTCAGAAAATTTACCCTTGCTTATCAAAGGGGAGCGGGTAATATGCATATAACCCAGGTTACAACCCAGGTATGGCAGTACCCGGCATCCCAGGTCTATGCCTACCCTGCTTTGGTCTAAAAAACAGCAGGTACTGGTACCGGGAAAGTTAAAAAGCAGCTCTTCAAAAAGATCAGCCTCCAGTTCCCGGTTTATGGTATAAACTAAACCCAGCCGGTTGCTAAGCCGGGCATTATCGGTTTGCCCGGAGCCGTGCACCCGGTATTCAATGGCTGCACGGCTGACCAGGACAAGTTGCTTCATGAGTGCAGGCTGCCAGGCAAGCGCTGCGCTAAACCGGACTTCAGGAGTAGGCCTAATCGTATCATCCCCTTTTCCACGTATAATCCTGTAATTGGAAAAATAAGCGAACGGGGACACTGAGTACTTCAGCTCCTTGCTTCTTTGATAATGTATCCAGCTCCTGTAGGAAAACATCAAATGTTTACCCGGGAAATAACTATTTTCCAACCCATATTGCCGCCTGTATTGCCATTCATTATCTATTTTAATCTGCGTAGCAACAGGAATACTGATGGTACCCCGCAACCAGGCATTATTATGCGCTTGCGCGGATAAAATATGTACAGTAGCAATTCCTATCGCGCTTACCAGTAAGCTTTTTCCCCGGGACATATTTTCTTAATGTGGCAATTTTTCCCTGAAATAACCATAAACCCAGGTACCGGCGATGGCGCTTAACAGGGTAACCGCGACAACAGTAGCGCCAGTGCCGATCTGTGCAAACAAAGGTCCCGGGCAAGCACCGGTTATGGCCCAGCCGAAGCCGAAAATCAGCCCGCCATAAACCTGGCCTTTATTAAACTGCTTGGGAGCAATGCTGATGGACTCCCCATAAATGGTTTTGATATTGTATTTCCGGATCAGCCACACAGAGATCATCCCTACTACCACTGCGCTGCCGATTACGCCATACATGTGGAAGGATTGCAGGCGAAACATTTCCTGGATCCGGAACCAGCTTATGATCTCGGCCTTCACAAATACAATGCCGAAAAGGATACCGACTATCAGATACTTTATATTATGATACCATTTGTGCTGTAAGCGGCTTTCATTCACACATATCGCGTCCTGCTCCCGCAATTGCAAATCTGTTCCTGTATCTATATTTTGTTGCATTTTTATACTTAATTTAAAGAGATAGAATGAAGGGCAAAATAAAATTCGCCATAGTAAACCCGCCGATCATAAAACATATAGTGGCCACTAAAGAGGGCCATTGCAGACTGGACAAGCCCATAATGGCGTGGCCACTGGTACAGCCCCCGGCATAGCGGGTACCAAAGCCCACCAGAAAACCTCCGCCGACCATGATGACCAGGCCTCTGGCGGTGAAGATTGATTGCCAGTTCATAATATCTGCAGGTACCAGGTTACTATAGTCCGTAATGCCATAAACAGCCAGCTCCTTTACCAGGTCGGGGTGCACCTCAATCGCGGAAGGAGGAAACAGCAGATTAACAGCGATAACACTTCCTAAAAGGATACCTGCTACAAATACCAGGTTCCAGACCTCTTTCTTCCAATCGTACTTAAAGAAAGGAATATTGGCAGGCACACATGCCGCGCAAAAATGCCTTAAAGACGAACTGATACCGAAAGATTTATTACCAAGGATCAGCAAAACCGGCACTGTTAGTCCTATTAAGGGCCCTGCTACATACCAGGGCCAGGGTTGTTTTAAAAATTCTATCATTTTGTTTTTTGTTTTCTTTATTCAATTCTATCCATCATTATGCGCCAATTCTCCCGCCGTTAGGCCCAGGGGTAAAGGTTTGGCCTGATTTACAGGTATTATACTGCCTTTCTACAGCTATCCCCGAATATTGAGCCCAAGAGGCCACCCATAACCGAGCCGTAAATAGTGCTGTTAACCGGGTCAGCAGTGATGGCGCAAGTCCCGGAATTACAGCCGATCAGTTTCCAGTATAAGTAACCGGTTAAGGCCCCGGCGAATACACCAATGATCGTGAGTAAATATTTTTTAGCGTACTTCTTCATAAGGTACTTCCTCTGTTTTTTCATTTCGCTTGCGGGCAGGCAGCTTACAAGCTGAGGTGCTGCAACAACCTGCATTTATTATGGGAATAAGGGTAAACACTATACCGGCCCCGATAAAAAGCCAATCGGCCATTACAAAACCCTGTACCAGGAAGAAAACCCCGGCTGCCAGCCGCAGCACACGCATCAGATTCCAGGTCTTTAAATAGTTCTTCATTATTATAATTTTTTTGCACCATCAACCATAAATGGTAAATATTAATTTCCGGTTCTTGCTTTTATACCTAAGTCAATGCCCTTACTGCTTCCATGGTACCGCCATTGATTACCTGCGACAACCCGTTCTGCTCAAGGATGCTTTTTGCCATACTGCTCCGGCTGCCACTCCGGCAAAAAACGACAATCGTTTTTTTGTTTTTGAATGCGGACAATTGACCAGCAATCTTATCCAAAGGAATATTTACCGCACCATTTACACTACCCGTAGCAAACTCTGCCGCGGTGCGCACGTCCACTAAAAAAGCACCATCCTTAATAGCATTGCTTACTTGTTCTTTATTTTTGTTGCCCAATAAGGCTGAAAAAAATCCCATTTTTATTCTTTTTAGTATAATTATTCAATCGAAAAAACGTAGCTGGCGAAACAAAATGTTTAAAGGCTACAGTTCATTATTAATTGTCGCTTGTTCCCTATTTGCTCAGCAATTATCCCATTACTTTGCTCTGGCAGATAAAGTCCGTCCTGGGAACATTCGTTTTTGCAATAGCATTAAAGCCTCCCTCTACTTCAGTAAAATTGCGGTAGCCCCTCGCTTGCAGCATACTGGCCGCGATCATGCTGCGATAGCCACCTGCACAGTGCAGGTAAAAATGTTCCTGCGGATTGATACTGCTCATCCAATCGTTAATATAAGCCAGCGGCTTACTATAGGCCTCTTCGATATGCTCCGCGGCATACTCGTTTTCCTTACGCACATCAATGATCCGGCTTTCCCCCATCTTTACTTCAGAGGCAAATTGCTCCGCTTTTATGCGGTTGACCGTATCGGTTTCCTTACCGGCATTTTTCCAGGTATCAAATCCACCCGTCAAATGCCCCAGGACATGATCAAAACCTACACGGCTCAATCGGGTTATGGCATCCTCCTCGCTGCCGGGATCTGTAACCAACAAAATAGGTTGCTTTACATCAGCGATCAGGGCACCCACCCAGGGTGCGAAATCGCCCTGCAATCCGATATTGATGGATTGCGGAATAAAGCCTTTAGCAAAATCCGCGTTATCTCTAGTATCGAGGACCAGGGCGCCGCTGGCTGCGGCTGCGGCTTCAAACTCATCTGCTCCAAGTCCGTTCATACCCTGGTTCAAAACAGCGTCAAAAGACGCATAGCCTTTTTTATTCATTGCTACATTCATACCGAAATAGGCCGGAGGAGGCAATAAGCCTTCGGTTACGGCTTTAATGAAATCTTCTTTAGTAGCCTGGTTCAGGGCATAATTCATTTTCTTTTGATTGCCCAAACTATCCACCGTTTCTTTCATCATATTTTTGCCACAAGCCGATCCGGCGCCATGGGCCGGGTAAACAGTCACGGCATCAGGCAATGGAAAAATCTTTTTATATAAACTTTCATACAACAAACCGGCCAGCGCTTCCTGGGTCATCCCCGCTGCTTTTTGGGCCAGGTCCGGCCGGCCTACATCCCCGAGAAATAAAGTATCCCCGCTGAACAAGGCAGTCTCTTTACCATTTTCATCAATCAGTAAATAACAGGAGCTTTCCATAGTATGGCCCGGTGTGTGTAATACTTTTATAGTGATATTACCTACTTTAAATAATTGCTCATCCCCTGCAATGAGCGCTTCAAAATCCGGGTTTGCCGTAGGGCCATACACGATAGGCGCATTTGTTTTTTTACTCAGATCCAGGTGGCCGCTCACGAAGTCCGCGTGGAAATGGGTTTCAAAGATGTATTTCAGAGTGACGCCGTCTTTTTCCAGACGATCCAGATAAGGTTGCGTTTCCCGCAAGGGATCGATAATGGCAGCTTCGCCATGAGAAGTGATGTAATAAGCACCCTGGGCTAAGCATCCCGTATAAATCTGTTCTATTTTCATAATGTTCTTTTTATTTAATGATGTAAAATTCCGAAGTTGTTTTCATGTCTACGGTTACATTAGTTACACAAGCACAATTCAGGGCAACAATGTTTCTTTAAGTATAATATAAATACCCATTACCAGCACAAACCAGCCAAATGCCGGCTTAAGCTTTGCCCCGTTGATCCTGGCAGCGAGCTGACTGCCGATAAATATGCCGACGATAGCCATACCGGCAATACTTAAGAGTAATAACCAGTCTATAGACAAGTGATGAAGGGAGAAGAGGAACCCTGACAATGAATTGATAGAAATAATCACGAGGGAGGTACCTATGGCTGTTTTTATAGGTAGCTTCAACAGGTTGACCAATACCGGGATGATCAGGAAGCCACCACCGGCGCCAATCAGGCCTGTAACAGTTCCTACCAAAACGCCCTGAATGATCGTAATCGGGTAATTGAATGTCTTATTTTGTAGCAATACATCCTTATGCAGCTTGGTCTTTTTTATCATGCTATAAGAAGCAAAGACCATCAGCACGGCAAAAAGCAACATCAGCAAAATGCTTTTAGTAACCATGAAGCTGCCTACATTAAAGACTTCCTGCGGGATGGCGGGAACAATAAATGTTCTTGTAAGAAAAACAGCCGCAATAGAAGGAATACCAAATACTACGGCAGTTCTTAGGTTAACCAGGCCTTTTTTAAAATAAGAATAAGAACCGGCTAAGCTGGTTATACCAACAATAAAAAGAGAGTATACCGTTGCTAAAGCAGCGTCTGTACGGAACAAATACACCAGAACGGGTACCGTGAGGATACTGCCGCCACCGCCGATCAGCCCCAGTGAAATCCCAATAAAAACAGAAGCGATATAACCTGCTATACTCATAGTTTTAAACTTGATACAGCAAAGATGCAATAAGGAGCAAACCCGTACAGCTACTTTTGTTACAGAAGCACTATTTTATTTCTGCCGAGCTGAACCACTTTGTTTTCTTCCAGTTGCTTCAACAGGCGGGAAACTACAACACGGGCGGTTCCCAGCTCATTAGCCAGCTGTTCGTGGGTTACATTTATAGTTTTAGATTGTAACAGTTCAGCTTTTTTTGTAAGTAAATTTAACAGTCGCTCATCTACTTTTTTAAAAGCGATCGCATTGATAATATCCAGCAATTCTTCGAAACGCTTGTGGTATAAGCGGAAAATATAATCCAGCCACTGCGGATACTCTTTGATGAACAGGGATACCTTATCGACGGGGAGGAACAGGATCTCGGCATCCTCTTCCACCTCTGCCTTTACCTTACTGGTTTCGTTGTGCAGGCCACCCAGAAAAGACATGATGCAGCTTTCGCCCGCTTTGATATAGTACAACAAAATTTCCCTGCCGTCTTCTTCGGTACGTATAACTTTCAAAGTTCCCTTGATAACAATAGGAATAGAGCGGATATGCGCTTTTTCATTTAAAATAGTATCGCCTGCCCGGTAAGCCTTAAAAATACTGTATTGTTGCAGCTTTTCTATCAACTCCGGTGAAGATTTAAAAGAGGCTATTTGTTGCAATTCTTCCATATCGTAAAAGTAGCATTTTATTCCGGGGGAATACACAAGCTGCCGGCAACTTAAAAAGAATGTGTTCCTGCTTTACATAATGTGTTTAAAAGATCCCGGTCCAGACATATTTATAAAAAAAGCTTCAATGTGTCGTAATTATTCATAACACAACGTCTATATTCTTAAGCTTATATTTTCAACAAGGGAATAGTGCGGACTAACAGCTTAGCACATTATTCTAACTCTAGGCAATTATTTAAATACAAACAATTTTCAATTGCCATTTGGTCTATTCAACAAACCATCGTAATATTGCAATATTAAATTAGATTGCTAATGGGCGCCTCAAAGACAGAACATTTTACGGAACAACAAAACCAGATCGCAACCATAGCAAAAGCTTTGGGCCATCCGGCAAGAATAGCTATTATAGAGTATTTACTAAAAGTAAATGCCTGTATATGCAGTGATATTGTTGATGAATTACCTTTAGCACAGCCTACTGTTTCTCAGCACTTAAAAGAGTTGAAAAATGCAGGCCTGATAAAAGGTAACATTGAGGGCAATTCAATCTGCTATTGTATAGATGAAAAAACGTTCAACATACTAAAAGAATATTTTTCAAAAATCATCTTTACAGTAACCAATCAAAAATGTTGCTAGTCCTATGGAAATGGCCTTTCTCCTATTAATCGTATTGCTAATTGCTTATTCAGTGCTGGCCTTTTTTGACGGTGTATTCCTGCATCTGTATAAATACCGCTTGTACGATCATAGCGAAAGCAAATTTGAACACCTGGTCCACACTATACGGGCTTTTCTTTTCATAGGAATTCTGGCAGCATTATTTATTAACCCGGAAGATAACAGCCTCTTTCTATTAGGCATTACACTGGTAATAGCAGATATGGTAACGCTGGTTGTTGACGCTTATGCAGAGAAAGACAGCCGTCTATTTATGGGCGGCCTGCCCCGTTGGGAATACATTTTACACCTGATCGTAAACGGTATTCACTTTGCCGGTATCGCAGTATTTCTGGCAGTCAAAATAAACATGGACAGCAACGAGATTATACTGATCAGCGACTTTCAGCATGTAGAATACTTCCATACCTTCAAAAAAATAGCAATAAATTTATTGCCCGGGGCAACACTAATAAGCCTTTTACATATACTGCTTTACTTACCGAAATTCAAATCTTTCTTTAATAAGTTGCAACTAAACTGTTGCTAAAAAACTTACTCTCAAAATAAGCATTAATATAAAGCCATAAAAAACAAAAGCAATGAAACTATCAGAAATCAAAGAAATCTTACCCACATTAGAAAATGTTACCTTTCAATTAGAGAATGGCAATTTTGTACCTGAACACTTTCACGTTACTGAAGTAGGGCAAATTACTAAGAACTTTATTGATTGCGGTGGAGTGATCCGTACTGAAAAAGTCGTCAACTTTCAGTTGTGGAATGCCAACGATCTCGAACACAGGTTAAAGCCAACAAAGCTATTAAACATCATTAAACTATCTGAAGATAAATTAGGCCTTGAAGATGCTGAAATAGAAGTAGAATACCAGAATGAAACAATCGGCAAATATGATTTGGAGTTCAACGGGGTAACATTTGTCTTAAAAAACAAAACCACCGCTTGCCTGGCACAAGATGCCTGCGGCATTCCTCCTGAAAAGCAAAAGATAAAATTAGCAGACCTCAATAACAGTTGCTGCACGCCGGGCTCAGGATGTTGCTAAAGAATACCGCAATGGAAGAAAAAATTTCAACCGCGGCTATCGCCAAACTATTTCTGAAATTGGGTTTCATCGGTTTTGGAGGCCCGGCAGCTCATATTGCTATGATGCAGCAGGAGGTGGTGGCAAAAAGAAAATGGTTGAGCGAACAACACTTTTTAGACCTGCTGGGGGCTACCAATCTTATTCCCGGGCCTAACAGTACCGAAATGGCTATTCACATCGGTTATGATAAAGCAGGCTGGAAAGGGTTAATAACAGCAGGTTTATGCTTTATATTGCCTGCGGTGTTCATCACCGGTATATTAGCCGTGCTGTACCACAAGTACGGGCAATTGCCGGAAGTACAACCTTTCATTTACGGCATCAAACCGGCAATTGTCGCCATTATCATAGGAGCAGTTTACCCATTGGCCAGGAAGTCTGTAAAGTCATTATTTTTAGGCATTATGGGCATTACTGTATTGATAGCATCTTTATTAGGTATCAATGAAGTTTATTTAATGTTCGGGGCAGGCTTCCTGGCACTTGCATTGTATGCTGCTCAAAACACAAAGACAGGTTCCTTGCAAAGTATTGTTCCGCTTATATTACTGCAACTCACACAAGCAAATTCCTGGACAGGTGGCAATGCCAGGCTATTTTGGACCTTCCTTAAAATAGGCTCCATACTTTATGGTAGCGGGTATGTACTGTTCGCATTTTTAGATACGGAATTAGTAGCGAAGGGTTTGCTCACAAGACAGCAACTTATGGATGCGATCGCTGTAGGACAATTTACCCCGGGCCCGGTATTTTCTTCTGTTACTTTTATCGGCTACCAGGTCAATGGCTTTCCGGGAGCTATCCTGGCTACCGTTGCCATATTCCTCCCCTCGTTTGTATTTGTTGCCTTGCTCAACCCATTAATGAAAAAACTGCGGCAATCTAAGGGGCTTTCAGCTTTTCTTGATGCGGTAAATGTAGCATCAGTAGCGATTATAGCGGCTGTTTGTATCACCATGGGCAAAGCAACCATTACAGATTGGCGGGCCATTACCATAGCGCTCCTCAGCGGTATTATCGTTTTTAAATTTAAAAAAGTCAATAGTGCATTCATTGTTTTAGGGGGTGCATTACTGGGCTTTTTACTATTGCAGGTTTAATCTAAAAAATTATGTATCCAACATTATCTCAAACAATAGACCAGTTGCTACAACTAAACATCAGTGAAGAACGTGCAACTATTTTACAACCGTTGATCGATTTTGTTCAGCAAAAAACAGATCATAAACACCCTGTAAATCTCAATTTCATCTGTACCCATAATTCCCGCAGGAGCCATTTATCGCAGGTTTGGGCGCAGGCCGCAGCAGCATACTATAGTATTCCAGATGTTCATTGCTACTCGGGTGGCACAGAAGCTACGGCGCTATTCCCCAAAGTGGCGGAAACATTAACAAGCCAGGGATTCAGGCTCTTCAAAATTGCTGATAACAATAACCCGGTATATGCTATAAAATACAATGATAATGCTTTACCCCTGATCGGTTTTTCTAAAAAATATGATAACCCATTCAATCCCGTAGCCGCCTTTGCAGCTATTATGACCTGTTCGCAGGCAGATGGCGGTTGTCCTTTCATTGCCGGGGCAGAAAAAAGAATACCGGTCACATTTGAAGACCCTAAAATTTCGGACCATACACCGGATCAATCGGATGTATATGCAGCGAGGAGTTTACAGATAGCAAGTGAAATGTTTTATGTTTTTTCAAAAATCAACCGGTAAACCATGCAGCCCCAACTCAAATTCATTGATCGTTACCTAACCTTATGGATCTTTCTTGCTATGGCGACAGGCATAGGTTTAGGCTATTTCTTCCCTGGTATTTCAAATGCGGCAAATGCTATAAGCGTGGGCACAACAAACATTCCTTTAGCCATAGGCTTAATCCTGATGATGTACCCGCCATTGGCAAAAGTGGATTATACCTTATTACCCAAAGCGTTTAAGGATAGAAAAGTAATAGGCATTTCTTTACTGTTGAATTGGGTGGTCGGTACCCTGTTAATGTTCGGCTTAGCCATTTTATTTTTACGCAACGATCCCGATTATATGACCGGCCTGATATTGATAGGCCTGGCAAGGTGTATCGCGATGGTAATCGTGTGGAGTGATCTGGCAAAAGCTAACCGGGAATATACCGCTATGTTAGTGGCATTAAACAGCATCTTCCAGGTACTTGCTTACAGCTTCTTAGTCTGGTTATTCATCAATATATTACCTGAAAAATTGGGATTAGCCGATTTCAATGTAAGCGTATCCATGCAAGAGGTTACCGAAAGCGTATTGATCTATTTAGGCATCCCTTTCCTGGCGGGTTTTATCAGCCGTTATGTATTGATCAAATCAAAGGGGCCGGAATGGTACAATCGCAAATTCATCCCCAGAATATCGCCCATTACCTTATACGCTTTACTCTTTACCATTGTGTTAATGTTCAGCATGAAAGGCGATAAAATAGTAGAGCTGCCCATGGACGTTGTCAAGGTAGCAATCCCCCTGATTATCTATTTTGTATTGATGTTCTTTGCAAGCTTCTTTATCAATAAATCACTGAAAGTGCCTTATGATAAAAATGCATCCATCGCCTTTACCGCGACAGGAAATAATTTTGAATTGGCTATCGCCGTAGCCATATCCGTATTCGGGATTCATTCCCCACAGGCTTTCGTAGGAGTTATTGGCCCTTTGGTAGAAGTACCGGTACTGATCTTACTGGTCAGGGCCAGCCTGTTTTTAAAGAAGCGCTTTTATAGTTAAGTATCAGGCAATACCGGCAATAAACGCTTCCGGGAATCAACATCGTTTACTTTGGCTTCGGCTGCGAAGCTGCCATTCCTATAAAATTAACAGCTGTATTAACCACTTTTGGCCCTGCTACATAGTTTCCGGCCCAAAAGGGGTTAATATGCTTAGAGATCCTACCGTCAAAAATCAGCATATGCCACTATGCATTTTATGCAATACGCTTATTTTTCAAACCGCTGTTTTCACAAAAGGATATTTCAGCCAGATCATGACCAGCGGCAGGACCAGGAAAGGAATTTCCATAAATGCCATTTTAAAATTTCCGGACTTTATGGCCAAAGCCATAATGATGATTATGGAAATCGCATTGAGCACATTGCCCAGGAAAAAGGTCTTGGGAATCAATAACAATACACCGATCAAAAGTGTAATTCCTCCAAATAGGGGAACCATACTTTCTGAGATGCCCAAATCACTCATCATCTTTAAAGACTCCGGATGTTTTTTATAATTAAGGCTCTCCCAACCGTGTTTAAAGGCAAGAAAAAGAGCTACCAGCAGTAGCGCCAGGGAAATAATGTTTTTTATCATTGTATCATTTTTTAGTAATAAACGATGCATTCATTTATCGCTTTTAAATTTAATAGTTTTTACCATAAATACTCCTGGCTATAGTAAAACTGGAAGTTCCGGGATCAGGAACCTCATTCCTGCATTGCCCAAAATATTGCAATAAAATAACAAAGCACCATAATGGCTTAATTATAAGAGTGTTATTAAGTTATCTTAATACACTCTTATAATCTACTGTCAATAAAAAGTAGGGAATTCCCCTATTGCCTTAACTAAAGGAATATTGGATATTTGAAGCTTAACAACTATTCTTAATAGCTAGCTCAAAATAAACAATCAACTCCTTATTAATAATATATTAAAATTATCCCCTTAATGAAACCACATGTCAAAGACAAGCTTAAAAAGCTAAAAAACAACACCACCAATATTCAACTAACTTCTGGAAGATTAAAATTGATTCCAATAGAGCTTAAAATATGTGATAAATTAAAGTACTTAGATTTATTCGGAAATGTAATTCAAACAATTCCAGATTGGTTCTTCCAGTTTAAATTTTTAGAGAATTTAAGTTTAAAAAACAATTCAATAAAAGATTTTCCAACAATTGTTTTTACTTTAGAAAATCTGGTAAGCTTAAATTTATCAGAAAATCAAATAAATGAAATTAGTGAACATAATTTCGCAAATTTGATGAATATTGAAAAAGTAGATATTAGTTACAATTCTATAAAAGTAATTGAGTTTAAAAAAATTGATGTAACTAAATGTAATAATTTAAATATTAAAGGAAATAAACTAGAAAAATTTCCTAAAATTATAAGTCAGATTACCACACTCGAAAAATTAAATTTATCTGAAAATAATATTTCTTCCTTTTCTGACGATGCTTTATTTGATTTAGAAAATTTACTAGAATTAGATTTAAGCTATAATGAATTAACATATTTACCATCTAGCATTGGAAAATTAAAAAAATTAAAAAAACTAAATTTAAGTGGGAATAAAATTAGTTCACTCCCTATAGAGTTTGAAAACTTAATATCATTAGAGTCGCTTGAATTGGATGGAAACCCGATTGGAAATGCGCCAATAGAGATTTCTAATCAAGGAGTATCAGGAATTATAAACTATTATTTATCACTGGGGGACAATGTACAATTGTTTGAAGCAAAACTATTGATTGTTGGTCAAGGAAATGTTGGTAAAACCTATTTGATGAATAGGTTAATGCATGATTCAATTCCAGAAACAAAAACCACTGAGGGAATTGATATAAAAACTTGGAAAATTAAAACTCTTTCTTCCTCAGATTTTAGAATTAATATATGGGATTTTGGTGGACAAGAAATATATCACTCAACTCACCAATTTTTTTTAACTAAACGTTCTCTATATCTACTAGTGTGGGAAGCAAGGACAGACCAACATCTAATAAGTTTTGATTATTGGCTAAATGTTATACGCTTATTAAGCAATAACTCTCCTGTAATAATTGCTCTAAACAAAATTGATGAACGTATTAGTAACATTGATGAAAAATCTCTAAAAACTAAGTTTAAAAATATTGTTGACTTTCATCAAGTTAGCGCAGTAACAGGCCAGAATATTGAACTATTAGTCAATAAAATTGGATCAGAAATAGACTCTCTTCCATTAATTGGAGACAAACTTCCAAAAGTTTGGATGGAAATTCGCAATAATTTAGAGTCACTTGAATCAAATTATATTACAACAGAAGAATATTTATCTATTTGCAACCAAAATGGTTTATCGAATAAACGTGCAATATTTCTCAGTCAATACTTTCATGATCTAGGGGTTTTTCTACATTTCCAAGATGATACATTATTAAGAAATTTAATTTTCTTAAAGCCTGAATGGGCTACAAATGCTGTATATAAAATTTTAGATTCAAAAGATGTAATTACTCGGGATGGAGAATTTGATTCTGAAATGTTGGATTCTATTTTATATGAATTTGAGCGAGATAAACGTCCGTATATAGTTACTCTTATGAAAAAATTTGAATTGTGTTTCGAAGTTGAAAAAAATGTTTATCTCATTCCAGAACTCTTAAAACCAGAAAGAATCGAATTTGATTGGAATTATAAAGATAATTTAAGATTTGAATATCATTATGATTTTATGCCTGCCGGAATAATGGGACGGTTTATCGTAAGAATGAGAAATTTAGTTTATGATAGAACATTCTGGAAAAATGGTGTAATAATCCAAAGAGAAAACACCAGAGCACTTGTTACGGCTGATCAATATTCCCGTAAAATCTATATATGGATCCAGGGGAATAACTCTTCCTTTTTATTAGAAATAATTAGAAAAGAGCTAGATGCGATTCATCAATCGTTAAATTATCCTGATGTTCCTGAAAAAATCCCATGCATTTGCAATGAATGCGTTAACTCTAAAACGCCTCACCTTTTCAACTATGTGTTTGTTAAAAGAATAGGAATGGAAAATACATTCAGAACTATCCCATGCGAAGTTAGTGCAACAGGAATAACTGTGCATAAACTTCTGGGATTATATCGAATTGAAACACCTGAGCCTGACAACAATCCAATGTATTCTCTTGAAAAAATCCTTAATGATATAATAGAAGTGTCATCAAGAATTCTCGAAAGAAAATATAACAAAATAATAGAAAACCAAATTAATGATGATTTAGTTGATTTATTAAGAACTAAAGGACATAATATAGCGGATCAGACTAGATCAGGAATTTCTCAAAGTAATCGTAGTCCTGGAGAATTAGATATTATGATTAGAAGAAATAACGGTATACCTGTTACAATTATTGAATGTCTAAGGCTTGAAAGCTGTGGACCCAAAAATACTACTGTTTCAGATCATCTTTCAAAACTTCTTACCAAATATGACACTCATGAACTCAAGCGGAAGTTTTTAATAATCTTTGGGGAGGCTGATAGATTTGATAATTTATGGGTTAATTATACAGATTACATTAAAAATATTAATTCAAATCAAAATTATGACAATAGTTATCCACTATCAGGATTTAGTATAAGAAATGATTTGCACAATTTCAATAATATGAAAATAGGTGTTTCAAGACATGAAAATAATGGAGAAACAATAGAAGTTGTACATATAATGCTAAACATGAAATAAGATAAAAATATTTATTATTTAAAATAAAAATTTTCTTTAAACATTTTGCATTATTAATAATTTTTAAGGTGATTAATATGTTATAAAAACAGATTGGTCACCTTAAATGTTTGACGACTACTTAAACACATTAATCAATATTCATAAAAAATATAAGTCTCTTACCTTTTTACACAGCTATCAATTACATTCACAATAATTATATTTGTATTATCTTTACCGCTAAGAACAAGCAAACATTATTATTTATGAAAAATACCTTTACTTGTTTATGGAGCATGCTTCTTATTTTTTCCGGTATTTACGGATGTAATAAAAAAGAGCCGCAGCAGCCCTATTCACCGGCAGCCCAATTGCAATATGCTACCGGGCATGGCAATTTAAACCCCAACCCCGGAGCTTTGCACAATAAGGTGGTATGGGTGTATATGAGCGCTCATCCCCAGGAACAATTAGCGTTTACACAAACGGATGTGTTACAAATGACCCGGGATGTGCTGAGCATCATGGCTGATGAAGGCTATTACGAAGGTCACCTGGATAACCCGGGTGCGCTGGCGACTGAAATGCTGGCAGGCATGGAAGCGATGGGCTATTTCAATAGTTCCGGCCATCTTAAAAGCAGCCAGGAACTGAAGGAGTTGCAACTATACGCCAACAATGACAACCCGCTGCAGCAAGTCATTAATAAGATCAATGTAAATCAAAGCAACACTACAGCGGAATTTATCCTGGCGGCCAAAAGTGAGATGAATACCTTAACAACGACTGCCTATGCCACCCAGGCAATGGCCTTTAACAGTATCATAGACTCGTCAGCTGCCATCACACCCCGGTTCATAAACTTTGCGCTCCCGACAGTATTCCTGCCTTCTGCCAGTGACCTCCGGATCGCTTATGCCGATGCTAAAGGATATATAGAAGGCTCCAAAGCCGCGCAAAACCAGGGTAAAAATACCGTGCAGCAGGATATATGGGGAATGACCTATTCTACTACCCGCTCAATACAACAGTTTAAAAGAGAACTTGGCATGTAGCCGTACAAAATCATTTTTCCTATGAAATTCACCTTACTCCAGGCGGCACCCGAACCTATGCCGCAATTCATTATCCACCTACTGGAACATTACGACTGGCTGATCGGCCTGTTTATATTGTTTATCCTCCTGGGGATTCTTTTCCTGTCCTACCGCGTTTGCCGCTGGACCGTAAAAGAAATCCACTTTAGTATAAACACCCGGTAATTGCCGGCATCTTTTGACAATACCAGGAAATCAACTCAGGTTCTTTTCGATCCTGCTCCCCTGCTCTTCATCTTTCACCACCGAAAGCGATACGGAAATTTTATCCTTAAGCTCATCTACGTGTGAAATGATCCCGACGATACGGTTTTCTTTTTGCAGGTGTTTCAGGGTTTCAAAAACGATATGTACCGAAGCGGCGTCCTGCGTACCGAAACCTTCATCAATAAAAAAGAAATTTTTATCTGCTTTAGCATTAGTCTGCACACTTTCAGCCAGGGCTAGAGCAAGACTGAGCGAGGCCTGGAAAGACTGGCCACCCGAAAGGGTTTTGACACTTCTCCTCCGGCCATCATTCAGGTAGTCGATGAGCTCAAAATCATTATTGTCGTTCAGCTGCAGACTGAGCTGGTTGCGGGTCAGGCGATGAAAACGCACATTGGCCATCTCGCAAAGCTGCCGCAGATAGATGGAGGACACATACTCTACAAAACCCGCCCGGTCAAACAGTTTTTTGAGTACAGTTAACTGCTCAGCCCGGTTCCTGGTCTTATTCATTTGCGCCGTTAATTCGCTTTTCTTTTCCAGTTCTGCGCTTTCCCGGGTAATTGCTCCTTTTAACTGCGCCACGCTTTCCGCAGCAGCTTTAAACTCCGATTCCATACGTTCAAGGGCCTGCTCCCGTAACCGGAACTGCTCCGGGTCAAATGTTTTACCGTTTAGCTTTCCTGCCAGTTCTGCGATCCCGATCTGCAAAGCTTCATACTGCACCCGGAAGGTCTCCAATGCACTGCGTATGGCAACAGTATCCAGGCGCTTGTGCAATATTTCTTTTACCTGCTCTATGTCCTCCATCTGGTGGAGCTGCAACAACTGGCTGGCCTGGCTGGTCTGCGTTTCCAATAAAATAGTCAACTCCGCAATCCGGGTATCAATCCCGGAAAGCTTACTTTCCTGGCCCGCGATAACGGGGGTTATAGCATTCAGCGCCTTATTGCATTGCTCATAATCTGCTTCCAGCTGATCATTTTGCTTTTTTACTTCCATAAGTAATGCTGCGGCAGCATCAATAGTATAATGCCGGTAGGCTTCAAAATCCAGCTGTTTTATATGCTCCCGTTGCTGCCCGGCCAGGGCTTCATTACGGGCACAGTCCAGCCGCAGGGCTTCCAGCTTGCTATTGGCTTTTTCCAGGTGATCCTGTTCTTTATTTAAAGCCGTAGTAATATCGGCCAGGGTTGCCTCCGTAGCCAATAATTGTTTTTCGATGGTTTCCAGCTTATGCTTTTGCTGTTCAAAGGCCCGCCGGTCTTCTGCTACAAATCTCTGCCAGCGAAAGGTATCCTTGTGCGCTTTTACCGCTGCTTTTTGCTGTGCTATAATTAATGCAGCCGCTGTTTTCTGTTGCTCGCTTGTATGGAACAATAAGAGCAACTGCTCCGCATTTGAGCGCCGTGTCGCGATCTGCTTCAGTAGATTATTTTGTTGCTCGATCGCGCTGCCGATCTGCAGCAGTGCTTCACTTACATCAGCGGTCGCTTTGATTTCAGGGTGTTCTAAAGCACCACAGAGCGGACAGGGCAGCCCGTCCTGTAAGGTATGCGCATATTGGGCTAGTTGTGCCTGCACGTTTAATTGCGCTTCCTGCTGCCTTAGTGCGCTTAATTGCTCTTCTGCTTCCCGGGCCTGCTGTTCAAAATCTGAAGCATAACTCAGCTTATTAATACCTTCCGCTTCCAGTACCTGCTCCTGCTTTTCCAGGATTGTGGTTACCTCGTCAAATTTCACAGCTTCTTCCGCCAGCCGCCGGTCGAGGTTTTCTTTTTGCGTCCACCATTTTTCCAGCTCCAGGAGCAAGCCGGCGTCCGGCCGGGCCGCCCTGAGGCTGGCAAGTTGTGTCTGCTCCTGTTCTTGGCGCAGCTTCAGCGCATTTACTTTTTCTTCTGCTGCCTTCACAAAAGCTATGCCTTTTTCTTGCCTTTCTTTTATCACTATGATCTCCTGGTTCAACCGGAGCCATTGCCCGATAAAAGACAATTCCATTTCCTCTATTCTTTTTTGCGGCATGGTTAGCATCGCTGCCTGCAATATTTCCAGCTTTTGCCGGATTAATGCTCCTTCTTCTCTAAGCTGCGCCAGGCGTGCCTGTTCTTGTGCAGACTGTTGCTGTCGCTGCTGCAATTCTGTTTGCGTTTGCCCGGTATTGAACAGCAAAGTGGCAAAAGCGCCCTGTAATCTTTCAAATAGAGCCAGTTCTGCCGCGCGGGCATCTTGCGCCGGCTTTTGTGCCTGTAATTGGCCAAACTCCCGTTCTTTTTGCTCCAGGAGTTCCATATCCGCTTTCAGGTGCCTGAGCTGCTGTAACTCATCTGATGCCGCTTTATAATTGACTTCCTTTTCACTAAAAATGTGTTCCGCCTCCAGTAATTGTTCTTTTTTAAGAGCGATTGCTTCAACCGTAATCTGTTCGAATCCCAGCAATTGTCCTTCCTGCTGGTCCAGCAGGCTCTTTGTTTCGGCAAACAGGCCGGCTGTTTTGGCTTGCAGGTCAAAGCGCTGGAGATTAAAGATTTCCTTCAGCATTTTAGTACGGTCGGTAGCCCCTAATTCTAAAAACTCTTTAAACTGCCCCTGGGGAATGATGATGGTTCTTTTGAAATTCTGATAGGAGAGCCCTATGATTGCTGCTACATTAGTTGATTCCTGTGGCACCCAATTATTTTGCTCCTGCTCCCAGGCGTATAAAACGATATCCGCGGGTTTTACTTCTTCATAGTTTTTTGAATTGCGCCGGTAGGCTCTCGTGATACGGTATCTTTTCTGTTCGTAATTAAGAAATTCAAAATCGATGTAAGAGCGCGTAGCACGCAGGTTCATCATGTTGTAATTACGATTGTCCCGGCTGTTCATACGCTCGGTTTCTCCATACAGGGCAAAAGTGATGGCTTCGAGGATCGAAGATTTACCGGAACCAACCGCGCCAAAAATACCAAAAAGACCGGCCTCTGTAAGGTCTGTAAAATCAATGGTCTGTCGGGTCTGGTAGGAGTATAAGCCTTCTATCGTTAAACTTATCGGTATCATAATCAGCTGTTCAAAATCTCGTTAAACAAATTCATCAGGTCCTCATTAGGCTCCTGCCGGCCGTGCCGCGACCTGAAGTAATCCTTAAATAAGGATTGTATATCCTGGTCCAGGTCGATAGTAGCACCCTCTTTTAACGCTATCTTGCCGGATTTTAATTTCGGTATTAAAAATATGATCCCGTTATGTGACTGGTAAATTCTTTTGCGCTCTTCGGCCGTCAGGAAGGTTTCACTTTCCAGCGTAAGTTCCAGCAGGGCATCCGGATGCGCCAGCAACCATTGCACGGCAGTATCTATATCGTCAAACGTTTTACGGTATAATGGCCTGCCGGAATGCAAGGCTATTTTTTGATAGCGTGCCTGTTGACCAGGCTGTACCTCAACAAGGCTGACATATTTTTGCTGACCGGCCTCACTGAAGCTATAACATACGGGTGAAGAAGCATAAATAACCGGTTGCTCTTCAGTACCGATATTTTTAAACCCGTGCAGGTGGCCTAAAGCAGCATACTGGACCTGCGCCGGTATGGATTCCGAATAGATCATGGCCGCGTTGCCGATCTTTATCGGTTTCTCTCCATCCGGTTCTTCAATAATGGCCGCGCCTCTTTTATTCATATACAAATGCGCCATCAATAAGTTGATGCCATCAGTATCACAATAAGTATCCGCAAGTTTTTGCCAATTGCCCGCGAGTAAGCGGTTCAGTTCTTCCTCTTTATCCTCACCCAGGTTTTCCCGCAGTCTTTGCTCATTGGCATAAGCGGTGTGTAAAACCCTTACGGGGTAGTCATAAGCTTTAAGGCGCAGCTCTATAAAGCCTTTATCAGAGCGGGTTAGCGAGAATTGATCCAGTTCATAAGGAGTAATAAGGGCGTTAGGCTGCCCGATCAGAATAATCCCACAGGCCTTTGCCAAAGGGTTCGGCGCATCAATAAGGCCCGGGGCATCATGATTGCCGGAAATGGCAATAACAGGGCGCGCGCCGTTATTACTCAGTTTTTTAAGCGTTTTATAAAAAAGTTCTACCGCGTCTACAGGCGGGTTGAAATTGTCAAACAGATCGCCTGCCACTAATACGAGGTCCACATTTGCTTCATCTGCTATGGCCACGATTTCTTCCATTACTTTCACCTGTTCTTCCAGCCTCGAATAGTTATCCAGGCGCTTGCCCAGGTGCCAGTCCGCAGTATGCAGTATTTTCATCTTTAAATATTAATAGTCAAAATTAAGCGAAATAAAACAAGCATAAGCCCATTTCCGGCCATAGCGCTCTAGTTTTTATCCAACCCGACATATGAAAAATAAAGCCATAACGAATAATCATTATGGCTTTGAAAATATTATTACCCCTGAACTTCTTTATTTTTTCAGGTAATAAAGTGTATTTGAATTTTCTTTCCTGAAAATATCCCTTGCCGCAGCCTGTACCTCGGCCGCGCTCACCCGGGCATACTTTTCCATTTCTGTATTCATCAGGCCTGCATCGCCCAGCAATTCGTAATAAGCCAGGTTATTAGCCCTTGCCAGCAGGTTCATATCTTCAAAGGCCACCATTGCTTCCAGCCTGTTGACTGATTTTTCCAGTTCCTGTAAGGTAATGCCTTTATCCATCAATTCCTGCAGGCTCTCTTCTATCGCCTGGTTAGCCACTAAAGGATCTATACCTTCAACCAGCTTGCCCTCTATCACTAACAGCCCGGGGTTAAGACTCCCAGTATGATAACAATTAATGTTACTGAAATATTGCAGTTCTTTTACCAGTTTCTGGAACAAACGGGAAGACTGGCCGCTGCCCATCACCTCGGTAATGATATCGGCCGGGTGATATTGTGCGCTCAGGCGGTCTCCGATAGGCCATACTTTATAGATGGCATTCAGAGGAACATCCGCGTGTATGGTTTGCACCCGGGCTTCCTGCTGTACCGGCTCTACAGGTAAGTTCCTCTTGTAAGCGACGCCCGAAGGTATATCGCCAAACCATTTCTCAGCCAGGGCCTTAACGGATGCCGTATCCACATTTCCTGCCACACACATAATCGCGTTCAGTGGATTATAGTGCTTTTGAAAGAATGCTTTCACCTCTTCCAATTGCGCCGTTTCGATATGCGACAGTTCTTTACCAATCGTCATCCATTTATAAGGGTGCTGCTTGTAAACCAGTTCCCTTAAATGTTTCCAGGCATCACCATAAGGTTTATTGATATAATGCTCTTTAAACTCTTCAATTACTACTTTTCGCTGTACTTCCAGGCTTTTTTCGCTAAAGGCCAGGGACAGCATGCGGTCGCTCTCCAGCCAGAACGCGGTTTCTATATTCTCTTTGGGGATCTGGATATAATAATTGGTAAAATCGTTCGTTGTATACGCGTTGTTTTCACCTCCGGCCATTTGCAAAGGCTCATCGTAATCAGGAATGTTTACCGATCCGCCGAACATCAGGTGTTCAAATAAATGCGCGAAACCGGTACGATGCTCCTCTTCATCTCTTGCCCCCACATCATATAATATATTTACGGCTACCATGGGCGTGGAGGCGTCTTTATGAACGATTACGCGTAAACCATTCTCTAATTCAAACTTTTCAAACTGTATCATCTGTAATTAATGCTTTATAATTTTCTTTTGGCTCATGCGGCCTTTTGCATCCCGGAAACGGATCAGGTAAACCCCTTCTGCCAATGTGCCCAGGTCTATTCTTCCATTATTTACGGTACCGGCATCGTATTCTTTACCCAGCATATCCAGGATAGTGTATTTAAGGCCGGTGATTTCCGCCCCGGCTTTTACGTGTAGGTATTGTCCTGCCGGGTTAGGAAAAATATCAATTGCCATAGTGGAAGGTCCTGCATCGGTAACGGAAACGGGAATCGCTTTACCCACCAGCGGCCGGATCATCAGCGCGCCGTCAATCAGTGAAGGTTCCCATTGGGTCGCTACTTTATAATAACGGAAATTGGCGCCCCGCTTATTTTTATCTAAACCTATGTATAAGGAATCGCTAAAGCCACCGGCGGGGAACATCAGGGCCACATAAAAGGCTCCGGCATCCAGTACAGGCGGGTTATCAAAACGGTAGGTCACAAAACCGTTGACCCGGGCTTCATAATCAGGGTATAAATCGGCCTGTTGGTACACCATTTCATCCTGCCCGTCGACCGCGTCTATTTTACGGTAGACCTGCAGGTAAAACATTTTATTACCGGCATCCGGCACCTGCCTGGGAAAGTAAATCTGTACCCCACGCAAAGTATCACGGACCGTTAAAGCGTACTCCTGGGCTACATAAGAAGGTACGCCCTGGTAGGAAGACATATAATAAGCGCTTTCTGCCGACCCGTCGTCATAAGCAAAAAAGTTGGAGAAAGCCTGCTGGTAAGTAATGGTATCATTGCCGGCACTGTAATCTCCGCTAACCGGTTGGGTCCAGTAAGCTTTGGCATCTATCGTAAAAGGCTCATTACCATTGGCCGTCAACACAGAAGCGGTAGCGGGCACCGCGATATCGAGCCCCTGAAAGTCATTGAATGGCACGAAGGTTTGCTGCGGGGTCGTGGTCAGGCTGGCGCCGGTCTGGCTATTGTTTAATTGCAAGACAACATTGGCCTGTTGTGTAGTCAGCCAGGTATTTTGAATGGTCACACCCAGGAGGCCTGAATAATGAACGGTCCTGTTGGCATCAAAATGATTATAAGGCATGGCCGTGTATTCCTGCAACAAAGACCTGTTGAAGTCACCATTGCCCCAGTAGCTAAAGCCCAGGTCATTATTAATGGTATCCTGGTAATGCCGCCCCGTGGCCATTTTTACATAGTCAATATGCCAATGCGCATTACCGACATTAAAAGTGGCTTTGTTGACCAATCGAAACCTGAAATCGGGATGAAAGAAAGTCGTATCGGTAAGTGGGACCATAGCGGTTGCAAAAGATGCCATCGCCTCACCCTGCCTTTGCCAGACCTTCACCCAGGAACCATTTCTACGTTGAAAAAAAAGCATCAGTGAATCGCTTATCTGCGGGGCGAAGCCATTGCCTTTTCCTTCGAACAGGAAACTTAAATAAATAGAATCTCCCGGCGTATGGCTACTCAAATCAATGAACTGGGAGGTCAGGCTATCCGCATACACACTTGCGAAAGCATTATTAGGACTATAAGGGACTCCTTGTGCATTTAAAACGTCAAAGGTAGCGATGCCCCGGCTTTGAATCCGCCGGCCTAATGTATTGTTCACATACACCATTGAATCCTGCCAGCGATCCGCGGAAGGATAATAATCAGTATTGGTAAAATCTTCAAAAAAAGGCAGGGTCAACACGGTCCTCCCCCTTGTATCTTTCTGGCTGCGCCGGGCATTTTTTAAAACGGGGTTCTCCTTTATGGCTGTTTCAAATTCCTGGCTGTACCCTGGCAAATAAGACCCTATAAATAAAGCAGAAAGAGCTATTTTAAAAAAAGCATTCATGTAATGAGTTTATAATCCTAACGAAATTAAGGTAAAATAGCGTATAAAAAGGGCTTTACTCCCATTTGAACAGCTTGGCCGCGGCCGCATAGCCTATCAGTCCCCAAAGTAAAAGGATCAGCAGGTCGTATCTTACCGTCCAAAGACCGGCGCCATCAAAAGCGATGGCCCTCAGGGCATTGTTGAAATAGGTAAGGGGCATCAATTTGGCGATCACCTGCAACCAGCCGGGCAGCACATCTATGGCAAAGAAAGTTCCGGCCAGTAAAAACTGCGGCATCGTAAAAATATTGGCAAGGGGCGGAATTACAGAGTCGCTTTTGGCAATACCGCTGATCACGAAACCAAAACTCATAAAAACGAGTAAGCCGATACCACAAACAATCAACATGTTCAGCACAGTAATCCAGCCTTTGATCAGGGTATAGTCAAAAAAATATTTACCTATTAATATAATAAATAATGCACCGGTAAGCTGGAACACTACCCTGGCAAAACCTTCACTTAAAAGTACCACGCTCCTGCGTATAGGTGTGGCAAAAAAACGTTTCAAGACCAGCATCTGCCGCAGGTGATAAAAAACGAAGGCCGTCCCAAAAACGCTGGCCGCCAGTAAGGAAAAGCCCAATTGTCCCGGCAGGATGAAATCGATCATTTTAAACGAATGATCGCTGATCAGGGTTTGTTTCACAGTGACCAGTTCCTGCCTCCGGGCCTGCATCTGGGGGTCTGCCTTTAATAAAATATCATTTACAATGCCTTCCAGTTGTTGTACCAGGGCCGCATTATGCTCCCCCGAGCTTATTTCCACCAGCCATTTCCCACCGGGTTCTTTCGCGATCTGCAGCATTGCCTGCACTTTTCCTTCTCTCAGGGCTTCCTGCAGGGCGGGTAAGGAGTCCATCTTTACCTGCAATTGTTTATTGGTCGCCAAACCGGTATAAACAGGATTATTCAGCTCCGACTGTACCGGGATACCCACCTTAAGCTTATTGGTGCGATCGCCAATGAAGCCGAATACCAGGATAAACACCAAGGGAAAAGCTATACTGAAGATTACCGATGAAGGACTTTTCAGCATAGAACGAATAGAAGCCTTTGTGAGGGATTGAAAGGCTTTGAACTGGCTGTATGAAGACATGCGTTTTATTTATTTTTGAATTCGTCGATTACCCGGATGTACAAGGCTTCATATTCCGGCACCACTTTATCAATGGTAAAGCTATGCGCCTGTTTGTAAGCGGCTTCTTTAAAGCCCTTCAGTATCGCGTCCTCTTTCAGGATACTGATACTGTTTTGCGCCATATCCGCTACATCGCCTACATCGCTGAGGTAACCGGTAACACCCTGCTGGTTGATCTCGGGGAGTCCGCCGGCATTACTGGAAATAACCGGTATGCCACAGGCCATTGCCTCAAGGGCTGCCAGGCCGAAGCTTTCATAGGCCGAAGGTAAGAGGAAGAGGTCGCTGATACTGAAAATTTCTTCCACCTGCTCCTGCTTACCCAGGAAGCGCACATCCGTCTGCAGGTTACAGAATTGTTTCACCAGTTCTTCTGCCTCGGTACGCTCAGGGCCATCACCGATCATGATCAGCTTGCTCGGCACTTCTTTTCTTATTTTCTCAAATATTTTGATCACATCATCTACCCTTTTCACTTTCCTGAAGTTGGAAACATGGGTAATGATTCTTTCCCCGTTGGGGGCAATCATCCTTTTGAAATGTTCTTTTTCTTTCCGTTGAAAACGCTGAACATCCACGAAATTGTAAATAACGTCTATTTCCTTCTGTATATTGAAATTAGAAAGCGTTTCCTGCTTGAGGTTATGAGATACTGCCGTGATGGCCGTAGACTGGTTCAAAGAAAAAGTAACGATCGGCGCATAAGTTTTATCCCGGCCCACCAGGGTAATATCAGTTCCGTGTAGCGTAGTAATATAGGGTATATTTTTCCCGGCGTCTTTCAGGATTTGCTGGGCAAAATAAGCCGAGGAGGCGTGCGGGATAGCATAGTGCACATGCAACACGTCCAGGTCATAGTTATTTACCACGCTCACCATGGTGCTCACCAGGGCCGACTCATAAGGCGGGAAGTCAAATAAGGGATATACCGGCACACTTACCTCGTGGAAGAAAATATTAGGCCTAAAGCTGTTGGCCAGCCTTACCGGCTGCTGGTAGGTGATGAAGTGGACATCATGTCCTTTATCGGCAAGTGCCATACCCAATTCGGTAGCCAACACACCGCTACCGCCAAATGTAGGGTAACACACGATTCCTATTTTCATAAAAACTTGATTCTGTTTTACATTAAAAGATTAAACCTATACTTTCAATAAGCCGCAAAGATAAAAAAGCTTGCTTAGGGATAAGCAAGCTTTTTATTATAATTACATCAAGTATATTAATGGGTTGATTTCTATTGGTTACCCAGAACATTTACATTATCCAATTCATAGGTACCACTGGCCCCATTTGTTGCAGAACCTACATATTTAAAGGCGATATGCACTTGTTTACTGTTGAATGCACTTGGAATAGCTACTGTAACGACCTGCCAGTTCCAGTTATTCAAGCCAGGAACTGTAATTTCGTCCAGGGCAACCCAGGTAGCTGTAGTAGGATCTCCGGTAAAATTATCAGAAATATAGGCTTTAAAAGTAGCTGCATCCGCAAAACCATAAGTGGTACTTACTTTCAGATCGTATGAATTATACCCGCTCAGGTTAATAGCCGGGGTCACTAACCAGGATTTCACATCTGCCTGACCAGACTGGTAAGCGGTAATTTTAGCATACAAATTGGAGTTTCCATCAAATATATATTCCTTGCCTCCAACTTCTGCAAAATTCACCCAGCCACTTAAGTTAATAGGGTTAGGTTTAACCCCACCATCAAAATTTTCTGCAAAAATAGACACACCTGGTATTGGCGCGCCGCCACATCTTTCCGGTCCGAATTGCACATCTGTAGTATCTCTTATCACTAATTGCGGTGTTGTTGAAGAACCGGAAGCATTTGAGAATTTTGTATAAATAGCTACGATAGTTCCGCTTCCGGTCGGGGTTTTTACCCCCTGAAACCTGGCATATTGGCTTGTTCTAAGCACAATATTTGAATTGCTTGCCCCACAGCCTTCCAATTTTCGGCTTGTCGCACTGTTAGGTTGAGAATACATGATTCCTGCCGCCTCTTCAGCAAACTGAACATCTTTGATAGCTACCAATTTATTTAAATATTGCTCATGACCAGCCACATCCGCCAATTCATCATAAGTAAAAGTATCTACTTTTATCTCATTTGGATAGTTAGCTTTTACAATAAATAAATCAGCCATAACAAACGGAATGGAGACAACAGATTGACGTTCATCAATACCGTAACCAATCTGTTTTAAACCACCGTATGCTCCCAGCGTTAACCCTTTACATTTTAAGTATACTTTTCTACCTACCGGGTAGTCATTATAAATATTATTCTGGTCCAGTTTTATTTCAATACCACCGGTTTCATCTTGAATTACAAAACTTTTATAATAGTTACCACTACGATCGTCCATTACCACAACGCCAGAGATGATCACTTCTTCCTGAATGGCTGCATTCAATGGCATATTTAATAATTGAGCAATAGTATGCGTCACTTGGAGTTTTGGATCGAAATTAGTCTGATCTTCAGGCACATCATTTCCCTTCTTAACGCAAGATTGGATTCCTAAACTCGCGACAGCCAGGATTCCTGTAAAAAATAATAAAGCTATTTTTTTCATACAATATTTAAAATGAAGCACAAAATTACTTGAATATTTAGAATAATCGGGAAAAGAGCGAGAAAAAACAATTAATTAATACAGGGAAGCTAAGTAAAATGACCGCTAAACCAATTGATAAATCTCCTGCAACCGATTTACATAAAGAATACAACACATACAAAACATACTACATATAATATTTATCAACAACTATAACTCAATTTATTACTACCAAGCCTTTGTTTGCAGTAGATGATGCACAAAGTAATCAACCAGGAAAATTTACGTTATGCATTTATTACCTTGTAGTTATAAATACCAAGCTATACCGTTTTGTGAAATTAAAAGATAAAACACATTATGAATAAAATAGTACTTACCAGCTTTTTCTTATGGTTTAGCTCATGTGCCCAGCGTGAAAACGAATGGACAATTTTTACAAAAGACAGCTTACGCATGATCGATACCACTCAAAAACAGTACCCGGACAACAAAGCAGCTTGTCGGATCATAGCAACTTTTCTTGAGGAATATATAGCCATGGAAAAATTGGATTCCGTACAAGTAATTGATGAAGTAAGAAATTGGAAAATAGATGAAAGCCTGGAATATACCTTCAGGGGCTACAATTTCCTGCCCAAAACGGAAGAGGAAAGGCAAAAAAGTTTGAAGCTATTAACAGAGCCTGTTGAAAACCCCTACCCCTTTATTTATGCTTACTCCTATCCTATTACAGATAAACTATTCAGCAAAGGAGACCGGGAATATATCAAAACCCAGGCATCGAAGAAAATAGGGAACCTTCACTGTATTCAAAATAGTAAAGTAAAGCTTGTTCCGCGCGAGGACAAAATACGTTTTAAGTTAAGCTTTGCCACACCTTTATTTACACAGGACTCCACCAAGGTAATCTTAAGTGTTTACCATGATGCTTTCTTTTACAAAGAAGCTGGACATATGGGGCGTAACCAATATATTTATTATACACGAAATAGGGATGGTAGTTTTAGGCGAATATTTGCAACTATAGTAGAGGAAATAAACTACTAAGTTCTTGTTGAACGCTAAAACTTGAAATTTAAATCTAATCAAAGCCACCCTCCCCGGGTGGCTTTATCATTTAAGACAATCCTCACATTTTCGATGCATGTAGCTGCACAAATAAATGTAACTTCGCGGCGCAATAAAACGCAGCACACCGGCCTTAAAAAGTATTCGTTTGACACATCAGCAGCAATCCAGCCAGATCAGGAAAGAGATCATCCATGCCTACCAGCAACTCAAAGCAAAATACCCGGTTTTAAAACACCAGGATTTCTGGGGAATGCTCATTTTCCTGTTCAGTTGCAGCCTGGTGGCGATTAATAGTTACCTGTGGTGGATCGGTATCTTCCCGGCCTGGGCCATGATCCTCATCAATGCCTTTTTCTTCGGGATCCTCCACGAGCTGGAGCATGACCTTATTCACTGGATGTATTTTAAAACCAATAAGGCCATACACCACAGCATGCTGTTCGTGATCTGGATCTTAAGACCACTCACCATCAATCCATGGATCCGCAGGCAATTGCATTACCACCATCATAAATACTCCGGTACCCTGCACGATGTAGAAGAAAGAGGGGTCACTAACGGTGAAAAATGGTCGATCAAGCGCCTGCTACTCACTGCCGACCTGGTAATAGGCGGTTTGTTCCGGGTAAGCGGTTTGTTTAAAGACATCAAACAGGAAGTTAAAAACGGGCACCTGAAACCGGACCAAAGCCATAAACTGAAACAATATGCGCTTACCGGCCTTATCCCGGTCACCATCCTCGCGCATCTCCTGGTTTATCTTTTACTCGCGGGCTGGCTCCTGGAATTTGTAAATAGTACATTCAATACAGGTCTTATGTTACCGGGCTTCCTTAGCAGTACACTGGAATTTTGCCGGCCCCTCATCTACCTCATCCTTATCCCGAACCTGCTTCGCCAGTTCTGCCTGCACTTCATTACTTCCAACCTGCATTATATGGGAGATGTGGAACAAGGCAATGTCATCGAGCAAACACAGGTGCTTAACATATGGTGGACCTTTCCTATGCAGCTCTTTTGTTTCTTCTTCGGCTGGACCCATGCCATTCATCATTTCGTGGTAAATGAAACTTTCTATGTGCGCCACCTGGCCCGCAAAAAGGCACATATAGTCATGCGGCGCTATGGTATCCGGTTTAACGACCTGGGCACTTTTTCCCGTGCCAACCGTTTCCATGAAACACCACAGTCTTAGTGCTTAACAAAAGCATACACCGCATTATTTCGCATACCGGCCGGATTTTAGTATTTTAGCTATCTATTAAAAGCTTTAAATTATGTACGCATATGAAACTTTATCGCAGGCCACCAACGACCTGAACAAAAGAGGCTACACCATGGATTTTAACCTGGCAGAAAATTGCCTGATCTGTAATGGCAATGAATATGAAGTGGATGATTTCGAGATCGTTGAGTTCTATCGCTTCGAAGGTGATTCCGATCCCGATGATCTTGCTGCGGTATACGCGCTGGAAGGGCTTAACGGAGAGAAAGGAATATTGGTGACCGGTTACGGTATTTCCGCGGAAGGCAGGGCCGCCGCCATTTTAAAAAAATTAAAATTCAGGGACCAGGACTCTATTCACTAAATTATTCCTGAAAAGATATTATAAGCAACCCCAAATGGCATTGATAACTGCTGTCTGGGGTTTATTTTTTCCCACACCGGCTACCTTATTAAGCAGCTTTTATCCGGGCCAGTAATTTTTTCCTGTTCCTGAACAGCAATAAACCCAATAAAGACAGCAACCATAAAGGCCAGAGGTGCACCAAACCGGTTAATACAACTTTAAGGAAAGACCAGCCGGCACCTGCGGCATTCAGGAGCTGGGTACCCCACCCGGCTTCCATTTGTTTCGATACATCAGCCACCATAATCATATCTACCTTTTCCGGTTGTACAATAGCGATACTTACACTAGCGTATTTTACTTTATCCTGTATATTAAGGTTATCTATCTTCCGGTCAATCTTCGAAGCTTCCAGGTTACTTTCCGTGCGGGCCACTTCCAAAGCCTCACTGGTCTTACGGCTCAGGGCTGTGGCTCTATCCAGGCTTTGATCCCCTGCCTCTGCCTGTTGTTTCAGGTCATTGCTTAAGTATTGCAGGCTGGCATCTTCTACCAGTATATTCCTGCTATTAATAAACTGGGCCTCGGCAGCTACCAGGTTAAGGAAGCTGTCCAGGTAAACTGCAGGTACTTTCACTTTCAACAAACCGGAAGTTTCGTAAACCCTTACCCGCTTCAACGAATCCGCGGTATAAGGCAATTCCTTCACCGCACCGATCTCGTTACGGATATCACTTTGCATTACCAATCCGCCCATTGCCGCCGTAGCACGCTCCAGGCCGATGGTCGCTTTTTGTACATCCGTTACCCGCATTGTCACATCAGCATTTTTCATCATTTTTCGTCTTTCATCGGTGATATCCACCAGGCCGTCTTTAGCGGTTACCGCGTCACCCGATACGGCCGGTACGGATTCGCTTTCCTGGTTGCTGGCTGCATGATCGGCAGCCTGGCCACAGGCTATCAGCAGGCCTGCTATGCCCGAAAACAATACGGAATAAAGGAGGTACTTTTTCATAATGTCTTATTTTTTGTTTCCATTTATGCGCCTCCGGCAAAAAAGGTAACGGGCAAAGCCTCCCAATTATTCGTTAAAGATTTTTTTAATTTTTTGAATCAATATTTGGTTTTTACAAAATATAACGTATTTTTACGTTACAAATCTAAAAACAACGTTATGATACAATTGACAAAAGCAGAAGAAGAGATCATGCAGATTATCTGGGAGAAAGAAAAATGCCTGGTGAGCGACATTATCGCTTCCCTTGAAAACCCCGAAACGCCGCACAGCACCGTTTCTTCCGTAGTACGCATTCTTGAAAAAAAGGGATTTGTAGACCATAAAGCTTATGGCAGAACCTATGAATACTTTCCCCTGATCAGTAAAGAGGCTTATGCACAAAAAGGGTTTAAATCCTGGTTTGCCAGTTACTTTGACAGCTCCCCTGCGCAACTGGCCTCTTTTTTTGTCAACGAGAAGGCGCTAAAGCCTAAAGAAATAGACGAGCTGTTGCAACAATTAGAACAACTTAAAAAGAAATGATATGTGGCCCATTCTCCTCAAAATCACGATCATATGGCTGCTCCTCCTGCTGGCCTACTTTATGTTGCTCAGCAAAGAAAAAGCTGCGCACCTCAACCGGACCTTTCTATGGCTGGCATTAATCTCCGGTATATTGATCCCGTTTATCGAAAATCCTTTTTTGTCGATACAACCCGCGGTGCAGACCGTAACGCAAGTGATTGAACCTGTAAATAATTTAACCGCGGGCAATACTCAAATAACTGCTTCCACAGCCAGCGATGAGATAAGTACATGGGACTGGACAACACTGGCGACCTACCTTTGGCTTGCCGGCGCCGCTTTCCAGGCCTTTTTATTATTAAGAAATGCC